>WLWD01000790.1_pt1 | contig 200334 bp, 91 predicted proteins | sample 6712731 | NCBI WGS metagenome assembly WLWD01 (sample SAMN12718690, study PRJNA576275) | sponge metagenome | isolation source: marine sponge | host: Mycale hentscheli | place: New Zealand: South Island, Marlborough, Capsize Point | collected 2014-11-01
TCCCATTTCACACCCTGGTAGCACCAGGCGTACTCCCATTTCACACCCTGGTAGCACCAGGCGTACTCCCATTTCACACCCTGGTAGCACCAGGCGTACTCCCATTTCACACCCTGGTAGCACCAGGCGTACTCCCATTTCACACCCTGGTAGCACCAGGCGTACTCCCATTTCACACCCTGGTAGCACCAGGCGTACTCCCATTTCACATCCTGGTAGCACCAGGCGTACTCCCATTTCACACCCTGGTAGCACCAGGCGTACTCCCATTTCACACCCTGGTAGCACCAGGCGTACTCCCATTTCACACCCTGGTAGCACCAGGCGTACTTTCATTTCACACCCTGGTAGCACCAGGCGTACTCCCATTTCACACCCTGGTAGCACCAGGCGTACTCCCATTTCACACCCTGGTAGCACCAGGCGTACTCCCATTTCACACCCTGGTAGCACCAGGCGTACTCCCATCTCACACCCTGGTAGCACCAGGCGTACTCCCTATTATACCCTGGTAGCACCAGGCATACTCCCATTTTACACCCGGGTAGCACCAGGCGTACTCCCATTTCACACCTGGTAGCACCAGGCGTACTCCCATTTTACACCCTGGTAGCACCAGCTATACCCCCATTTTACACCCTGGTGCACCAGGCGTACTCCTCCTTTACTCCTCGGTAACACCGGGCATACTCTCATTCACTCCCTGGTAGCACCAGATGTACATACCCTGGTGGCACCAGGCGTAGTTCATCCACACCTCGGGTAACACCAAGCGTGCACCGAGCCACACCCTGGTTAGCACCAGGCATATGCCAGCTGGGGTACGGTCGGCGAGACCCACATACAGCACTCGACTTTACTGTCTATCCCCACTGGTCATCTGCCAGCCACGGTGCCCACATTTTCACCGACAGCTCCGGTGGGCTCGGGCCTTGATTTGCTAGCAGCGGCGGCTCTAGCACCCAAGCCAGGAGTGGCCTCCACAATGGCATCAGTGGCCCCCTCTACAGCGGATTGCGGCCCGTACAACCCGATTGCGTTGGTGTCTGCGAGGGTGGCCAAAAAGATTATGGAGCTGGAGTTCGTGGAGATGGCGGAGATTGTGGCAGAGGACGATGCACAAGTTGGCCGCTCGACAGCTTCCTCCCGCCCCCCCATAACTAACATCTCCCAGTGGGTAGAGCGGTACTCGGTGATGGCCGCCATTCTATCCCTGCGGTACCCAGGGAAGGCACCCGAGTTCCTGGCGTACCAGGCGCTTGTCGTGAGGTCCGAGAGGAACTACGAGGGCCACCAGTGGGTCCTCTACGACCGACAGTTCCGGAGGGAGGCGCTGGCAAGGCGGGATCTCAACTGGTCGGTGATCAACACTCGCCTTTATAACGAGGCTTTTACGGGGCGAGCCAAGGCCATCCCGAGATGCCCTCACTGCCTCAGTGATGACCACACGGGGAGCATTTGCATTCGTAACCCTACGAATGGGGCTACAGCAGCGGGTATCCCCCCTCCGGCCTGGGTCCAGCGCCCCCCACAGGCCTCGTCGGCAGTCTGCCGTAATTATAACGAGGGGAGGTGCAGAAAGCCGCAGTGCAAGTACCAGCACTTGTGCCTGAGTTGCAATGAGGGCCACCCGTACACAGCGTGTCCACGGAGGCGGCCGCCGACAAAGCTCCCAAGTGCACGGTCCCCTGGCCACCGCCACGGGGGTGGACCCTACTAGAACCTGGTCATTTCTCATGCACCTCCCTCATAGTCACTAACTCCGGCAGTTATCTGGTCACGGATATGCATGTTGAATTATGTATTAGACTTGTACTCGGATAGGGGGTCGGGGGGGGGGGAGTGGGCGGGGGTAGGTCCTCAGGTGGAGCCGAGTTTTCCCCAACCCAGCCGACAGTCTATACCCAACAACGGGGAAATTTAATCAAGCAGTCGAGAGGGTACTCAGTCAAATTAGAGTCTGGTTGCGGGGACAGCTTGGCTCCACCAGGGGCTAAGGTTCCACCGGTTGGTGTGACGGCCGTAGGCCACCTTAAGAGATTTTATCAATGTCACCTGCTCTTGTGCAGGACGGTCGTACCATTACGTGTACGTGCCAGATTTACTGTGCCTGGACGCGTGCAGACCCACGCAGGAACACCAGTGCCAACTCCTATCAGTGGTAACCACTCCATTGCTAGCGGACGAGTGGGAGCGATCGTTGGCCAGGCACCAAGACCAGGCTTTCGCCGGGTACATCTGCAGGGGTCTGAGGGAAGGTTTCAGGATAGGGTTCAAACGGGAGGTACGCTTGAAATCCACAAACCGGAACATGGAGTCGGCGCTCCAGCACCCAGAGGTCGTCACGGAGTATATCGAGAAAGAGTGCGCCCTGGGTCGCATGCTAGGTCCGTTCCCTACAACAGAGGGACTACCCCTCCTCCACATCAGCCGCTTCGGAGTTATCCCAAAAGGGCATAACACGGGGAAATTCCGGCTGATCACGGACCTCTCTCACCCGGCGGGAAACAGCATCAACGACGGTGTAGACCCCCACCTCTGCTCGCTGACCTACACCAGTGTAGAGGAGGTCGCAGCAGAGGCCTCACGCAGCGGACAGGGGGCACTACTCGCGAAGGTGGACATAGAGGCTGCCTATCGGCTGGTACCGGTCCACCCACAGGACAGAGTACTCCAGGCGGTGAAGTGGGACGATGCAGTGTTCATCGATCCCATGCTCCCCTTCGGGTTGCGGTCAGCCCCCAAGATCTTCAATGCTGTAGCCGACGCCCTCCAGTGGCACCTTATCCAGGCGGGCGTGGAGAGGTTGTTTCACTACCTGGATGATTACATCTTGGTAGGACCCCCACGCTCCCAGGTATGCCAGTCTCAGCTACAGATCTTGCTGGAGGAGTGCGCTCGGCTGGGAGTCCCCATTGCTGACCATAAAACGGAGGGCCCAGCCACGGAGGTAACCTTCCTGGGCATTGTCATCGACACAGTCAAGGGAGAGTTGAGACTCCCACAGGACAAACTGACCAGGCTGACTAGCTTGCTGGCAGAATGGCAGGCACGGAAGAACTGCACACGGAAGGAGTTGGAATCACTCGTCGGCCTTCTCAACCACGCATGTAAAGTCGTGAGGCCAGGCCGGCCTTTCCTGAGGCGGATGATTGACTTGCTCCAGGCAGTACACCGCCCTCCCAACAGCAGAGTCCCGATCAGGTTGGCCCACGGCTTCAGGGCTGACCTAGCATGGTGGGTGGAGTCCGTCGTACAATGGAACGGTACCTCCTTCCTCCATCCCCCATCCTCACTTCCCAAGGTCCACCTGTACACAGACGCGTCCGGGTCTTGGGGTTGTGGCGCTTGGTATGAACGCTCCTGGTTTCAGGTCAAATGGGATGCCCGGGCGGAGGCACTCTCAATTGCCGAGAAGGAGCTTATTCCCATCATAGTGGCATGCCAGGCTTGGGGGGAGCAGTGGAAGGGCCTGCAGGTCATCTGCCACTCAGACAATCAGTCGGTAGTGGCAGACTTGAAGTCTCGCTCGAGCAGACACAAGGGCATGATGCACCTGTTGCGTACAGTGGTGTTCGCGGAGGCCAGGCTGGTATGCTCCCTCTCGCCAGTCTACATTGACACTAGGGCTAACCACTTGGCGGATAGTTTGTCACGCGACAATGCTGTTCACTTCCTCTCACAGGTGCAGTCAGCAGATCCACGCCCCTCACCAGTCTCCCCTCAGCTACTGGACCTCCTCCTCGACCAGACGGCAGACTGGAGCAGTCCGAACTGGCGCCAGCACTTCGGGGCTACATTCAGGCAGGCCTAATGACCTCCACGCACAAGACGTACAAATCAGCCATGGGACATTTCACACGTTTTTGTGCAACCTACACGGTTGGGGACCCATTCCCGGTGCAGGAACTCCTCCTGTGCTACTTTGCCTCGTACCTGGCTCAACTCGGCTTAGCACCACAGACAATAAAGTGCTACTTGGCGGGGGTAAGGGGTGCCCAGATCTCTATGGGCCTGCCAGATCCGAGAGAGCAGTCCTCGCTCCCCTTGCTGAAGAGGGTCCAAGCCGGTATCAGTAGGATAAGACAGCAGTCGGGGGGCAAGTCCTCCAGAGTAAGACTTCCAATCACCACCCGGGTACTCGAAAGACTCTACGGGACTTGGGTAGGATCAGCAAACCCAGACAAGACCATGCTCTGGACGGTGGCAGCAATGGCCTTTTTCGGTTTTTTTAGGCTCGGGGAACTCCTCCCGGAATCAGTATCGGCCTGGGATGCTGCAGTGAACCTGGCATGGGGCGACGTGGCCGTGGATAACCTTGCGGCGCCAGCGATGGTCCAGATCCACCTGAAAAGGTCTAAGTGCGACCAAGAAGGGAATGGTGCGGATGTGGTTGTGGGCAGAACCGGCACTAACATTTGCCCAGTGGAGGCGATTTGCGCCTATCTGAGGATCAGGGGCCCCGCCCAGGGCCCTTTCTTCAAGGATCACGAGGGACGTACTGTGACCAAGGCGTGGTTCACCCAGCAGCTCAGGGTCACCCTGCAAGGCATAGGACTCCCGTCCGACCAATACGCTGGACACAGCTTCAGAATCGGAGCTGCAACTTCAGCCGCACTGGCGGGAATGGAGGACTCTTTGATCCAGACCTTAGGGAGGTGGCATAGCGCTGCATTCCTGAGGTACATCAGGACGCCGAAGGCACGTTTAGCCGGGGCATCAGCAGCATTGGTGCGCATCCGACCGTAGGGTAGCGAGTGAGGAGGAACAACCTGCCCGCACACACACAGTCACTAACTGGAACGATCGTTATGCTATTGCCATTATATTGTTCAATTTTGTTCACCCAGCAATAGAGGTCTCTCGTGGCAATGGGGGGTTTCATGGCAGTGCTCACTCGAGTCACGGTTAGTGGGGTTCGGTGCTACCAGGTATGTTACTTTACATTAATATACCCTAATTATCTAGTTTAACATTTGCTTTGGGGGGTAGCTCGGCCGACCTAGTCAGCCAACCTCCTTGGGCCATTTGGCCCCATCACGCGGGCGGCGCAGGCCATTCGCGCAGAAGGGGCCTCCCCCCAAAGCGGGGAATCCCAGCTGGTCACAGGCGCGGGCCAGGCGCATGCGCAAACCGACCAGCTGGGATACCTGATAGCCGGCCCAGTTCCTGCCAAACATGAATAGATAGGATCTAAGGAGGTAAGGAACCAACCAAGTTGCTGAAGCGACTAGAGTTAAATGCTAGTTAAGGTAGTTAACTAGAGTTAACGGCAGGAGCTGGGCAAACCCACCTGGAGCGGCCCAGGATGGGCCGCTACGGCAAGCTGCACTGGCATTAGGCAGGGTGGTGCACGTGATTGCACACGCGGTGATACGCACGTGGCTGCATTGCAATCGAACTCTGCCTAGCCAAAGCGTCGAAGGTGTCAGGAGAATTCGAGCTATTAGCTGTTCCCACCATCCAACCCCTGACTCCTCCTACTTTAAAGTCTCTAATCCACCACTATGTGGTGTGAGACTGGGCCGGCCATTTGGCCCCATCACGCGGGCGGCGCAGGCCATTCGCGCAGAAGGGGCCTCCCCCCAAAGCGGGGAATCCCAGCTGGTCACAGGCGCGGGCCAGGCGCATGCGCAAACCGACCAGCTGGGATACCTGATAGCCGGCCCAGTTCCTGCCAAACATGAATAGATAGGATCTAAGGAGGTAAGGAACCAACCAAGTTGCTGAAGCGACTAGAGTTAACCAAGATGATCCTTATCACTTCCAAAGCTTTGCACAATATTTGTGTCTTCACACATACAAGTATCAACACAAATTGAAACAAAATGTTTGTTGTGTAGTCTACATTGATTTTAATCAAATTCACTCATCACTATTTTACCTTGAAAATAATTTATATACAGAGTCTTATTTATTTTTGGTTTGTTCTTGGGCTAGTGAAGAAGAGGTACATTTGAATGTTTCATTGCTAGCGTGTAATAACTTGAATAAATCTCTCATTTCAATTTAGAATTTGGCAAGTTCAAGTGTGTTAAATGAGGAATGGTGTAATGAATTGTCACCTGAGGTATAAGTAGTGGATTGTAAATAAAAATTTAACATTGTTATTGCATAGTTACTGTCAGCAAGTATGGATCCTGATAATATTGAAGCAGGCGAGGATACTATAAGTCCTTCAGTTAAGGTAAATCTTTAAGACACTGTAGTATAAACAAGTGTGTATTAGGGATACTACAGCCCCTCTCATCTGTTTGTCTTCGGCTAATAAAAGGAAAAGTGTCTAATGTTGGTTTGTATTGATATTTCATTTGATACAATTCCCCCTCCTTCCATACTCCCCAATTTTTATCCACCAATCATGTTTAGCCTACTATAATTAATTTTGCTACATTATATTTTCATAGCTTTTCAAGGTTTAAAAATAATTACGATTTTTTAAATATCTCTTTAATTATTGTTGCTATTCAATGTTTTTAATTAATACATATGTCTATTTGGAGCTAATGGTTTCTCATGTATTGTATATACATTAGGTTGGTATATTCAAAAGGACCCTTGGGACAATCATAACCAAGAAATGTCCTGACCACCTCTGCCAATACCATTTCGTTTGCCACAAAATTATCCAGCAGCAGTAATGTTAGGCCTACAAGAGGGTGTTATGACTGGAAGCACTAAGACGAAGTTCATTGGTAACGTCGCTGCAGCAGTGTTTTCTTTTAAAAGCTATCCAACCAAAGACGAATATACCCATATTGGACAACAAATAATTAACAAGTATCCTTTCCTAAAGTCATCTACAGGAACTGGATATGTAAGATTCTGACAATAATAATTTGAACACAGTTGTTGTTATTAATAAAGGGATACACATAATTGTTAGATATTTTGACCTAACTTAATATTAGTATATTTATTTACGTAACAATTACTGTTGCACAGGGTTACTTGGTTGAAGCACTCAAAGACAAAATGAAATATTTAAGAAGCACTGGCAGACCAAGCAACAAGAGAATGTTAGAAAATGGAAGTCTTACTGCACAAAAGAAAAGGAAAGAATACCGTGCATTTCCAGCAGCAACAACCCCAACTATACCGGATAATGAAGATGAACACTCTAATGCAAAGAAATTACAAGCTAATGCTATCTGAGTCAAAAAAAAAAATCCAAATACCAGAACAATTAAAATATTAATGGAGCGTACTTTCCCCTTTCGAAGACAGGACATATTGAATAGTGAATTTTCATTACATGGTGTTTTACAGAAGTATCCACCACTGCAAGTCATTGATGAGGTATTCAAAATAGTTTCATTTATTGCTAAAACATATTTCAACTTTAACTTATGTACAATGCTAATAGAGTGAGTAGTGAGTAGGTATTCTTTTGTATGTTTGATTTAGGTTTTGACTGAGATATAAGAAATATTTCCAGACAAAAGTTCCCAAGGAAAGTGGGAGAAACTTATGCAGAAAATAACACAACTATTCCAGAAAGAATCAATTTCTCCTGAGATACAAGTGGTGCTTGAAATGCTGAAAGAAGACACATCACCAGGTAACCAGGCAACCATTTACATTCCTTGAGAGCTTGTACATTTATGAGAAAATGCAGCTGTTGAAGGGAGGAAATGCAGCTGCTACTCAGTGTTTACCCTCTTCTTATTTATTTATTTTTTAATTACTTTAACAAGTTACTGGACAAGTTATTTAATATCTGCTTTAAGCTATGAATAATATCCCACTAAAAGTACAATTACTAAAATCATATCTATGTATTTCTGTCCGGCAAATAATTTACTAAATTTATTTCTCCTATATTATTGCTTCCAATTTTTGAAGACAACATTTTGCATATAAATAGAAACTATATGGTTTGCAAATCGTAACATTATATTTGTTAAGACATCAGTAATAGGAAATGGCGAACAAAAATTAGTATATTGAAATGTTTGATTGCTTCTTCTATTACAATTCAGGTTGTCAAACTGTTCAGGCAATGATAATGATGAATACAATGCTACCAGACACCAGGAGCAAGTCCACTTATAAGAACATTGTCATTGTCATTGAGGTGAGCAACAATAAAGAATGTTAATACAGTGTAATAAAGACTGCATTCATACACAGTTATTGACGTTGTCTTATATTATTGTTAACTGTAGGATCCAGCAGATATAGCAAGAGAGAGTCCACACGCACAGCCTCTGGTAGCAGTGGAACTACAAAACCAAACCATCACCAATATATACATAGTGGCTGAACGAAAAACTGTGTACAAGATAAACAAACACAACATTCCTTTTACATTGTTATCAATCTTTTATGTTTTCCATTTGGAATATCCAAGTGGATGTACCAATTTTTATTTTTTTTAGAGCATTTATTTTTAGACAAAGTATATAAAAGAAGCAAGTTACAACATTTTATTGTAAGCATAAATAACATATGATTTTTTTTTGTAAAATTATATTCAATTATGAAATTTGTATGAAAATTATACTAAAATAGTATGTAAATCATTCTTTTTTTTTGGTATGGATTTTATACTAATATTGGTATGTAAAACATACTATGGCAAAAAAGTATGGGTATCACACCAAGTTTTGGGATGCAAATGGTGACATGCAGTATCATACCAATTTTGGTATGTAAGTCATACTTCATTTTTAGCTGTGTAGGTATATGAACTGTGCATACTAACCACCCTTGGGGTATTGCTATTTTTGAGTTTTAGTTTAATAGAATAGGCTGGATAAAGCGGAGGCCCGGATATGGAGGGTCTACTACTCTCTCATATCCGACCTATATGGGACCAGCCCTATCTGTATGGGACCAGCCGCCTGCCGCTCATACCCAGGAATTTACCATAGCTAGCTGCTTAAAACTTGCCTTTGGGCACAGAAGAATTCGCTTGACACCGAAAATGCTGATAAACAAAGTTGCTAGTGGAAACTGGGCGTGGGTAACGGGATCTAAAATAGTTAGAGCATGCGCTTAGGTACTGGTGGATTCAGAGCACAAAGAACTATTACATAGGCCTTTCGTACTACTATAAGTTATCTAAATAAGTACATTACGGTACACCATAAAAAGAATAGTTGTAGCGTAGCTTGCTTAAATAAGTACATTACCGCACACCATAAAAAGAATAGTTGTAGCGTAGCTTGCTTAAATAAGTACATTACCGCACACCATAAAAAGAATAGTTGTAGCGTAGCTTGCTTAAATAAGTACATTACCGCACACCATAAAAAGAATAGTTGTAGCGTAGCTTGCTTTGTCAGTGCCATAAACGAGAGGTGTTTGGTTAGTCAAGGAAGCTTAATGTGTATTTGAAGTTGGACTCAGACAGGCCGTCACATAATAGAGTATGAAGTATATCCGATAATAGCAGAATATGCCATTGCGATTAGACACGATCGACCACAAGTCGACATACCCATAAGTTAAATGTGAGGTGTGGTAAATAATTTCCTTCCGGTCACTCAAAAAAAGGGGGGTCTCGACGACCCCCGAACCCTCCCCCTTGATACGGGTATGACAAGAATACTTAGCTACACAGTATATTCAAGTCTCTCATTGCATGGAAAAGTCATTTTAAAGTCTTTAATATCAAATATCTTGGGTATTGATAAAATTGCTTATAGGCTTGCTGACGGATTTTGGGGCTTAATGGTCCTTGTGTTGAGCCAGTAGCTTCGCCAGCTAACTTTCGGATTGTTCGTGTGTTTCACTGGTAACATAACACGCGAGCTTCGCGGTCACCAGTGACGTGTGAACTGAGTCGTCGGTCTGAACTGATCTCAAGTACACTGCGGCGCCATAAGCTTTAAGTGGAGGCGTTGTTTTTACGGGGGGGGGGGGGGGGGGGGGGGGGGGGTGAGGTGGGGAGAAGGAGAGCCCCATTTCTATCACCCCTGCAAAATGGAAAAGCTAAACTTATACTTTTGAGCATTGTATTAAAGCAGAATAATGTCCTGGAGGCTGATTATCCTTGATAAGTTATTCAAATGAGATATAAAAATCTGAGGAGGGACATTTCTGTACTTCACAACAACCTATGGGTTTACAACAGTAACTTAGCTAGTCGTTCAGACTTGCGCAATTTCTTCCGGTGATGACCTGTACAGGGAATCTAACTGTTCAGTTAGTGATTGACGCAATACCAACTGAACCGTTAGTGCTTTTATTATTCGTGTGTTCGTTTAAGGGGCGTGGTCCAAAAGTGTGCAGTCAGGCCAAAATCTGTGATTGAAAATTACATCCGGTATGAGTTTTGGGTGCAGCCATAAAATGCGCATCCCCAATACAATATAGACGTGGCTGGGTGTAGCAAAGTTTGGAAGTAGAATCCGGGAGGGGGTGTTCAACGCCGCCGACGAAAGAATAAATAAAAGATTGTGGGATAAATAGCACGTTTATAGGCAAGTTTATAGATGGTATTATAGCTTCTCATTTACTATATTTGCAAATGGTGTTCTAGCTTTCGGAAATCGGCACACAATGGGGAACAGGCCATCTGAGTACTGTGGTGAGAAGTGTGGTGTTTGTGATAAAGCTCTTCCTCCTTGTACATCTTGGAATGATATTAAGCTAAAAACCATTGATCGCACAGTAGATAAAGTCCAGGCATATGAATTCCTTCATGGCAAATATTACAGAATAAAGGGGAAAAAATTTTACTACTGTCCTGTGGACTTTAATGGACAAAAACAGGATCATTTTAGGCATAAAGAAGAAAGAGTGAGGCAGGAAGAAAAGGACAAATACCAAATTGAAGCTCAACTTGGAGAAGCCTCAATTAGCACTTACATGCCTCTCTCAGCAGATGATATTGAAATGAGCAACAACCATGCAAGTTATGAGTTGCTAAGCGAACATGTGGATTTGACCTCTACACCAGTTATGAGTGAAGAGGTAAGTGAAAAATTGCTATCATCCATAGCATTGTCACTTTCACAGCTGAACATAGATGATAAAGAGCTGGACAATGACTGGCTGAGGTCAGCCCAGACAATTATCTTAATTCGGTATCTACAAGTGAACAAATTCTCTGAATTTGATTCGAAAATACTGCTTGACTTTTTAGCATACCTTCAGCTTGACTTAAATAGCAAGGATTGCTTAACTCTAGCTAAAACCATGATTGATTTAAAAGACACTCTACCTTTAGATTTCAAAAAGAGTTTCGATTTTACACTTAACCTCTTACCCCTAGTTGGAATAGTGTCTTATAACATTCTTTTTCATGGCAGGAAATTTTTTAGAGAACGAAATGTGTGGGTGCAAAAATGTCTTTATATGTTTATTTCCTCCCAAACATGTGACCAAAAAATTCCTAAGCAGTTCCTGCAAATTACAAATGAATGCTGGACTATTGATAACTGGTTGGAATTATTTCAAATTTTTGTTAGTTCCACTGTACCAGCAGATATTCAAAAGCAGGTTCTTCACTTAATTCAAACTTACTGTCTCAATAAGCCTACATCAGTAATATCAATAGTTAAAGGGTCATTAACAAACATTATACCTAGTTTGACAGATCATATCAAAAACGAAGAAAACAAAGAATTATCAGACCTTTTCGATGAGCTTCGTGACTCTAAATTGTTGGATTCAGAATTCATTAAAAAAGTAATGAAAATTGCCAACAGTGTGTATGATAACTTCGATATTAACCTCGACTACGAAAATGAACTACAGACTTCAATGTCCATAATGAAGCAAACCTTCATGTCCTTAAAAACTAAGCATGCAGGCATGATGGACTGCAATCTAACTGCCAGTTCAATTATTACCCTTATGTGTGCAGTGCGTAAGGTTAAGCCTTGGTATCCACGTAAAACTCAAGTTATAAGTTTGATCATCCTAATATTGACAGGATGGGAGCACACCAATAGGCTACTTGAAGTGCAAGCAGGTGAGGGAAAATCATGCTTAGTTGCACTGTATGCAGCTGTTCTTTGCATGCAAAACAAAGTTGTTGATGTTGTCACAAGCTTTCCAGCCCTAGCTCTTCGTGATGTGGCGGAATGGGAGGAATTTTACCGTATATTTGGCTTTACAGTCACACACAATACTGACTTGGAAAGGGATGATGATGACCACATAGATGATGTGAAAAAAGATTGCTATCAGCATAACATTGTTTATGGCACTTTGGGAAATTTTTGTGCTGATATTCTTCGTGAAGAGTTCCAGCATAAGAAAGTGAGATGTAGGCCTTTTGATGCCATCATAGTTGATGAAGTTAACATGCTGATGCCCAATGAAGGAGTGCAGTTCACATACCTTTCTCACAATGCTGCCATGTTAAACCATATGAATTCTGTTCTTGCTTATGTTTGGAGTCTCATCGGACCTTTACGAATGACTTTAACCACTGGCTATGAAGTTCTCTATGCTGGCACTCCAAAACCATTGCCAGAAGCAATATCTGAATGTCTTGATCCAGAAACTCAGGTTCTCGACATTGCCAAGGATGCAGGAATCATAACTGACAATCTGTATCAAAGACTGAATGGTGGTGAGCAAGAAACAAAACAAAAAGCATTTGATGAACTGACTCAACAAAATTCCCTTGATATTCTGTCCAAACTAAATAATTGTCAAGGTAAGTCAAAATTCTTTGCTTTCATATCATGCGGTGACAATTTGATTGAAGCCAAAACAAAGGATTCTGGATTCAAGGACGCAAATAAATTTCTTTTGCTTAATTCAGGACTGGCTTGTCCTTTAAACACTCATGACGAGGTTGTGGAAAGAGCCACAAAGATTTTAAAATCCAAGCTGAAATCCTCAGACAACACAGAGGAGAAGGGCCCAGTGAAATTTCCACTGTGCTTAAAGGGTTATGTGATGGCTCAAGTGTCAGTTTATGTTGAAAGTGCTATTAGAGCATTGCATATGGAAGAAGATAGACAATATGCCATCAGTGAAGGAAAAATTATCCCAGTTGACTTCCAAAACAGTAGTGTGGTGGAGATGAACAAGAAATGGGGAGGAGGACTGCAACAGATGCTGGAAATGAAACATTGTTTGCGTATAAGTCCGATATCCCTCCAGACCAATTTTATGTCAAATTTTGAATATTTTACAAGGTATTCTGACGGCGGTATCTATGGAATATCAGGAACTATTGGACTTGATTCAGGGAGCAATACTCGGAAAATACTGAATGAGTTGTATAAAATCAGTGTGTGCAGTATTCCAACATTCAAGGCAAGAAAATTAGTTGAAAAGCCAGCAATCATAGTTGAAAACAAAGAGAAGTGGTATAAGCAAATAGTCAATATAGTCAATGAAGAAAGACAAAATGTGGCCCCTTGGAAAACTGGCAGAGCTGCTCTTATTTTGTGTGAAGATATCAAGTCTGCAAAAGATATGAGAGAATATGTTATCAAAAAAGAAGGATGGGCAGAAGACAAAATATACTTACATGCTCACAGCAACTCAAAACAACTGTTAGCTATAAAGAAAACGCTAAGTAAAGGAGAAGTGGTTATTGCAACAAATCTAGCTGGAAGGGGAACTAACATTGAAGTAGTAGATTCTGTCAATAAAAGTGGAGGTCTCCTATGCTTAGTTACATTTATTGCTTCTAGCCGCCAAATGGAGTTGCAGGCTCTTGGGTGTACTGCACAAAGTGGTAAGCCTGGATCAGTTTGTTGTATCCTGGATGCTTCAACAATGCCTTCTATATATACTGGCCTCGACATTCAGGGAATTAGGAAAGTCAGGGAACAAGTCGAGAATATACAGTTGAATTCTCTCACGAATAATAATATGAAGAAAGTCAAACTAAAAGAAAAATTGTTAAAAAATTATTGCAAACACTTGAGCAATATTCATTGTGAGTTTGAAAGGAGAGATGATCTTGATGTTGTAATAAACTCTACAAATGAAAACTGGGGAATGTGGTTGGAAACTAAAGTAAATGAAATAGAAGAATTTAAGGAAGAGACTTTGCTCAGAGATATGAATCAATGGTTTCCAACTGACCTCAGTGCTAGTACTCAAATTGTTCACCCATTTTTCAATTTTTATCATCTAATTCAGTTTGGAAACCAACTGATGTTATCAAAAGATTATAAAGAAATACAAACAGCTGCTAAGTATTACACAGAAAGTATCAAACAAGAATCAAGTTATGGCCTGATAGCTTACTACAATCGTGCTTACTGCAACATCACAAGTGAGAGTAGAGATTACAAAACATCGGCACTTGCAGACTTGGAAGTAGCTGTTTTATCTATAGATAATTTTATGGATGAATTATTATTAGTTAAGAACTACACAGACATGGTAAAACAAACTAAAGGGGCCCCTCAAAGAAAGAATGATGGTTTCTCTGGTGAAGTTGATCCTCAAGATCTTGTTGCTCAAATACATGCTAGATTTGATATATACAGCTTCCTCAAGAAAAATATAAATGATGCAATTGATGCAATAAAAAAATTGGATGGTGCTAACTACATAGCAAAGCCAGTTGGATTATTTTCACTCATTCCGGATGCCAACTACATCACTAAGTTAGAGCTAACTTCCTTGTGGTCTTTAGGCCTCGAAATTGTCTACACAATTGAAAAAAAATTTGAATTTCACTGTGGAGCACTTGCTGTTTTTCTCCTTGGAGTCGTACAAATTATAGGTGGATTCCTTTGGACAGCTTTCGGCACTGAAACAAATATAGAATTGGCCCTTATTGCAGGCGGTGTTTCAGACTGCATTTCTGGCATCGAGGGTATGTTTACAAATGAATTTAACTTGGTGGAGTGGGGAATCAATAAAGCAACTAAACTAGCCCAACCCCTAAGTAGTGGAAGATTGAGTCCATTCGCCACCACTGACTTCTTCAAAGCCATCAAAAATACATATATAAGTGCTACAACAGCTTTTAAACAGTTGAAAGCTCTATCCACTGTTGGGAAATCAAGCATTGGAGTAGCAGCCAGAGCCAATCTAAAAAATGCTGCAAAATATGTAGCCAAAGTAGCAGCATTGCAAGGAATAGATTATGCACAAAATAAATTATTCAATGCTGCTATGATGCATGTTTATTCCAAAATAGGAGAAAAGCTTAGTTTGAGAATAGCCGCACAGATTCGAGCAGCATTTTCAGAAGGATACTTTGGAGATGTCATTGACCAACGATATTATACACAATGGCTTGATCCAAGTTATAGTTCTACGAGAAAAGTCCCAGAGTCATTACAATCAACAGCAGAAATTTTTTTTAACGGACTAAATGATGCTACATTTATCTCTCTTTCAAATGATTCTGATGTCAAAGCTACATTAACCTCAGCATCTCTCAGTTTGTTCCAGCATATTTTGCACAACAATTACAGCAATCACTGGGTATCGTTTTTTGCTAATCTTGCTGAAGTTACTGTTGTAGGAAGTGTAGTTAATGATACAGTTACAAACTTGCAACTAGTAGTGGATAAGTTCATCCCAAAAATGAAAGAAATGTGTCAAGAAGCAAACACTGCTGATAATATTACAGCGTTCTCGAGTGAAGGAGCTGCTTCCTGTGTACTAATATTCAAAAGTGACCTGGCAGAATTTGTCATTGGCAGATTCTCTAAGTCCATTGCAGCTTTGATGCAAGGAAAGCTAAATTCTATGGTAAGTCATGTAATGAACAGAACATTAGGAAGAATGATCCCAGGTGTAGTCGATAAATTCAAAATTAATGACACTCTTGAAAAAATAATAGCAGGACAACATGCCAATTATATTCGTTCAGTTAGACCAAGTGAAACCAACTTTGAACCAGTCAGCGAAGAACTATTAAGTTCTTATGTTAATCATGTGCAAAATTCTAACAGTGCTGGTTCACTATTGGACCTGAGGATAGCCAGTGAGCATTTTGGCAAGAAAGTTATTATTTACCAAGAAAGGAATGGAAAGCTAGTAAAAGATAGCTTAATGGAGCCCAAGAAGGCTATAACTGAAGATACTATTGAACTGTTGTATACTGCACCACTAGGTGACAACTCAGTTGGTCACTATGACGTGATAAGGGAAGGAAACCGCATTAGAGTACAAGCAGATAACAGCAACTGCCTTTTCCATGCTTTTGCTCTTGGACTTAATCCTAATCTCTCTGAAAATGACCTCAGAGCCCAGGCTGGTGACATAAGGGAAAAAGTAGCACAGGATATTCTACACCAGCATGATAATTGGGGTGAGCATATTAAACGGCGTGTGGAAATGGACAACCTGCAAATGGGTACTTCCTTTGCTTTGATAGGAGCTGGACCTAAAAATCCAAAAACCAAAGTTTTAAAAGATTTTTACAAAGAGGAAGCAGTGGGTGCCAAAGTCTATACAATGTATCGTCAAGACAATGGAATACTTGCCAAAGGTATAAAAGAATATGACAGAGATCTCAATGGCAGGCTTCAGTCCATCAAAATTCGTATGGACAACCTAAACTTAGACAAAAACAAAGGCAAGCGCTGTTGGGCCACTAATCCAGTATGTGGCATGATTGACAGACACGAAGGCGATAGAAGAGACACTGAGATTTCTTTCCACTTGGTGCCTAGTCGAGCTGGAGCTAATGCTGGAGAAAAGTATGCAAATGCAGTCATGACTAGCTCCCATTACAACAATTTGGAAAAGAAGATATGGACCAGAGAGGTGTATAATGCTATTGGTAAATTCGATTTTAGTATGACTGTTGAGGGTAAGTGTGGTCGTGTTAATCAAGATTATGGTGGCACACAAGAGTGTGACGATGCTACAAAAGACAAACTTAAGAAAAGATTTGAAAAGGTTGAAGAAATCAGTCCTAGAGCATACAGGATGGAAGAAATTAAATTTACCATATTTCTTCCTTCTGCCACCACACAAACACAGTTGGATGGCATTAAAACTAGCTTTACTGACCCTACAGTGAAATGCGAAACAAATTTCCCCAAAAAGGAAGTAATATTCACCTTAGGCGTTGACCATGAACTATTTGTTCCATCTAATATCACAAAACTGATAACTGATGGAGAACTACACGATGACGATTTGAAGGATGCAGGACTAAAAGTGAAAAAGACAGATATTGGCAAACCTCCAAAATACAGAAAGGAGCCAACTGTCAGTGAAGATAAATATACTGACAGTCATGATGCTTTCTTAGATGAATGGAAGGAATTTTTGGGTAACGGATTTTAACCATGACACAAATTAACTGAACCATTTTGTAATTAGAACTCGAAGTTTATTTTATAGCTAGATATATTAGACGAAACCGACTATCGCAGCAGACTGAACATTTGGAGGGTCTCAGTGGGCATGTCAATGAAGATGTTTACAGGGCACCAAGACAAGAAGGGTTGGGATGGGCAAGGGAAGGGAAGAATGTACCATATTACAATCCAAGTGTGCTATCAACAAATACTAGTTATCCAAATAAAACCAGTACATAATAATAAATTTATAATACGCAACCTTTACTCCATTTGACCTCATAACTGTATTTTTAAAATCAATTTATTATTGATGTAATGTGTTATTAAAAATACAGTTATGAGGTCAAATGGAGTAAAGGTTGCGTATTATAAATCATTTCATTTCATATTCAATCACATCACTTTGATGAGAGCTTAGTTCATTATTATTTAGCTCAATTGGTAACAGTGGATACACGATTGTTAATTAAAAAAACTAAAACTCTGATGTTTATCTGATTTTTATTCTATTAAGTGGGTATCTCATTCATTTTGAGAAGTGGGTGTTGTCAATTGTAAAATTGGGGCCCACGATACTCTCAAAAATAATCTGAGGAAAAAAGAACACGATTTTGTTGACTGATAGATTATAGTATATGGCCAGACCTTTACCAAACTGCTACATGGTGTTTGGTTAAGGGTGTGGCTATGCAATTTTGGGAGCCCAAACTTAGTGTTTAGGACCGTACTGAAGTTGAAATTTCAGATGAGTAGTGTAGTAAAGGATGATAGACTTTGTACTTAGTGCAACTGTGTGGTTATGTGTATGTGTGTATGTTGTGGTTTATGATGTAACTGTCTTATCTTTGCATCACTCTTATTAACTTGTGTATTGCTGCAGCTTAATCATATAGCTCTCTTATTCCATTTTGGTTCTTGTCACATTAAATTTTATTGAACGATTTCTTTGAACTGAGAGTAGCTACCATGCTCCAGCTAGATACCGCTCGCACTACAGGTAGGGGAAAGTTGAAAGGAAGGGAAGCAGGACAAATTAACTAGCAGCATCCATAGCATTAGAATGTTGACAACTACATTAGCTCTTGAACTGAAATTTTTTTTTAATCTTTTGTAGAAAAGATATCTGCATGTAGCTATGTAACTATTATATATTATAAGAAGTGGAGAGGCCAAAGCCACCACCATTTAAAATAAATATGGGATAGCTGCTCTTTTTGTCCAAATTTTGTGGAGATTATTTTTAAAATGTAAACTTTTTTTAACCCTATTCAAGTTGAAGTAAACAATTTTTTTAAACTACATTCATACTATACTAAGAAATGTGAAAATGCAGGGGCCAAGTCTCCCACTGTGAAAACACTTCCTTCTATTAGCATTACATAGCGCCACTAAAACTAATCAGCTCAATTTAGTTATGTTGTTATTAGATTAATTCCAGTTGTCTAGCGGTGCTTCAGTTACAGTGGCGCTATAATTTAAAGAGAATAATTATATCCAATTCTCATAAAATGTTTGGTTAATTTCAACTGTATTTGTTAAATTGGCAGGAAGTGTATCTTTCCCATAAGTTTGGTGGATGAATTATAGAGTACAAAATTAAAATTACACAAATTAGTGCTAAAGTGGACAACAAATTTGTTGCAATCTATGAAACTTTATTTTCAATAACCAGAGCTTCTCCCTGATGCTACCTTTTATGAGGCTGTTAATGTAAACTTATTCAGAAACCTTTGATGCTTGCCTTTTGGTTAAAGAAGTGAAAGGGAGAGAATGTTATTATTATTGCGGCAAACACAACACAAATTATTTATTTGATCAGATAAATAATTTTGCAGCAGCTAGCTAGTGTGGAGTAGCCATGAGTGTTTGCACTAGTGTTGTTGATTTGACTTCTACATTTTAGGTATAGTTATAGTTATTATACCAAGAAGTATAGCATTTTTTTTTGGGGGGGGGGGGGACAATCAACTTGAACTTAGTTATAGTTTTGGTAATTCAGACTTCAAGTTATTTTGTTTTATAGCTATAAGTAGTAGGATATTAAAAACTCATAAAAGTAAGCATGATTTCTTCCATATTTATAGTGATCTTTATTATACTTCAGTAACATGATATTTTTCAGATTATAGTTCTAGTTTTAGTTAGCATGAACTGCTGGATTTTTTTAATTTACCTTGTGAGATTTAGCTCTATATTTTTTTCCATCTAACTTAGCTTTACTTCTAATTAATCAAAACAACATTAGTTTGCACTTCCGGTGCTTTAATATTGTATAACTAGCAAGCATAACCCTGCCACATGGTGGCACTTGAGTGAATGCAGTAACATGAAAGTATTATTCAATGTTAGTATTCTCTATCACTTGATTCAATTATATCAGTTCACTTTTTTCCCTCACTTACTTATCTTGACCCACGTATTCATGAATATATAAGCCACAGTGGTTGCCAACCTTACTGATGATGCTTTACCACGTTGTTACTGATGTCATTTTATCAAGCATAGTAACCTCCAATTGGCATTATAATTATTAGGTTTACATAACGAAAATAATGAAGTTGTACATGTAGTAGTAGTAGAAGTTGTTGTTGTAGTAGTAGCAGTAGTAATCACATCAATAAAATAATAATACCAATAACAACAATAATACTTTTAATAATTATTTTGTTAGATTGTTACAACCTATCTGATTGTCATGGAACTCTTTATGTTTCATTTGTTCCTGAGAACAATGCTGACTGTTACTAATGATACCACAGGAGTGGCTCGTTCAGCCAAGAAGTGGTACAATAAGTGGAAGGAAAAGAAAAAGGCTCAAGTTAAGCCTGGTAAGTATTAATTTTCCCTTCCAAATTATTTTTTGAAAATGAGGTTATTAGTATCGTGTGTATAATTTCTGTAAAGAGCTCAGAGTTCATTGAGTGATATAGCAATATTTATTCTGACAAATGCTTATTAATTTTATGGAAAGTCTCCAAAAACTCTTAACCGTATAATGCAAAAAAAAAAAAGGTAAAAATAAATAAAATAAATAAATATGTAATAGTAATAATAAATAACAATAATAATAAAATGTGTGAAGTTATGAGGAGTTACTTAAAGTATATATATACGTGATTCACATGATTAAATATTGGATTTACATAATTTAGATTCCCCCACGTCATATTGTACTTCTTCCCCCTCAACAGTTGGCAGCATTAATGTTTCTTCCTCTGTGACCTCCAGTAACACCTTGAAGCAATATTAGTTGTCTGATTTTGAATGGGTCAAAGTGCTCGGAAGAGAGACATACGGAAAGTGAGTTAATATAATAATACTATCCAAGCTGAAGTTAGTAACAACAAAATTCTTTGTATGATATATTATTATCATTTCATAAGTGGCATTAGTATCACTTATTAGCTAATTTAATAATGAAATTTACATAATATTTGTAGGTTTTTCTCGCTATGGAAACTGAAACCCAACAATTTTTGGCAATAAAGGCTCTGAAAAAGACTTATGTATTGAATCGCAATATGGTGGCTGAAACTTTTGTGGAGAAGAGAGTCCTATCTCTTGGCTCAACATTCCCTTACCTCCCTACACTGCATTCCACATTTGAATGTTTTGCTGGATTCTGAGGGTCACTGTGTATTGGCTGACTTTGGTGTGTGCTGTGAGAATGTCATTCCAGGAGTGACTACTTCAAATAACTATGCGGGTACTGTGGAGATCATGGCACCTGAGGTATAGTTGCCAATGCTATATAAATATATATATATTATATATAATATTATATATATATATATACAAAGTATTTAAAAAATATTATTGGTGAACGAGTGAAGCAAGCGAGATATTATACAGTGGTGTCAAATTGAAAATCAGGGATATTTGCTTATATATATGTGTGGACGTACGGATGTCATTTTGTCTTTTTTGTTTTCACTTAGCGGTGGACCCTATTCCCATTCTTCACAAAACAGACTCCTTTGGTTTATCGATCTTTACCATATCACCATCGATTGTTTACCCTTTAAATTAGGTAAGTCTGACATACCTGATTTTTGCCGTCTTACAAGTAGCTTTTATCAGATTCTACTTTGTTGTTTGTTCACAATGTTTTGCTCGCCATTTGTGCTGAAGCACATTACTAGTTATTGTTTATTTGAAAATAGACAAACTACAAAATTATAGACAGAAAAACCGGCAAATTGTTAGAGCGTTTTCATTAAGATTTTCAAAATGTATTTAAAAACAGTTTCCCAGAGTATTAACATTAATTTATCTCGTAACACCACAATAGCTAGAAATAACATTATGAACTATTAAATATCTATAATTCTATGCAAACCATTGTTTATATGTAAAATTTATATGCTTTAATGTTCATTAGGTCATCAAAAGGGAGAGCTATTCATTTGCAGTCGACTGGTGGTCATTTGGTGTTTTGTGCTATGAAATGCTATTTGGGGTGGTAAGTACTTGTTTTAGTCAGTTTTGTTTATTTCAGCTTGTAGAGATAACTGTTGCATGAGTCTCAATTGATAGTACAGAATTGGGAGGGTCAACTATAAATTGCACCAAGTGTGAGGAAAAGCCAGCAGCCAACAACACCTCCACAGGAAGAGACACAGGTGTGACAGAAAAAGACCACCTCTGCCCCTGCACCTTGTTAATAAAGAAAGAGGCTGAGTACACATACTGTTTTTTGCTATTAAATGCTATAATTTTTATAGCTGTGGTGTAGCTTCGAAAATTGTAGCCAAGTTAGAGAGCTATGAGTATACATAGTTTAATTTTGCGCAAAGCACAAATTGAATAATCACTTTAGCCTTTTACTATTGAGTCACAAATGTATGCAACTGATTGAAATTCAATAAATTTAACAAACTATACCTAGGAACATGGAATATATGCTGGCATTACTGAAATAGTATGTTGTTGTTTTTTTTGGGTGCACCAATTTCAATTTCATGGTCCAAATAAGCACATTAGAAGATTGTTAAGAGGTTTCTCTAACTAAAAGAATGAATACATGTTGGACTATTGAATAACAAAACTAATTTCATTGCATCCTTTTTTTTTTATGTATATACACATCATATGTATGTATGTCTATATGTATGTATGTATGTGTGATATTGTCCTATAGCTGCGCTTCAATGGAAAGAATGAACAGGAAGTGGTCCATTCTATTCTCACATCCAAAGTGAGTGTCCCACAAAATACCAGCATACTGGATCATCACCTTCTTGAGTGCTGTAAGTTTTTTTAGTTATCTTTGATTTAAGTAAAATACAAAGTTAATTATTCATGTAGCTTTTGAACAGAAATCCTAGCAATAGGCTTGGGTATATGGAAAAGGAGCATCCCATCAAAAAACACCCCTTTTTCTGGGAAATAGACTGGGACAAGCTGGACTAGAAGCAATTGGAACCTCCATTCAAATCACAAGTGGTAAGTTAGTTTAGACTATTTCATTGTACATGGGAGCAGATAAAAAAGAAGAATTTCTTTAATGACTCAAATTAGGAACAATACTAACTAGTGAGCTAAAGTTTGATGTCTGCTAATATCTGTAACTTCAGCCAATACTGCATCAGCAATGATGTAATAATAGCAATTTTCTCGTTCTAATGGCCAATATTGTTGATTAAAACTTCACCCGACGTTTGAGTTAAAGATCAAGGAAGCTCTACACGTACAGATGACAGCGGACAGTAGCAAGTTTAACAGAGACATAGGTTAGAGCTTCCAGAATGCTGGCTGTCTATGCTGCATGAAAATCACCCTCCAGGATATAATAAACAGTAAGCGTACCCTCCAGAAATCATGCTGTTTAGATTGTGTTTATTAAATCACCATGGAGATTTTGACCTCGGTTGACCCCTGAAAAGGACTTCGGCAAGAAATATTAGTCAAAATGTGGGTTTAGTTTTAATTAACAATATTGGCGAAATGGAGAAAATTTTCTATTGTTATAATTATTTCAGCTGAGTATGACTGAATCAATTAGCAAATTAAATGGTTGCAATTTCATAAACAAATTGTGTATGTCCAATTTATAAATGAAATGGCTACCAACAACTACATGAAAATTAATTTGGTGTATTTACAGCTGCACAGTGGTGACAGCAGTAATTTTGATGTAGACTTCACCTCCCAGCCTGCCAAAGTTACTGTTGTTGCCCCACATCTGGTGGAAGCTATTGATCAAGAAGTGTTTGAGGGATTCACATCCTCCATCTTCTACTTCCACCAACAACTCCTCTACCAGGGTCTAGGTAAACATGTGCAAGTAGCGTATAGAACATGAAAATAAACAATACAATGCTATTATTACAACAACACCACTGTACAGTTAACGTCCATGACTTGTTATTCTATTTAAGTGGAATAATGTACTAATATAATTATGTATACTGACAATTACTTTTTCATGTTGCTATATAGAAGACTGTCAGCCTTCAGACCTCCTCCCGCCTACCCCTTCCCACACCCATCAACCCTTCCTTTTCCCTCTCCCCTCTCAACCAATCGTCACAGATCACCCTTCAATGAAAATTACATACATGGAAACTACGCCATCATTTTTAAAAATAATTTCCCATAAAATGTAAGTTAACTTGTTGTACTGATTGGCTATTTCCATTAATACACCTGTCATGTGACCTAGCCTATTGACTGATATTCAAGATAACATTTGTATTGGAATGCATGGATTCTATAATTGAATTGAGTCAGAAGAAGTTAAATCCTTTTCTTAGCATGACTACAACAATATATAGCTCATACCACATAAAGATGGGACATCCGGTATTAAAAATTCTATAAAGAAGACAATTACGGAATCAGGATGAGGCTTACAGCATTTTTGAAATGCCGAGGTAAGATTTTATTTTTTACAAGAAGTCATTGATAACAGTGGTGTCTATACACATAGCCTTAATCAAATGATACCAGTTGTTTTTTTTAGTTCAATACACACACACGCAATAGAAACACACAAGGAGAAGTCAGTGCCTTTGTTATAGTTACAGAAGAAATGTATAATTCACTATTATTATAAAGCTAGATATAAATAATTAGAAGTACATTATTATAAATATGGTAGCAGTAATTGGTAGCTATAAACCATGTCAATTCAGAGTCCAGTATAACTTTCTTTCCTCATGCAAATCTTCACAAATGCTTTGTCTTCTGAAGCTGTAGTCAAACGTCCGATTACATAGTTTCTCCACCTTCAAATGCTCTAGAAATACCATCTAAAGAGCCAAAATTACTGTTTTAAGTCTATCACCTCTATCACTGAAGATCAGTCTAAAATGCACAAAACCCAGCTTCAAAACCTGACTGGGGGTCGGCCACAGTATATAAAACTTCAGATGTGTGCTGCAAAGCAGGATGTATGCGCCATAATAACTCAATGTACAAAAACAAACCTTGTTTTTGTACATTGAATTTTTATGCATAAAATCCAGCTTGGACCTCAATACGAATAATGGTAGCATTAGTTACATGCCATCATGGTGAGTATTAATTAACTACTGCTGGATTATTCAGCTACTGTTGTGAACAGTTCCTCAAGGTTCCTTGTGTGCTCTAGTGTGGTCATTCCCACACTCAGATTAAGATTATTTTCAATTAGTTTTAATTTTTTTCACTTTCGACAATATTGATCTTGCAGTGAATAGATTGATATCTGTAGTTGCTGAAATTTAAAATATTACTAGGTTAGTTAATTGTGTAGCTATAGCAAGCTAGTTATATATAATATATATAATATATATATATATAACTATTTGTGTGAGTGTGTGTGTGTAGAGTCAGTTATTTAGTAGACAAGTATAGTCTAGAAATGTTGAAATATAATTCATTTCTAAAAAATTCACTTTCAAATAATTTAAACTAAATGGGCCAGACTATCGGAAATAAAGACTCGCCCACTACACAACTATGGAAATAACTACAATTACTCCAATTTCCAGATTAATACTGCATGTAATGTCATTTGAGCTGATTCTCACTTTTAAATTATGATGATATGGTAATGATGATTATTAGCTAAGATAGTGATTAGATAGAAGTAGCTATTGACAAATGAAAATTATACAGAATGTATCAATGAAGTTACTTTCAAATTAAAAAACAAAATCCCAATGCTTTGCTCTTCAATCCATATCGTTTTTGTGAAGAGAATTTCCTTTTTGAACTCTTTAGCAATTTTTCCCTCTTCTTGCAGAGAAATACTATCAGGTCCTTCTGGTTACTGTCATATCAGGTTATCTAATGGTTCTTTTATATCAGTATTCTGTGAGATGATGACCTGCAATGGAACCAGTGGAGGATGGATGAGAGTTGCTACTCTACCAAAACACAGCAATGGTACAGCACAATGCTTTCCAAATTTCACTCATTATGAAGGCAGCAACAGAACCCAGTGTGTCAGGAATGACACTGCTGCTGGATGTACTTCTGTTATATTTCCAGTGTTTGGAGTTGAGTACTCACATGTCTGTGGTGAAGTCAGGGCCTATGGACAGAATACTCCTGATGGATTTTGAGAAACGGACAAAACAATTAATTAAACCTATGTTGATGGAATTAGTCTCACATACAATAATAAAACAAGACAGCATGTATGGACATTATGTTAGCAGAACCCATATTGCAGAGATCAAAATAAACAACATTTTGTACAAAATAATTATGGTTGCATGAATTTGATAACAGAAGATAAAATGCTCCTTCTGTTCTAAAATTTTTTTTTTCACATGTTCAAAACATATAGAGTCAGTACAAATTTTAAAGAAAGGTAAAGCCACCCTAAAAAGTTAATATGGATATGATGTCAAGCTGTATACACAGTATTCCAGTGTGTATAATCACTAAGTACTTTATCAGAATACACCAATACAAAATATCACAACACAAGAAGTAGTCTCGTGTAGCCAGACCCCATACCTATTACCACTATGTACCAGTTCGAAAGGAATGTCGGATGCTCTGCGGTTAAATTAAGTAATCACAAAAATACCACACTGAACAGCTTAGCTAAAGCCCATTACTGTTGCATTTTTAGATATGATAATGGATTTCAATGATCTCTGTGGGCTGTGGAATGGATTTGTCTGGTCGTGCTAAGACTAGGAAAAAAACTTGGAGCTAATTCTAAAGCTTCTGACCGCGTCACTAGAGAGGGTGTTCTATGTTTGTGGAGGGAGTTGGCAGCAGTCAACAATTTGCTGCCATTCAGCAGGCTTGAAAGTTCACTGTTAAAGATGTGCAGCAGTTGTTAAGAGACTACTAGAGACTAATGAGACTGCTAAATGAGAGAAAGAAGACGAACTGTTGAAGATTGCCTCGGGGACTGTATTATTGAACGATACAGTATGCTCTAGGCTATTGGGAAAGCATGAATTCGACGCTGAGGAGCTGTTCCCGACTTAAAAATAACAAAGTATTCTCACCGTTTGGCAAAAACTTTTATGACGTCACACTGCGGCTCTTAGTAAGCACACTAGTAAGGGTTGGAAGTATGGTTTCATGGCTGAAGCAGTTTGCTACTGGATCATAATATAGAGGTACGAGAAAGTGTTCTTGCACACATCTGTCTTACATTCAGGCAGAATTTGTTGATATTTATTTAGGGTGTGGTTTATTTTGAACTGAGCAGTCTGTTATAAATTTTGTGAACAGAGAAGCTTTTTATTGGTTTTGTGTATGAAAACAGGTACATCACAAATATATGATAGAATATTTGAGTGTATTACTCCAAGGTGTCTTTACTTTTGATGTGCCGGTAGGCTGCATGGTTGACAGAATAATTTGTGATCTTACTATCAAGTGCAACTGGTCATAGCATAATAGAAGTATATGTCAGAGGGCTCCCTGCAGTCTCACCTGTTGTATAACAATATTTATTTTTATTTATTGCTATAAAAAGAATGTGGTTGAAATTCCTGTAGAAATCGCTACCTTTCAGAATCATCAATTCCCTTCTCTCGTCAGAGTCCTTGACCATCTAGTAACTACTACAGTCACTACATTCATCACCACTGAAGTCATTGCTGTCATCAAACTCCTCTTCACTACCACCAGAGTTACTGCCATCCTGGTCACTGCCATCCTTGTCACTGCCATCCTTATCACTGCCCTGCTGTGCCAGGTCAAGGATAGTGTCATCATCACTAGGATGCTGAAGTGCCAATGTTCCACTTGCCAAGATAGCTTCCTACTTGTCATATCATGAGCAGTTATAGCTAATTGGTTTGTAAAAAATTATTCTGTGAATATTTTCAATTTATACATTATCAGAAAGAAGTCTTATTGTTGTGACAAAATTTACTCAACATTTTCTTGCATTTTATAAGCCTAAAATATACTTACAACAATATAGAATCGTCTGCAATTGTGATTGGTGGCTTACTTGACTCCACAAAGCTGTAGGGCGAAGTGGATGCAAAGACACATTTTTGACGCATTTTCGTGTCCTCCGCGGTTATAAATTTTTCCAATTTAGCCACGTGTACGCGTCAATTGGGGTTAATCCATTAAAAAGACTAAAGAGAGTAAAGAGATTAGAAGAGACTAAAGAGACTAGAAGAGACTAGAAGAGACTAAAGAGACTAGAAGAGACTAAAGAGACTAGAAGAGACTAAAGAGACTAGAAGAGATTAGAAGAGACTAGACGAGACTAAAGAGACTAGAAGAGATTAGAAGAGACTAGAAGAGACTAAAGAGATTAGAAGAGACTAAAGAGACTAGAAGAGACTAGAAGAGACTAAAGAGACTAGAAGAGACTAGAAGAGACTAAAGAGACTAGAAGAGACTAAAGAGACTAGAAGAGATTCGAAGAGACTAGACGAGACTAAAGAGACTAGAAGAGATTAGAAGAGACTAGAAGAGACTAAAGAGATTAGAAGAGACTAAAGAGACTAGAAGAGACTAGAAGAGACTAAAGAGACTAGAAGAGACTAGAAGAGACTAAAGAGACTAGAAGAGACTAAAGAGACTAGAAGAGATTCGAAGAGACTAGACGAGACTAAAGAGACTAGAAGAGATTAGAAGAGACTAGAAGAGACTAAAGAGATTAGAAGAGACTAAAGAGACTAGAAGAGACTAGAAGAGACTAAAGAGACTAGAAGAGACTAAAGAGACTAGAAGAGACTAAAGAGACTAGAAGAGACTAAAGGGACTAGAAGAGACTAGAAGTAACTAGGAGAGACTAGAAGAGACTAAAGGGACTAGAAGAGACTAGAATTAACTAGGAGAGACTAGAAGAGACTAAAGGGACTAGAAGAGACTAGAAGTAACTAGGAGAGACTAGAAGAGACTAGAAGAGGCTGAAGAGACTACCAGAGACCACTAGAGACTAATGAGACCAAAGAGAATAGAAGAGATAAAGAGACTAGAAGAGATCAAAGAGACTAGAAGAGACTAAAGAGACTAGACACTAGAAGTGACTGAAGAGATTAAAAGAGACTGAAGAGACTAGAAACTAGAAGAGACTAAAAGAGACTAATACGACTAAAGAGACTAGAAGAGACTAAAGATACTAGAAGAGACTAAAAAGACTAGAAGAGATTAAAGAGAATAAAGGAAATATAGAGACTAGAAGAGACTGAAGGGACTACAAGGGACTGAAGGGACTAGAGATTAAAGAGAGTACAAGAGACTAAGAGAGTAGAAGAAGAGACTGAAAAGATTTAGGAGACTAAAGAGACTAGAAGAGAGTAAAGAGATTAGAAGAGACTAAAAGAGACTTCAACAGACAACTAGTTATTGAGCTTATGCAATAGGGAATTATAATCTATAAATATAGCTCTTAAAAATGATGTAATGAGAGTACAACTTACATGAAGAAAGAGCCCAGTTCTGATTGTTTATACAAAGCTGGTTGTCTTAATCACAATCCTGATGAAGATCAACTGCCACATACTTCATGTCATCTGGGTTTAAACAATGGTAACTCAGCCATCACCTCGTGCTCCCTATGCAAACACTATAAACAATATTAGGATAACATCATGTTGAATTCATGGCAAGAGAATTAAACATATTAGCTATAGCAAATACATTGTCGAACAAACCTGTAGTAGCCAAAAGAATTTATTCATGATTGTCACAAAGGCACGCATTTGTAAGTTCTAATTTGGTGGAGATTCATTTTTTTAATTTTTTTTATTTTTATCGTTTTGTTTTCTTTATATGTCCAAGTAGCTATATACAATATTAAACACTGTAACTTCATTTGATATGAACTATGATTATAATAATCATTTGCTTTGCAATATAACAAAAACTGCCTTTGTTCTGAATCATTGGTGTGATGACTGTAGCATTTGAATATACAAAGCATAAACTGAAAATCTTTGGTTCAATTGATCAAAAGAAACCACTTTACTGTCTTTTCTATTAATCAAACTCAATGCTTGAATAAATGAATGGGTGTAGTTAAGTGGGTGTGGTTTTAATGGCCTCACCGTCATCAATTATCTGGCTTCCTATTTTCCTGATACTAGGTAAACTAAGCACAAATGTACCTAGCAACCTACACTTACAGTGTAGAATACAGTGCTTCCAGCTTAAAGAGTGGATTATTTAGCTTTTTTGGTTAAGGTTGCAAATTCTGCTATAATTTCTTAAGTATGTGTAATAGAAAGCTAAAAAAGTGTAGTAATGTCATATTAACATACAGACAAAACCATTTTGTGGGTCTGTGGTTATTTTTGTGGTGAACTCAAAATATTAAAAAAAAGTGTTTATGCCAGAATTTTTGAATTTACTGAGTTAAATTTGACACATGATGTAAAATTACCTAAAAATACACGTAAACGTGATGCCACAAAACAGTACATGTGTATATGTGTCATAAAGGCACGAGAGGCGCCAGTTAACCGCTAATTGTTGCATGGATATGGCTGCTTTAGCTGCGGTTGTATCTCAGGCCCATGGGATCAAGTTTTACGGCGCTACTGCCTATCATGGCCAGCGTTTTAGCTGCTGTCTGGAGCTGCACAAGCCGTATGACTTCAACTGCATCGCCCTGATGTTGTCAGAATACCGAATGCTGGGAGCCTTGGGAGTGTTAATCCTCCAGGTTTTCTTCAGCTCTTGAAAAAGAGGACCTCTTGGATAGGCTCGGCAGTTAGGGAAAGTCCCGTCTACCGCTCAGGAAATTACCGTTGGACCGCAAGCTAATTTTACGTTAAATGAAGAACTACCACAAAATCTTGACATAAAAAAATGGGCATAAAATGTATTAGAGTGAGTGAGGAAAGTGCTGTTCTCCATTTTCTCAACAGGCAGTTTTACTATTGGAAACATTATTGGGATGATGAAGAAAAGGTATGTGAATGACTGCAGTGATCGAGATTCTATACAGTATCCACTCTTTAAGTTAGAAGCACTACATAGATTACTTAAAAAAAAATTTGTTACCATGGCAACAACTACAACACTATGAATATCATTATAATATAATGTGAATAAAAATGCTTACATGTACATTTGGCATATATTTATTCACTAAATTGTGTTCAGTCAAACTTAATTTATTATTGACACAGATATTACAACATATTTTGTAAAACACAAAATATGAATGTCATCTAATATGGCTACAATAATGATTCAGGTAATCAATAGCTGTCACAGTCACTGTGGCTGCTTTCAGAATTATCATCTCTAGTGTCAGGATCTGGCACTCATGGGGTTGGTTAACGAACCTTTTATTGAGACAACCATCATAACAATTGGCATTACATGCCTCCCCAAATTCCTGTAAGAGGGGAGGGGGGGGGGGGAGAGAAGAATTTTACATGGAGACAACCAGCATTTTTAAAAACACAAATGAAATACCATGAAGTTTATTCGGGGTAAGCTAAATAAGAAAATCCATTGCAGGTTTGGATGTGATTGACCAGTGGACAATATTCTATAAGTTAAATGTGGGGTGTGGCTGAATAATTTATTTCCCATCACTCAAAAAGGCGGGGTTAGTCTGAACCCCCCTGACTACGGATAAGGTATGGCAAATTAATATACCTCGAAATTTTGGCATTTTCATGCCAAGTCAAAAAATGCAACTGTACAATTCTACAAGGGGGTGGTGGTGGAGAGTATTTTGATAACACTTTACAAGCATCTTATTTCACATGATTGTACCTCCACTTACCACCTCTGACTTGTGACACCTTGGGATAATCCATTTTGATGTGCTTTTCCAAAGCGCAGGTAAATTTATCAATAAAAAGGGGGAAATTTTTTTTGAGTCCATGTTGGGATTGTGGCTGACAGACCAAGTTCAATTTGTCAGCTTTTGAAAGTTCAAATCTTTCTCCAATTGTAGCAAATGTGCTCTGGCATTTGCAGTCATTTTTTTCTTCTTTTTTTTTCCAACCAAGTTGAAGCAAAAAAAAGGCACAAATATGGACCATGAAAACCAGAATGACTTGGAGGAATTTTCTTGCTATCTATTTGTCTCAGTTTGTAGCCACTGCAGGACAATACTAGACGACAATCCATACAGTTTCCTTTGCAAGAGGCACCAGTGCTAGGCAGAGAATGCAGTCAGAGCTCATGGTATGCACTTCAAACTCTTTAACATATGATCCATAAGACTCTTTGAAAGCAGTAAGTTCACTCCCTCACATCCAGTTCAAGCAAGGTCATCCAAAGCGGATATAGATATTCCCTCAGATCAAGCTAAAAGTTACCACAGCTGATATTTGGGATTAAATGAAAATTTTGAATACGACTTAAGGCGGGAATTAAATTCTTTATGCCTCAGGTTACACGAATTCTTCATTTGTCTACCCGAACTGGCAAGAAATTCCCTTCAAAGTGGGGGGGTGTGGGGGGGGGGGGGGGGGGGGGGAAGGAGAGCAGTGCCCCCTGGTCCCCCCCACTTCTATCACCCCTGCAAAAGCTAAACTTATACTTTTGAGCAATGTATTAAAGTAGAATAATGTGAGGCTGATTATCCTTGATAAGTTAGCTATTCAAATGAGATATAAAAATCTGAGGAGGGACATTTCTGTACTTCACAACAACCTATGGGTTTACAACAGTAACTTAGCTAGTTGCTCAGACTTGCACAATTTCTTCCGGTGATGACCTGTACAGGGAATCTAACGTTCAGTTAGTGATTGACGCAATTGGTGCTTTTATTATTCGTGTGCTCGTTTAAGGGGCGTGGTCCAAAAGTGTGCAGTCAGGCCAAAATCTGTGGTTGAAAATTGCATCCGGTATGAGTTTTGGGTGCAGCCATAAAATGCGCATGCCCAATACAATATAGGCGTGGCTGGGTGTAGCAAAGTTTGGAAGTAGAATCGGGGGTGTGTTCAACGCCGCCGACGAAAGAATAAACAAAAGATTGTGGGATAATTAGCACGTTTATAGGCAAGTTTATAGATGGTATTATAGCTTCTCATTTACTATATTTGCAAATGGTGTTCTAGCTTTCGGAAATCGACACACAATGGGGAACAGGCCATCTGAGTACTGTGGTGAGAATTGCGGTGTTTGTGGTAAAGCTCTTCCTCCTTGTACATCTTGGAATGATATTAAGCTAAAAACCATTGATCGCACAGTAGATAAAGTCCAGGCATATGAATTCCTTCATGGCAAATATTACAGAATAAAGGGGAAAAGAATTTACTACTGTCCTGTGGACTTTTATGGACAAAAAAAGGATCATTTTAGGCATAAAGAAGAAAGAGTGAGGCAGGAAGAAAAGGACAAATACCAAATTGAAGCTCAACTTGGAGAAGCCTCAATTAGCACTTACATGCCTCTCTCAGCAGACGATATTGAAATGAGCAACAACCATGCAAGTTATGAGGACTTGCTAAGCAAACATGTGGATTTGACCTCTACACCAGTTATAAGTGAAGAGGTAAGTGAAAAAGTGGTAAGTGAAAAATTGCTATCATCCATAGCATTGTCACTTTCACAGCTGAACATAGATGATAAAGAGCTGGACAATGTCTGGCTGAGGTCAGCCCAGACAATTATCTTAATTCGGTATCTACAAGTAAACAAATTCTCTGAATTTGATTCGAAAATACTGCTTGACTTTTTAGCATACCTTCAGCTTGACTTAAACAGCAAGGATTGCTTAACTCTAGCTAAAACCATGATTGATTTAAAAGACACTCTACCTTTAGATTTCAAAAAGAGTTTCGATTTTACACTTAACCTCTTACCCCTAGTTGGAATAGTGTCTTATAACATTCTTTTTCATGGCAGGAAAAATTTTAGTGAACGAAATGTGTGGGTGCAAAAATGTCTTTATATGTTTATTTTCTCCCAAACATGTGACCAAAAAATTCCTAAGCAGTTCCTGCAAATTACAAATGAATGCTGGACTATTGATAACTGGTTTGAATTATTTCAAATTTTTGTTAGTTCCACTGTACCAGCAGATACTCAAAAGCAGGTTCTTCACTTAATTCAAACTTACTGTCTCAATAAGCCTACATCAGTAATATCAATAGTTAAAGGGTCATTAACAAACATTATACCTAGTTTGACAGATCATATCAAAAACGAAGAAAACAAAGAATTATCAGACCTTTTCGATGAGCTTCGTGACTCTAAATTGTTGGATTCAGAATTCATCAAAAATGTAAAGAAAATTGCCAAAAGTGTGTATGATGAGAACTTCAATATTAACCTCAACTACGAAAATCGACTACGGACTTCAATGTCCAAAATGAAGCAAACCTTCATGTCCTTAAAAACTAAGCATGCAGGCATGATAGACTGCAATCTAACTGCCAGTTCAATTATTACCCTTATGTGTGCAGTGCGTAAGGTTAAGCCTTGGTATCCACGTAAAACTCAAGTTATAAGTTTGATCATCCTAATATTGACAGGATGGGAGCACACCAATAGGTTACTTGAAGTGCAAGCAGGTGAGGGGAAATCATGCTTAGTTGCACTGTATGCAGCTGTTCTTTGCATGCAAAACAAAGTTGTTGATGTTGTCACAAGCTTTCCAGCCCTAGCTCTTCGTGATGTGGCGGAATGGGAGAAATTTTACCGTATATTTGGCTTTACAGTCACACACAATACTGACTTGGAAAGGGATGATGATGACCACATAGATGATGTGAAAAGAGATTGCTATCAGCATGACATTGTTTATGGCACTTTGGGAAATTTTTGTGCTGATATTCTTCGTGAAGAGTTCCAGCATAAACAAGTGAGATGTAAAAGGCCTTTTGATGCCATCATAGTTGATGAAGTTAACATGCTGATGCCCAATGAAGGAGTGCAGTTCACATATCTTTCTCACAATGCTGCCATGTTAAACCATATGAATTCTGTTCTTGCTTATGTTTGGAGTCTCATCGGACCTTTACGAATGACTTTAACCACTGGCTATGAAGTACTCTATGCTGACACTCCAAAACCATTGCCAGAAGCAATATCTGAATGTCTTGATCCAGAAACTCAGGTTCTCGACATTGCCAAGGATGCAGGAATCATAACTGACAATCTGTATCAAAGACTGAATGGTGGTGAGCAAGAAACAAAACAAAAAGCAATTGATGAACTGACTCTACAAAATTCCCTTGATCTTCTGTCCGAACTAAATAATTGTCAAGGTAAGTCAAAATTCTTTGCTTTCATATCATGCGGTGACAATTTGATTGAAGCCAAAACAAAGGATTCTGGATTCAAGGACGCAAATAAATTTCTTTTGCTTAATTCAGGACTGGCTTGTCCTTTAAACACTCATGACGAGGTTGTAGAAAGAGCCACAAACATTTTAAAATCCAAGCTGAATTCCTCAGACAGCACAGAGGAGAAGGGCCCAGTGAAATTTCCACTGTGCTTAAAGGGTTATGTGATGGCTCAAGTGTCAGTTTATGTTGAAAGTGCTATTAGAGCATTGCATATGGAAGAAGATAGACAATATGCCATCAGTGAAGGAAAAATTATCCCAGTTGATTTCCAAAACAGTAGTGTGATGGAGATGAACAAGAAATGGGGAGGAGGACTGCAACAGATGCTGGAAATGAAACATTGTTTGCGTATAAGTCCGATATCCCTCCTGACCAATTTTATGTCAAATTTTGAATATTTTACAAGGTATTCTGACGGCGGTATCTATGGAATATCAGGAACTATTGGACTTGATTCAGCAAGCAATACTCGGAAAATACTGAAGGAGTTGTATAAAATCAGTGTGTGCAGTATTCCAACATTCAAGGCAAGAAAATTGGTTGAAAAGCCAGCAATCATAGTTGAAAACAAAGAGAAGTGGTATAAGCAAATAGTCAATATAGTCAATGAAGAAAGACAAAATGTGGCCCCTTGGAAAACTGGCAGAGCTGCTCTTATTTTGTGTGAAGATATCAAGTCTGCAAAAGATATGAGAGAATATGTTATCAAAAAAGAAGGATGGGCAGAAGACAAAATATACTTACATGCTCACAGCAACTCAAAACAACTGTTAGCTATAAAGAAAACGCTAAGTAAAGGAGAAGTGGTTATTGCAACAAATCTAGCTGGAAGGGGAACTAACATTGAAGTAGTAGATTCTGTCAATAAAAGTGGAGGTCTCCTATGCTTAGTTACATTTATTGCTCCTAGCCGCCAAATGGAGTTGCAGGCTCTTGGGTGTACTGCACAAAGTGGTAAGCCTGGATCAGTTTGTTGTATCCTGGATGCTTCAACAATGCCTTCTATATATACTGGCCTCGACATTCAGGGAATTAGGAAAGTCAGGGAACAAGTCGAGAATATACAGTTGAATTCTCTCACGAATAATAATATGAAGAAAGTCAAACTAAAAGAAAAATTGTTCAAAGAGTATTGCAAACACTTGAACAATATTCATCGTGAGTTTGAAAGGAGAGATGATCTTGATGTTGTAATAAACTCTACAAATGAAAACTGGGGAATGTGGTTGGAAACTAAAGTAAATGAAATAGAAGAATTTAAGGAAGAGACTTTGCTCAGTGATATGAATCAATGGTTGCCAACTGACCTCAGTGCTAGTACTCAAATTGTTCACCCATTTTTCAATTTTTATCATCTAATTCAGTTTGGAAACCAACTGATGTTATCAAAAGATTATAAAGAAATACAAACAGCTGCTAAGTATTACACAGAAAGTATCAAACAAGAATCAAGTTATGGCCTGATAGCTTACTACAATCGTGCTTACTGCAACATCACAAGTGAGAGTAGAGATTACAAAATATCGGCACTTGCAGACTTGGAAGCAGCTGTTTTATCTGTAGATAATTTTATGGATGAATTATTATTAGTTAAGAACTACACAGACATGGTAAAACAAACTAAAGGGGCCCCTAAAAGAAAGAATGATGGTTTCTCTGGTGAAGTTGATCCTCAAGATCTTGTTGCTCAAATACAGGCTAGATTTGATATATACAGCTTCCTCAAGAAAAATATGAATGATGCAATTGATGCAATAAAAAAATTGGATGGTGCTAACTACATAGCAAAGCCAGTTGGATTATTTTCACTCATTCCGGATGCCAACTACATCACTAAGTTAGAGCTAACTTCCTTGTGGTCTTTAGGCCTCGAAATTGTCTACACAATTGAAAAAAAATTTGAATTTCACTGCGGAGCACTTGCTGTTTTTCTCCTTGGAGTCGTACAAATTATAGGTGGAATCCTTTGGACAGCTTTCGGCACTGAAACAAATATAGAATTGGCCCTTATTGCAGGCGGTGTTTCAGACTGCATTTCTGGCATCGAGGGTATGTTTACAAATGAATTTAACTTGGTGGAGTGGGGAATCAATAAAGCAACTAAACTAGCCCAATCCCTAAGTAGTGGAAGATTGAGTCCATTCGCCACCACTGACTTCCAAGCCATCAAAAATACATATATAAGTGCTACAACAGCTTTTAAACAGTTGAAAGCTCTATCCACTGTTGGGAAATCAAGCATTGGAGTAGCAGCCAGAACCAATCTAAAAAATGCTGCAAAATATGTAGCCAAAGTAGCAGCATTGCAAGGAATAGATTATGCACAAAATAAATTATTCAATGCTGCTATAATTCATGTTTATTCCAAAATAGGAGAAAAGCTTAGTTTGATAATAGCCACACAGATTCGAGCAGCATTTTCAAATGGATACTTTGGAGATGTCATTGACCAACGATATTATACACAATGGCTTGATCCAAGTTATAGTTCTAAGAGAAAAGTCCCAGAGTCATTGCAATCAACAGCAGAAATTTTTTTTAACGGACTAAATGATGCTACATTTATCTCTCTTTCAAATGATTCTGATGTCAAAGCTACATTAACCTCAGCATCTCTCAGTTTGTTCCAGCATATTTTGCACAACAATTATAGCAATCATTGGGTATCTTATTTTGCTAATCTTGCTGAAGTTACTGTTGTAGGAAGTGTAGTTAATGATACAGTTACAAACTTGCAACTAGTAGTGGATAAATTCATCCCAAAAATGAAAGAAATGTGTCAAGAAGCAAACACTGCTGATAATATTACAGCGTTCTCGAGTGAAGGAGCTGCTTATAGAAAATACTCCTGTGTAATAACATTCAAAAGTGACCTGGCAGAATTTGTCATTGGCAGATTCTCTAAGTCCATTGCAGCTTTGATGCAAGGAAAGCTAAATTCTATGGTAAGTCATGTAATGAACAGAACATTAGGAAGAATGATCCCGGGTGTAGTCGATAAATTCAAAATTAATGACACTCTTGAAAAAATAATAGCAGGACAACATGCCAATTATATTCGTTCAGTTAGACCAAGTGAAACCAACTTTGAACCAGTCAGCGATGAGCTATTAAGTTCTTATGTTAATCATGTGCAAAATTCTAACAGTGCTGGTTCACTATTGGACCTGAGGATAGCCAGTGAGCTTTTTGGCAAGAAAGTTATTATTTACCAAGAAAGGAATGGAAAGCTAGTAAAAGATAGCTTAATGGAGCCCAAGAAGGCTATAACTGAAGATACTATTGAACTGTTGTATACTGCACCACTAGGTGACAACTCAGTTGGTCACTATGACGTGATAAGGGAAGGAAACCGCATTAGAGTACAAGCAGATAACAGCAACTGCCTTTTCCATGCTTTTGCTCTTGGACTTCATCCTAATCTCTCTGAAAATGACCTCAGAGCCCAGGCTGGTGACATAAGGGAAAAAGTAGCACAGGATATTCTAAACCAGCCTGATAATTGGGGTGAGCATATTAAACGGCGTGTGGAAATGGACAACCTGAAAATGGGTACTTCCTTTGCTTTGATAGGAGCTGGACCTACAAATCCAAAAACCAAAGTTTTAAAACATTTTTACAAAGAGAAAGCAGTGGGTGCCAAAGTCTACACAATGTATCGTCAAGACAATGGAATACTTGCCAAAGGTGTAAAAGAATATGACAGAGATCTCAGGATGGATGATGGAGGTGCAACAGAACTTGGCAGGCTTCAGTCCATCAAAATTCGTATGGACAACCTAAACTTGGAAAAAAACAAAGGCAAGCGCTGTTGGGCCACTAATCCAGTATGTGGCATGATTGACAGACACAAAGGCAATCCAAGAGACACTGAGATTTCTTTCCACTTGGTGCCTAGTCGAGCTGGAGCTAATGCTGGAGAAAAGTATGCAAATGCAGTCATGACTAGCTCCCATTACAACAATAAGGAAAAGAAGATATGGACCAGAGAGGTGTATGATGTTATTGGTACATTAGATTTTAGTATGACTGTTGAGGGTAAGTGTGGTCGTGTTAATCAAGATTATGGTGGCACACAAGAGTGCGACGATGCTACAAAAGACAAACTTAAGAAAAGATTTGAAAAGGTTGAAGAAATCAGTCCTGGAGCATACAGGATGGAAGAAATTAAATTTACCATATTTCTTCCTTCTGCCACCACACAAACACAGTTGGATGGCATTAAAGCTAGCATTACTGACCTTACAGTGAAATGTAAAACAAATTTCCCCAACGAAGTAATATTCACCTTAGGCGTTGACCATGAACTATTTGTTCCATTTAATATCACAAAACTGACAACTGATGGAGAACTACACGATGGCGAATTGAAGAATGCAAGACCAAAAGTGAAAAAGACAAATATTGGCAAACCTCCAACATACAGAAAGGAGCCAACTGTCAGTGAAGATAAATATACTGAAAGTCATATTGCTTTCTTAGATGAATGGAAGGGATTTTTGGGTCACGGATTTTAACCATGACACAAATTAACTGAACCATTTTGTAATTAGAACTCGAAGTTTAATTTATAGCTAGATATATTAGATGAAACCGACTATCGCAGCAGACTGAACATTTTTAGCCGTAAATGTTTTTTGAAAATTTTAGCTTTAAAAATAGAATCCTATTTTTTATTGTAGATAGCTAGTGTATTATTAGATTGTTGTATTACTATATTTTTTAACTTTCAATATTTCTGTCATTTTAGTAGCATATTAGTTAATTTTTTAACTAAATTTGTTATATTATAACACTCTCCATGACGACGGTCAATACAAAAATCACTTGGCACATAGAAAGCAGTGATAAATAAAGAGTGCTTTGGTAGGTAATTCAAGTACAGTAATATATTTGCTAAACAACAACTTTAGTTGTCCACTACTATTCATATGAAATGTCAACAGTTAGTTTTCCAGTTTCAAAATCATAGAAAGTAAATCTTCAAAGGCTGAGAAGTGTGAAATTTTACTTTATAGGGAATCTCTCAATTTATACATGAGTAGATTGGGGACATCTATGAAGATGCATTTGAGATTCATGTGCCTGTATTCCTGTTGGATTGTTTCTAAGGTAAACACAATTGTACATAAAAGAATTGTCTTGGTTTTTTTATTCATTGCTATGTTTATTTAGTCCCTCAAACAAAATATTTCAAAGGAGAGTAGGTAAACAAATGTCAAGGAGATATTGACAATGCTTGTACAGTAAAATACAAATATTGGAGTACATAATATAGTTCCTAAACCAACACAAGATTACTTGTGTGCCTGAGAGCAGGGAGCCAGGTGTTTTCTGCAGTGTTGTTTCGGTTTAGAGATTCCAGATTTTCTTAGTCTTAGTTTGCTTAGTTTCAGTTTTTTCCCAAATTCTCCCTGAAGATTTAGTTAGTTTTTAGTATTTCTTCAATATCACAAAGATTTAGTTAGTTATCTCAAATTCTTCAATAATGAGACTCCTTAAAGAAAGTAGTACTGGTAGTTGTCCCAAATACCTTCAAATAAGCATATTTCTATGAAATCTTAGGTATTATAAATAAAGTATGATATAATTTATATACTTTAGAGAATAATTACTTGATGGCAATTTATACCTTCATTTAATGATTATGTAATTCAAGGTGAATTGTTTACAGTAAAAATTACTTAGTCTTAGTTTTTGTCACTCTACTGGTAGTTTTTGTTACTATCAAATTTGCTATCTTCAAAAATATTAAGTTTTAGTTTTTTCATGTTTAGTTATTCTTACCAAAAGTAAAATACCCAAAAAATAAACTAAGGTTTTAGTTTTAGTTAACCAAAACAACACCAGTTTTCTGTACATTGGCTGGTTCTTGGAGGGTCTCAGTGGGCATGTCAATGAAGATGTTTACAGGGCACCAAGACAAGAAGGGTTGGGGTGGGCAAGGGAAGGGAAGAATGTACCATTATATTCCAAGTGTGCTACCAACAAATACTAGTTATCCAAATAAAACCAGTACATAATAATATGCTACTTCTATTTACGTAATTTTTATTTATATCCTAATACACAGACTCAAGACATAATAATGAATCCTGTGAGTCTGTATAAAATATGAACATCTTTTGTTATCTTTGTACCTATGGTGATGGATCTATCTTTTCTACCAGATTCTGAGTAATTTAAAGTTGGTTTATTACATTAATGTTTGATGCTACCAAATAAGCAGTGAACTAGTGTTGACAATTGTTCTTTTGTTAGTTCTTTATAATTATTTCAATCTGAACCTCGGATTTCAGCACTCCGTTAACCTCTCAGCATGAAGCAAAATTGCCGTGGTCAGCAAAAAATTGTTTGCTCATGTGATTATGACATGATGATGGGGGTACCTTAGTGGAGCTTCACATTTTCTAAAAATCAGCCTGAAATCCATTAAGTAGCACAATAAAGACAGACAGACAGATAGACAAACAGACAGGATGACTACTTAACCCTCTTGGCATGCGCACTGAAGGTTAATAAACTTGGTCTTGGTCTTTAAGTTTGCATCTGGTGGATTACAGTACAATTATATGCTTTTTAAATAAGGTTTGTTTCAGGAACCTCAACGTGTTTAGCTTTTAAATATGAAATCATGTTCACAACTGTAAAGTTTCCCCCCCCCCCCCCCCCCCCCCCCCCCCCCCCCCCCACCCTGCCCGCTATACTTAATGACTATGTTTTCAACTTTATGGGATACCTTAGTTGCTATGGCTACTCTTTCTTCTCTGCTATTCACAATTATTGATGTTGCCTAAGATAGAAGTGTTTTAAATTATTGTTCTAATGCTTTCAACCAAACTAAATGTATTCAGGCATACTAGGACACTGGAAGGAAGAGACATTCTTGTGAATGCATATAAATTAAAACTGTCATATCAGTCATTGATATTAATTGTTAATGTTTGTTGGAGCTTATTATCACATCTCTTGTAGTGCATTCACCTTCTTATATCACCGTAGTTACAGTTTGATTCCTATTCATATTTTTGTGATCAATATTTTGCTCTCTACAATATTGTGATTGGCTGTTACAAATTAAAAGGCTAGAATCTCAGATATAGCACTGTTTTTAGATCCCGATCACCTGTGCGGGGAAATTTACAATCCTGCGATAATCTCTCAAACAGGATGTGACCAATGATTATTCACTGTGAGGAACTTATCTAGTGCTGACTAGTGCAGTTGTATTGTCAAATTCAAGTTGCACGTGAAGTCATACTGGAGATGACCCTCAATATTTTCTAACCAAAATTGTATGGTTGATGATGAACAAAACAGGTACAAGTATTAGGATATTATACTGTATAAGGTACAAGACTACATTAATAAATTGATTTTAAAAATACAGTTATGAGGTCAAATGGAGTAAAGGTTGCGTATTATAAATCATTTCATTTCATATTCAATCACATCACTTTGATGAGAGCTTAGTTCATTATTATTTAGCTCAATTGGTAACAGTGGATACACGATTGTAAATTAAAAAAACTAAAACTCTGATGTTTATCTGATTTTTATTCTATTAAGTGGGTATCTCATTCATTTTGAGAAGTGGGTGTTGTCAATTGTAAAATTGGGGCCCACGATACTCTCAGTGATGAAAAATAATCTGAGGAAAAAAAGAACACGATTTTGTTGACTGATAGATTATAGTATATGGCCAGACCTTTACCAAACTGCTACATAGTGTTTGGTTAAGGGTGTGGCTATGCAATTTTGGGAGCCCAAACTTAGTGTTTAGGACCGTACTGAAGTTGAAATTTCAGATGAGTAGTGTAGTAAAGGATGATAGACTTTGTACTTAGTGCAACTGTGTGGTTATGTGGATGTGTGTATGTTGTGGTTTATGATGTAACTGTCTTATCTGTGCATCACTCTTATTAACTTGTGTATTGCTGCAGCTTAATCATATAGCTCTCTTATTCCATTTTGGTTCTTGTCACATTAAATTTTATTGAACAATTTCTTTGAACTGAGAGTAGCTACCATGCTCCAGCTAGATACCGCTCGCACTACAGGTAGGGGCAAGTTGAAAGGAAGGGAAGCAGGACAAATTAACTAGCAGCATCCATAGCATTAGAATGTTGACAACTACATTAGCTCTTCAACTGAAATTTTTTTTTAATCTTTTGTAGAAAAGATATCTGCATGTAGCTATGTAACTATTATATATTATAAGAAGTGGAGAGGCCAAAGCCACCACCATTTAAAATAAATATGGGATAGCTGCTCTTTTTGTCCAAATTTTGTGGAGATTATTTTAAAAATGTAAACTTTTTTTTAACCCTATTCAAGTTGAAGTAAACAATTTTTTTAAACTACATTCATACTATACTAAGAAATGTGAAAATGCAGGGGCCAAATCTCCCACTGTGAATTGTGGGGGGGGGGGGGGGGGGGGGGGGGGGAGCAATTGCTCCTCCTGCTTCACTTCTCCTAACCTAAATTTAACAATGAATTCAAAGTGCACTTGCCATATAATAATAACTGAAGTATAGTCTTTCAAGACTCTCACCATCCACAAAGCAGAAGTAGATGTTGAAATAATATTTTGCGGCAAAGAATGTTCAAGTCTAGCATCTAATTAAAAAAGACATCAATCTTTATCAACATAATTATCATAATTTGGATCCACATTCCAATTATAGTGCCTCTGAGTTTATTACAGCTGGCGTGAACTTAGTTCAAGATAAAAGAAATACTACTTGGGGCTAAATGATGCTTAGTAATTTGGCAGATGGTTATGGAGTCCTATTCTACCTTTTCAAAATCAGCTTCAAACTTTTGGAGGTCTTCTAGGATGAAACAATCCATCTCCATACTTTGGTGCTATGCATCAATGCATCTATTAGTATTATCATAGCGCCACTAAAACTAATCAGCTCAATTTAGTGGTGTTGTTATTAGATTAATTCCAGTTGTCTAGCGGTGCTTCAGTTACAGTGGCGCTATAATTAATTAAAGAGAATAATTATATCCAATTCTCATAAAATGTTTGGTTAATTTCAACTGTATTTGTTAAATTGGCAGGAAGTGTATCTTTCCCATAAGTTTGGTGGATGAATTATAGAGCTAGCTAGTTAGCTACTATCTAAAAAATTAAAATTACACAAATTAGTGCTAAAGTGGACAACAAATTTGTTGCAATCTATGAAACTTTATTCTCAATAATATTTCACCAGTACTGAAGTGATAGAGGAGGGTATATTTTAACAAAGATTATACTTAAAGTAAACCAGAGCTTCTCCCTGATGCTACTTTTTATGAGGCTGTTAATGTAAACTTATTCAGAAACCTTTGATGCTTGCCTTTTGGTTAAAGAAGTGAAAGTGAGAATATTATTATTATTGCTTTATTAGGCAAACACAACACAAATTATTTATTTGATCAGATAAATAATTTTGCAGCAGCTAGCTAGTGTAGAGTAGCCATGAGTGTTTGCACTAGTGTTGTTGATTGAACTTCTACATTTTAGGTATAGTTATAGTTATTATACCAACAAGTAGCTATAGCATTTTTTTTTTGGGACAATCAACTTGAACTTAGTTATAGTTTTGGGGATTCAGACTTCAAGTTATTTTGTTCTATAGCTATAAGCAGGATATTAAAACCTCATAGAAGTAAGCATGATTTCTTCCATGTTTATAGTGATCTTTATTATACTTCAGTTGATATTTTTCATATTATAGTTCTAGTTTTAGTTAGCATGAACTGCTGGATTTTTTAATGTACCTTGTGAGATATAGCTATAGTTAGATAACTACTATTTTTTTTTTCCATCTAACTTAGCTTTACTTCTAATTAATCAAAACAACATTAGTTTGCACTTCCGGTGCTTTAATATTGTATAACTAGCAAGCATAACCCTGCCACATGGTGGCACTGGAGTGAATGCAGTAACATGAAGGTATTATTCAATGTTAGTATCCTCTACCACTTGATTCAATTATATCAGTTCACTTTTTTCCCTCACTTACTTGTCTTGACCCACGTATTCATGAATACATAAGCAACAGTGGTTGCCATCCTTACTGATGATGCTTTACCATATCGTTACTGATGTCATTTTATCAAGCATAGTACTCCAATTGGCATTATAATACATATTAGATTTATATAACAAAAATAATGAAGTTGTAGTAGTAGTAGAAGTTGTTGTTGTAGTAGTAGCAGTAGTAATCACATTAATAAAACTAGTGGTGCGCTCGAATAGCGCAAATGCATGGCGAGCGAGTAAATATATGAGTATAGGTAAAGATAATTTGTGAAGGAAATCGCTAAATAATAGCAATGATTAGGCATGAAGAGTTAACAATAACAGAATTACCTAATAAACTTCGAACGCAGTGGCAAAGAAGCGCAGCTTGACAATTTGCCATTCAGTCTTTCGCCAAGAAGAGAGTAGCTATAAACTTTTTGGTTGAAACTTAGTTGATTCTCCGTGCTCGTTAATTGAAAAATACCGGAACTGTAAACGCTTTACCTAACTTACGTAATTAGAAGCGCGGGCGAAATTTTTTGACGTACGCATACATACCTACATATATATATATATATATCTGAAATCTCAATTGAACACGACTGATAGTCAGCTTCGCTCGCTTCGCTCGCTCGCTGAATAATAATACCAATAATAACAAAATAATTTTAAAAAATATTTTTGTTAGATTGTTACAACCTATCTGATTGTCATGGAACTCTTTATGTTTCATTTGTTCCTGAGAACAATGCTGACTGTTACTAATGCTACCACAGGAGTGGCTCGTTCAGCCAAGAAGTGTCTGTCTGTCTGTCTGTCTGTCTGTCCATCTGTCCAGTCTCTCTGTTTGTCTGTCTGTCTCCCTGTCTGTCTGTCCGTTTGTCAGCTTGTCTGTCAATCTGTCCATCTGTATTTGTCTGTCCGTCCATTATTATGTCTGCCTGTCTGTCTGTCTGTCTGTCTGTCTGTCTGTCTGTCTGTCTGTCTGTCTGACTGACTGTCTATTGGTCTGTGTCTATTTGTCTGTCTAGTATATTCTATTGTGTTTATCATGTTCTATTTCACAGTGTATATATATATATATATATATATATTTATTTATTTACTGTTGTACCACAGAGTCACTTATTCTTTGCTATGGACTACCTGAGTGGTGGTGACCTCTTCTCCCATTGTAGTAATGGCGTGGGAGTAGGACTCAAGAGGGCAATGTAAATGTAAAACTGTCACATAAAGCAAATAACTCCACTGTTTGCACAGATTTTATGCGGCAGAAATATCAGCAGCATTGCAGTTTCTCCACACCCGGAATCATTTACAGGTAAACTAAATTTATCCATATTAAAGTTTCTTTTTAATCTTAATAATTTGATCACAATTATCGATCCATACTTTAATTAAATTTTGGTAATGTACTTCTTTTAGGGATTTGAAGTCTGAGAATGTTTTGCTGGATGCTGAGGGTCACTGTGTATTAGCTGACTTTGGTGTGTGCTGTGAGAATGTCATTCCAGGAGTGACTACTTCAAATAACTATGCGGGCACTGTGGAGAGCATGGCACCTGAGGTATGGTTGCCAATGCTATTTATATATATATATTATATATATCTATATATAATATATATTATATATAAATATACAAAGTATTTTTAAAATATTATTGGTGAACGAGTGAAGCAAGCGAGATATTATACAGTGGTGTCAAATTGAGAATCAGGAATATTTGCTTATATATGTGTGGATGTACGGATGTCATTTTGTCTTTTTTGTGTTCACTTAGTGGTGGACTCTATTCCCATTCTTGTGCTGAAGCACATTACTAGTTATTGTTTATTTGAAAATAGACAAACTACAAAATTATAGACAGAAAAACTGGCAAATTGTTAGAGAGTTTTCATTTAAGCTTTTCAAAATGTATTTAAAAACAGTTTCCCAGAGTATTAATATTAATTTATCTCGTAACACCACAATAGCTAGAAATAACATTATAAACTATTAAATAACTATAATTCTATGCATACCATTGTTTATATGTAAAATTTATATGCTTTAATGTTCATTAGGTCATCAAAAGGAAGAGCTATTCATTTGCAGTCGACTGGTGGTCATTTGGTGTCTTGTGCTGCTATGAAATGCTATTTGGGCAAGTAAGTACTTGTTTAGTCAGTTTTGTTTATTTCAGCTTGTAGAGATAGCTGTTGCACGAGTCTCAATTGATAGTACAGAATTGGGAGGGTCAACTATAAATTGCACCAAGTGTGAGGAAAAGCCAGCAGCCAACAAACCTCCACAGGAAGAGACACAGCGTGTGACAGAAAAAGACCACCTCTGCCCCGCACCTTATTAATAAAGAGGCTGAGTACCCATACTGTTTTTTGCTATAAAATGCTATAACTTTTATAGCTGTGGTGTAGCTTCAAAAATTGTAGCCAAGTTAGTACATAGCTATGAGTATATAGTTTAATTTTGCGCAAAGCACAAATTGAACAATCACTTTAGCCTTTTACTGTTGAGTCAAAAATGTATGCAACTGATTGAAATCCAATAAATTTAACAAACTATACCTAGGAACATGGAATATATGCTGGCATTACTGAAATAGTGTGTTATTTTTTTTTTGGGTGCACCAATTTCAATTTCATGGTCCAAATAAGCACATTAGAAGATTGTTAAGAGGTTTCTCTAACTAAAGAATGAATACATGTTGGACTATTGAATAAAGAATTACTTTCATTGTATCCTTTTTTTTTTAATGTATATACACATTATGGGGGTATGATCAATGCTATGGAGAAACAGTTGATGGTGATTATATGTATGTATGTATGTATGTATGTATGTATTGTGATTATTGTCCTATAGCTGTGCTTCCATGGAGTGAATGAACAGGAACTGGTCCAGGCAATCCTCACATCCAAAGTGAGTGTCCCACAGAATACTAGCATGCGGATCATCACCTTCTTGAATGCTGTAAGTTTTTTAGTTATCTTTGATTTAAGTAAAATACAAAGTTAATTATTCATGTAGCTTTTGAACAGAAATCCTAGCAATAGGGGATTTGCATGATAACATCACGTAACATCCTGCCATGCCCACCGATGGTATCACTGCACATGATGGTATCACTGCACACTGCACATGGTGTCCCATAGAGCCAGGCTGCACAGAGTTTCCAAATCACAGGAATAGCTTTATTATGAAATTTACTAACTACTGATAGCAAAAGTTTAGGACTTTCAGCCCTGGTTATTGGAATTCCTGGGAGTGAAATTTGGTGATGGTTATCTAACCACCCTACTTCTTCTTGAAACTCATCTTGAAAACTGAGACAGCTGGTTTTTCTCAGAATTATTTAGCCTGGTGGTGGCCTGCTTCTTAGAAGCTGATTGTGGTGAAGATTGAAGATACTAATTTCTCTGGAGGGATTGGTGAGTCTTACAAGAGAAGTTAGAAAAAGAGATTGCTTTGTTCCTGAATGCTAAGATAACAGAAGAAAGAACAACATGGTGATCATTTCATAACTTTCCTAAGGATAAACTGATGAGAAAGAAATGATTAATTTCTAAAAAGAAAGGATTTGTATTTTTACTGATCATCAGCTGTTTTGCTCCACAATGTGGAAGAACTCTTTGAATATCTTTGTGGAGGATATTGTAACAAAAAGCATTGCTACAGTGGAAGGCAGTGGAGAATTAGCAAGCCTGCCTCTTATTACTGATCAAGTTTACTTTATTTAGATTGAGTATGTTTTTATGTTTATTTTAATTATCTTTCTCCCCTTAGTTCAATAAGTATTCATTTTCTTTGATTGTTTAATTACAGTTATTTATTTAACCACAGTGTAAAACATGAAAGCAATAGTTATGCCAGTTCTGCAGGACATTAATGCCCGTGCATTAACTACCTAAAATAACCCACCTACTGTGGAGGTAAGTAATGCCATAGCTAGCTACCTGTTGAAGAGGTAAAAAAATGATAAATTCTAGTTAAAAACAAACAAACAGGACATTATTACTGATACAGTCCCATCAGAAAACACCCATTTTTCTGGGAAATAGACTGGGACAAGCTGGACAAGAAGCAACCACAAGTGGTAAGTTAGTCTAGACTATTTCATTGTACATGGGAGTAGTTAAAAGAGAAAAATTTCTTTAATGACTCAAATTAGGAACAATACTAACTAGGTCAATATGTGAGCTGGAGTTTGATGTCTGCTAATATCTATAACTTCAGCCAATACTGCATCAGCAATGATGTAATAATAGCAATTTTCTCGTTCTAATGACCAATATTGTTTATTAAAACTTCACCCGACGTTTGAGTTAAAGATCAAGGAACTCTACACGTACAAATGACAGCGGACAGTAGCAAGTTTAGGAGACATAGGTTAGAGCTTCCAGGATGCTGGCTGTCTATGCTGCATGAAAATCACCCTCCAGGATATAATAAACAGTAAGTGTACCCTCCAGAAATCATGCTGTTTTAGATTGTGTTTATTAAATCACCATGGAGATTTTGACCTCGGTTGACCCCTGAAAAGGACTTCGGCAAGAAATATTAGTCAAAATGTGGGTTTAGTTTTAATTAACAATATAGGCTATAAGAATGAGAATATTTTCTATTTGTTAGCTATAATTATTTCAGCTGAGTATGAGTGAATCAATTAGCAATTAAATGGTTGCAATTTCATAAACAAATTGTGTATGTCCAATTTATAAATGAAATGGCTACCAACAACTACATGAAAATTAATTTGGTGTATTTACAGCTGCACAGTGGTGGCAGCAGTAATTTTGACTTCACCTCCCAGCCTGCCAAAGTTACTGTCGTTGCCCCACATCTGGTGGAAGCTATTGATCAAGAAATGTTTGAGGGATTCACATTCTCCATCCTCTACTTCCACCACCAACTCCTCCTCTACCAGGGTCTAGGTAAACATGTGCAAGTAGTTTATAGAACATGAAAATAAATAATACTATGCTATTATTACAACAACACCACTGTGTAGTTAACGTCCATGACTTGTTATTCTATTTAAGTGGAATAATGTACTAATATAATTATGTATACTGACATTTGCTTTTTCTTATTGCTATATAGAAGACTGTCAGCCTTCAGACCTCCTCCCGCCCCTCCCCCTTCCCACACCCATCAACCCTTCCTTTACCCTCTCCCCTCTCAACCAATCGTCACAGATCACCCTTCAATGAAAATTACATACATGGAGACTATGCCATCATTTTGTTTTAATAATATCCCATGAAATGTAATTTAACTTGTTGTACTGATTGGCTATTTCCATTAATACACCTATCATGTGACCTAGCCTATTGACTGATATTCAAGATAGCATTTGCATTGGAATGCATGGATTCTATAATTGAATTGAGTCAGAAGAAGTTGAACCATTTCTATGGCATGACTACAACAATATACAGCTTATACCACATAAAGATGGGACATCCGGTATTAAAAATTCTGTAAAGAAGACAATTACTGTGGAATCAGGATGAGGCTTACAGCATTTTTGAAATGCCGAGGTAAGATTTTATTTTTTACAAGAAGTCATTGATAACAGTGGTGTTTATACACATAGTCTTAATCAAATGATGCCAGTTTTTTTTTAGTTTAATACACACACATGCAATAGAAACACACAAGGAGAAGTCAGTGCCTTTGTTATAGTTACAGAAGAAATGTATAATTTGGCTAGATATAAATAATTGGAAGTACATGGTAGCAGTAATTGGTAGCTATAAACCATGTCAATTCAGAGTCCAGTATAACTTTCTTTCCTCATGCAAATCTTCACAAATGCTTTGTCTTCTGAAGCTGTAGTCAAATGTCCAATTACTTCACAAATCAACTCCCTCTTTATTGTTGAATGGCTACTGAATGGATAAATAGTTTCTCCACCTTCAAATGCTCTAGAAATACCATCTAAAGAGCCAAAATTACTGTTTTAAGTCTATCACCTCTATCACTGAAGATCAGTCTAATATGCACAAAACCCAGCTTCAAAACCTGACTGGGGGTTGACCACAGTATATAAAACTTCAGATGTGTGCTGCAAAGCAGGATGTATGCGCCATAATAACTCAATGTACAAAAAAAACTTGTTTTTGTACATTGAATTTTTATGCATAAAATCCAGCTTGGACCTCAATACGAATAATGGTAGCATTAGTTACATGCCATCATGGTGAGTATTAATTAACTACTGCTGGATTATTCAGCTACTGTTGTGAACAGTTCCTCAAGGTTCCTTGTGTGCTCTAGTGTGGTCATTCCCACACTCAGATTAAGATTATTTTCAATTAGTTTTAATTTTTTTCACTTTTGACAATATTGATCTTGCAGTGAATAGATTGATATCTATAGTTGCTGAAGTTTAAAATATTATTAGGTTGGTAGTAATTGTGTAGCTACAGCAAGCTAGTTATATATATAATATAGTCAGTTATTTAGTAGACAAATATAGTCTAGAAATGTTGAATTATAATTCATTTCTAAAAAATTCACTTTCAAATAATATAAACTAAATGGGCCAGACTATCGGAGATAAATACACACGCCCACTGCACATCTATGGAAATAACTACAATTACTCCAATTTCCAGATTAATACTGCATGTAATGTCATTTGAGCTAACAAATACAAATATACAGAATGTATCAATGAAGTTACTTTCAAATTAAAAAACAAAATCCCAATGCTTTGCTCTTCAATCCATATCGTTTTTGTGAAGAGAATTTCTTTTTTGAACTCTTTAACAAATTCATTGTGTGGTTGTAGATGAACTGTAGTATTAAATTGAACTTATAAATTCATTCTGCAATGTATGAGTGAATATCTCATTAATTTGGATGGTCAATGAGAGCTATGTGACAATTTGATACTACATAGGGAATACATGTTTCTCTTTGTTATATAAACACAAACTTAACTAAATCATAGAAAATATATTATTTTCAATGGCTGAAACGTGTAAAATTATATATTTAAAGGAAATCTCTTAATTTACACATCAATAGAATTGGGATATCTATGAAAATGCATTTCTAAGGAATGGACACAACTGTACTTATTGGAGTTGTCTTGGTTTATTTGTTTTCCCATGCTACGTTGATTTAGTCCCTCAAACCAGATATTTCAAAGGAGAGTAGGTAAACTAATGTCAAGGAGATATTGAAAATGCTTGTTGTACATAAAAATACAAAAACAACAGTAGTAAATAGTTCCAAAACCAACGCAACCAACAAGATACTTGTGTGTCTGAGAGCAGGGAGCCAGATGTTTTCTATGGCAATGAAGATATTTACAGGGCAGAAAGACAAAAAGGGCTGGGGTGGGCAGGGGAAGGGAATAATGTACCATTATATTCCAAGTGTGACATGAAGAAATACTTGTTATACAAATAAAACTAGTATATCATTATGCAACTTCTATTTACCTATAATGTTTTGTTTATTTTTTTCCAATAATACAGACCCAATACATAATATGTATCTGCTGGTATAAAATATGAACTTCTTTAGTTATCTTTGTGATTTCAAGTTGCTATGGTGATGTAGATTTTAAGTAATTTTAAGTTTGTTTGTTACATTATGTTTGATGCTACCAAATAAGCAGTGAACTAGTGTTGACATATCATAAAACACTAACAAAAGAAATTATAAAAAGTAGCTTTTTTGGCGAGTGAGGACTCTAAAAATATATTGAATGAATAAAGATGAGTGCAAATCTGTCAGTGAGCTCCAGTGATGTGTATGCTGTAGTAGATAAGAAGAAGAAAGCAGGCCCGTACCCAGGATTTTTAAAAGGGGGGTTCAAAAATTATAGTGAGTTACATAGGAAAATTTGATCAGCTACACCGACGTTTAATTTTATCAATTGATATCACAAAAAGTACATACAAAAAAAGTTTATGACTCAAAAAGCAAACTGGCTTTTTCCATTCTGCATGGTTGCTTCTGGATAAATAATTTACACCCAGTGTCAATGCAAATATCAGTCTCATAATGAATGTGTATTAATGACAAAGCAGTTAAGCGTTCCTCAGTTTGAGTGCATCTCAAGTAATTGTTTAATCTTTTGAGTGTAGATATCCTGACCTTTCACATGAACAAGAACTGAGGGGCAGTGTTGCAAAAATTTTGAGAAGGGTAAAAATTTTGGAGAAAGTAATAGGAGAACATTGCTTCAAGCAATCAGATAGACATTTAGGCCGATTTTCTACTGGTATACGCAGCCATTTTGACTTCCAGTGACAGAGCTCTTCATCAGTTACTATTTGGAAGGTCATCAGAGTAGAAGGAGATTACTTCATCTAGTTCACTGAAAGATGAAGTGGAATTAATACTGGAAGGCAGAAGAATTTGAAGAGATACAACTTGGGATGTAAATCTAGAAGAGAGATCAGCAATCAGATGGTTTAGAAAAGGAATGGCAATGGTCTTTTTGAAGTAGTCCTCCACAGACGTGTGTTGTGTATTAGAATGATGCTGCTACGGTGACTCATACGTGGCATAGATACAGCTATGTTTGATTTGTCAGCGAGCCTACAACTATGATCAAATATGCGTTTGAAGTATCCATCGATATCTTCTCGCAAAGATTTCAATTCACCCCGGAATGGAAGACCCTATTTTCCCAGATAAATGATAGCACACACTATTTGACGGAGGATGTGCTTGTTTTCTTTTATGTGATCTTGTAAAATGCTACTAGTCATCACATCTAAGTGACATGTTGGATTCTCTGTTACACTCTTTAGGATATCAGCATCTTGCAGGCATTCTCGATGGTAGGTATGCTCAGAATGACTTATTAGTGTTGTACTAAGTTTACCCCAATTAGAAAAAGGTCGATTCACCAGCAAGCCTTTGTCTCTCCTCTCGGAAACAGGAAGGAGAATTGAGCATGGCCCACAAAAAATAGCTTCCAATTTATGGCTATAGATTAACCAGAACAAGCCAGGAATTACCAATGCCGTGAAAAGATGTGCTTGGATAGACATTAGTTGGGGAAACATGATAATAAAGTGTAGAATATTTTGATCATTTGAAAGTTGGCCAACTACTTCACAAATCTCTTCAATGGACTTAGTGGGGTCTAACAAAAGCCCAATATCACTTGGTGGTGGAACATCATGAATTAAATCATCACATGCTTTGGAGGTACTTGGAATAGGCAATTCTGGAGCACTCACAGGTGACTACTAGAAGTGACATTTGTAGCAGCAGAATTCCCTACAGTATGAGATTAACACAAAAAAGTTGTCACTGAGCTTAAACTAAATGCCTACCTTCTTTCTCAATATTGGTGCCAGCCACCTTTTTACTAAAATATGACGTGATACTTTTCTGCCTCTTCATTGCTAAAGGTAAAGGTCACTACAGCTGGTAGTAGCTATATAGCTAGTATGATTAGATGCCGGTGCTGCACACAATGGGGGTACATGAGAAAACCAAAGACTTGTAAATTTTAACAGCCCAGTCATAGCAAAGGCGTGTTGATGAAGTCAAAAGGTGTGAATATGAATCTCATTAATTTGAAGGGGGGGTTCAGCTGAACTGACCTGAACCCCCCCTGGGTACGGGCCTGAAAAGTCACAAAGAAAACAAAACCTGAAAATGATTCAACTCCATTTGCAGTGTATTCGGTTGTGGAAAAAAACTAACTTTTCAGAGAAAAATAGTGATAGAGTTAAACATGAGAGAGTAGCATCAACCGATGAAGCATCTGTTTATTCAGTTATAAGCAGAGAAAATATTTCTAAGTCTATTTGCAGTGAAAATGATCAAAAAAATGAAATCAAACGGTCACAAAGTGCGTATTTGAAATACTGCATAATACTTGTAATACCGGTAGTTGCGACTGTTTTGGTATTTATTATTCTGCTTGCTATTATTATAAGCTTGAATTCAGCTATCAGTAATTTAAATACAAAAGTGGCTGACATTGAATCAAATATTTCAAGCAACTATGATTTACACATCTTATCGGAAAATTTTGATAAAGTTAGAATAGAATTGAACATGCAGAACTTAACAATGACTTCACTAATGAGTCTACTCAATGCACAAATGGACAAGTTAGAATTAAGTGATGATGAATTCAATACGTTTTTAAGTATGAATTTTTCCGATTTAAGTAACTGGACTGAATATCAACTCAATAGCATCTTACAAGAAATAGATGTCCTAAATAATTATACCCTTGCTAACATTTCAGCAAGACTAAATTCCCTATATAAATCGGCAATTTTCCCCTCTTGTAGAGAAATACAATCTGGTCCATCTGGTTACTATCATATCAGATTGTCTAATGGTTCTATGGTAATAGTTTTCTGTGAGATGATGACCTGCAATGGTATCAGTGGAGGGTGGATGAGAGTGGGAACTCTACCAAAACACAGCAATGGCACAGCACAATGCTTTCCTAATTTTACTCATTATGAAGGCAGCAACAGAACCCAGTGTGTCAGGAGTGACACTGCTGCTGGATGTACTTCTGTTATATTTCCAGTATTTGGAGTTGAGTACTCACATGTCTGTGGTGAAGTCAGAGCCTATGGAAAGAATACTCCTGATGGATTTCTAGAAATGGGGAAAACCATTGATCAAATTTACGTTGATGGAATTAGTCTCACATACAATAATACAATCAGACAACATTTATGGACATATGCTAGCCAAACTAATACAGGAGGTAACACAAATTCTAGAGATTGCAGTGATCAACCCAGACAAGACTTTGTACAGCAGTATTTTAGTTGTATGAATCTGATAACAGAAGATAACTGCTCCTTCTGTTCTACAAACTTCAGTCGAACTCTTGAAACTCCCACAACTGGAAATATTGAACTGAGAGTGTGTCGAGATATGAATTCAAATGATGAAGACATTATTTTAGATGCTGTAGAAGTATATGTATACTAATTCAGAGTAGATCACACACAAAAACATGTGCATAACATTGTATTATAGATATAGATTGAGTAATCAACTGAAGCTGTGGAAAAAATACTAGCACTACCAAAGTTTATTAAAATTAATGTTACTGTTTTGAAAAAAAAAAACACTCCTTGTTAATAATTTGGGTCTATTAACTATTTCAGGGACATATAGCACCATAAAAATTAAAGTAGCTACAAATCTTCTATTTTTTAAATTTTTTTCTTCTATAAAGTTGGAATCCTGATCTTTTGAACATTCTAGATTAGCCTGTGACTTGTACAAAATGGAATTTTAATGATCTTAGGTTCTAAACAGTAACCAAAAGCAGTTAGCTAGCCAATACTTAAATGTGGCACCATGATCGAGTATAAAATTAACATGCATGTGTTATCATGCACAGTTCAAGAGTTTGCTGCTGTGGGTCGTGATTATGAATACCATTTCAACTTAATTTTGTAACATTGTGGGAGTGCACCATTGAGTTATGAGTAAAACTTCTAGTGGTCCAGTGGCCCTGTGGTTTCTCTGCTTATGTGTACTCCTATGAAATATTAGGTACAATGTTTTAGTACAAGCACTGACAGTATGTGAAAACTAGCCAGAGTGATCTGTGGACCTGGTTAGAGGTTTGCTTAAGGATTCTGTTGAATAGCATGCTATTGAGCAGTGAAAAAACAGGCACATAGATCTATATGCAGAATAAACTTGAAAATTATTTTATCACTCCCATCACCCATCATCCCAACAAGTGATGCTGGTTTTGATTGTACCATTCCAGTTATAGTGGCTGTTTTGCTGGGGTGGACTAAGAAATCACAAGATTCTTATGAGTTTTTGTATTAATTACATGTGAGGAAGTATGGCAAGACTAAAATCATCTGATTTCACATATCCCTATGTATTTTTTTGTGTACAACATAGTACTTATTACATGAGTCAGAGTGTGATATGGTGAAATATTTCATGAGCAGGCGAATTTATTTTTACGAGCCAAAGGCGAGTGAAAATAAAGCCTGAGAGTTAAATATCTAGCCATATCACTCTGACTAGTGTAATAAGTGGTTTATTCCACACTAGATATCTTCACTGAAGTAGTTTTTTGGTAACTCATGGTGTAAAGTTAGGAAAACTTAATAGGGGCTCCCCACAACCCCAGCTGATATTATAGCAGCTGCTCTAACCTGGCTGGGTAGGCTCCACTAGAGTAAAGGTAGCTGTAGAAACCCAGAAAACTTGTGGCCAGGCCAGGTTGAGTTGCTATAATTACTCTGGTAATGAGCTTGCTCAGTACAGCCATGAGATAACACCATGAGATATCTTTAGATCTCACCAGCTACGTACCTAAAAATATCATTGTGAAGGTATCTAGGGTGGAATAAAGCTTGTTATCCATGACTTTGTTATCATGTTAACTCTGGTGACCTTTATACCAACATATGCTTTCTATCATTATCCCAAATATTTTGTCTATATAATATATTGTGGTGGAAATTTCAGCACAGACAACATCTCCAGCCACACATAATTCTACTCTCACATGTAACTGTTTATTTAGCTAATTGTTTTATTTAACTGTACTTTATTTCATTCTGTTTACTCGTGGTATTTATTTTATTAGCAGATTACTAATTAACATTCATACTTTTCACTTCTCCTGACACTAATTTACACTTTCCCTTCCATTTTTGCTGCCATATTTGGCCATATCTCTTGGCAGATAACTCTCAAGCAATCAGATTTGAACACCTATTATTTCTATATCATGCACACTCAGAATGGGGGTGTGTTGGCTGGTTTTCTATATTAGCTGGCTGCCTGCATACCCCAACAGTTAGTTTTTTAGTTCTTGTACTTAAACCCAGGTTTGTGAATTAATTTTAATTAAGCCAACCATAAGGCCAGTATTTAGAACCCTAGGTCTAGCTTATGAGAGATAAGGGCGGACCCTCAATCCATAACCTCTCCATATTGCCTGAATCTTCGAGACTGCCTCTGGTGGCAGTATCTACCCTTAAAGCCGGTAATAACTCCTTCTCGTGAAATTAGAGTCAACGATTTTCATGACACTGATACTGTTAAACAAATCCCTTCCCTATTCCTTTCTATAGCATCTGAAAATTTTCTCCCAGCAATCCCCAAAGAACAACTACCATCCAATACACTCCAGTAACTGACAATGCCAAGATGTTAACCGCTCTCACCATACCTCTAATTCGATGGTCGAAATATACAATGATGGTCATAAGGGAGATTGCTAAGCAAGGTAATGTCGATATCAGGATTGTCACTACGTCCAGATAGTTGTGTGAAGATATCCTATAGGGCTGAGCAATGGCAACAGTTAGAGCAATTAGATTTAAGGCTATTATATAGTAGATGCTTACTTCCATATAATTGTAAATATACGATGCTAACGTAATCAGTAATATTCTAGTAAAAAAGTAAAAAGCAGAGAAGTACCTCATGTCATATGGTTGGGTCCTATAACTCCCTTGAAATGCATCCATAAATACTCGTAGCACATGAGAATTCCATTTTAAGCGATTGAGAATCTTTTGGAAGCATCTGCATGGATAAAGGAGTTGAAGTAGCATGGGAAAAACTACGAAAATTAAGGCTACAATAATGGCTAGTATAGCATAGGGGAGATGTTCAGGTCCACAGAACTCAATGCTAGCATCAATATATAAGTATTGTTTGTTGAGTGCTTGTCCTTGCTCATCGTATACTTTTATGGAGCACAGAAGTGTGAGGGAAATAGTCAGAATCTTCACGCTAGATAGAGTAATAAAAGATGCAAAGACTTCTACTAATGAGCTTTTGGGAGCATCATTGGAGTATAAGTAATTCAGAATATATTTAACTGGCTTCCAAGCCAGTACAAGAATAATCACATTTTTATCATACATCTTGATTAAAATGTATGACATGAATATGAGAAAGAAAGGAAATACAGCTACCACATAATCTATTGCAACAATGTGTAAAACATTGAATTGAGGGCCAAGACAATTTGGAGGATAGAAGTCTTGGAAAAAAGACAAATTTATAAGCTGCAGGAATAATTTAAAAATCTTTATGCCAACAATTTCTTTGGAAGTAGCAGCACGAGTGTCAAACCAATTAGTGTTTATGGTTGTTTCAAGGATAATGGAGGACAACAAAACCTGCATACAGAACACGACACCATTCAGTTTACTGCTGATAATAGGAATCTTTGCAGTGACCAAGATAAAAAATAATATTCCCATTGGTATAAGAGTGGCAGCAAGATGCTTTAGTAAGTTACTGGCAATATTCTGGTTAGTGCAAGGAATGCACTTGGATAGACGGTTAGTGTTGAGGTCTAGCCCAAATTCCTCCTTACAACGACCGCAAAACCTTCCCACTTTATTGGTCACAAATGATCCCGCACTTTTGCTGCACATGTCTAGGTTAAACTGGTTGCCATCAGCTACAGAATATCTTTTCAGTCTAATGTGAAGGGTTCGGTTGACATTGAAGCATGTAGTCAGGCAATGTCCCAGCTGTGTCTGATGAGCTTCTTTGTCATAATACATGCAGTAGCATCGTGGTATCTTGATAATAGTGGAATTGTCGGCACATGATACTGATAAACGATAGTCAGCTCCACATTGCCAAGAGTTGTTGACTCTTTGAGACCATATTGGACGATCAGTATTTAGAGGCTGTCCAGCTAGATCCAATTCTCCTACTGCTGTAATAAATAAACTAATAAATTTAATCAATCTAATGAAAAGTTTGTGGTCCATTCTGTTGCACTAACTGCTTGACTTTTTCATTCACCATATATACTAAAGTCAGTTTTTAAACAGGAAATTGAAACAAATAATCAGGCTTCATGTCTGTCAGAATGTGTTCTGAATCATAAAGTTTAAGTATGCAGAATTAGTAAACAAATAGTTTCTACAAAGAATATTATCAGCATTAAAGGTCTTATTTAAACCGAGATTGTGTGTCATGTAGTTCTAAATATATTGTATTGAATCTACGGTCTTGAAAGTGAAAGATCACATATTAAAAACTATTTTGTCTATGTTGTTCCATTTTAGCTCACTCAATCTATTATTAGATATGAATAAATTGTTGTGATGTGATCAGTTGAACAACTACATATGTACTATAATAAGTGAATCTATATCAACGTTCATAAATTCATATTATAACCAGTATCTGGTCCCGGACCTTATTGCCTAGCTTCACAATCTGTTATACAGTGAAAATTTGATGTGCTTTATTATCTATGTATTATTGTGCTTGGACATATTGCACGCTAGTTGACAATCAAAATCTAATCTTATCTAACATTACGTTTTTGATGGGATATTGATAAGAATAGAGGGGGGGGGACTATTTTCTGTTTGTTTATTTTGTTTTCATTTGATGAGTAGGTGTAGTAGAGATTAGATGATAGATATCGTTTTTCCTACATATACAAGGAGCATGTTGGCAGTGCAGTGTGACATCAGCTCTGTGTGGTGCATAACTTACACAGAATTACAAAGCAGATATCCACACACTCTAACAAACAGAGTAATGAGGAAACTAGTAATTTACTTTCAACATGCTTAATATAGCGATTTAGTCTTCTATAAATCAGCTTTTTTACTAATTTACAATTATTGTTATCCTTAAAACATTATTGATTATTATTGTTGGAATTACATACCGGTGATCCTAGTTTGCTGTATGTAGTAGTTATAGGATTATGTTGTCATCAAACTTTTTATGTACATACCGGTGATCCTAGTTTGCTGTATGTAGTTGTTATAGGATTATGTTGTCAAACTTTTTATGCTTAAATTTTTTATTTCTCAAGAAATTATTAATTGTGGTGTATTTTTTTTGTTAACTTGCAGATGGAGATTGGAACTTTTATTGGTAAGTAATGTCTATATGTAAACTATTTGATACCTGTTCCATCTTGCTTTAGCAAGCATAGGAATCAATGTATAGTAGTTATTCCTAGGACAAAATAAACTGCATTCGTGTGATATCACTATTGATTAGTATTTGATCACAATTTTTATTTTTACTATAGTATATATGTCCATATAATATATAAATATTTATTGCACAAGTTAGCATGTAAAACATGGGGAGATTTTTCATGTGCATATGTAAGTATTTTCAGCGAGTGAAATACAAGTGTGAGAGTGAATTGTAATCCATATGTTGTACACGAGTATATTAATTTGTTTATAATACATTGGATTTCAAAACAGCACCTTTCCCCTGCTTTTCTAACATTTTCCTCTTTGCTTTTAATGTTTCGGCAACACCCTTGAAACTCTTGGTCCATCAAAATGAAATACTCTTTTCCACAATCATGTATGTGCCTATACAAGCTTCCTGCTAGAGAAGATAAGTCACCAGCTTCAAACCCATTTCTATTCTTCTTTACTTTACACGAGTGCATTGGAGCATTCAATATGGGAAAATATTGAACACTCGTGTGGTGCAGAAATATTAAAGGAAAATATCCAATGTATAATATAGCTATGTATACATTTATATAGGTGCACAGTCTACACAGTGAGGACTATATTTGGGACAGAAGGCTACAGATTATCTGATGATCAGTAAGTCAAAGTCTTAGCAGTATCAACTTCTCTCACTGAATACATTTTACCCCACACTATTTAATTAGCAGTTATATCTACATGAGTAAACAAGAAGGAATCTGATTCATTAATTCTTATAGTTCGTAATGGGCATTATTGCAACTAGACTTGATTATCAAGGCAATAATTCCAGTATTATGTAGTGACTACCTCTCAGGGCGCAAAATATTGGGCAATGATTTTATTGGTGTGTTGATTGGTACAACTTAGATACTTTGAATTTATTGTAGTTTTTAATTGGTACTCTATGCAAGTAGTTATTTTATGAAATAAATTTAAGTTATAATTTTTCTTTCTCTAAGTTGAAAATTTTGACTACACAGATTATTAAAACCTCAGTAGTACCCTAACTTTAAACAGAATGCGATCAACCATAGATTGTATTCAACATAACTTGCATTATTTTGACAGAATTGTCTGCCATTTTCCTAACCATTATGAACTGGCTCGGAAGGACTATATGGTAAAGAACATAAAGCAGGTAGAGAATTAGAGCGGGATTGTAGTTCACTGTCTGAGAGAGATGACCATGGAAAATACATATATTTAGGTAAGTGGTTAATTACAGTGTTTCTAATGCATTTAAACTTAGAGGTTGTGTTTATAATTCAATTCTATTCTCCATATGCGAAATCTGTGGCCGTGTTTAACACATTCTGAAATCCGTCCTGAGGTCCAGGAATCCCCAGCATGCCCTTTGATTTCTAGCTTCTATTGAAAGTCAAAAAAAAATAGCCATGCAAAGAGAACCTGTAAGAATAGCGGACTATTTTTTCAATTAGATCCACACCACATATAAAATGAGTGCCCCAACATACAAACAGCTGTATATAATCATGTTTTTAAGTGATATAGTAGAAATCAAGTCTAGCTCCTATCACTGCTGTGTGTGTGTTTGTGTGTGTGTGTGTGCCGAAGTACTTGTGACCAGGGGCGTTGGAAAAGGTGCGGCAAGCAGCCATGGCTGCACCAATATTTTAACAAAAAGGGACGTGTCTTTATTTTTCTACTCTTTACCGAAACTTCGTTATTGAACTTGGGCGGTAGAAATCGAGCGGTCGAAATGACTTCCGCTGGGATTAGATAGCTAACATCGAACCTTTTGGAAGATTTTTTATGAAACTCCAGACCATCCTGGTCCTTCGTTTACTATTCCAAAGTGATCGTTTGAAAAAACAACAACGTAGTTCAGAAATCCTTCCGGCAATGTTTGTCTGCAAAAAGGCCTTTTTTTCACTATTAGGAGTCTTCCCATTCAGTTATTTGGCACACATATTGAAGAAAAAAAATGGCAGGCATTTGTAAGTTCTAATTATGAAGGATTCATTTTTTTTAATGTTTTTTTTTTTGACATTGTGTTGTTTACTTTATATGTCTTAGTAGCTATATTATACACTGTACATAATAGCTATAACTATAATTTAACATTATTTATCTGAATGAACATATTGATTGTTATAGAAATCATTTGATTTGTAATTATAAAAATATGGCTTGACTGAATTGTTTAGTTTGATTACAGTGGCATTTGAATTGGTTAGATACCAGAGCATAGACTTAAATGCTTTAATCATTTCATAGAAAATCCATTGTTTTGTCTTTTCTATTAATAAAACTCATTACTTGAACAAATCAGTGGGTGTGGTTAGTGGGTGTGGTTACAGTACCAATAAGATCTGGCTTCCTACTCCCCTGCTTGTGACCCCTTAAGATAGTATCAAGCAGTAGCTACTCTCATTTTTGTTTTCCCTTCTGTTAAGGTGCTCATGACTTACTTTCTATTTATGTTACACCAGTTTTGTACTCTAAAGTTGCTACAATGCTTTCTAAAATGGCCTCCTAGAAATTGGTGGCAGAAACTGGCAGCCACAATTTCCATTTGTTGGGAAATAAATCCATGGCTAATACACCCTTTTCTCATTAAATAAGCTATTAGAAATACATATTAAAGTAGACTTTTTTGTTATAACCACTTTCTTGGGCGATTTTTAAAGAGTATTTGGAGGATAACCAACTACTATGTGATTTAACTTATCAGATTTCATTCCAGTGACATATATTCTGCCATCAGACTACAACTTGTTTGTTGAAGAATTTCGCAGAAACCCCTCCAGCACTTGGATAATGAAACCTGCTGCTAAAGGTATTCTACAACAGGATTCATAATGCTACAAAATTTTAAATACTACAGGATTTTCGCTTACTTTTTATGGAGAATCATCTAGTTTAGTATAATAATTTAATAAATAATTCTACCCATGTATGTGAGCAATGAACTCTTGGAGAAAGAACTTATACTATTGTATGCATGTGAAAGTTATAAAATAAGACTCATATACCCAATAAGAGCAAATTGAACAGTACTATATTAAGTAAGCTCTTATATTAGTGTATAGTTTTCTTTATTCCTTAGTTTTATAGAAACTAAAGTGCTCAGTGAAGTGATAGCATGCTGGGCAGTAATAGAGTGACTAAAGCATTGCTGCTACGATCCTGAAACATTGTTTTCAGGTGATTGAAGTAAACAAAATTGTTTGATTTTAATATTCTAAGTAGGACAAGCCAGCTCAGCTTAGTGAACAGAATTACCAATAATCATCAAATCCACTGCTATCTCTATCTAATACTTAGCACAAGGAGTGTGTATTTTTCTGGTCAGCAAGCTTTCTCAACTCAAGAAGTGGTCCAAAGAGTCTTCCAAAGTCAACAGGTATACTTCTAGCCCATATTGTCTTAGCTTCATGTATGCATCTCCGTAAAATACTTGGTGTCAAAAAAAGTTGACAGGTTATGGTTGGAAAGTATATTGTGTTTTTCACAATACATACTCTGATGGTCTAGGAAATATTGTAGTGTATACTGTCCATGCTTATCAGTATTTATCTTGTATCTACAACTTTAATCTTTGTAGTGTGCACAATTCAAAGGAAGTGTTTGTAATATCACGCTACATAGTAAACCCTCTTTAAATTGGAGGAAAGAAGTTTGACCTCAGGCTATACGTGCTTGTGACATCTTTCAGACCACTAAAGGCCTACATGTGAGCCCTTATGAATTAAATTACTTTAATTAATACATGACTGTAACTTTTAATCTCAGGTAGCTGTGTTATGTTAAAATTCTATATTTCGCAGTGAATATTTAGAGTCTAGCTATATACAGTATTGTTTTATATAGGTTCATACATACAGTATGTCTGTTGTCTTAGTCAATAGAATAGAATTAATCTAAAAATCCTCATTGAGTGTTTTAAGAGTTACTGTGAGCAAATTCAGCTAAGTTATGTCATTATGGAGATTGTTTTAATTTATTACTTGATAGGTACCAGTTAGGATTCTGTCGCTTCTGTACAGTAAAGTACACAGCCAGTGTCAGTGAGCTGGAGAATATGTTTGTCCACCTCACCAATGTCTCTATACAGAAACATGGAGTTAGTAATATCCAATGTGAGTATTTGAATACATGTATCATAATTAAGGTAACTGGCCAGTGTGTTACCATCTGTTATCCTGACTATAATTTCAGTGGCAGACTTTTTGTGAGACTATATACTGTCTTGTGTCAACTGGGTGGAGCTATTGGCAGGTTTACATGCCTACTGTGTTTGGAATGTACTCTGAATCTATTTGTCCTGCTTATAGCTATGGTAGACGAAGTTACTAACACTTGCTGTTCACTGTTAGCACTACTCTTGCACAACAAGGTATTGTAAAGTTGTAGAGTTGATCTGGCATTATTGTCTCTATTCCAAGTTGAACAAACTAATTACTATGTTATGCTATATAGCTATAATATGCTAGATAAGTGAAACTAAATGTTACTCATGTTTACTTTGTTGAGAATCAAAGCATTGAGACCACTGATTATGCAACATTAGCAATATTCATAGAGTTATTCAGTGTGTTGCTGTCCTATAGACTTAATTTTTAGTAAGGTATACGTAAAAATAAGTATTCTGTAATGGTTTCAAGGAATTTCACTTTATAGTAGTAGCGCAATAGTATAAAATAAATGATTAAATAAGTTTTCAACAGTTGGCAAATTATGTATATTCTAATGAGTTGGTGATCTGCAACAGCTCTTCTTTCATTTACTGCCAAATAAGAATTTATAAACTTGAGACAGTTTTTTTTAGCATAGGAAGATAGGAAACAATATATATGGCTCACTTGCCATCAGTATCCTAAAGCACACCACTAACATTTTCATTTCTAGATTTGTTTCAATCTTGTGTCTCCCTCCATCATTTTTTATGAAACCATTCCTTTTTATTCATTTATTATTGTGATGTTGTTGTTTTTTCCTCACACAATTGATGTCTCTATTGCAGGAAGAGTATAATGAAAGTCATGGTGGTAAATGGACTGTAGAAAATCTTAGACTTTATTTAGAGGGTACACGAGGAAAAGAGGTATAGCTATTTTATGTTAATTAGCATAGTTGCATAAGAAAATACATGACATTGTGAGCCCGCAAGCCTTCTTCTGTTGTAAATATATATTTAAGTGAATAAATACAGAGCACAAAATGCTAAAGCAATAAAATTTGATGACATCTTAGTTATATCTTGAAAATGGGAATTGTAAAAGTACAATAACTAAGATTACTAAAACTGATTTTAAGGATTTGAGAAGTTAAATGAAATAGGATGTGTGGAATAAACTTACTGAAAAGACTGTTAAATAATCTAATATACTCAAGTACATGTTTGCATAGTCACATACACTGCATGGACTAAATACTTCTCTCATGATACCACATAGAGTTAGTTTACCTGTGAAAAGATCTGTTATTTAATTGCAGTCAATAGCAAATTGAATATATGGTTTGTAGGCCACAGATACTCTTTTTGATGATATTCACTGGCTGATAGTCCACTCACTGAAGGCAACTCAAGTAAGTGACACTTCAATCTTGTGTGTCCACATTATTTATATACAATTGTAATAACTGCTGCTAACAACACATAGCAAACTGAGAGAGACTAAAAGATGGCACTACTTTTATTCAGCAAATACAGTTTGTCCTCTTTAGCTTCAACCACATGCATATCATACTATGTGACCCCTGAAAGGTTTAGACAATAACTTCAACAATTAATGTGATTGTTTATCAGTGAATGCAAGTCTAATTCTATAGTTATCAGATTATTGTTTGTTTGTTTGTTTGTTTGTTTTTGGTTTATTTTGTATTTAAGTTAATATTTACTGTATATAATATTTCCTTGAAATTACTTTGCACAATACTTTCTTTAGAATGTGATGTCAAGTGATAAACATTGTTTTGAATGTTATGGGTAAGAAAATGAATATTATTTTATTGATGATTTGACTATAAAATATGACTTCATAGGTATGATATTATTATTGACACTAATCTCAAGCCATGGCTAATTGAGGTATGTGGTTATATTGACACTGTTTAATTCTTAGCTTATAAATTAAATGAGGAATCTGGAAGACTAAGTTAAGTTACAGGAAAAAAGCTGGTATACAGTCTAAAAATTTCTTGCTGAAAAAGCAAGGACTTGTGATTTATCTTCGAACTTAAATTTATTAATTAATCATTTACACATCTGAAACTTGATATGCTCTTGTATTGTAAAGACTTCTATGACGTTTTCTAAATGCTTCCCCTTGAGGTGAATGCGTCTCCATCAATGGCCTATACCACTCCTAGTGATCGAGTAATGAAGTACAACCTGATAAGTGATGTCTCCTTCTGGATTCCCAGAGTGAGTTGCTACATGTCTATTTAGGCTGTGCCTGTACATTTTATCAAGTAAACTAAAAATTAATAAGCTTAAGCAGTGACATGTAGTCTTCATATATTGGACGGGTTTTTTTATAGTGAAGTATAACAGGGTTTATATATTTCAACAGTATTCTCTGTATTTTATATAGACTCATTTTTTTAAACTACTTTAATTAAGCTAATAGTAATCAAGTTCATTATAAGTACTACATTAGGCATCAGGGCTTCTTTTAAGGTAGGGTAAAGGGGGGCATTCACCCCCCCCCCCCCAAACAGCAGAAGAAAAAAGAGACCAAAAAAAATAAAAAAGACTGGACTCCACAAGGAGCTAAAAAGCTTCTACTGTAGTACAGGCTATTTATGTCTAAACTGCATTGTACTAACGTTTTCTGCAAATTAGGAATTTTGAGTAAGCAAAAGACATTGATATTATCCTCTACCACTTGATTTAGTGACTTCAGGGAAAGTAGTTCTGTTTTACTATTTTAATATTTTTTCCTAGAATCATTTTTCTGTGAATTTTTTTCTGTTATTGTTTTTGCTTTTATGTGTGCCTGTTTTTCAATTTAATGAAGTTTTGACATTTTTATTTACAACAATTTCAGATATGATGATGAGCTGGCAATGATTGATGAACGCGAGAAAGAAGCTTAAGTCTCGTGGATATAGAGGGAAGCCTGTTAAGAATTTAGCCACTTGGAAGTAGCAGCTCTGTGTCAAGTTTTCGCAAACTGTTTTTATCCCTTGTACATACATGTACCTTTTCCAATGCTTCCATTCATATCTATTGTAGTTTAGCTAGGAAATTTTTTTTACATGTATCCCACTGTGAGTACAGTTTTAGATATACATATGTGTATTGCTTCATTAATCTTAGTTTATGTATATATAGTATTAATTTAGTTGATGGGAATACAATTGACTAGCTGCTACATATCTTTACCACACATAAAGTTAAATAACAGTAACATAGAGTCTTTGTCTAGGTATATCTACATAAGGAATCTCACAGTGAAACACACCACTTGGGACTCCGATTTGGTCTGTGATAAAGGCGAACAAATGGCTGATTAACTGCTTGCCCTCTGTTCCTCCGCATGGTTGTCACGCTGACTAGGGATCCTGGTGCCATTAGGGTAGTAAAAGTCACCAGCCTGACTGCAACACAATGGGTTGTCTTCACTCACACAGCTACTGTAGACTTGGCCTTTCAACACGAAGTAAAGTACAAAACAAACAAATGAACAAACAATTTGGTCACTAAATTAACTAGAGCTCGAGTGAACTGGACTTGTGCATTAGCCTAGATCCAGACCACTAGCTATGTTCTGTAATTATATTATGTTTCCATTTCGAAATTCTAAAATTCAAGTGGTAGGCTTGCAAATTTCTTTTAAATTCAGTCCAAGAATAACACACAGATTCCTTGAATTATTGAACGTCTGTAAAAATTCACTATAGACAAGATTAAAAAGCAGTCGGGATTGACAAAAGTCAGCTAGATAAGCTGAATGGCGCAGAATGAAGGGAGTGCAAAGACGCGCACATTATACACATAACATATCCAGACAACTAGAATGAATTTGTTTGACATCAGTGTTGCTGTAATAGCAACTCACAGGCTAGCTTTAACAGCACTTAGTAGTAACTGGTTCTAACAGCACCTTTTGCTTCACAGCCTCGTTAAATAGTTGACTGACAATGAAATGAGTAGCTACCTTTAAAGTGATAATTAAGTGTATCATTTGGTATCTGGTATCTTCTAGAAACTTTTCAATTTGCTACTTCTTATTCAGCATTTAGCAGATTAAGCTATGAATATATAGCATATGATAGCTGTAAAAGACTACCTGGGGGTGGGTCAGTCGTAACAATTGGTGGAGTTGTTTCTTCCATAAACGTTGTTACTTGAGGTGTGAGTGTGGGAATGGCTGAAGGAGTTGGATCAAATGTTGTTGGAGGCGCTAGAACAAAAATATGAATTTAAAAGAACTGTACATCATTACCAGGCATAATTAATATAGTGAAAATAGATACTGCTGCTGAAACCCACACCACTACAACTGCTGATAAACTGAGTTTGTGAGTATTATAAATATATAGTTAGCCCTCATCACACATGCACAAGAGGATCATAGTAGCTACTGTCTCTCTGTCTATCTGTCTATGAGAGCAAACCTTACACACAAGTATCTTATTAATTGAACTTTTTATCAAACTAGAGCATTCATGTTGATGTTAGGTATTATTATTATTATTATTATTATTATTCATTATTATCATTCATTATTATTTTTATCATTATTATCATTTATTATTATATTATTATTATTATTATTATTATATCTTATAACAGTCGTGAGTAACAGACATTGTTGTGGACAAGGAGCAGAAGGTGTAGTGCAGGATATCTCCTCTAATCAGGCTAGGATTTTCCCATACTATCGCTGAGCAAAATGCCTTTACTTTTGTGACTTGATCAGGAACTAAAATAAACAACAATTGTTCTCGACTACAGTATTCAATTTCATAATTCTGACCTGCTTTTCTAGTGGATGTCCTGACTTCACAATACTTGGGAGAGACCTGGCCAGAATTAATGTCACTGAAATTGTTATGAGTTGCTACTCTTATTTGGTACATTTGGAATGGAATCAAATTAGTCACTTGGTATGCAATGACAGAATTGAAATTCACCAAACTCGAGTTGTGCATAAGAAACTGCCCAGGTCGTAAACAGGTAAACATACTTAGAAATAAGGAAATATGAGGCATGGTGTAATAGTTTATTCAGTTCTAATAATGTAGTGACTGTTTCACTACAGTGGAGTCAAGAAAGAAAAATTTGATTTGACAATAAAGTACAGGATACTGAACATTTATGCAAGTTACAATGAATCATTCTTACCTCGTGAACTTGACTATGAAAGGGTATCACCTTCACTGAAACCACAAGTTGCTGTAAATATTTTGGTGATAGCAACAGTTTGGGAATCCTGCAAGGATCTGTTTGCTGTTGTCTCCTTCCTTTATAAGCAAAGAGGGGATATCTCAATCTTTGCTTTTATGTTATAAAATAGAAGCAGATTACTAAATCTGCCTAATGGTCTATTTACTGCATAATATGATATTGGTCTATTTAATTATACCCACTAATCCCTCCTTTTGAATAAATCACATACCGGTGAAGCTTGAAATACATGGTCATTATGAGCACATTGATGATTGTAGAACTGGATTGATATACTTTTTTTTCCTAGCTGGATTATATTTTTTTAAATTATTCCTACTGTTGTATGTATTTGGGAAACTGGAGCTTTCATTTAGAACGTCCCACATAAGGTAACACTTCAAGGAATCTAATCTTGAAAATGCACCAATTCTTGATATGTTGTCCATAGCTATATTTTAGAATAAAAGTAGTGCAAATGTTGAAGCAAGTAATGCTCTGGCCTCCTGTGATATGCTAATTTTGACCATCTTAGCAACATTTCAATGGTGCCATCACCTGTTATGATAGCAGGACCAACTGGTGTCATCTACTGGAGATCACACATTACGTAGGTCCCTAATAGTCCCATAAGTTTGTTAGACTCCAATTAAACCCCACCTTTTCAAATTAGCTTTACCTCTCTTTATTTTTATTATCCATTCTATGTTGTTTTTATAATTGTTTTATGTTGTCATTATCTATTGGCTATGGTGTTGTGAAGCTTTGTATTAGTGTATTTTCATAAAGTACTTTATGCTTATACACTTTGGAATATTGTGTATACAGATTAATATCCCTTTCCATCTTGGCTACCATATTACTATTGTCACCTATATCAATTACAACTCTAAGGAAGCAGTTCATCCCATTTTTAAAATAGCTTTACCTTTTCTCTTCAATTTGTACTGGCTTTATATTATGTTTTGAGCATGCATAAGAATGTTTGTTTGGTAACATGAAGTCTCCAAACACTTTCAAAATTGATAATAAGTATGTGCCACATAGACAGTAGAATTGTATCCCATATACAAGGACATCACTCTATATGTGTGTGAAAACTACTACACCATTGTATTTGTAATGTGCCAGACAAGATTCTGTACTGCATAATTTTAGTTGAATGAATAATTCGATACCTTCATGAGCTACCAGCACAAGTAATAAGAACCATATTTTGCATTAAATCATTGAACAAACTAATTGGTTCTACTCTGAATATTAGTGTACATATATTTCTATAGTATCTAAGATAATGTCTTCATCATCACTTCCCATATCTCGACACACTCTCAGCTCAATATTTCCAGTTGTGGGTGTTTGAAGAGTTCGACTGAAGTTTGTAGAACAGAAGGAGCAGTTATACTCCTTTATCAGATTCATACAACTAAAATACTGCTGTACAAAGTCTTGTCTAGATTGATCGTTACAATCTTTTGATTCTTTGTCACCCATAATATGAGTTTCGCTAGCATATGTCCATAAATGTTGTCTGGTTGTATTATTGTATGTGAGACTAATTCCATCAACATAGGTTTCATCAATGGTTTTCCCCATTTCTCGAAATCCATCAGGAGTATTCTCTCCATAGGCCCTGACTTCACCACAGACATGTGAGTACTCAACTCCAAACACTGGAAATATAACAGAAGTACATCCAGCAGCAGTGTCACTCTTGACACACAGGGTTGTGTTGCTGCCTTCATAATGAGTAAAATTTGGAAAGCATTGTGCTGTGCCATTGCTGTGTTTTGGTAGAGTAGCAACTCTCATCCATCCTCCACTGGTTCCATTGCAGGTCATCATCTCACAGAAAACTGTTACAAAAGAACCATTAGACAATCTTATCAGATAGTAACCAGAAGGACCTGATAGTATTTCTCTGCAAGAAGAGGGAAGGAGTGCAACATAATAAATTATTCTTTGTGAGATGTTAGAGAGTGGAATTGTAGTTGGCAAATCAAAGTCAGAGAAATTCACACTTGAAAAAATGATTTGAAATTGTTTTTCATGAATTTTTAACTGCTCCATTTGTGAATTAAGTAAGCTCATTAATGAAGTTATTGTTAAGTTCTGCATGTTCAATTCTATTCTGACTTTATCATTTTCATCAGTTACTGAGCAAATAGAGTTGTTTGAAATAATTTTTTCGATGACAGCAACTTTAGTGTTTAAATTGCTGATAGAAGAATTCAAACTTATAATAGTAGCAAGCAGAATAAGAAATGACACAATTGTTACAACTATTGGTATCGCAAGAATTATGCAGTACTTCCAGTATGTGTTTTGTGCCACTACAACTTTATTTTGCTGTTCATGTTCACTGCATGTAGATTCAGAAATATTTTCTCTGGTAATCACTGAATAAACTGAAGGCATATTGTCCTTGCTGGATTTCACATAATCGACTTTAGCTTCACCAATTTTTCTTGAAGATAAGTTTGTCCTTTTCAATACCGAATACTCTTCTAAAGGAGTAGGATTTGTCTCATGTTTTGTATGCTTCCTGCTATTCTTCTTATCTATTACAGCATATGTGTCACTAGAATCCACTGATAGGTTTGCAGTCATCTTTCAAATCACTTTGTAGAGCGTTCACTGGCAAGGAACGTCACCAGCGCAGTGAGCGATACTTTTGTGGGTGACGTTTGAACGCTATAGAATCTAGCGTTCTGTTTTAGTCGGTTTTCCTGGTAAAATTGGTTACGTCTGTTTTTTATAGCTGTGTTGAGGCTTCGTATTGTACTTATTGTACGTGGCATATAACTTGCTAATAGCAGCTTATTATCAGGTAAGACTATAATAACTATTTTATGAAGTTAGATTTGCTAGAAATATATTAGTAAAAACTTGTAAGTATCAATACAACATTAGTTGAATAAAAATTGTAATTATCAACTTAAAATCACCTAGTAAATTCATTATATATGTACTCATAAGGCAGGCTTTATATTACAATAGGTATATATATGTGTATAAACCTCTCAGATTATTATTATTATTATTATTATTATTATTATTATTATTATTGTTACTATCATTATTATTATTTCATGATTTCTTTCTCAGCCCTCTTTTACTCATTAGATATATTATTCTCTCCCTTTCACAGGCTTTTTTTTTTAAAACAATTCAGAATTATAAATATTTGGTCACCACTGGGAATCAAACCCAAGACCTTGTGCTTATACTCACAAGCGCTCTGCCACTGACATATGACAACCAGCTGAAAAACAAACACTCCAATTCTATATTTATACTGTTAAGGGGTACTGCTATGCTATAGTCTCATCCTCAATAGACCAACGGAAATAATCTTTTTAAAATAGCCTGTGAAAGGGAGAGGACACGTCTAATGAGTAAATGAGCTTGTGCGTTAAGCAAGTGGTCCTGGGTTCAATTCCCGGTGGTGACCAAATATTTTTAATTCTGTATTGTTTAAAAAAGCCTGTGAAAGGGAAAGAAAATTATTATTATTGCTTTATTAGGAAAACATAACACAAATTATTTATTTGATCAGATAAACAATTTTGCAGCTGCTAGCTAGTGTAGAGTAGTCATGAGTGTTTGCACTAGTGTTGTTGATTGAACTTCTACATTTTAGGTATAGTTATAGTTATTATACCAACAAGTATAGCATTTTTTTTTTTGGGGGGGGGGGGGACAATCAACTTGAACTTAGTTATAGTTTTGGTAATTCAGACTTCAAGTTATTTTGTTCTATAGCTATAAGTAGGATATTAAAACCTCATAAAAGTAAGCACGATTTCTTCCATATTTATAGTGATCTTTATTATACTTCCAATTTTGGTTATTTTTCAGATTATAGTTCTAGTTTTAGTTAGCATGAACTGCTGGATTTTTTTAATTTACCTTGTGAGATTTAGCTATAGTTAGATAACTACTATTTTTTTTCATCTAACTTAGCTTTACTTCTAATCAAAACAACATTAGTTTGCACTTCCGGTGCTTTAATATTGTATAACTAGCAAGCAAACCCTGCCACATGGTGGCACTTGAGTGAACGCAGTAACATGAAAGTATTATTCAATGTTAGTATCCTCTACCACTTGATTCAATTATATCAGTTCACTTTTTCCCCTCACTTACTTATCTTGACCCACGTATTCATGAATACATAAGCCACAGTGGTTGCCATCCTTACTGATGATGCTTTACCACGTTGTTACTGATGTCATTTTATCAAGCATAGTAACCTCCAATTGGCATTATAATATTTGGTTTATATAACAAAAATAATGAAGTTGTAGTAGTAGTAGAAGTTGTTGTTGTAGTAGTAGTAATCACATTAATAAAATAATAATACCAATAACAACAATAATTTTTTAGATTGTTACAACCTGTTTGATTGTCATGGAACTCTTTATGTTTCATTTGTTCCTGAGAACAATATGCTGACTGTTACTAACGCTACCACAGGAGTGGCTCGTTCAGCCAAGAAGTGGTACAATAAGAGGAAGGAAAAAAAAAGGCTGGTTAGTATTAATTTTTCCTTCCAAATTATTTTTTGAAAATGAGGTTATCAGGGAGTGCGCTAGCACTCCCTACGTAGGAATGACGCGGCCGTCCCATTGACCTAATACAGCACATTGGCCGCCATATCTCACACCCCGGGTGGCCGAAGGCCACCAAATTTGGTTCAGATAAACTTCAACGCAACTAGAAGGCTGTTTCAAAATTTCAAGTCTGTACCTCGAAAAACCACGGAAATATGGTAGTTTGAAAATGAGCCGTTTTCATCAGGACATTCCTAATAATAATAATCATAATTTTCATCATCTTCTTCAGATATTTTTGTTGCAGCACGTAACTCCGAAACCGTTAGAGATATGAACGTGGAACTTGTACCAACGCGTTCCTTTTCATGGTCTCCAGCACATCGGCATAGTTACATTCAGTGTTGGTGTGAATTTCACGCCCCAGGGAGCCTCGAAGTCAGTGAAAAATATGCCCAATTTTCACATTTTACCAGATCCAATATATGACACTACGCCACATTTTGGTAGACTTCTTGGTATCATTCTCTTCGTCTAGTCATTTAGACTACAACCGTCAAGGCCGCCAGAGGTCAAAGGTCAGCATTCACGGCTTACTTCACCAACAATATTATTTCATACCGCAGCAAATATTTTTTTACAAAATTAGTATGTGGCATTGCTACATCGTACTTAAGCATGTGTGAAATTTTCAAGTCTGTATTTTGACCTTTGACCCCTAGAGGGTTCATTTCATATTTCCAGAATGGTAAGGGGTGTGAACCTTGTCAAAGCATCATTGTGTTTTATTCATATAATTAAAGTCCGTTGGAACAAAACACAAAAAATGACATTGTGCAAGTTATAGGACAACATATACAGCACCTGGCTGTGATTGCATGTCAAAAAATAAGGCAAACAAGTGAGGGCAAAAAAATCTGTACCAGATAAGAGGGACGTAGGAATGGAGGGGTTCTATAAACGTCAATCTCACACCTACGTTATTGCTAGTGGACTTTGATAACAACCAGTTGAGGCAATAACGTAGGTGTGAGATTGACGTTTATAGAACCCCTCCATTCCTACGTCCCTCTTTTTATCTGGTACAGATTTTTTTGCCCTCACTTGTTGTTAGTATCTTGTTTAATTTCTGTAAAGAGCTCGGAGTTCATTGAGTGATATAGCAATATTTATTCTGACAAATGCTTATTAATTTTATGGAAAGTCTCCAAAAACTCTTAACCGTATAATGCAAAAAAAAGGTAAAAAAAATAAATAAATAAATATGTAATAGTAATAATAAATAACAATAATAATAAAACGTGTGAAGTTATGAGGAGTTATTTAAAGTATACATACGTGATTCACATGATTAAATATTTGATTTACATAATTTAGATTCCCCCACGTCATATTGTACTTCTTCCCCCTCAACAGTTGGCAGCATTAATGTTTCTTCCTATGTGACCTCCAGTAACACCTTGAAGCAATATCAGTTGTCTGATTTTGAATGGGTCAAAGTGCTCGGAAGAGAGACATACGGAAAGTGAGTTAATATAATAATACTATCCAAGCTGAAGTTAGTAACAACAAAATTCTTTGTATGATATATTATTATCATTTCATAAGTGGCATTAGTATCACTTATTAGCTAATTTAATAATGATATATTGACATAATATTTGTAGGTTTTTCTTGCTATGGAAACTGAAACCCAACAATTTTTGGCAATAAAGGCTCTGAAAAAGACTTATGTATTGAATCGCAATATGGTGGCTGAAACTTTTGTGGAGAAGAGAGTCCTATCTCTTGGCTCAACATTCCCTTACCTCCCTACACTGCATTCCACATTTGACAGTCCTGTAAGTTTATCAGTTACTTCATTGTGATCACCCTCACAATTTAGCTGTCAAGAGTCTGCTACTGTTTGTCTGTCTTGTCTGTCTTATTTGTCGGTCTGCCAGTCTGTCTGTCTGTCTGTCGGTCCGTCTGTTCATCTGTCCATTTGTCTGTCTGTCTGACTGTCTCTTGGTCTGTGTCTATTTGTCTGTCTAGTATGTTTCTATTGTGTTTATTTCAAGTCACAGTGTATATATATATATGTATTTATTTATTTACTGTTATTCAACAGAGTCACTTATTCCTTGCTATGGACTACCTGAGTGGTGGTGACCTCTTCTTCCATTGTAGTAATAGTGTGGGGCTAGGACTTGAGAGAGCAACGTAATGTTAGATAATGTAAACTGTCACATAAAGCAAATAACTTCACTGTTTGCACAGATTTTATGCGGCAGAAATATCAGCAGCATTGCAGTTTCTCCACAAACACGGAATCATTTACAGGTAAACTAAATTTATCCATATTAAAGTTTCTTTTAAATCTTAATAATTTGATCACAATCATCGATCCGTACTTTAAATAAAACTTTGGTAATGTACTTCTTTTAGGGATTTGAAGTCTGAGAATGTTTTGCTGGATGCTGAGGTCACTGTGCATTGGCTGACTTTGGTGTGTGCTGTGAGAATGTCATTCCAGGAGTGACTACTTCAAATAACTATGCGGGCACTGTGGAGAGCATGGCACCTGAGGTATGGTTGCCAATGCTATATAAATATATATATATATTATACAAAGTATTTAAAAAATATTATTGGTGAACGAGTGAAGCAAGCGAGATATTATACAGTGGTGTCAAATTGAGAATCAGGGATATTTGCTTATATATGTGTGGACGTACGGATGTCATTTTGTCTTTTTTGTGTTCACTTAGCGGTGGACCCTATTCCCATTCTTCACAAAACAGACTCCTTTGGTTTATCGATCTTTACCATATCACCATTAATTGTTTACCCTTTATATTAGGTATGTCTGATATACCTGATTTTTGCCGTATTACAAGCAGCTTTTATCAGATTCTTTGTTGTTTGCTCACAATGGCTTGCTCGCCATTTGTGCTGAAGCACATTACTAGTTATTGTTTATTTGAAAATAGACAAACTACAAAATTATAGACAGAAAAACTGGCAAATTGTTAGAGAGTTTTCATTATGATTTTCAAAATGTATTTAAAAACAGTTTCCCAGAGTATTAATATTAATTTATCTCGTAACACCACAATAGCTAGAAATAACATTATAAACTATTAAATAACTATAATTCTATGCATACCATTGTTTATATTTAAAATTTATATGCTTTAATGTTCATTAGGTCATCAAAAGGGAGAGCTATTCATTTGCAGTCGACTGGTGGTCATTTGGTGTTTTGTGCTATGAAATGCTATTTTGGGTGGTAAGTTAGTCAGTTTTGTTCATTTCAGCTTGTAGAGATAGCTGTTGCACGAGTCTCAATTGATAGTACAGAATTGGGAGGGTCAACTATAAATTGCACCAAGTGTGAGGAAAAGCCAGCAGCAAACAACACCTCCACAGGAAGAGACACAGCGTGTGACAGAAAAAGACCACCTCTGCCCCCACACCTTGTTAATAAAGAGGTTGAGTACCCATACTTTTTTTTGCTATAAAATGCTATACCTTTTATAGCTGTGGTGTAGCTTCGAAAATTGTAGCCAAGGTAGACAGCTATAATACATAGCTATGAGTACATAGTTTAATTTTGCGCAAAGCACAAATTGAATAATCACTTTAGCCTTTTACTATTGAGTCACAAATGTATGCAATTAATTGAAATCCAATAAATTTAACAAACTATACCTACCTAGGAACATGGAATATATTATGCTGGCATTACTGAAATAGTATGTTGTTGTTTTTTGGGCGCACCAATTTCAATTTCATGGTCCAAATAAGCACATTAGAATATTGTTAAGAGGTTTCTCCAACTAAAGAATGAATACATGTTGGACTATTGAATAACAAAACTAATTTCATTGTATCCTTTTTTTTTTAAATGTATATACACATTATGGGTGATTTTCCCTTACATTAACAATGCTATGGAGAAACAGTTGATGGTGATTATATGTATGTATGTATGCATGTATGTATGTATGTATGTGTGTATGTATGTATGTATGTATATATGTATGTATGTATGCATGCATACATGCGTGGTATGTATGTTTGTCTGTATTGTGATATTGTCCTATAGCTGCGCTTCAATGGAAAGAATGAACAGGAAGTGGTCCATTCTATTCTCACATCCAAAGTGAGTGTCCCACAAAATACCAGCATGCGGATCATCACCTTCTTGAGTGCTGTAAGTTTTTTTAGTTATCTTTGATTTAAGTAAAATACAAAGTTAATTATTCATGTAGCTTTTGAACAGAAATCCTAGCAATAGGCTTGCGTGTATGGAAAAGGAATATCCCATAGAAAACACCCCTTTTTCTGGGAATAGACTGGGACAAGCTGGACAAGAAGCAATTGGAACCTCCATTTAAAGTGGTAAGTTAGTCTAGACTATTTCATTGTACATGGGAGTAGATAAAAGAGAAAAATTTCTTTAATGACTCAAATTAGGAACAATACTAACTATAGGTAAATACGTGAGCTAAAGTTTGAGGTCTGCTAATATCTATAACTTCAGCCAATACTGCATCAGCAATAATGTAATAATAGCAATTTTCTCTTTCTAATGGCCAATATTGTTTATTAAAACTTCACCCGACGTTTGAGTTAAAGATCAAGGAAGCTCTACATGTACAGATGACAGCGGACAGTAGCAAGTTTAACAGAGACATAGATTAGAGCTTCTAGATGTTGCGGCTGTCTATGCTGCATGAAATCACCCTCCAGGATATAATAAACAGTAAGCGTACCCTCCAGAAATCATGCTGTTTAGATTGTGTTTATTAAATCACCATGGAGATTTTGACCTCGGTTGACCCCTGAAAAGGACTTCGGCAAGAAATATTAGTCAAAATGTGGGTTTAGTTTTAATTAACAATAATATTGGCGAAATGGAGAAAATTTGCTATTGTTATAATTATTTCAGCTGAGTATGACTGAATCAATTAGCAAATTAAATGGTTGCAATTTCATAAACAAATTGTGTATGTCCAATTTATAAATGAAATGGCTACCAACAACTACATGAAAATTAATTTGGTGTATTTACAGCTGCACAGTGGTGACAGCAGTAATTTTGATGTTGACTTCACCTCCCAGCCTGCCAAAGTTACTGCAGTTGCCCCACATCTGGTGGAAGCTATCGATCAAGAAGTGTTTGAGGGATTCACATCCTCCATCTTCTACTTCCACCACCAACTCCTCCTCTACCAGCATCTAGGTAAACATGTGCAAGTAGCGTATAGAACATGAAAATAAACAATACAATGCTATTATTACAACAACACCACTGTATAGTTAACGTCCACGACTTTTATTCTATTGAAGTGGAACAATGTACTAATATAATTATGTATACTGACATTTGCTTTTCTTGTTGCTATATAGAAGGCTGTCAGCCTTCTGACCTCCTCCCGCCCCTCCCCCTTCCCACACCCATCAACCCTTCCTTTTCCCTCTCCCCTCTCAACCAATCGTCACAGATCACCCTTCAATGAAAATTACATACATGGAGACTGTGGGAGTGAGAATTTCCAACTGTTTGGCCTGGAAACGGTCTTGGCGATCTAGCATACCCGTAGCCAGGGGGGGTTCGAGGGGTTCGGTCGAACCCCCCTTTAGGGTGACCGGAAGCAAATATTTTAGCCACACCCCACATATAACTTCTGGAATATCATCGTCTGTTCAATCGTGCTGAACCTGCGCTTGAATTCTCTGCTGTTTCTGGCCTAGTCTGAGTCTAAGTGACCTAATAAACATTCAGCTCCATGGATAAAAAATTTCGCTCTCATATCAGCATGAGTAAAGCTTGCTACGTTACTTTCTTTATAAAGTGTACGTAACACTTTAGTAAGAATAATAGCACCGGTAAGCGTGCGATTCGATATTAATAGCACAGGCAACGGATTTTTTTCAACAGATTAGAAAGGGAGTCTTCGAGCCTTCGGAAGTGTCTGAGAAAGTTAAACCTCAAATATACATATAGTAAGTCCACTATCTAGTGTAGCTACACAGCAAATGATTAAAAAAAAACTGGCTGCGCACTTACTCTTACTTAAGCTACGGTGTGGTTTCACTTTGTTCCGTGCTATTTCACTTAGTTATAGCGATTTTTCCAATGCATTTCGAACAGACTGTTTACACGCCGTACTATTAAATAACTTGTAGTACGAATACGGCATATTAATGTTGCACTGTTTATATAGCTACAGCTACCGTAATGGATAGAAGCCTGGTTACATGAGAATAATACCGCTTTTCTCTCGAATATCAACATTGTTTAATGAATGATAGTTTGAAGTAGAATAACAAATATAAGCTTTAGTGCACTTATTTTTTGTTTTTTAGTATAAGAATTAATGAGGAAACAAAAGTAGGTGTGGCTTTTTGCGTCTTAAAATCCGAACCCCCCAATGCGAACCTCTGGCTACGGGCCTGTCTAGGTCCTCCTTTCTGTGTAGCTCTAAATACTGCAGCAGTAGCATTATGTCGCTTGAGGAAGTAGGAGCATCTTTTGAACCCGAAAGAGCCTCACCAATTACTGGCATAGGTGGTGGTCTAGATACATTCACTGAAGGTTCATGACTATCAGTCATTGTAAGTACCTCGGCAGTAGGCTCGCGATCATCCGTCGGCTGGAGTGATGCCGCTTCGATGGAAGAGTTGCGTTTATTTGCTTGACCGCGAGTAGTCATCGAGTGAAGCGGACGGTGAGAAGCATCCATTGCAGAAGTTGGAGGATCCCCAGGGGAGGTGGACATAATGGCATACAAAGCAAAAAGAGACAATGACACAACAATTACACAGGAAAAAATGTAAGATACAACAGCATTCTAGACAAATGATTAAATTGCTAGAAAATACAAGAAGGAAATAATTGACTAAAACAATAACAATTCTTAGCATGTACAAATAAACAAGTAAAGGATATGAAATTTAGCTTATATGGTAGAAGTGGAGAGAGGTTGACATAGAAGGAGAGTTCCAGAGTTACCGCTGCCACCACGTGTGGGAGAATAAGTTCCCCATAGAAGAGAGATGAATCAGTTCTAGGCAGGTCGCTGCCACCAGGAGTTAAGCTTCCCTGCGCCCGAGAGAGGTTAATTCTTGGTTCAGTTAGTGTCATAAGGTTATTATGAGATGCAGCAAAAACTCCCAGAATGATACTTAGCCAGCCAATATATAGAAAACCAGCTATCACAAATGAATAGGGATGCATGAGAAAAAGAAACATGAATAAACCAGTTAATTAAATAATTACATAATTGATGAATGCAAGGTAAGTAATGATATAATTGATAAATAGGAGAGTAGATAATTAAATAATTACTGAGGAAGGACATGGGAAGTACATCTGAGTCAATGTATGGGTGGAACTTAAACAGTTAATTAATGTTGGTGTCCATTACACCACAGAGACTATGCCATCACTTTGTTTTAATAATTTCCCATTAAATGTAAGTTAACTTGTTGTACTGATTGGCTATTTCCATTAATACACCTGTCATGTGACCTAGCCCATTGGCTTATATTCAAGACAACCTTTGCATTGGAATGCATGGATTCTATAATTGAATTGAGTCAGAAGAAGTTAAATCCTTTTCTTGGCATGACTACAACAATATACAGCTTATACCACATAAAGATGGGACATCAGGTATTAAAAAATTCTGTAAAGAAGACAATTACTGTGGAATCAGGATGAGGCTAACAGCATTTTTGAAATGCCGAGGTAAGATTTTATTTTTTACAAGAAGTCATTGATAACAGTGGTGTTTATACACATAGCCTTAATCAAATGATGCCAGTTGTTTTTATTTAGTTCAAGACACACACATGCAATAGAAACATACAAGGAGAAGTCAGTGCCTTTGTTATAGTTACAGAAGAAATGTTTAATTCACTATTATTATAAAGCTAGATATAAATAATTCGAAGCACATTGTAGCAGTAATTGGTAGCTATAAACCATGTCAATTCAGAGTCCAGTATAACTTTCTTTCCTCATGCAAATCTTCACAAATGCTTTGTCTTCTGAAACTGTAGTCAAATGTCCGATTACTTCACAAATCAACTCCCTCTTTATTGTTGAATGGCTACTGTACGCATAAATGGTTTCTCCACCTTCAAATGCTCTAGAATTACCATCTAAAGAGCCAAAATTACTGTTTTAAGTCTATCACCTCAATCACTGAAGATCAGTCTAAAATGCACAAAACCCAGCTTCAAAACCTGACTGGGGGTTGGCCACAGTATATAAAACTTCAGATGTGTGCTGCAAAGCAGGATGTATGCGCCATAATAACTCAATGTACAAAAACAAACCTTGTTTTTGTAAATTGAATTTTTATGCATAAAATCTAGCTTGGACCTCAACACGAATATTAGTAGCATTAATTACATACCATCATGGTGAGTATTAATTAACTACTGCTGGATTATTCAGCTACTGTTGTGAACAGTTCCTCTAGGTTCCTTGGGTACTCTAGCGTGGTCATTCCCACACTCAGATTAAGATTATTTTCGGTTATTATATAAAAAATTTCACTTTTGACAATATTGATCTTACAGTGAATAGATTGATATCTGTAGTTGCTGAAATTTAAAATATTACTAGGTTGGTAGTAATTGTGTAACTAGCAAGCTAGTTATTTATATAATATATATATATATATATATATATATAACTATTTGTGTGAGTGTGTGCGTGTAGAGTCAGTTATTTAGTAGACAAGTATAGTCTAGAAATGTTGAAATATAATTCATTTCTAAAAAATTCACTTTCAAATAATATAAACTAAATGGGCCAGACTATCGGAGATAAAGACACACCCACTACACAACTATGGAAATAACTACAATTACTCCAATTTCCAGATTAATACTGCATGTAATGTCATTTGAGCTGATTCTCACTTTTAAATTATGATGATGATATGGTAATGATGATTATTAGCTAAGATAGTGATTAGATTGAAGTAGCTATTGACAAATAAAAAAATACAGAATGTATCAATGAAGTTACTTTCAAATTAAAAAACAAAATCCCAATGCTTTGCTCTTCAATCCATATCGTTTTTGTGAAGAGAATTTCTTTTTTGAACTCTTTAGCAAATTCATTGTGTGGTTGATGAACTGTAGTATTAAATTGAACTTTTAAATTCATTCTGCAATGTATGAGTGAATATCTCATTAATTTGGATGGTTAATGAAAGCTATGTGACAATTTAAAACTTTAATGATACTACATAGGGAATACATGTTTCTCTTTGTTATAGCTATAAACACAAACTTAACTAAATCATAGAAAATATATTTTCAATGGCTGAAACGTGTAAAATTATGTATTTAAACGAAATCTCTTTATTTTACACATCAATAGAATGGGATATCTATGAAAATGCATTTCTAAGGAATGGACACAACTGTACTTATTGGAGTTGTCTTGGTTTATTTGTTTTCCCATTGCTACGTTGATTTAGTCTCTCAAACCAGATATTTCAAAGGAGAGTAAGTAAACTAATGTCAAGGAGATATTGAAAATGCTTGTACATAAAAATACAAAAATTACAGTAGTACATAGTTCCAAAACCAACGCAACCAACAAGATACTTGTGTGTCTGAGAGCACGGAGCCAGATGTTTTCTATGGCAATGAAGATATTTACAGGGCAGAAAGACAAGAAGGGCTGGGGTGGGCAGGGGAAGGAAATAATGTACCATTATATTCCAAGTGTGACATGAAGAAATACTTGTTATACAAATAAAACTAGTATATCAAAATATGCAACTTCTATTTACCTATAATGTTTTGTTTATTTTTTTCCAACTACACAGACCCAATACATATTATTATGTATCATGTCTGTTTGTATAAAATATGAACTTCTTTAGTTATCTTTGTGATTTCAAGTTGCTATGGTGATGTAGATTCTAAGTAGTTTTAAGTTTGTTTGTTACATTATGTTTGATGCTACCAAATAAGCAGTGAACTAGTGTTGACATATCATAAAACACTAACAAAAGAAATTATGAAAAGTAGCTTTTTTGGTGAGTGAGGACACTAAAAATATATTGAATGAATAAAGATGAGTGCAAATCTGTCAGTGAGCTCCAGTGATGTGTATGCTGTAGTAGATAAGAAGAAGAAAGTCACAAAGAAAACAAAACCTGAAAATGATTCAACTCCATTTGCAGTGTATTCGGTTGTGGAAAAAACTAACTTTTCAGAGAAAAATAGTCATAGAAGAGTTAAACATGAGAGAGTAGCATCAACCGATGAAGCATCTGTTTATTCAGTTATAAGCAGAGAAAATATTTCTAAGTCTATTTGCAGTGAAAATGATCAGAAAAATGAAATCAAACGGTCACCAAGTGCATATTTGAAATACTGCATAATGCTTGGAATACCGGTAGTTGCGACTGTTTTGGTATTTATTATTCTGCTTGCTATTATTATAAGCTTGAATTCGGCTATCAGTAATTTAAATACAAAAGTGGCAGACATTGAATCAAATATTTCAAGCAACTATGAATTACACATCTTATCAGAAAATTTTGATAAAGCTAGAATAGAATTGAACGTGCAGAACTTAACAATAACTTCACTAATGAGTTCACTTAATGAACAAATGGACAAGTTAGAATTAAGTGATGATGAATTCAATACATTTTTAAGTATGAATTTTTCCCATTTAAGTAAATGGACTGAATATCAACTCAATAGCATCTCACAAGAAATAGATGTCCTAAATTATTATATACTTGCTAACATTTCAGCAAGACTAAATTCCCTATATAAATGGTCAATTTTCCCCTCTTGTAGAGAAATACTATCTGGTCCTTCTGGCTACTATCTGATAAGATTGTCTAATGGTTCTATTGTAACAGTATTCTGTGAGATGATGACCTGCAATGGTATCAGTGGAGGGTGGATGAGAGTGGCTACTCTACCAAAACACAGCAATGGCACAGCACAATGCTTTCCAAATTTAACTCATTACCAAAGCAGCAACAGAACCCAGTGTATCAAGAATACTGCTGGTCCTGGGTGCACTTCTGTTATATTTCCAGTGTTTGGAGTTGAGTACTCACATGTCTGTGGTGAAGTCAAGGCTTATGGTAAGAATACTCCTGATGGATTTCGAGAAATGGAGAAATACATTAATGAAACCTATGTTGATGGAATTAGTATCACATACAATAATACAACCAGACAACATTTATGGACATATGCTAGCTTAACTCATAATAAGGGTACCAAACAATCAATAGATTGTAACAGTCAACCTAAACAAGACTTTGTACAGCAGTATTTTAGTTGTATGAATCTGATAACAGAAGATGATTGCTCCTTCTGTTCTACAAACTTCAGTCGAACTCTTGAAACTCCCACAACTGGAAATATTGAACTGAGAGTGTGTCGAGATATGGGAAGCACCGATGAAGACATTATATGCTGTAGAAATATATGTATACTAAATTTTACATTAGAACAAATTAATTAGTGCAATATAGGCAGTACAACTGTATTAAGTAGCAATAATGCTCCTTGTGTGTAAAAGACTACATCATCGTAATGTTTTGTAATGTGTTATTCTTTGACATTAACTTTCTATTGATGAGCAGTAATAATTGTAATAGTTGTATTCTAAACTGTGTTGCCTCAAACCATATGAATTATAGTAAACAAGGGCTGTATTTTACCATAATGACTGGTGTATTTTGGGTTATTACACTGATATATTACATCTCCCTCCATGAGAGAAGGTAGGGAGGGCTTAGGAGATTAAGCTCCCCTGCCTCTACATTTTGATGGCAAGTTTTAGATTTAAAATATATTTAAAAGAAGAAAAAAAAGAGAGAGAAAAGAAGGACAACACACACCAGAAATAAACCAACTAAAATACCACAAGGCCTTTTCATTGAAAGGATCTGCTGAATAACAGCTTCTAGACTAAGAATATTTGATGATAATATTATTAGACTGTTGAATTATTGATTTATCCATTTAAAAAAAATATTATCAGACTTATTAATTACTGGACTATCCAGTTTTTGTTTTGAAAGATTTGCTATCAAAGTGGTAATGGAATAAATCATAGGTACACAGTAAAAGTACATCTTATAGATACTGTCCAGCACAACCATTCTGATTTAAAACATGCTAGGGTCTTCATATCAGTATATATGTCTTATTTCTATATTAGGCTTATCACCAACATCGATCACTGGGTTCAGAGCATTAGTAGATTTGAACAGACCTGGGAAGAGACATACAAGTCTGTCACAAAATGGATATTTTAACAATCTAATTCTAAAGTCCAATTCTCTGTTTAGCGGATGCCTTTAATAAATAGGTGTTGTCACTATTGCTTAATTTACTTCAGTATGTGGATTCCTTTTTTTTTTTTTTTAACATTCTCTTAAAATTGTATATATATATCATGGTCAACAGCAGTGGTTGTTTTGCTACTACTTCTTTTGAAAATTGAATACTTTCTGCTATCAATTTTGCAGTCAATAAATAGCACATTGAATTAATGCTTGAACTAGCTACTGCCTAATTGTTTTTATCTCAATAGTTGAGATAATCTTGTTATCATCAGTCTTCTATAACTTTTACAAAGATTGTGATTATAAACAAATCAGAGCTGGAGGCAGAGTATTGAAAAACTAAGTTCATTTTTTTAACCTATTATGGTCACATTTAGAAAAGGTCACACTAATAGATGTGTTCTTGTGATTATATACTAAAGTTAAATAAACAAATGGGCATAGTTTGTTAATGTTTGAAAATATGTTGATCAATTAACTTGGACTTTTGCTTTTGGAATTTTGTCCCATGACAGATAGTGGTTAAATTTCTGATTCCAGTATAGATTAACACCACCAAATCATGCTATAAAAGCAGATAGTTACCACTAGTGTTGGAATTGAAGATGAGTGTGAATCTATCAGTAAACTATACTGAGGTATATGCTGTAGTTGACGAGAACACAAAAATTAAGGAAAGCTCAACCCTTGGAAGTGATCCAACTTCATATGCAGTGAATTCTGTTGTGAATAATACCAACTTATCTGTAAAAACATGATAAAAACGAAACTAGAAATGAGTATATATTTTTAAAAACATCTATTTATTCCACAATTGCATAAGAAAAAGCTTTCAATTCTCCTGGCAATGTAACTGTAAATCAAGAAAAATTGAAGTGGCACAAAACTCGTAATTGAAATATTGTGTAATTCTCAATATGCCAATAATTTCCTTACTTTTGCAATTATTGTAGCCTTTAATTTAGTTATCAACAAATTAGATTAAAAAATTACTGACATTGAATGTAATTAAAAGTAAATTTGGCAATTTATGCTAAAGTAACTGATATTGAAAGTAATATTTTAAACTATTTTAACGCCCATAAATAACTGATAAAATGAAATTTAAAATGGAATTTGATAATGATGCTACGACAGGTTAGAAACAAACGAAGATGAGTTTCAAATGTTTTTTTAGAGTAAATTACTCTGATTTCAGTATATAAATTAAATTTGAACTCTTTATTATTAAAAAAAAACTTTAATAAATACTTTATCCATCTTCTTGAGAGAAATACAATCAGGTCCTTCAGGTTACTATCTTATAATATTGTCTAATGGTTCTTTTGTAACCGTGTTCTGTGAGATGATGACCTGCAATGGTAGCGGAGGGTGGGTGAGAGTTGCTACACTACCAGTTTCAGTATAGATAGTATTTTTATAAATAAATAATATAAAAATGTGTGATCTACCAAAAATAGTAGATTATTCTGTAATTGAATTATCATCATTTGCAAGTAGATTAAAGCATTTTTGGTAATATTTAATAATTAGATTCTTCACGTCATTCTTTATGCTGCATTGCGCTTAAATCTTAAAATAGTTTACTTTTACAACTAAATACATAGCTAAAGAAGTTGGACAAAGTTGACTAATATTGTTTTATGTGTGGTATAACTTAAATGATGGTGGTGAGCTTTGCTGTGTCTTCAAGTGATGCTGGTTTTGATTGTACTATTCCAGTTATAGTGGCTGCTCTGCTGGGGTGGACTAAGAAATCACAAGATTCTTATGAGTCTTTGTATTAATTACATGTGAGGAAGTATGTATTTTTTTTTGTTATCATGTTAACTCTGGTGACCTTTATAAACTTATACCAACATATGCTTCCTATCATTATCCCAAAGATTTTGTTTATATAATCAATTGTGGTTGAAATTCCAGCACAGACCACATCTCCAGCCATACATATGACACAATTCTACTCTCACATGTAACTGTTTATAATATTTAGCTAATTGTTGTATTTAACTGTACTTTATTTCATTGTTTACTCGTAGTATTTATTTTATTAGCAGATCACTAATTAACATTCATACTTTTCACTTCTCCCTAACACTAATTTACACTTTCCCTTCCATTTTTGCTGCCATATTTGGCCATATCTCTTGGCAGATAACTCTCAAGCAATCAGATTTGAGCACCTATTATTTCTATATCATTCTCACTCAGAATGGGGGTGTGTTGGCTGGTTTTCTATATTAACTGGCTGCCTGCATACCCCAACAGTTAGTTTTGTAGTTCTTGTACTTAAGCCCAGGTTTGTGAATTAATTTTAATTAAGTCAACCATAAGGCCAGTATTTAGAACCCTAGGTCTAGCTTATGAGAGATAAGGGCGGACCCTCAATCCATAACCCCTCCATATTGCCTGGAACTTTGAGACTGCCTCTGGTGGCAGTATCTACCCTTAAAGCCGGCAATAGCTCCTTCTCGTGAAATTAGAGTCAACGACTTTCATGACACCAATACTATTATGTATTTTTCAAACAAATCTCTTCCCTATTCCTTTCTATATAAAAATTCCATGATATATGTATCATATATCTCTTGAAGAGCACTGTAATGCCGGAAAACTTGAGCAGAGGACCATTCCTACTATACTTTTTAAAAAAAAATACAACAACAACAAGCTGTTTATCAACTTCCATTATATATAATGTTTGAGAGATTCTTGTGTAGATTTTACTTCACTCCAATGGAAATAAAAATTATGAACTTCTTTTGTTATCTTTATGATTTCAAGTTGCTATGGTGATGTAGATTCTGAGTAATTTTAAGTTTGTTATATTATATTTGATGCTACCAAATAAGCAGTGAACTAGTGTTGACATATCATAAAACACTAACAAAAGAAATTATAAAAAGTAGCTTTTTTGGCGAGTGAGGACACTAAAAATATATTGAATGAATAAAGATGAGTGCAAATCTGTCAGTGAGCTCCAGTGATGTGTATGCTGTTGTATATAAGAAGAAAGTCACAAAAAAAAACAACCTAAAAATGATTCAAATCCATTTGCAGTGTATTCGGTTGTGAATAAAACCAACTTATCAGAGAGAAAAAGTGCTAAAGTTAAACATGAGAGAGTAGCATCAACAGATGCTTATTTTTGTCCTATGGCTGCAATATATTGTGTTATTCTTTAGTCTTCTTGCAACCATTACAGCCTTCAGTTTAGCTATCAGCAATGTAAATCCTAAAGTTGCTGACATTGAAAGTAATATTTCAAGCAATTATAACATCCATATTCTAACCAATGAAATCAATGAAATTAAAATGGAATTGAACGTGCAGAATTTAACCATAATGACACTCTTCAACTATGACCATAACCTCCCTCTTCTATTTCCAGCTAATTCAACTCTAGCTATATACACTGCTTGCCTCTCTAAGTTAAGTTAAACTTACCCCCTCCCGCTCTATAACCACGCTATGACACTTAGCATACTAGTAGCTGAACCAGGGTTCCTGAGTTCAAATTCCCAACAACAATTAAGGTTTTTTCACATTTCTTTCTTTGCTTTTTCCCAGACCCCTTTAAGTAAGAAAGTTTTAATCTGGTTTATATGAGGGGTCAGAACTTGATAATTGTGATGATAAAGCCTTTTCAATCCACTAATTCTGGCTCCTCACTGAAAGGGGAGATATTTCCAGTAGACACCGAAAAGGTGTTCTGACGGCACATAATTGGTGGTCTGTTGAGTACAAGACTGCAGCAAGTGGTACTACTCAACATAAAAAGGGAAAATGTGAAGGTCTTGGAAGTCGTGGGGTTGTCGTAGCTCAGTGGTTAGAGCACTGGTGGCTAAAACCAGGGTTCCTGGATTCGATTCCCCAATGACAACTAAGATTTTTTTCCTTTGCTTACCCCCAGACCCCTTTATGTGAGAAAGTTTCAACCTAGTTTTTATGAAGGGTCAGAACTTGATAACTACATAGTTGCTGGATTCCTGGCTTAATCACATTTTTTTATTAATGCCAGATTAAAAGCAATAGTATGGCACCAAAATTTTTGTAATGAAACTTTAGCTAAAAATGTAATCAGCATAAATTAGAAAGATCCATATTAATATTTGCTATTTTTCTGGCTTAATAACCTAAATGCTGTAATTTCAGGATCAGTCTTACAACATACTGCACATACAGCATACAAATACAGGGGGAACTGAAAATTTTGGGGTGGAAGCTAGTAAGCTTATGGGAGAAGTGTCCCCCTCCCCGATCTATCTACTACATGCACATCTCTATACCAGCACCAGTTAGGCACACAATTATCAATTCTCACCAGGCAATTTCACTAATTTGACGACCATTACCAACTACAGAAGTGCAAGCTAGTTATTTGTAGTTCCAGAGGGTTGTGAAGAAGCCTATTGAAGTGGGTGTAAGCAAAAGAGGACTGCACTAAAAAACCCTGGAAATTAGAAAAAAGTTGCCTCAATGTGTACAATAGTCTTCTCTGAGATGCAGGCACAACTTGAGTTGGCTTGCCTGTATACAAGATGATTGAGTGCATTTCTCCCCCTCCATCCTTTCTCCTGCATCCTTTCCCCTCCCCCCCCCTTCATGCAATAGCAATTTTGTGGTCTAGTTAACAAAGTGCTGGAGTTTTGCATAAAGAATTCTCACTGAAATGCTTTAGATTAATCAGAAACTTCTACTGGAATGTGTCTCCTGATAACAAACAGACTCTCAAGATAGTTTACCTGATAGGTTCAGGACGATCAAGGTTAAAGACAGAAAAGTGGGGGAGGAAAGTGATCATAAATTTTGTGGTATTGGAGGAATGTATTAATACACACGGTAAAGGTTCATTGCATTGAGCTTGTATGTTGATCACATGTACTGACATGGCAATTTATTCCGTCCCCGTTTGGTATTAAAATTTACAAAGTTTATATGTGTTTTATGTGTACATCTACACTATATAAATAATATACAGTAGGAGACAAAATAAAGTTCCAGATTCAGTCCGGTTGTACGGCCATAAAATCGTAGTTTTTTTTTTACCGTTGCACTCCGTACCATTTTGACTAAAAGCCTGACACCATTTACTAAATGGTAAAAAAAAAAACGGTTAATATATTTTCCGTCGATTCACAGATATTTTCTAGCTAGGAACTCTTTTGTAGCTATATCAGCAAGCTGAGGCATTGTAACGCCCATTAAACTCTACGGGAATAGTGAAAAAAAAAACTCTTACAAAATTTAACTTGCTTCAATAAAGCTTTACACCGAAGTTTCGACGGGCACACAGCTATCACCAGGTCTGCACTTTGTAGGTCTTCTGTTGGCCGCTGACGAACTTACTGTAGTAAAAATTAGTTATGAACAGGACCGCTTCAATTTTTTTTACCTGAAAAGCTTCGCCTCCAGGAACCTGCAAACAACGAATTAGAACGTTTTATTGGATTAAAGATTTTTTTATATTTCTTTGAGTGAGGCATGCGGTGAACGAGAAAGATTAAAACGATGATATGGTCAAACAGAATGGCTTTTTTTTTATTAAACGGCTTACTGTTCACACGGAATGGAATTCAGAACTTATTATGTCTTCTACTCTATGTATATGGTAGAACCTCACTTATTATGGGTGCCTTGGGTTGGGAGGGGGCGGGGTTGGGGTGCAAGTAACTTAGAATTGTCGCTGCCTCAGAATAATAGATGACATCAGATAAAAACATTTATTATAATACTTATGAGTAATATATAATCACAAGAACCAGTTTTTGCTAAGGCTTATAAACAATATAGGCTATAAAGACTGAATTCAGCTGTTCAGAGGTAATGTACTATTGTACTGTACTTTACCCTACCAAGGTGTCTTAACAGCTGCCAGGTAGTAGTAGTAGTAGTAGGTGCCCCTATCTTAGGTCCAACAATATGTATTCCTTGTTTTTTCTTCCTGTTTCTGTTCATTTAGTTGTTTGCTGCAATCTTATGTATCAGTAAGGACCTGTTACCATGACAACGGTGGTGGTGGGGAGCTAGGCAGGTTCATACACTTCAACATTTTTTTTTTATATTATACAGTTAGGGTATGACTGACCATGGGTTGTAAATCCACAGACTAAGTAGTAATTCTAGTTTAGCTAGGCTAGTCGAAGGACCGGAGCTACTCGCCCTCCGCTCACACTCACTCAAAACTTCACTCTTTTATTTTTGCAAGTAACTGAAATTAAACCTGCGAAGCGCAAGTATTAAAGAAAAGAATAAAACGTAAGTGACAATGACATAGAACGAATAATGAGATGAAGGTAAGTTCGAGAACTGAGGTAAGCATACGATGTGATATGCATACAGTTAGTAATGTTCTGTTGTCCAGGCGAAGACCTGGACATCCTGGGGGGTCCCGACTGAAGAGGGGGCAGCATCTGTTCCATCCACGGATGTCCTGGTTGCCATGTTCACAGCCTGTCCTCCTTGATCTGTGATTGGTCCTAGTTCTTGTCCTTGAGCCTGGTCTGGTCCCTGATCTGAACCGGTTGTATGATCCGTTCCTTGATCTGCATCCGAAGTATGCTCTGATCCAAGTCCTGGCCCCTGTTCTGAACTCCGGTATTCTAGATCCTGTAGATGAAGTTGGACTACTCTCCTTACGTGCCGACGGTAAGTCTTTCCTCTGATTCGTACCTCCACAGCCCTGACCTTCCCGTCCAGTCCAGGGTAGGTGGCAGTGATGAGTGCCAGAGGGAGTCGTCCCTGTTCCAAAGTGTCATCCTTCAATAGTACCACTTCTCCTATGGTCGGATTCTGTGATTCCTTCCACCACTTCTTACGGTCCATGCCTGTGGCGTAGACCAGGGAAACAGTAATCTTGTCATCCTCGTGTACCCTCCGGAGATAGACTGCTGCTCCATAGGCGGCCTTAGAGGCGTCTGAGAATCCTTGGAGAGAGCTGCTCACGATGGGAGAGTCAGAATCTGATACGGCCTGAGTAGAATGTGGTGTGATGAAAGACAGCTGACTGGTCCATTCCCTCCAAACAGGCAAGATAGCAGCTGGCAGTTTGTCATCCCACTGGCACTGAGCGATCCAGAGTCGCTGCATCAAGATCTTGGCACGGATCACATAGGGAGAGAAGAACCCCAAAACATCAAAAACTTGTGCTGCCACTGATGCCACAGTCCTCATAGTAGTAGTGTCAGGTGCAGGTTCTGGAACGTTGGGGGTGGCCACATGTAGACTATCAGTAGCCACCTGCCAATGTAGACCTAGAGCCCTTTGGCTATGAGGTGCTGCTGGAAATTTCAGATCATCCATCTCCACAAGCTCCTCTGGTATTGTGTCTCGGAATGGTTTGGAGTTGGTCCTCCATTTCCTGAGGGACATCCCGGCCTCACTGAGCAGCTGGCAGGTAGTCTCTCTCAGGTGTACTGCTTCTGTCACGTCTCTTGCACTGACTACCAAGTCATCCACGTAGAAGTTGTGGAGTAGACATTGTGCAGCTTCTGGATACACATACTGATGCTGTCTAGCATGGTGTTGAAGGAAAGAGGTAGCCACGAAGGGTGATGACTTGACACCGAATGTCAAGCGTCGCATCCGGCAGTCCACGATGTGCCCACTTCCGTCCCGCAACAGGAACCGGTGATTGTCTTGTTCTTCCTTGGCAAGATGTATTTGTCGAAACATTTTGCCAATGTCGGCTGACATCGCAACTGGATGGAACCGGAACTGAAGAAGCAGGTCTTACACATGTGGGTACAAGGATGGACCCGGTAGCAAGGCATCATTGAAGGATGCTCCGGTAGTAGTACTAGCTGAAGCATCAAAAACCGGCCTCATCTTAGTAGTAGTTGAGGTGGGTTTTGATACACCATGTACAGGCATGTAGTAATGGGCACGGTCCAGCTCTTGTTTTGGTACTTGTTCTGCATGTCCCAACTGGAGATATGTGCTCATCTCGTCCTGGAACGGTTGGAGCTGATTGTGCTTCTTGAGAGTCTTCTCTGAACTATAGAACCTGCTCAGAGCCATTCTCCTGCTGTCCCCGAGAGCAGGAGGGTCCTCAACCCTGGGGAGCCGTACTGAATAGGTCCCGTCCTGGTTCCAGTTGAGGCCTTGCTGCAGTTGCTGGAAGGCTGGTTTCTCAGCTGGCGTCCTGCGGTCAGCCTGAGGTACCTTCTCCTGTTCCCACAACTTGTTACAGGCCAAGTGAGTCTCATTGGGTACCAATTCCACCCTGAGAACATCCACCTTGGCAACATCCTCCACTCGTCCCATGAGAGCCCATCCCAAGACGGTAGGTACTGCAGTCAATCCAGTGTGAGGGCAGACCCGGATCGGTTCAGGTAAGAGGAACAATCCCATATCACAAGTAGAGATCAGCACGTCCAGCTGTCCTCCGAGATGTCCATCCGCTAGAGGTTCTCCCTTGATGATGTCATTATTCCGTACCGCCTTGACGTCCACTGGAGGTGTAGAGTCAGGGATCCTGCTGGAGATGGCCATACTGAGCTGCAGGTCCAGATCCGAAAGCAGGATGATAGAGATCTCAATGGAACAGTACTGCTTGATAGTAGTGTCAGAAACCACCCCGGACAGACTCATGTGGGTAGAGTGCCTCTTGACCTTCAGCAACGAAGCAATCCTTTCTGACACCAGGCTGGATCCAGAACAGGAATCCAGACCGGCTCTGACAACGACCCTCCTGTCGCCATGTCTCAGTGACATGAGTGCTGTCAGAATAAATCCTCTCCTGAATGGCAGGTCCTTCACTGCACTCTCAGGAAGAGTCTGAGGTTCTGTTGTGTTGTCCATGGTAGCTGGAACGGTCATCAAGTCCGAAGTAGCTGCAACTGTGTTCTCATCCCTGTGAAGGAGTGTATGATGACGCCCCTTGCACTGACGACAGGTATGCGCAGAGTTACACTGTCCCACAACGTGACTGTGATGTAGGCAATTGCTGCAGCCCTTGGTCCGGTTGATATAGCTCTGTCTCTGACCAACAGAGTACCCTGTGAACACGGAGCACCTCTGAAGGTGGTGGTACGTGTTCTTGCACAGAGGACAGTCAGTGAGACGCTGACTGGTACGGCTATCCCCGTTGCTGGTCTTCTTCTGGGACTCCTTCTTCTGGACCTGAGACGACTTGCTCCCTGCAGACTGAGGTGCTTGGAATGGAAGGGTGTGGCTGAGAGGTTCGACGAATTTCACTAACTGATCTAGGTCAGGAATGTCTTCCTTGCCGGCCATATACTTGGTCCACTCCTTAGAGAGCTCATCATTGAAGTTGAAGACTGCCAGTTGAACCATGACCTGAGAGAGTGTGTCTCCCTTGATGTCCTTCATTGCAGCTGCTAGATGCTTGGTCTGATCCAGAATCCTGAGCATGGACTCTTGATTGTAGAAGTAAGTCTCTTTCTGTATCATTTCCTTAACGTAAACCGGAAACACAACAGATGCTCGTCCATATCTGATGCGCAAGGCTTCTCTAGCGGCTCGGAACCCATCTGGACCACGACCGTACTGTTCTACTTGAGCCTTGAGAGCTGGGTCCAGCATAGCTTCCCGGAGCAGACTGACTTTGTCAGCATCTGAAGTGATATACGCTCTATTGTTGATCATGTCCATGAATCTCTGATCAAATCCATGAAAGTCTCATATCTCTCCAGAGAAGGTCGGAGGCTTCAACTGAAGGATAGCAGCATGGGACCTGGCAGTCGTGACCGGTACAGCTGCAGCCTCTATCCTAGGAACAGCTGGGGAAGGGGACTTCAATAGGTGTGTCCTGACTTCTTCTAGTCCACCGACCGCTTTGTCGAGTAGTGACTGAAACACTGGGATTTTCCGAAGGGAACGCATCTGGGACACTACTTGGTCTAGTTCCTTTGAGATGGTCCTACCCTCTGTCAGATAGTCTGTAGTGGTGATAGCTGAGTTAGCCAACCAGGTTTCCAGCGTAGTCATGATGCACTCGTAGCTGGTGAGCACAGCCTGCTGCCGGAGAGTCCTACTTATTGTGTTGATGTAGGACTCATAGAGTGCCTCCTTGTCCGCGTTAGCCTCTATTTCCTTTTCTAGGTCTGCATCAGAAGTACTTGCCGTTGTGAGGGCCTCGCAGTATGCAGCTGAAGCTTCCTCTTCCAGTAGCTTGTCAACTACTTTCAGAATCCTGGTCAGACGTCCTCTGATTGTCGACCTTTTATTCTTGAACTGTGCAGGATCTGCCATGACTATAGTTCGACGACACGACTGAAGGTATCTGGTTAAGGGTCTGTGAGTCCAGGCAGGGAAGTCCAAAAACAGGTAAAGGGTTGGCTGAGTCCCGAGCAACCTTCACAGTTGGTAAAGGGTCACAAGGTCTGCAGGCAACCTTTATTGGAGGGAAGTGGTCTGGAAAGGGGTCGATACAGTACCGAACACCTTCAACCGGTAGGTAAGGGGTCACAGGGTCTGTGGGCAACCTTTAGGGGAGTGGCTCCTGACTGAAGAGGATGAAGATGGCGTCCGATGGCCAGCCACGTGTAGTGCTCTCCAAATAGAACTACGCAAGCAGTTGGCGGAAGCCCCTGATCTGATTTCACGAACTCGGCTGCCGCTGTTCAGTTAGCTAACTGAGGTCAATTCTGACAAGAACGAACGCTCGCCAGTCTATAGTCTACAATTTGAAAGCTAAGTGTCTGAGCCACTGGTTCCTTCTCACCTTCACAGACAAGCGTATCCGGCTTGAAGGACCATGACCATGGGTTGTAAATCCACAGACTAAGTAGTAATTCTAGTTTAGCTAGGCTAGTCGAAGGACCGGAGCTACTCGCCCTCCGCTCACACTCACTCAAAACTTCACTCTTTTATTTTTGCGAGTAACTGAAATTAAACCTGCGAAGCGCAAGTATTAAAGAAAAGAATAAAACGTAAGTGACAATGACATAGAACGAATAATGAGATGAAGGTAAGTTCGAAAACTGAGGTAAGCATACGATTTGATATGCATACAGTTAGTAATGTTCTGTTGTCCAGGCGAAGACCTGGACAATGACAAAAATTATTGCTCTTGTTTTATTTTGTATACTGTTATTTTTATTTCAAACAAACAATCATCATTCAGAACTTTATATTTCTGCTTGTAATATCATTAGACAATAATTTAAATTGTTAATGTATTGCAACTTGGATAGATGGAATTAATTACATGTATTGTTATTTTATCTGTATAATAAAAAAATTGACATATTAGTAAATAAATGAGGTAAAATAGATGAAAGCATGATAAATACTAATCAATCATACCCATTAGCTAATCATATATTGTCAAGGAAGACTTATTAAGTTTGACAGAATCTTACAGAGAATTCTCCATAACAAGGGAGGCAGAACCAGGTGACACCAGTGGTGAATAGTTTTATGTAACCTAACTAGACAGGCTCGCTCGCCATTTGTGCTCAAGCACATCACTAGTTTATATAAATGTGTGGACGTACGTATGTCATTTTGTACTTTGACCCTCACGTATTTTTGTGTTCTCTCCGTGTTCGAACCCATCCCAAACTTCACTAAACAGAATCCTCCGGTTTAGCGATCATTACCTGTATCACCCTAGAAATTGAATTGTTTACCGCTTTGAATTATTTTGCGGGTGCAGTTAAAACTCAAAAACTTATGGGAGCTACTTGAGTTAGTGGCAGTGGTCAGTTAATACGCTATTTGTCACAGTTATACGCCCTACTAAACAGTATTTACTTGAAAATTCATTGTCCACTAGACTAACCACGAAGGTAAGTCTTGCGTAGGGCGTAGGTATGTTCAGTTGTGTGAAAGTATTGTGCGTTGCAACTACTACTAAGAATATTGCAAAGAAAAAGTTTAAATAACGTGACTTGATTTTGTTGCTTCTTTTTCAATTCAAACCGGTTACTATGGCATTGAAACCCCTTTACCGTATATACGTAGTTTAAAAACTCGAGTTCATTTTAGTAGCTTGAGTGTTAGAAGTTAAAATCAATCGTTTAACAATAGTGTAGTTTAAGGCTCGCTCGCCACTTGTCCTCAAGCACACCACTAGTTAATTAAAACTTAACCCAGACGTTTCGACTTCATTATTATAATTATTTCAGCCAAGAATGACCGAATTATGTAATTATTTCTATAATTAATCTGGTATGCTTTCTTTTAGAGTTGATACAACTATTCTTGTATATATGTCCTGCCAGCTATTGGTATAGTCAAACTCATTGAAGTGAGTGTCATTCATATATAACATCACCAAATAGCACGGCTCTACATCTAATGTCTGGATAGGAGCAATTTATAGCTATTCTTATTGTAATTTTTACTTCAATTCACTATAGAGTCCACAACTGCTTTCTTGTATCTATCTACTTCACAGCTGTGGCTCCAGTTCAAGGTGAGTAGGTGGAGGTGAGAGTGGGTGGGAAGATTGAGAAAAAGCACTTGTGATGATGCTTTACCCGTTCAGTTCGCGACGACACTTTGCCCAGCTCATTTATGACAACGCTTTACCCATCCAATTTATGCTGATATCCTTTACCCATCCAATTCATGATGACACTTTACCAACCCAACTCAGCTAATATTTGTGAATCACAACATCGTTATATGTTGACTCACAAGTGTATTATTAACAAATTACAATTTTAATTGCGCCTTACGTAATGCGGTCACGAGCACACACGAGACTCAGAGGATTGATTGCTTGGTGGGAGGGTGACACTAAACGAGAGAAAAGATACGAATGGTTGAAGATTGCCTCCGGGACAGTATTATCGAACGATAGAGTATGCTCTAGGCTATTAGGAAGCATAAATTTGACGCTAAAGAGCTGTTCACACTGCGGCTCTTAGTAAGCACACTAGTAAGGTTGGAAGTATGGTTTCATGGCTGAAGCAGTTTGCTACTCGATCATAGAGGTAAGAGAAAGTGTTTTTGCACACATCTGTCTAATATTCAGGAAGAATTTGTTGGTATTTATTTAGGGTGTGGTTTATTTTGAATTGAGCAGTCTGTAATAAATGTTGTGAACAGAGAAGCTTTTTATTGGCTTTTGTGTATGAAAACAGGTACATCACAAATAAATGATAGAATATTTGAGTGTATTCATTTTGGTACTCCAAGGTGTCTTTACTTTTGATGTGCTGGTAGTCTGCATTGTTGACAGAATAGCTTGTGATCTTACTATCAAGTGCAACTGATCATAGCATAATAGAAGTATATGTCAGAGGGCTCCCTGCAGTCTCACCTGTTATGTAACAATATTTATATTTACTTATTATTGCTATAAAGAATGTGGTTGAAATTCCTGTAGAAATCTCTACCTTTCAGAATCATCAATTCCGTTCTCTCGTCAGAGTCCTTGACCATCTAGTAACTACTACAGTCACTACACCCATCAGCACTGAAGTCATTCTTGCTGTCATCAAACTCCTCATCACTACCACCAGAGTCACTGCCATCCTTGTCACTGCCATGCCGTAACCAGGTCAAGAATGTTATGTCTTCATCACTAGGATGCTGAAGTGGAAGTGTTCCACTTGCCAAGATAGCTTTCTACTTGTCATATCATGAGCAGTTATAGCTAAAGTAATATTGGTTTCTAAAATATTATTCTGTGTACCTTTATTATATTATGAAATATATTTTCAATTTGTACTTTACCAGAAAGAAGTCTTATTGTTGTGACAAAATCTACTAAACAATTTCTTATGGCAGTGTATGTATTTATAAGACTAAAATATACTTACAACAGTATAGAATCATCTGCAATTGTGATTGGTGGCTTCCCTGACTCCACAAAGCTGTAGGGCGAAGTGGACGTGAAGACGCATTTTTGTGTCCTCCGCGGTTATCGATTTTTCTCAATTGACGCGTATTTGCGTCTTCCGCGATTAATCGGTTAATAGTTGGAGCTTTAGATTAGAGAGCAACATTGCTTACGGTACAGGAACACCAATTTAATGCAAAGAAGCAAGTAGAGTAAGGGTTGGGAGGACTTTTCAATTTTCAATATTGAAGTACTAAAAAAACTAACTAAATATTCCGGGAGCATTATGGAAAAGACTAAAAGTAAGCCTTCAAGATTTATGGTATGTGTGTATATGTCTGTCTGTATGTATGTATGTATGCATGTATGTGTGTATTGGTAAAAGGCAGATGGAAAATCAGATGGAAAATTGCCTGAGTTGGGCTTTGAACTCCAGGACACACATACGTACATACATACATACACACATACATACATACATACATGCATACACAAGTACATACATACGCATGCTTCCTGTACTATCTATTCATCCTAACTTACCTCTGTGGCTCTTGCTGCCTTCATACACACTGGGTTGGGCCCATCATTGGTGCGCCCTTCAGGAGGCGGCACCATCTGCTTCAAGAAGGCGGAGTTTCAGTCGACGTTAAAGTTCTCCGATATTTTGAGACCTTTATTGGCATCGTAGACAGCAAATGTCACAAAGAACGGCTCTATCTGCAATGGTTAAATTAAATTAAACACTTGCACTCAGTAAAACAGAATGGGAACTGACATGGCCCAGGTTTCCATTCCTTTCTGCCCGAAAAAACCTGTGTTCCGGGCACTGAGCATTGCCCCACCTTCCTCTGTCGTCAGGGCTGGACCAAAGGAAGAAGGAAAAGAGGAGGAGATGGAGATGGAGCTCCAGATAGGATGGGAGACATTGAAAAGGGCATGTCCGTCAATTCTCATATTCTTGCGTGGTCTGAGTATACTGGAGATAAATCAATTGAACAAATTATTCTCAAATTCATTTTCTAGTTCTTTGTATATTAGTGAGCAACTATACAGGAAAATCAGCAACACACACAACTAACTGCTTCAATCCACAGACACTTGTGTATGTATGTATGTATGTGTATGTGTGTAAGTATGTATATATGTGTATGTATGTATGTATGTGCATATGTATGTGTGTATGTACGTATGTGCATATGTATGTATGTATGTGCGTATGTATGTGCGTATGTATGATGACATAAGCTTAGTATTGATTGGGCTTATCCGTTTTTTTCCTACCCACCCTTTTACCTTATATACTTAATATTGGGCTTGCCTGTTTTCTTCTATCCACCCTTTACCTTTAAAAAGCTAGTGTGCACCCTCCTTCCACACAAACCAACTTCGGATAATTCTGCAGCAAATAAAGCCATCGTTATACAAGGAAGCAATAATGAACACACCTACCTTCATGCTAACAGAGTAGCCGCCATCTTGAGGGAAGGGTCCTTTGTAGAGCCAGCCTCTCTTGGACAATGGAGTCCCTCTACTCTTGTCTCTCTGCATGTGCACAAAATAATCTCCAGTGAGTGGACTAGTTAGAAACTTTGACTAGTGCAACTAATTATTCCAACATGAACACAACAGAGCACATCAGCACATTGCTGGAGGCTGCAACTAGCCAAGACCTAGCACTTTATCATGCACACACACACACACACCACCCATTCCTCATTGTCCGTCTTGCAACCCCTTTCCTCGTTCAGCTGGCCCGTCCTCCGTCTAAATAACTATTTCTTCTGTCATTCACTGCCAGTTACACAGATCATTCCATCTCTACTATACTACTACCCCACCCCCACATGCTCCACCCATCCCCACATGCTCCACCCAACCCCACATGCTCCACCCACTCCCATATGCTCCACCCACCCCACATACTCCACCCATTCACAGCCAGTGAAGTGTCTCTCTCTTCGTCCACTCAGTCCACTTCAAATGTCTCCTCTCCAATGGACCTCACGTCACGTATAATTCAGCGAGCGAGCAAAGCGAGCTAAGCTGACTCTCAGTCGTGTTCAATTGAGATTTCAGATATATATAGGTATGTATGCGTACGTCAAAATATTTCGCCCGCGCTTCTAATTACGTAAGTTAGGTAAAGCGTAGTTCCAGTATTTTTCAATTTAACGAGCACGGAGAATCCTGCTGCACTGCCTTACGCAACTTTGCTTCAACCATAAAGTTTATAGCTACTCTCTTCTTGAAACAATTGTTAAGTCTTTGTCAAGCTGCGCTTCTTTGCCACTACTTTCGAAGTTTATTCAGGTAATTCTGTTATTGTTAACTCTTCATGCCTAATCATTGCTATTATTTAGCGATTTCCTTCACAAATCATCTTTACCTATACTCATATATTTACTCGCTCGCCATGCATTTGCGCTATTCGAGCGCACCACTAGTTTATATAATATCTGAAATCTCAATTGAACACAACTGATAGTCAGCTTCGCTCGCTTCGCTGCTGAATTATTTTGTCTTCTACTGTAATTAAAAATTTATCATCATCAAAAGTGTAATTGACTAGTGGTGTGCTTGAGCACAAATGGCGAGCGAGCCTTAAACTACACTATTGTTATATGATTGATTTTAACAACTAACACTCAAGCTACTAAAATAAAGTCGAGTTTTTAAATTAAGTATATGCGGTAAAGGGGATTCAATGCCATAGTAACCGCTCCCGCAACTGTTTGAATTGAAAAAAAAGCAACAAAATCTAGTCATGTTATTTAAATTTTTCTTTGTGATATTCTTAATAGTAGTTGTAACGCACAATACTTTCACAAAACTGAACATACCTACTCAAGACTTACCTTCGTGGTTCGTCTAGTGGACAATGAATTTTCAAGTAAATGTTGTTTAGTAGGGCTTATAACAGTGACAAATAGCGTATTAACTTACCACCGCCACTAACTCGAATAGAATTGGAGCTCCCATAAGTTTTTGCGTTTTAACTGCACCCCCAAAAGAATTCAAAGCGGTAAACAATTCAATTTCTAAGGTGATACGGGTAATGGTCGCTAAACCAGAGGATTCTGTTTAGTGAAGTTTGGGACCGGGTCGAACGTGGAGCGAACACAAAAATACGGAGGGTCAAAGTACAAAATGGGAGGGTCAAAGTACAAAATGACATACATACGTCCAAACATATATATAAATAAATAAATAAACAAACATCCCCGATTTTCAATTGTGTTACCCCTGTAAGTGTCTCGCTGGCCAATAATAAATTGACTTCCCTCACACTCACCTACCTACTCACACAAACACACACCGAAACACACACACACAACATACCTACCATTTCCCCCCCCCCCCCCCCCCCCCCCCCCCCCCCACACACACACACACCATACACACATCGATACAAGCACACTGCACCAAAAATACTATTAAAGGGTGGGCATTAAAACAACAATTTAAAACCACTACATGTGTAGCAGATCCTATAATGATATTCATAGCACACTCATTTGGGGGAAGTCAAGTATAAATAGGGCATGGAGATGAAGTCCTCCATATTGGGTGTACCAGTCATGTGACTACAAACACAATATACTAGCATGACTATTCAACTACAAGAAGGAGTTACCTGCAGTGAAAGTTACAACTTTAAAAATTTCAGCATTTTAATGAGACATTCCATGAGACATTTCTATTGTCCCATGGGACAACTGACGCTGTGAGACTGGACGACACTCACTACTCATGCAAACACACACACTGTCTACATATTGAGTGACCACATATTCACACACATACATACAACTACACTCTGTGCCCCTGTCATCCCATTCACTAATTACCTTTGCATTCCAGTATCTTCAGCTCCTGTGGAGAGATTCTTCAGTGTTGCTGGAATATTGGCCACATGTGAAGGATGCTGTATAAGTCATAAGTTGCTGGAAGACCTCATCTCTATCAAATATAACCAGTTCATATTAAAACAAATACTTTTACAATGAACTACACCTTACCAACATATAAGTATTGTTGTAATAAATGTGTCATTATACCAATCAATAATATTATACACAATCTTAACTACTAAGATTAGATTTTAATTATTGTCCACACACAAACACACATACACACATTCCTGTACAAACTTGAATAGAAGTACAATAGAACTTCAGTTATAATACATTTCCTATGGTGTTCAGTTATAATACATTTCCTATGGTGTTCAGTTATAATACATTTCCTATGGTGTTCAGTTATACTACATTTCCTATGGTGTTCAGTTATAATACATTTCCTATGGTGTTCAGTTATAATACATTTCCTATGGTGTTCAGTTATAATACATTTCCTATGGTGTTCAGTTATAATACATTTCCTATGGTGTTCAGTTATAATACATTTCCTATGGTGTTCAGTTATAATACATTTCCTATGGTGTTCAGTTATAATACATTTCATGGTGTTCAGTTATAATACATTTCCTATGGTAGTCAGTTATAATACATTTCCTATGGTGTCAATGTTTGCATTGTTATATTTAATTCTCAACAGCCCTAAACCAATGGTGAGCAATCAAAGATTTGACACATATTTTTGTTTTACATTGTATGACTAGTGAGAAGTAAACAGTATTGTTGAGCAAGCAATGTTTATTTTTTGTTATACTGAGTTTCTTTGCATTGGTTAGTGTAATTGGGATAATATCAAAGTTTTCAACCCTTCTTTTACCATCAAGTTTATGACAACCAATATGATCAAATGTAATTGATACAATTACTTCTTTCATTTACATAATTCCAAATGAATTGTGTTCTCCCTGGGTGTTTAGAATTTTAGACTTCTGTCAATAAAAACCACTTACTTCTAATTTTATATTAATGTTTGCTTTATATTATACTATTTGTTCAAGGGTGAGTCAAATTTGAAGTTTGTATGGTTTCTTTTGGCACAAACTGGTATTACTGTTCCAAGTATTTCAGCAGTAAAAAAGTTCACGTTACCCGATTTCAGCAGCCTACTAAAGTAAATGAAGTTTTCTTGGTGTTTTTTTTTTTTTAATATACAATTTTCTTGGGTTTTGGAATATAGCAAGTGACTTCAACAGGTATTCCATTCTATTCAAATACTTTATCAAGTATTGTTCAAAGATTTCTTGGGAGCCCACTCACTGCTAGAGCAGTACAGAGATTTCCTGTGAAAAATAGTGTACTTTAAATAAACGTATAAATGCAGGGAAATGTTTCATGTTTCTCATTGGCATGACCTCGTGTTTACTCTCCAATGGCTGTGTTGGATAGTGGGATTCATGTATTTATTTGTGATTGTGTGACTTGTCTCCATCCACATCTAAATACTATAGTAACTGCTCAGATAGTAAAGTTTTATAACAAGGTAGCTATACTTATCCAATTGTTGTTATTTCTCATCATAAGTGTTTATATTTTATGTAGGAATATTTTGATGGCTTGTATGCTGATGTTCATGTTTTGCTCACGTTAGAGCAATTTCAAGATGCTGTTCCAGAAACATTAGCTTGCTATGTCACTAATGGAACACTGATTTTATATGAGAAGATTTCGATTCCATCATACATATTACTGGTTTGTGTGAAGTTCCGCCTTCTATATTGCGATGGGATGCAGCAAATGGATGTCTTCTTCAAGTATCCACACAAGTAATAGAATATATCTTGTAGCACTTGTTTCTTAATATCCCTTATTACATGAGTTAGAGCATGATATGTTGAGATATTTCAAAGCAGCTGATTTTATTATCATAAGCCACGCAAGTAAAAATATAGCCTGCAAGTGAAATACCTCACCATTATGGATGAGTATTTCTGTACTGATATCTTCAATACAGTATTTTGTGCTAATACTAATCATAATAACTCGTCTTTTAACTACAATTACCCACCTAATTCATTTTCCCCCAATACATGACTCATGAGTCATAATGTCCAGGCCCCAAGGAATGATTTGTTTTTCTATTGTAAGTTTGTGAATCTACTGAACTTTTAAATCACCTTGGTTCTAGTAGTAGAAAATATTGTCGAATGTGCATGGTAAGAAAAATTCAAGATTTATTTTACATATGTATTTAATTAGAAATATGTTAGGTTGACAGAGAAGTTAATCCTACTGCCGATTGGTGAATTACGGTCAATAGAAAAATCTCTCAGCCAAATCGACAGAATCAAGTCAGAGCAAGTAGTGAGGAATAGGAATAACTTGTGAACTGAGTACGTTTAACAGAAAATCAGTAAGAAAATCAGTATTAACTATTGAAAATTGCAATGGATGTAAATAATCAGTAAGTTTAGTTTGCTTCATGTTTCTAGTATCACATATCATTCGTGCAACAATGTCTTTGCTTTCACTCTCCTGCTGTCACTTGCTTAGTGCAAGAAACAGAGTGATGAATTAGATGACCTCCTCTGGTGGATCAGTTATTCTGGCCTTTGGCTAGTTCTGAAGCAGAACTAAAAGTTCTTCCATTTTTTACCACAGCAAGCATTTGTCAAGCATATCATATATAATAGCCTATAATTCAGTTAAAGTTGCTGCTCTGGTCTGGACTGGAGCTAAGCTCAGCCAATTGTAACTACAGATCAGCTGTAATGAAGTTTATCATAGCTAACCAGTACAACTTACCACCCACAGAGCAGCCTCAGAAGTGCTAGACTTAGATTGGGAGATAAAGACAGCAGTTGGACTGCTACAATTGAGGCCCGATATGCAGGGTCTACTGTACTTGCGTTTGCGCAGAAGGTCAGAAAAATTGCTGATGTCAGCAAATGGTCGCTAATTTAAGCCTCTAGACCGGTCGCGGGGTGGTCGCTGGACAGAGGTGAGAAAGACTGCAGACGCTGTCGGTGCAGGTAAAACTGGTCTTACAAATGGAGTGGTCGTTGGTCAGAGGGGTCTCTCAAGAGAGGGACCACTGTATTGCCGATTTATGCCGTACCGATACTGACTTAGACCACCGCCGGTCCAACATTGTAACAATACTGTACCAATACTGTTTACGGTACTGAAACCGGACGGCATTTCTGGTTGTGTACCTGCAGCAGCGATAAGGAAAACGGTCCCCCTTGTATACTACGTACAATACAGTATTTTGGGTGGGGTCCAGTCCGGATATTTAAAGTAGGAATCTAAGTAGCGAGGGAGGCCTCCATTCTTGAAGACGGCGGCAGGAAAAGATGATGCATGGCGGAAGGTCAGCCTCAACTTCGTAAGGAGGTGAGTGCCCGTAGCTACTGAGTTGGGTTTTCTAGAAGTATTGCTAGTTACCAAATTATCGTTTGTTCACTAAAACCAGTTTTGTCTACCAGATCAGTGTTTGCTTATTGTCTGATTGCAAGATTCAGTGTTTGCTATTTATTAGATCCAGTATTTATGTAGTTGCTGAATTCATTATTAGATCCAGTGTCTATTTATCTAATTACTAGATCCAGTGTTTGCATATCTAATCAGGGATGTAGATAACTTTTACAAAGTGGGAGGTGCTATGTTAGATACCAGTACAAATAAGCAGCATAGACTAAAAATGTTTGATTCATTTGACAAAAAATAGACTTCTACTTTGTTTTTTTTATCAATCCAATTCATTGAATGAATGAGTGGGTGTGATCAAGTGGATGTGGTTGTAATGGCCGCACCAACTCAATTTGTCTTCTACTCCTCAGTCCACTGGTGTTTTTTTTTGTACAATTCATTAGCTCTAATTGGAACACACACACACCATCTGTTCTTTTTGTAAACATTGAGAAACATACATCCTTGCTTGATGCATTCTTTTGTGCAGCCATATTTAGACATTTGCAGAACTGAACCTTCTTTCAATTGTACTATTTTGTTACTTGTATTGTATGAGTGAGCTTGCCACCAACCTTGATAGTATCAGAGTAGAACTCTTTCCCAACTGCATCCAAGTGTAGGTCAGGACAACAGACCTCAATCAGTAAACTCTAGAATATCAGCAAGCTAAAGCCTTATACTCCCAATTCAGTGCTTTTGGAGGACACATAAACCAGCTTGTACAAAAATCTTGCTTTATTTGACTAAGCAGACAGACTTAATTTCTGATGGACACACCACTCTAACTAGGTCCCCACTTGGTAGGCTCTTTGCCAGCTACAGTTGTTCCTCTAATTGTAAAAATGTCTAAGCCAGTCATGGTCCTAACATCTAGGAAACATCAGTAGCTCAGGTCATGTGATATCATACTCTCTGACGATGTGATAGCATACTCTCTGACGATGTGATAACATACTCTCTGATGATGTGATAACAAACTCTCTGACGATGTGATAACATACTCTCTGACGATGTGATAACATACTCTCTGATGATGTGATAACAAACTCTCTGCCGATGTGATAACATACTCTCTGACGGTGTGATAACACTCTCTGACAATGTGATAACATACTCTCTGATGATGTGATAACATACTCTCTGATGATGTTATAACACACTCTCTGACGATCTGACGATGTGATTACATACTCTCTGACAATGTGATAACATAGTCTCTGACGATGTGATAATATACTCTCTCACGATGTGATAACATACTCTCTCACTATGTGATAACATACTCTCTGACAATGTGATATCATACTCTCTGACGATGTGATAACAGTCGACTCAATTTTTTGTACTGTATTATCCTCTCTTTTATCTTTGCACTCACCGGCTGTTATGCTAAATTGATTCAAAACTTTTTCTGGTGCCTACTGTAGATTAATTTAACTCAAGAAAAAAGACACTTTTCTTTTTTGTATGTTTGAGTGTGTTTTCCTATTTCAGTAATGTTGCTAACTAATCATTTTTAATATCACATTATGTTTATGTATCTAAGCATTGTGTAAGAAAGTGTATGTTTGTGTGTTTGTATGTTATAGAGTTAGTATTGTTAGTATGCAAGTCCATTTCTCTATATGTGTTTATCTATAGTTTACAAAGTTTATATTTATATTTATATGGCATATTCATTGCTTATATATAGGAATCAATGTGTTTGTTTGTTTTTAAATGTATTTGGTTATCAAATCTGAAGTTTGTTTGTGTGTTTATATGCATAAGTCTCTTGTAAAAGGAATTGTTGGCGAGCGAGCGTAGCGAGCGAGACACTTACAGGGGGTAACACAATTGAAAATCGAGGATGTTTGTTTATTTATATATATGTTTGGATGTACGTATGTCATTTTGTACTTTGACCCTCCGTATTTTTGTGTTCGCTCCGCGTTCGACCCCGTCCCAAACTTCACTAAACAGAATCCTCCGGTTTAGCGACCATTACCCGTATCACCTTAGAAATTGAATTCTTTACCGCTTTGAATTGTTTTGCGGGTGCAGTTAAAACGTAAAAACTTATGGGAGCTCCATTTCTATTTGAGTTAGTGGCGGCTAAACAGCATTTACTTGAAAATTCATTGTCCACTAGACGAACCACGAAGGTAAGTCTTGCGTAGGTTGTTCAGTTGTGTGAAAGTATTGTGCTTTACAACTAGTATTAAGAATATCACAAAGAAAACTTTAAATAACGTGATTTGATTTTGTTGCTTCTTTTTCAATTCAAACAGTTGCGGGAGCGGTCACTATAGCAGTTTTTGTTTTGTTATTGTTAAAATCAATCATTTAACAATAGTGTAGTTTAAGGCTCGCTCGCCATTTGTGCTCAAGCACACCACTAGTTAATGCATTTTGTTTGTTCGTTTGCTTGTAATTTAAATATATATTTTTTATTTATTTGTATTAAGAGAGATCTCCATCCTCAAGCCTCACTTCACTGGGAACACTGCCATACCTGGAGTGAGGATGTCGAGCCTGACCAATGTGCAGTAGTACAGAATACAATAATACTACTGAATAGTGATCACAGACTTCGCATCTCTACTGACCTTTACTCATGGACTACTACTCCTGCACCATATGCATACTCGTCCCTAACTACCTACCAGTCTAAGTTTGTATTGGTTGGTGGATGGGATCGCTCCACTTATGAACTCACTAACTCTCTGTTGACTAGTACTACTGGTCTAGACTGGAAGCCATCGCCACGTGCCATGCCTACTCCTCGCTACTACCCATCATCAGTTAGTGGAGGACAACCGGAGGTCCTGGTCGTGGCTGGTGGGCGTGTCTCACATGACGAGGACTTGGACGTAGTGGAAGTTCTACTCAACGACCATTGGACGACTGCAGACTCACTTCCTTCTTCATGCATTGACATGCGATCAACATTCCATGAAGGCAACTTCTACTTCACAGGAGGACGTGGCAAGAGAGAGATTCTATTTATATGCACTTTAGAGTCTCTCATAGCATCTGCTAGTAATGGCAGGACAACTCCACTAACAATATGGAGAACAGTAACCACATCTACTGACACCTTCACTATCACCTCGTACTTATCGAATCTAATCTGCATAGATTATTATTCTAAGGTTAGAACTTATTCCAACAAGACAGAGAATTGGATTAAGACTACTAGTGAGGGAGATGGACCAGGTCATCAGTATAATTCTGGATGCATAGCTACTGCAGTCTTGTCTACTGGACATTTACTGGTTGCTGTTAAAGATGGAGTGTATAAAGGAACTCTGTCAGGTTAGTTTATGTAAATAGCAGCTTCTCTCTAGAAGATGTAATTAGCTATTAGCTGAGAATGTCTGAGCTAAATTACAGCTGGTGCACTGGCAGCTGCTTCTACTGGCTTAGCTCCAGGCTATAAAACCAGCTGCCCATACTCCTATTGCTAGAGCCAGCTGAGGGTAGAAGCATAGGGATGTGTGACTTATTGTAGAGTAAAACCTGTGTGACTATATCACTTATAATTATAGGGCTACTGTAAACTCACAGCTTTAGGAGCAACAATTAAGTGCTGCTTCATTAGCTAGAAGTCACTACCAAAGCACAGAAGTGTGTGAGCTATTACCAGTGTGAATAATAAAAGTTGTGTCAAAAGTCATTATTGCATATGCAATAGGAGAGTTACATAGTTTAAAAGGGGACTTTTTTGGGAAACCACTTCATTTGAGCAAGAAATCCCAGAGTCTGTATCAAGTTTTGTGTTCATTGAAGTAGTTCTATTTACTACCAGTTCTCCAAAAAATGGTCTTATTTTTTATTTTATGTGATAGATGACTACAAGTATGAAGAAGCATACAAACACTTCATTATTTCCAAGGAGGTTCTGGAGCTTCTATCTTTAAAGCTTATGTTTCTTGGTCCACCACGACAAGGCAAGACTACAACTCGCCGTCGCATTACAAAAGAGATCATAGATCTTATGTCAGCCAAAGAAGAGGAACAGATTCATGGCAGCACAGGCACAGTGGAGTGTTGTTCTAATATGCTAGTCCAAGGCACGTCTGATACAACTACAGCAGATAAGGGAACAAACTGGACCATTGTACAGAATCTCACTGAGGAAGCATCTCTACTCCTTCACAGTCTTAGAAAAGGTCTGGAGACTAAATTCACTTCTGAGACTGCAGCTCGTCCCCGTAGAGATATTGCAACGACGGCAGAGGTCAGTCAGGCTAGCAGTACAGAGCAGTCTCACCTTGTGGAAAAACCACCACAACCAACATTGAAGCAGTCCAGACAAAAGAAATCCTCTCCTCTCTCACCAACACATGTCCAACTAGCTGATGAGGTGGTAACATCACAAGATTATTCTGAAATAGCTGCCATATACGAGAGAGTGTCAAGGCAACCACAGTTTGCAGAAATTATGAGGCATTCTTTCAAAGCTTTCTTGAGAATGGAGGACACTGGAGGGCAGCCTGAGCTGATGGACATGCTACCAACACTCACCATAGGACCTGGCCTCTACTTGCTGTTCTTTAGCTACAAGTTCAAGTTAGACGAGGAGTATCGAGTCTTTTATCAGAGAGCTTCAGGAGAGACAACTGCACCAGAAAACTCTGAGTTTACTCTGCAAGAGATGCTTTTGCGTACCCTGGCCAGTGTATCTTGTTTCAGTTCCTCCGCCCATCTTCAACCTCTACCAGGAGCAGACAACTCGCCCATCATTGGTGAGATACTCGAGTCCTCCAAGTCAGTAGTGTATATAGTGGGTACTCACAAAGACCAAGTTTCTGAGGAAGGCATCACTACAGTCGACTCACAGCTTCAAAAGGTGATTCGAGACACAGACTTCTACAGAAAGGGCATATTGCAGTTCTGCTCACAAGACAAGCTTGTTGTTTCTTTGGACAACATGAACGGCGGAGTAGAAGAAATACATCACTTGCATCAGCTACTGGAAAATACCATGGAGAAACACTTTAAGAAGCTGAAGATTCCAGCTGTGTGGCTTCTGTTCAGCTTGTGTCTTCGCATGAGAGAGGTGAGGACAGCCAGCCTGGAGACCTGCATGGCCTTGTCCAATGCATTCAATATGACACCCTATGAGACCAAAGTAGCTCTGTGGTTTCTTCACCACCATGCCGGTGTTCTGATGTACTTCCCCAGTGTGCCTGGTTTGGAAGACCTGGTCATCATAGACATCCAGGTAGTGTATGACAGTATCACTGGTGTCATTCTTAAAGCCATGAGCTTTGATAGCGTAGGTCAGGCCACATCTGAGAGATTCAGGAAGACAGGTAGATTCACTATGAAAGATTTGAAATCAGCTACATCTAAAATTTCAGGAGGTGTCATTCCACCAGAGCAGCTGGTAGTATTGCTTGCATATCTTCACATTATAGCTGAGATTGTGTCAGTTGAATATTCTAAGTCAGTCTTAGAAGAGGAGAAAGAGTACATCATACCTTGCGTGTTAGAAAACACGAGTGCAAAGGAACTTGACCTATTTCAAAAAGAATCCTGTAGGTCATGTTTGGTGGAGCCTCTCTTGATGTATTTCAGTAGTGGGTTCACTCCTATGGGACTCTTTTCTGCTTCCATGGCTTGTCTCGTATCTAACAAGTCCTTCACTTTTATCAGAGAAGGTGTCCAGAAAAACATGGTGACCTTTTTGTATGGATCCAGTTTAATTCGTGTAACATTTGTATCTCGATCTAAACATTTTGAAATTGTAGTTTCATGTGATCCTACATTCCAAGACTCCATTCATCATGAATGTACTGCTCTAAAACAAGAAATAGAGGACACTCTAAAGAAGGCTAGTTCCAGAATGAACTACAACAGCTACATGGACTACCAGTTTGCCTTTGACTGTCGTTCACATGAAGGAGGGAATCATCTCGGGATCGTTGATGAAGTGCACTCTGTCCCCAAAGTCATGAAATGTCTCTTCAATCCAGACAACCCACAAACAGTTGTACTCACCAATAGACACCTCATTTGGTATGGACAGGTATGTAGAAATAGACTATGTATTCTAACTTGTATTTACTAACTCTCATTTATTTATCATTAGAAATATGAAAAGAAAGATCCTGCAGTAGAAATCTCTGAAAGTAAGTCAAGTTGTTATTTGTATTTAGCTAGTATTATTGATGTTTTATTATTAGGCAGCAACAACTTGAGCATATTTCTGAGTGTGTATCCTGACTTGGTCCACTCAGTGACGCCTTGTGTTATGACAGTAGCTGATCACTGCTACAGTAAAGGACTCATATCTCCTGACATGTATGACCAGCTCCTTCAACGTCAGAACTGGATTGATGTAGAGAAGACAAGGAACCTTCTGAGTAGCATTCGTACAGTCTTATCATCTAGACCTGCTGCCCTCAAGGAGTTTGTTACTGTATTGTCTCAAGTGGACTATTGTAGACAAGTGGCAGATAAAATACAGCAACAGCTCCAGTAAGTATATTGTTATTGTTGTAGTATGTGTATTATTGTTTTTATTTTGTAATAGAATTGTGGATTGAAGTCTGTCAACACTACATGGACATACATTTGAAAACTCTCATTGTATTGCATTTTACACTTTTTTATATATCACAGTTGATAATGTATCCCATATTTCAATTGGATATTGAATTTGCACATTGTCAAGTTTTAATATTTGTTGCAGCTGTAAATTTTCATTAAAAATATTAAAAATATAAATTATTAGCCATATATTATAATAGCATACAAAGGTAGCTAGTGTATGTTTTCAAGTGGTTTGAATTGGTAGCTAATGGTGGGCCACACAACTAGTAATAACTTGAGTATATTTCTGTATCCTGACTTGGTCCACTCAGTGATGAGGCCAACTTTTGGACTGGATGACATAGGTGAGGCCAGAATACTTCTGAATAACATTCATACAGTCTTGTTATTTACACCCACTTACTGATTAGTTATTATGGAAAGGCAGATGGGTGTGACATGTATTACAGCAAAACTTCAAAAAATTACAAAAATTTAATACATTTCAAAAAGCTTAGAATATTCACTAGAAATTTATTATGAAGAAACATCAAACCTTTAGCAAACCCTCAAAAATTACTTAAGGTGAAGTTGTGAAGGAAACTCATTTTGTGCTAATTCATTTATCTTCTACAGCTAACAGCTGCTTTAGGAGCACATAGAGACACAAGAATGTAGTCTACACCACAAACCCATTACGTAGTGATATGACCAAATAAGGTCATACTGGAACTGGAGTAAAGTACACTATAATAACAATAACAGAAAAATAATAATCTCAGGCATTGCTAGTTCTGTTTTAAATGTATTTTATTCCAACTACACCTTTATCCCAAACTATTAAACCCTCAGTCTAGACAAGGCACATACTGATAAGTTTGAAAAATGTGACGACCAATTCAGCACATTTTTAGGTATGAATTATTCTGATTTAACTAATCTAAATTCTTTAACTTCTTACAAGAACTGAGTTTCCTAAATAATTATACACATGCTAATATTTCGGCAGGACTAAATTCCCTACACAAATCTGCAAGCTTTCCCTCTTCTTGTAGAGAAATACTATCTGGTCCTTCTGGCTACTATCTGATAAGATTGTCTAATGGTTCTGTCGGGCAGGACATTAGCAACAAACAAGGGAATCCATTAGAAGACTGACAGAAACACTAAATAATATTCCATGTCCATTTTTTACATATCAACAAGAACACAAAACATATGTTCCACATAATTGTAAAGGTGCCGGGTGCCTGGAGCACCTGCTGACCTTTCACTCATATAATTATATATGCTTAGTTATTGCACAGTTGTTCAGTTGTACCAACCCAGTGTTTCGTGTGCTTCTCCCCTGTACTCTGTTGTTTCCTGAATTAAAGTTCTTTAACCGACTTATTTGGGAAAGGCTATCCTGGGCACTACTATAGCTGCGTACACTTCAAGGGCCACAACTCTGGTGGCAGCAACTGAAACATCCACCAGTGGAGGAGTAGCTATTGTATCCTGCTTACTCCCTTTCCAACTCCAACACAAATCCCCACAGGTTCTATTGTAAAAGTATTCTGTGAGACAGTCACACTAATAGGAGATGTGTTTTTGTGATTATAATTATACTAAAGTTAAATAAACAAATGGGCATAATTTGTTAATGTTTGAAAATATGTTGATCAATTAACTTGGGATTTTGCTTTTGGAATTTTGTCCCATGACAAATAGTGGTTTAATTTATGATTCCCTCAAAACTCTGTGAGTATAGATTAACACCACCAAATCATGCTATGAAAGCAGATGGTCTTACCACTAGTGTTGGAATTGAAGATGAGTGTGAATCTATCAGTGAACTAAACTGAGGTGTATGCTGTAGTGGACGAGAACACAAAAATTAAGGAAAGCTCAACCCTTGGAAGTGATCCAACTTCATATGCAGTGAATTCTGTTGTGAATAATACCAACTTATCTGTAAAAACATGATAAAAACGAAACTAGAAATGAGTAATACATTTATATATTTTTAAAAACATCTATTCATTCCACAATTGCATAAGAAAAAGTAATGTAACTGTAAATCAAGAAAAGTTGAAGTGGCACAAAACTCGTAATTGAAATATTGTTTAATTCTCAATATGCCAATAATTTCCTTACTCTTTGGTCTTCTTGCAATTGTTGTAGCCTTTAATTTAGTTATCAACAAATTAGATTCAAAACTTACTAACATTGAAAGCAAAGTTTTAAACATGCAATACTTAACAATGATAACTCTACTCAGGGAGAAGTTAAAAGTAAATTTGGCAATTTATGTTAAAGTAACTGATATTGAAAGTAATATTTTAAACTATTATAACGCCCATAATATAACTGATAAAATGAAATTTATAATGGAATTGATAATGATGTTACGACAGGTTAGAAACAAATGAAGATGAGTTTCAAATGTTTTTTTTAGAGTAAATTACTCTGATTTCAGTGTATAAATTAAATTTGAACTCTTTATTATTAAAAAAAAACTTTAATAAATACTTCATCCATCTTCTTGAGAGAAATACAATCAGGTCCTTCAGGTTACTATCCTGTCTAATGGTTCTATGTAACCGTATTCTGTGAGATGATGACCTGCAATGGTAGCGGAGGGTGGATGAGAGTTGCTACACTACCAGTTTCAGTAGCTATAGATAGTATTTTTATAAATAAATAATATAAAAATGTGTGATCTACCAAAATAGTAGATTATTCTGTAATTGAATTATCATCATTTGCAAGTAGATTAAAGCATTTTTGGTAATATTTAATAATTAGATTCTTCACGTCATTTTTTCATGCTGGCATTGCGCTTAAATCTTAAAATAGTTTACTTTTACAACTAAATATATAGCTAAAGAAGTTGGACAAAGTTGACTAATATTGTTTTATGTGTGGTGTAACTTAAATGATGGTGGTGAGCTTTGCTGTGTCTTCCCTAATTCACTAATAGACGAGGCAGTATCTTTGATCAAAGATAAGCTCCACTATGATAAAAATCTAGATAAGAGAACATGTTTATCTACTGGAAGTATCTGTTCTGCAGCCTCAAAATGGGACTTGAGCATTGCAGGTGTCTCAGCTGTGGCCACTTTACTTCAAAGTGTCATGTTCACATGTAGACAGGCATTTTATTTTATATAAAGTCAACTCTGTTATCGTGCACAAATGACAAACATATATCGATACAAAACAGGAAATGACATCATACACAAGTTAATGAATGCTAGCTGCCACCAAAGAAATCCCATGCACTCTCAAGTCTGGTTGAACTTGTTGAACACGTGGGTAGTCTAAACTGAGACGAGAGTGGTTGACAATGATATAGTCTGTTCAAGTCCATTCACGCATGCGTGAGGTAAAGGGTTTACATGTAAATGAATTAGGCAAGATGTACACAACTAGGAACACATAGCTCAATGTATGGATAGATTCAAAAGGAAGAAATAGAGTGTGAACTATATAGTAGTGTATGCATGACATTATTTATATGGCATGGATCAAACAGTATCACGGAATAATTAGAGTACCAATGACACCTTAATACATAATATAGCTATGAAATAATATTTATTTCAACTTCGTAGTATTTATAATAATTGTTCAAAGTGACTTTTTAAAAAAGTGAAAATTAAAATAAAATACAATGCATTGACTTGGTGTCTTTATGTACATATTTTGCTTGGGAGCATTTGGGAAAGTGCAGGAGAAAGGTGGAGAAGAAACACGAGTAAATGAAAGATAATTGCACAATTGAAATGAATAAGTAAAAAAATAATATTAACATGATATGAAAAAGAAGAAATTTAATAGGAACTTAAAGTCTGTCAATCCATTGACGCTGCTCCAAATTGGACTAATTTTGAACTGTGTTTTTTAATTTTTGATGTTAATGGATTCTAAAACTTTTCTTCTTAATAAATCCTGTTTCCATTCTAATACTTCAATTTTGTCCCAGCTAGGCAAATGTTCTTGTTCCATTGAATGAACAGATATTGCATTATTCATGTTTCTGCTATGAACAGTATATCTGTGCTCTTTTTATTCTAACAGATAATTATTTACAAGTCTCTCCAATACAACAACTATGACAGGGAATCTTGTAAACTACTCCTATCTTCTCCATAATATCCCAGTGTTATATTTGAGAGACTGGTAGATCTTTATCCGTTAGAATAAAAGAGCACAAAGATGCTATTCATAGCAGAAGCATGAGTAATGTAATATTTGTTCAATCGATTGAACAAGGATATTTGCCTAGCTGGGGCAAAGTTGAAGTATTAGAATATTAAGAATAAAAATTTAGAATCATTTCACTTTACTGCAACCCCCAATTTGCTAATGGTGCAAACACAAGTTGACCCTCGTAGCAATTGGTAAGTGTTTGATAAGTGTCTGGCTATACACGAGATTAGGAACAGTGGCAAGTCAATCAAGTGAGATGGACTGTGCTGGACAACTCAGGTGTGTCTATGACATTTGCAGTAACATTAGCTTCATCTCCAGTCTCAGAGAGGGCTAGTAGCAAGCTAGCATCATTGTTGGCCACAATTCTTTGTACCTCAACATCAGCAACTATCCCTGGTTCCAAGCCAGGAGCCCCCAACACTTAGCTAATAAGTTACAGTTTCATAATTAATTTTGTATCAACATTTACTTCATTTCTGTTTTCCTTGCTATGCACTATTATTTGTGCGAACAACAACAAAAATTACTTACATATTATACCTGAATAAGAACCACCATGGGAGTAGGGAGCTATTAAAACCAGCATAGAATTTCCACACACGGGGCCACTTCCCTATACACTACCGGAATTGCATTATGTAATTCGTGACTATGCAGTCCCCTTTAAAAAAAAAACACTCCAAAGTTTCACAGCTGATCTCACTGGCTTCACCCACAGTTGGGTAAAGGATTTCACTTTCGAGACTGCTACCATTACCTGACAGAAAAGAGCCAACATGGGTAGTTTACAAATGCTTTACCAGTCACAAAAGCTGGCAAAGAAATTATAAACTTTGTAATGTGATTTGCTAATGACATTCTGAAGAAAGTCGAAACTGTGACTGTGGAATATAATATAGATCACAGTTCAAGTACAATATTGTACTGGTGTAATATTCTAATGTCTTGTAATTTTGGTTTGGGTGATCCATTGCATTTGTGTAATACAATAGCTACTCGAAAACTTTTTAAATCTAAGCCGTTGCATCATAGCACTTTACAATAAATCCTTTTTTTATGTTTGAAATCCCACTTGTTTTTTTTTTTAGTTTTTTTTACATTTTTGTCCCTATTTGTTAATAAAATTAATTAGGCTGTAAGAGGACAAATATTTGATAAACTGTGCCACTCAGGAATAGTCGCTAATAGTTGATATTTAGTGTGTGTTGTATTATCTGTCACAAATTATAAACCACTTGATATCCAGTACCTACAATTCTGAAACTATAAGTATAACACATTTACATGTGCCTCACTTCTTCTAAAACTTCAATATAGCCCCAACTCTACCTTTCTCATTGCAAATTATGGATAAGCAAATATAAAAAAACAACTTAAAATGATATGAAAACATACTAATCAGTATACACTATATATAGTTTCATGACCAACGATTCTTTAAGACATTGCCTTGTGCACTGTATGAAACCTCTGCAGTAATCTACATTAGGTGCGGGTCATTCACAATTTCCACTAGCCATGAGCCTGCAAATTATCATTCTGCTATTACTATTGGTTTCCAAAAGTAGTCTTCTACCTGTTTATGTAACAAACTCAGCAGATAATATTGTTGAGTCTTGTTGCACAGTTGAAGGTGAATTGAAGAGTCCCTGCGTAACACTTCAAATGCTGGCTTCTGGAGACTTTCCAAATAATGAAAGTCTGAGTGTTTATTTCATAAATGCTCATTATTCCGTTCATGAAGATAGCAGTGTTACATTGAGATCACTCACTTCAGCAAGTTTGAAGCCTTGGAATGAAGAGAGGATTGTAACGATTTTATGCATGGGACGTTTTTCAATTGAAATGAGTAGTATCCAAGAGTTCATAATGCAATCCATCAGATTTACCAACTGCGGCAGACAAAGTCATCTATTGCAAGTCGACAGATGTTCCAAAAATACTTCCATTATCATTTCACAAATGGAATTTTTTCAAACTGAAGGGTGCTCATTAGTTTTACATTGTGCAGCACCAGTTGTCTTGAATCTCCATAAAAGCATATTTGAATCAGGTGAAGAGAGTGGTCTAAACTACAGCATCTATGTCCACTCCAGTCAGTTAAACTTCATGTTGTCAGAGACCTCATTTATCAACAACAGAGCAGGTTCCATCTACTTCAACTCCAATGGTACAGTGAATATTGACTCATGTTTATTTGCTAATAACACTAGCAATACCACTGGGAGTGCTATTTACTTGAATGATTCAACAGAAGTCGTTATCAACCGGTCAGAATTTACTAATAATGGTAATACTGCAATAACTGTAGTTCAGGATGGTCAGTGGGCATCACTTCTAGTAAACAACAGTATATTTGCAAGAAACAAAGGTTTAAATGGTGGAGTCTTTTCCTTGCACCATTCTTTTAAAATCTCAATACATAACTCAAGTTTCACTGGTAATCGGGCTACCAGAAGGGGGGGCGGTGTTATTTTTGGAGGCATTGAGCGAAGTGAATGGTCTTCAATAACCATAGTTCGCTGTACATTTGTAGAAAATAATGCTACGCGTGGATGGGGCGGTGTTTTACGTATTGAAAATTACGAAGTGCTCTCCGTTGTCTTGAATTATACTTCATACTCAAGAAATAATGGTAGATTTGGAGGAGCAATATCCATTATTAATATCACAACATTCAAATTAAAAATGCTAGAGACGAAATTTTTTCAGAACAGGGGTTTACTTGGAGGAGGAATGTATGCTTCAAATGTGAAAGACTTCATATTAGAAAGAGGCGTTTTTATTCGTAATACTGCTAGCCAAGGAGGTGCTTTATATCTTCAAAGTGTTGACTCTGTTGCCATGGACAATTGTACTTTCCAATACAATTTTGCTAACACATCTGGTGGAGCACTCTGGGTTCGGCATGGATACTTTGAATACACAACATTCAAATTATCTGACTGCATTTTTAGTTTTAATAGAGGCTTGGTATTTGGAGGAGGAATTCGTTTGGGGAGAACAAAACTTTCTGCCAGTTCTTGTAACTTTTTTGGTCATTTTGCCCTTGCTGCAGGAGGTGTGATATTTTCAGCAGAATCTGCATTACTTTTAAATAATTATACTTCTTATAATAATTCTGCCGCAGGGCCCGGAGGGCGCGGAGGAAGCATTGCTGCTATAAATTCACTTATTAGTTTTACAGGGAATTCCTATTTTGACAGGGACAGTGCAGTGAGGGGAGGAGCAATTTATATCCAGGATACAATTAATGATTGCAGCAACACTTACTGCTCAATATCCTGGCATAAAAACTCCAGCATTAACTTTATAAACACATTTGCGAGAAAAAACGGATCGATGATTTACGGAGGCATGATGGATAGATGCGATAAAATACAAAAAGGAAATTATTTATCATCTTTATCTTTCAATAATATGCCCTATGATATAAACTCTAATGGGATAACGTCTAATCCATTAAGAATATGCCAATGTGAAAACAACATTATCGACTGTGAATTAAGATCAGACAACAGGACAGTCACTCCTGGAAAAACTTTTTACATTCAAGTCACTTGCCTGGATCAAATGAAACAAACAATTCCATGTGTTGTTAGAGGAGAATACCAAAATGAAGCTGTTCATCTGGGACAGGGTCAGAGTTTGAGGTACACCAATGGCTGCACCATTCTTTCATTCAGCGCTTATTCAAATGATGCTAGGACTTCAGTACTGAAATTAACAGGAGGGATATGTAATAGTGAGGACTTAATGACCTAGAGGGTATTTTAAACTTCAACGTGGTCATTAATACATGCCCGACAGGATTCGAAATTGTCAAACTTAAATGCCAATGTGATCAACGTCTTAAAGTACTCTTTAAAACAGTGCTCAGATGTGACATTGAATCTAACACAATTATTATTGACCAAGGATGGATAAGCTATGACGGTCGTTACTTGAAAGCTAGTACTGTATGTCCACTTAGTTATTGCTTACAAGAAAATAAAAGTATTTCACTTCAAAATGCAGACAAGCAGTGTAACCATAATCGAAGCGGAGTTCTATGTGGCCAGTGCATTTCCAACTTAAGTGTTACTTTGGGAAGCTGGCAGTGTAGCGACTGTTCTAATCAGTCTCGCTATAATTTCATATGGTTAGTTGTTTCCATAGCACTGGCAGGAGTGGCTCTGATTGTGTTTCTATTTCTTACAAAGATGACAGTATCGAGTGGTACTTTGAATGGGCTAATATTCTATGCAAATGTCATCTCATTTAGTGGCTTGCTGGATGGGCGGGGTAACTCTATTCATCCCATATTTCATACAACACTGTCCTGGATAAACTTGGATTTAGGCATTCAAGTCTGCTTTTATCATGGAATGGATGTTTACCAGAAGACATGGTTACAGTTTATCTTTCCCTTCTATATCTTGCTCCTTGTTATTGCCATCATCATCTTATGTCATTATTCTCCCAAAATTATGAAACTATTGGGAATGAGAAATATTGAAATTTTGGCTACTCTGTTTTTACTATCCTACACTAAACTTTTAAAAACTATCTCTGTTGTTTTCAGTGCTATAAACATCAGCGTGGGTGACTCTAATGATACATCAGATCCTTTGACTCTCCAAAGAGTATGGGTTTATGATGGTAACATTGATTATCTCAGTGACAAGCACCTTCCATTGTTCATAGCAGCCCTACTAATCTTGCTATTCGTCTTTCTTCCTTTCACATTGCTTCTTGTATTTGGTCAATATTTGATATATTTGCCAAACAGAAAAGGATTACAATGGATTCACAGCACTGTTGTTTTCTCTATTCTAGATGCCTATCATGCTCCTTATACTCGATACCACCGATACTGGACTGGTCTAGGTCTGATGGTTCGTTGTTGTCTCTTTACCATATTCAGTACCAGTTACGACATACAGAAGAATCTGTTCTGGTTAAACTTATCATTGATAATTCTACTTTGCTACAGGCAAATGTTTTGCAGCAAAATTTATCGCCATAAATTCTGTGATATTTTAGAGTTGTACTATTTGATGAATGCAGCTGCTCTGTCTGCAATACTTTGGTACAGTGACAGCAAATATGCGTTTACCGTCTCAGTTGTTTTAGCCCTGATCGGTTTCTTCATCACTGTGATATATCATGTATCTCTAATAGTAAAAGAAACAAGGATAATTCGCAAACTAATGCAACATATCTTAATTTTTTTCATTAAGATACAGCCAAGATCAAGTAATGCTGCGAATGTAGGTATTGCTGCTATTAATCCCAGCAATTCTTCTACACGTGTTGAATTAAGAGAGACACTTTTAGAGAACTGATCAAAGAAATAATATACTGGTGTTCAAAATAGTTGCGTGAAAATTTTAAAACAGTTGTGCAAAAATTTTCAATCAGTTGTGTGAAATTTTTAATCAGTTGTGTGAAAATTTTATTTAAATCAGTTGTGTGAAATTTTGAATCAGTTGTGTGAAAATTTTAAAACAGTTGTGTGAAAATTTTAAGTCATTGTTTTTATAATAACAAGTGTGCAATTCATTATCACCTTGCTAATATATACAAAATTCTGTAATTAATTCAGACAGACAACAAGGAATGAGCTTTGGCAAGACTGTTAGTGATAGAATACACTATTGTCAGGGCCAGCCTAGACAAACCTCCCTGGCTTATAATTAACCCCTGAAGAAAGGCAGTAGAAACATTCATTCAATATTGTTTATAAGCACCTCATTCATGCATGAAGTGTTAGTTTGTTGCGTCTGGACACTTTAGCTACATATATAATCTGATGAATGGACTGAACAGTTAGTCTGTCTAGAATTGATAGAATAGCTGTGTGTTGTTTTTTTTTAAACTTACCTCGAAGTTACCTGGGTGAGGGTAGCTATTAGTGCCTGGGTAGTAAAGAATAGTGGTGTGATGGCTCCGAATTAGACAGACCCCCGTCACAACTATAAACCCCAAATACATTCGGATGAACGTTGTCTTTTGTTTGGTTTACCATAAATAATATTTTTATGTCTAAAGGGTTTAGGAGATATTATTTATGACATGCCACATAATGGCTATTGCTAAAAGTGTATAAAACGATGATGCTCGCTCATGTAGAAATGTCCACTATGTTACAGGGAGACAGGAGAATAGTGACTCAACTTCCCACAGTTACCCTGCTGAACCCAAAGCAGAACAATCCCACACTAATAACCCAACATTTCAGGCTACTAAGCAACAAATAGTGTATTAGAATACTGACAAAAGTAGTAACAGTAGTAAAGTATAAAAACGAGAGAGGATGCTCCACTCTACCCTTTTATAGGCAGAGCAGAGCAGGGCCCCTATGAGACAAAAACAAGCAATGCAAACAAAGAGCAGGCTAGAGATGGAGAGCAATAGTGTAAGGGTGAATGAGGTATAATAACTGTTAATAAGAGTGAACACAAGAAGTACTAATTAGTAATGTATGCAGTCACACATGCAATGAGCAATTCCAGCTTCTGTTCAGGCATGGCCAGAACAACAAGGTTTCTTATTTTCTTTTAAAAAAACTTTGTTGTGCTGTTCAACTTCATAAATAGCTGCAATATCAAGAGTTTATTCTGCATACATATACTCGCATTATATACTGAGATGCTTTTTCATTCAACAGTACTAGATTGCTTTGTAGTAATTTATGAGCATGTGTGGAGTGAATATTTTAATCTAGGGTGGAATAAAAATAATATTATATACATATGTGATGCATTCTAAAAACTGTGTGCTTTCTATTCTGAAAGAGTTATTTTGGTCATTGAAGGAAATGCTCTGCTTAGGTAAAGCATACAAACATTAATACCCTTTAATCACTACTTCCTTAATTAGCAAGGCCACACCCAGACAGCACCCATCATTATATTTTTTTATTGTGAAGTACAGTTGATTTTTTACACATACTGGGTAATTCCTCAAAGAAAACCTTATTCTTCAAAATTATTAGGTAAATCGCTTGATAAAGCAGCTGGCAGTTATGTGTAGCTAAAATAATATAACCCAGAAAAAAATTACTATCTAAGAACCCTTCACCTTGGATTTATAACCAAAAGTATAATTACTTCCTGTTGTGGGAGGGGCTTAGCGATGATGTAGATAGGGGAACAGCTGTCTTTAGTTTATATAGTAAGCCTATGGCTGTGGGCTTGTTTTAGTTAACTAGGGATGTCTGATGAGTCTGAGGCAGAAGAAAGCAGCCAGTACAGATCAGACTACAGCTCATCAGAGACAGCAATGGTAGTGTAACAACAGTGCCAGATTCCCTTGCAGCTATGAGCCAAGGCTATGCCTGATTCCTTACAGCTATGTTGTGATGGAAATGTGTGTGTGTGTGTGTGTGTGTGTGTGTGTGTGTGTGTGTGTCTAAGGGGGGTGGGGGGTGCAGATTTATAGTTTGGGAGACACAGGGAGACACACACTATGCAGATTTACGTGTTGAATGGCATTGGTAAACTTGTATTTAGCTTAGTCAATATGAAATCATATTTTTCCATGAAATATAAGTGGTTTTCATGAGAGTAAATTAACTTGTGATACATGGTGCACCTCACATTAAAGCAGCTTCAGTTACTCCTGATGAAGCAGTAGTGATTCTTATGGTACTTCAGATGCCAATGGTAATGCTTCCAATATCAGCATGCAGTGATAAATGATAATGGGCCTAAAGGTCACAGGTTTCAAGCAATTTTTTGTTTAAATTGTCTACCATGCAGCCACAATGCTTGAGAAATACATATTATATACGTAGGTCAGTATAGGTCAGTAATTGATAATACGTAGCTGGTACTGCCTGGCTAGTATAGCAGGCAAACTTGAGATTATTTACTAGTTTTAACTCCAAACAACAAAACTAGCAAACTGACAGCAATTATATTTAATTTACTTCAATTCATTTCAATGTAATTGAATTAATATACAACTGCTTTACATTCCAAAGCTGACATAGTAAGAGTTAATATTATTTAGAAATATTTCAGTGTTTTGTCCGACAATGGAGATCACACGCCATAGTTTATCCAGCAGTAATTTTAAGTTTCTTGTCTTCTTTCTTAATGCACATAATATTGCATTCCATAGTTTCTTGTCTACATTGTTTTTATTGTCCTCATTTTCTGATCTAATTGCTTCAATCTTGGGTGATTCCTCCACCACATTCCTTTTTTCCGTCTTTATGTCTTTTAAATTCGCTTCCTTGGCATGAGCAAGTTTTTCTCCTTTGCTTGAATTTACAGTTTCTGTCGATGTTTCAACTTTAGATGCTTTCTTTGCCTTTATTCTTTGTATCAATGTTCGTTTCGATTCAGTTTTCTTCTCAACTTTTGACGTCTTCTTTTCCTTCATTGTTTGTGTCATGTTACTTTCACTTTTAACCTTCCTAGACCTGTTGTCCTTTCCACTGCATATCAGCAATCCATTGTTTGCTTGCATATTCTTTATAGCATCTCCAGTCCTTGTAGTACTAACTGGCACTTTCCATGCCTTACTTGTGACTCCTGTCTCACTCGTTCTTGTCCATGCGGCATCTCCCGCCACACTTCTGTTGTAAATATTTTCTCTCCTTTGTTCAATTTCCTTTGTGCTCCTCTCTTCCCTTATGTTCTCTTTTCCCCCAACATTTTCTTCTGTATTGAAATCCTCTTTCACCAGAGTTTTCATTTCCCACATGTCCTTTTCTTCCCTCTCATCCTCCTGTTTCCTCTCATCCTTTGCTTCCCTCTCATCCTTCTCTTCCCTATCCTCCTCCTCTTCCCTCTCATCCTTCTCTTCCCTATCATCCTTGTCTTCACTCTCATCCTTCTCTTCCCTATCCTCCTCCTCTTCCCTCTCATCCTTCTCTTCCGTGTCATCCTTGTCTTTCCTCTCATCCTTCTCTTCCCTATCATCCTTGTCTTCACTCTCATCCTTCTCTTCCCTATCATCCTTCTCTTTCGTGTCATCCTTGTCTTCACTCTCATCCTTCTCTTCCCTATCATCCTTGTCTTCACTCTCATCCTTCTCTTCCCTATCATCCTTGTCTTCCCTCTCATCCTTCTCTTCCCTATCATCCTTGTCTTCACTCTCATCCTTCTCTTCCCTATCCTCCTCCTCTTCCCTCTCATCCTTCTCTTCCGTGTCATCCTTGTCTTCCCTCTCATCCTTCTCTTCCCTATCATCCTTGTCTTCACTCTCATCCTTCTCTTCCCTATCATCCTTGTCTTCACTCTCATCCTTTTCTTCCTTCTCATCCTTCTCTTCCCTCTCATCCTTCTCTTCCCTCTCATCCTTCTCTTCCCTATCATCTTTGTCTACCCTTACATCCCTCGCTTTCATCACACTATTTCCTGCCATTACAGTTTCCATCAACTCTACTCCATCCTTCGCTTCTTTTAAGTTCTTCTCTTCCCTTGTGCGTTCCATTTCCCTCGCATCTTGTCCAAGTGTGTTCGCAGTACACTGATCTACATTGTCTCCAAGACATGATGGAGTAGCTTCACTCATGTTGAGTCTGTCAGTTTTCTGTGACCTTGTGACTTCCATTTCATCCTGAACATGTAGCTGCTCCTCATGTCTCATTGCACAACATTCCTGGAATACTTCCTCACGAAAACTATCCTGAGGGGGCAAGAATAAATACTCCGAGGCAGAACGCACCATTGAGGGAGACACCTAAATTAATACCTACATATTAAATATTTTTTATTTACTTGTTTTATCTCACCATTTTATCTTCTTGAATCAGGGTTATCTTAGCTCTTCCAGGCTTGACATTTTCCATGTCCTCTAAGTTGCAACCACCTGAAAACTGGAGAATAAACACAATGCACTCAATAATATGCTAAACTCGGAGGATAACTTTATGTAAAGCTACACATGATAAAACAAACCTCTCCCTTGGAGGATGCTGAAGTTCTTTTCTCAGAAGAGAAGAAGTTGAGATCGGACAATACTTCAGCCAAAAGATCTTCATCTTCACTGTCCCAGTCATGTTTATATGTGTCACGAATATTTCCATATCTGTAGATATAGATACACTAGCTATACTTATCCTCCATTAATATTAATAGTAGCTATGAAGGTGACTTACCCTCCTTGGTATTCCTGGATTCTTGTTAATTTCAAGAATCTTCTAGATTCTTCCCAGGTATCAAGCTTGGGATAATAGGAATATTTTGGCTCCACCGCCGCCATGAAATTCTGTTCCAAGATACATAAATAATTCAATTTGCTCTCCAATATACCATTCAACTTACTCAGATTTTGCTGTAACTAATTTTTTACTTTAGAATGCTCACTAGTACATACTTTTGCTTCCCCGAACAACTTCCACACACCTTACAACCAACAAACCCAGACTGCGTCGGGAATGCTAGGCACGCCAGCACAAAATGACGTTAGCGTTCACTCGGGCATGCGCGCTAATCAACTGCCGCGCGCAGAGAAGAACTTGCCATATCAAGATTCCCCTGAACATTCTCGCCACTGGCAAATAAAAGCAAACGAAAGAAAACATGGATATTTTGGATGCTCATGATGACTCCGTGACCAAAATAATATCTCTAATAGAGAGGCTTATTGCTATTCAAAACATTTATGCTTCAGCAACAGATACATCACCAGGTTGATGTAGTTGAACAAGATAAGGGCTCACCGGACATGACCTTTGACAAGGATATTCAAGAGTTAAAAGAAGATGAGGAAGTTCGAATCCGATCTGATTTGAGAGAGTCTACGATTCCTATTGATCACGAGGTTCGAGTCTGAAATTGACTCCCGAATTAATTAGCCTCTCTGGTCAAAGTGTTTCTTCTCTGCATGTTGACTCCAGCGATGCTCCACACAAGATATCTTCAACTCAAATAAGATTACCGAAATTAGCGCTACCAACTTTCAAAGTGATCCCATGAAGTGGGCAGGATTTTGGGCACGTTTTCGTTCTGCCGTTCATGATAACCGTGGACTTGGTGACGCGCAATAACTAACTTACTGGCGAGAAGCCATTAAGGATACTGAAGTTACTCCCTTACTGTATAGAGCAACTGAATCAGAGGATCAGTACAGAGAGCTAATATCTATCCGGTACGATCAACGGCGTCTTATACACCGTACCTACACAATGTCCATCGTCTCCTGTGATCAAGCGAGGAAACTATACTGAACTCTGTTCCTTCATTGACGACTTAGAACATAACTTGAGCAGCCTTACTGATTCTGGTCAACACACTATCGATGCTGTTTGGACTTCCATTATTACCACTAAGCTAAGCAAAAGACTTGAAGAAGAGTGGCTGAAGTATTCTGACGACACCAAAGATGTTCCCGACATTGCACGCTACTCGCATTTCTAAAAAGGCAGCTTCAATATTATACCAAACAAGACGGAGCCTCAGCAAAAGTGAAACAAATTTTCAGTGAATCAAGTCTCACTGCAACGGGAGCCTCCTGCTAGTAACTGCTCTTTATGTGGAGGTGATCGACATCCTCTATATCTTTGCCCAAGCTACAAGGCTATGGCACAAGAACAGAGACACAGTCATGTGAAAGAAAATCAACTATGCTATAACTGTTTATCTCGTGGTCATAAAACCAAGGATTGCAAAAGCAGTCATAGATGTCATAAATGTTCGAAGCATCACCACACTAGTTTGCATCGAGATACTCAATCTGTGAATGCCACTCAAACCACCCCAAATTCACCGCCTACAGTTGATCAATCTTCGTCTACATCATTTGTAGCCTCACTCTCTACAGCTTCCATAAGCTACTCTTCAAATGACTAGTCAAATGGTCATTCAAGCTCCCAATGGAAAACAATTGCTCGTAAGGGCTCTGCTCGATACTGGGGCCTCAATATCTCTCATACCAAGAAAGGTAACAAAGCTATTACAATTAAAGGGAGACTCACACAAATTCAACATTGTCGGCGCTCAAGGAGTAGACACTGGTACTGCAGCTCTGCCGCATTCATGGTCAAGGCAGTTAACTCAGAATCATCTCCACTATTTCTAACAGCTGCAAAGGTAACGTGCGATCTTCCTCTTCAAGGCGCTAGTGGAGTGAAAAGCCTGCCGCACATAAAAGAACTCCAGTTAGCCGATCCTCACTTTGACAAACCCGGTCGAATTGACTTACTCATCGGTTGCAACATACTGCAAGATATTCTGGACTCGGAAATTCGTCGGGGTGACAAACTACAGCCAATAGCAAGGAAAACTACATTTGGATGGGTCATAATGGGTCGCTATTCACCAGACGAAAGGAAGGAAGTTAAAGAAATAGCAATGGCTACCTGCCATACTGATACTCCTCCATCTTTGGATGACCTTCTGAAAAGATTTTGGGAGACTGAGGAGATCTCCAAATTCTCTCCTTGCTACACTCCTAAAGAAAAACAGGTATTGAAACATTATGAAACTAATCATACTTTTCTCTCTACTGTAGGCAGATATCAAGTGAAACTGCCAAAGAAGTCAGGTGAATCTGGACTTGGAGAATCCAGACAACAAGCAGTAAAACGATTCTTTTCCAATGAAAGAAATCTCAAAATAAAGGGAACTTCAAAGCTTCAATGATGTGGTGAAGGAATATATTGATCTTGGTCATGCAGAACCTGTGCCATTGAATGAAGCCATTTCGGGAAACTCCACCTTTTACATGCCTATATGCATGGAGTACACAAGGAAAGCAGTTCTACGACAAAGCTTCGTGTAGTATTTGATGCTTCTGCTAAAAGCAGCTCGGGAGTGTCTCTTAATGACATCTTAATGGTGGGTCCTACAATATACCCTTGTATTACTGATGTTCTTCTCAGATTTAGAACATACAAGGTAGCCATTGATCATGGCCACTCCTAGTTTTTCTATGTAGATGATTGTCTTGCAGGAGCTGATTCACCACAAGAAGCACTATAATTACAAAATCAATTACGAAATGTGTTGAGGTGGATTTGATCTTAGAAAATGGAGGTCAAGTTCTAGTGAAATTATGAAATCTATCCCTGTCGAGCTTCATGAGCCATCTTCTCTGAAAGACCTAACACAGAAAATACTAGCTATTCACCAAAGGCATTGGGAATTCACTGGAATTCAACTACTGATGTTCTCTATGTATCTGTAGGTATCACTACCACAGAAGAAAATTGTACTAAGAGACAAGTTGTTTCAGATATTGCCAAAACATTTGATGCTTTGGACTGGTTCTCTCCAACTACTATCATGTGGGACGAGGAAATTCCAAACAATATTCAAGAACAGTATCAACTATGGAAATCTCAATTACCTCTACTAAGGAATGTCCCATTTCAACGATGCTACTTTCGAACCAACTCAAATGTCATTACTACAGAACTACATGGATTCTGTGATGCTTCTGAAGATGCTTATGCTGCTGTGGTTTATATTAAAGCTTGTTACAATCAAGGACCACCTACTATCGCTCTTGTATCAGCAAAAACTAAAGTAGCCCCATTGAAACGGCAGTCAATACCACGACTAGAGCTATGTGGAGCTCAGCTTCTATCAAAACTTCTAGCAAATACAAGTAATGCTCTCCAGATCAGTATTTCTAATCGCTATGCTTGGACTGACAGCATGATAGTTTTACACTGGCTAGATGGAAGTCCGAGGCGATTTAAAACTTTTGTTGGTAATCGAGTATCTACTATCCTGGAACTTATTCCAGCCAAATCCTGGAGACATGTGCCTACATCTTGCAACCCTGCAGATTGTGCATCCTGTGGTATGCTTCCTGAAGATCTTATTGCATATGATCTATGGTGGAATGGTCCATCTTGGTTACAAAAGAAAGATTCACAATGGCCAAATCAACTTTTTACTAATGTTCCAGATTCAACAGAGCTCAAAGCCACATGCAATGCTCCAACTACTGATCTATTAGAGGAAAGATTTAGTTCCTTTGACAAACTTGTTCACATAACTGCCTGGATCCATTGTTTTATTATGAACCTCAAAGCAAAAATGTTTCAAAGGACACTAAATTTGTCCAAGCATCTCAGTAATAATGAAGTAAATCAATCAGAATTTTGGTTATTCACTCGTTCCCAAAAACGATCTTCTCCAGACGAATTGAAATGTTTTGATTCTGGAAATCATCTGAAGGCCTCAAGCTGTTTGCTTCCTCTTAATCCAGTTGTTGGATCAGGTGGCTTACTCGTGGTTGGTGGGAGGCTCAAGCATTCAATTCTTTCACAGTTACCAGTTATTTTGTTTTATTCAGTAACTCAAACGTCTCAAACTCTTATCTCTCACATATTATACTGTATTGTGGTTCCTGTATTTGTCTGGAAATATATTATTATTAAAATAGGGTAGATTATAATTTAGGTACTACACGAGACGCGACGCGTCGCGTTTTCATCGCGATTCATCGCTAGTGAAACACTCGCTATTCCTCTCAATTAAAAACAATTGTTTGTCATATAACAAAAACAACTTAAATACACATATAACATATGACATAATATTTTGTTTGTCATATAACAAAAACAACTTAAATACACATATAACCTGACATAATATGCAATGGTTTGACATAAATGAATAATCATAAAACATGACAAAAGATAGTTATAATGGATAATTGTTGTTTAATATGTTCATATATTTTGGTGAATGGGTCTGAATCTTTAAATTTCTTTCTCCATAAATACTCAGATAAATACGTTTGAAATAACCCATCCCTTGTGTTTAAAACACATTCTTTTCGCATCATTTTTTTCACACTAGCCCAAGTACTCTCAATGTTTTGGGTGTAAGCTCCACTTTGTGGGTCAACAAGGGCTAGGGGCTAGGGCTAGGGCTAAACATTTCTGTAACCATGAAGAATAAATTCAACGCATGCTTCCACTAGCGAGGAATCGCGGGGTGCTTGAATCGCGATGAATCGCGATGAAAACGCGACGCGTCGCGTCTCGTGTAGTACCTAAAGTATAGTCTACCCTAATAATTGAATAGTAAAGTTTAATTTTCACTTGTACTTTAACCTAAAGGTTGTTCTAACGTTTCCTCATGTGTATTACGAGTTAGATGAAGGGGAAACTTGTCAGATAAGTGATGCAGCAAGAAGTGATGTGAAGATGAGAGAGAAATTATATGCTAAAGATCTCAACACAGAAAGGATAAGTAAGAAATTTTGGAATTGCCAGCAAAAAGTATTAATTGCATTCGTATTGTTAATATTGCTCAATGCAGTTTTATCAGCTGCTGTTTTGATTCAAATTCTATATTTCCAAGTGCATGCTGGCAGTCAGTTGTCAGATATTAGGCAAAGTGTTCAGCAATTAAATGAAAGCACTCAAATGTCATTGAATACTTTGAGCCAAAGTCTATAAATGGACGTAGTAGGTAAATCTCCTCAGTATCCTGCATCTTCTTGTTCCAGTCTTTCTAGACAGTCACCTTCAGATTACTACTGGATAGAGTCTAGCAATGGCTCTAGCATTCTAGTCTATTGTGACATGACTAAGATGTGTGGTAATATCACTGGAGGGTGGATGACAGTCACTCAGCTGAACATGAAGAACACCTTCTCCCAATGTCCTCCAGGACTCTGTCTAAACACTAGCCTACCACAGACTTGACGGATTTGTAACTTTACCGGAGGCTGCTCTTTGGATGTTTATCCAGTACATGTCAACTACTCGCACGTGTGTGGAAGAGTAATTGGTTATCAGATTAAAATGACAGATGCATTTTCTATGCGATATTCCAACGGGTTTGATGGAGTAAGTCTTTCTTATGGTTATAATACTATATGGACTTTTGCTGCAGTATTTAGTGAAGACTACAATAAGGATCACGACTCTGTTTGTCCTTGTATAACTCCTACTGATAGTCAAATTTCACCAGTACCAGGTAATTATAGAAACCATTATTTTTGTGATACTGGGACAATAGAAGATGAAGATGGTCAAATTGTTTTTTACCGCAATAATCCGCAATGGGAGGGAATGGGCTGTACTTCGCCTCATAACGCTTGCTGCTCATTTAGCAACCCTCCGTGGTTTATTGTAACATCTCGAATCCTGCTCCAGAGCCCATCAAAATGAGAGTATGCTTAAGTGGCAACAAAGACAATGAAAATATCGGAATTGAGATAATTGACCTGTTCATACAATAATTAATTGTATTAGCTAATTAGTTTTTAACTCTAGAGCTATCGTAAATAAAAATCTTTATCATTTTTTTTATTACTAGCTACATTCAACTTGCTATTTCCCCCTTTATTTGATATTTCCATTCCCTCTATGAAATCAAGTCCAATAAAGAGGAATAGCTAAATTATGGATTTTTTTTTTCTAAAGAGAAAATTTACCAGACAAGGAGTTCTAAATAATAGTGTTTTGCAGAGCTAAGCCATCATAGCCCGTCCTTATCATGACTAGTTCATGCACTAGTTTTATGAACTGCCTTATTTATTTTTTTATACAAATATAAATAAAACGCCTGGATTGCATGTAGAGCATCCATAGTTTATGTGGCAGGCAACAGTCCAAATAAGGGTAAAATGTGACAGAGTGTGGTTCATTAGTGTGGGCGGAGTAATGAACATATTCATTTATAGTAACTCTTTTGTTTGTATTATTTTAGTGTTGTGTTATTTATCTTTACTGTATCATCTGCTGAGTGCATGCATGTTGTGTCATTGTCCGGATGTCAATCCGTGAGCATTTCTATTTTTGCGCATGCGTGTCTATGGCTATAAAAGCTTGGGCGCGCCTGTGTATCGGCAGTTCTCTAATAATCTTAGTTTGTGTAAACACTGGGTTAGTAGCCAGCTTGTCGTACTTACCTGAGTGAGGAGGACTCTGGTGGCAGCGTGTCACAGAGTTCGGGCATCTTCTGGTTGTGAGTCCTTTGAGCCGTGACCTACCTTTCCTGTGTATACTTTCCCTGTGCCGGTTGGTGGTTCGAGAGCGAGTGATTCCTCCAGAGCCACCCCATCAAACCCACAATTGGCGGCAGCGGTGTTGAGGTCTTCTCCTCGTTCGTCGAAATTTCGTTACCGTGTGTTGAACTTTCTACCGATTTAAAACTCGGATCAGATCGTCTCCTTGTGTTTTGTGCGTGTGTTTTGTCTGGATTTTGCTGTGTGCGTGTGTCTACTTCGTTTGTGACCGATTTAAAACTCGGATTCCATTCGTGGATTGGACTTCTGCGTGCATCTTGCTATCTACTGGATCGTTGGATTGACATTCTCCTTCCTCGATTCCTATTGGAGCGCCGTACACGAGGCCTAGTCGATTCCTATTGGAGCGCCGTACACGAGGCCTAGTGTGATTTTCGTCTCGGACTTGTCAATTTTTGTGTTTGTCACCTGTTAGCGTGTTTCCATTTTTGGTCTTGTGCCTGAGTGTCTTGTTATTTCTGTTAGCATTTTGTACTGTGCCGTGTGCAAGTTGTTTTGTCTTTCCTTTTACGCTCACCTGTGTTTTCCTTGTGTGTTGTTTTCGTGTGTGTGTTCTCCAGGAACGTGTCCTTCGATTGGATTGCCTGGATGAGCCAACGTGAACAGCCGGGTCGAGTGTGTAAGCGTGGGAGGCAGAAAGTAGGAGCAAGTGGTGAGTCCGTGTGTTTGGATACTGATAGCCTGAGTGTTGCTTCTGGGCTTTCTCCTCTGCTATTTTCGGGCTCTTCTTTGGGTGCGGTTGAGACAGTTCGTGTTTCCCCCATTTCTGAGTCTGACGTTGAATTTAGTAGTTCTGTGGGTAGTGATTCCCCAGCTAGCACAATGATGGGAGATGATGAGCGTCCCCATATTCCTAATGAGGTGGATCAGATTTCCACAATGATTGATACTAGACTGAAATCCTCATTTTCTGAGTTCTTTAATGGTTTAGCAAGTTCTGGTTTGTTATCTGGTAGTAGTCGTAGCAGTGTTGACTCGATCGATGCTGACATGTCTCGGGAGATCGGTCAACTAGCAGCCCACAAAGATGGTATGGATATTGCCAAGTTTGTCGCCAACCTGGAATCTAACTTAGCCATAATGGGTTGTCCACGTAGACGGTGGAAGCGGGTACTGTTGCAGAAGCTCCACTCGGAGTCTGCTTTGGAAGCCTTGTCCACCTTGAATAAAGAAGTTGCTACATATGACGAGATTAAGGAAAGGTTGTTTGAGTCGTTGGGCTCCAACCTGGTTGCTCTTGGGGTGCAATATAGGGAAGGGTTTTCAGCACTTCCTTTTTCCACAAACCCCAGTGAGAAGTTTAAGTATCTCAGTCGTATTGTTAGTTCGTTGGAATTGTTGTGTAAAACTAGAGAAGAAGTTATCATGTTTCTGGTATGTTCTGCCTTTCGGTCTTCGTTGTCTCATTCTCAGAGGGAAGTGATGGACCAGAGGTCGTTTGAGTCTTTGAGAGAGTTGAGTAAATTCGCTGTTTCCATTTCCCCTACCCGTACGGCTGCTTCTTTCGAGAAGTCCAGCTCGACCGGTAGTAGAGTGGGTCGTGGTTTCTCCCCTTTAGTGTGCTTCAAGTGTCTGAAGCGGGGACACAGAGCGTTTGAATGCCGTAATAGTAGCAGTGGTTCATCCACTAGTGGTGAGGGTAGTAATGGTAGTGGTAGTTCTCCAGGTCTTTCAAGTACTAAACCTGCTGGGTTGGTGTGCTATACTTGTAGAGAGCCGGGACACAAGTCCCCTGACTGCCCGAAACGCAATATCAAGACAGACAATAAGGATGGTGTAAAGAGAAAAGTATATAATACAAGTTGGGTGGCAGTTAGAGATCGTCCTTCCCATACTTTTGGTAGTGTGAACGGCACGAAGTGTGAGATTGTGCCTGATACTGGAGCTGAGATCTCCATAGTCCCTGGATGCCTTGTTTACGAGGACCAGCTGACCGGGGAAACGGTTGAAGTGAAGGGTTGGGACAGTGATCCTGTTACTTTACGTGTAGCCATTGTCAATTTTGAGTTTAAGGGTATGTGCTTTAAGCACAGAGTGGCTGTTGCCCACCGGGATAGTTTGGCCGGTAGGGTACTGTTTTCCATACCAATGGAGCCGAGTACGGCTGAGCACCTCTTGTTGGGTGCCGCCACTCAAGCAGATCAGTTGCTTGAGGAGGTGGGGCACCTGCATGATACCTGCAGCACCCAACCAGCGACTGATGAAGCTGCCTACTCTGGTGGGGAGACATTGGAGGCTGTGTCCTCTGCTCTTGTCACTACCCAGGATGAGGTAGCCTCAGTAAATGTTGTGACTAGAAGTGAATGTGCTAAGAAAAAGCGCAGACGTAAGAAACGTAGAGCTCGACAAGTTGAGCTAGCTGAGCCTGTTCCCCTTGTTTGTGATGAGGAACTTGCTCGCTTAGCTGCCATTGATGTTTTCCATAGTCCTTCTCTACCTTCCGTAGGAGTTGGGTCTAGTGCGGCGGAACCTTCGGTTTCTGGGCTTCTTGATGGGCCTGACGAGGATGGGGATGGGGCAGTGGTTGATGGTAGTGCAGGCAGTGACGGGGTTGAGGTTGTGTCTCTCTCTATACCTGATGTGTCTTCTCCCTCTGTTTCGAATGATGTTGTTTCTGATGATGTGTGTGTTGATGTATCTGAAGTAGTTAGTGATGTAGTTTCTGAACCTGTTATTTCTGATGTTGTTGTTGTTCCTAGTGAACATGTGTCTAATGATAGTGTTGATATTGTTGTGCCTGTTCCCACGTCCAGTGGTGGCGTTGAGTCTGTTATTTTGGCTCAAAAGTCTGATGACTCCCTAGCTTCTCTCTGTGAGTTGGGTCGTAAGTCGTTGAACGGGTACTCTTTCAAAGATGGGTTACTTGTGCTTTCAGTGTTGGTTGATGATCAGCCAGTTGTAAAGATTGTAGCTCCTGTTGCTTTCAGAGAGCGGTTGTTGACTCTCGCCCATGACAAAACTGCCCATGTTGGGGTACGTGGGATGAGAAAACTGCTGGGTAACAAGTTTACTTGGCCTGGCATGCACTGTGACATTCGTGAATTTGTCAAGTCGTGTGACGTGTGTTTAAGAATGAACAATGCGGGGAACAAGAAACCCCCTATGGTTGAACGTAGAATCGTGAGTGTTCCGTTCGAAAGCGTGTGTGTAGACCTGGTGGGTCCTTTACCGAAGGGTAAGCGTGGTTCTAAATACCTCTTTACGTACGTGTGTCTCGCTAGTCGTTGGCCTGATGCCATCCCTATGCGTACAGCGTCCGCCTCTGAAGCTGCTCAATGTTTTCTCGAGGTGATAAGTCGCACTGGGATTCCCCTTCGTGTGTTGTCAGACCGTGGTACCATCTTCTTGTCTAAGTTAATGACTGAAGTGTGTGACCTGTTGGGAATTGATAAGTTAGCCACTTCTCCGTACCGTCCCCAGTCAAATGGTGTTGTTGAGCGGATGCACGGCAGTTTGAAACCAATGCTTTCCAAGGCTGTGGACGCGGGGGTGGATTGGGTTGATTTTCTCCCTCTGGCGTTATTCGCTTTGCGCCAGGTCCCAAATCGTGACCTCGGTTATTCTCCCCACTGTATTGTCTATGGTCGAGATGTGTTAGGCCCTCTGGACGTAGTGTATGAAGGGTGGGTGGAGAGACCTTTTGATCCTGTCGATGTAGATGAATGGCTAGTGTCGTTGAACGACCGGTTGGCAGTCATTTCTGATAGTGTGGCAGCCAATCAGTCAGTGTCCAGTGGTAAGCGGGCTGAGTGTGCTAAAAAGGGTGTGCGTGACAAACCTTTAGAGATTGGGTCCTTAGTGCTCATGAGGATCCCGGGCATCAAGGCTTCCCTACAAGCTGCATGGGAAGGTCCCTATTCTGTTGTCAGTAGGTCATCTGACGTAACTTACAGAGTGTCCAAAGGTGATGACCACCCAGTTAAAGTTGCCCACAGGTGTAACCTGAAGGTGTATACCCCTCGCCCTGCGCTACAAGCCAATGCCATAACTGTTGTTGCCGAAGACTGCGGTATAGATGACTCTCTTTTAGTTAGTAAAACTTCTTTGGATAGTGATGTGTGTACTGGTTATAGAAAGTGTGATCTTGATTCTTTGTTATCTGAGCTGAGTGAGTATTTTAGTACGTCCCCTGGCTTGTCCAAGGTAGGATCGTGTGTCATTATTTTGGAAGATGGAGCTTCTGTTGTCTCCTTGCCCCCAAGGCAGATACCGGTAGGCATTCGTGATGCTGTCAAGTCTGAAATCGACTCCTTGCTTGCCGGCGGTATTATAGTTGAATCAGACTCTGATTGGGCTAGTCCCTTGGTTCCTGTTCGGAAGAAAGATGGCGGTGTCCGACTTTGTGTCGACTTTCGTCAGCTGAACGCGGTGACTCCCTTGCGCCGCTATTGGTTACCCTCGTTAGCCGAGATTTTGGACTTAGTTGGTCCTTGTAGTTGTCTCTCAACGCTTGATCTGACTGCTGGGTTTCATCAGATTCCCATGGATGTGAACTCCAGCGAGCTCACAACCTTTGTATGTCCCTTTGGAAGATTTAAATATGTACGTATGCCGTTTGGACTTAAAAATGCTCCGGCGATCTTTCAGTCTGTAGTTGAGATGGTGTTGGAACCTGTGTCACACTGTAGTAAGAATTATGTGGACGATGTAGTCGTGTTTAGTAAGTCGTGGGATGAACATCTTGCCCACCTGAAGTCTGTTATTGAGTGTTTGGGTGATGCTGGCTTTACTATTAAGTTAAAGAAGTGCCACTTTGGCAGGAAGTATTTAGTTTATTTGGGCCATAGGATTGGGTGTGGTTCCCTTTCTGTGCCTGAACATCGGGTGGAGGCTTTGAGATCTTTTGCTCGCCCTGTTACCAAGAAACAACTCAGATCGTTTCTTGGGGCCATGTCTTATTATAGGCAGTTTGTTCCCTTGTTTGCCTCTCACTCGAGCCACTTGACTCCGGCAACTTCATTGAGGGCTCCTCTCCGGGTGAGCTGGTCGGAGGACATGGACTCTGCTTCTCGTAAGCTCAAATGTGGTGTGTGTGATGCTTGTGTTTTATTTATTCCTGTAAGTCATGATGTTTTTGTGTTATATACCGATGCCTCGGGCTCGGGAGTCGGTTGTTGTCTCCATGTATGCAGAGATGGGAAAGAACTTCCCGTGGGTTTCTTCTCGCGCCAACTGAGACCGGCGGAGAAGAATTACTCCGTCACGGAGTTGGAATGCTTGGCTATTGTGGCTTCCCTGAGTCATTTTGAGTTCTACCTCTACGCGAGGGACGTGACTGTCATTACAGATCATCAGCCTTGTTGCTCCCTCGTTTCAGGTTGTCACCTGAATAAACGTTTACTCAGGTTTGCCCTGGCCCTACAGCGATTCTGTGTGGTGATCAAGTACAGGCCAGGCAAGATCCACAACAACGCGGATGGGATGAGTCGGCAGGCGTGGCCCTGCGATCAATCGAGCTCCGCCCTGGTGGAATCAGATTCGCCCCTGTCGAATCTTAGCGGGGGGAATTGTGGGCGGAGTAATGAACATATTCATTTATAGTAACTCTTTTGTTTGTATTATTTTAGTGTTGTGTTATTTATCTTTACTGTATCATCTGCTGAGTGCATGCATGTTGTGTCATTGTCCGGATGTCAATCCGTGAGCATTTCTATTTTTGCGCATGCGTGTCTATGGCTATAAAAGCTTGGGCGCGCCTGTGTATCGGCAGTTCTCTAATAATCTTAGTTTGTGTAAACACTGGGTTAGTAGCCAGCTTGTCGTACTTACCTGAGTGAGGAGGACTCTGGTGGCAGCGTGTCACAGAGTTCGGGCATCTTCTGGTTGTGAGTCCTTTGAGCCGTGACCTACCTTTCCTGTGTATACTTTCCCTGTGCCGGTTGGTGGTTCGAGAGCGAGTGATTCCTCCAGAGCCACCCCATTAAACCCACAATTAGCCAGCAGTCCAATTATTGCAAATAGCTACATATATGAAATAGAAGACATAGAAATAGCTACATGAGCACTTGTCCATTGTACAATATTTTAACCACAATTTCCATATCTTGTTGCAAGGTATTGAAGTATAGATTCTGGGGCTCCTACAATAACACTGACATCTGAGAACACAGAATTGCATTCAAAGCTGGCAAACATTTCTGGTACCTGGAAGTGTATGGTGATTCAGCTGGATTTTAACAAAAAAGTAAAGGCTTTCTCAAATAAATAACTATAACTACCAGTAGAGTCAGTGGATGACAAAAACTAAAAGTAAACAATTTTTATTGTAAACAATTAATTCACCTTGAATTATGTCATTTAAATGAAGATATAAATTGCCATCAAGTAATTTTTCTCTAAACTATATAAAAATTACTTTTATTTATAATACCCAAGATTTTATAGAAATACGAAGTTCTATGGGTAAACTACATGAATTACATTCTTTAAGGAATCTCATGATTGAAGGAGATAGAGACATATAACTAAATTTTCTACATGAAATTGAAGGGGAAAAAAATCTTTAGGGTAAGAATTCAAGATATTTTCTTAGTAAAACTAAGAAAGTCTGGATTCTTAAACCAAAACAACACTTGTCTTGAGTGCAAGAGTTATTAAATCTCAACTATTTTATGTCCCTTAGTTTATCATCGAATAAACTACAGTAATAAAGCATGGTTGAATCAATCTGCCTGAGTATGTATAGTAACTTTGGTAAACGTGCGCAATGATGTAGAAATTAAATTAAATGAACAATAGTTTTAAGTACATTGTCACAAAGAGTTAGACTCATTTTTTACTATGTCCTTTATATTCTAAATATTTATTGATTCTTAATGAACATTTACATAGTATATATCAATTCAAACAAATCAAGATGTTTCAATCCTGTAGGATCTTCGTCAGCTAGACAATGAAAAAAAAGAAGAACTGAAAAAAACAACAGATGGTGCACTTAGCTGGAGGATGTGTAAGAGAGGATGGTGATAATGTAAATGGGTAAAGGAATAAACAGGTGGGTGGAATGAGAAAGGATGCAAATTACTTGAGGAGAGCATAGAGAGAAGGGTAATATAAAGACTGGAAGTAAGCAAGCTGTGTAAGTACAGCGACGAGAAATACAAGTGAATAAATAAAAATAAAAATAAAATAATATATATAAATTTAATTATTTAAAGAAACAAATAAATAAGCAAATAAGTAAATAAATAAAAAATACAGACATTTAACTGAAAATTAATGAAGAAATGATGACAATACTAAATGAACTGTCTCCAAATTGGATGAATGGCTTGTCACCAATAATGTCTGTGGGGGAATTTCTTAGGAATGTCTGTATCTCCTGCCAGGTAAGGGGTTGGATGCCAGGTGTCGTCCCAGATCCAGGTAACTATCCTGTTCTCACTCCCAAGCTCACGTCTTCACCCTTAACTAGCCCTGAAGTCCCTTAAGGAAGTTATATGAGGTAATTAATAATGCTATGAAGTATGTGACAGGTAAGTATGACTTGGGGGAGGCCAACCCTCACAATATAGGTCTGCCACCCACCAATGAAATATAAAAAGAAAATACAAAACTGCTCATGCTCAGTTACAAACACATGTTCCTCTAAATAATATTCTAGAAGTCCTAGATGGATAAGGGGTGTGAGTCAATGTTAATGGTATTTTCAGTTATGCCTGCTGCTGTCTTCCCCTCCTGTGTTGTGGTATATTCCCACATTGTGATAGCCATTAAGTCAGGATTTGTTTTTAATACAAAACAAAATGTTGGACACATTTAAGTCATCAATGCTATTGACTCATACATTGTTATTGACAGTTCTATCTAAACAGTGAGATAGAGACATTGACAGACTCCGATGTCCAACAACTCAGCGATAGGCAGGACTAACAACCAGTCACAATTATAGCTACTTTAGTTGTATTAGACTTATTCATCTGATGTCTTCTTGTTATGTGGAACTATTTAAACACTATAAGAGGTCCTTCACACCGAGTGTAGTATGAAGTGAAGATGATGGTAGCAGGTACAACAAAACTTATCTTGGCAAGTATCACTCTATGCGAGACAAAAAATATAAACAATATATAGCTGAATCAACAGGTTTATGTGCATGATCTCACATATTGGCTTAGTTTGTGCAGTGAGCAATTAGTCTCCGTTTCCTCGAAGTGTTTATATACTTTATAAAGTTGCTAGAACATAGCTAGTGTAATTTTTGTATTGTGACGACAGAGGGACTTTAAATCCCTTAGGTCCTTCAGGGAGGAATTCTATATGTAGCATCCCCACCTTCACGGTAGGGCTTCTGTATGTAGAGTCCCTCTAATTGTGTTGTTAGAAACCATTGTTATGTTCTAAATTATTTAGCTAGGTGCTGTCAACAATTGTGAAATTGAGGATCCCTCAGGCCCTAAGTGTGTTGCCCTCAGGACACAACAATCTAGAGAATTGTGCGTGTCTCTCACTCATATTGGGACAGTTGGCTTTCATGGTACCAAATCTCATACCATTATTGTAAAATGCACATTTCTTTTGCTTCTCTAATATACTTCTCAGCCACAATACAATAGTAATAGTATGAATAGCGATCAAACAAAATGATAAACTAATCTCAGTTTATTATATAGTTGAAAAACTACTAATCCAAAGTTTGAAAGGAAAATGTCTTGTTATTGTACGAACAGGTCAATTATCTCAATTCCGACATCTTCGGAGTCTCTGTTGCCATTCCGGCACACTCTCATTGTAATGGGTTCTGGAGTAGGATTCAGGATATTTCGATAAAACCACGGGGGGTTGTTAAATGAGCAGCAAGCATTATGTGGTGAAGTACAGCCCATTCCATCCCATAGTGGATTATTGCGGTAAAAAGTAGCTGCATGACCTGTTCTTGTCCCGGTATCACAAAAATAATTGTTTCCGTATTTACTAGGTACTGATGGAATTCGACTATCAGCAGGATTTATACAAGGACAAACAGAGTTGTGATCTGCATAATCCTCACGATTTGCTGCAGCAAAGGTCCATATTATAGTATCATTACCATAAGAAAGACTTACTCCATCAAATCCATTGGAATGTTCCATAGAAAAGGCATCTGTCGTTCCAATCTGATAACCAATTACTCTTCCACACACGTGCGAGTAGTTGACTTGTACTTGAAATACATCCGAGGAACAGCCTCCGGTAAAGTTACAAATCCGGCAAGTCTGTGGTAGACTAGGGTTTAGACAGAGTCCTGGAGGACATTGGGAGGAGGTGCTCTTCATGTTCAGCTGAGTGACTCTCATCCATCCTCCAGTGATATTACCACACATCTTAGTCATGTCACAATAGACTAGAATGCTAGAGCCATTGCTAGACTCTATCCAGTAGTAATCAGAAGGAGACTGTCTAGAAAGACTGGAACAAGAAGATGCAGGATACTGAGGAGATTTACCTACTACGTCCATCTGTAGGCTTTGGCCCAAATTATTCAATGACATTTGAGTGCTTTCGTTTACTTGAGAAACTCTCTGTCCAATATCAGAAAGCTGACTGCCAGCATGCAATTGAAAATATAAAATTAGAACCAACACGGAAGCTGATAAAACTGCATTGAGCAATATTAACAATACGAAAGGAATTAACAATTTTGGCTGGCAATTCCAAGATTTCTTACTTATCCTTTTCATGTCTAGTTCTGTAGAATAAGATTTTTGCTTCATTTTGAGGTCACTCCTTGTATCGCATATCTCATAAGCCTCTTCTTCATCTAATTCATACACATTCATCTTGTAGCAGATTTAGTAGCTACACTGCAGCATCCTTCAAAGCTGGTCAACGGGCTTAAATACAAGTAAATGTTTGGATTGCTTAAAGAGCATGCGCAGTTTAAGTGGTGAGCATATCCAAATAAGGGTAAGATTTGACTATTGCGCAATATTATACACTGAATACAAACTTGGATCATATCCACTATGAAATCAAACGAATACCACATTACCATTCTAAAATCACTCTACTATATACTGCACAACAGAGACACAATGGACGACATTAGTATCAGTATTCGTTACAGTTGAATAGTTGCATGCACTGTCTTGCTTATTGTTGGCTCGCGAGCGGAGCGAAGAGACACTCTCAGGGGTAACACAATTGAAAATCGGGGATGTTTGTTGGCGAGCGAGCGAGACAGTATTAGGGGTGGATAACAAAATCGGGTATATGTGACCAGCTCCCAGAAAATCGACCATTTGCAAAAAAAAAAAAAAAAAAAAAAAAAAAATGAAAATTCATTTTTTAGCTTCAGTAAGCCCAAAATTTATCAAGAAGTACGATGAGCCCTTAAGCGTTTTTCTCCGACGCTTCTCCGCAAAGATACAAACAAAAACACTAAAAGCGAGACGCCTAAAGTCCTTAAATTTCTCCGCGCCACGGTTACGCCCACATTTGCCGAGAAAAGAATGGCCGTTTGTTTACTCAAACCACGTTCTCTATAGATTTCTAGCCTTTTGGCCTTCTTGTTCACTAACTGGATATGCTGTAGCGCTTTAAAAAGCCATGGTCGTCATTTTTACAGTACGTTATCATTATTTAGTTGTGACTAGCTAACTATGGAGACAAATTATAGCGTGAAAACCCACCAAATTCACACCAAACTGTTGGTGTGAATGCCCACCATGCATGGTGTGTCCTTCACACCATGCATAGAATGTCCTTTACTGAACATTAATTATATTCATGTGCAGGCAAAAACCAATGCTATTATCATTGTAATCTACCTTATAAATGTTTTGTACACTTGTATGCTAGATAAGAGAGTTGACTAAGATTATAGTCCTCGGATTAATTAGATCTGGGATTATTAATTCTGAATAATTTGCCTGCTCTTGTGGCATAAGCTGAGCTATGGCGACCTTCTCCTCCAGGATAAGGACTGAAGTGAGCAGTATGGTAATTTGTAGAAGGAATAACACTTTAGACTACAGGTCTCTATCTAGAAACTTTAGTTTGGGTGGGTTTCAAGGCAAAATATTATTTTGCTTTGAATTAGAAGGAGTAATGGGCATGAAATTATTTATTGCCAACTGCTGTCATTTGGAAAGCTGGAAAGTTTTGGAGAAAAGCTTCTGTTCCCCCCCCCCCCCCCCCCCTGACCCCCCCCCCCAACTGACGAGCTTAATACTGTGTCCCACTTACGAAATATCAGTGAAAAAACTTTCGGATTGTTTTTTAAGTAACTGTAACTATAACAACAGTCCACGCTTCTGGGATTGGCCACGCTACCGCGTGCGCTCTAGATGAAGTTTGCTAAGTGTGCTAAAGAAAGAGACTGTGCGATAGCAACACTAGAAGAAGGTTAGAGGTTTTTTTCGTGGGGATACACGCTAGCTCTTGTGAGACTGTATGAGCATTAGTGTTACTTTGGCTCTTGCTAATAATAGTAAAATTTGGTACCCTGAGCTTTCTTTATTATTTGGATAGGTGATATAGCTAAGAGATTAGTAGTGTTTAGTTTTCTAGTTGCACTTACGTTTAAATTTTTATGTGTATCCTGTGTATGGTCTCATTTTATAGGACCACACACACACAACATGAAAGGTTTCTTAAAAATATTAATTTAGATTGGCACTAAGTGAAACCTATCTGTCCAGGCGCATCCTGGACAGGAAGAGTGAACGTTTGGAACTGCATTTTTTAACCCTTTTGCTTAATTAACCTGTCTTATTCATACCTCACCTTTCTGGTTTCACCCCTTGCCTTACTCCTACTTGTACCTTATTAACACTAATTCATACTAATTATTACTGCCTCACACACATTCATACTCTCTCCACTCACAAAGACTCTTTGTCATTTTAGGGCCCCTGCCCTAGCCTCTCTATGAAAGAGTCAGGGTAGAGCCTCCAGTTGCCTTGCTATCTCATTTTTTCAGTTTGTACTTTTTCTTGCTGCTGAAATTATAGTGCTTATTAAGTAATACTTTGCTTATTAGTGGGTGACTGTTTGTCTGGGATTAAAGGGAGATTACAGTGCGATTTTCCTGGCCTTCCTGCCTAGTTAACTGTCATTCCGAGCACGCTCCATCACTATCTAGTCTATCCCACTCAAGAGATATTGAAGTGTAGTAGAGAAGGATTCAAAAATAAACTTTAATAGAGTGTTTTGCATTATTTCTAGCAGAGCCAGGTTTAAATGATCAGGTAGAAATTAGCTAACTAATAGAAGCTTTGAAAAAATTATGATCGCAGAAATATCTGATTGAGTTACTCCATATAGCGACTAAAATATTGACTAGCCAGTTAAACATTAGTTAAGAATAACTATTTTTATTTGTTATTATTAGTTTTGCCAAATACCAAGATGGTCTTAATTTACTGTGAATCTGTAAGAAAAGAAGAAAAATGAAGGAAAAAACCACTTGCAAGCTGCTGTAAGTATGGACGCCTGTATTGTAGACTTCCGTTGTTGTTTTTATTGTGTGATTGCGTATTACATAACTTGAAATATTCACTTTATTACTTTCAAATGTAGCAAACCCTGGTAAAATTTTCAATATTAAAAATGTTGTAGTTATTTAGTTGATTGACATCAGGTGAAACTGTAAAAACTGCAGTAGTTTGAACTGGTGCACATGCATTGATTATATAGGCGTGCAAATTTTACTTTAGGAATAGTGTTTACAATTTTTGATACAGATCACTTTATTCTTAGCTGGCCTGGTCTGCATGTTTAGCTACTCCTTATGAAGACAACATTTACATCTACCAGTTTTATTTCTGGAGCAGTATTGATACTTGACTAGGAATAGCCAAATAAATTATTATTCTTGTGGCCTGAGAAATGATTTTGTAGAAGCTAGCTAGTGCATAGTAGTGCTGAGGGTTCATGAGTAGGTGCTTCATTTATATATAGCTAGGTTGTTGTTGTTGTTTGTGTTTTTTTTTGCTAAGCTCACCAATTGAGTACATATTTACTATTTGTGATGTAGGAGTTTAATTCAGTATGGATAATAAGCAACGAATTTCACGTCTCATTCTGTAGTCATGAGCTCTTCCTACTGGGTAAGAAGCTATACTTACTGGCTTTGTGGATGTGTTTTTGTTGGGCAGATCTATACATGAGTCATCAGTAGATTTATCAAATTCTATAACTGGCAATGTCATTCACCTGCTAATTGTCATATCATAGTGTTTAAATAAAAAAAATAATAATAATAAAAAAAAGCCTGTGAAAGAGAGACAGAGTACATACATCTAATAGATAATGTCTATGTATGTTTATTGTAAACTACAAGTTTTAGTTATTTCATGTCATTTAATTGCAACATTCCTTTCTTGTCAGCCCACGTGCCATTCAATGTAGTGGCGTAGGAAGTAGGAGGGGCTCTGGGGGCTGGAGACCCCCATAATTTGGGACACTATCTCACAAGGTGGTTTCTCACATGGACAATTATTAACCACAAAAAAAGCATGCCTTTGAAGCCCCCCCCCCCCCCAATACCGAAACGTCTTCCTACAACACCACAATGGAGGAGATTAACTGAAGAAAATGGTGCTTACATTCAATAGCTAATTAAATATGGAGTACCTTTTATCATTTAGATTGTGGCAAATGCAGTCTTAAAACCCATTGAGGTATCATTTGGTAAGGTTATGGAATTTTGTTGATTGAAACTACTCGACTAAGTGACCATTATAGGAGGCTCTCTTTGATTCTTTTTGTTTACCACACATACATAGCTACCATTGTTTAATTGGACAAGATGTGTATGTTACAAATGAAGGTTTAGTTAACTCCTCATAGCATCTTAATCTTTCTTTCTGGCAGTGATTCGAACTTGGATGATGAAATTGCAAGTTAGACCTCACAAGCTGTTTGTATTTTACCTTCCAAGGCTTTAGGCGGCGGCGTCATGCCAACCACCTCATGATGGGCCTTGTGCAGCCTATACTGTCCGTTCCTCATCTCACCCTAACCTCAACTGCCACACCCACTAACCTGGCCCCGCCTCTCCCAGCCAGCGAGAAGCTTGAACAGCTGGAGTATTGCCTCTCCATCGACAGCAAAGAAAGTAAATGAAATGATTGATTGAACAAAGTTCTGTGGTCCTAATACTACTAGAATATAGTTGCATGTATTTGGAAAGTAGTTGATAAAATATAAAGTAGCTAACATAAAGAATTGAAATGTATTTAGTATTTAAGGTTGGCTTTCTAATTAGTTATACTCTTCCTTTAGAGCAATTACTGATTCAGCTAAGCTTGTCCAAGTCTAAGTTCTGCTTATATTAGAGCTTTTATTTTGTTTTAGTTTTAGATTTGTGTAACTTTGTGAGTCCTACAGTTGTAGTATTTTCCTACTTGCTATAAACAATTCCTTCATGTTTTTATATTTGTGTGTGTTTATTGTAGAGCATGAGCTTGGCTTCCGCTATGACTGGTCTGTGGTGTGTAAAGTGTCAGAGGTCAGATCTGCAGGACCTGCTGATCAGATACTCAAGCCAGGGGACAGGATTCTCAAGGTAAATACAATGGGGGCAGGGCACAGAAGGTGGGTGTGACAATAGATAAGATGGGGGTGTGGCACATAGATAAGGTGGGAGTGGCACATAAACAAGGTGGGGCGTGGCACTAGATAAGGTGGTGGGGGTACATTGTAGATAAGTATATGTATGAGGTGGGAGGCGGGGCATTTGAGGGAGAGTTGTGTAACATGGTATATAGATATACATAGAATCTGTAGCAGCCTATAGTACATGTCATATTACACTAGTAAGAAAACAGAAAGGAAAATGTGTTATGATCTCTCAAGCCCCAGTATCTCTGGCATAATTCACTTCACATACTGGAATTGTCTGGTTTGGTATGGACAGAGAAAATGAATGAATGACAATGTCAGATTGTAGTAAATTCTGTATTAATTCAAATCTCTGATAATAGCAGATGGACCTCTCACTGACATTAGTTTTCAGGAACCTGATCAGTAGATGTCTAATTCCATACAGAACTTCCTCTACTATGTTAGTCATTGAAACTACTAATCCTGAACTTCCTTATCTTTCACAATGGAACTACATACAAGATAGTGCATAGCAACTGGTCAACACTATTATCATTGCTGGGTTTTTTATATTTTGATATCAAGTTATTATGGTTCCCACTTTATGCTCTTGTTTGTTAGTCTTTTTAGCTAGGTCAATAAAATCATTATTGATAAGAAGAAACCTTCAGTAGCTAGTATAATGTAGACATATTATTATATTTAGAGAGAATCACTGACCAAAAAACACATAAAGTTAAAACACCAAACGTTTCAGCTACGAACTGTAGCCTTCATGATTCTCTCTAAATATAATATATGTCTACAATACCTGATCACATAGGATTTTACAGATTTAGTATAATGTAGAATTTTAAAATAGATCGATGTTTTTTTATTAACTCTGTAGACGTCTAATTCTGTACAGAACTTCCTCTACTCTGTTAGTCATTGAAACTACTAGTCCTCAACTTCACAAAGGAACTACAAGATAGGCATAGAAACAAATCTTTACCAATAATTCGTTGTTGTTTTTAGATTACAATTAGATATTAAATTACCAGGGTTCTTCCCCCAACATAATATGTGACCGTCTACGGGAAAACCGGGCACAACGCGGCGTGCTTAAATATCGAGAAAAGATCGATTGATTTCTTAAAAAAGTATTGTTTCAAGCCGACGAAAGGAAACGGTTAGGTCTATTATAGCGGGAACGACTTAAGCTACGACCATAAAACTTGGAGAGCTCAATATCTGGATGCCGACAACTCTGTAAGTGCAAAAAAAAAATTTTTCGAAGGGTGCCGCGTTGTGCTTGGTTTTCCTGTAGACGGTCACATATGCTTTTTAGGTTAATGAAACAACTATTACCAAGGAGAAACCTTCAGTGGTGAAGAAGCTGATGGAGCCCCACAAGAACATCCTCAAACTCACAATAGAGAGACCGTCCAAACAGGAGCGCACTTACATGGGGCAACTTTTAACCAGCGAACAAGACGTAAGTTAATGAATCTCATTCAGCAGTCATAAGGTGATCCAGGACTAGTCCCATTCTCTAGTAGCATGGATATCATTTGGTACTTCTTAACATCAATTTGAGAGCTATCCAATTCAGTGCTAAGATATGTATGTATACAGTAGGCTACATCACGACGTAAGAGTTGGTACAGGGTTTACACGACTGAAACCCAAATGCCCAAAGATACTTTAAATCCTGTACTACTCACCGAGTCAATGGTGCAACCACCTTGTACCATGGCTCTAGGCTTTAGGTAATGCATAACAACTAAACTTACATTAGATGATTCACTTGTTCACCTCCTAGGAGGTGGGTACGAAATAAGTTCACTGCAAATTGAGCAATCTGATTGGACCGTTTGAACGAACTATGATGCAAGCTTTTATATCTCTCTGATTTAATGTCATTTACATATAGTAACAGTTTACATCTAATGATTTGTTTGTGTTTTCTTTGCCATGTTTTGCAGTCTTCTCTCACTCCATCTCCATGGTCTCCAAAGCCTGGGTACTCCACCTCCACGGCAGAGGTCAAGAGAGGTCAGAGTTGGTCGGGTGACCACACCCCCAGCTATAGCACTAAGAACTGTGATGACTTCACGGAGAAGTCTCTGGTAAGGTGTAACAGTTTATAGCATTGCTCTGGCTTCTAATGGGTGTGGTCTTGTCATACTAATCATATAAAGTCACTTTGTTACACAATACATGTACATGGTTATTAAGTATTTATTAATTTTGTTGTTAAGGATGCCAGTAGAGAAATAAATTAGTAGTACTATATTGGAATGTTATTTATTACTTACATGTATTTATTTCTATGAATTTATTTAATTTATGTAAAGTGTTTATTTATTAGTCATGTTTTGGTTTTTTGTTAATTAAATTAATTGGTTGATCAGTTAGCATTTATGTATTAATTATTAAGTTATGTATTTATTATTATTTAATTGTTATTATTATTATTATTATTATTATTATTATTATTATTAGATTACAATAAATGAGAGAAGTGTTGGTCAAATATCTTTAAATTCGCTGATCCTTACCAGTTCAGTGTATGATGCTATTATAATAATGATATTTTAATTCCAGACATCCCATGCGTCATTCTCCGCTCTAGATAGAGTGGGACTAACTCACGAGCGAGGTGCCCCTCCCACTAAGGAGTATGGGGGAGGGGCTTCCTACATGCCGTATGCTAAGTCTCGTAGTAGAGAGAGCTATGGCTCCCGAGAGTCCAAAGAAGGATTCTCTCAGGATACCCAGGTACTTAAAACTATTATATGTGTGAGTTTAATCCACATTTAATTTTTCACTGTTGAAGAGCTGTCGGCTAATTCTCTATTTCTAGCTGAAATATTTTCTCTGTTTTGTCAGCCAATATAACAGGGATTCATACATTATTTGCTGGTGAGCGGGGGGGAGGGGGGGGGGACTGTAGGGCCAAAAAAAAAAACGACATAGAGGGCATCAAACCTTCATAATTAGTGTCTTAAATGACAAAGTGAAATGACTAGAACTAGCAAGTGTTGATATTGAAGGAATGTTGGACATTTTTGCATAAACAAAAGGCTATAAATTTTCACATCTTATACTGGCAAGCCGGGGTAAAAAAATTTAGGGGGATGGGGGAATTTAGGGGGAGGAGGGGGGATCCCAGGGCTCTCATAGTCTGTATAATATATAATTAGTGGTGTGCTTGAGCACAAATATTGAGCGAGCCTGCCTAGTTAAATTACATAAAATTATGGTATTGTTACATAATTTACTTTAGCTATTCATGCAAAACAGTATAATAGCAGTTGACCATTAATTTTAGCAAACAAATACAGAATTACTCTCTTAATTTCCTGAATAGTGTTACCTTGTAGTATCCAATTTAAGTTATTCCGACTACCTCAATTACCAGTAACTGGTGAACAAGTTGGCAGCTCAAAAAACAAAAACAAAAACAAAAAACAATGTCCAGAGTTATTTTTGTAATTTTTAGCTAACAAGTATGGAACTACGTATTTACCACAGCTTCTCCCAAGTAATGGTTTCTTCCTTAGTTTTATTATTAAGCAATTCTGACTACCAGTGGTCTTGACAACCAACAAGCGGCATTTAGCAGCTCCAATTAAAAAAACCGTGAGTTTTTAATTTAGCGTCTGGCAAAGGGTCTCAATGCCATAGTAACCCGTCACAGTAATTTTTTGGACTTTTGAAAAATAAGCGATTAGCAGGAATTATCTCGCAATTTGGAGCTCAATTTTCAAGTAAGAAATTTTTAATTGATGTAGTATCAGAAGAAAGTGGGGGTCAAGCCTAAAAAGCCGTGTTTTTAGGGAAATAACGGCACCTACGCACGTGTTTAAGGAGCATACACACCATTTATACATATTTATATAATATATTATATATATACATATAACATATACCCGATTTTACATTATCCACCCCTAATACTGTCTCGCTTCCTCCATTCGCTCGCCAATAAAATAATCTTTACCCAACTTTTCTATTTCTAGTGGAGGTCCTCCTCTGTGGTCATTTTTGTGTCTGACTCAATCAATTCAATATTTCAATTAAAGCACTATTAATATTTCCATTTTTTTTTCAGTCTCAAGATAGTGGAAGTCAGCCCACCAAACTGATTTCCATGGTAACCAGGGTGCGAGGTCAGGGAGGCAATCAGGGGTCATCTGTTCCACCCACGTCCACTCGTCCCAGCTCCGACGGCATGATGTACGGGGACTTTAACGAGAGGAGGCTGGAATACGACGACATCCTGACCAGCGAGAGATCAGACTCCCAATACTCCCAGTGTGAGAGCTACCTGTCTGAGAGGTTGGTGGACAGCCTTAGGAAGGATTGATAGCCTTTCATGTGCATGAAATTTATTTCAGTGCATCATTGCTGTGGATACAGTGGTTTAATATTATTCTTGTTTATTTCTTGCAGTAGCTATGACTACGGACTAAGCTCCTCCCAGAGTATTAACCTCACCTTCCATACAGTGTCCTCCAAACCCACCTACAATCGGTAAGGGATAAAATCTTATAGAGTACTCCACCAAGTAACACATGCTTGTACAGTAGCAATTGTTTTAGTGGAATATATTGCAAAGTTTGTCCCAGCATCTACTAACTATGTACCTTGACTGCAAAATTAGAAGACTTAAATTTTACCATCTAGGTAGAAATTTGAGGCTGATAATGCTACATATGTATATATGTTTCTTTTACTTCCTCTTTCTTTCTTTTATCCAATTTTCCCTGTTCTGTGACGATTGACTGTGGACACAATGATGACTACTCAGGCTCCCACTCAACCACAGCCTCATAGCGAAGACGAGGAAGGAGGGGTGGGGTTTCTGGCCAGGGGTGATGCCTCTAGGTATGTGTGTGCATGCGTTTGTGAGTATTTTATACATGTGTATATACAGTAGTAGCGCATTTAATTAAAAAAAGTGAACGTGTGTGTGTTATTATAATCTATATTATAAATCCTCTAGGTGTGTGTGTTTGTGGATGTATGTGTTTATACATGTATGTATGCAATATAGAACTGGCGAAGTTTTGGTAGTATATCTGCTTGTGATAATTTCATGCCCCATGTACTAATTGCTCCTTGTAAATTATGACGTTTTCTCTTCAGTAATTACTGATTCATTTTTCATTTCCTTTAATTTAGAACTACATTTCGCACACGGAATGCGACTGACTCGGCAGCCAATTCTAACGGCAACAACTCTGAGATCACCTCTGGCTCATCCGACAGACCTGAGTCTTCACAGAGCCAGGGTCTTAGGTAAAGGGTAGACAGGGTAGCACTAGTCATGCAATGGGGATGGTTTAGAAAACCGAACGATCAAAAGCTTTTTTTCCATTCTTTTTAAGTTATTTCATTTTATAAATTTCTATTCCAGTCAAGAATTCAGTCGAGAACGGAGAATGTACGGAATGGGGATCCGAAGAAAGGGGAAACCAAAGCATCACAAATCCAATTCAGTGAACGGTTCAAGGTCTCTGTCTAAGTTGTCCTCCAGCGATCAGAACCTGACGAAGACATCCAGCAATCTGTCGATGCGTGGGCGATCTCGTAGCCAGCTGTCACTGGGCAGAGCTCCTTCAATGCAGAGTGTGATAGAGGAACCACCCAGGAAGTCAATTAGCACGACTGGTAAGAGGAATTAAAAATCTTTAGTGTATTTTTTTTCCACTAAAAATTACATATTTTTTTCTGTTCTAATTGGTTGTAATATGTGTGTATAGATATGTCTTCTTATGAGCACGACCCGTTGGCCGATGCCTCCTACATCAGAGCTAACTTCACTTACACACCTCGCAATCCTAAGAAACTGAGCATAAATGCGGGAGATGTCTTCCACATTCACGACAAGGTCAGCTTGAAGAATTTGTGTGTATGTAAATTATCAGTTACATTATTAGTCCTCTCTTTACTAGATATGTAGCAAAGATAATACTGTACACCTACTGTTTAGGAATTGTCAAGTTGGGAGTTAAGTAGTTATAACCAATTTTTAGCTCGTTGAAGACTAAATTAAAGTATGTACGGTATCCAATATTTACAGTTTTAGTAATTGACGTTGTTGTTGTTGTTGTTGCTGTTGTTGTTGTTGTCGTTGTTGTTGTTGTTGTTGTATTCTCACTTGTAATTTGTATTAGCCAGGCAGTTCACACACACACACACACATACACACACATACACACACACACACACACATACACACACACGTCACTATAATTATAGTAAGGCCAGCTAGGCTCTTTCCTTTTTTTTTTTTTTTTTTTTTTTTTTTTTCTTCATCATGTCATGATGATTGTCTATCAGGCCACACATGTTTAATATATTAATTTTGATGTAGTATATAAATTATATTTTTTGTATACTGCAGCTCTAGATTTTGCCTTGTATGAGGAGGTGGAGCCATACACGGGACTCCTCCCAGTCATTATCCTTGGCGCTTTGGCTGACCAGGTCGTGACTACACTTCTGGAGAACTTGCCCAACATGTTTTACCAATGTGAGAAAGGTGTGTCTGTACAAGTGGAATTGTAATACTTACCGTGTACAGTAGGAGACAAAATAAAGTTCCGAATTCGTTCCGTGGTACGGTCGTAAAATGGTAGTTTTTATATCGTAGTTTTTATTGTTGCATTCCGTACCGTTTTGACCAAACGGCCGACGCCGTTTACTAAAATGGTAAAAAACGATTAAGCTTTTCCGTCGATTCACAGGATTTTTTCTAGCTAGAAACTCTTCCATAGCTATATCAGCAAGCTAAGGCCTTGTATCGACCCTTAAAAGCTATGGGGATACTGCAAAAGAGATCGTACAAAAATTTAACTTGCTTCAATAGAGCTGCAGACTGAAGTTCCAATGGGCACAGAGCTCAAACGAGGTCCGCACTTCGTATGTCTTCTGTTAGCTACTGAAGGACCTCCAGTAGTAATAAATCTAAGCCCGAGAAGGCCCTAACATCGAGAAAACATCGATACTGTGTGGTGGTCGAACTAACAATTCTCCACAAGACAACTTCGAATAGGACGGCTTCAATTTTTTTTAACCAGAAATGCTTCACCTCAGGAGCTTATAAACAAAAAATCGGAACGTTTTATTGGATAAACGATTTTTTTTTTGCTTTGAGTGAGACATACGATGAACAAGAAAGATTAAGACGGTAATGCGGTCTAACGGAACGGTAGTTTTTTACCAAACGGCGTACTGTTTCCCCCCCGCTACCTAGTTTGCAACATCAAGACCACTACAGGTAAGAGTATATATAACCTTGAGTACAAAAAGGATAAATGTTTGTAGCTTAATAAAATATATTTCACTCAACTTCATATTTGCCATTGCTATTGTAAATTATAATAAAATAAAATCAAAATGGTTTGTAAAATTCATATAGAAGTTCAAGATATAGAGGATCAAGAAATGTTTATGGAATGCTCTGCTGCCTCCACGGCATTTTCTCCAATTAGAGACAGATCACCTTTGGACTCTGGTGGATTGGCTGACACATCTACAGATGAAGATCTTGGGGATGATGATGATTTCAATCCCATGACTAGTAGCAGGTACAGCACACTTGGAGGAGGCGAGGTCAGCAATTCTGCTACAAGTCAAACAAACGGGAGGGGGAGGGGAAAAATGATGAGACTTAGAGGTAGAGGTAAAGATAGAGGAAGAGGAAGGGGAAGAAAAAGAGGAAGAGGTAGGGGTGCAGTTTTACCAAGTATTCGTAGTAATAAAAAACAAAAATCTAAATTTATTGGTCCCCTAACATATCAAGACACCATAATGTCAGCACCTTGGAAAAAGGAAGAAGGAAATAATATTGTTCATACTTTTTCTGGACCACAACCTTGATCCAGTACAACCCATAAGTAGTGATGCTAATGCAATCGATCTTTTCCTTCGATTTTTTACTATTGAAGCATTTGATTTAGTGGTTGAAGAAACAAATAGGTTTGCACTTCAGTGTAGATCACAACATAACACGTCCATGGCATAACATCACACGTGAGGAACTAATGGCATTTATTGGCATGATTTTTTACATGGATATGGCTAGGCTACCTAAGATAGAGTTGTATTGGTCTAGCAAGCATGAACTTATTAGGCAGCATGTTGCTGAAGTAATGCCTTTAGTTAGATTTCAGCAAATATTGAGATACCTTCATTTGAATGATAGTGAACATCAAGTTGGAGCTAACCAGCCCGGGTATGATCCACTATATAAGGTGAGCAAAATGTTGGATATTGTTACACCTAATTTTGATCATGAATATAATTTGAATGAATCTATTTCCGTTGATGAGCCATGATACCCTTCAAAGGTCGGCTATCATTCAAGCAATACGTGAAAGACAAGCCAGTCAAGCATGGCATCAAAGTTTTTGTTCTGGCAGATGGAAAGTATGGCTATATAAAGAGATCACAAATTTATACTGGAAAAAACTCTGTTCTTAGTCAGAATGAATTAGGTCTTTCAACTAAATAGTTTTAGATCTTATGGCAGGTTTAGGAAACAGGCATCATAAATTGTATGTAGATAATTATTATACTTCACCTTTACTTTTTTTGACTCTGTGCTTGAATGGGACAAATGCATGTGGAACGGCACGAACTAACAGAAAATCTTATCCTGCTGAATTAGCGTACGAATTATCTGAGGCAAATAAACTTGAAAGAGGCTTTTATGACTATCGATCTAATGGACCACTGTTAGCATGTGTCTGGTAAGACAAGACAGTAATCAATTTCCTTACTACCATACATTGCGCTGAGGGAGATGTATCAGTCACAAGAACTGCCCAGGATGGAAGTGAGCAAGAAATCAATTGCCCACCATGTCTTCCTAACTATCAGGAATTCATGCGTGGAGTTGATCTAAGTGATCAAAGAATATCTTATTACAATGTGGGAAGAAGATCGAAAAAATGATGGAAGAGAGTTTCTTCATACCTCCTTGAAGCATGCTCTCAAAACGCTTACGTGTTGAAAATATATGGTCAAGCAAATAATAAAATTTTAAAAAACCTTTTTTCTGGACTTTCGTCTAGAACTTGCTGTACAGCTAATTGGGAATTTCAAGGGAAGATCGAAAATATGGCGACCTCGTTCCCGGTCACCTGTTGCTGTCCGACTAGACAACAATAGATCACATCTACCAATTATAGCTGATAAACACATTGAATGTGTTGTATGCAATAAAATTAGAAATGTCAGTGGTGCTTCAAGATCAACATTACGTCATGAACGCCAAGTACGATGTTCTACCTGTGAAGTTGCACTTTGTTTGAACAAAAAACTGAACTGTTATTTCAAGTACCACACTAATCCCATATACTGGAACTAGCAATATCTAAACTAAAACTAGCATTTTTTTGTTTTATTTTTACTTCTCATTGTTATTTTCACTTTTCTATGAATATTGTGTACCTTTTCATAGTTGGAATAATTGTATAATTAAAATTAAATGAAAAATGGGTAAAAAACGTTAATTAAATGTTTGTGGTTTGTAGCTTAGCAACCAATTCTGATGTCATCATGAAGGGGAGTTCATCCTGAGTCAAAAAATATATGGTTGCTATGGACTTTGATGGAAGACATTTTTGTAAGGAATTTTTTTAAGTTTTTAGTCAATTCTTAAAAAAAGTCACCAAATTTATCACTGGTCATCACAATACTGTAAAATAAAAAAAAATCATGAGTGATATTATCAGGAAGAAGTTTTGCACAAGAATAAAAAATTAAAATAATAGAGTCATTAGTGAGGTATTATTTACCTGTCAAAGCTTGGAGACAATCTGGGAGCCAGTGTCTGCTCTAGGGAGAAACAATACTGATAAAGTAAGCCAAGAAATACAATATCAAACAGCTGCGCTCTTTACAACTTGTAGCGGGGGCGGGGCCTCGGTTAGTTTTATCAGTGGTGGGCGGGAAGCTTTGAATTACCCGTGCAAGCTAAGTTAGCGGTCGTTTTACTGTTTTACTATTGCGGAGCACAGCGGAGTTTTGTGTTTTTTTGTGGTGCGCGCGCGTTGCTATGTCCCAGCACCCTTAAATGTTCCGATATTCAAACATTTATACATGAATAATATCAGATCAAAGTTATTATGACAGTGTTAAATTATATAATGTTGAAATATAATTCATTTCTAAAAAAATTCACTTTCAAACTAAATGGGCCAGACTATCGGAGATAAAGACACGCCCACCACACGACTATGGAAATAACTACAATTACTCCAATTTCCAGATTAATACTGCATGTAATGTCATTCTCACTTTTAAATTATGATGACGATATGGTAATGATGATTAGTAGCTAAGATAGTGATTAGATAGAAGTAGCTATTGACAAATAAGAATGTATCAATGAAGTTACTTTCAAATTAAAAAACAAAATCCCAATGCTTTGCTCTTCAATCCATATAATTTTTGCGAAGAGAACTCTTTAGCAAATTCATTTTGTGGTTGTTGATGAACTGCAGTATTAAATTGAACTTACAAATTCATTCTGCAATGTATGAGTGAATATCTCATTAATTTGGATGGTCAATGAGAGCAATGTGACGATTTAAAACCTTAATGATACACATAGGGAATGCAGTATGTTTCTCTTTGTTATATAAACACAAACTTAACTAAATCATAGAAAATAAATTTTCAATGGCTGAAATGTGTAAAATTATATATTTAAAGGAGATCTCTTAATTTACACATCAACAGAATTGGGGATATCTATGAAAAAGCATTTCTAAGGAATGGACACAACTGTACTTATTGGAGCTGTTTTGGTTTATTTGTTTTCCCATTGCTGTGTTGATTTAGTCCCTCAAACCAGATGTCAAGGAGATTGAAAATGCTTGTACATAAAAATACAAAAATTACAGTAGTAAATATATCCAAAACTAACGCATACAACAAGATACTTGTGTGTCTGGGAGCAGGGAGCCAGATGTTTTCTATGGCAATGAAGATATTTACAGGGCAGAAAGACAAGAAGGGCTGGGGTGGGCAGGGGAAGAGAATAATGTACCATTATATTCCAAGTGTGATATGAAGAAATACTTGTTATACTTAACTTCTATTTACCTATAATGTTTTGTTTATTTTTTTCCAATAACACAGACCCAATACATAATTATGTATCTGCTGGTATAAAATATGAACTTCTTTAGTTATCTTTGTGATTTCACGTTGCTATGGTGATGTAGATTCTGAGTAATTTTAAGTTTGTTATATTATGTTTGATGCTACCAAATAAGCAGTGAACTAGTCATAAAACACTAATAAAAGAAATTATAAAAATTAGCTTTTTTGGCGAGTGAGGACACTAAAATTATATTGAATGAATAAAGATGAGTGCAAATCTGTCAGCGAGCTCCAGTGATGTGTATGCTGTAGTAGATAAGAAGAAGAAAGTCACAAAGAAAACAAAACCTGAAAATGATTCAACTCAATTTGCAGTGTATTCGGTTGTGGAAAAAACTAACTTTTCAGAGAAAAAAGTGCTAAAGTTAAACATGAGAGAGTAGTGTCAACTGATGAAGCATCTGTTTATTCAGTTATAAGCAGAGAAAATATTTCTAAGTTTATTTGCAGTGAAAATGATCAGAAAAAAGAAATCAAACGGTCACAAAGTGCGTATTTGAAATACTGCTTAATACTTGTAATACCGGTAGTTGCGACTGTTTTGGTATTTATTATCCTGCTTGCTATTATTATTAGCTTGAATTCGGCTATCAGTAATTTAAATACAGAAGTGGCAGACATTGAATCAAATGATTCAAGCAACTATGAATTACACATCTTATCAGAAATTTTGATAAAGTTTGAATAGAATTGAACATGCAGAACTTAACAATAACTTCACTAATGAGTTTACTCAATGAACAAATGGACAAGTTAGAATGAATTCAATATATTTTTAAATATGAATTTTTCCGATTTAAGTAAATGGACTGAATATCAACTCAATAACATCTCACAAGAAATAGATGTCCTGAATTATTATATACTTGCTAACAGTTCAGCAAGACTAATAATTCCCTATACAAATGGACAATTTTCCCCTCTTGTAGAGAAATACTATCTGGTCCTTCAGGCTACTATCTTATCAGATTGTCTAATGGTTCTATTGTAACAGTATTCTGTGAGATGATGACCTGCAATGGTGTCAGTGGAGGGTGGATGAGAGTGGCTGCTCTACCAAAACACCGCAATGGCACAGCACAATGCTTTCCAAATTTAACTCATTACCAAAGCAGCAGCAGAACCCAGTGTGTCAGGAGTGACACTTCTGCTGGATGTACGTCTGTTATATTTCCAGTGTTTGGAGTTGAGTACTCGCATGTCTGTGGTGAAGTCAGGGCCTGTGGAGCCTCCCTCCTGTGAGAGGAAGAAGTAAAGATGATCAGGAAGAAAGAAGATTATTATTTTTGTGTCATGTCATTTGTTGAGTTTTGTGTCATTGTATATTCCCGCTATGGTAAAGGGTCGATCGCAGTTGGGCCTGTCTGCTCATGCGCGGTGGACTCAATGTTGAACATATTATGTGCGTGTGTCCCGTGTTTGCTCAGTCTGTCTTTTATTTTATTTTGTGCTAGCTGTGTCCCTGACCAGTGCATAGACTTTTAATTAAACTAACTTAAAAGTGCAATTGAGAGCCTAGGCGTACCTGCGGGATATCAGTCACGCTACGGACTCTGGTGGCGACTACCGATGGGATTCGATCGACTAATACTTCGTTTGCAGTTCCATCCCCCACAGTTGGTGGCAGCGGCACTACGAGGAGCATCGTAAAGGCATCTTCCGTGGTGTTCTACTACTCACGACCGTTGAGCGGCTACAAACTGTTCTGTGTTTTGTGTTTTACTTGTTTTCTATTTAATTCCTGTGTCACGTGTTTAATTTTTGTAAATTTTTTGTTTTTCTGTAGGCTTCCGAAGTCTCTTGTGTTCTGGGCTGCTGTGGATGTTGACGAGAGCGCGGTACGACAGAGCTTGTAAGCGTTCAGGTGGCAATAGTGAGGCAAGTGCAAGTGCTGGTGAGGGTGTGGATTCAGTTAGTAATAGAGCTGTTATTACTGAGTCTGGGATTGATGGTAGTGTAGTGAGAATGAACAGTGAAGAAGTTGATGAGTTGACTGGGAGATTGGGTGAAGGTGTCTCTGAGGCTGATGAAGAGGGAGGAAGTAGGATAAGAAGAGAAAGTATTACTTTAGAGGATGATAATTTGTTAGAAACTTCAGAGCGTGGTATTACAAGTGATGATAAAGTAGACAAAATGCTGATGTTAGTACAAGGGTTGTTGTCGGGTATGAAGGAAGAGAGAGATTCTAGGAGAAATACGGTCCTAGATAAGGGTCGGATGGTAGATCGCATCCTCCCGTATAGAGAGGGGTCGAACATTAGTCACTTTTTGTTGACGTTTGAGGCTGAGTTGAAGGATATTGGTGTGAACAAGAGTGAGTACAGGCATATCTTGATATTGAAGTTACCTTCGAAAACTAAAGAGAGTGTGTTGGATCTGATGGGTAGTGGTGCTTGTATGTAGAAGTTGAAGGCGAGATTGTTGGAGAAAGTGGGATTGAGCCAGAGAGAAGTTGAAATTAAACTATTTGTTGATTTAGAGGACGAAACTAAGAATATCGATCGAGTGGAGAGGTATAGACATGTCAAGACGCTTGTGGACCGGTTTGCAATGAATGCTAAAGACAAGAATCAGTTAGCCCTGTTTCTGATGAAAGCAATATTTAGGCTAGGGCTACCCTTAGCAGAGCAAGGGCTCATTGATAGTAGACAGATTAATTCGTATTCAGATTTATATGAGGTGGAAACAACATTAAAAACCACTAACTTGCAGTCAAGAGGACAGTTAAGGGGTCCTAGGAGAGAGGACAAGTCAGTAGTGCGGTGTTTTCGTTGTAATGGTTATGGCCACAAGGGTTTTGAGTGCAGGACAAGATTTAATGATGGTTTTAAGATTGTGTGCTATACATGTAACCAGCAAGGTCATAAGTCTCCTGACTGCCCCAAGAGAAAAGATAAGGATTATGGTGGCAGTAGTAATAGTAGTGGTAACAGTGGTAGCAGGAGTGCCACAAGTTCAACTAAGAGTCTTGGGATCAGGGGTGGAGACAAGCCTAAGACATGCAACTTGGTGGCTATCAAGTCTGATGGTCACTCCGTTGATGGAAAAGTGAATGGCTTTGAGTCCCAGTTTGTGGTTGACACTGGAGCGGAGATTACCATTGTGCCTGGCAATCTGGTGTATGAGTCCCAGTTGTTCCTAATACAGTAGAGATACTGGGTGCTACAGGAGTCCCGGTAGAGACGAGGATGGCTGAGGTAGATTGATGTGTTGGGGAAAAAGTTCCTTAAGAAAGTAGCTGTTGCCTCTGCAGGGATGTTGTGTCAGAAAGTTTTGTTTTCAGTGGCAATGGAGATGAAATGTGCTGAGAGACTGTTGGCAGAGGCTTGCGGGTCAGAGAGTCCGTTGAACAAGAATGAGATTGGGGAGCAGTCTAAAGGTTGTGAGCTATTGGCTGCTAATGCTGTCACTCGTTCCATGAGTGAAAGAGAGTTAGCTGAGAAAGCTTCAGAGGAGATCAGAAAACAGGAAGGTTCAGTGCCTGTCCTTGGAAGAGATAGACAATATTGCTGGTGAGCAAGTGTCTGTTGAGAGTACTGTCGAGGCTGCAGTGTTGGATAGTACTGAGGTGGCTAGTGAAGTTCCAGGTGTTGGGGAGTCAGTAGGTTCTGCTGAGGTTGTCTCGGAGTGGTCTGCAGTTGAGGCAGATGGAGATGTGGAGTGTGCATCAGCAGATGAGGCCAATGAAGGTGAAGTTGAGCCAGTAGACCTAAGCTGCCCAGTGTTGGTTGATGTCGATAATTTGGAAAGGCTGAAGAGAGAGACTGCGGAAGATGGAACCTTGCGACATTGCAGAGAATTGGCGAATGGTGATAAGATGGGCTATAGCCGCAAAGATGGGTTGCTGTTCCATAGAGTAGTGGATGAGGTGTTAGGAGCTCGGGAAAGATTGGTGTTGCCTAAAGTGAGAAGAGATGCAGTGCTGAGGCTGGCACATGATCAGATGGGTCATGTGGGTGGCAAGAAGATGAGAGAGTTAGTGAATTCGAGGTTTACTTGGCCAGGGCTGGGTGCTGATATTGATGCATATTGTAGTTCGTGTGAGTTGTGTTTGAAAGTTAACAAAGCTGGTAACAGGAAGGTGCAGATGGTGGAGAGACCTATCATCTCAGAGCCGTTCGAAAGTGTAGCAGTAGACATAGTGGGCCCACTTCCCAAGGGCAAGGGTGGTGCTCGGTTTGTTCTTACTTTGGTTTGTTTGGCGAGCAGGTGGCCTGAGGCGGTTGCTATGAGGACATGTATGGCTGCGGAGGTTGCAGAAGGGTTGATAGCAATGTTCTCGAGGTCAGGTTTCCCCTTGAAGATATTAAGCGACAGGGGTAGTGTATTTATTGGTAAGGTGTTGAAGAGAGTGTATGAGATCCTGGGGATTGATAGTATACAGACATCCCCTTATAGGCCACAAGGGAATGGTATTGTTGAGCGGTTTCATGGCACGCTCAAGCCCATGTTGACTAAGGCGGTGGCCAACGGAGTTGATTGGGTCACTTTCCTGCCAATCGCTCTCTTTGCCATTCGGCAGGTTGTGAATAGGGATACTGGTTTCTCACCTCATGAGTTGGTGTTTGGTAGGCGGATGAGAAGTCCATTGGATTTGTTGTATGCTGGTTGGGTTTGTGACTGTTATAAGGAAGTTGAAGTTAGTAAGTGGGTCGTGTCATTGCAGGAGAGGTTGAAATTGTTGCATGAGGTAGCAGTGGCGAGTGCAAGTATTGCAACTGCTGTGAGAATGAAGAGTTTTAACAAGTCTAAGTCATTGAGGGATTGAACGTGGGTGATAAGGTCTTGTTGAGGATTCCTGGATTGCATGCGGCATTGGAGGCTTCCTGGGAAGGTCCCTATGAGGTGGTGGAGAAAGTATCAAGAGTTAATTATAGAGTGTCACGTGTAAAGAAGGTGGGAAGAAGAGTAAAATAGTTCACATCAACAACACAAAGAAGTATAAGAGCAGAGGAGTGGGTGTAAATGCAGTGTGTGTAGTGGCGGAGGAGAATAAGGAGATGAGTGATATGTGAAATAAGAAATGTGTGTTGGAAGAAAAGAAATGTGATGATTATTGCGAGAAGAGTCTGCAGAGAGTGTTGAGCAGATTGGAAGGTTATTTTAGCGAATGTCCAGGTTTATGTACATTGGGGGAGTGTGTTATTGAGGTCAAGGAGGGTTGTGATGTTGTCAACTTGCCACCTCATCAGGTACCTATGCATATAAGGGGTGCGGTGAATGAAGAAGTGAAAAGTTATTGAGTTTGGGTATCATTGTGGAGAGTAGCTCGGAGTGGTGCAGTCCGGTGGTGACAGTGAGGAAGAAAGATGGGGGTGAAGCTGGTCTTAAAGTGAAGCTGAAGAAATGTGAGTTTGGGAGGAAGTATATGGCCTATCTAGGACATCAAGTTGGTAGTGGTAAGGTGGCTGTGCCAGAGATGAGAGTTAAAGCGATATGACTGAATATGGTAGGCCGAAGACCAAGAAGCAGCTAAGGTCTTTTCTTGGCTCGGTTGGGTACTACAGGGCTTTTGTCCGTGGTTTTGCTGGGTTGTCAGTGAAGCTTACTCCGGCCGTGTCTCTGTCAGCTCCACAGAGGGTCCAGTGGACATGGGAGATGGACGAAGCCTTCCAAAGTTTACGTAAGTGTTTATGTTCACGTGTTGTGTTAAATGTTCCATGTGCGAAAGATTGTGTTGTGTTGTATACGGATGCATCAGGTGGAGGAGTCTGTGCATGTTTACATGTTTGTAGAGAAGAGGAGGAGTTGCCTGTGGCTTTCTTCAGTAGACAGCTAAGAGGTGCCGAGAAGTCATACTCGGTCATCGATTTGGAAGCTCTAGCCATTATTGCAGCAGTGCTGCATTTTGACTTTTATTTATATGGTGTGGCTGTGGTTGTCTATACAGATCATCGTGCTTGCACGTCACTTCTGTCCAGCAGGCAGCTGAATAAGCGTCTCAAGCGATTTTCCCTTAAACTACAGGACCGTGAACTCGATATCAGATACAGGCGGCCTGGCAAGACTAATGGCAACGCTGACGGACTTAGTCGTCAGGACTGGGATGAAGATGAGCTTAATTTTGAATCAGAGGTCGTCCTAGGTTATCAGACTCCACCTACAGGCGAAGTCTTAGCCGGGGGAGATGTGGGGCCTCCCTCCTGTGAGAGGAAGAAGTAAAGATGATCAGGAAGAAAGAAGATTATTATTTTTGTGTCATGTCATTTGTTGAGTTTTGTGTCATTGTATATTCCCGCTATGGTAAAGGGTCGATCGCAGTTGGGCCTGTCTGCTCATGCGCGGTGGACTCAATGTTGAACATATTATGTGCGTGTGTCCCGTGTTTGCTAAGTCTGTCTTTTATTTTATTTTGTGCTAGCTGTGTCCCTGACCAGTGCATAGACTTTTAATTAAACTAACTTAAAAGTGCAATTGAGAGCCTAGGCGTACCTGCGGGATATCAATCACGCTACGGACTCTGGTGGCGACTACCGACGGGATTCGATCGACTAATACTTCGTTTGCAGTTCCGTCCCCCACAGGGCATATGGACAGAATACTCCTACAACACTGATCACAACTATGACAGGGAATCTTGTAAACTACTATCTTCTCCATAATATCCCAGTGTTATATTGGAGAGACTGGTAGATTAAGTGTCTGGCTATACACGAGATTAGGAACAGTGTGCAAGTCAATCAAGTGAGATAGACTGTGCTGGACAACTCAGGTGTGTCTATGGCATTTGCAGTAACATTAGCTTCATCTCCAGTCTCAGAGAGGGCTAGTAGCAAGCTAGTAGTCTCGCGAACCAGACCCTTTACCTAACCTAAGTAAAGGGTCTGGTTCGCGAGGCTAGCAAGCTAGCATCATTGTTGACCACAATTCTTTGTACCTCAACATCAGCCACTATCCCTGGTTCCAAGCCAGGAGCCCCCAACACTTAGCTAATAAGTTACAGTTTCATAATTAATTTTGTGTCAACCTTTACTTCATTTCTGTTCGTTTTCCTTGCTATGCACTATTATTTGTGCGAACAACAACCAAAATTACTTACATATAGCTACCTGAATAGGAAACACCATGGGGTTAGGGAGCTATAAACAAGCGTAGAATTTCCACGGGACCACTTCCCTATACACTACCGGAATTGCATTTTGTAATTAGGGACTATGCAGTCCCCTTTAAAAAAAAAACACTCCAAAGTTTCACAGCTGATCTCACTCGCCTCACCCACAGTTGGATAAAGGATTTTACTTTCGAGACTGCTATCATTACCTGACAGAAAAGAGCCAACATGGGTAGTTTACAAATGCTTTACCAGTCTCAAAAGCTGACAAAGAAATTATAAACTTTTTAATGTGATTTGCTAATGACATTCTGAAGAAAGTCGAAACTGTGACTGTGGAATATAATATAGATCACAGTTCCAAGTACAATATTTTACTGGTATAATATTCTATTGTCTTGTAATTGTGGTTTGGGTGATCCATTGCATTTGTGTAATACAATAGCTAATCGAAAACTTTTTAAATCTAATCCGTTGCATCGTAGCACTTTTGCAATAAATCCTTTATTTTATGTTTGAAATCCCACTTATTTTTTTTTGTTTTTGTTTTTTTGTTGTTGTTTTTTTTTGTTTTTTTTATACATTTTTGTCCCTAGCTATTTGTTAATAAAATTAATTAGGCTGTAAAAAGACAAATATTTGATGAACTGTGCCACTCAGGAATAGTAGCTAATTGTTGATATTTAGTGTGTGTGTTGTATTATCTGTCACAAATTATAAACCACTTGATATCAGTAGCTACAAATCTGAAACTATAAGTATAACACATTTACGTGTGCCTCACTTCTTCTAAAACTTCAATATAGCCCCAACTCTACCTTTATCATTGCAAATTATGGATAAGCAAAATATAAAAAAACAACTTAAAATGATATGAAAACATACTAATCAGTATCCACTATATATAGTTTCATGACCAACGATTCTTAAGACATTGCCTTGTGCACTGTATGAAACCTCTGCAGTAATCTACATTAGGTGCGGGTCATTCACAATTTCCACTAGCCATGAGCCTGCAAATTATCATTCTGCTATTACTATTGGTTTCCAAAAGTAGTCTTCTACCTGTTTATGTAACAAACTCAGCAGATAATATTGTTGAGTCTTGTTGCACAGTTGAAGGTGAATTGAAGAGTCCCTGCGTAACACTTCAAATGCTGGCTGCTGGAGACTTTCCAAATAATGAAAGTCTGAGTGTTTATTTCATAAATGCTCATTATTCCGTTCATGAAGACAGTAGTGTTACATTGAGATCACTCACTTCAGCAAGTTTGAAGCCTTGGAATGAAGAGAGGATTGTAACGATTTTATGCATGGGACGTTTTTCAATTGAAATGAGTAGTATCCAAGAGTTCATAATGCAATCCATCAGATTTACCAACTGCGGCAGACAAAGTCATCTATTGCAAGTCGACAGATGTTCAAAAAATACTTCCATTATCATTTCACAAATGGAATTTTTTCAAACTGAAGGGTGCTCATTAGTTTTACATTGTGCAGCACCAGTTGTCTTGAATCTCCATAAAAGCATATTTGAATCAGGTGAAGAGAGTGGTCTAAACTACAGCATCTATGTCCACTCCAGTCAGTTAAACTTCATGTTGTCAGAGACCTCATTTATCAACAACAGAGCAGGTTCCATCTACTTCAACTCCAATGGTACAGTGAATATTGACTCATGTTTATTTGCTAATAACACTAGCAATACCACTGGGAGTGCTATTTACTTGAATGATTCAACAGAAGTCATTATCAACCGGTCAAATTTTTTTAATAATGATAATACTGCAATAACTGTAGTTCAGGATGGTCAGTGGGCATCACTTCTAGTAAACAACAGTATATTTGAAAGAAACAAAGGTTTAAATGGCGGAGTCTTTTCCTTGCACCATTCTTTTAAAATCTCAATACATAACTCAAGTTTCACTGGTAATCGGGCTACAAGAAGGGGAGGTGTTATTTATGGAGGCATTGAGCGAAGTGAATGGTCCTCAATAACCATAGTTCGCTGTACATTTGTAGAAAATGCTGCGCATGAATCGGGCGGTGTTTTACGTATTGGAAATTACGAAGTGCTCTCCGTTGTCTTGAATTATACTTTATGCTCAAAAAATAATGCTAGATTTGGAGGAGCAATAACCATTAATAATATCACAACATTCAAATTAAAAATGCTAGAGATGACATTTGTTCAGAACAGGGGTTCATTTGGAGGAGCGATGCATGCTTCAAATGTGAAAGACTTCATATTAGAAAGAGGCGTTTTTATTCATAATACTGCTAGCCGTGGAGGTGCTTTATATTTTCAACATGTTGACTCTATTGCCATGCACAATTGTAATTTTCAATACAATATTGCTAAATCATCTGGTGGAGCACTCAGGGTTTGGCATAGATACCTTGAATACACAACATTCAAATTATCTGACTGCATTTTTAGTTTTAATAGAGCCTTAGTAGGAGGAGGAATTAATTTGTTCAGAACAAAACTTTCTGCTAGTTCTTGTAACTTTATTAGTCATTTTGCCCTTGCTGCAGGAGGTGTGATATCTTCAGCACAATCTGTATTATTTTTAAATAACTATAGTTCTTATAATAATTCTGCCGCAGGGAGCGGAGGAAGCATTTATGCTACAAATTCACCTATACGTTTTACAGGGAATTCCTATTTTGACAGGGACAGTGCAATGAGGGGTGGAGCAATTTATATCGTGGATATAATTAGTGATTGCAGCAACACTTACTGCTCAATATCCTGGCATAAAAACTCCAGCATTAACTTTATAAACACATTTGCGAGAAAAAACGGATCGATGATTTACGGAGGCATGATGGATAGATGCCATAAAATACAAAAAGGAAATTCTTTATCATCTTTATCTTTCAATAATATGCCCTATGATATAAACTCTAATGGGATAACGTCTAATCCATTAAGAATATGCCAATGTGAAAACAACATTATCGACTGTGAATTAAGATCAGACAACAGAATAGTCACTCCTGGAAAAACCTTTTACATTCAAGTCACTTGCCTGGATCAAATGAAACAAACAATTCCATGTGTTGTTAGAGGAGAATACCAAAATGAAGCTGTTCATCTGGGACAGGGTCAGAGTTTGAGGTACACCAATGGCTGCACCATTCTTTCATTCAGTGCTTATTCAAATGATGCTAGGAATTCAGTACTGAAATTAACAGGAGGGATATGTAATAGTGAGGACTTAAATGACCTAGAGGGTGTTTTAAACTTCAACGTGGTCATTAATACATGCCCGACAGGATTCGAAATTGTCAAACTTAAATGCCAATGTGATCAACGTCTTAAAGTACTCTTTAAAACAGGTCTCAGATGTGACATTGAATCTAACACAATTATTATTGACCAAGGATGGATAAGCTATGACGGTCATTACTTGAAAGCTAGTACTGTATGTCCACTTAGTTATTGCTTACAAGAGAATAAAAGTATTTCACTTCAAAATGCAGACAAGCAGTGTAACCATAATCGAAGTGGAGTTCTATGTGGCCAGTGCATTTCCAACTTAAGTGTTACTTTGGGAAGCTGGCAGTGTAGCGACTGCTCTAATCAGTCTCGCTATAATTTCATATGGTTAGTTGTTTCCATAGCACTGGCAGGAGTGGCTCTGATTGTGTTTCTATTTCTTACAAAGATGACAGTATCGAGTGGTACTTTGAATGGGCTAATATTCTATGCAAATGTCATCTCATTTAGTGGCTTGCTGGATGGGCGGGGTAACTCTATTCATCCCATATTTCGTACAACACTGTCCTGGATAAACTTGGATTTAGGCATTCAAGTCTGCTTTTATCATGGAATGGATGTTTACCAGAAGACATGGTTACAGTTTATCTTTCCCTTCTATATCTTGCTCCTTGTTATTGCCATCATCATCTTATGTCATTATTCTCCCCAAATTATGAAACTATTGGGAATGAGAAATATCGAAATTTTGGCTACTCTGTTTTTACTATCCTACACTAAACTTTTAAAAACTATCTCTGTTGTTTTCAGTGCTATAAACATCAGCGTAGGTGACTCTAATGATACATCAGATCCTTTGACTCTCCAAAGAGTATGGGTTTATGATGGTAACATTGATTATCTCAGTGACAAGCACCTTCCATTGTTCATAGCAGCCCTACTTATCTTGCTATTCGTCTTTCTTCCTTTCACATTGCTCCTTGTATTTGGTCAATATTTGATATATTTGCCAAACAGAAAAGGATTACAATGGATTCACAGCACTGTTGTTTTCTCTATTCTAGATGCCTATCATGCTCCTTATACTCGATACCACCGATACTGGACTGGTCTAGGTCTGATGGTTCGTTGTTGTCTCTTTACCATATTCAGTACCAGTTACGACATACAGAAGAATCTGTTCTGGTTAAACTTATCATTGATAATTCTACTTTGCTACAGGCAAATGTTTTGCAGCAAAATTTATCGCCATAAATTCTGTGATATTTTAGAGTTGTACTATTTGATGAATGCAGCTGCTCTGTCTGCAATACTTTGGTACAGTGACAGCAAATATGCGTTTACCGTCTCAGTTGTTTTAGCCCTGATCGGTTTCTTCATCACTGTGATATATCATGTATCTCTAATAGTAAAAGAAACAAGGATAATTCGCAAACTAATGCAACCTATCTTAATTTTTTTCATTAAGATACAGCCAAGATCAAGTAATGCTGCGAATGTAGGTATTGCTGCTATTAATCCCAGCAATTCTTCTACACGTGTTGAATTAAGAGAGACACTTTTAGAGAACTGATCAAAGAAATAATATACTGGTGGTCAAAACAGTTGTGTGAAAATTTTAAAACAGTTGTGAAAAATTTTCAATCAGTTGTGTGAAATTTTAAATCAGTTGTGTGAACATTTTATTTAAATCAGTTGTGTGAAATTTTGAATCAGTTGTGTGAAAATTTTAAAACAGTAGTGTGAAAAATTTAAGTCATTGTTTTTATAATAACAAGTATGCAATTCATTATCACCTTGTTAATATATACTAAATTCTGTAATTAATTCAGACAGACAACAAGGAATGAGCTTTGGCAAGACTGTTAGTGATAGAATACACTATTGTCAGGGCCAGCCTAGACAAACCTCCCTGGCTTATAATTAACCCCAAGTAGTACAAGTATAAGAACGAGAGAGGATGCTCCACTCTACCCTTTTATAGGCATAGCAGAGCAGGGCCCCTATGAGACAAAAACAAGCAATGCAAACAAAGAGCAGGCTAGAGATGGAGAGCAATAGTGTAAGGGTGAATGAGGTATAATAACTGTTAATAAGAGTGAACACAAGAAGTACTAATTAGTAATGTATGCAGTCACACATGCAATGAGCAATTCCAGCTTCTGTTCAGGCATGGCCAGAACAACAAGGTTTCTTATTTTCTTTAAAAAAAACTTTGTTGTGCTGTTCAACTTCATAAATAGCTGCAATATCAAGAGTTTATTCTGCATACATATACTCGCATTATATACTGAGATGCTTTTTCATTCAACAGTACTAGATTGCTTTGTAGTAATTTATGAGCATGTGTGGAGTGAATATTTTAATCTAGGGTGGAATAAAAATAATATTATATACATATGTGATGCATTCTAAAAACTGTGTGCTTTCATTAAGACTTGCTATTCTGAAAGAGTTATTTTGGTCATTGAAGGAAATGCTCTGCTTAGGTAAAGCATACAAACATTAATACCCTTTAATCACTACTTCCTTAATTAGCAAGGCCACACCCAGACAGCACCCATCATTATATTTTTTTATTGTGAAGTACAGTTGATTTTTTACACATACTGGGTAATTCCTCAAAGAAAACCTTATTCTTCAAAATTATTTGGTAAATCGCTTGATAAAGCAGCTGGCAGTTATGTGTAGCTAAAATAATATAACCCAGAAAAAAATTACTATCTAAGAACCCTTCACCTTGGATTTATAACCAAAAGTATAATTACTTCCTGTTGTGGGAGGGGCTTAGCGATGATGTAGATAGGGGAACAGCTGTCTTTAGTTTATATAGTAAGCCTATGGCTGTGGGCTTGTTTTAGTTAACTAGGGATGTCTGATGAGTCTGAGGCAGAAGAAAGCAGCCAGTACAGATCAGACTACAGCTCATCAGAGACAGCAATGGTAGTGTAACAACAGTGCCAGATTCCCTTGCAGCTATGAGCCAAGGCTATGCCTGATTCCTTACAGCTATGTTGTGATGGAAATGTGTGTGTGTGTGTGTGTGTGTGTGTGTGTGTGTGTGTGTGTCTAAGGGGGGTGGGGGGTGCAGATTTATAGTTTGGGAGACACAGGGAGACACACACTATGCAGATTTACGTGTTGAATGGCATTGGTAAACTTGTATTTAGCTTAGTCAATATGAAATCATATTTTTCCATGAAATATAAGTGGTTTTCATGAGAGTAAATTAACTTGTGATACATGGTGCACCTCACATTAAAGCAGCTTCAGTTACTCCTGATGAAGCAGTAGTGATTCTTATGGTACTTCAGATGCCAATGGTAATGCTTCCAATACCAGCAGAGATAAATGCTAGCATAGGGCCTAAACGTCACAGGTTTCAAGCAATTTTTTGTTTAAATTGTCTACCATGCAGCCACAATGCTTGAGAAATACATATTATATACGTAGGTCAGTATAGGTCAGTAATTGATAATACGTAGCTGGTACTGCCTGGCTAGTATAGCAGGCAAACTTGAGATTATTTACTAGTTTTAACTCCAAACAACAAAACTAGCAAACTGACAGCAATTATATTTAATTTACTTCAATTCATTTCAATGTAATTGAATTAATATACAACTGCTTTACATTCCAAAGCTGACATAGTAAGAGTTAATATTATTTAGAAATATTTCAGTGTTTTGTCCGACAATGGAGATCACACGCCATAGTTTATCCAGCAGTAATTTTAAGTTTCTTGTCTTCTTTCTTAATGCACATAATATTGCATTCCATAGTTTCTTGTCTACATTGTTTTTATTGTCCTCATTTTCTGATCTAATTGCTTCAATCTTGGGTGATTCCTCCACCACATTCCTTTTTTCCGTCTTTATGTCTTTTAAATTCGCTTCCTTGGCATGAGCAAGTTTTTCTCCTTTGCTTGAATTTACAGTTTCTGTCGATGTTTCAACTTTAGATGCTTTCTTTGCCTTTATTCTTTGTATCAATGTTCGTTTCGATTCAGTTTTCTTCTCAACTTTTGACGTCTTCTTTTCCTTCATTGTTTGTGTCATGTTACTTTCACTTTTAACCTTCCTAGACCTGTTGTCCTTTCCACTGCATATCAGCAATCCATTGTTTGCTTGCATATTCTTTATAGCATCTCCAGTCCTTGTAGTACTAACTGGCACTTTCCATGCCTTACTTGTGACTCCTGTCTCACTCGTTCTTGTCCATGCGGCATCTCCCGCCACACTTCTGTTGTAAGTATTTTCTCTCCTTTGTTCAATTTCCTTTGTGCTCCTCTCTTCCCTTATGTTCTCTTTTCCCCCAACATTTTCTTCTGTATTGAAATCCTCTTTCACCAGAGTTTTCATTTCCCACATGTCCTTTTCTTCCCTCTCATCCTCCTGTTTCCTCTCATCCTTTGCTTCCCTCTCATCCTTCTCTTCCCTATCCTCCTCCTCTTCCCTCTCATCCTTCTCTTCCCTATCATCCTTGTCTTCACTCTCATCCTTCTCTTCCCTATCCTCCTCCTCTTCCCTCTCATCCTTCTCTTCCGTGTCATCCTTGTCTTTCCTCTCATCCTTCTCTTCCCTATCATCCTTGTCTTCACTCTCATCCTTCTCTTCCCTATCATCCTTCTCTTTCGTGTCATCCTTGTCTTCACTCTCATCCTTCTCTTCCCTATCATCCTTGTCTTCACTCTCATCCTTCTCTTCCCTATCATCCTTGTCTTCCCTCTCATCCTTCTCTTCCCTATCATCCTTGTCTTCACTCTCATCCTTCTCTTCCCTATCCTCCTCCTCTTCCCTCTCATCCTTCTCTTCCGTGTCATCCTTGTCTTCCCTCTCATCCTTCTCTTCCCTATCATCCTTGTCTTCACTCTCATCCTTCTCTTCCCTATCATCCTTGTCTTCACTCTCATCCTTTTCTTCCTTCTCATCCTTCTCTTCCCTCTCATCCTTCTCTTCCCTCTCATCCTTCTCTTCCCTATCATCTTTGTCTACCCTTACATCCCTCGCTTTCATCACACTATTTCCTGCCATTACAGTTTCCATCAACTCTACTCCATCCTTCGCTTCTTTTAAGTTCTTCTCTTCCCTTGTGCGTTCCATTTCCCTCGCATCTTGTCCAAGTGTGTTCGCAGTACACTGATCTACATTGTCTCCAAGACATGATGGAGTAGCTTCACTCATGTTGAGTCTGTCAGTTTTCTGTGACCTTGTGACTTCCATTTCATCCTGAACATGTAGCTGCTCCTCATGTCTCATTGCACAACATTCCTGGAATACTTCCTCACGAAAACTATCCTGAGGGGGCAAGAATAAATACTCCGAGGCAGAACGCACCATTGAGGGAGACACCTAAATTAATACCTACATATTAAATATTTTTTATTTACTTGTTTTATCTCACCATTTTATCTTCTTGAATCAGGGTTATCTTAGCTCTTCCAGGCTTGACATTTTCCATGTCCTCTAAGTTGCAACCACCTGAAAACTGGAGAATAAACACAATGCACTCAATAATATGCTAAACTCGGAGGATAACTTTATGTAAAGCTACACATGATAAAACAAACCTCTCCCTTGGAGGATGCTGAAGTTCTTTTCTCAGAAGAGAAGAAGTTGAGATCGGACAATACTTCAGCCAAAAGATCTTCATCTTCACTGTCCCAGTCATGTTTATATGTGTCACGAATATTTCCATATCTGTAGATATAGATACACTAGCTATACTTATCCTCCATTAATATTAATAGTAGCTATGAAGGTGACTTACCCTCCTTGGTATTCCTGGATTCTTGTTAATTTCAAGAATCTTCTAGATTCTTCCCAGGTATCAAGCTTGGGATAATAGGAATATTTTGGCTCCACCGCCGCCATGAAATTCTGTTCCAAGATACATAAATAATTCAATTTGCTCTCCAATATACCATTCAACTTACTCAGATTTTGCTGTAACTAATTTTTTACTTTAGAATGCTCACTAGTACATACTTTTGCTTCCCCGAACAACTTCCACACACCTTACAACCAACAAACCCAGACTGCGTCGGGAATGCTAGGCACGCCAGCACAAAATGACGTTAGCGTTCACTCGGGCATGCGCGCTAATCAACTGCCGCGCGCAGAGAAGAACTTGCCATATCAAGATTCCCCTGAACATTCTCGCCACTGGCAAATAAAAGCAAACGAAAGAAAACATGGATATTTTGGATGCTCATGATGACTCCGTGACCAAAATAATATCTCTAATAGAGAGGCTTATTGCTATTCAAAACATTTATGCTTCAGCAACAGATACATCACCAGGTTGATGTAGTTGAACAAGATAAGGGCTCACCGGCCATGACCTTTGACAAGGATATTCAAGAGTTAAAAGAAGATGAGGAAGTTCGAATCCGATCTGATTTGAGAGAGTCTACGATTCCTATTGATCACGAGGTTCGAGTCTGAAATTGACTCCCGAATTAATTAGCCTCTCTGGTCAAAGTGTTTCTTCTCTGCATGTTGACTCCAGCGATGCTCCACACAAGATATCTTCAACTCAAATAAGATTACCGAAATTAGCGCTACCAACTTTCAAAGTGATCCCATGAAGTGGGCAGGATTTTGGGCACGTTTTCGTTCTGCCGTTCATGATAACCGTGGACTTGGTGACGCGCAATAACTAACTTACTGGCGAGAAGCCATTAAGGATACTGAAGTTACTCCCTTACTGTATAGAGCAACTGAATCAGAGGATCAGTACAGAGAGCTAATATCTATCCGGTACGATCAACGGCGTCTTATACACCGTACCTACACAATGTCCATCGTCTCCTGTGATCAAGCGAGGAAACTATACTGAACTCTGTTCCTTCATTGACGACTTAGAACATAACTTGAGCAGCCTTACTGATTCTGGTCAACACACTATCGATGCTGTTTGGACTTCCATTATTACCACTAAGCTAAGCAAAAGACTTGAAGAAGAGTGGCTGAAGTATTCTGACGACACCAAAGATGTTCCCGACATTGCACGCTACTCGCATTTCTAAAAAGGCAGCTTCAATATTATACCAAACAAGACGGAGCCTCAGCAAAAGTGAAACAAATTTTCAGTGAATCAAGTCTCACTGCAACGGGAGCCTCCTGCTAGTAACTGCTCTTTATGTGGAGGTGATCGACATCCTCTATATCTTTGCCCAAGCTACAAGGCTATGGCACAAGAACAGAGACACAGTCATGTGAAAGAAAATCAACTATGCTATAACTGTTTATCTCGTGGTCATAAAACCAAGGATTGCAAAAGCAGTCATAGATGTCATAAATGTTCGAAGCATCACCACACTAGTTTGCATCGAGATACTCAATCTGTGAATGCCACTCAAACCACCCCAAATTCACCGCCTACAGTTGATCAATCTTCGTCTACATCATTTGTAGCCTCACTCTCTACAGCTTCCATAAGCTACTCTTCAAATGACTAGTCAAATGGTCATTCAAGCTCCCAATGGAAAACAATTGCTCGTAAGGGCTCTGCTCGATACTGGGGCCTCAATATCTCTCATACCAAGAAAGGTAACAAAGCTATTACAATTAAAGGGAGACTCACACAAATTCAACATTGTCGGCGCTCAAGGAGTAGACACTGGTACTGCAGCTCTGCCGCATTCATGGTCAAGGCAGTTAACTCAGAATCATCTCCACTATTTCTAACAGCTGCAAAGGTAACGTGCGATCTTCCTCTTCAAGGCGCTAGTGGAGTGAAAAGCCTGCCGCACATAAAAGAACTCCAGTTAGCCGATCCTCACTTTGACAAACCCGGTCGAATTGACTTACTCATCGGTTGCAACATACTGCAAGATATTCTGGACTCGGAAATTCGTCGGGGTGACAAACTACAGCCAATAGCAAGGAAAACTACATTTGGATGGGTCATAATGGGTCGCTATTCACCAGACGAAAGGAAGGAAGTTAAAGAAATAGCAATGGCTACCTGCCATACTGATACTCCTCCATCTTTGGATGACCTTCTGAAAAGATTTTGGGAGACTGAGGAGATCTCCAAATTCTCTCCTTGCTACACTCCTAAAGAAAAACAGGTATTGAAACATTATGAAACTAATCATACTTTTCTCTCTACTGTAGGCAGATATCAAGTGAAACTGCCAAAGAAGTCAGGTGAATCTGGACTTGGAGAATCCAGACAACAAGCAGTAAAACGATTCTTTTCCAATGAAAGAAATCTCAAAATAAAGGGAACTTCAAAGCTTCAATGATGTGGTGAAGGAATATATTGATCTTGGTCATGCAGAACCTGTGCCATTGAATGAAGCCATTTCGGGAAACTCCACCTTTTACATGCCTATATGCATGGAGTACACAAGGAAAGCAGTTCTACGACAAAGCTTCGTGTAGTATTTGATGCTTCTGCTAAAAGCAGCTCGGGAGTGTCTCTTAATGACATCTTAATGGTGGGTCCTACAATATACCCTTGTATTACTGATGTTCTTCTCAGATTTAGAACATACAAGGTAGCCATTGATCATGGCCACTCCTAGTTTTTCTATGTAGATGATTGTCTTGCAGGAGCTGATTCACCACAAGAAGCACTATAATTACAAAATCAATTACGAAATGTGTTGAGGTGGATTTGATCTTAGAAAATGGAGGTCAAGTTCTAGTGAAATTATGAAATCTATCCCTGTCGAGCTTCATGAGCCATCTTCTCTGAAAGACCTAACACAGAAAATACTAGCTATTCACCAAAGGCATTGGGAATTCACTGGAATTCAACTACTGATGTTCTCTATGTATCTGTAGGTATCACTACCACAGAAGAAAATTGTACTAAGAGACAAGTTGTTTCAGATATTGCCAAAACATTTGATGCTTTGGACTGGTTCTCTCCAACTACTATCATGTGGGACGAGGAAATTCCAAACAATATTCAAGAACAGTATCAACTATGGAAATCTCAATTACCTCTACTAAGGAATGTCCCATTTCAACGATGCTACTTTCGAACCAACTCAAATGTCATTACTACAGAACTACATGGATTCTGTGATGCTTCTGAAGATGCTTATGCTGCTGTGGTTTATATTAAAGCTTGTTACAATCAAGGACCACCTACTATCGCTCTTGTATCAGCAAAAACTAAAGTAGCCCCATTGAAACGGCAGTCAATACCACGACTAGAGCTATGTGGAGCTCAGCTTCTATCAAAACTTCTAGCAAATACAAGTAATGCTCTCCAGATCAGTATTTCTAATCGCTATGCTTGGACTGACAGCATGATAGTTTTACACTGGCTAGATGGAAGTCCGAGGCGATTTAAAACTTTTGTTGGTAATCGAGTATCTACTATCCTGGAACTTATTCCAGCCAAATCCTGGAGACATGTGCCTACATCTTGCAACCCTGCAGATTGTGCATCCTGTGGTATGCTTCCTGAAGATCTTATTGCATATGATCTATGGTGGAATGGTCCATCTTGGTTACAAAAGAAAGATTTACAATGGCCAAATCAACTTTTTACTAATGTTCCAGATTCAACAGAGCTCAAAGCCACATGCAATGCTCCAACTACTGATCTATTAGAGGAAAGATTTAGTTCCTTTGACAAACTTGTTCACATAACTGCCTGGATCCATTGTTTTATTATGAACCTCAAAGCAAAAATGTTTCAAAGGACACTAAATTTGTCCAAGCATCTCAGTAATAATGAAGTAAATCAATCAGAATTTTGGTTATTCACTCGTTCCCAAAAACGATCTTCTCCAGACGAATTGAAATGTTTTGATTCTGGAAATCATCTGAAGGCCTCAAGCTGTTTGCTTCCTCTTAATCCAGTTGTTGGATCAGGTGGCTTACTCGTGGTTGGTGGGAGGCTCAAGCATTCAATTCTTTCACAGTTACCAGTTATTTTGTTTTATTCAGTAACTCAAACGTCTCAAACTCTTATCTCTCACATATTATACTGTATTGTGGTTCCTGTATTTGTCTGGAAATATATTATTATTAAAATAGGGTAGATTATAATTTAGGTACTACACGAGACGCGACGCGTCGCGTTTTCATCGCGATTCATCGCTAGTGAAACACTCGCTATTCCTCTCAATTAAAAACAATTGTTTGTCATATAACAAAAACAACTTAAATACACATATAACATATGACATAATATTTTGTTTGTCATATAACAAAAACAACTTAAATACACATATAACCTGACATAATATGCAATGGTTTGACATAAATGAATAATCATAAAACATGACAAAAGATAGTTATAATGGATAATTGTTGTTTAATATGTTCATATATTTTGGTGAATGGGTCTGAATCTTTAAATTTCTTTCTCCATAAATACTCAGATAAATACGTTTGAAATAACCCATCCCTTGTGTTTAAAACACATTCTTTTCGCATCATTTTTTTCACACTAGCCCAAGTACTCTCAATGTTTTGGGTGTAAGCTCCACTTTGTGGGTCAACAAGGGCTAGGGGCTAGGGCTAGGGCTAAACATTTCTGTAACCATGAAGAATAAATTCAACGCATGCTTCCACTAGCGAGGAATCGCGGGGTGCTTGAATCGCGATGAATCGCGATGAAAACGCGACGCGTCGCGTCTCGTGTAGTACCTAAAGTATAGTCTACCCTAATAATTGAATAGTAAAGTTTAATTTTCACTTGTACTTTAACCTAAAGGTTGTTCTAACGTTTCCTCATGTGTATTACGAGTTAGATGAAGGGGAAACTTGTCAGATAAGTGATGCAGCAAGAAGTGATGTGAAGATGAGAGAGAAATTATATGCTAAAGATCTCAACACAGAAAGGATAAGTAAGAAATTTTGGAATTGCCAGCAAAAAGTATTAATTGCATTCGTATTGTTAATATTGCTCAATGCAGTTTTATCAGCTGCTGTTTTGATTCAAATTCTATATTTCCAAGTGCATGCTGGCAGTCAGTTGTCAGATATTAGGCAAAGTGTTCAGCAATTAAATGAAAGCACTCAAATGTCATTGAATACTTTGAGCCAAAGTCTATAAATGGACGTAGTAGGTAAATCTCCTCAGTATCCTGCATCTTCTTGTTCCAGTCTTTCTAGACAGTCACCTTCAGATTACTACTGGATAGAGTCTAGCAATGGCTCTAGCATTCTAGTCTATTGTGACATGACTAAGATGTGTGGTAATATCACTGGAGGGTGGATGACAGTCACTCAGCTGAACATGAAGAACACCTTCTCCCAATGTCCTCCAGGACTCTGTCTAAACACTAGCCTACCACAGACTTGCCGGATTTGTAACTTTACCGGAGGCTGCTCTTTGGATGTTTATCCAGTACATGTCAACTACTCGCACGTGTGTGGAAGAGTAATTGGTTATCAGATTAAAATGACAGATGCATTTTCTATGCGATATTCCAACGGGTTTGATGGAGTAAGTCTTTCTTATGGTTATAATACTATATGGACTTTTGCTGCAGTATTTAGTGAAGACTACAATAAGGATCACGACTCTGTTTGTCCTTGTATAACTCCTACTGATAGTCAAATTTCACCAGTACCAGGTAATTATAGAAACCATTATTTTTGTGATACTGGGACAATAGAAGATGAAGATGGTCAAATTGTTTTTTACCGCAATAATCCGCAATGGGAGGGAATGGGCTGTACTTCGCCTCATAACGCTTGCTGCTCATTTAGCAACCCTCCGTGGTTTATCGTAACATCTCGAATCCTGCTCCAGAGCCCATCAAAATGAGAGTATGCTTAAGTGGCAACAAAGACAATGAAAATATCGGAATTGAGATAATTGACCTGTTCATACAATAATTAATTGTATTAGCTAATTAGTTTTTAACTCTAGAGCTATCGTAAATAAAAATCTTTATCATTTTTTTTATTACTAGCTACATTCAACTTGCTATTTCCCCCTTTATTTGATATTTCCATTCCCTCTATGAAATCAAGTCCAATAAAGAGGAATAGCTAAATTATGGATTTTTTTTTTCTAAAGAGAAAATTTACCAGACAAGGAGTTCTAAATAATAGTGTTTTGCAGAGCTAAGCCATCATAGCCCGTCCTTATCATGACTAGTTCATGCACTAGTTTTATGAACTGCATTATTTATTTTTTTATACAAATATAAATAAAACGCCTGGATTGCATGTAGAGCATCCATAGTTTATGTGGCAGGCAACAGTCCAAATAAGGGTAAAATGTGACAGAGTGTGGTTCATTAGCCAGCAGTCCAATTATTGCAAATAGCTACATATATGAAATAGAAGACATAGAAATAGCTACATGAGCACTTGTCCATTGTACAATATTTTAACCACAATTTCCATATCTTGTTGCAAGGTATTGAAGTATAGATTCTGGGGCTCCTACAATAACACTGACATCTGAGAACACAGAATTGCATTCAAAGCTGGCAAACATTTCTGGTACCTGGAAGTGTATGGTGATTCAGCTGGATTTTAACAAAAAAGTAAAGGCTTTCTCAAATAAATAACTATAACTACCAGTAGAGTCAGTGGATGACAAAAACTAAAAGTAAACAATTTTTATTGTAAACAATTAATTCACCTTGAATTATGTCATTTAAATGAAGATATAAATTGCCATCAAGTAATTTTTCTCTAAACTATATAAAAATTACTTTTATTTATAATACCCAAGATTTTATAGAAATACGAAGTTCTATGGGTAAACTACATGAATTACATTCTTTAAGGAATCTCATGATTGAAGGAGATAGAGACATATAACTAAATTTTCTACATGAAATTGAAGGGGAAAAAAATCTTTAGGGTAAGAATTCAAGATATTTTCTTAGTAAAACTAAGAAAGTCTGGATTCTTAAACCAAAACAACACTTGTCTTGAGTGCAAGAGTTATTAAATCTCAACTATTTTATGTCCCTTAGTTTATCATCGAATAAACTACAGTAATAAAGCATGGTTGAATCAATCTGCCTGAGTATGTATAGTAACTTTGGTAAACGTGCGCAATGATGTAGAAATTAAATTAAATGAACAATAGTTTTAAGTACATTGTCACAAAGAGTTAGACTCATTTTTTACTATGTCCTTTATATTCTAAATATTTATTGATTCTTAATGAACATTTACATAGTATATATCAATTCAAACAAATCAAGATGTTTCAATCCTGTAGGATCTTCGTCAGCTAGACAATGAAAAAAAAGAAGAACTGAAAAAAACAACAGATGGTGCACTTAGCTGGAGGATGTGTAAGAGAGGATGGTGATAATGTAAATGGGTAAAGGAATAAACAGGTGGGTGGAATGAGAAAGGATGCAAATTACTTGAGGAGAGCATAGAGAGAAGGGTAATATAAAGACTGGAAGTAAGCAAGCTGTGTAAGTACAGCGACGAGAAATACAAGTGAATAAATAAAAATAAAAATAAAATAATATATATAAATTTAATTATTTAAAGAAACAAATAAATAAGCAAATAAGTAAATAAATAAAAAATACAGACATTTAACTGAAAATTAATGAAGAAATGATGACAATACTAAATGAACTGTCTCCAAATTGGATGAATGGCTTGTCACCAATAATGTCTGTGGGGGAATTTCTTAGGAATGTCTGTATCTCCTGCCAGGTAAGGGGTTGGATGCCAGGTGTCGTCCCAGATCCAGGTAACACACTGCCACCAGAGTGAGTCTATTCTGGTAGCTGTGATCTAAACTATCCTGTTCTCACTCCCAAGCTCACGTCTTCACCCTTAACTAGCCCTGAAGTCCCTTAAGGAAGTTATATGAGGTAATTAATAATGCTATGAAGTATGTGACAGGTAAGTATGACTTGGGGGAGGCCAACCCTCACAATATAGGTCTGCCACCCACCAATGAAATATAAAAAGAAAATACAAAACTGCTCATGCTCAGTTACAAACACATGTTCCTCTAAATAATATTCTAGAAGTCCTAGATGGATAAGGGGTGTGAGTCAATGTTAATGGTATTTTCAGTTATGCCTGCTGCTGTCTTCCCCTCCTGTGTTGTGGTATATTCCCACATTGTGATAGCCATTAAGTCAGGATTTGTTTTTAATACAAAACAAAATGTTGGACACATTTAAGTCATCAATGCTATTGACTCATACATTGTTATTGACAGTTCTATCTAAACAGTGAGATAGAGACATTGACAGACTCCGATGTCCAACAACTCAGCGATAGGCAGGACTAACAACCAGTCACAATTATAGCTACTTTAGTTGTATTAGACTTATTCATCTGATGTCTTCTTGTTATGTGGAACTATTTAAACACTATAAGAGGTCCTTCACACCGAGTGTAGTATGAAGTGAAGATGATGGTAGCAGGTACAACAAAACTTATCTTGGCAAGTATCACTCTATGCGAGACAAAAAATATAAACAATATATAGCTGAATCAACAGGTTTATGTGCATGATCTCACATATTGGCTTAGTTTGTGCAGTGAGCAATTAGTCTCCGTTTCCTCGAAGTGTTTATATACTTTATAAAGTTGCTAGAACATAGCTAGTGTAATTTTTGTATTGTGACGACAGAGGGACTTTAAATCCCTTAGGTCCTTCAGGGAGGAATTCTATATGTAGCATCCCCACCTTCACGGTAGGGCTTCTGTATGTAGAGTCCCTCTAATTGTGTTGTTAGAAACCATTGTTATGTTCTAAATTATTTAGCTAGGTGCTGTCAACAATTGTGAAATTGAGGATCCCTCAGGCCCTAAGTGTGTTGCCCTCAGGACACAACAATCTAGAGAATTGTGCGTGTCTCTCACTCATATTGGGACAGTTGGCTTTCATGGTACCAAATCTCATACCATTATTGTAAAATGCACATTTCTTTTGCTTCTCTAATATACTTCTCAGCCACAATACAATAGTAATAGTATGAATAGCGATCAAACAAAATGATAAACTAATCTCAGTTTATTATATAGTTGAAAAACTACTAATCCAAAGTTTGAAAGGAAAATGTCTTGTTATTGTACGAACAGGTTAATTATCTCAATTCCGACATCTTCGGAGTCTCTGTTGCCATTCCGGCACACTCTCATTGTAATGGGTTCTGGAGTAGGATTCAGGATATTTCGATAAAACCACGGGGGGTTGTTAAATGAGCAGCAAGCATTATGTGGTGAAGTACAGCCCATTCCATCCCATAGTGGATTATTGCGGTAAAAAGTAGCTGCATGACCTGTTCTTGTCCCGGTATCACAAAAATAATTGTTTCCGTATTTACTAGGTACTGATGGAATTCGACTATCAGCAGGATTTATACAAGGACAAACAGAGTTGTGATCTGCATAATCCTCACGATTTGCTGCAGCAAAGGTCCATATTATAGTATCATTACCATAAGAAAGACTTACTCCATCAAATCCATTGGAATGTTCCATAGAAAAGGCATCTGTCGTTCCAATCTGATAACCAATTACTCTTCCACACACGTGCGAGTAGTTGACTTGTACTTGAAATACATCCGAGGAACAGCCTCCGGTAAAGTTACAAATCCGGCAAGTCTGTGGTAGACTAGGGTTTAGACAGAGTCCTGGAGGACATTGGGAGGAGGTGCTCTTCATGTTCAGCTGAGTGACTCTCATCCATCCTCCAGTGATATTACCACACATCTTAGTCATGTCACAATAGACTAGAATGCTAGAGCCATTGCTAGACTCTATCCAGTAGTAATCAGAAGGAGACTGTCTAGAAAGACTGGAACAAGAAGATGCAGGATACTGAGGAGATTTACCTACTACGTCCATCTGTAGGCTTTGGCCCAAATTATTCAATGACATTTGAGTGCTTTCGTTTACTTGAGAAACTCTCTGTCCAATATCAGAAAGCTGACTGCCAGCATGCAATTGAAAATATAAAATTAGAACCAACACGGAAGCTGATAAAACTGCATTGAGCAATATTAACAATACGAAAGGAATTAACAATTTTGGCTGGCAATTCCAAGATTTCTTACTTATCCTTTTCATGTCTAGTTCTGTAGAATAAGATTTTTGCTTCATTTTGAGGTCACTCCTTGTATCGCATATCTCATAAGCCTCTTCTTCATCTAATTCATACACATTCATCTTGTAGCAGATTTAGTAGCTACACTGCAGCATCCTTCAAAGCTGGTCAACGGGCTTAAATACAAGTAAATGTTTGGATTGCTTAAAGAGCATGCGCAGTTTAAGTGGTGAGCATATCCAAATAAGGGTAAGATTTGACTATTGCGCAATATTATACACTGAATACAAACTTGGATCATATCCACTATGAAATCAAACGAATACCACATTACCATTCTAAAATCACTCTACTATATACTGCACAACAGAGACACAATGGACGACATTAGTATCAGTATTCGTTACAGTTGAATAGTTGCATGCACTGTCTTGCTTATTGTTGGCTCGCGAGCGGAGCGAAGAGACACTCTCAGGGGTAACACAATTGAAAATCGGGGATGTTTGTTGGCGAGCGAGCGAGACAGTATTAGGGGTGGATAACAAAATCGGGTATATGTGACCAGCTCCCAGAAAATCGACCATTTGCAAAAAAAAAAAAAAAAAAAAAAAAAAAATGAAAATTCATTTTTTAGCTTCAGTAAGCCCAAAATTTATCAAGAAGTACGATGAGCCCTTAAGCGTTTTTCTCCGACGCTTCTCCGCAAAGATACAAACAAAAACACTAAAAGCGAGACGCCTAAAGTCCTTAAATTTCTCCGCGCCACGGTTACGCCCACATTTGCCGAGAAAAGAATGGCCGTTTGTTTACTCAAACCACGTTCTCTATAGATTTCTAGCCTTTTGGCCTTCTTGTTCACTAACTGGATATGCTGTAGCGCTTTAAAAAGCCATGGTCGTCATTTTTACAGTACGTTATCATTATTTAGTTGTGACTAGCTAACTATGGAGACAAATTATAGCGTGAAAACCCACCAAATTCACACCAAACTGTTGGTGTGAATGCCCACCATGCATGGTGTGTCCTTCACACCATGCATAGAATGTCCTTTACTGAACATTAATTATATTCATGTGCAGGCAAAAACCAATGCTATTATCATTGTAATCTACCTTATAAATGTTTTGTACACTTGTATGCTAGATAAGAGAGTTGACTAAGATTATAGTCCTCGGATTAATTAGATCTGGGATTATTAATTCTGAATAATTTGCCTGCTCTTGTGGCATAAGCTGAGCTATGGCGACCTTCTCCTCCAGGATAAGGACTGAAGTGAGCAGTATGGTAATTTGTAGAAGGAATAACACTTTAGACTACAGGTCTCTATCTAGAAACTTTAGTTTGGGTGGGTTTCAAGGCAAAATATTATTTTGCTTTGAATTAGAAGGAGTAATGGGCATGAAATTATTTATTGCCAACTGCTGTCATTTGGAAAGCTGGAAAGTTTTGGAGAAAAGCTTCTGTTCCCCCCCCCCCCCCCCCCCCCCCCCCAACTGACGAGCTTAATACTGTGTCCCACTTACGAAATATCAGTGAAAAAACTTTCGGATTGTTTTTTAAGTAACTGTAACTATAACAACAGTCCACGCTTCTGGGATTGGCCACGCTACCGCGTGCGCTCTAGATGAAGTTTGCTAAGTGTGCTAAAGAAAGAGACTGTGCGATAGCAACACTAGAAGAAGGTTAGAGGTTTTTTTCGTGGGGATACACGCTAGCTCTTGTGAGACTGTATGAGCATTAGTGTTACTTTGGCTCTTGCTAATAATAGTAAAATTTGGTACCCTGAGCTTTCTTTATTATTTGGATAGGTGATATAGCTAAGAGATTAGTAGTGTTTAGTTTTCTAGTTGCACTTACGTTTAAATTTTTATGTGTATCCTGTGTATGGTCTCATTTTATAGGACCACACACACACAACATGAAAGGTTTCTTAAAAATATTAATTTAGATTGGCACTAAGTGAAACCTATCTGTCCAGGCGCATCCTGGACAGGAAGAGTGAACGTTTGGAACTGCATTTTTTAACCCTTTTGCTTAATTAACCTGTCTTATTCATACCTCACCTTTCTGGTTTCACCCCTTGCCTTACTCCTACTTGTACCTTATTAACACTAATTCATACTAATTATTACTGCCTCACACACATTCATACTCTCTCCACTCACAAAGACTCTTTGTCATTTTAGGGCCCCTGCCCTAGCCTCTCTATGAAAGAGTCAGGGTAGAGCCTCCAGTTGCCTTGCTATCTCATTTTTTCAGTTTGTACTTTTTCTTGCTGCTGAAATTATAGTGCTTATTAAGTAATACTTTGCTTATTAGTGGGTGACTGTTTGTCTGGGATTAAAGGGAGATTACAGTGCGATTTTCCTGGCCTTCCTGCCTAGTTAACTGTCATTCCGAGCACGCTCCATCACTATCTAGTCTATCCCACTCAAGAGATATTGAAGTGTAGTAGAGAAGGATTCAAAAATAAACTTTAATAGAGTGTTTTGCATTATTTCTAGCAGAGCCAGGTTTAAATGATCAGGTAGAAATTAGCTAACTAATAGAAGCTTTGAAAAAATTATGATCGCAGAAATATCTGATTGAGTTACTCCATATAGCGACTAAAATATTGACTAGCCAGTTAAACATTAGTTAAGAATAACTATTTTTATTTGTTATTATTAGTTTTGCCAAATACCAAGATGGTCTTAATTTACTGTGAATCTGTAAGAAAAGAAGAAAAATGAAGGAAAAAACCACTTGCAAGCTGCTGTAAGTATGGAAGCCTGTATTGTAGACTTCCGTTGTTGTTTTTATTGTGTGATTGCGTATTACATAACTTGAAATATTCACTTTATTACTTTCAAATGTAGCAAACCCTGGTAAAATTTTCAATATTAAAAATGTTGTAGTTATTTAGTTGATTGACATCAGGTGAAACTGTAAAAACTGCAGTAGTTTGAACTGGTGCACATGCATTGATTATATAGGCGTGCAAATTTAACTTTAGGAATAGTGTTTACAATTTTTGATACAGATCACTTTATTCTTAGCTGGCCTGGTCTGCATGTTTAGCTACTCCTTATGAAGACAACATTACATCTACCAGTTTTATTTCTGGAGCAGTATTGATACTTGACTAGGAATAGCCAAATAAATTATTATTCTTGTGGCCTGAGAAATGATTTTGTAGAAGCTAGCTAGTGCATAGTAGTGCTGAGGGTTCATGAGTAGGTGCTTCATTTATATATAGCTAGGTTGTTGTTGTTGTTTGTGTTTTTTTTTGCTAAGCTCACCAATTGAGTACATATTTACTATTTGTGATGTAGGAGTTTAATTCAGTATGGATAATAAGCAACGAATTTCACGTCTCATTCTGTAGTCATGAGCTCTTCCTACTGGGTAAGAAGCTATACTTACTGGCTTTGTGGATGTGTTTTTGTTGGGCAGATCTATACATGAGTCATCAGTAGATTTATCAAATTCTATAACTGGCAATGTCATTCACCTGCTAATTGTCATATCATAGTGTTTAAATAAAAAAAAAAATAATAATAAAAAAAAGCCTGTGAAAGAGAGACAGAGTACATACATCTAATAGATAATGTCTATGTATGTTTATTGTAAACTACAAGTTTTAGTTATTTCATGTCATTTAATTGCAACATTCCTTTCTTGTCAGCCCACGTGCCATTCAATGTAGTGGCGTAGGAAGTAGGAGGGGCTCTGGGGGCTGGAGACCCCCATAATTTGGGACACTATCTCACAAGGTGGTTTCTCACATGGACAATTATTAACCACAAAAAAAGCATGCCTTTGAAGCCCCCCCCCCCCCCAATACCGAAACGTCTTCCTACAACACCACAATGGAGGAGATTAACTGAAGAAAATGGTGCTTACATTCAATAGCTAATTAAATATGGAGTACCTTTTATCATTTAGATTGTGGCAAATGCAGTCTTAAAACCCATTGAGGTATCATTTGGTAAGGTTATGGAATTTTGTTGATTGAAACTACTCGACTAAGTGACCATTATAGGAGGCTCTCTTTGATTCTTTTTGTTTACCACACATACATAGCTACCATTGTTTAATTGGACAAGATGTGTATGTTACAAATGAAGGTTTAGTTAACTCCTCATAGCATCTTAATCTTTCTTTCTGGCAGTGATTCGAACTTGGATGATGAAATTGCAAGTTAGACCTCACAAGCTGTTTGTATTTTACCTTCCAAGGCTTTAGGCGGCGGCGTCATGCCAACCACCTCATGATGGGCCTTGTGCAGCCTATACTGTCCGTTCCTCATCTCACCCTAACCTCAACTGCCACACCCACTAACCTGGCCCCGCCTCTCCCAGCCAGCGAGAAGCTTGAACAGCTGGAGTATTGCCTCTCCATCGACAGCAAAGAAAGTAAATGAAATGATTGATTGAACAAAGTTCTGTGGTCCTAATACTACTAGAATATAGTTGCATGTATTTGGAAAGTAGTTGATAAAATATAAAGTAGCTAACATAAAGAATTGAAATGTATTTAGTATTTAAGGTTGGCTTCTAATTAGTTATATACTCTTCCTTTAGAGCAATTACTGATTCAGCTAAGCTTGTCCAAGTCTAAGTTCTGCTTATATTAGAGCTTTTATTTTGTTTTAGTTTTAGATTTGTGTAACTTTGTGAGTCCTACAGTTGTAGTATTTTCCTACTTGCTATAAACAATTCCTTCATGTTTTTATATTTGTGTGTGTTTATTGTAGAGCATGAGCTTGGCTTCCGCTATGACTGGTCTGTGGTGTGTAAAGTGTCAGAGGTCAGATCTGCAGGACCTGCTGATCAGATACTCAAGCCAGGGGACAGGATTCTCAAGGTAAATACAATGGGGGCAGGGCACAGAAGGTGGGTGTGACAATAGATAAGATGGGGGTGTGGCACATAGATAAGGTGGGAGTGGCACATAAACAAGGTGGGGCGTGGCACTAGATAAGGTGGTGGGGGTACATTGTAGATAAGTATATGTATGAGGTGGGAGGCGGGGCATTTGAGGGAGAGTTGTGTAACATGGTATATAGATATACATAGAATCTGTAGCAGCCTATAGTACATGTCATATTACACTAGTAAGAAAACAGAAAGGAAAATGTGTTATGATCTCTCAAGCCCCAGTATCTCTGGCATAATTCACTTCACATACTGGAATTGTCTGGTTTGGTATGGACAGAGAAAATGAATGAATGACAATGTCAGATTGTAGTAAATTCTGTATTAATTCAAATCTCTGATAATAGCAGATGGACCTCTCACTGACATTAGTTTTCAGGAACCTGATCAGTAGATGTCTAATTCCATACAGAACTTCCTCTACTATGTTAGTCATTGAAACTACTAATCCTGAACTTCCTTATCTTTCACAATGGAACTACATACAAGATAGTGCATAGCAACTGGTCAACACTATTATCATTGCTGGGTTTTTTATATTTTGATATCAAGTTATTATGGTTCCCACTTTATGCTCTTGTTTGTTAGTCTTTTTAGCTAGGTCAATAAAATCATTATTGATAAGAAGAAACCTTCAGTAGCTAGTATAATGTAGACATATTATTATATTTAGAGAGAATCACTGACCAAAAAACACATAAAGTTAAAACACCAAACGTTTCAGCTACGAACTGTAGCCTTCATGATTCTCTCTAAATATAATATATGTCTACAATACCTGATCACATAGGATTTTACAGATTTAGTATAATGTAGAATTTTAAAATAGATCGATGTTTTTTTATTAACTCTGTAGACGTCTAATTCTGTACAGAACTTCCTCTACTCTGTTAGTCATTGAAACTACTAGTCCTCAACTTCACAAAGGAACTACAAGATAGGCATAGAAACAAATCTTTACCAATAATTCGTTGTTGTTTTTAGATTACAATTAGATATTAAATTACCAGGGTTCTTCCCCCAACATAATATGTGACCGTCTACGGGAAAACCGGGCACAACGCGGCGTGCTTAAATATCGAGAAAAGATCGATTGATTTCTTAAAAAAGTATTGTTTCAAGCCGACGAAAGGAAACGGTTAGGTCTATTATAGCGGGAACGACTTAAGCTACGACCATAAAACTTGGAGAGCTCAATATCTGGATGCCGACAACTCTGTAAGTGCAAAAAAAAAATTTTCGAAGGGTGCCGCGTTGTGCTTGGTTTTCCTGTAGACGGTCACATATGCTTTTTAGGTTAATGAAACAACTATTACCAAGGAGAAACCTTCAGTGGTGAAGAAGCTGATGGAGCCCCACAAGAACATCCTCAAACTCACAATAGAGAGACCGTCCAAACAGGAGCGCACTTACATGGGGCAACTTTTAACCAGCGAACAAGACGTAAGTTAATGAATCTCATTCAGCAGTCATAAGGTGATCCAGGACTAGTCCCATTCTCTAGTAGCATGGATATCATTTGGTACTTCTTAACATCAATTTGAGAGCTATCCAATTCAGTGCTAAGATATGTATGTATACAGTAGGCTACATCACGACGTAAGAGTTGGTACAGGGTTTACACGACTGAAACCCAAATGCCCAAAGATACTTTAAATCCTGTACTACTCACCGAGTCAATGGTGCAACCACCTTGTACCATGGCTCTAGGCTTTAGGTAATGCATAACAACTAAACTTACATTAGATGATTCACTTGTTCACCTCCTAGGAGGTGGGTACGAAATAAGTTCACTGCAAATTGAGCAATCTGATTGGACCGTTTGAACGAACTATGATGCAAGCTTTTATATCTCTCTGATTTAATGTCATTTACATATAGTAACAGTTTACATCTAATGATTTGTTTGTGTTTTCTTTGCCATGTTTTGCAGTCTTCTCTCACTCCATCTCCATGGTCTCCAAAGCCTGGGTACTCCACCTCCACGGCAGAGGTCAAGAGAGGTCAGAGTTGGTCGGGTGACCACACCCCCAGCTATAGCACTAAGAACTGTGATGACTTCACGGAGAAGTCTCTGGTAAGGTGTAACAGTTTATAGCATTGCTCTGGCTTCTAATGGGTGTGGTCTTGTCATACTAATCATATAAAGTCACTTTGTTACACAATACATGTACATGGTTATTAAGTATTTATTAATTTTGTTGTTAAGGATGCCAGTAGAGAAATAAATTAGTAGTACTATATTGGAATGTTATTTATTACTTACATGTATTTATTTCTATGAATTTATTTAATTTATGTAAAGTGTTTATTTATTAGTCATGTTTTGGTTTTTTGTTAATTAAATTAATTGGTTGATCAGTTAGCATTTATGTATTAATTATTAAGTTATGTATTTATTATTATTTAATTGTTATTATTATTATTATTATTATTATTATTATTATTATTAGATTACAATAAATGAGAGAAGTGTTGGTCAAATATCTTTAAATTCGCTGATCCTTACCAGTTCAGTGTATGATGCTATTATAATAATGATATTTTAATTCCAGACATCCCATGCGTCATTCTCCGCTCTAGATAGAGTGGGACTAACTCACGAGCGAGGTGCCCCTCCCACTAAGGAGTATGGGGGAGGGGCTGGAGAAGGCGGGGCTTCCTACATGCCGTATGCTAAGTCTCGTAGTAGAGAGAGCTATGGCTCCCGAGAGTCCAAAGAAGGATTCTCTCAGGATACCCAGGTACTTAAAACTATTATATGTGTGAGTTTAATCCACATTTAATTTTTCACTGTTGAAGAGCTGTCGGCTAATTCTCTATTTCTAGCTGAAATATTTTCTCTGTTTTGTCAGCCAATATAACAGGGATTCATACATTATTTGCTGGTGAGCGGGGGGGAGGGGGGGGGGACTGTAGGGCCAAAAAAAAAAACGACATAGAGGGCATCAAACCTTCATAATTAGTGTCTTAAATGACAAAGTGAAATGACTAGAACTAGCAAGTGTTGATATTGAAGGAATGTTGGACATTTTTGCATAAACAAAAGGCTATAAATTTTCACATCTTATACTGGCAAGCCGGGGTAAAAAAATTTAGGGGGATGGGGGAATTTAGGGGGAGGAGGGGGGATCCCAGGGCTCTCATAGTCTGTATAATATATAATTAGTGGTGTGCTTGAGCACAAATATTGAGCGAGCCTGCCTAGTTAAATTACATAAAATTATGGTATTGTTACATAATTTACTTTAGCTATTCATGCAAAACAGTATAATAGCAGTTGACCATTAATTTTAGCAAACAAATACAGAATTACTCTCTTAATTTCCTGAATAGTGTTACCTTGTAGTATCCAATTTAAGTTATTCCGACTACCTCAATTACCAGTAACTGGTGAACAAGTTGGCAGCTCAAAAAACAAAAACAAAAACAAAAAACAATGTCCAGAGTTATTTTTGTAATTTTTAGCTAACAAGTATGGAACTACGTATTTACCACAGCTTCTCCCAAGTAATGGTTTCTTCCTTAGTTTTATTATTAAGCAATTCTGACTACCAGTGGTCTTGACAACCAACAAGCGGCATTTAGCAGCTCCAATTAAAAAAACCGTGAGTTTTTAATTTAGCGTCTGGCAAAGGGTCTCAATGCCATAGTAACCCGTCACAGTAATTTTTTGGACTTTTGAAAAATAAGCGATTAGCAGGAATTATCTCGCAATTTGGAGCTCAATTTTCAAGTAAGAAATTTTTAATTGATGTAGTATCAGAAGAAAGTGGGGGTCAAGCCTAAAAAGCCGTGTTTTTAGGGAAATAACGGCACCTACGCACGTGTTTAAGGAGCATACACACCATTTATACATATTTATATAATATATTATATATATACATATAACATATACCCGATTTTACATTATCCACCCCTAATACTGTCTCGCTTCCTCCATTCGCTCGCCAATAAAATAATCTTTACCCAACTTTTCTATTTCTAGTGGAGGTCCTCCTCTGTGGTCATTTTTGTGTCTGACTCAATCAATTCAATATTTCAATTAAAGCACTATTAATATTTCCATTTTTTTTTCAGTCTCAAGATAGTGGAAGTCAGCCCACCAAACTGATTTCCATGGTAACCAGGGTGCGAGGTCAGGGAGGCAATCAGGGGTCATCTGTTCCACCCACGTCCACTCGTCCCAGCTCCGACGGCATGATGTACGGGGACTTTAACGAGAGGAGGCTGGAATACGACGACATCCTGACCAGCGAGAGATCAGACTCCCAATACTCCCAGTGTGAGAGCTACCTGTCTGAGAGGTTGGTGGACAGCCTTAGGAAGAATTGATAGCCTTTCATGTGCATGAAATTTATTTCAGTGCATCATTGCTGTGGATACAGTGGTTTAATATTAGCTATTCTTGTTTATCTCTTGCAGTAGCTATGACTACGGACTAAGCTCCTCCCAGAGTATTGACCTCACCTTCCACACAGTGTCCTCCAAACCCACCTACAATCGGTAAGGGATAAAATCTTATAGAGTACTCCACCAAGTAACACATGCTTGTACAGTAGCAATTGTTTTAGTGGAATATATTGCAAAGTTTGTCCCAGCATCTACTAAGTATGTACCTTGACTGCAAAATTAGAAGACTTAAATTTTACCATCTAGGTAGAAATTTGAGGCTGATAATGCTACATGGATGTATGTTTATTTTACTTCCTCTTTCTTTCTTTTATCCAATTTTCCCTGTTCTGTGACTATCTATAGATTGACTGTGGACACAATGATGACTACTCAGGCTCCCACTCAACCACAGCCTCATAGCGAAGACGAGGAAGGAGGGGTGGGGTTTCTGGCCAGGGGTGATGCCTCTAGGTATGTGTGTGCATGCGTTTGTGAGTATTTTATACATATGTATATACAGTAGTAGCGCATTTAATTAAAAAAAGTGAACGTGTGTGTGTTATTATAATCTATATTATAAATCCTCTAGGTGTGTGTGTTTGTGGATGTATGTGTTTATACATGTATGTATGCAATATAGAACTGGCGAAGTTTTGGTAGTATATCTGCTTGTGATAATTTCATGCCCCATGTACTAATTGCTCCTTGTAAATTATGACGTTTTCTCTTCAGTAATTACTGATTCATTTTTCATTTCCTTTAATTTAGAACTACATTTCGCACACGGAATGCGACTGACTCGGCAGCCAATTCTAACGGCAACAACTCTGAGATCACCTCTGGCTCATCCGACAGACCTGAGTCTTCACAGAGCCAGGGTCTTAGGTAAAGGGTAGACAGGGTAGCACTAGTCATGCAATGGGGATGGTTTAGAAAACCGAACGATCAAAAGCTTTTTTTCCATTCTTTTTAAGTTATTTCATTTTATAAATTTCTATTCCAGTCAAGAATTCAGTCGAGAACGGAGAATGTACGGAATGGGGATCCGAAGAAAGGGGAAACCAAAGCATCACAAATCCAATTCAGTGAACGGTTCAAGGTCTCTGTCTAAGTTGTCCTCCAGCGATCAGAACCTGACGAAGACATCCAGCAATCTGTCGATGCGTGGGCGATCTCGTAGCCAGCTGTCACTGGGCAGAGCTCCTTCAATGCAGAGTGTGATAGAGGAACCACCCAGGAAGTCAATTAGCACGACTGGTAAGAGGAATTAAAAATCTTTAGTGTATTTTTTTTCCACTAAAAATTACATATTTTTTTCTGTTCTAATTGGTTGTAATATGTGTGTATAGATATGTCTTCTTATGAGCACGACCCGTTGGCCGATGCCTCCTACATCAGAGCTAACTTCACTTACACACCTCGCAATCCTAAGGAACTGAGTATAAATGCGGGAGATGTCTTCCACATTCACGACAAGGTCAGCTTGAAGAATTTGTGTGTATGTAAATTATCAGTTACATTATTAGTCCTCTCTTTACTAGATATGTAGCAAAGATAATACTGTACACCTACTGTTTAGGAATTGTCAAGTTGGGAGTTAAGTAGTTATAACCAATTTTTAGCTCGTTGAAGACTAAATTAAAGTATGTACGGTATCCAATATTTACAGTTTTAGTAATTGACGTTGTTGTTGTTGTTGTTGCTGTTGTTGTTGTTGTCGTTGTTGTTGTTGTTGTTGTATTCTCACTTGTAATTTGTATTAGCCAGGCAGTTCACACACACACACACACATACACACACATACACACACACACACACACATACACACACACGTCACTATAATTATAGTAAGGCCAGCTAGGCTCTTTCCTTTTTTTTTTTTTTTTTTTTTTTTTTTCTTCATCATGTCATGATTGTCTATCAGGCCACACATGTTTAATATATTAATTTTGATGTAGTATATAAATTATATTTTTTTGTATACTGCAGCTCTAGATTTTGCCTTGTATGAGGAGGTGGAGCCATACACGGGACTCCTCCCAGTCATTATCCTTGGCGCTTTGGCTGACCAGGTCGTGACTACACTTCTGGAGAACTTGCCCAACATGTTTTACCAGTGTGAGAAAGGTGTGTCTGTACAAGTGGAATTGTAATACTTACCGTGTACAGTAGGAGACAAAATAAAGTTCCGAATTCGTTCCGTGGTACGGTCGTAAAATGGTAGTTTTTATATCGTAGTTTTTATTGTTGCATTCCGTACCGTTTTGACCAAACGGCCGACGCCGTTTACTAAAATGGTAAAAAACGATTAAGCTTTTCCGTCGATTCACAGGATTTTTTCTAGCTAGAAACTCTTCCATAGCTATATCAGCAAGCTAAGGCCTTGTATCGACCCTTAAAAGCTATGGGGATACTGCAAAAGAGATCGTACAAAAATTTAACTTGCTTCAATAGAGCTGCAGACTGAAGTTCCAATGGGCACAGAGCTCAAACGAGGTCCGCACTTCGTATGTCTTCTGTTAGCTACTGAAGGACCTCCAGTAGTAATAAATCTAAGCCCGAGAAGGCCCTAACATCGAGAAAACATCGATACTGTGTGGTGGTCGAACTAACAATTCTCCACAAGACAACTTCGAATAGGACGGCTTCAATTTTTTTTAACCAGAAATGCTTCACCTCAGGAGCTTATAAACAAAAAATCGGAACGTTTTATTGGATAAACGATTTTTTTTTTGCTTTGAGTGAGACATACAATGAACAAGAAAGATTAAGACGGTAATGCGGTCTAACGGAACGGTAGTTTTTTACCAAACGGCGTACTGTTTCCCCCCCGCTACCTAGTTTGCAACATCAAGACCACTACAGGTAAGAGTATATATAACCTTGAGTACAAAAAGGATAAATGTTTGTAGCTTAATAAAATATATTTCACTCAACTTCATATTTGCCATTGCTATTGTAAATTATAATAAAATAAAATCAAAATGGTTTGTAAAATTCATATAGAAGTTCAAGATATAGAGGATCAAGAAATGTTTATGGAATGCTCTGCTGCCTCCACGGCATTTTCTCCAATTAGAGACAGATCACCTTTGGACTCTGGTGGATTGGCTGACACATCTACAGATGAAGATCTTGGGGATGATGATGATTTCAATCCCATGACTAGTAGCAGGTACAGCACACTTGGAGGAGGCGAGGT
>WLWD01000602.1_pt1 | contig 200265 bp, 151 predicted proteins | sample 6712731 | NCBI WGS metagenome assembly WLWD01 (sample SAMN12718690, study PRJNA576275) | sponge metagenome | isolation source: marine sponge | host: Mycale hentscheli | place: New Zealand: South Island, Marlborough, Capsize Point | collected 2014-11-01
GGCCTCACCAGGTTTATAAAAGCAATGACATAAAACTTCATCAGCAGTCCTCCAGGAAAATGAGACTTGATTTTCTTCCAGCTGCATTTTCTCCTACAACAATAGCAGGTTACAGTACAAACACTCTTTTCCATTCCCTATAGCCCGCTCGCTATTTAGCTGAATACCACTCTCAGCTGCTCTGTTTGCTACAAGCTGCGTACATACCGACCTTTGTTAGACTCGTAGCCAGTAGACGACCTTTTACCGACGCTTATCACATGATAGAGAGAGGTAGAATCACTTTAGCGCGCGCGAACAAAGTCTCGCCTGCGCGTGAACGTTGGAATATAGTCCAACGTTCACGCGCAGGCGCGCAGGCGACCTTTTGAACATAGCAATAGCTACACAGCGTAACTTTTAGGTTGATTTATTGCTGCACCGTTTGTGAAGTTTTTGCTGATCACTTGGATGGGGTAAACACAGTCAGAAAGATGAATTTAATAAGTACAGGAAAATACGAGACCCTAATAAAATGAGTAACTAGTTTTTGTTGCTTTGAATCGCTCAGAATATGTATTGTTGAGTTGCACTAACCTATTCAATTGTTGTTACTTTTATGATAGCCGGTATGATAGCAGGACATAACTTGTCAAACTTGCATATTAGCTATTGTCCAGGCTTCCTGGCCTGACCATGACACGCACGTGGAGAGAGCAAGCAAATATTCATATTTTACCACACCACCACAAACCCACTGTGATTGTAATCACTCTTGTAGGCACATAAGCTCACAGTGTATCGCTGTGCTCTGGCTTCAAGTTTCAATAAATCATTAATTAACTTAGCTTAGCTACAGCTGAGTTAGATTATTATGTACTGCAATATAGTAAATTGCTCTGGTTTCACCTAATTTATTAATTTGTAGGCATAGGTAGAAAATGAGTGTAACTCCTTATGATATGTACTAGCTCTTGTATAATATAATCGTGTTTACTGCTTAAAATGGGGGTAATAATTAAAACAATAGAGGGATTTATTTGACCTTTTTGGGCCATTATGTATACCTCAAGGCGTAACAATTAATTATTTTTGACAATAATTAGGAATCAGAAAGCACAGTCTATTCCTCCTTCTTCTTGTGTGTGATTCATTCAGTTATCATGCATAATTTTGCAGTGTGTCCTTCTTACTCACACAGCATTATATATTGTGGGTTGTACAAAGCATATTTGGACCTTCTGGTATGTTGCTTGAAGTGTTCAACAACTACACTTTTATATCTCTCATTCAGTCACCGGGGATAGTAGTCAATGCAATAATGGATTATGTGGTTTCTTGTCCATTTGACATTACAGATGCACTGTTGGGTTTTTTTCTGATGAGTTTATGCATTCTCTACCTTCTCTTCCAACTGGCAGTGTTCTTTGATGTTATAGGATGTGGTTGCATTCATGTGGGTCTAGACTGGCAGGAGTTAACATTGGGAAGAGGATGGTTCAAAGTCCATCATTTCAAACGTGGTAGCTGCTTACAACACTGAGGTAATTTATTTAAGTGTATTGTTTGCGTTTGCAGTTATAAAGGTGAAGTTAATCTTTGACCATTTGAAAGGAACGAAGCAAAGAGATATGCCACACACTCATTCTATTTTGTCTCCAAATGTTGAAACAACAACAACAAATATCACAGTCATTAGCCAGATCTGTCAGTGCTAAGTCTGATAGTTCACTTCCTGACATGCAACTCAAAGACACATTCACATAAAAGACACTTTTTGGTATAGTTTTATATTGTTTTATTTTCTATACATCATATTATATGACAGGTGTTTGAAGAGTTGTCACACAGTCTGATTATTTTCATATTGCTTAGGTTTTAATCATGCACACTGGTTTAATCCACTTCTTATTGAATAGGTCTCAATCTACCTATTATTGCAACCTATCAAACTATAGCTAACCTTTTTTTTTTTATTAACTCACTTGGTTTATTCTCAATCTCATATATGCAGATCACTTATGAGCCTTGTGGTTGTCTGTCTAAGTGTCTTTTGTTGTAGCTTTGAATCCATATCTTTGGTTATGGATCTGAATTAGGGTCTTGTGGGTAAGAGAACTACTTAATTAAAATGACCATCTACACATTTAGTGTCCACCTTACTGTGTTAACCAATAAGCCTTGTAATGATCAAATTGTTACATAATAATAGCCCAGTTTGACTAATTTATTTTGTCTTGGTCAATGGCAGCTGATGGGTTGTATGACCTTCCCTCTGTGTGTCAGCCCCCCACTGTTCTACTCAAACTGGTCCACTGCAGTCACTACATTGCTATCTTTGGCCATATAAGGAGAGTCAAGGCAAAGGAATAAGAAGATCTCAAACATGAATATTGCTAATCATGAATAGCTTCTAATTCAAACAAAGCTATCATTTTTATTTTATTTTTTTGGGGGGCCCAGAAATATAGTAGTATTAATTAGAAAATAGAACAATCCAAGTTTTTCCTGTATCACCAAATATCTGGAGGGGAAAATCAACAGCAAAAAAAAAAGTGCTGCTGTAGCTATTTTCTAAAGGCTTCTCTAATACACATATTATTGGAAACACAAGGCCGTAATTTTTGCTGACCAGATGACAGATAAATAATTGTGATTCTCAAGTATCAGTTGCAGAGACCTCTCACATACCGCTGAAACCTGGCCTTTTCTTTTAATATTTATAGATAGTACTATCTGGTTGAAAATGCTGCAAATTAAATCCTATTAAAGTTACGCAATCAAAAGTCGTGGAGCTAAACGCGGTAGCTCGTGAGTGAAAATTATAAACTCCCGGTTGAGCGTTTACGATTTGGGTGTCTCTCTACTCGCGTGTCTGAATCTGAACGTTTAGACGTCAAGTTAGGTGAGTACAGATCTGACTTTGGCTGTGTGTTAATACAACTCTGTTAAAACAGAATAAATAAATAAATAGCTAAATAAAATAAAACAACAATAGTGTATTATAGCTAACGATACTCTTAAATTTTAGTTGGCACTGAAATGCTAGTCATCTATGTCCATTTGGTCTTACCTTGTAGGAAAGTAATAATGAATTAGAAACATTCAGGGGGAAAAACACTGGCTTTCTCAAGACTAAGCAAGTCCTTACAACTCAATTATGTTTTTACTAGATAAAATTGATTTGTTTAAGAATCATAACACACTGAATGTAATATTTTTAGCTATATCCTTGGTGAGAATCATGATCTTGATTAACTAGCTATATTGCATTTCTCTTTTGATAGTAATAAACCAAGATGTTATTAAGGAGACCAAGAGGTAGTAATTTTGCCGTTAGCTTATCCTATGTGAAGTCAAGATTATATGCCAGCTCAATTCCTCAAGTCATCAGCTCCGATTATGTCGTCAGAAGTCCGCTACCAGATATAAAACTTCCAAATGAAGGAATATACAAGATGATATTGAAAAATTTCCCCAAATTTGGTTCCTCGCCTGCAATAATTGATGGAGTATTGGGAAAAAAATTCTCCTACAATGAACTAGATGAGTCAAGTTACACGCTATCGTCAAGTCTTCAGAAATTGGGCTTCCACAAAGGCGATGTAATGTGCATTGTTATGCCAAACTGCCCAGAATACACCGTCTTGTACCTAGGAATCTTGGCTGCAGGTGGGGTCGTCTCTACTTGCAATCATAGCTATACAGCAGTTGAACTTGCTTACCAGTTCAGAAACTCTAAGGTTAAAATTGTTGCCACTAGCACTTCGCTACTTGAGAAAGTAAAGCTAGCTGCTGACAAAGCTGGTGTGGATTCTATTGTTGTAGTTGATGAGGACCAATCGCAAAGTTCCTGTGGCAAAGTAACTTCCTACCATTCTCTTATAAAAGCCAATGGGCCACTTTTGGAGCCAGTTCCTACTGGATTAAACGACGTTGCCATTCTGCCCTACTCAAGTGGTACTACTGGGGCTCCAAAAGGGGTTATGCTCACCAATTATAATGTATGCTGTAATTTAAGACAGCTAACACATCCAGAGCTTTTTAACCTACCAGAGGAGCCATCGTCCTGTCTTATGGGTGTTGTTCCTTTCTTTCACATCTATGGTATTGTAGTAGTCTTGCTCTCCTCACTTTATGGTGGCACTAGTGTGGTGTCTCTGCCAAAGTTCCAGCCTGAGTCATTCCTGTCAGCTATTGAGAAATACAAAGTCAATATTGCCCACATCGTACCTCCAATGGTCATTTTTCTGGCGAAACACCCTCTGGTTCAAGATTACAACTTGTCTTCATTAAATCAAATATTAACAGGAGCTGCCCCTCTTGGTGGGGATATGGTCAATTTAGCAGTCGAGCGTACGGGTTGTAAACTGATTCGGCAACACTATGGGCAGACAGAGGCCAGTCCAGTCACCCACATGATGCCTTGTTCTTTGGGTCTTCAGTTTCCCAGCTCAGTTGGGCATCCCATACGTAACATAAGAGTAAAGGTGGTTCATCCAGATACTAAACATGTGCTGCCACCAAATACTGAGGGAGAAATTTGGAACCATGGTCCTAACATTATGAAGGGATACCTAAATAATACAACTGCCACTCAAAATACCCTTGAAGATGGCTGGATCAAAACTGGAGATATAGGTAGGTAGTAGTAACACATAGCCCAAATAGCCTAGTAGTTAGATTGAAACTTTCTCACCTAAAGGGGTCTGGAAAAAAGCAAAGGAAAAACGTGAACAAATCTTAAGTTGTCGCCGGGGATTCGAACCCAGGGCCACTGGCTTTAGCCACCAGTGCTCTAACCACTGAGCTACGACAACCCTCGACTTCCAAGACTAGTAGTTACCAAACTCATAAATGTCCTTTTTTTATATCTGAAATCTCAAGTAGAATATGGAAGCAAAGGAATTATTGGGAGTGGCATGGGTGCATGTATGATAGATATGTATATATTTTTTAACTATTGATATGCATCTGCTCCCCCTTTTTTGTTCACTGCTTACCCAATCACAGTAAACATTGTAATTATCAAGTTCTGATCCTTCATAAAAACTAGATTGAAACTACAATGAATTTCTATCTTCATGATTTTAGGCTACTATGACGAGAATGGATTGTTCTACATCACAGACAGACTCAAAGAACTCATCAAAGTCAAAAGCTTCCAAGTGGCCCCAGCAGATCTTGAAGCAGTTTTACAGACTCACCCCGAGATTTCAGATGTGGCTGTGGTTGGAATTCACAGTGAGAGGCTTGGAGAAGCACCTAAGGCATTCATTGTAAAGAAAGACTCCGAACTCACTGAAAATGATGTACATGAATTTTTGAGTGGAAAGGCAAGAAATATTAGTAACTAGATGTATAACCAGCTATCTAGACTATAATGATGCATGTTCTTTACAGCCACAAACTCAATTTATTTGGCTATTACATACTTTAACCCCCACTATAATGCAAGCCATAATTAATGGTCTGCTCTTCATATTGAAACAGCCCATACAAGAATAATGTCAGTAATGATATACTGTTTTAAAGTTTTTTCTTGCTGGTTATAGCTAGTTCATGTTATACCAATTTGATTTTTTATACCAAACAATTATATACACAAAATTTGATTGTTTTTTTTTACTTATTGGTCGACAGGTTGCTCCGTTCAAGCAATTGGCTGGAGGTGTAGAATTCATAAAAGAAATTCCAAAATCTGCCTCTGGGAAAATACTTCGTCGCACTCTAAGAGATGGCAGCACATCATTTACATCTAGATGAAATGACCATGCTGTAGCAAAGCACATGATTGTATATTTTCTCTATTAGTTATTCACCTTTATAATAATAATTGCTGTCAGGTAGGAGGTTATGATGACGTTGTTGTTATTATTATTTTTATTATTTTTAATCATCCGCGACGATAAGCTACACTTTACCAAATTAAATCCAAATCGGTAAAGGGTATTTTCCCAAAAAGATTAGGTTGTTCTGTCTTCACTTCATCATAGTTCTAGATAGAAAAACATGGACTTCCAGCACAGAGCCGGAGGAAAAACTGGGGGAGGAGGAGTAGCAAGTTCGTCAGAGTCTAACAGAGATCGAAAAGAGAGGCTAAGAAAATTAGCTTTGGAGACTATTGACTTGGCGAAGGTCAGAGTGTGCAATATTAAGAAATATTGTCCTTGAGATATTACCACTGCAGGATCCTTATTTCATGAAAAATCATCTTGGGACCTATGAATGCAAGCTGTGTCTTACACTACATAATACTGAAGTAAGTTTGGAGACTGAGTTAAGGATGGAGACTCAGGAGTGGAGACTCAACTAGGAGTGGAGATTCCGTTAGGGGTGGATACTCGGTTAGGAGTGGACACTCAGGGGTGAAGACTTGGTTAGGGGTGGAGACTGGGTTTACTAAGATATCTTCTATGAGGCCCTTTTTTGTTGTGGACAATAATTATTAGAGGGTATAATCAATAAGAATAATAAGCGGTGGACTGTTTCAGCTTGCATGGAGGTGTGGTTATCTTGTAATAGTGAGAGTTTGAATTTCATCAACACGGTGATTTACATCTGACCTACACATTTTCTAAACTTCAAAGTCTCTGGCCTCTGTACCCATAAGATCATTTATGCAATTAAAAACTATGTTTTAGTATGTGTTTTTTGTTGTTATCATTGCAGTTGTTTTGTTTATCCCCTTTAGGGTAGCTATTTGGCCCATACTCAAGGGAAAAAACATCAATCGAACTTGTAAGACGATGTTGCTGAAATTTACTGTGACATATTTACAAACTGCATGTCTAATTTTGTTTCCAGAGCCAAACGAGCAGCCAAGGAAGCCCAAGATGCTCAAGCCCAACCTGCTCCTGTAAGTTCTTTTATTTTTGGAAAGTCCAAGTTGTATACCGGTTAAAAAAAAGTTGGTGGTAAAGTGATATTCTCAGAGATAAGCTAAAATGGAGTAAGCTAAAGAATACTACATACCTGCTTGTTTGAATAAAGACAGAGAAATTGGCCCTCTTTTTTATCTGTCCTGTTGCTACTTTGACGAGTGTCACGATTCACCGTTCACCGAAATATGTTTGGTTGTTGTTGTTTTTTGTGTGTGTGTTTGTAGGTTTGTTGTTGTTATTGTTAGTGTGCTGCTGTTTTATTATATTATACAGGAAAAGCCGAGAGTGGATGTACGAAAATTTGTAAAAATAGGGAGGCCTGGATACAAAGGTAAAAATAACAACAACAATAATAATAATAATAATAAACTAGCACGTTCCCGCCACACACACACATAGTGGCGCTTGATGTACTACCTTTTGTAAATTAGGAATGCAGCAGCACAAGTAGTTTTTATCCTTATCATCTCCACCACTTGGTTTGGTTACATCAGTTTCCCTCTCCTTCTCTCTCTCTGAGCCATCCAGCTGTTCTTATCCTTGTGACCATGCTTTACCAGTTTGCTGCAAGTTTTTAATGTTGCTTTTCCAGTCGGTGGCAATGCTTTACAAGTTTGTTGAGGTCATTTTACAAGTTTATGACGATGCTTTACCGTTTGTGACATCGCTTTATGAGTTTTTAATGTCACTTTACCAGTTTATGATGCCATTTTACCAGTTTATGATGCCACTTTACCAACCTGGATTGATTATGAATTAATACGCACACTGTCGTCATTGTTACTAACACACAAGCATATGATTATATATGGACTAGCAGATCCCCGCCACACAGTGGCCTTTGATGTATTAACTTTTGCACATTAGGAATGCAAAGCATAAAGTGTTTTTTATCCATTCTTATTACTCTTCAGGGGTTCGTTGAGGGGGGCCAGGGGGAAGTTATTTCGCCCCCCTTTGAAATATTCTTCAAATTTCATAAGCAAAAAGCAAAGTTAAAAAGTGAATAATTATTGTAAGCCCAAGATGCTCAAGCCCAACCTGCTCCTATATAATTGTAGGTGACTTAAGTTTTGCTGTTCTAATTATTGTCTTGGTAATTGAAGCTCATCTCCTTTCTCATCTTAGTTCTGTATGAAAAGTTTTGACTCCTTGAGGTAGCGTAAACTCAACCTCGCCCCCCTCTTAGATTGATTCCTAAATGAACCCCTGCTTTTTACCACTTGGTTTAGTTACATCAGTTTCCCTCTCTTGCTCTATCTTCCTGAGTCATCTCACTCTTCTTATCCTCTTCCTTTCCTCTCCTCTCGTCAGCTCTTTCAACTTTGGTCAAGGGTCCACTTCTCTTCTGTCTATCTCTCCCGCCCGCTTCTCAGTCTTTCTATCCTTGATTGTGACTTGCTGTAAGCTTTGTGGGGGAGGGGCGAAAAGGGAGCCTGGCTGGTTGGTGGAAATCCCAAGGCCAGAATACTTACGATGTTGTAGTTTCGTAATTGGGACATTGTCGCTGTATTGTGAGTGCCCCTACCTTAATACGATGATTGGAAAACACGAACAGTATATGTGTGCAAGATGTACATGTACATTGGTTGTTGTTTTCGTTATTGTTGTTTTCCTCAGTGACCAAGCAGAGAGACCCAGACACACGCCAGCACAGTCTCTTCTACCAGGTAGACTACCCGGAGATTGTGGAGGGTGTGGTCCCCAGGCACAGGTTCATGTCCGCGTACGAACAGAGGGTGGAGCCTCCAGACAGACAGTGGCAATACTTGCTGTTTGCTGCAGAACCTTACGAGACCATTGGGTTCAAGGTACATACGTACATGTGATTGGGTTCAAGGTACACGTGATTGGGTTCAAGGTACATGTGATTGGGTTCAAGGTACATGCATACATGTGATTGGGTTCAAGGTACATACATACATGTGATTAGTTGTGAAGAGAGCATGACATTTTTTGAGTGTTTATACTTCCGGAGTGTTTCTGTGAGATGGGTGCTTTCAGGGGTGGATGGAAATTTGCCAGAAGTAATTTTTTTTTTTTTTTGCAGGGAAATGGCAGGAGCATTTTGCTGTCTCCATTTTGCATTTAGTTGTTGTTTTAAACCCCCCATCCTCCCCGCAAAGATATAGTGGATTTGCATTTCATTTAGAACCATACACATGACTATTATAAATTCACCCCCACTCCCTCTAATATAACATTCAATTTCTGTGTGTAAGAATTAGTTTTAAAAAATAAATAAAAAATAAAAAATAAAAATTCAGGAAGAAATTTCTGAATTTATTAGAATTACTCTCATGTTTGAATCCAAGTGCATTATGTTCTATTATTTTAGATTCCGAGTAGAGAAGTTGATAAAGGAGATGACAAGTTTTGGGTGGAATGGAATGTGGACACCAAACAATTTTTCCTTCAGTTTCATTTCAAACAAGACCAAAAGATCAGCTTGCCTCAATGATGACCATTACCAACTCAAACCTATTGCACTTGCATGGACATACTTGCACCACACCCACCACAACATGTGTATATAACAAGTTCTGATTCACATAGTGACAAAAAATAAATGGTTAGGAATTCCTTTTCGCAATGCTATTATTGTGGGAATGGGAATACATAAACACTTGAGCAACTATTTCATACCACTATGAATAGCAGTCAGGGGGGGGGGGGGTTGTACAGTTTAGCCACATGAATATGGTGAAGTCACAACTATGAAACAGTTGTCAGATGAAAACTTAAGACACAAAACGAATTGCCATTGAAGGACCAGAACTAGAAACGTGTTGATTTTGAATAAATGTTGGACATTATTGAATGAACTAACCGTAGAGTAAGGCTTGATCATTAATATATATATATATATATAATATATATATATTTTTTAATTCAGTTAGGTTGAAAAAAATTTACGAGGGGAAACTAAATTTTGATGGGGAGAGGGGAATCCCATAGTTTGTATAAACCCTGGCAATAATCTTAGAGAGATTCAATTTATTGTTATTTGGAATAAGCTGACAACATTAATAGCATTTAGAAAGTCAAGGCTCTAGAAAAGCCTTGGCAGGGAGGGGGGGAAAAAAAAATTTGTGCTTGAAACAGATTTTTGTTTTCTTTTCAATGAAGTTCTTCTAGAGCCAGAAAGTTTGAAATAATAAATAATGTTATAGCTAACATTAGTAAATTAACGTGGTAAGTTGCAAAGTTCCCGGAAACTGACCAACCTCAGCCTGACGTATACATGTAGATGATTCGAACTGCAATCAACCTCTCAGAGTACTTGTCGCAGTAATATCTCCCAAGGTGTGTTCATTTATACTATTGCAACACCTTGGTGTATTTCTTCCACAATGAAGTCGACTCCTTGATGGCGAAACACAGAGTCTTCTTGGCGTAATAGGAAGAGTCGATGTTTTCAATATTGTCTAGCACATCGTAAAGCAAGTGGCCGCCTCCCAGAGAAGACTTGGGGGTGTGGTAGTTGATATGAGTGAAATGAACGTGCAGATGGTAGAAGGATGGCTGGTAGTGAAGATACACTCGCAGCTGGTCTTCAGGTATCCCGTATCTTTTTAATATTTCGTTCTGCAAGAAACACAATAACTTTGAAGCCAAATATACTTTTTTAAGTTGTGATGTATGTACAGCAATGAGAAGTGCAATAAACCTCCCATCCCTGCAAATGGTTTTGCCCCCCCCCCCCCCCCCCTGAAAATTATGATGACCTTAATGATGATAATTGTCACAAATTTTTGATTTTGAAATGACCACCTCTGATACTGTCTCCGCTTGCTTCACTTACTCACCAACAGCTATTGTGATTGAACTAATCCAGGTCAAAGTTTGAAACCACATTGTAAAGCAGGTTCATTCTATATGAGCTGCTTTATATTTAGCTACTTTCACTACTACTACTACTACTACTACTGATTATAATAATGAAGCACCAAAGCTGCGAACCCTCAGCGTTATTATATACTAGCTAGCTATTACAAAGACCAAAAGCATAATTTACTTGGCATAGTATCAATATGAATATGTGGATATGGAGCTCACGCAAGTGGATATGTGACTCATTCAATGAACCGGTAGACATTAATGCTGTCTTCATAAGAGAAGCAAAACAAGCAAGGGACACTCGCCTCACCAGTAGTTTCAATGGGAACTCTTGATTCCAACACTCAGGTAAACCACTGAATAAAGCAAAACTACCATGGGCAGCAAAAAAAAAATTCTCACGTGATTATGGCGTGACTATAGGGGGCGTTACCAGTAAAATCTTATGATCATATGGCCAAAAAATAACTAGCTTTTTCTGAAAAAAGAAAAGAAAAGTTGAAAACAAAATTTTTTAAAGGGGACTTCACCGTCTGGTACAACATTTTGATCGCCTTTTTCAATCTTTCAATCTTATGGAGGCTGTAGTCTTCGAGATCCGCAGTTGTGTGACAGAATGACTGACCGACAGAGTACTATACACGTCCTGACGCATGCACACTGAGGATTAATAATAACATAATAATAATAAAAATAATAATAATAACTGTTCTTCACCATAACCAGTTATTGGTGAATACATGGAAGTGACATAGGACGTATAACGAGACACTAACTAATTAATGTAATAACATGACTTCCACAAACCACAAGTAACAATAACCAGATCTACAGTCACTCCCAGACATTCAACTAATAAGTGCACAAGTCAACAACACTGCCACTTGAGCAGTAATTAAAAAAAAAAAAGAATGAAAAAAACAACAAAAAACAAAAACAAACTGTGACAGTAAGTATGTATATGCAAAGCAAGTAGCCATCAAGACAGACGGTGGGGGACTCACTACAGTTCTAACTCCTAATGGACAATACACTTGACAATATTCAACAAGCTTAACAGTCAGAAACACGGGTAGTGAGACTCTTCAACGACAAACACCACTAACACTGGCAACTACGACTACAACTACCACAAACCAACCATGGTCCCCACCTTTCCCTTGTCCAGGACATTCCTGAGCATGGATACATGTTCAGGTCGTAGTTCGCGAATTGAGAGCACGCCCCTCCTGCGAACTATAGCCAGAAGGTATAAACTTTCCAAATCCTTACAGTCCCACTTAATATCTGGCACTAGGACAAATCCAGTCTCCGGATTAGGGTCATCGTAAACTACTCTGTGTTGCTCCGCCTTACCATCCAGAATGTTGTAGACCCACTAATCACACGTATATACACATGATAAGCATTATAAAAATACGTAGTGCTGGTTTTGGGGTTAGTTAAAAAGTAACGGAACAAGAATTTGTACGTTCCTAAATCCCTGTTGGAGTAGGTCTGAGATCTATAGCACAAGGGTAGTCAACCCTTTATCCGACACTATAGTTAAGTGAGAGCACCCTCTGATCTGCTTTACTACGTTAGTGCACGTTTTTTGTTGTTGTTTTTGTTGGTTACTATCCAACTGAGTAGATATAACATAGGTTACGGATTAGTTACTCTTTCTAATGCACACCACTATGGGACGTTTCCGACATATTTTATAGCAATACTGCTAGTCTTGTACTAATTACTTCCCACTATTACTGCATACCCACATCACATACTTCCAGGGACATAGCTTGTGTCAAAACATAAGGCTTTGTAATCTGTTGATACATCTGTGGTGTTTCCTGCACCATTCTCTTGTTTTGTGGACCATACTTTTCAAGATGCTTCTGTGTGGCAGGAAAGACTGTCATGACCTTGACCTCCCCTCCTCCCCCACTGCTACTGTCTAGTTTGTACTGGGAGTAAATATCATTTTGAAAAGTTTTTTCCACCTTGGCGGCATTGGTAAAAAGATGCGACATAGATAAACGAGTCAATGGGACCTTTTCCGCCACTATAACACCAAGTTGGTCGGCATTGTCCTCCAACTTCCCTGACAGTGTTATTGTCTTTGTGAGGGGGTCCGAATAAAGTACTTCAAAGTCTAGCTTGTGGAAAGGAAACGCATTAGCCATCACCCCATCCTCGAGCTGCTCCGAAATTTCATCATTGCCAGCAGCCTCAGGTACTGCACAGGGCTCAACTAATGCCAGCTTCGGTTTTTTTAGTTCACTGCGTAGCGCCTCCTCACAATTCTTTTCGATTTCCGACATAGCTGACCATCCTAACGAACCTACACGTGTTATTGTTTACAACGTTTAATCAAGTATCACGTGATCAATAAGCCGGTTGCTAATCGTCCAAGCAATTGCGGTTTGTAAAGTCCGCCTCCGGTACCACTAAAAAATATTTGAAGAAGGTGGGGTGTCTGCGTATAAATCAGGTACTTGAGCTTCAGGTTAGAGTGTTGAAGGAGTGGCTGAAAGTCGTATTTGAGAAGGGTGAAGATAGTTCTTCGTGAAGTCTAGATAGGCCTAATATTTTACTAAAACTTGTCGGAGTCTCGTACGTATTTATAATCATCGTTCATAAGGTAGTGATGGCGTTGACTGTGACGAGCAACGGAACCAACGACGACATTCCAGAGGTGAGGAATTATATGTCGACTAAGATATCTACTCGAGTGAATTATGAAGTTTCACTTCTATTGATTAGTTATTCTTCCATATAGTGCCCACTCTGCCTTGAACCATTAGGATTTGACGACATCAACTTCTACCCCTGCTCATGTAGATACCAAGTAAGGATGGAACAACTTGAGTGATGGGTTTGTTATGCAGTGGTGTGTGTTTTGATAGATCTGTAGGTTCTGCTGGCACAGAATACGAACGGATGAGAACGGTCTTTGTCCACACTGTCGAGAGGTAAACCAGTGCAGTGATTATTTAATCAATTTAGTTGGTGCTGAAAAAATTGGAATTCCTATTTACTTTATGCATATAATCATAGAAGTTTTTCTCAGTTGTAAAAGCCAATATATATTTTATTTGAAAATTTTACCCCGACGTTTAGACTTCTTTCCAAAGTCCTCCTCTCATAAACAAAGCAACAGGTGGAAGTTTTAGTTAAACATATATTGGTGATTAAAACTGAGAAAAACTGCTATGGTTATAATTATTTCAGCTGAGAATGTCTGAATCATTGAAACTTTGTTTCACAAATATATGTGGCATGAATGCTCGTCAACATGTCAGAGGGTGACCAACATTCAATGTATTATAAAATTGTCATTGTAAAGTGTGGGTGACTTGGGGAGTGTAGAAATCAAACTTAGAAACAGGACCTACTACAGTAAGTTTACCTACAAGGCAATTGTCCTTAGGTCAGACTTCATCAGGAGTGGGGGCTAAAAATGTGATTTTTGTTTTTTTAAGTGGTCACTGATGTGTTCGTAGCGAAGTTATATTGAGTACGATAAGGTCAAGTTTGTCTGTTAGATATATTAGGAATTTCTAAGCCCCCTCCCCCCTCGTTCCCATCTTGTTGGCAAGTAATTTCAGCATATCAGTGATATTGTTGGAATCCAGAAGGTCACAGTGGTTTGTTTGTTTTGTTTTTTTTGTGTTGTTTTTTTGTAATGGTAGATGTATTCAGAGAATCCAGCGGAGTACACACCCCCTACACCTGACCAATTGGCTAAGCTGAAGTCTGAAAAAAGGCAGAAAGAACAATGCAAAAAGCAGAGAGTTACAGAAAATAGGGAGAAATTGGCTGCAGTTAGGTAAGTATGGTATGAAGTATCATGAGAGCATGTTTATCACCTACAATAGTATCTTCAATGTTTCAAATGAATCATTTCATATGACCCTTTTCAAGTAGTTCCCTGGTGCAACTTGAGTTCCCTGGTGCAACTTGTTTTCTCCCTTTTTTTGTCAACAGTGGCATTCAGTGATCACGTTCATGATATGTCAGTCATGTCATTATCAGCAAATCTGTTTACTGTTTCTTGAATGGAGTTACATTGTTATTGAAATGGTACGCTTTACACTGGTATACAAAAAGTAGAAATCTGATTAACTTTTGCGTATTGCCATCTGCATAGTGCAAGGCTTCTGTCTAATGGGGACTCTCACTTTTGGAATGTGTATTTCTACACTGCTAGTCAAATTACCCCATTAGTCGATTAATTGACTTGTAAGGTGGAAGCTTAATATTATTTTTGGAAATAGAGGCTGATTTATATTATTTGTAGCTAGCTGTATTATTAATAATGGAAGTGAGCAATATTAGCAAAAAAAAATTGTTGTGGTTAGAGAAGAGTGAATTAGTGCTAATGGTTATTCTTTGCTATCACTCCTCCTTGTGAAACATTGGATAGTATGTAGACCATAGTCTTGTAGGCAGGGTATTGGGTTTTTAAAATGGTGGTAGTGTAGTTGGTTTGTAATGTTTAGTTTGATGATTTGGCCTGAAGAGAACTACTTGTGATTCAGACTGGGTAGATAGAACATCTTGTGAGGGAAGTATTAGGTTGTAGTAATAATATTGCCTTGATGGGTCAGTAATGGGGACAAGGTGGAAACAGTTGTCTGGAGGAACACCAGCTGTGGAATGTGATGTCAGCTTCTATACTTGGTTTGTTTCACGGCCAGTCTTTAATCACTGTGGTTCAACCAGTGCACTTTGAATTTAACTGGCCATCTTTGGGGTAGTTTAAATCAAGTTATTAATATGGTAATAGACTGGAATGAAGGATAAAATGGTGTGAGCTTGTAAAGTTTTATGTGAATTAAATTTTTTGCTTGTTTTACTCTTCTTTTTTTTTTTTTTTTTTTTTTTTTTTTTTTTTTTTTTTTTTTTTTTTGTCTTCTTCAGAGTGATTCAGCGTAACTTAGTGTTCGTGATAGGCTTGTCTCCTAGACTGGCAGATCCAGAAGTACTCAAGAAGAACGAGTATTTTGGGAAATACGGCAAAATTTATAAAGTAGTCATCAACAATCATACCATCTATAGCGGAACCCAAGTAAGTTATGCTAGTGGAGGGGTCGAATGATTCAAGGTAGCCAGTCTTGATGCTGTTCAGCGAATACATTTTCTTAACTATTTAAAGAAAGATATTAATCTATCCCTGTTACCGCCTCCCTCACATACACACACACACACACACTCACTTACATATACACACTCACACACACACATACACCCTCGCTTACACACATTTACACACACTTACACACACTTCACCACTTAACTCAACCCCCATTCCTACTGTTCTTCTTCCTCCCCCATATCTCACACATTTTCTTCCCATGCCCACAATCCCCACCTTTTTTCTTCTCTCATAACCCACACACCATTTGCCATCACCCACTCTATCCCACTTTACTCCTTTCTCATATCTCTTTATCTGTCCTCCAATCCCTGGTCATTGCCTCCCAAGGTATGTCATAGCGATGTCATTATTAGTGATGTCATTGTTAGTGATGCCATTATTAGTGATGCCATTGCTAATGACGTCATTGTTAGTGATGTCATCACTTATCAGTGAGGAATGTCTGGCTGCACTCCAGATGAAAAATGATCAATTAGTTCATATTAAATACTCCCCCACATCCACCCACTCCTTCCCACCTGAAGTAAATAATCTGATAGTATGTGATAGTATGAGTTTCCCTATTGTTGCGATGTAGCTAGCAATCACCATGTCTCAAGTGTGTTGAATTATATGTGAATTGCATCACAGCAGAATTATCTGAGGCAATTATGTTTTCCCTGCTGTTAACTCACTCTAAAGAAAGTTCCCAAGTATTTGTTACAGCAACAACAACAAACAGGTTTATTTATGTGTGGCATAATAAGGAGACATGTTCAAATAATTCATATCTCAAGTCCCTTTGTGAGTGAGTCGAGAATATTGTTATAAACTACTGTAATTTGTTGTTGTTGTTTTTTGTTTGTTTTTTCCCTTAATTTTCCCCCAGTCCTTGCTGTCGCAATGCTAGTGAACTGCTTCACAGAGTAGAGCATACACACAGGCTCATCTGAACTAATGAGTTCCCAGATGCACTTTTTTTCGTAAACATTTTAACTTTCCTCCGTACTAATGAGGAATTTGGTACGAATTGTTTAAAATGTTTGAGCTAGACTGATTGATCTTGATCCAAGGGTAGTGTTATGTTATTTGTAAAGGGTATCTGTTTGCCTGCTAAATTAGATCAAGATCCATGGGTTATACCCATTATCGCATTACATATGTGACAGGAAATAATCATATTCTGGTTGTATTAACGAGGTTATAAGGTTGATCATGGACAACCAAAGGAAATACCTTTTTTTTTTTTTTTTGTGCTATCTCCTGACAAATCTTTCCCCACTGTTTGGGTTGGATTGCTCACCTGAAGTTCCCTTTAGATCATTTCTGTATATTGTACATGCTTGACTAGTCCACTCTAAAGCCCTCTTCCCACTAATCATTTGAGGTCCACCATTAGAGTAGTTCGTATAGTTTAGTGGTAAGTTGCTGGCCACAAAGGTTGTAGGAATCTCGGCTAGTTTGCCTCTGAAGGATTTATGTATCCTTGCACTTAATGTATATATGTGTGTGTGTGTGCTTACTGTCACAGGGTCCTAGTGTGAGTGCGTATGTGACATACTGTCGGAATGAGGATGCATCGAAGGCGATAGCTGCCGTTAACAATGCCTTTATTGACGGGCGCTCTCTGAAGTAAGTTGTGAAGGATATGTGTCAATAGTCACTCCTCTTGAAGTCACTTATATACAATCTAGGGGGGGCGTATTTAATTAAGGCTATTATAGTGATCACCATTAAAGCCTTAAGTACATTATTAAGTGGAGTACTTTAATTCATCATTTATCTACTTGTCTTTGCCAAATTTTTGTTGATCAAGATTTGAAACATGAACTTTAGTTAGGTCGGTAATATCCAATGCAATTTATTCTGACAAGTAATCTGTTTAAACGGTCTATAATTTTTAAAACACAGATACCTGTATAATAATTAAATGTTTATTTTAGGGCTTCATTTGGCACTACAAAATACTGTACCAGTTTTCTGAAGGGTACCTCCTGCACTAAACCTGTGAGTTCCACGTGTATGTGTTCATAGTTATTGCTCATTCATGAGCTGAAGGTTCACGTCACTGGTGGTTTCAATAGTGTCGCACCTTGTAAGAAACATCACATTCCTCTGTCCGCTTCTCATCATCAATCAATTTTTCTTTCCAAATATTTGTGCTGAAACGCTGCAGAGAGAAGTGCAGTATGTGGTTAAGCATGCATGCTATATTTCAATACTGTGTAACTGTAAATGGAGACATGCCTGAAGTATTTCTAATTTTAAAATTTTGCTGGATTGGCCTTTATTGTGTATTTGTGTCTCTCAGTGCTTCTAGATATTCTATTTTGTGTCATGTAATGAATAATGTGCAATGGCATGTGATGTTTTTATTTTTTTGGTAGGATTGTATGTACCTCCATGAATTAGGAGACGATGAAGCCAGCTTCACTAAACAGGACATGCAGTTGGGGTAGGTGGATCTGGATACATGTTGTTTATTTTAAGTACACGTTATTTAATGCATTGGAATGGTAGAGGTAGTCATTGTAAATTCATCCTTTTAATTGAGGGACTTTGGTGTTTTTCATAGCCCAACCACTTTTTCTCTTTCGCTCTGCTCAGCTTAATTCTATGCTATGTGCAGTTGTTCAGCTGAAGACACAATTATAACATTTAATTTCTTTTTTGCCTTATAACTTGGCTTATTCATAGGAGGCATATTGAACCTTTAAAAAACCGATGTTAATTTTTCTACTAATGATTATTTACTATTAATTTATTTATTCTAGTAAACACCAGATATTTGAACATGCCACTCTAGCATCTTTGCTAACTGGTGGAGTAAGTGGAGAGGATGTGGTCAATCACGCAAGCGAGAAGGATCATTCTGTGAATGAAGGCAGTGTCAAGGGAAAACCGTCTAATTCTCAGCGAAATAAAGAGCAAGTATTGCCAGAAAGTGTAGAGTCAGCACTTCCAGCTTCAGCACACTGGTTAGATTATTTTATTGTTTTGCTTTTTTTTTGTTGTTGTTGTTGTTTTTTTTTTTTTTTTTTTTTTTTGGGGGGGGGGGGGGGTGCTGGATGAATATATATATATTATAGGATATTTTAATTGTGTAAAGTGCTGCAAAGTTGATTGATGTAGTTATTATTATTACTTTTTTGTTTATGTTTTTTGTTTTTTTTTTGTTTTTTTTTGTTGTTGTTGTTTTTGTTGCTCTTATAGTTCTAGGAAGGAAAAAAAAAAGGCTTTTGTGTGCATTAAGCTAGTTAATAATTTCATGAAATAGAAAAAAATTCACTTTGAAAACTGAAAGCACTATGTCAGTGTTTGGAATTTGAGAAATGAAAATAATGTGCCTGACTGAGGTATTTACACATGTAATAATTTCATTGTGTATTTACTTTCTTCCATTAAATTTAGGGCACAAAGAGCTCATAGCAATAATGACAGTGTAACGGACCAAAATCATTCTCATTCCAAACAATCTGGTTCCAATGTTTCTGGGAAATCTGCCAAAGGGACTTTACCAAGCAGTAATAGTAATAGTACTCATCATCTTCCAGCAGTGACGGAACAAAATGATCCGCTACAATCCAACAGGAGCCAGAGGACTTCAGAGACTAGCAACATTGACATTCCTGACTCCAGTCTGAGATCAGAATCATTAAGCCCGAATGCTCAGAAGCTAGGACATTACAAAACTTCAGATTCGATGGTAAACTCATGTGGTTCAAGTCAGAGAACTCACGGCAGTGGAGGAGGAGGGGCCAAGGAAAGAGATGGAGCAACAGGGAATCATAACCACAGCATAGGCAGTAGTGTGGGAACGAAATCTCTGACCCCTAACCTTTCCCCTCAAAGTACTCTAAGTTCCAGTGTGGAATCTCTCGAGGCAACTCACTTAGAGGAATCTGCTGGTGTGAATGTTGAAAGTGGTGCAGCGGCGGACGGAGGAATTGGTAGAGTGCCAGAAGTTCAGAGTGAGTCCAAGGAAGAAGTCATTGGAGTTAAGAGAGAAACGAGAAGCTTCGAGGGAATGTTCTCGGGGGAGTCTTGGGAGGATGATGAAGAGGAAGTCAATGTGGGTGGAGTCACTAATCAGATTGCAGCTGTCAGGATGGGTTCAGGTGGAGCAGTGGATGACAGGGTGGAACTCGTGCATGGTGATCATGTGACAGGTGATAGAGTGATAGGTGGTGGTATGAAGAAAGGGTTACTTTCTGCTTCAAATTCTGTGATGGCTTCCCATGCTGTAAAAACTTCAGAAGTGAGGGAGCAAGCTTCTATCTCTCAGTGCAGTCCACCTGGACTCGGTCGTCAGTATCAGCAACAGGAGCAGCAACAGTGGCAACAGAAGCAGCAACAGGAGCAACAACAGTGGCAACAGAAGCAGCAACAGGAGCAACAACAGTGGCAACAGCAGCAGCAACAGGAGCAACAACAGTGGCAACAGCAGCAGCAGCAGTGGCAGCAGGATCGGCAACGCCAACAGTTAGTGCATCATTACCATCAACAGACTAAACCATACCAGCAGCAGGAGAAACAGTATTTGCCTCAAGAGCAGAAACTTCGGGAACTACAGTTTTCATCTTCTCAGAGCACGCAACCTTTGCCATTGAGTCAGCAGTCCGAGAGGGTTTATAGGAGGCTACAGATGGGTAAAGATCTGACTGAATTGGGTGGACAGCAAAAAATGGAATTGTCAGGTCGGGATTTGATGGGTCGCCAGATTCAGAGAGGGGTGGAGATGGAGGAGCAGGCTAGGAACAATGGCAGTGATGCAGCAAGCGGTGATGTGCCTCCACCAGCGGTCTCCAGCTATGGTAGGTAAAGGGTGGAAGTGTGAGGGGGAGGAGTTCATTGCCAAGTGTTACATTTAGTTTAGTTGTTTTTGTTGTCCATTTCGTATTGTTCGCACCTAGCTCAAGACAGTGGTTTTATTAGTTGGCATAAGACTTTAAAAGGAAGTTATTGTTTTTGTTTTTTGTTTGTTTGTTTTTTGTAGCTTGTTTTTCCATGATGTTGATTATATATAATGTGCCTTTTTAAGTGATGGGTAATAATAGGTTATTATTTTATTTTTATTTTTTGTTATTATTGTTGTTGTTAATTTTTATTTTTATTTTTTTGTTGTTTATTATTGTTGTTGGTTGCTGTTTTTGTTATTTATTATTATTCTCTCACTGGGTAAACTAAATACATGCATGTGTGAATACCACCAGATCAACAGTCACAGACAGACAGTAGCAGTAAGGCAGGCAAGAACATGTCCACCAGCTGGAATCCACACCCAAAGACACACCCAAAGACACAGCAGCCTTCTCACTTCCCATCCAATTCAATGACACAACCATCCAGTGTTTCCAGTGGTTCAACTTCCACCACTGGCCACTTGCCACGCCCACACACTGTATCTTCAGTCCCATCCTCCCAGTATTCAGTGGCTCAGACAGAAAGGACAGATGATAACGATGAGTTAGGTCAGTCGTAACAATATACGTAATATTTTTACAGTCGTAACAATATACGTAATATTTTTACAGCTGGCGTTATGCTTTTTATTTATTTGTTGTTTATTTAATTGACAGGGCATATGGTCATTAATTGGCGTATTGCAACGGACAGCATAGTAAAGACTAAAGAATGCTTGTTACCTTAAGTTGCCCTTATTCTGTATGCAAATATTGCTTGATTTACCTGACGGACAGCATAGTAAAGACTAAAGAATGCCTGTTACCTTAAGTTGCCCTTATTCTGTATGCAAATATTGCTTGATTTACCTGAATACTATGTATTATATCCAATAATTTCACTCAACTTGCACATCTACTTATGACACCAAACTTGCTATTTCACTGAACATGCTGTAAACCTAAAACATTTTGCCCAATTAAAAAAAAATCCGACCTATGGATTAGTGAGACCAGATTTCACAATGTGTTCTATTTCCCTCTCTTTGCAGGGTTTGATCCTTGTGTAGTGTCACAGCAAGGCCTAGCAGACTTGTTAGAGACAGAGGCAGAGCAAAAACAACAACAACAACAACAACAAAAGTTGGGCTACCACCGGCAATACCATCAATATGGAAACTCTCAACAACAACAACAACACTTATCTCATGGGGAACCTTCGCACAGTTCCCGGGAACAATTGAGCAACCCAACTCGCACTTCTTTTTCGTTCAGGAAAGGCTTTCCCAATGGGATTATTTCGCATCCTGATGAGGAAAAAAGAACGCAACAGAACTGGAAAGGCCATAATTCTGTTTCCCATTCCAGACTTGATTCTGATTTGTTAGGTTCGTCTGCATCATCGTCTAGCATGAACTCCTTGAAGGACGAGTTTAAGGCTCTCTTTCCAACAGTCAACATCAGCTTTGGAGGTACATTGCAGAGTGCATGTCAGTTTGTGCTGGTCAGCTGGTGTGTGTGTGAGTGTGTGTGAACTAAGAAAAGATAAAAAATGAGGTGTTTGAAAAGAGTGGGTGGCCTGTGGTAGTGTTATTATTATTATTATTATTCAATTGTTATGCTATTGCTAACATTTGGCTCTGGTTGTAGTTAAATACTCATTCTCCTAGTTTGACTTCTTGAAATTATAATTCTCCAGAGTCATCCAGCAAGTCTCGACTGGACAACAAGACTTCATCATTGGGACAGGCCCTGGATGAGTCCAAGAAGAAGACCCTGGTCTACCACCCTTCTTCTTCTTCTTCTTCCTCATCCGCCAGTAACCACTACTCTTACCAGTATGGAAACAAAGAAGACCCCCACAAGACTAAGTCATCTTCATCGTCAATGGATTTCTTCCTTGGCCAGAGTCAGCCTGGATTTCCATCCACTTGTCTCAGAGTACGAGACCATACCACCAGTAGCTCCATCAGCTCTGATGCAACCCATATCGACGGTGCTTCTTCTTCAGGCAATTTTGTAATGTCTAAAACTACTGGTGGGAATAGTTCAGTCAGTAGCTGTCTCGGCCCGGAGTGGCCCGGATTGGGAATAACTGTGGGGTCTTCTGGAAAGTGCCCTGAGGCATCTTTACCGAATGCAGAAGAGACTGAAGATATGCAGTTATTCAATCTGAAGCAAGTCCCTGCACCACCTGGAGTAGAGGCTAGCAGGAATGTGTCGAGCCTGAAGGCAAGCTTTCCAACTGTAGCCGGAGAGTCTAACAGCCACCAGCGTAGCCAACATCAGGCTCCTCCTCCTCCTGCTCCTCGTGGACTAGTGGGGGAGTGTGACCAGAAGCCAACTGCTATCTCCCAGTTGCTGTGTGGTGGTGGTGGTAGTGGTGATAGTGGGATGGGCAATGGCCAGCCGGCATCTTCCTCGCTACTCCTGGAAGCTGCAGGTGTGACTGCTGCTAGCTCCATCAGTAATCTGTGGAGATCACAACCACCACCTCTCTCTGTGTCAGGTAAAGGGTTAGAGGGAGAATATTATGTTACCATTGTATTCATCAGTCATGGGCATTACCCTGGTCATGATTTTGCTGATTTGGCATTTGGCAATTTTACCATTGGTAGAGGCATCGTAGGAAAAGTGAGAGGGTTGAGGGGCTCAGGCGTCCACCAGTCATGTTGGGGTGTTATCTGGTCTATGTCCATTATCTAATCATTTTGGCTATTGCGGTATAAGGTCTTGTTTTCGAACTAGTTAAAAGTGTGGCACTGTCAGACTTTATATCATTTGAGCTGTACATGAGCTAGTGGTGTGTGTGTGAGGACCAGTGGCAAGCCAGCTGCTGTGCACAAGTAGTTCAAATGACAAAGTAAGCACTTCTAAGTAAAACCATAAATATTAACTTTTGCTATTGCACCGCCTGGATGCATGTTCGGCTAGTTTCCTGAAGTTCTAGCTCCCATTCACAGAATTAGGACTGTATCATTCAGTCCATTTATTTCTTGCAGTGTCTGTAGTCGTTGACCATTAATCTTAGCTTATAGAATTACTTACCTCAATTTTTTCCAAGTAGTGGTTACTTCTGTAGTAATAATTTGCTAAATTTAAATAACGTGTAGGTCCTGACATAAAATACTCTGCTACTACATAAAATGACCTGGTAAAGGTCTTCAACACTCTAACTACAACGTTTTGTGACTAAATTTTATCACAGAGCCTAACTAAATAAGACTTGCTTACAGTAAAACTGTGTATAAGCCTAAAAAGCCGTTTTCAAGGGTAGAACACACATGCACGCACGCACACACACACACATGTTTAAGGGACTACTTACTCAATTTTCCCCAAAACTGTCTCACCATCTCGCCTATAATACTTTTAATTCATGTTTAACAGTTCTTAAATATCAGAGAGTTGCTGAACTTACTTTTAAAAAAGGGAACTCAAACCTTCTCTCCCCTCCCCCACCCCCAAGGTTCTCTGCCATTGGCTCACCTGGAATTGCCCAAATATGCTGAGCTGCTTATGAATCAATCCTGTTTGCTGCTGCTATTTTCATTTATTTATTTATTTATTTATTTTTTGTATCAGTGGTTTCCAGTAGCAACACCACAACTACCCATTCCTTGCCATCTCCACCACCGGGATTCTCAAAGCCAGTGAATTCAGGTGATGGAATGAGAACTGGAACTACTGTGTCTTCAGGGAACGGACTTGGAACATCTGGAATGGGGAATCAAAATCAGATGAATTCCAATATTGCCACAGCCAGTCCTGTTTTTGTGATGTCCAGTAAAGGTTTGTGTTGGAACAATTTTAGTAAATTAGGATGGAATGGGACAATGTGGAATGGAATGGGAAATAATTTCAATCAGGTTCCTGTGACCCAAGATCCATGTACGTATATAATTATTTAGTCAATACTGAAATTTGAATCTTGCATGGAAATTGGAAAGTTTTTTTTTTATTAATACTGAAAAGTGCAAATTTGTATTTATTGTTTGTTTTATTTGTTATAGGTCAGATGATACCTAGTCCTCAGTATGTTCAGGCGTGGACCAATCAGATCAGAAGTGTGAGTGCTCTGACTCCAGCTCAGCTGCAGGTAATAGCCAGGAACAACCAAGTCGCCTACCAGCAACTCCTGAGGCAGCAGGTTATGTTTCAACAAGCCCTGATGAGAAACCCGCAGGCAATGCTTCAAGTCCAGAGCCTGTGGATGGCTCAGTTACACATGCTGCATAAGCAGCAGCAACAACAGCAAGCCATGGCTGCAGCTTCTTTAGAGGTACCATCAGCTGGGACTATTTCTTCAGAGGGCAATAACGTGTCACTTCCTGGAGAGATGTCTGCATCTACCCCTCAAATGATTAAGACTCAAACTTCTAAATTATTGGGAACAATGTCCAATTCTGGTTCTGCTGGGACTACGGAATCTCTAACGGTGTCTTCAGGCAATTTTCCTGATTCTTCTTTTTGCAAGGCAAATGTAGCTCAAACTGACAATGTAGGAAAAGTCAACTCCAAGCCTCCTCGGCAGAATACGGGGAACGTTGCAAGAGTAGCTTCTGTGCCAGCAACAAGTACCAGAATTGCCAGTGGTGGAAAAAATGCAGGGATTTCCAGAAGTTCGGCCCACGTTGCTAATGGTCCTACTGGGCCGCAATTGTCTAATTCTAACTCTTCTAAAAGTGATGCCAGGAATCATAGTAGCAAGTCCTCAAGGAACTTAACTAAGAATAAAGTCAGTGTGACTCATTCCTCTTTGGTACAAACTTCTTCAGGAGATAAAAGATCTAAACAAAAATCTTCAAAGTGATCATAATTTGTGTGTTTCTTTTCAACTGCCTTTTTTAAATTTTTGATATTTATATTTCTGTCACTGCCCTAAGAGGGGGACGATATAAAGGATTTATAATGCTGATGTCTATTACTATTTTTACCAGCCTCTTCCGCGCGATTATTGCGACCTTGGTGGTATGCAATTGAGTAGGTTTCAACCCCGCCCATGTAGGGGCGTGCCAAATATGCCCAGTGTGAAAAGAAAGAAGAAGAGTAAGGAACGTGTCGTTCCTTACGCTAGAGGGTTTGTTCCACCGACTGCTAACAGAAGGAACTTGGCCCTTGGCTCGAGAACTTTAAAACCAGCTTTGGCGCAACAGCTGCTGCCCAAAAATGACCTCTTCGTCCCAGTTCCTCCACCGGCGTCTATAGACGACTGGCTTGCCCAGTACAAAGAAGAAGGGCAGACATATGCTCAGTTTCTAAATGATTGCCCTTGGCTGTCTGATAGAAAGGTAATGTATTACAAATCCACTTTCATCCCTAGCGGGAAGTCTATAACGAAAAAATATCCCAAGGGAAAATTTTATATTCTCCCTTTAAACTCGGACAGAGACCCTCCTTCAGCAATAGTTCCGAAGTTTGAAGACTTAGCAGACTATACTCAGAGGTTCTACAGTGTCCCAGTGGAAGTTTTGCCGGCAATGCAACTAAAAGTAGATTTGCAGCAAAGACTTCTTGTGTGGCCAGAAGATGATAAAAGAGAGCCAGAGAGTTCGGCTTATCGAAAGAAATTAAGAAGACAAGACATTACAATTCGGTATCACGAGAAAACCAAACATTTTCAACTCAAGGCAGACACTTTGCTGGGGTATGTCAAGCACGTAATGCCAAAAGACGCACTAGTTCTTATGGCGCTTACCACAATGGATGTCTATTGTGATGAACCTGATTTATTTGTTGCTGGCTTGGCCGGAGGCAATGCTCGAGCAGGAGTCTTCAGTTTGAGGCGCTACGACCCATCACTGACTTTCTCTCCAGAACATTGGTACGATATCTCAAGGAAACTGTCGGAGAAAGAAGACAAGAGCCGAGAAACAACTAAGGTGATGCTTCAGAGAAGCATCAAGCTCCTGGTCCATGAGATTGCTCACCTACTGGGCGTTGACCACTGCATATGGTATTCTTGTTGCATGAATGGTTCTGGCCACTTGGAGGAAGACTTCAGGCAGTCCATGCATCTCTGTCCAGTAGATCTGAGGAAGTTGCAACATTTGTGTGGATTCGATGTCACACAGCGATACTCTGAACTTGCAGAATTCTTCGCCAAGCATGACTTGACCGAGGAAAAGGATTGGGTTGAAAAAAGGCTCAAGTCTATTGGAAAATAGTACTGCAGTTTTTAGACACATTTTTTTAAACCATTATTTAGTAAATAAGCGAGATTATTTGATCGATAGACTAAATAGAACACAACCCAGCTATCCAAGATGTTATAACACATGTAGCACAAACGTGGTGCATAATGTTCTATACAAGTCTTGTTTGTCTGTGCACTAGTACAGTAGTTAGTAACACTAGGGAGCAGAATAGCATACGAGAATAGATTAAAAATCATAGAACACACAATTGGTATTATTAAGTGACTTCAAAAATAGGTTTAAAAAAATAACAACAATAAATGTTTAAGCATTTCGTTTATAAATACGATTTGCAAACTCCAGGAACAGTTGTTTTGGAAGATTTCCTTCTGTGGCTCCTTTTTCAATCAGTATCAATAGTCTCTGATAACTGGACTCCTCATAATCCTTGTACACCTGCTCCAAATTCAACTCTCGGTAAAGAGTTTTAACTCTCTGGGCGCACTCAGCTGGCTCTTTCTTGGCATAATTATTCTATTAAAATAAATTTATAAATAGTAGTCAGATTGACACAACAACCCATTTACCACCTTATACTTCTTCACTTTAAAATGAATAATAATTTCACTGCAACTCTGTCACTTTTCCCAACTATGTTGACATTACAACTTTACCAGTTCTTGTCTGATCGTTAGTTGATGTGATATCTCAGACTAGATTCACTTTTACCCATTAATTAGCTACCAGGAGGCACCCACCAGGAGGCACCCACCATTGCCAGAGGCAAATATTAATCTGAGCACATGTGACAATACTGTAAGTGATAACACGAACTACCAAGAGTGGTGAGAAGATAGGTAAAGGGTGGCAAGCATCGCAGGTAGAGTTCAATCCAGATCTGAAACTGTTCGCTGATGTGTGATGCTTCACCATAAGGAATAGCAGTTGTAGCTCATCATATGCCAAACGACACATTGGGTATACTTAACCACCACACCACTGTAATGGAATTGCTTGCAGCTGGAGGAGCTGGAGGCAGTGTTTCATACCTGCCTACACAGCCACCACTTAACTTGTAGACTGATCATCGGCTACTGAAATCATGATCATTGAGCAACACATCTATTGCGAATGAACAGTCACAATTATTGTCTACATACAAATACATCATTAATTTTTGGAAGATACGGCAACACCAGAATGCAGCTGCCTTGAACAGGCTTCTACTCCAGAGGCCCAGAATGAACCAGTGATCCCCATCTGAGCTTGTCCTACTAATGGAGTATTAGGACAGTGCTACTGTCACGTCACACCTCTCTCGTGTCTGGACTAGATGAGTCTGTGACTAGCAGTACTAATAGCGTAGTTGGTCAAGGTCATCGTGACAAGCACTAATGGTATACAGCTCAAGGAGAAATGAGTTGCCTTTGTATCATGGCTACCAATACCAGCTTGTGATTTGTGAGAGGATATGGATGCATTATGCTTGGAATCATGCACGACTTCTATAATTTGTAAAGAGAACTCTAAACAAGTAGAAGGAGGGAAGTATGACCAAAAGATCAGCCCAGAGGAAGCTTATCAGACACAACCGAATCAAGAACTACAGAACTTGTATCTACTAACTCTACTTGCCCATAATATTCTCTACCTTTACCTTATACTCATTACCCTTTACCTAGCCACATTAAACACCCTTCATCCTTAGCTACCCTTTACCTAGCCACATTAAACACCCATCATCCTTAGTTATCCTTTACCTAGCCACATTGAACACCCTTTATCCTTTGCTACCCTTTACCTAGCCACATTGAACACCCTTTATCCTTAGTTACCCTTTACCTAGCCACATTGAACACCCTTTATCCATAGTTATCCTTTACCTAGCTACATTGAACACCCTTTATCCTTAGTTACCCTTTACCTAGCCACATTGAACACCCTTTATCCTTAGCTACCCTTTACCTAGCCACATTGAACACCCTTTATCCTTAGCTACCCTTTACCTAGCCACATTGAACACCCTTCATCCTTAGCTACCCTTTACCTAGCCACATTGAACACTGTTGCCACCTTTTGCCCATGCAACATAACCACCTAATTAATACTAACAGCTTACACCTTCTCACACCACTGCACACACTTTCCACCCAGTCACACTATTAGCTATGACTACCCTTTACCCAACACAATATAGTGTAGATCACCAATATTCTCACACCTTTGCTCGCAAGTTTACTCACCTGTAGCAGTTCCCTCTGCTCAGGAGTGACTCTATCCAGAGCCTGCACAACCAGCCAGCTGCATTTATTCTCTTCTATGTCCGTCCCCACCTTACCAGTTACTGCTGGGTCTCCATAACAGTCAAGAAAGTCATCCTAATAATAATAGTAGTAATAGTAGTAGAACAGCAATAATAATAATAATAATAATATAATAATAATAACAATAATAATAAGTTATCCCTTACATATAAAGGAACAACACATATGCGCACACACATACACAGTGGTGTGTCTATTACTACGAACATCCTCACTAACCTGGATCTGGAAGAACTCTCCCATGACCAGGAGAATCTCCTTAGCAGCTGCATGAGACTTGGCATCTCTTATTCCGGCCTAAAAATAGACGAACATCATGAACAACTTAAGAGAAATAATATTAAAATAACTTTACCATAAACATGGCAAGAGCCACGGGCAAATAGAAAGAATAAAATGCCGTCTTATACTTCACTATAGCTTTGTACCTGGGGAAAACAATAACAACCAAAATCCACTTAACAATTTAAAAAAATCCACTTTTAAAGAAAAATTATTTATGAATTATGTACCTCTCTATGGAAAAGCGACTGAAGTTAACCTTGTCATCAGGAGATGTCAACAGGTCCAAGGTCTGGCCCAGTTCCGTCTGAAAAGTGACCTGGAAAAAACAAGAAAGAAATGACAAGCATGTGAAATGACTAAATGTTCCCACATTGCTGATCTATCAAGCATATGCAGGGTTTCTTATAAAGGGGGGGGGGGGGGGGGGTGGAACTTGGATTCCCTCCCCACCTCCCCAAGGTCAAGTTTCCCCCACTCCCCCCAAAGAATTTAAGGACATATTTTAGAAATGTACGTAAGTGCGTAATACATTTCATAAGTTTTGATTAAAATATACGTGGGCCCCTCCCACCTGATCTCCCCATGTCACTGGTCGCTACATCACTAGCCCTCCTCCAGTGTGTGAAACATTTAGATAGACTGAACTCTGACCTCATGAAAAAGTTCCAGAAGGTCCACATAGTAAGGCTCTTCTCTGAAGTGCAACTTGAGAATATTATAGATACTGCCCTCCAGACAAAATGAATCGTTGATTGCTATTAGACCAATATCCTCCTACAACAACAACAACAACAACAATCGTATGAAAAATATAAATAATGATTTATATCCTTTTCCCAAATGCCATTTGCCCTCTTACTTTGAGATACCAGCAAGGTTGCCCTCGACGAGTCTTGGACTGGTCCATAATGTCATCTGCTACCAGGAAGAAAGCTTGCAGCTATACAACATTTGTATTTCAAAAAACTACTACTACTATTATAATACTACTACTATGCAATACCAGCTAAACAATGATAAATACAATATTGTAATTTCTCTTGTGGCACTTGTTACTTGGCAGAATAATTATGTATTCAGTAATGCATTTCACCTAACCGAACATGCTGAATAGCAAGTACACACTCACCCACTCCACACACCAGCCCAAGATGAGTGCCTTCTTCTCCTCCTCTTCACTCACTTGACCACCCTTCAAGTGTTTGAGAGAACTGGCCACCATCAAGCCACGATTACACTTGCCTGAATTGGGAAATGGTCGTCATTAAACAGGTACATACATATTTATGCATACATAAAAAATCTGACCACCTATTTTTATGGCTTTGTATCTCCTCAATCACTAAGCAAATGCACTCTTCAGGATTTACTTACCATGTGGTACGTTATAATTCATAACCTGTTAGAAAAGAAGAAAAAGTTACTTCCTGGTGGACAAAATTACCCGCTTACTCTCTGCAAATGCTGCATTCCATCCGCAATTTCTGAGTCGCGGATACCATCTTTAGTCAACTCCTGGACAATGTCGGGAAAAGCTTCCTTAAAGGCTGCCTTGTAGCCTTCAGATAATGACTTCGCCATTGCTGAATTCCTCCTGCGGCCAAAATATATAATGTTAGAACGGCGGTAACCTTTCGACTTGGACTGATCGAGCCATAAAATGACATGATTTTATTTTGACGACCGTTTACCCCATCTCAAATCACGTCACCTTTTGTTCGCCGCCGCCCCCTTTTTTGTTGCTAATTAACTTGCAAGTTCTGTAGACCACACCCAGCTAGGACGACTGACGAGGCCCGCCATTTTTATACATTCTGAAGAAGGTGTATAGATGCCAGGTTTCCAGAACTGAATATTTGATGTCTAAAAATATCATCGATCACCTGAGCAAGCTAAAACCAGTTCTAGATCAAATTGTGAGTGACTGATTGCAAATAGCAGCGGTATTGTCCCCCATAATAATACTACTGCTTGCAGTCTCCAGTTAACTGCCCAAATGCACTCCCTGAGCTTCACAAGGTTGTCATGAGAAGCCACACAGTGTTACTGCTATTGTTGCTTCTGTTTCAGCAATCCACAATCATAAAGAACATGAAGGCCATACGTGTTCACCAGTTCGGAGGGCCAGAGGTACTCAAATACGAGACCAATGTTCCCATCCCAAAGACCACGCCTGGCACTGTTCTGGTGCGAGTCCATGCAGTTGGAGTCAACCCGGTGGAGACGTACATTCGAGCAGGTACGTATGCTCGCAAGCCGAACCTCCCCTTCACACCCGGCAACGACTGTGCTGGGGTGGTGGAAGACATCGGGTCCAATGTTACTCAGTTCAAAAAAGGTGATCGGGTGTATGTCGGAGGAACGGTGAGTGGAGCGTATGCGGAATACACCTTGGCAGAGGTCAAGAAGACGCGACCCCTCCCAGATGTCATCAGCTTCGAGCAAGGCACCACTCTCGGCGTCCCGTACCTCACAGCCTATCGGGCTCTCTTTACGCGAGGTGAAGCACGTCCCGGTGAGTCCGTTTTGGTGCACGGTGCCAGTGGGGGCGTGGGCACGGCTGCTGTCCAGATAGCACGTGCTCATGGCATGTTCACGCTGGGTACGGCTGGAAGTGTAGAGGGAGAGGAACTTGTGAAGCAAGCCGGTGCCCATGAGTGTTTCAACCATCGCCAAGATGGATATCTGGATGAAATCAAGGCAGCTACAGCAGGTAGAGGAGGTGTGGATCTCATCGTGGAAAATTCCGCTCATACCAATCTGGGACATGACTTGACGTTGCTTCGCCAGAATGGGCGTGTCGCAGTTGTTGGCAACCGTGGACCCGTGGAAGTGAACGCTAGAGAAGCCATGGTGAGAGAGGCGGTGATTACCGGAGTGATGCTCTTCCAAGCTTCAGAAGAAGAGATCAGAGAAGCTGATGCAGCCATTTTGGCCGGGATAGAGAGCGGGTGGCTGCGTCCTATCGTAGGCAAACGGTTCCCACTGGAGGAAGCTGCGAAGGCTCATGAGGACATTATGTCAGGAACTGCTTTGGGCAAAATGGTCTTGACTGTATCTTAGTGTTAATTTGCAAGGAGCTCAATCTATTGAATACACAGTCTGTAAAAATAAATTTTTGTACTTAGTAAATTGTGTCATGTGCTACTAAAACTTTGAACAAGAAACCTTAAGTTTTGCACTTTTTATCAATACATACATATAATATGTATATAGTGATGCAGCCGGTCCATAAAGTGCTAATGGGTGTTAAATACTGTTAATTTGGTTACCACTGTTGAAGGTGCATGCTGTGGATATAGTATTAGTCCCAAGTGGTGCTGATTAGTACAGCAACTCAAAAATCAGATCACACTCCAATATTAGACAGTGTAGGTAGTATCCATTGTTGGGCCAGACTACCGCTACATTCCTGGTACAACACTGGTGTGGTAGCCACAAGTCATGTCAGCAGCAATGACAGTTACATCAGGCGGTCCATAAAGTGCTAATGGGTGTTAAATACTGTTAATTTGGTTACCACTGTTGAAGGTGCATGCTGTGGATATAGTATTAGTCCCAAGTGGTGCTGATTAGTACAGCAACTCAAAAATCAGATCACACTCCAATATTAGACAGTGTAGGTAGTATCCATTGTTGGGCCAGACTACCGCTACATTCCTGGTACAACACTGGTGTGGTAGCCACAAGTCATGTCAGCAGCAATGACAGTTACATATGGTTTCCAATCTTGTGTGGCTGCATTTGTGAAAGTGTGACATGCAATTCTAAAGCACTGCAGCAGAATATCACCACAAGATGGAGACGTGTAGTATATAGAGTTAACAATTGGAATAAATTCAAATAAATCGATAATCAAAAAAAATCATTGAGTTGACCAAAAATGACAGATAAAAGACAAATTTGCTCAACAAATTTAAAAAAAATTAAAAGTAGAGATTCAGACAGTTTTGAGAAATTTGACATGCAGCAATAGTTTGCCAAATTCAAGACTATTTTGAGTTATTAAATAATGTTTTAAAAGAAGGAAGTAAAAAGAAATCAGTTGTGTCCGTTTGCTATTCCGTTACCATTGACAACCACGCCATTCTGCTGGACTGAAGGGAGCTGTGATTTTTTTGAAACCTGTGTAGCTTTCTCCACGCTGACTTCATGGGTCACGTGACTGTCACATGACATCATCAGCTGTGGGACCTTGTGCTCTAGGAGCATGTGATTGATGGGAGGCAGACCTGAACAAGCCCTGCAAAAAAAATAAATAATAATAATAATAATAATAATAATAATATTAACAAGGATGATAATAAAATAATATAAAAGGAGGAAGCACTGTAGGTAATGCACAACTTAATGTACTTTCACCAAGTGAGCAGTTTAAGATAAAATAACAACAACAACAAAACAACGAAAACAACAACAACAACAATAATAATATAGAGGAAGCACAGTAGGTAAATGTATACACACATACACAACTTTTTATTTCTTACCTGAAAATATTCTCGATGCATGCACGCTGGCGGAACAGAGCGTTCACGACTGGAGTACCAGAGGGTACCATTGGAGCCTTGAGGAGATAGCTCAACAGAGACAGCACCGGATGAAAGCGCTCAAACTTCCCTTCCTCACTTTTGATGAGAATTCTCTCGCACAGCTCTGCCAAGATAACGAGATCCAAGATGATAGGGGCAGCAAGGAGCGAGTCTTCACACGTGTTGTGGAGGACTATCGTATTGTGGCCACCCATGAAAATCTCTGAAGTGTATTCGTCCATAGCTCTCTTGCTGTCTCCGACATAAGGGACGTACTTGATCACCACCTGAGAAAGAAAAAACAATTATTTAAATGAATGTCTTCTACAACAACAATAGCAACAAGTAATAAACTATGTTTTCATTTTAACTTTAAAGTACAGCACTATAATGCAGATGGAGATACAATGTCGTGTGCTTGTAGCTATTGAATGAATGCAACTCACTATGTGGTCTGGCTTCTCCTTCGGCTTGTACAGGATGCTGTTAGACTCCACCATGTCATCCACCACATTGCTCTTGGAGATCTGGATAGAGACCAGGAGTCATTAAGTGTGTGTGTGTGTGTGTGTGTGTGTGTGTGTGTGTGTGTGTGCGTGTGCATGTGTGTGCATGTGTGTGTGTGTGTGTGTGTGTGTGAGTATATCTTGATCTAAAGTACCTCTTTGGATCGGAACTGCTTGGGTGCAGACAGATTCTTGCCGTCATTGTTACCAAGGTGATTGTAACTGACAATAGACACGGGCTGGAAATAGGAAGAAAATGCATCCCATTATTGCAATTCTCGGGCAGTTCTGTGTTAAGTTACCTTGATGCCTGCAGAGACGAGGAAGTCGGCAATCACTGACTTGACTTTTGTCTGCCCAGACTTGAAATCGTCTCCTCCGAGAAACACATTCTTCTGCTCCGCAAGTTCCACTACTCCGGGCACGAAAGTGTTCTGTGGGGAACCATTGATGTAGGTACACTGCAAGGCAAAGAGACACAGATGTTAGGAATTATTATCATCATCATCATCATTAGCTGGTCCTTGTTGCTCAAATTTATTTCGTACCAACACCAAACCTCGTGGCAACATGCCTACATGTTGCATGTCCTCAAAATACTAAAAAGCGTGAAGCGAAACTTTTGCTGTATCTAGCACAACTAGAACACAACAAGGATAGAGATTACAGTTGCATGCTAAGTGTATAACCAGAATGGGTAAGTCATATGTAGCTGGCAGAATGGAGAGGACAAAAAGGAGCCAGATTTAGAAAGGGCTAACTAAATTTCAGAGCTGAACTTCTAATAAGTAACAGGTGTTATCTACAACCAAACTATCTTACTTACGCCTTCCAAAACACTGGCCACTGCAAAGATGGTCGAGGGAGAGACCTCCTCCTCGTTGTTGGCAATGGATTGCATCAAGGTTGCAGCCGTGCCATTCAGACCTTCGGCCACATCACAATATCTCTCAGTGTTGGCTGTCCACAATACTATCACCTAGGAAATGCAAGCAGAACAAGCATATTGATGAATAATTACAGCTAGCACCAACTAAAACACAAAACAAAACAGCTTGAAATGTTTAATTTATTCAAATGTGTTGATAACATCTGAAGCCCCAAGGTACGTTTATTTCTATCATGAGTGTGTAGCATGTGTGTGAGTGTGATGTGTAAGTTATGTGAGTGTGATGTGCAAGTTGTGTGAGTGTGATGTGCAAGTTGTGTGTGTGGGGGGTATGCATGTGTGTGTGTGTGTCATGCTAAAGGTGTGTATGGTTTATTGTAGCAGTAGAAATGCTTCACTGAGCACGAGGAATGCTGAGCCAAAGCCACGAAGTGATAGTAGCTAAAATCAAATGTTTGCACACCCACATCACAATGTTCCAGACAAGACAAAAAGGGTGTGGCAAAAAGGTCACTTTTCCTTTTGGCTTAAATTGGTATTTAAAATCCTCTATGTATCTAGTTAAAGGGTGTGTCAATGATATTCATAGCTCTAGTAGAGCACATCTGCAACATCAGCACTGGCTTCCAACCTCCATGAGCTAATGAAAGTGTTAGAAACTTCCCCACACAATCTAAAAAAAGCTTACTTTGTCCAAATTCTTCTTGGATTTGAAATCTCTGATATCCTTTCTGATCTGCTCCATCATTTCCTGCTTGGACCCTGTATGACGCAAACAACATTGATAATAATATCAATAAATTGTACAACTTTGGCAAAGTACTGACCTTTTAAGAGATTGTCTGCTCGATCTTCTTGGTTTGCTGCAATAAAGTCGGGACAATAAATGGAAGGGCGTGGCTTCATTGTCTTGAGCATAGGTTCCAACTGGTCCTGAATGGAAATATCAAGGACACATGCTTCTCTGCAGGCTTCAGCAATGTTACGAGAAGAAATATCCCAACCTGGCCAAAGAATACACAAATATACACTCAAATGAAAGCAGTTTGGTTAGCTAGCTACTTACCATCAAACTCAATGTTGTTAGGGTCTACCATGGGAAGGAGATCCTTGAGAGGAATGTAGACATCTTTCCCGTCTGGTCCAATTCCCAGGCTAGTTGTGGAAGCTTGAGTGAGGGAGCCAAGGTAGTTGCTCTTCTGCTCAAACAAAAACAAAATGAAACCACAAAAAGCCAATTAAGACATACAATTTAACAGTTTACATAGTAGAGTGACCAGAGGTCAATCTGAAAATATGAATATCATTAGCGGGCCAACCACACCTTGACCTTTTTTTTTAAGGTTTCAACCACAAACCTCGAGAAGCTTATAGTTAACCGACCCACGTTACTGCCCGTAATACGAAATGAAAGTACAACTGCAACTGCGTTGCACGCAATATTTACTTACCATTGTGCCTTCTTTAGTTCTCCATTCTACTTTAAGTTTATTGGCCAATACAGAAGCTGTGAGAGTGCTGCCATTGTTTCCACCCCATCCAACAAGCATGCATCCAAGACGGGGCACTTTGCAGTTCGTCTTGAACGTTAACGTTTGAGTTACGGGCGTTACCGCCGTCTTCCCGTCGGCTAAATTCCTGACTCTTGTGGTCTGATAATCGTAAGCAGAAATCAAAACTTTACTTTGGTCATTATATTGCACTTTTGGGCTTTCCACAATAAAACTAGGAGACGAAGAAGTCATCTTTATTTTAATTTCCCCAGAAATTCACAGTACAAAGAATTACTTAAAAGTAATGGGTGCAGTTTTTATGTCGAAATCCATATGGTCTGATTTTTCGGGCATGCGCAGTTACTGGTTGAAAAAACGGACGTTCATGTGCGCGCGTCTTATAAACATTCAAATCACCCTATTTAACATCAGGTTTGTAATGATTCTCACCTATTTGTTATAGCGGAATCGTGAGTGAAAATACAAGCAACAACAACAACTTGTGACACTTCTTCCCACGCAATTACTTTTAAACGACTACTGTTATCTCGCATCCTATGGTTTACCTGCGCACAAAAAACAACTTATTCTTGGGTACACTACGTACAGTGTTACTGAAATTGCACTTAAAACTTCTGTGGCACAAATATTGAACACCTGACACGTATTTGAATTGGTATACATGTCAATATAATATTAAAATTATACTATAAAGTATGAGGAAAGTATTGTTACTGTCTAAATTGTTCACAAGAAAAATGGGTAGGCAAGATTGCTGAATTGTACTAAGACAATCCAACAATTTCATGACTTTTTAATTGTGGTATAAAGGCCAGTTTTCTTACAGCAACCACTATTGTTTTATGGATAGCCGGACTTGTGAAAATCGCAGCACAAACTACTTAAAGTGCAAGCAACTACTTACTGTTTTCAAATTTGCTAATTCCTGATACAAGGCTTGATAACCCAATTAAATGTTTAGTACTTAACCTTACTTAACACACCCTTTTATTAGTGTTTTATAATACATTTCCTATGGTGTTCAATTATCTGAACATTTCAGTTATCCGAACACCTCTTGGTTCCAAAGTCTTCGGATAACTGAAGTCCTACAGTATTATTTATAAGTTTTCTTGTTCTAACAGCCAATATTGTCAATTAAAACTTAACCCAATGTTTCGACTTCTTGCTGAAGTCCTCTTCAGGGGTCAACTGAAGAGAACATTGGCAAGAAGTCGAAACATCAGGTTAAGTTTTAATTAACAATATTGGCTGTTAAAACGAGAAAATTTGATATTATTATAATTATTTCAGCCGAGAATGACTGAACCATTTATGCAATTAAAAAAATTTTCTTTAATTTCAAGTGATATACAAGCCATATTTAAGTGATAATGATGGTTTATGCAGGTTGTTTCAGTTGTCAATATTCTGTTCTTAGGATGCACCGTATCTAATTGCCTTGAAGAGCGCCTCGTTATCTTTGCTTTTCAATGCACTCCTACAAGCAGCAATCACTTTCGTTTTGCTTCTTCCAACTGTAGCACACACACAAATATACACAATATCAGGTAAAAGAGAATAAGAACACTTTAAATACCGTTGCTATATTGTTGTCAGGTGTAATAACTTGGCAAGTGTGCAATAACACTTGCCCGGTATTTAAACTAGTTAAAGCATGAGCGCTTAGTGCCTAGTACATTTATCGCACTCAGTCCTCGGGCCTACGGCCCTCGGGCTGTCGTGCAATAAATCGACTATAAACTAAGCGCTCATGCTTTAACTATAACATATTATGACTAAGCCTGTCTGATGTTTATATCGTTGTATCTTAGAGCACTCACAGGAATTGGTATCAAATACTTCTACTAGTTGTTTGTGCTCTGGCAACATTCTCTTCTGTAATATGGCAGTCTTAGCAAAACAAGGCACATCGCAAACTAATTATCTCCTGTTGTTTTCTTCTCCACATTGCCTGATATACTTAAATAGTTTTTTGTGACTGTGTGATGAACCTTAACATGAACTGATTTTTGATCATGATACGACTTCTCTGTTACACTTCTGATATACTCAATAGGATTCCCCCCCCCCCTGGTTCTCGCATTTTCTATAGATTGGGTAGGTTTGCAATGCCATTTTCTTAGGTTGGGAGGGGTTGAGCTGAATCTAGTGCTAATCGCACTAACCTGCCACATCACTTCTAATACTTGTAGCCCCTCACTTATAAATAAATACTTAATACATTTTACTTATTTTCTTGTAGCATTCTAGTCAAATATTCCCTGACATTTCAAAGTCCCAGTATCTGCAATAACTCATCAAAACATGTAATTCATCTTCATGGTACCTGCAATTTTTACCTCCAAAAAATGGAAGATAGTAGCTGTTGCCTCAAAACAAAAGTATGCAAATTATAAAACACAGCATATTTGTTGAAATTTTTCAGGCAATGGAAAGTTTACTTTTAAGTACACCATTTTATTCTTTTACATCCTAGAACTTTAAGGACTGCAATGAATGTATCCATAGTAAGCACGATAAAAATTTCTAACTAGCTACAATTGTATAATAGTTGCACCTTAAGTCTAGACTAGCTATTATAAATACATTATCCTGTTGTGTTTCTTCAACTAGTTTAGCCTTATCATCTCCCCTACTAAGATTATCCAAAGATAACTTATAAGAACTAAGCCTTTTTGTACAGAATTTAAAATCACATAGTAACTTTGAACTTATAACTGGAACAACAATAAAAAGCTGCCAACTATATAGAATCATAGCACACTCACCTAATTCTAGCAAGCTCACACCAAGTAAGTCACACAATGAAAAAATATATATTATGCATTGTGACACACGCACACACACACACACACACAAACTTATCTAGATTAATTGACTGTAGACCCATCTGAACAATCATTTTCACACACTCACTTCCTCTATGAGCAGAGAGCTCATCACCAGTTAGAGTTGAAAGGTCAACACATCATGCCATTTTAGGTAACATCAGAAAAGTCATTAGACATAATAGAAAAGCCGAATAAGCAGTAGTAGTAATAGATAGCTTTATGTTTCTTTAGTCAAACATGCTGACTGATGCTAGAATACACAAAACTGGAACAACCAGTTTAGTTTACCAGGGAAGGAGATCATGTGATTCGTGGGCAACATAGACATCAGGAGATTGTAGCACATGCATCATGTGACCCAAACATTAGGGGATAGTTAGCATTAGTACTTCACTTGGGGAAAAAATCATTTCATTACTACACATTTTCTTTCTTCTCTCTTGCATGCACACACATTGATGCTCAGCTTAAAAGACAAAAACAAAAAACAAAAAAAACTACCAATGATGATACTTTAGTATTTTCATCTTTAAACTTGATTCAAGTGTTCCTTGATAGATTTCAGAAGAGGCATTGTACAAGTTCATTTATTTGTTCAACGATTTCTAGACACTTCGATTTATTAGTGTCACATACTATATACACACAACAAACGTACATACATGTATATACATACATATGCACCCATACAAATAGAGCAACTCTGAAGAAAGCTATTTTTTCTTCCTTGCACCCATTGCTACTACCGTAATTAAAACAGGAACCATTGATACTAGATTACAACTTCTATTCTACATGTAGAATAGAAGAATAGAATATCATCAATAGACATTGTGATCACCTGTGCAGTGATAAAACTGGGATACTTTTACAACTTCTATTCTACATGTAGAATAGAAGAATAGAATATCATCAATAGACATTGTGATCATATTCAGTATACAAAACTAAAAAACAAAACAAAAAAAACTGGCATCCAGTACTAAACTTGTATAGTGTAACACCTCATATTTTCTTCATCATTTACTGTTTCTGTGTGCTCCAATTGTGATATATCACACTGTTCTAGTACAAATCTATCCTTTATCCCTCCAAATAAAAAAATAAAGTTCAAATAAATTAAAATAAAATAAAGATTTAATAATAGAAGACTTGTAGCACGAACAGTTACATTCACTTACATTACATACACTCACCTCTCAATCTACCTGCCCTCTGAATGGCCTGGTTCACTATCTTCAGACACTCCAAGAGCTGCATGTGGTTGTTGCTACGTATCTTATAGCCCATCATCAAATCTCTGTTCATCTGGTACAGCTGATTGTATGCCTTCCTCATATTACCCCTGAAACACACACACATGCAAACACACACCCACAACACACATGTGTCAACACACACGCAACACAAACAAAAAACAAAAATACGTAATTATAATATCGATTTTTTTTTCCTGTATAAACTTTATGTGATTGTAAAGGCAGAGCCAACTAGCTGAGCTAATATGAATTCATCTAGATATGTTCCTGTGCTATGGATTTATATATTAGCCAGGAACTGGTTGGTAGATGGTAGGTAGGTCTAACCAACAATTCACCTTCAATGACACATTGGTAATCTCACAATTCAACTATGCATACATGATAAGCCTCAATATGGGTGGCCGGCTGGGCTATTGGCTCCGCCTCCTGCACATGAGGAGTAGCTATGCTGGTGCCCTCTGAGATTCATCCTGCCTGCAGCTACAGGTGTGCACCAGTTCCAGTTGCAATGAATGTCTGCATCTCATGGAGGGCATGTGAGACCAGAGGATATGAATTCACTTAATGATATTCACGACTGGGATCACATCCTGTGAATAATACTGCCAGTAAGTTATCAATGTTAGATCTTAAATAATACCCATTCAACCTATTAAACTGGGATAACCAGTCTGTAGAGACAAGCCGAGCTTGCAATACATTCTATGCACTTTACCATTACCAAACTCACTCACTTATGTTTTTTACACACCTCACCACGTGACATGATGCAGTTTGTCTCATGGTGATGTTAGCCATAAATCAGCCAATGTGACATAAGAATGGTTGACACTTTCTGGTTGCATGGAGGTAGTCTTACGTAGCCAGACCCTTAACCTAATCGCTCCGCTCGTGAGGGTCTGACCAATTTGCCCATACCAATCTGCTTCTGCTGGAAAGTAATGTTGAACTGCAGGTTCATTGGTAGCACTTGTGTGCATGAAGGAAACTTACAACTGCCCATTAATACAAAGCTGCACTGAAATACTTGTGAAATAATCTACACACCCTCTTAAAACCACACCCTTCTCATAAGCTATACACATTTTATAGGTTCCCCCAGATTCTGGGGGAAAGGAATGAATTAGCTTTAGGCAATTATCCAGATCCTTCTGAGCAGAGTGACTAGGTAAAGGGTCAGGCTTGCGAGACTAACATGGGGGCACCTAAAATTGTAGTACATGTACATACTTCATTGTGAGTCCACAAACTGTTTAGCTGCTAACTTTCACTGTAACACTTGTACAGCGACCTTGCATTCTTATCCCTTCCTCTATAACTAGCATGGCTCATCAATCTGAAGCTACTCCACCCACACATCTTGGCCCCTCCTCCCACCCACTCACATGTGATTCATCATCCTGGCATCCTCTGCCCTCACCACGAGGTTACCAATAACACTGGAGTTGTCCGCCATCTCAGTGGTAAGCTGCTGTCTTGTCTTCTGCAGTTCTTCCACTTGACTCAAGACTAACTCCAAATCCTTCAGCTGGTGAGGGAAATCAGCAGTCACTGACAAATCCTAAAAGAACAAATATATACTAATGCATACATGACCCAAGATAACCTGGTTCATTTCACAGATGATATCAATCATGTAGTACAGTGGTGTAGGAAGATGTTCAGCACAGGGAGGGATCCATGATACTAAACCAACCCTTAATGTGCTAGCAACATTAGCATGACTTAGGTAAGGTGTCATCAAAATTGCTTACTTCTATGGAGAAGTGAGAGGCCATAGACGCCACCAGATCCCCCACCAGATCCATGTCATCAGTCCTGATTGTGGTCTGTATAACAGTTACAAGTGTTACTCATGAGATGCATGCATGCATGGCATCACCAGAGAAGGTGTATGCTGAATCATGATGATTCATACACAAGATCTTTTAATTAAGAGGCCTATACTGCCTGTATGTGTGGTGATGACGTTGTTCAGTGGGCACAAACAATGGAATTCCAAATAAGTCATTGTATTGTGGGTCTGGCTCTGTGCGACTTAGCTTAGTGAGTGGTCCATTGTCTACCATATTCCAAATAACACCTTACTAACTACCCCTTAGTCCCTGGCTACTCCTACCATTTCTAGCCATCTTACCATTTCCACTCCTTTACCATTTCTAGCCCCTGACAACCGACAACCCCTTACCATTTCTAGCCCCTGATAACCCCTTACCATTTCTAGCCCCTGACAACCCCTTACCATTCCATGTTGGGATGGCTCTACTGTGATGAGCAGTGGAGTGCGTGTCCTAAGAGACATGTAGGCTGCATGAAGAGTGGGAGACAGAACTGCGTCTTCTCCCAGACCATAGAGGAAGTTTTTATTGAACCAATCCAGAACCTGTTGTGTGTTATGTTGCATAATGTGTCAATAACGCATGTGTGTATATGTGTGTGAAAAATACTTAAAACCATGTAATTTGAGAACATTAGACACTAAATTATTAGAATATCCATCTCAAAACAAGTGTGATCAAGCACTAACCTTTCAGACAGAATTTATGCCATGATTAATGCAAGGATCTCTCACAAAGTAATTGTGGTAGCAACAAATGAAATAAATGTTGGTACTGTCTTGGTATCTGCGTATGTATGTAGAGTTGGCAGTACTAGGAGCTATAGGCTATAGTTATATGGAATATTCCAATGAAGCATACTGTATTCAGGGACTGCCCACAACTACCCTGTGATGATCACTACGGAAACATGAGAATTATATGATATTTAATTTTTTTTTAGTAAAGTCATTCGGCAAGAGAAAACTATTTAAGACAAAACTATCAACTGATATGGAAAATAAAGTACCATAGTTCATAAAGAGAAAAGCTAAAAATTTGAATTTAAGGGTTTATTAATCTAAGTTCTTATTCATTATTTTAACAAAAAAAATGTGTTTTTGTTTTGTTTTTTGCTTCGTAAAAGATGAACTATTCAGCTTATTGACTTAGCGGTAAGGGTATTACCTCAAAACAAGTAAGTGTTAATGGTGTATGTACTACGAGGTGAAGGGGCTCCAATTTATTGATTGATCTATTTATTTATATTGTAATAACACAGTATTGGAAGTAACACAATTTGTTAATAAGAACTATAATTTTAACTTTATTTATAGTATCAGACTATTAGTAATACATGGTCTCAAAACCATTTTGACCTTGAGAAGTCTTCACCAGTATTTGAAACTGTAAACAAATTTAGCATCCTTCAGGCAAAATATCTTTCAAGTGTTTATCGTCTTTCAAAAACCTAGAATACCCCTCAAGGTTGAGATCTATGATATTGATGAACATACATAGATCAATTGCAACTGTATGACGAGGAAGGTGCATGCTAGTAAGAACTCGTCATATGTTATCGTAGCTGTAGGAGACAAGCTTGATTTTTCTTGTAATTTACAGATCATGCTGAAAAATTAATTATAGCTCTGTTTACACGCCCAATATTTTAAACTTTAAGTTTAAATTATTGGCTTTACAAACTGAGAATATTGCTAACTAGTAATGTTTAAAGTAATAGCAGTTCAGGTCTATCTAAATGTTTTCAGATAATTTTAAGCATTTAAGCACTATAGTAATTTGAATCCCACTTTGAGTGAAAAATTACTTTTTTCTTTACCTACAGTCTTTGTGCTGATACTTGAATTACCATATTTATGTTATATTTATAATTGGCGAGCGAGCAAGACACTTACAGGGGTAAAAATGAAAAAATTGGGGATGTTTGTTTATTTTGTATATATGTATGGACGTATGTATGTCATTTTGTACTTTGACCCTCGCATTTTTGTGTTAGTTACGTGGTCGACCCCGTCCCAAATTGCACTAAACAGAATCCTCTGGTTTATCGATCAGTACCCGTATCACCCTAGAAATTGAATTGTTTACCGTTTTAAATTCTTTTGCGGGTGCAGTTAAAACTTGAAAACTTAAGGGACTTCCATTTCTATTCGAGTTAGTGGCGGTGGTAAGTCAATGCGCTCTTTGTCATGGTTATAAGCCGTGCGCAACAGTATTTACTTGAAAATACATTGTCCACTAGACTACCACGAAGGTAAGTCGGTGTAGGTGCATGTCCAGTTGTGTCAAAGCATTGTGTGTTACAACCACTACTTAGCTAAAGAATATCACAAATAAAACTTTTAAATAACGTGTATTGTTTTGTTGTTGTTTTTTTCCTTCAATTCAAGCAGTTGCAGAGAGTTGTTAATATGGCACTGAAATCCCTTTATCCTGTATGCTAAATTAAAAAACTGGACCTTATTTTCAGTAGCTTCAGTGTTAGAAGTATAGTCTCTCGCTCGCCATTTGTGCTCAAGCACATCACTAGTTTATATATATGTTTGGATGTATGTATGTCATTTTGTACTTTGACCCTCGCGTATTTTTGTGTTCGCTCCGTGTTCGACCCCGTCCCAAGCTTCACTAAACAGAATCCTCCGGTTTAGCGACCATTACCTGTATCACCTTAGAAATTGAATTGTTTACCGCTTTGAATTATTTTGCGGGTGCAGTTAAAACTAAAAAACTTATGGGAGCTCCATTTCTATTCGAGTTAGTGGCAGTGGTAAGTTAATACGCTATTTGTCACAGTTATAAGCCCTACGCAACAGTATTTACTTGAAAATTCATTGCCCACTAGACGAACCACGAAGGTAAGTCTTGCGTAGGTATGTTCAGTTGTGTGAAAGTATTGTGCGTTACAACTACTATTAAGAATATCACAAAGAAATTTTTTAATAACGTGACTTGATTTTGTTTCTTCTTTTTTAATTCAAACAGTTGCGGGAGCGGTTACTATGGCATTGAATTACAGCATAATAAGTAATTTAAAAACTCAACTTTATTTTAGTAGCTTGAGTGTTAGTTGTTAAAATCAATCATTTAACAATAGTGTAGTTTAAGGCTCCCTCTCCATTTGTGCTCAAGCACACCACTAGTTTATGCATCCTCAGATTGAACTCTTGCTCCATACATGAACACCACTGCCAAGGAAGCTCAGACTTCTTTTACTCCACGATCCCAACTTCGGTTCTTTATCTCGTTATCGCTGATCGATGAACGGCTTTGCGCGTGCGCAACTGCAGGTAAAGTTACGCATAATGGCGTTCGGGAGCCTCGAACTAAGCCGTGAGCAAACAAGTCTCAAAAAGTAGGACGAACTTTAAAAACGGCGTCCAGGTAATATAAGCACACGCTACCGGTTTCCATAGCAGACTGGCGTTCCGGTTAGGATTTTAGCGGACTTGTCCACCATCTTTGCGCCTGTATTTTTTCTGATATTTCTTCGCTAGTACATCAGTCTGGCTTTGACTAGTCATAATGCCTAATACTGCAGATAACTACACATATAGGCAGATGATTCGAAGCAGTCTAGCGAGTCCAGAATTCGTTAATGGCGCTACTACAGAAGCGATCAAATCATTCATCTACGACAACTACGACGTCCCAAAAGGTTATGCCAATTGGATTGACCACGTCCTAAAGCGGATGCACAAAATTGGAGAGGTGAAAAAGATTACTACGACCGACTACGCTTTGGCAACAGCTCCTGTGGGCAGTGACAAGGACAAACCCATGAAGTTTATGATGACCAAAAGAAGACACAATGGTCAAACCAAACTTGCCATCTTCCTCCGGAAAAATTCTAACCCTCTGAGGCCATCACAAGAGGAAAAAAGAAAAAGAATTATGGAAATGATGATGAAAAGCAAAGTGAAGAAGAGTAGCTCAACTAATGCATCGATTACTAAAGACAGTGTTATCATCAACAGTCGATCAAGAAAACGCCAGCGAAGGTCTTCCAGACAAGTACCTGATTCCAAGAGGCAACGCAGTGGTTCAAAAGCAAGCACTTCTGTAAAATCAAATTCCAGCAGAAAAAACAATAAATCAAAGGCCAGAGGGAAATCAGAAACTAGACGAGCAGCAAAAAAATCAGTTCCTAAGAAAGCTGTCTCTGTAAAGAAGAACAGTGCTGTCTCTAAAGAAAGAAAGTTGCGTGTTTCTCAGAAAGATTCTAAAGCCGTCCGTAAAGTTAAAAAAGAAGGAAGGGAAACTAAAAGGACACAGCGACAATCTAGGCCTGCCCCTAAGGTGATGAAGCAATCACAGAGAAGGAGATCCAGTCAAAGTGTATCTGCCAGGAGTGCAAAAAGCTCGTCAATAAGAAGCAAAAAAAGTGCACCAAAGAACAAGGGGGGAACTGCAAGAAGGAGCAGAAGACTTTCAAGTAAGCAAGCAAGTGGCTCGTCTAGTCAACGAAGTGTTTCAATGAGCGAAATGGGATCAAATCAGGGATCATACAAGCGATCATCAACAAGAGCGGCCTCAGTTAGGAAATCTAGTGCACAAAAGTCTGAAAGTGGCTCAAGTATGAGTAGACCATCCAGAGCGAGTTGGACTGTTACAAAGAGCAGTAGCAGCAGTCGCAGAAGCAGCAGTCGCAGAAGCAGCAGTGTCAAAAGTCAGGCAGGTAGTGTTAAAAGTCGAAGCAATAGTGTCAAAAGTCAGGGAGGCCGAAACAGCAGTGCAAAAGGTCGAACTGGAAGTATCACAAGTCGAAGCAGCAGTGCAAAAAGTCGGACTGGAAGTGTCAAAAGTCGAAGCAGCAGTGCGAAAAGTCAACGCAGTAATGCCAGATCCAATGCATCTGGAAGTCGAGGTTCTTCACGAAACAAAGGCAGTAAACTAGATCAAGCTTCATTGAAAGGCAGTGTCAATTCTTCAGGACGAAGGAGTGCAAAGGCTGCTGCAAAAAGAAAATACGTCAAGAAAGAGAGTCGCGGCAATGACAACACGATCACTGTCTTAGAAGAATACGGTAAACTTGGATCACTTAAGAGCAGGGGCAGCTCAGTGAGCATGAATTCCCTAGACAGAAAGAGAGCTTCCCTGAGGAGGTTGTTGCATTATGCAAAGAAGGATGCTGAAAGCAGGGAACCTCCAATGAGAAGAGCTGCACGACTGGCAATGGCCAGAATCAAAAGGCATTTTGCAGGTCCACTTTATTTATAGGGATCTATTCAAACTTTGTTCATGTCATATTTTGATGTCTTTGCATTATTAAGAATGAAAACAAAAAAATCAATAAATAAAGAGAAAAAAGTTAAATATTTGCCATTCCGAATAATATCATAAAAATAGTAAAATCTGCCTTACCCGGTCCAGTCTTTCAGGTAAATTGAACACCACAGAGCCTTGTGGTGAAGGTGTTATGTCTAGTCCACAAGGGACATACAAGGAGAAGCGAGGAAGTTGCCGTACTGCTTCAAAGACGTGCAGCTGAGAGCTTGAAGGGCTACCTACAAAGGCCTTGACCTGAAGTTCACTAGGAATATCTTTCTCAGGGTAAACAGGTACTGATATTGTATTGCTGAGCTTGGAAGTTGGAGGATGGCTACAACAAATAATAATATAAATAACAACAACAATAATAAATAATAATGATGATGATGGACGATGACAAAACAACAATAACCATAATGATAACTGATAAATACCGTGTATTTGCTTCCTTCGCCTAATTACATAGCTATTTTTAAAATTCTTTCTCTTCAATTTTTTTAAACAGATTGAATTGTGCGCTGGTCACACTTAAAGTGTTATAAGAGAGTGGTAACAGTATCACTTTCTATGGTTTGACCACCAACTTTTGTATAGCGCAATACAAACCTTTTCTGTCTCCCCCACCCCCCAACCCTAGTGTCAAAAACTAGAAATAAAAAAAAAACAACTTTAATTTTCCTCTACTGCTGTCCTCGCTATCATCATTCTCTTTGAACACTGCTAGAGGTATGTGACAACTTACCAGACCATCAAGCTGCACACCATGCTGAGCAGGCCTGTGACCTCTCAGTTTGCTCAGCTAGCGCAGAGGTTTTTATAGTGTTAAATCGAAGACACTAATTTAGTCAATATCCATACCAGGTAAATGTGAAGATTCACGACCCGTTGTGTACACAGATATGTGTGTTGCAAATTATTTTAGTGTTTCCAGACCAATAAAGTTAAAATAGACATTTTAAGTAACTTTATTAAATTGCTTATGGTAACAGCACCCTTCACAGAAAATTTTAATGTGTTCATCTCAAGTGCAAAGACAATCAGTAGCAAGTTTAAAAATTTGGCACATAATATATTTAGCTTATATTGCTTGCTACCTTCAGACTGAGACACACACTGAAGAAAGGAACAACAACAGCACAATTGTCTTGGCCTAGCTTACATTACAAGGCTCTCTCCTTCAAATAGTCCATCTGCAAATATTGTTACAGCTCTTATTGTAGCATCTGTAAAATACAAGGAAACACAATAAGTATGTAGCAGCACTGAATGGAGTTATTATAACTAAGTCAATTTGGGTAGTAGCACAGCTGGCAGGCAAAAGCTACAATGCCAAACTATAGGGTCTTTAGGAATATATTTTGTGGTCAATGCATTCCAAACATTAATCAGGTAATGTACGACCAAAATATTTGTTTAGTTATACTTTAGTGCTATATTGCTACACACTAGTTAATACTTCACAAGTCAAAACTCACAAATCTGTTAATGCTGCACATGCTTAATATACTATTGTATAACAATTTGTCTTTCTAAGGTCCTTCATTGTGTGTTGCTGTGTATATATTTTTTTCAAAATTTTTAAGTAAATTTCTATCACCAGCCACTGGTTGGCTCCTAAGAAGACTTCATTACAACAAAAAAAGAAAGATTACACATACATAGCTTACCATTGCTTGCCTCAATGGTCAATCGTATCCCAGGCTACAAAGATAATAATAAAAAACATAACAATTTACATAATTAATAGCTTTCAGACTCACCGGAGCTTTGCCGTCTTCAACGGGTGCCCTTTTAAACTCTGTTTTAAGTAGAGTGCTTGCAGGAATGGTTTGTGACGACTCCTTTTTATGACTTGGTGATGACTTATCTGAATGGTGTGAAGTTGTTGCCTTCAGAAGAATAATTATATCAACAATTAGAAATTGCTGGTGAGAAGTACTGAATGCTTACCTCGAAATTTTTCAATTCAATCATTAGTTCCTGGAATGTACAGGAATAAAATAGATACAAGCCATATGTATAGTATATCTTATTGAATATTTCAATCACAACTACTTCTAAGATGTACTAAATAGAGCACTTCCTACAGTAATTGAATGTAAGTAATTTTTGTAATATGAACAAACACACTCACGATGGCAGGCATTATCTGTACGGTTAGTAAAATCCTTCCAACTTATATTTCACACTTATTGACACCTCCTGAGCTACCAATCTATTTCTTATAGTCCTACTCAGAACAAACCCGTGTACACAGATTCCTACTATAAAATTATTGCTTTCATACATTCTTCTTTTGATTGAGCTGCTCCAGCTGAGCTCGTTCCACAGGCTGTGATGCCTCCTGAACTGTATCTGATATAGAGGATGGCAAGTAACCTCTGACTTCACCATCTATAGAACAGCACATCAGCTCTTCTTTTCCATCATTTCTATAGTCCGCCTAAATATATAAAATAGTCCATGAAGAGATGATTGTTCAAAATAGATATTTTAGCAGAATTGGTACATTGACATACAATACAAGCTTTCCTATTAAAGTTTCAGATGGATTAATCAATCAGAAAGTACAGCATATTTGCACATTTAAATAGAATATTTACCTGAACGATCCCTGCTATTGCACTGCCAAAAATGTCTTTGTACAAGATCTTCCCATCTTCAATGCTGCGGATGTCCACCTTCCCCGAGGCCCAGCCTGTCACCAGCTCTGGCACGCCATCATCGTTGATGTCATATGTATGGATGCACATTGGGTGACTTTTAGACTATGAATAAAGGGAAACAAGGTCAGAATTAAAATTAAAGATTTGGATAATAAACAGAAGGCGCTATACTCACTTTATAGTGTTAGTAAGAATAATTGGTCACAACGAGAGCTACTGTTATGTATAGGCATGTCATGTGCTATCCAATGTTTCCAGTGTTGTGTTTATCTGACAATTTAAGCAAGAACTCCTGCATTTCCTATTACAGATACAGAATCCACGGAGCAACAGAAACTACGGAAGCCATCCGAATCACATGGTCACACTAATTTGTCAATGTGCCATGCCCACAAAATACGAATTCGACAATTATTAATATTGCCACACCTACTATAAGTTGAGACCTCAAAAAGTGGTCAGGCCCTATGCCGAGTGGCCCAACCGTCGACGCCCACACCTGTACTGTAGAAAATTCTTTGCTTGAAACTCCACACCAGCCAAATTTTCAGCAAAATACGACAGTCAGTGAATGCAGGCATCTAATTGGCAGGGGTTCATTTAGGAATCAATTTAAGAGGGGGGCAAGGTTGAGTTTGCACAACCTCAAAACTTTTCATACAGAACTAAGATGAGAAAGGAGATGGGCTTCAATTACCAAGACAATAATGAGAGCAGCAATAAACTGATTTAAGTATTTGCCTTCATTTTAATTATCCACTTTTAACTTTGGTTTTTGCTTATGAAATTTTAAGAATATTTCAAGGGGGGGGGAGACGATGACGAAATGGCTCCAAGGGGAGGGGGGAGTGAGCGCCCCCCCTGGTCCCCCCTAAAGGAACCCCTGTTAGTGTCTGAGATTTTTTTATTATTATACTATCAATCGTCGTCACTGAGCTAAATTACTTGCGATAATCCGTTATATCTTATATACATTAAATTTATAATATTCAACATAGTTAGCTAGCTAATACAAAATATAATCACATCACTTAAAATTGGTAGAGCTGCCCCTGCAGTAGAATGTCAGTTATCTGAACTTCAATTATCCAAACACTTCAGTTAACTGAACACCCTAAATCTAATAGTAACACACGCAGACACAAACAATTGCTTGACCACGCCCCTTTATTAGTGTTTTTATAATACATTTTTATGTGTTCAGTTATCCGAACACCTCTCGGTTCCAACGTGTTCTGAATAACTGACTACTGTACTAAGTACCCACCTTAGTCCTCCATTGTCTGTGGTACTCATCATACATGCCCACCATTCCATTAATGAGGGAGTAAGCAAACGAACTGCCCTGAACAGTGCAAAGAGAAGAAACTACATCAGCCTCCGACATTTCTAGAAAGAAGCAAACAACCAAACAAAAAAAGAGTAAGGCTTACAATTTATTAGTATTTTTCTCTTCTAATATTTTGCTTGTATAAGGCTAATTAGAGGGGCATTCAGTTATTTAAGAACCTTAGCAGATGGTAATCTCGACTATGTACCATTATTCTCATTGGTATTGCTTCAAAATGGCAGCCTTTTATGACAAATTCTTTTAATCTACTTGTGACTCGCATGTGGAGACAGGTCCTGATTTGACAACATGTTCCCATTTATATAGATAATGCTGCAAGTTGGAATATACTAGCATGTATAATGAATACACGTCTTAAATTACCTATTAGTCTGCAAAGTGTTCAAAATTTTCAAATTAATTAATACAGAAACACTGTGGTCATTACGAGTAGGCTAAATTATTAAGAATAAAACAGCTTGCAAATGAAGGTATGTAAACTATTTACCCATTAGTAACTCATCATCTTCAAACACTCTGATTTCATAGTCTTCTGATCCCACTAATAACTCATTCTTTCTGTTTGAAGTGAAATCTAGCAATGCCATAGAACAGACATTGTCTCCCGTTACCTAAAAATAAATAAATAAATAAATAAATAAATAAATAAATAAGTAAATAAATAAATGTTATTTAAACCATTTATTTATTAATTAAATTACGTATTTATTTATTTATCATTTACATTCGTTATATTTTATAGACTATAAAATATTAGCAGTGAAAAATTACATAGCGTCATTAAACTGTTAATGTGAGGGTTACTGAGAAATATATAGTTAGACTCAGCCTTAAAAAAATACTGTTGTTAGGGTCACAAAGCATCTATCTAGTGTCCTGAGCACAGGCAACAAAGAAACTATTCCTAATAACACAATTAAGGAACCCCACACTAGACTGCAGTATCAAACTAGAGTATTTGGTGATATTACTGCCTTAAATGTGCCACAATTTTTATTTTCGACAAAAAAGCAAGTTGAACTTAGACTGCAGATAGTCAAAAGTTGAAAATTACTTTGTTGCTACAAATTAATTGAACTCACTCGATATAATGCACACACCAATTACAGACACAACATGAATTGGTGTGAAGCTTCGATGGAGAGACTCATAGCAAATATTAAAGAACCTCACAACCAACTTTAACTTATACAGCCTTGTTCTTATTTCATCACAGTCACTATCATAAGTGAAGTGATGACCTCTCTCCTTTCACTCTATCACTCTTCCACCCACTTACTGTCCAGAAGATATCTTCTCCAGTATGGTCAAACCCTTTGATTGCACAGTTGCCTCCAACCAGAGCAAGAGGATCTTTATAAGTCCCAAGCCGGCCAATAACAATGTTGTTGGCACCATCTGGTAGCTGCACAACAGATTAACATGCATGCTATCTACACAACATAACTAAATTCTTATTGTTCAAACACTGGAGCCACTGGAGGTGACTGCTGTTTCTGGTAAGGGACATATAATATTCAAAGTTGAATGTGCTCATTTTCATTCTAATGTTTTACATTTACATTATTCTAATGTTTTATATATAAGTAATACTTCATTTATTTTTCCTACTTAAATTTAACATAGTTTCTGCAATAATCTAATTAACTAGAGGGTAAACGAGTCTGTCAATTGTCCCTCGTTTACAGGATTCCCATACTCACTTTGAATGCCTGACCAGATGCCTCAACACATGCTTTACATTGGTAAAAAATTAAAAGGAAAAAACAAAACAAATTGTTTCCAGTCCAAATAATTTAACAGTATTTTTTTTGCACATTGAAATGACTCAAACTGAGCCAAGTGGTTACAATAAATGAAATACCTCCTGATCAATTTAAAAAAATGGTCTAAGTACAACCATTCCCTAGATAACTTGATAAAATATCAAGCTTGTCTACCAATCTAAGAATTGTCCCCTTGGTTCTAGAATATCTTAACAAAAAAACAAAAACAAAAACAAAAATCATAATGTATTCATTTAACTTAACTGGAACGCATTTTTAGCAAATATACAGATGTAAGGCAAAAACTTCAACGAATTTATTTGTCTTCCAAATCATTAAATAAAAATAAAGCAAGCTAAGTGTTACAATATTCATGCTCGCTTTAATAGCAAGCTACGTATCAAGAATGTACGCAGAAAGAGAATTTTTTGCTTAAAAACAGTCAGCAAAAATTATTGCCATCTTGAGACTTAATTAGAGCATCGTTTTCTTTGAACCATAGAACTACAAGTCCCTAGGAAATGAAGGTGTTGTTTAGTAAAAATTCTGACTCACAAGATTATAGTGCAGAATCTGAGACAAACCAAAAAGGAAGAAATTGATACATGATTCCACGTCTAAAAAGCAAAACATTAGTGCAGAGTGTGGAATAGTCACTTGAAATGCTATTTGGTACAGGAAATATATAAAGTTGGGAGGCGTTAATACCTACTTCTGGTAACCAGTAAGAGTAAAGCAAATTGCATTTAAATGATCAATTGTATACAATAGCATGAACTAGTTAACAAAAAAATAAAATTAAAATAATAAAATTATCTAAATATAATTATTAACCCTTTCACCAGCACAAGCACCTATAAGCACTCGGCGTTTGGTTGACAATTCTCCATTTTAAAAATAATTGATTGTCCAATTTCATAGTTTAGACATTGCCGTGACGTAATACTTCCTGCAAACCAGATCATGTGATTTTTGGTCATCCAGTGAAAGAGTTAACTTAACACAACAACTACGTGTCTACATGACTGGCTAGTCCAGCCACACTTTACCGATCCTATCAGTAAGCGTAAACCACAACCTTATCATCACTTACGTCCTTATAAAACAATTCTGCATTCTTCTCCACATCATAAGCAAGGATATTAGTCTGAGAGCCAATGACTAGAATGTCTCTGTTGAGTTCAGGGTCAAGCTGGCCTGCTCCAATGGCAGTAATATGTTGCCCAAAGCTGAATCTGACAATGTCTGCTTCTTGCGAGGACAGAACAAGCCTGCTGTCCCCTCCACCCACCCTTCCAGGGATACCTAGTTTAGTTCTGTGATGTGGAGTGTGCAAGAAAACCTACAGAAAGAGCCAAAGAGATTTGCACTTGTAAGTAGGTGTGGTTTTCTGTTACTATGCAACAGCTACGACTGAAACAAATAAGCAGAGGCTAACCTTTCCGCCATTAGTAGCGCCCGTCAAGCAGGCGTGTTTTCCATCATAGTTTCCTACCGCCACTAATCTGGGGAAGACTTTCTGGTTGAGCTTCAGAGTAAATATTGGGACGAGCATTATTACTGCGGTATGTTCTTTGAGAACTATTTGTTGTGGTACAGTATCGTCACACAACCGAGTTATTTACATATTTGGGCGGGATGCATTTGTAGACAAATAATGGGTGGAAATATTAACACGAAAAGGTCACACTCCCCGTCAATATCTGCTAAACACAACAAAACTGCAGGTAGGAATGAAGTGATGATAGCAATAGCTCATGTTATTACCATTTGCTGCTTCAGTACACTTTGAAATTATTCCTGGACCTGACTTAGCTATTCACTCCAGAACTTGCATAGCTATAATTAGATAATTGTTTTTCAAAAACATGTTTTGATGTAATAAATCAATAAAATAATAGAATATTAGTTGAACTATATATCAAGTGCTGGTTCATCATGGGGAATCAACCAGTTCAAAAAGTTTCTTTAAATAATTGATGGTTTTTTCTATATACATTATTATCAACGTCAGCATTTACTATTATTGTTACTATTATTATTATTATTATCATCATTATTATTACTATTATTATTATCATTATAATAATAATAATAATTATTATTATCCCCCAGCGAAAAATCCTGAATGAAACCCCGATGCCTCTCACCCTCCACTAATTGATTCTTGACGGTTATCTTATTTTGTAAGTGGACTCGCAGCACACAACAGCAGTACACATACAGTGACAAACTATCTTCAGTAGAAGATTGGAAAGAGTACACAACATGGAAAAGTTTAAGTTTTAATACTGTCTCTTTGTGAGTCTGTACAACCAGACAGGTACACCGTACATCTGCACCAGAGCGGCCACGGCAGCCACCACGACGAATGTGATCATCAACTTCCACGGAAAAGTGCTCTTACGCTTGGGAGCGAGGAGCCATCCAAGACGTTTGGTAGTGGCCACAGAAAATGGAGGGTAACGCAAGCTGGGAGAATAACACAAATGGATATTATGAAGAATGAAATAGTATGGCAATACAAACTGAGAAAATAGCATTATTATGGAGGCAGGCATGTGGGATGTATAATCAAACATCCAGTGATCCATGGAGAAGGAGTTTCAGGGAACTTTTCCAGTAATAACAGTAACTGGAAAATGTTCTATAATATTGAGCATGTGATTATAAACCACAAAATGCCCCAGTGTGTTTTTGTTTCTCAGGAAAAACAAAAATTAGTGCTCACAGCTTTCTTTCATTCATTCATGTAGTAACTATTGAACTAAGTGCGAACCTTCAGTGCTGCTATTTGCTAGCTTAAAAAATATTACTCTTACAGTAAGCAATTCTCCAGCATTTCCTAATTAGGTACCAATAGGTCGATACATCTACAGCAAGGTGCAGTGGACACTCACCCGTAGTTTCAACACTAAAATTCAAGTCCAGCACTCGGTAAACTTTGCAGCAAGAAGCTATATAGATGTGGGCAGCAGGAAATTATTTGTTCACGTGTTTGCAATTGGGGGTGTTACCCATGGTGCAAACCTTACGGCGGTACAGCCAAAAACCATCTAGTTTTTCCCAGAAAATTAAGTACAAACAAAAAAATTCGGGCACATAAAAAGAGACTAAAGTTGTTCAGAACAAGTTTTGATGCCACTCTCAATACGCAACTTCAAGACCTCCTCCATAACTTCTCATGACTGTAGATTCGGAAATACTACACGTTTGATACACTTGTTTTTCACCTAAATAATGCTCTCTCTCTCTCTAACCTTTAGACATCAATATTAGTTGAATGCAGTGCACAATTCATGCGGTAATGAAACTACATCTCAAAGGAAAAGGATTTTCAGATCTCATCTGTCCATAGCAATTATGAAAGTTTACTAGAAGTAAAATAAATAAAGTGTACCGACAGGAATTGTTACAAAGAACCTTCAGTATATGTAGATGAAAACACTCAACACATGTGTTTATCTGCTGGTAAGCTTATGAAGCACGTGCTACTCAGCAAAATAATACTTACTTGTTCAAAAACTCCATTCCCGTTCCAGTTTCCAGAACAGGTTTCATATGGCTGAAAGTCTCAAAAGAGTACTTGCCATGGTAACTTCCAAAACCACTGTGTCCTACACCTCCAAAAGGTAGGCCATCAACTAAACCACAACAACAAAGAGAAGAAGAAAAACTTCAGATCATGGAGATGAAGTTAAGGAACTTTGGTTAGTAAGTACACTATAAAATGTAGACCTGTACATGCTACAGCCTAGGGCCTTATGGACCCCGTAAACCATTGCTCCCTAAGAGGCAGCATCTAACTATTATTTAGAGCTTTATAGCTGCCTGAGGGTATCCCAGTAATGCTGTCAATAGAAACAAAATATCCCATTGGGATATCCTCCCAAAAAGTGAGATTTCCTACTGTGAAACTTCCTCTGCTGGAAGTCACACAGCTATTCTTAATTGCATTGTCACTGTAGATCATATCTTACTGTTTGAATGCATCAGAGTGTCATTGCGAGACACACCCCCTGCGCTGGTCCTGTTATTGATGGACTTGAAGGTCCTGGAGCTCTCAGTGAACACGTAGAAGGCCAGAGGCTTCTCTCTCTTGTTGACAAACTCCACAGCATCCTCCACACTGTCCACTGTTATAACAGGAAGAATGGGGCCGAAGATCTCTTCCTGAGTTAACAACCACAACAACCGTTACATCAAAATATTAATTGTAATTAATATCAATTATGCAACAAGTAAGGAAAAGGAGACCGTATCACCATCAGTAATAACCATGACGGTCGTGTGTGCATTCATGAGAAAGTTGTGCCAGGTCGGTGAGGTGGGTAAATAGATGAGCTGGGTTAGTAACGAGTTGTCAGTAACGACAACAGTGTGGGCTTCTCTCAGGGAAACTGAATGTTTGGTAAAGGGTCGTCATTACCGACGCCTATAGTGGAAAGAAAAGTGAGGGGGAAAAAACAACAAAAAAACAAAAAAAACAAAAAAAAACAAAAAAACCAAGACTGATGTAACTGAACTATGTAAGTGGAGATACATCTTGTGCTACTTCACTCCTACTTAGTAACATCAAGGGCCACTGAGTGACAGGGTGCTTGCTAGTAAATTACATTCACTCGCAGTATATGACACAATATAAACACCATGTACACATAAATCTATTTTTTCTCTCCTTTACCTGCATCAGTTGATCTCCTTCTTCTACATCAGTGACAATGGTGGGTGAAAAATAAAGACAACTTTCATCCTTCTCTCCTCCAACCACGACAGTCCCTTTAGTAGCATCCAAAGCTCCAGCTAGCCTCCTGCAATTGAGCATGCTCAGTAAACCTTCAGCTCTGTTGGTTTAAAATCACTTACTTGAATTGTCTCTTGTTTATGATTCTCCCATAGTCCTTGGACTCCTGAGGGTTCTAACAACAACAACAACAACAACAACAACTTAATAATAGCTAATAATAGTAATAGTAATAATAATAATTAATAATAATAATAATAATAATAATAATAATAATAATAAAAATAAAATTACACTTTGTCCCTCGTAAGGATAATTGATATGTATACTACAATTACATGAGCTAATTTTGAGCTTGTATAATATGAGACTACAAAGTGATCACAAGCCACAAACATAGGTACATATCTCTATTTCTCATAAGAAAAAAAAAAGGCTATCAAAAATACTCACTGTTCAGTTTCCAATTTCTTTAGTTTGGAGTAACGAAAACATTGTATACTTATACTTTAGGTGAGTCATTTTAATGGGTCACAGCGATCTATCCATCATTCAGCTTACTCACAACATAATACCGTTTTACATTACTATACATTATTAAGAACACAACAAAGCAAGAATAACAACAGGAGCCACACCCAACACAACTAGCCTCCCATCCATGTACCTCTCCATAGAACTCCTTGAGTGCCTTCTTCATCTCTGCTACTAGCTTGTCTCTGTTGCACCCGGCACACAAGACGTAATCTGGAGCAATGCACGTCTGGCCAGAGTTCAAACACTTCCCCCACACAATGCGACGAGCAGCCACTGGAAGGTTAGCGTCAGATGCCACGAGAGCAGGGCTAAGAACGATGGGAAAATAATAATACATATTTGTCATAATAGAGTGTTATACCACATACATAAACACAATAACAAGTTTGCCAAGTGGTAAAAGTCTTCAAGAGTCAATTTGGACATGCCAACCTTTTCACTTGCATATGTTTTCTTCTTGTTGCTGTGAAGCACCCTAACCTTACAAGTTTTCAAGCACAATGGAAGTGAGCATTAAGTAGTGAGGAAACTTGCAGAGATATTGGTTTTCAAACTCATTACGCTTTGTGCTTGCAGAAATGTCCCCAGATATAGAACCAGAATAAGTAGTTACAACAGTATTATAAGAGAAATGCTCGGTATAGGAACAACAAGGGAGATAGGAGGAGAGAAGTGAATGGAGTGGATATCACATACGCAGATGCAGACAGGAAAAAAAGGGGCATGTATTAGGAATCTAGGAGCTTGAATAACCATTAAATATACGCATTGAGTTATTTACTGGATGCAACACAATAAAATTCTATAACGACATTCACGATCATGTGACATCTATAGAAATAAACTGTGTGGACATCTGCTCTTTGCATTCTTCAGATACTTGAGCAAAATTTAAATCACAATCTATTACGTGAACCTAATCAACATCCTCCTTTACCCTGGCTGTATTTTATACTTTCCAATATATACCTCTTCCCTCCCAGTTCCAAGGTGACAGGTGTGAGGTTCTCAGCGGCATGCTTCATCACAATCTTGCCCACTTGAGTGGACCCAGTGTAGAAGATGTAGTCAAATCTCTCCTTCAATAATGCCTGCCCGACATCCACCTCACCAGGCACTACTACATAGCAATCCTACAAAAGTCATGTGACGTCATGTGACAGTACAAATATGTAACATTATTGTATCATTCCTATGGCTAATAAGTGATTGAAGCACCAAAGGTGTGAACCCTCAGCGCTATTAAACACTACCTAGCTATTACACTATAATCTCCTTCCGAAGGAACAAGCAATCTTTTAGCTATTTTAATGAGGCAGCAATATAGCTCGAGCAACGAAAATGGTACATGGCTAACACTGTCTTCATAAGAGAAGAAGCTAAACTAGCCAGAAACACTCATCGGTATACATTTTCAATGTGAAATTTCACTTCTTTAACTTCCCTGAGCATAAAGCAAACTACATCGCTGGCTGCAAGAAATTATTTGCTCACGTGATTATGGTGTGACGCTAGGGGGTGTTACCCACAAAAGCTGGTACCTGCGCGGCGCTGAAAGCTTCACGTTTTCTCAACAATTAGCCCGAAATTAAAAAAAAAGTAGCACAATAAAAGGTCCTAAATCTTGTCCTGAGTAAGTTCATACCTACATCAACTGTTAATTGTCAGTAATCTCCAAAATCAGAGCGTGACAGACAGACTGACAGACAAGATGACTACTATAACCCTCTCGCACATAAATTTTGATTTAACACGTGACTTAGCTCACTACTTGAAGAAGAAAATGAACAACAATAAAACAACACAACATTATATTAAAATGAATCAACTATACAGATCTACCACATTATAATACCATAACAGTGGTATAGGAAGATGTTTCAGTATAGGGGGGGGGGGGGGAGGGGGCTCCAAAGGCATGTTTTTTGTGGTTAAAATTTGTTCATGTGTGAAAAATCATTTCGTGAGATAGTGCCCCAAAATTATGGGGGGGGGGGGGGGGGGGGGGGTAACCGACATGCTACGCCCACATATCCCACCCATATGCCAACATTGGTCTATGCTAATAGAACTTACCGGGTCTAAGTATTTGGGAATGAGTTCATTCATCAAATTAGATGATGCCAAAGCTGCTTCAGATGGCTTTATGACACAGCAATTGCCTAATAAAAAGGATGATAAGGTTGATGTAATAATAATAATAATAATAATAATAATAATAATAATAATATGGCAGACTGCTTCACAACAATGAAGGGAAAAAAGGTGACTAGAACTACAATTCTAGAGTTTATTTACTCATTCAAATAAAAAACAGAGGAGAGGAAGGGGGCGGATGGGAGGAGGAGGAGGAGCTTCAGTACGGGGAAGACCATATAACACTATTAATGATGTAGCCATATGTTATACTGTATAGTGATGTGTACGTAGTACTATTGCTATGTTAGGAAATATTGCTAGAAACTGCCTCAATGAGTCCGAGTTGGTCGTGACTTCTGTTCTGTATTTTTTCTATATATTTTAATCCTAAATAGAAAACTCAACCAAAGGAAAACTCGATGATTAAAGCACCGTTGACGTGGCACCATTGGATAATGCAACACACCCACTTATAGACCACTGGTCCTCCCAAAGCTATTGACTGACTATCACTGCACTGACATGACCTACTTATTTTACAAGCAGGGGATTATATTTTATAAACAGTATGCAAGTGAGTGAATAGCCTTTGAAGCAATCATTATTCTCACATCCCATCCAGTCAGGTTTGACATGGAGGCAGTGGGGGTGCCATGGAAGTCAATTGAACAGGCATAGCTGTGATTAATTAAGGAGCTGGGAAAAGGTGAGAGGAATTGAATCACTTTAACTGAGCAATGGAAAAAAATTCTTTCCAATCCCATCAAAAAAATTTTTTTTATTTAAAGTTAGGGCAATGATATATTTTTATAATTTCCATTTTTTCTTCAATAATTAAAACAAACACGATAGCTTTACTTGCTCATTTACACGTGTGGGTTATTATTTATTGACTTCCTATAGTCTTGACTAAAATACAGGAATTGTAGTTCAACATTCACTGGTGAACAAATACCCATTACATGTGCCCATATCCGGGGTGGAATTAATTTAGCCTTCTGGTATTACTAAACACACAGGTGCCAACACCCATTGTTTATACAGTGCAACTCATTAAACAATATTCACATGGCGGGAGTCTGACTATAATATATTCCTATCTGACCTTCCGTCCCCTACCCTGTCAAACTTGAGAAATCGCCCACCAGCACAATTTGCGGATTCCTTCCACTTTCGCTTAACTAAAATCTGCCGACCTTCCTATCTTCTGCTCCAGAGACCAGTAAAGCAACTAATTACTAAGGTTTAGTGACATACAATGACTTGTCAAACACTTCACGTTCATTAGATGGAACAACACTACAGAGAATAAATACACCAGCTGGGAAATTGCACTTTGCTACTGGGACCGTGTCAGGAACGGTGGACAGATAACCTGTTTCCATATAAGTAAGCAATTGCATGGTCTCCTAGAAGCAGCCTACTGCCAAGCCCAGACAAATTTATTATGTTATTACTATTTTATTATTATTATTATTATTTTATTATTATGTTATTACTATTTTATTATTATTATTGGCGAGCGAGCGTAGCGAGCGAGACACTTACAGGGGTAACACAATCGAAAATCGGGGATGTTTGTTTATTTAGATATATGTATGGACGTATGTATGTCATTTTGTACTTTGACCCTCGCGTTTTTGTGTTAGTTATGTGGTCGACCCCGTCCCAAATTGCACTAAACAGAATCCTCTGGTTTATCGATCAGTACCCGTATCACCCTAGAAATTGAATTGTTTACCGTTTTAAATTCTTTTGCGGGTGCAGTTCAAACTTGAAAACTTAAGGGACTTCCATTTCTATTCGAGTTAGTGGCGGTGGTAAGTCAATGCGCTCTTTGTCATGGTTATAAGCCATGCGCAACAGTATTTACTTGAAAATACATTGTCCACTAGACTACCACGAAGGTAAGTCTGTGTAGGTGCATTTCCAGTTGTATCAAAGCATTGTGTGTTACAACCACTACTTAGTTAAAGAATATCACAAAGAAAACTTTTAAATAACGAGTATTGTTTTGTTGTTGTTTTTTTCTTTCCAAGCAGTTGCAGAGAGTTGTTACTATGGCACTGAAATCCCTTTACCCTGTATGCTAAATTTAATAACTGGACCTTATTTTCAGTAGCTTCAGTGTTAGAAGTCAAAATCATTCATATAAAAATAGTATAGTCTTTAGGCTTGCTCGCCATTTGTGCTCAAGCACATCACTAGTTATTACTATTTTATTATTACTATTATTATTATTATTACTATTACTATTATTATTATTATTACTATTATTATTACTATTATTATTACTATTATTATTACTATTATTACTACTATTACTACTATTACTACTATTATTACTACTATTACTACTATTACTACTATTATTACTATTATTGGCGAGCGAGCGTAGCGAGCGAGACACTTACAGGGGTAACACAATCGAAAATCGGGGATGTTTGTTTATTTATTTATTTAGATATATGTTTGGACATATGTATGTCATTTTGTACTTTGACCCTCTGTATTTTTGTGTTCGCTCCGCGTTCGACCCCGTCCCAAACTTCACTAAACAGAATCCTCTGGTGTAGCGACCATTACCCGTATCACCTTAGAAATTGAATTGTTTACTGCTTTGAATTGTTTTGCGGATGCAAAAACTTACTGGAGCTCCATTTCTATTCGAGTTAGTGGCGGTGGTAAGTTAATACGCTATTTGTCACAATTATAAGCCCTACTCAACAGCATTTATTTTAAAATTCATTGTCCACTAGACGAACCACGAAGGTAAGTCTTGCGTAGGTATGTTCAGTTGTGTGAAAGTATTGTGCGTTACAACTACTATTAAGAATATCACAAAGAAATTTTTAAATAACGTGACTTGATTTTGTTGCTTCTTTTTCAATTCAAACAGTTGAGGGGAGTGGTTACTATGGCATTGGACCCCCTTTACCGTATATGCGTAATTTAAATACTCGACTTTATTTTAGTAGTTTGAATAACAATAGTGTAGTTTAAGGCTCGCTCGCCATTTGTGCTCAAGCACACCACTAGTTACTATTATTACTATTATTACTATTATTATTATTATTATTATTATTATTATTATTATAATAATAATAATTATTATTATTATTATATTATTATTATTATTATTTTATTACTATACACTCCGCTCACCAATTCTGTTTCGTTCTCAACTTAAAGGATTCAAATTTCTTCTACAACCACATTAACCCCACATGGAAACAGCAGAGAGATGGTTAGCCTCTTTATGGGCCCATACAACCATGGAGTGCTCACCTGCGGCAATGGCCCCAATGAGAGGGAGAATGACCAGCTGGATTGGGTAATTCCACGGAGCTATGAGCAGTACCACGCCGTATGGCTCTGGTTTGATGTACACCGAGTTGAACTTGTTGAGCAAGTCCTTCGGTACATCTCGATGAGCAGTCCACTCCTTGAGGTTGTCCAGAGTCCTGGTCAGGTCTCCCAGCATTATGTTATACTCCATGAGGAATGATTCTGTAGTGCCCTAATGAGGAAATAAGGGGAGGGGGGGATAAAACAAACAAACAAACAAAAACAACAACAACAACTAAAACAACAGTAATTATAATAATTATTATTATTTCAATAGCAATAACAACAATGAGAGTAACTATTGCAATAGTAATAATAATAATAAAATAATAATAATAATAATAATAACAATAATTTCAAACAAAATAATGAATTTATCCTTCAGAGGTCGTGGGCGCTTTAAGCACCCACAATATAGATCATTTTTAAAATTTATAAAAAAATCGATCATCCAACTTTGTCGCGATCTAAACTTACCAAACGACGCAAAAACACCCCTTTACCATATTTATTCCTTAATATAGCCCAAAGGTTGCTAAGGACCACACCACTGAAAAATCTTACTGTTCTCTCGCTTCTAGGCTTACTGCTCGTGATGCTGTTAAGCTTATGGAAGGCGACGAATAACAGCAATTTTAAGAGAAATAAAGTGGAAAGCTTCCTTTCTCAAGCACTGTCTAGCCTTGCTATGAGGAATCACCTGCACAGTCAAGTCAGGATGATGAAGAAGGGACAGAGTTGGAAGAAGTAACGTAAGTGGAATACACAGAAAGGTTAGAGTTAGAAAACAGAGCTAGTGTTAGCAATAGTAAAGACTGTGTACCTCTCAAGTCAAGTAAGCTGTGTAGCTGAATTCTAGAACTTGTGCATAATAAATATATAATGCCCACCAATAGGTTTGGAGCTGATCGAGAGCAAGTCACGATAGCCCCATCCCCATGATTTTGTCAAAATTATAAAATATATGCCTAAAGTACTTCATTGTGAATAACAAAGAGTTCCTACAAATACAAAAATACAACAACAAAAACATTTGAAATACTCAATAATTTGATATAAATGATACCTTTTGATGTTAACCACAAAGCTAACCCATATACTTGGTTGCTAATTTCTAAGTAAGTTCTCTTACCTTGTTGAGGTCTTTGTACAGAGCATCCATGATGCGAGTTTTGTTGTCCTGGAGTAGCTTGGTGAGCTGATTGAGCTGACGGATACGGAACTCCAGTGGCAAAGTTTTGTAACTCCTGAAAGAAGTCCTAACTTGCCCCACAATCTGTAACATCCATAACAATAATAGCTAACGTACACTGACAAAACTCTGCTTCAGGTTTAATCACTGGCACTATACAATAATAATGTGCTAGCTACTCATAAGAAATGTCCATGGCAGATTTAAAGGCATTTTAGAGATTGCAAAAAAAAAAAAAAAAAAAAAGGTCAGCATTATAATATAATTCATTCTACCATAATTGGTATTGTTAAGTGATTCAAATGAATCTTGATTACAGTTGATGCTTAGCCATGGAATGAGGTATCTCTATGGAGTAGGGGAAAGAATACCCAGCCATGTGAGTTCTACACCTTCTTCGTTCAATACATGCAATATCATGACTGTGAACTTAATATTAGATAATGGTTGGGTGATTACTGCAGCTTTCTTGCTCTAGTACTCCAATTCTTAAGGTTCAGTAGGTGGGTGTAGAACCAGCCTCTATTGGAGAGGCTTCCTCCCCACTCTCCAACAAAAACGCACGGACTAACCCACCTCCCATCAATTAAAGCAACTCACCTTAGGAATTTCAGCTGCATCTACGACTTCATATTGGTCCATTTTATAGACGTGCTAACTAGCTCAAGGGACCAACACACTGGACAAAAAGAAATACTACGAGCTTACAATTTACATGCAGCAGTTTTTCTTATAATATATAAAGCTCCGCCCTATGATTTAGCCACACCTTTTTCTGCACGTACTATTAAGTGGGTAAAGTACTACACAGTGAAAAGCTCATTTGGATTTCACTTCGGAGTACCTTACCGACTGGGTAGGATGGCATTCTTTGCAACAACCTTGGGCTTATCATCTGAAGTATCTCAAGCAGCACAAAGCTTTCAGGCTCCACAGTCTTCAGTATTGATGTTAGTGAGCGGATCCAAACTTTTGGCAGCTAGTTTGCCGAATAAAGCAAGGTTAATCATCCTTATTTTGTTGGGTTGTTGGGTGAGTTTTTGCAGACCTGTAATAGCATTTTGGTATATTCCGTCATGGTTGCAGTCATAAAGCATCTATCAGCGAGCTTTCAGTGTGTGGAGACACAAGCTGTGTGCAGTGTGCAGCTGTGAGCTATTCTACTAAATATTTATGTGCGTCTACTGACAACAAGACACTGGTTGTTTGGGTATCAAAGGTGCCTGCAGAAGAAAGTCATAGAGAATGCACCTGGGAGAAACTTGGAAGCAGGTACATGGAGAAAGAGCCTACTAAAAGTGTGTAGCAGACCTTATGTATGTGTTTTTGAGATTTCAGTTATTTTGCTCTGAATTTAGTCAGCTATGGTTGCTTAATTTTTATTCCCTTACTTGTAGCCAGGGAGGAGGGAAGGGTTCGGTCAAGCCACCCTTTTGAGTGACTGGAAGTAATGATTTAACCACACTCCACCTTTTCCTTGTGGAATATCATCAAACATCTGATTGTGTCTTGATCTACAATGGAATACTTGGGTATTTAATACAGTTTACCATGGTGGTTGAAAGCCTGGTTATGCACAACTGATATAGTGCTAGCAGTTTACCTCTGGTTGCTAGATATCAACAGTGTTCAATGAACTTGTAAATAGTCTTGAAAGACATAGAACGAACTGTTAGCATTTACGCAGTTAGTTTTTGTTGTTGTTTTTTGTTGTTGTTTTTCAGTTAGAATAATAATCAAAAGAAACAAAAGTAGATGTTGCTTTCTTGTGTATTTTGAACCTCCCAGTGCAAATTTCTGGCTACGGGCTTACACAAAAATAATCAGGATATTGGTGCAGGATTCAGACAAGTCATTAGTATGGGTGTGTGTGTGTGTGTTTGTGTGCACGTGTGTGTGTGGCCAATGGAATATTCCACCTTGATGTGGTGAAGTATGACTAGGATATGCATTTGCCTTAATAATATAGGACATACTGTAATACTCTAATATTGGAGAATTTTGCTGGATGACGTTTGCTCTTGTTGTGTGTGTGTGTGTGTGTGTTTGGGTGGGTGGGTGTAACATTGTCCTCCAGGTTGCTCCCTAAGCGAGCCATGGCCCTGTGCTTCACTTCAGATGATAAATGGGTCGTGGTGGCTGACAAGACAGGTGAAGTTTATCGCTACCGTTTGGACAGCTTAGACCAGTCTCCTGGAGAACATCTGCTTGGCCATTTCTCAGTGCTCTTGGACATGGTAAGGTGTCATCAGAACCATCTGGTGGTTTATATACTGAAAGTTTATTTTGACTTCTACTTTTTGTAATATCATTAGATTGTGTTGCCTAGTAACCAGCACATCATCACGTGTGACAGAGACGAGAAAATCCGAGTGAGCCACTTTCCTAACTCCTACAATATCCACACCTACTGCCTCGCCCACACTGAGTATGAACAAATACACTTATCATACACTGGTAGGGTTTTGTACCAGATTTTTCGCTGGGAGTGGGAGACTCTCTGTGTACTTAGCCACACCCATAAACCCACACTACTTTGATGCACATACCTATATTATGAGATGTATACTTAGCACTGAGTAATGTTTGGTCACACATGCATAACAATAATGGCACATTTTTCTGGTTCTAACAGCCAATATTGTTAATTAAGTTTTAATTAACAATATTGGCTGTTAGAACAAGAAAATTTGCTATTATAATAATCATTTCAGCCGAAAATGACTGAATCATGCATCATAGAATTTAACTCTAGCTAATGTACTTTCGAAACATTCTGGGGGAGAAACTTTGGTTTGTTGGGGGGAGGGGAGGAGGGAAGGGGGGTGGAGGAAAGACTTGAGTTTGAAAGCAGGGAAGAGTTAGAGATTATAGGACCAACTTCCTCCTCCTTCACTCCCCCCCCACCTTTTTTTTTTTTTAAGTATTAGTATTAGTATTTTTTTTATATTATACATGTATGTATGAAACCTATCTGGGATGTCTAAGGGTTATTGTTTAACATTTGTGTGTGTGTGTTGGTTGATGTGCATTGTGAAAATGTAAGTTTTGTTGTTGTTGTTTTGTTTTTGTCTTTTTTGTTTTTTTTGGGGGGGGAGGGCAAAATGATACAATTTTTTTTTCAAAATGCGTAAGAAATTATTGGTTAAATATTGTAACATTCTAGGTTTGTTAGTTGTGTTTGCCTGTGTCCAACGAACCAAGACATCCTGTTCTCTGCATCTGGGGTGAGTGAGTCTAATCTTCTCTTGTCCACAGAAAGTGTGATATGAGTATGTCCACCCATGGTAGCCAGGTCAATTGAGTCTACCACACCCCTTTATTGTGTATGACATTTGGTGATAAAGAAGGTGCTTTATCCAAACGCTATGAGTTGAATTCTAATTGTTTAGTGGTTGCAATGGGAGGATACAAACATTAAATTGGATTGGATTGGATAAACACTATTGTTGGGAACAGTTATTTTTATGTACATATGAGGTTAGTTGGATTAAAAATAAATAATTAACCAAATTTTAATTTTTTCTTAATGAACATTTACCTTACATTTTTTTCATTGTCCAACTGACGAAGACCCCATGGGATTGAAACACCTTGGTTTGTTTGAATTGATATTATACTATGTAAATGTTCATCAAGAATCAATAAATGTTTGGAATATAAAAGACAGTATTAAAATGAGTCTAAGGAAAGCAATCAAAAAACTTGTATCATGTAAATCCATACAATTTTTTTTTGCAGTACAATTAGTTTATCATAACTAATGTAGTTATAATAATTATTATTATAATGAACTAATTGTGCTACAGAATAAATACAAAAATGATTATATCATCACAATGTAGTAAAAGTGTCTCTCTATATTCAAATTCTATTATTTTGAGCTAGCTTGCTTATCATCACTGTATTGCTACCCCAGGATGGTAATGTCAAGATGTGGCTGTGGAGAGAAGGTAAGCTGCTGGACTCCTGGAAGAGTGAGAGTGACGCGGGTGTTGTGAAGGTGTGTTGCTCCTCCCATGACACACCCATCGTTGTGGCTGTGTTAGAAAGGTCAGTATATAGTTTGTCAAAGGGTTTTTTAAACCCCCCCCCCCCCCCCCCCCTTTCCTTTTTATTTTATTTTTATTTTTTTAATGCATCATGTTGCTGATCTGTTTGTAGGTCTCCTCGGATAGTAATTCTGTCAGTGTCAAAATTGAGTCTCAGTAGAATTGGAGAAATGGAACTTCCCGTACCTCCTTGGGATGTCACATTGGACTGGAATAATCATTTGTGGGTGTGTCTCAGCGATTCTACTAGCCCTGTCCTCTGCTATAGTTGGGTAAGGTAGAGTCATAGCTTGGATTTATTATGTTGGTTATTTCCACTAGACTTCCCTAGCCCTAGCCCCTAGCCTAGACTTATCAATTAACTCAAGCTAATATTATGGCCGTTAAACCAACTATAACTATAATAGGATGATTAGATCTTTCATACATTGTCAAACAGTGCCAGTCTGTCATGCCCAGGGCAGTCCTTGGAGCATTTCATGTGATTCTGCTTTAGCCCTTTTAGTTCCATTGCATTCCATAGGTCAAAGACAGCAATGTTTACTTTCATTATGCAGTGCAGTAGCACAGCAGGGGAGCAGTCGTACATTCTTTTTAATTGTCTGTGTAATAGATAGAGAGAGTTGTGACCAAATATTTTTGGCAAAACAGTTGTATGAATCTAGCCCAGCCTATCGTCACACCCATTAATTGCAATATTCATGACGATTTCAACTGATCATAGCTGCTCTTGAAGGAAGCGTGTGTGTGTGTGTGTACATGTGTGTGTGTACATGTGTGTGTGTGTGTGTGTGTGTGTGTGTGTGTGTGTGTGTGTGTGTGTACTCAGGCAATTTTTCCATCTGCCTCACACCAGCCCCACCAGTCCACCCAGCTGTGATTGGGTACCTGGCATTTGCTGGGGTGCAAATTCAAGGCCTTTTCTCATGAAACAGCAATGGTCCTGGTGGGACTTCGGGTGCCCACACCACTTGCTGTGAGGAAAGGTCTGTTCTCCTGCGAGTTCCTAGCCCAGCTCCAGGAGCTTTGCTTGCACGGCTCACAGTGCCTGCTTAGTGCACAGGCATCCTGGCTCTGCCAGGTGCGCGTGACCGCCTAGCGGCAGCAAGAGAATTTGCATTTGCATTGTGTACATGTGTGTGATGTTTTCTTGTAACTCACCCTTACAAATGCTATAAAAGGCTATGTGCTGGTCCAGTAATTACCTGAGCTCTAGTTTCTCTGAGTATTGCTATTCAGCCATTTTTATGTCCAGTAAAGTTTTCTGTATCATAGCAACTCAAAAAAGTAGCTGTCATTTGTGGACTACAGCTTTTATTTGCCTTTGTGCATAGATGAGGAACCGAATTTGAAAACCAAAGTGTACCTTTAAAACCACTAACTTGTGTAATCTTTGGCAAGCATGCCACCATATACATATTATCTGATCAAAGCAATGTCTTGAAAACATAATTGAGCAAAAGTTCAAAGCAATGACTAACTGATATTTAATCAATATTTATCTTTAGCCCCAAGTTTATGTGCTGAATATTTTCTCTCTTGGGAGCACATATTTTGTGTTCATTTTTTTGAGAGGGTTAAAAGCTGAATGCAAGTGCTGACACAGCTAGCCCAATTATCAATCAGGTTTGGGTGCACTTCTGGGAACATGTTAACTATGGTTTGGGTGCACTTCTGGGAACATGTTAACTATCGTCTTTGGCACCTCTTTTTCCTTTTTCTGCACCTGGAAGATTTCCCAGCTAGTTTTGTGTTAATTGGTGTGTTCCATTACCTTCCCTTTCTAGGAACAGAGTTCTGCCTCCTTTGTGACAGTCCAAGCTGCTGACCATCCAGTGCTGAATTCTCTCAACAGATGGGATCTATTTAGAGGTGAGGCAATGATCCTTAAAAAAAAAAAAAATCAATACATGCATGCATTAGTAATTGCAGTCCACTTTATTTACCTCCCTCTCCTCATTTATCCCCTCCCAAAAGTATGGATACGGTTCAATATAAATTGGATGCCTGTCCCAAAAATAATATTTATATTGAAATAGGCGTAATCTTGTTTGTGGTAGTTATTAATAAGTCTGTTATTTAAATGAGGTGATTTGCCTAATGAGCACCAAAAGTAAGTCTTAGACTAAACATGTGGTGTGGGGGTAAGTGCTGATATTATCTCATGCTTGTAGTAGAGTAAATTTATTTAATTAATTTTTTGAAGACTTGCCTCAAGATTCTGGAAGGAGAAATTGGGAAGAATTGAGAAAGCAAACTATTGACAACACTGGAGCTTATTTGGCCCGTAAGGAAGGGCGCATACAAGCTAAATTGAGCAAGAAACATCTTCCTTTGCAGTCCACTCCCCTTGAACCTGTAGAAGAATGCCCCCCTATCAAGAAATCAAAGCTAGACACCTAATTCAGAACTGTTGATTCTTTTGGTTTTGTACACTGATCATCACAATCAAACTTTTTTTTTTTTAATTATGACATAAATGGTGTCAATGACATAAGTGAAATTGAAACTGTTCTAATGTCTGGCAAATGTTCTAACAAAAAAATAACAACAACATGAGAATAACTGAAATCAATACCAATCAAGATTGGAGACTAAAAAAAAAGAAAGAAAAAAAGGACAACGTAATGATTTAATGGAAAATAAATAACATTTCATCAAATGATGCTTGTATGTAACAATTACTTCAAAATAAATTATGAGATGAAATTTTGCCAAAAGAAATTAGATGCGGTCAAACATATCATTAATGTTCATTCTGTTTGTTAATCTGTATCACAAGAGAAAGTGAGCTGGCGAGGACGAAAGTGAAGAAACATTCTTGCCTTTTCCGTCAGCATTTTCTGGTCTCTAGTCTGGCCACAGGCTAGCTTGGTCCATTCTTCTGGAAGCTAAACATGAAAGTATAATATTACTCAAAACACAAAACATTATATGGGCTGTTTAACCCGACATTGAACTTTACAACAATACCTACATGAAATATGCTTACATACCTTGCTTGGTTGTGATGGTGTTTCTGAAAGGGATTTGTTGATAGCTTCAGTCAACCTCGACCTCTACACGTAGCAAACAAGAAAAAAAAAATCATTTGATGAAGTGCCCACCTGGTGTGTGAGTGTATGTGTGTATACAATACTCACTAGAATACACTACACACACCCACTCCACAAACCATGGTCACCACGACTGATAAGAATCAAACAGAAACATAAACTGTTGCTCTTCCTTTTGACTCAAGGGAATCAAATTCAAACTGGACATTTCAAAATGCTTCCGTTGTACTTACAAGTCATCCCAACAGGAAAGGTGAGCTATAAAGTGGTGTGAGGTGACAACCCTGAGGTGTTTTTCTGCACACCAGAAAGTGTCGGGTTTCACACATACTGCTGACAAGAGATGCTTAGTATTTGTGGCTTTAGATGCCAGGTCTAGACTCTACTCTCATCATGCCCAGCTAGCAATCCCAGAAAAACCACATATAAATCCACACAAGTGTGCTATACCTTCTCAGAACGGTTGTTAGCAAATATGAAGCGAGGAGGAACGCTGTGAATTTTATCGGACATGGTCCCCAGCCTCATCTTTTCTGTGTTTTTCTCCAATTGTATGACAGGGTTGGAAGTCGTATAAGGGGCGTACAGACAGTTGGGTGCTGGCAGAGGCTGTGTGGGCGTGTTCACCACCAGTGGCACGTAGTTTGGGTGGACGATATTTGCCGGTGAGAAGACTCCGCCATTTCTGGCGTTGTTGCTGTAGGCACACATTCCTTGTGTGCTTACGCAGGCTGTAGCTAGAGGGTTGAAGGTGAGGGAGTTAGAGTGGAGTTGGGAGAGGGAGATTGAATTGAGCATGGGACGGCTGGAGTATTGCGGAGGTTGAGCCACTGGAGGCAGCTGAATACGGTCTTTGGATGGATTGATAAGCCCAGACACACTTTGGAAGGCTCCATACGGCAGTGGATGGTTCGGACTGCTAACGTTGAGGAGAGTTTGAGGCCCAAGCATGGGTGCCCCACTTCCTCTTCCAATTGTGGACGTTCCAAACAGAGACGTTGGGCGCGAAGTCTGAGGAGCGGGAAGAAACGCTCGAGGAGGCTGAGACACAGTGGGGAGAGAGGAAGGGAGAGTTCCCAAAACAGTCTGCACCGAGACTTGTGGCAGGACTGACGCAGCAGCAGTGTGTGGAGCTATCATACCAAACGACATGCCTCTAGAGGGTGTGGTTGCTAATGCAGTAGTCAGCGGACTGGGAAGGTGACCCTCTTTAAAGATGGGACTGTAAGAGTTCTCCAACAGTGGACTCAGCTTGGTCCTTGCTTTGCTCTTCTTGGCTGACTGCTGCTGCTGCTGCTGTAGCTGTGCTGGTTTATGACCAGGTGTGGGAAGACGTGGCTTCTTGATGGCTTCACCATCACTGCCACATGAATACTGCAAGTTAAAACATACAAGGAATAAAACACACTACAAAGGAGCTGGATAATTTGAATTTAAACAAAGAAGGGAGAGGAAGGAATATGTGTAGACAGGAATCAAAATGTATCTGCTAGTATTCAAATAATGCTAAAAGGAGAGACAAATTTCTCACTTTCACTAAACTAAAGAACAATCTTTAACAAAAAAAACAACCAAAGACTTACATCATTGGCTTCTCGCAAATGCTTCCTTCCGCTACCAACCGGGAGCGTTGGCGAAAGAGCCACGCCTTCCTGTTCTGCAACAGAACTGTTTCTCCTCTTCAAATTTTCTTTGTCGACCTTGATAGGCGTAGATGTGACAAAATCATCCCTGCTTCTATTCAAGGCACTGCTACTACGGTTATCTGATGGAGTGTTGGCTTGAGGTCCATCACTATCGTAGCCAGGACTACTGCTCCATGGCCTGGGACACTGAGCTTGTCGAGACTCTGTGCGCTCATAATTGGAACCAGAATCAGGTCTCGGAATAGGAATAGGAGCTGAGGAGGATGTTGGGGAATTAGAAGAAACATCATGCATAGATTCTACTTGAGAGTTTTCTGGCCGGCTGAGAAATATGGATGGTGAGAAGCCTAGGTCCTTCTTGCTCGAGAATTTCTCACTGGATAGTGGAGACAAGAAGCCAGCATTGAGCTGAGACTGGCCATATCGAAGTGAAGAAGAACTCTCTTCATCTCCGCTGGAATTCATACAACTACCACCACTCTGCAGGAAGACAACAGCAGGGATTTAAAAGAGTAAGTAATGACATAATTAACACCCAGACTGTGCCAGCAATGCATGAATAACATTAGCGTACTACTACAAAGTTTAAACCCACGCTGATAAGCCAGGCTTTATCAACTAGATCTGGCTAAATGCACTTTGAGGTGTTGAATTCCAAATTTAAAGTAAACTGAGCGAGCCAGAGTGGCATGTTTGGTCAAGGAGAAGTTCGGGATGCAACCACAATGGCAGCCAAGTGCTGTTACAGCATTTAGAAAGAGTAGTAATTGCTTTCTTAGCTAGCTTTTGTGAACCTCAAGTGTCATCAGCTTCAGGCACTGTACTTACTGAAACTCTCCTTCTTCTCTTGTCACGCTTCAGAATACTTGGTGTGGCTGTCTTGCGGCTCCGAGAATGCAGGGAGGCACTGCGGGCATCACTGGTGCTAGCCTCTGCATCTTCTAGATTAAGATGAAAAGAGAGAGGAAGTAAAATAATAATAATAATAGTAAGAAGGCATAAAATACAATATGGGTATTTATTAATACACACTTTGCTCTTTAACTTCTAATAGTCTATTTCATAATACACATGAAATGATTGACTGGCTTACGGCAAAGTCCATTTGGTTCATTTCACAGTATCAAACTGACCACAAGTCTTTCAGCTCCCAACCCACAACACATGTAGCTTACCACTAGCGGACAGAAGCTTGATGTTAGAAAGGCGTTCCCTCATGGTGGATTCAGTGGTGCTGTTGGCATCTGCATCAGACAACTCACTGTGGTAGCGGGCCACTTCACTGAGCATATCTAAAGAAGTCTCGTTAAAAAGCTCATCCTGCTCTTCGCGGTTAGGGCTTGGATGACGGCCCAGAGCTACCAGCAGGTTGGGGTTAAAAGGAGATATATGATTCGAATTCATCTGGCCAGTTGACGGGTGTTTGTTAGGCGTGTAGTAAGAAGTTGTGTGATGTCCACTTCGAATACCTTCAGTAACTTCTGTACAAAATAATGAGAAGGGAAAAGCATGAATGTAAAAAAGAACTTGTGCAAGTCTCTTTGACAGAAAAAAGGAAGAAAAAAAAAAGAGGAATGCAATCCCACATATTTATAGGAATCAAATAAATTCTGTTTACCCATGCTATATCCATAACAGATCAAAAAAATTATTGTTTCACTGATTGAACATGTATGATTACAAATAACTCACTGTTGGTCCCTAATGCTTGATAATTAGGCTGTTGAGACATTTTGGGAGTTCTAACAGAACTGAAGGAATGACTAGATTTCCTTGGCCGCTTTGGTGTTTCAGATGTATGACTACCAGAAGTCGAATAGACAGATCCTTTGATGGGATCAACACTGAAGTGATTACTGGAGCAAGATGCTGGAGGAGACTTTTTCTGGCCCACTTCATCTGAGAGGATTGCAGAAATACTAAAGGGAAATGAATGGTTTTGTCCAGGACTTGTGATGTCCAAGCTGCTCTTCCTACTACTTGTCATGACCAGATACTTGGAAAGGGGTCTTTCCAAAACCTTCCAACACCGTGTCTGAACACATTAATTGAGAAAAAGTAGTATTTAGGCCTGCAAATGATTGTGCTAAGCAGTCGCGCTCTGTTACCAACAGCAACCGCGCGTAATACTACACAAGCAGTGAAACTGACCTCACGATCACGAAGTAATTTCGAAGACTAGCAACAACGTGAAGAGATAAAATACTTCAGGAAGAACGGATTACACGCTAGAAGTAGGATGACAGCATACACACTCCCCAAGAAGATCTTGTTTACTGTGCAGCAACCACGAAACGTCTACCCATCTTCCCGCCAAAACGGGCTTAGGGTCGCGTGACCGCACGCAAAGCGCGGGTGAGGTACATATGATGTACGCCCATTTACTTTCCTAATTACGCGCTTGCGCAGTGTCATAATGAGGGTCAACACTGCTGGGGGGAGGGGGACTACCCCTCCCCCTACAGCAGCATCCTCTCCGCAAGAAACGTTGCAAATCGTACGGTAACTGTGGAGAGATGGCCGACTTAGTATCTCAAATAAAAAAGGTAGAATACTGGAATTAGTAGTGGCTATGCTAAAAAACTCAATGTATTTTCAGGAGTCTTTTTCAAGTGGAAAGAAAAGTGTTCTGAGCTCGTACAGAGGTGGAAAGCTTGCAGGCCAAGAGGTATATAAATCCAAAAAAAGGAGAAGTTTATTGTTATTAACAATTTGTATTTCACAAGGTGGCAAGGATCATTGAAGCTTTTGCACATGCTAGTGATAAGGTGGAGGCGTTGACGATTATAGCACCAGTAAGTTTCAAAAAAAAAAGTTTTTCAGAACAATTTAATTTTTTATATATAAATATTTAAGACTGTATTATAGCTGCTAGATTAAAATAAGAAAAACAAATAACTCGTAGATTGTCTAATCTCACTTTTTAGCTCATGTGTGTACAAATTTCAGTGTCCGAATTTTTCTGAGCAAAAAGTATTTGTGTGGGTGTGTGTTGTGGGGGAATTTCTTAGGAATTGTCCGTAACTCCCACCAGGTAAAGGGTTGGATGCCAGGTGTCATCCCAGATCCAGGTAACGCTGTAACCAGAGTGAGTCTATTCTGGTAGCTGTAATCTAAACTATCCCGTTCTCACTCCCAAGCTCACTTCTTCACCCTTAACTAGCCCTGAAGTCGCTCTAGGAAGTTATGAGAGGTAATAAATAAAGCAATGAAGTATGTTACAGGTAAGAATAATACGAGCACCAAAGACTGACTGACTTGGGAGAGGCCGACCCTCAAAATTTATAGGTCTGCCACCCACCAGTGAAACATAAAAAGAAAATACATAACTGCTCATGCTCAGTCACAAACACATGTTCGACTAAAGAATATTCTAAATGGATAAGGGGTATGAGTAAATGTTAATGGAATCTTCAGTCACACCTGCTGCTATCTTCCCCTTCTGTACTGTGGATATTCCCACATGTGTGTCAGTATTAATCCACTTTTGAATTTAAATAAGTGGTCTTGTTTTATTTGAACCCTTTTTTGCACTTTTTATCCTGTTGTATAGCTACATCTATTGCCTTTTTCACTCTCTATTTTTGCAGAAAATGAAGCGTCTCAGTGGAAGTGAAGGAAAACAAATAATGGATGCTTTTACTTTTGACAAACTGAAAGCAGTAGCTATAATAGCTCCGTAAGTTTTCTCTTGTAAACTTGTATTGAGTGGTTATTTCAAAAGCTCCTTTCAATATGACAATTTTAAGGTAGTTCTTGCATGTTTCATGCAGTCCACTAGAGTGTAATTAGTGGATATGAGTGTAATTAGGGGATATAATCAAATTAGCTAATAGGTTGACTTACCGGGAGGCTATTTTTTGAATTTTTCTTATAGTTATCTCAAGCCAAAGGACAAGCACCTTGTCTTGGATTCAATCACATTTCACTTTGATCGGGAAAAAGCTCGGAAGATTTTAGATGAAACAAAGCCACATTGGAAGGACAATGACGATGATGATGACTGCTGTGCAGGAAATTATCCTCCACCTCCAGGCTGTTGTCCTCCAAGTAATTGTGTGAGCAGCAACTGTCCTCCCCCAGCCAATTATCCTTCATACTCAACGGGAACACAGCCACCTCCCCAAACTTCCTATCCTCAGTCCCAATACCCTCAATCTCAAGGACAAGGTGGAACTTATCCTTCCCAAGGCTCCTACCCTCCACCTCAAAGCAGTGGTTATCCAGCTCCAGGTTCTGGCTATCCACCTGCACCCTCTGGCCCTGGGTATCCTCCAGCAGGTACAGGATATTCTCAGCCTCCTGTCTCTGGATATCCCCCTGCTCCTGGTACAGGATATCCTCCCACTCTTGGTACAGGATATCCCCCTACTCCTGGCACAGGATATCCTCCAGCTCCTGGTACAGGATATCCCCCTGCTCCTGGTACAGGATATCCGCCAGCTCCTAGTACAGGGTACCCACCAGCTCCTGGCGCGGGATATCCTCAACAGCCAAACACTTATCCTGGTTATCCACCAAGATAACTCTTCTTTTAAGTTGCGTGTGTAATAGATTATTATTATTATTATTTATTTATTTATTATTATTATCATTATTGCTATTACTACTACTACCATTATTATTATTATTATTATTGATATTTTGTGTTCTCTTATATCATTTATAACTATATTAATAGTACATATTAATATTACACAATCGGCGACGTCAGACTGGTGCAAAGCTGCATAAAAGATAGAAAAATGGTAGCATAATTATGAATAAAATTCATTTGGTGTGCATTCTCAGCACCGGTATCCAACATCCAGGTAGCTCCAATCCTGTGCCCTGCTTTAGAAACTCTCACTCAAATATAATTTTTTGCCAGCTCATGGAGGAAATTACGCGTCGGTGGTGTTCGCTGCCTGTATTTGGCGGACGCATGACTGTATATACGTAGGCGTGTCGAAATTTAACCGAATTGCGTTGCGCGCACTTGGTTAAATAATATTTCGCCATGGCAATGGTTCCACAATAGACGGTGCACTAAAATTCGTGGAGAGAAATATGCGCCCCAAGTGGTATAGCATTTTTTTCCAGCATATACCTTTCTATTGGGACGTTTTTGTAATCATTTCAATTATCGTAACGGGCTTTCTGGTGACATTCCAGGTGGTGTACGATTCTTCTGTAGTGTGGCAGTGGGTTGTGATCTATATCGGAGATGGACTTTTCTTCCTATCAATAATATTCAGGTTTTTTAGAAGTTACACTGATGAAAGAGGAGACAAAATTACAGACATAGAGGAAATAGCTAGACGATATTTGACATCATATTTTATGCTAGACTTAATATCTATTATTCCTGTTGAGCTGATAGCATATGGGTTGCCAAACATGAATGTCAAAGAGTACTTCTTGGCTGTATTCAGACTGAACAGATATATTAGACTCTACAAAGTATGGCTGTTTTTGCGTGAGTGATGGAGAGCTTTCATTTAATTTATTATAATGATAATTCTTTTTTTTTCTTTTTTTTTTTAGGTCAGGAGGAAGCAAAACTTGAAACAAATACATTGCTATACATGAGCCTTCGCCTTTCTTTTCTAGCAGCATCAAGCATCCACAGCATTGCTGGGATTTGGTTTGCTATTGCTTGTCTTAATAGGACAGTTAAGGATAATGGTTGCTATGTTTACTCATGGGCATATCACCATAGTAAGATTGTTGCACTCTTTTACTTAGGTCTTAACAATAGCTACTCATTTTCAGTTTGTCTCACCTGGACACTGGGTAACATGGTAGAGTCCCTTGCTTAAGTGGACACAATGAATTGTTTTTATTACCGTAGTAAGCCATAACCTACTTAATACTCGACAATCAATATATGCTAGTAAGCACAGCTAGAATTAAGCCTGTTGTATTGTAGTAGCATAAAACATATGATTTTTTTTAATGTATGGTATAAGCTGCCTATTGTCAGCCAGTACTTACTATTGACCATTTTAGATTTCATTATCGACTGATGTAGTTTATGGACATTCACAAAAACACCCACAAGATTAACACGATACGGTGCTGTGTATTGAGTGCAGGTTGTTTTTATCTTTGGCTGCTGGCAAACTGGTAGGGTATCAAATAAGTACCCATGATCATCACTATACATTGTAGCTAAGTACCTGCATTATTAGCTATTTCTAAAAGCGACATTGCCAACACTATGTAAAAATTTCTTCTGTAATATTCCCACTTTTTTACTATAATTATAGTAACATTTCCAGAGCGCAATAATGCCATGATCAATTCTGAATCAGTACTACTCTTGTATTTTAAATAGCTTGTCGATAATAGAACATGGTTGACATGTGGCCTACGATAATGACTAGTGTATTCATAACTCCTATAATATATTTTTATATAGACCCCAACTGGATAAATACAACTGATGTAGAAAGATACATTATTTCACTTTATTGGGCTGTCACAACAGTAACTACTGTTGGGTAAGTTAAGTGTCAACATTGTTGTCAATAGTGCTAGTAAGTGGTTAGATACATGTTATTCTGACATTCTGAGTAGGCACAATCCAATCTTTAATTTTGGCTATTTATAGTTAACTATTCTACAGTCAAGTTCTGTCCATTGTATTTTGTGACAAGAATTTTTGTGGTCAAGGAATTGTTCGTATCTGCAAATGCTACTATTAGATTTTGGGTGTTCTGTTAACTGAAGTGTTCAGATAATTGTAGTTCTCTACTGTATAATATTATGTGTTTACATTTTAAGATAAGTACTTGTCCTTATTATTTACAGCATGTAATTCACACAATGTTGTACCATTAGGTATGGAGATATCACACCTAAAAGTTCAGTGGAACGAATAGCTACTATGATGTGTATTATATGGGGCATTCTATTGTTTGGATACATTTTGGCTGAACTTTTCTCTGTACTAACAAATATTGATGCTAGACGGACTTCATTCATTTGCCGACTGAATGTGATCAAAAGTATCCTTAACGATGCCAGAACTAGCCAGTCCCTCAAATCCAAAGTCTTTAGATATTATAATTTTATAGTATGTGTATTATTACTGTTGATATACAACAACACATGATATGAATTACCATGAGCTGAATGGCATAACTGAATGTGTTATACAAAGATATTAAAAATATGTAAATAAAGAGCTATATATGTCTCTAGTCATATAGAGCTATTGTTTTGCTTAAATCAGTCAGAGAGAGCCAACTCTCGTAGGATAGAATTATGCATTGTACTCTATCCAAGCTAAGTGGCTCCATTGTCACTGATGAAATAATGCAGCACTTAATATGTGCATGAGAAGTTTTGAATATTAAATAATAATTTTGATTACTTTGTGTATGCTACTCTAGTAGACAAAATAAAGGACAAATTTCATTTCTAGTATTCAAAATTATTTTTAAACATTATTGTTTAACAGCTGCTTTGTTCAAATTCATTGAAATTTATCATATTTTCAGTGGAACAAGAACAAAGCAGTCAAACTCAAAGAAATTTTTAATCAACTTCCTCCAGAAGTTCTGAGAGAAGTCAGTCTGGAAAATTATCACACAATATTGGCCAAAGTAAGAACTGACAACTTGGAGCTTGCATTACTGTCCTATTTTTGTTAGAGCTCATTATTTGAAGATTGCACCTTTGATTTATTGTATGACATGTCACTTATTGCAAGGTCGGAAAGAGTCATACCAAAACAGGTAAGTGTTGGTTATTTTTAGATTAAATTTTTTATTATTTATTTCTATTTAGGTATTAATCAAAAGAGGAGCTCTGAATAAGAATGTATATATTCTTCAAACTGGGGAGGTAGAGCAAATAGTTGACTGCATACCTCCAGTGATCACTGTTTTCAATAAAGGAGACATATTTGGTGATGTAAGCATGAAAAATCTTCTGAATATAGCCACGTTGCTGATTAGTGTTTTACCACCCACATAATTCCCATAGCTGAAATGCAAAAACAGACCCCTATATTTCATTTTCCAGATCATTTAGCTACTTGAATACATGGATTACTTTGGCTAACTTAATTGTTGAATCATCTGTCTGCTGTAAAAACTTTGTTAATGTACATGCATTTTACTTTTATATTTTCTGTACTGAGTCTACAATTTTCCCTAATTTCAAATCGGAAGATCAGTTACCAATTGTAGGCTAGGCTATCAAACTTATGAACTAGCTATAGTGCTTCAACAAGTTAGCCCAGATAAAGTTATGAAATGGTAGAGAACCCAGCAGAAAGGTACTGACAACAAGTAGCTTTTATATATGAAGATAGGTGAATGGGTGGTACAAGAGATAATATGACAGCATGAAGTAGGATAAAATGTGAAAAGAATTCAGTTCATGGGAGTGTTTATTTGGTGCATGATTGTTTATTGAATATTGGTTTCACACCTTCAACTCAATAACTTTATATGGGAGTGGTGTATGTATGTTTGGGGGGGAGGGGGGAAGGGAGGGGGTTACATTTAATAGGTTGTATGTATGTGTGGGGGGAGGGGGGGAGGGGGAGTTACATTTAATAGAATGGTGGTGATGGCAACTTTTTGTAATGAGCATGGTTTTATTGTGCTATCATAGAAACGTAATTGTTGGTGTTAACATAACAGAATTCAAATGCCAAGAAAATTTTGAACTTCTAGCTATCAAACTAACTAAATTATTCTATTACATTTATTTATAATTTGACACTTTATTTTACATATAGTGTTGCCTTGTAAATGATAACCTTAGCTCAGTTGATGTCAAAGCAGTTACACACTCCGAAGTAATAATATTTTCAAAGGAAAATTTGGAAAAGCTTTTCCAGAAGTATTCTGAAGGTATAATTTGAATTAAGGGCTTACAAGTTTGTAACAATTGTTAATTGCTATTCAGATGAAGAGAAAATAAAATTGAAAATTTCACAAAGACAGTGTTTCACCTGTTCAGAAACACATTCTCAATCGGAATCATCTGATACTGATAATAAATCATATATTCCAAGAAGATTAGGAAGGAGACGTGCCTGTTCTTTTTATTTCTTTTCAAGGTAAGCATTGGTTGAATCAAGTGAGATCTTTTACACTTATCCTTTGGCAATTTTTACTATGTGCATATGTTGTGATTGGTATGTCTTTTTTTTTTTTATGTCAGTTGGGCCTTTAATTAAATGCAGGAAAAGTACATAAAACAGAAGGAAAAGCAGTTTGCACCCAAATTCTGTCCATATATTAAAAAGGGACATTATTCTTTACTTATATACATCTACAAATTTAAAATTGAGATTGTTTTGCTTGCTGAACTGAATTATGTGTGTGACTGCTTTAATTTTAATACTTATCTTTTTTTTAATTTTTTTTTTATTAGGTGTTGGAACAAAATTATGTTTCCAATAATGCCAGATTCAAAATATTTAATAACATGGGATCTCTTTATATTGCCTGTGATTATGTTTGTGTGCTGGCTGTACACTTATGAGGTTAGTTTATATCATTATATCTTTATATCATTATATCTTTATATCTTTATATCTTTATATCTTTATATCATTATATCCCTTTACCTAATCCCCGAGTTAGGGCGGAAGGTTGCTTAGAGGAATAACTAATATTTTTAAAGTAAAAAGGTGATACAGAATAGTGCAGTGGTGCACAAACTGAGCAGTAACTAAAATGGGTTTGCTCAAGGCCAGAATATACATAACCAAGGCAAGCCTGGTAGGAGACAAATAGAAAAAACAGTGTAAGCATGAGCCCGATGGGTGAGCACATGGCATTCTAACAGTTCACGCACACATTCCACACAACACAGATGGAAGACTGTGTAAGAACATAAAACAGATAAAAAAATAATAAACACATAGATGGTGTGGGGATTTGGCCTCCCTCTGCTTCAGTTGAGTTGAGTGGGGGGTGATGTCGGCTGCCCAATCCCAAGGTAGTGCAGCCACCAGAGTTCTGTCTCACCACCAGCCTTAGCTAGTTTCCCCAAACCCTTCACCAAAGTTTCAGGTTTCAAAGGTGACATGAAAGGTCAGAACTAAGAACTCAGAGGTAATGTGACACACTTTATATATACAACACTGCGCATGTATGATACAAAATAAGAAAAGTGCATGCGGTGTATGTAGTTTGTTCAGCCACTCCTTCTGAGGACCACTGGCATGATGCTTTAGACTAGCCCCCCCTCTAGGCCATCTGCTTGGATGGCATCCTTCTTTTCTCTAACTGCCCCACAGATGGCAATGAACAGCAATTACAATTCTTGTGCATCCCTTAGGATGGCCCCACATATTGGACTTCACCATTTTGGTTGAGAATTATGAAATTCAGAACAATGTATTCCTTAAAAACTAGGTTGAATAGGTTTACCTTTTGCATTCTGTTTAAAGCTCAGGTTTAGCTATTACATTGTCTAAGCACAATAAAATAACTGTTCAGTGCTTTCCTTTATTTTACACAGGCAGCATTTACCTACCTAAAGCCTTGGCTGGGATATGCAAGTAGACCTAAGGGAATAATTGTGTTGATTGTATCCTATGGACTGGACATTCTTTTTGTACTGGACATCTATATTTCAATGAAAAGAGTGACTGTTTTATCAAGTACAATTTGTGGGTTTTTGATTCATAATATTCAAAATTTGTTTTCTCTTTTTTTAGCAATTTCACCAAAATCAAAGGTTGTAGCCTGTAGGTATGTAACATCAAGGTATTTCTATCTGGATTTGTTTGCTGTACTCCCGTTTGAGCTCCTAAGTCTAATTTGGTTATCTCACCACAATGTATGGAAGTACTTCTCACTCTTTCGTCTGAATAGACTTCTCAAGTTTTGGAAGGTATATAAAGTTGGAATTAAAAAATATTAGTTTATTGTTCAATTTCACAGATTGCTGTGTTTATTAAAAACTTGGAAATATCGCTCCACTTCCCCATCAATGTTGTCAATCTCTTCAAGTTCACTGTATACATTTTGACCCTGACTCACATCAGTGCTTGTCTCTGGCTTCCTCTAGCTTGTTTGAATGAATCAGAGTAAGAAATTATGTACAAGATTTGTGGGAAAAGATTTATTATAGTTCTTATTAATCTGAAAAGGTATTAAAATAATTACATGGCACAGACTGTTCACTTATTACAGCTGTTGAATGTTACCTGTGAAATCCCATATCGACAAGTGTTACTGTGACAATTTACTGAATTTAATGATTAACATTACCAATACTGCCAGTAAACCTCATTTGCAGCATTAATTTGAAAATGTTGTAAACATTGGATAAATATACTGAGGATGCTGGGTAGCTATATCCCCCCATATTGTACTCAGACTTGAGCAATCATATGAATTATATTTCATATTAATTATTACTTCCATCTTAGCTGTTTAGGGAGTAGTTGGGGGAGTGTCCATGGCATTACCAATGAAACTACAACCATACATGACTACTTGGTGTCCTTCTATTGGTCAACCACTACCACAACTACAGTTGGCTATGGAGACATCACAGCAAGCAATCCATGGGAGATGACCATTTCTATTCTGGTACAACTAGCAGGACTGGTAGTGTATACTTACAGTCTGGGGTCTATTCTAGCTTCTTTAACAAACACAGCTCTGCCATGGTGAGAATCATTATACCTTCACTTTCATATTATTAATCGTTACTAAAACCCGTATATTTTCTGCACTTAGCTTATTAGTAGTCATGGTAGCATTCAAAACAGTTTTACACATGCAGTAGTATTGTTCATGAAGAATAGTTTGACGTGTGAGCGTTGTTAAGTATGTTGAGTATGGTAATGTTTACAGAAAGCAAGAAAATAGAGTTTTTGGTTTTTGTGACATAAGCAAACAGTTAGAGAAGTAAGGTATAGATAAGTTGAGGTCTCTCCCTCTTACTAGCAATATTAATTTTATATTCGCAGGCTATCTTTTTTTGAAGATCACCAGGCCATCAAAAAGTTCATGTCTGACCGTAACAGAAGAGGCTTGCTGAAACGACTAGACTCATACTATGATCTTTTATGGAAGCAGTACCGGTAAGAAGAGTAATTGTTTAAGTTTGGTATATATTTTGCTCATGCATTTAGAGGTCATTCTCTCCCTAATGAGAAAAATTTGATGGACGATCTACCGAGACACTTATTTGAGAGCATAATGACTCAACGTTGTGGAACTCTTCTGAGAAACATCCACCTTTTTAGGGGAATTCAATTTCACGAGCTCAATCAACTAGCACGTTTTGTTCATTTTTATCGCTTTGCTCCTGGGGAGATTATCTTGTACAGCAATGATATAGGAAGAGAGCTGTACTGCATCAAGCGGGGGCATGTTGAGGTAAGCATAATTAAAGTTTGAAGTTAAGAATTAAAATATAAATCTTTTATATATACCATATCTGATTAGCTACAATTTTTCAAGAAACTATCACATTTTAAAACAAAACATGTAGTTCTAAAGGCACGTCAAATATTATTTAACTTGTGAAATACAAACATACTTGTGCGTACTTTCCAATGTAGTCATATCTAATCTAAGGTATTCCATGTATGCATTATTTACTGGCCAAGAACTAAGGAATTTGGGTCTTTCTTCATTTTATGGTATATATTATGGACTGTGATTTACACCAAATTAAAGAGATATTTCCACATTGGTTTGCTAATGCATAAAGTAGGTATTCCAGTTATTGCCATAAATTCTTAGTGTAAAAGTCTTGGTAATTTTCCTGTCTTTCTCTGTTACTTATCTAAACTGGATAAAATTGAAAAGATTGATCAACATTTTCATTATCATCACTTATGTTTTCCTGTTGTAATATTTTTAGGTTCTTTCAGAAAATTTAAATGACACTGTGAGTGTTCATGGTATTGGAAGCTATTTTGGAGTAAATTCTTTCTTGGGAATACAACCTCCTCGTCATACAATTCGAGCTACATGCTACTGTGAGATACTGATGTTAAAGAGAGAGGATGTGGACAAGATATATGCTCTTCAAAGGTGCCCTTGCTAGTCTTAATGAATGTCTTTGAAAATTTGTTTAAATTCATAGAATACTTGAGTCATCAAGCTTAGAAGCCAAGTCAAATTTGACCTCACCTTCTTATGAAGATGGATATTTTGGTAGAGAAGAAAATTTTAAAGTGATCCCTGGAAATTCAATAGCACTTGGCTTGATTTCTGCTATGAATGTAGCTTCAGCTGTGGCACTCAAGTCTTCCATAAAAGACATTATTGTTAAATGTACAGATGATCTGGAGATTCAAAATCAGGTTAGAAATGTTTTACAGATCACTTTGTGAAAACGTAATTCAGTACAACTTTTTTAAATTTTTTATTCTACATGTAGCTAATTCAGTTGGTTGTTTTACACTGTTGTAGGACCTAATTTGTACCATGTAAAATTTTCAAAAAATAGATTGAAATTATGGTAGATAACTATTTCTTGTGTAGGTCCTAGGTCCTATCAGCATTACAAGTAGAAAAGAAGATGAAGTATTGAGAACATATTCTTATGGCGAAATGGCCGGAATATGGGGGAAACGTAAAACAGAAAAAGGAAGTGACGTAGGTCTTAATGTAATCTCAGGTGAATTACAAGAAGATATTGAACAAGACATGACATTAGACATGTACTTACAGTAAGCCAAACAATTCAAGAATGCTAAATCTGAATTTCATTTCAATTGTTGTAGGTCACATTTATATACAAGTAGCAGAAGATATCAAAAGATCTTTACGTTTTGCATTCTGCCGTAAGTGATGTGACTAAACTGAAATTTAGTTTGCTATTAGTATGAATAATAGCACGGGTAACCATGCTATTCGGGATCAATAGCACAAGTAACGTGATTGAAATTGTACGAGGCGAAGCCGAGTGCTATTTCAATTGCTTTACAAGTGCTATTAATCCCTAATAGCACAGGTTACCCGTGCTATCACTCGCTAATAGTAGGCCAGCTTTTAAAAAGTCATTTGCAATTGTAGCCATATTATATAGTTCACTCACTATCTCCTTATTTCAGGATTAGCTTCCGCTGGAACTTTCTTTTCAACGAGCGGCTCCTCCTAATCTGTTGTAAAACATTCCGTCTAAATACGGGTAGAGGTTTTGTGGTAAAGAAGGACATTGTCTCCAACTAAAAACTACTCGAACTGTACGTTTCCAAGGTTAACACTGCATGCGTGCGCACTTACCCGTACTATTTTACTTAGCTACCGAGGTATTTCACTTAGTTTCCACTTAATTACTGAGGTATTTCAATTAGTTACGCGCTATTTCACTTTCCCCATGCGATTTCAATTGAACAGCGATTTTTCCCATTCAATTTTGAATGGGCAACTTACACGCCATACTATTATATAAAATTAAAAAAAGATATAAATACTTTGGTGATAACAAATTTCAGAATAAGTTTTATTGATGTGAGATCTTACCACTGGTAGTGTAGTTATAAATAGTGTGGCAAAATGTACATTAGCCCTTAGCACACATGAGCGATAGAGTTGTAGTTGTCGTCTAGTTTGTTTGTCTGTTTGTTTGTCTGTCATTCTGTCAGTTTATCATGCTCTGATTTTAGAGATTACTGACAATTAATCATTGAATTAGGTATGAACTCACTCAGAAAGATGATTAAGTCATTAATTTTGGGGCAATGTTGAGAAAATACAAAGCAGTCAACTCTGCATATGTACAGCTTTTGTCATAACCCCCCTATGGCCACATCATAATTACATGAACAAATTTTTTTGCTACTTCCCTCTGTTTTCATTGATGCTGAGTAGTTTCCAGAATGCTGGAATTTGAGTTTGCATTGAAAGTACAGGTGAATGTCCCTTGCATGCTTAGCTCCTATTCTGAAGACAGCATTTACATCTATCGTTTTCATTGCATGAGCTACCTGATTATGTATATGCCAAAATAATAATTCTTTTGGTCTTGGATTGTGAGTAAAATATTTCCACTTACAATATCAGTCTTCAATAGCAACAAGCATGCAAGGAATCGTACTTATCAAAAACAGTTGAAGATATTGTTTTAAATTATTTTTGATTTTTTTATTCAAAATATAATTTTTTTTGTCAAGTTATTGTACAGTGTTAGCTTTGTATGAACAAGGATTAATCAGTCGTACACTTTTTCACACAGTTGCAGCATTCTGCCACAAACTACATTCAGCCGAATTTGGAAAAGTGTTACTCTACTGCTGGTGATTTTATTTTCAATAACAATATCAATACAGGCGTCATTTCTGCATACCAGTATAGCATTATGGATTGTGAATTATGCACTTGATGTCTACTTTGTATTTGACATGTAAGTAATAATATAGCCAGGTAGCTGCTATTTGTGAGCTTTGTTCCATTATGATGTGTTATGTGTGTATGTTCATTTTGTTATATTTAAAAGCTCTCTGAATAGCTATAATATTTTTCACTGTAATGATTGCAAGAAAAATTAGATCTTTACTTTTTCATAATAAAAACGGAAAAAATCCTCAAGTGCTGAATTGTTAACTTATTGTTGAGTATTCAACATTTAAATGCACAAAAATACATCAAAAAGTTAACAATGAAAATGGCACACACAGCTGTGCTGATGCATTCACCAATTGATTGACAACACGGAAATACACACACACATACACACAAGAGCATACATTTTCCAATCTCAATTTCACTTGTCTGAGTATCAGTTTGCTGACGATGAATATATAAAGCCATTGCAAAAATTATTCTTTAAAGGATGAATGCTTCCATTGTCTAAAATATGTTAGGTATAGCTATAGCTCAGTCACCTGATCAAAAGATGCTACTAGTTTGTTAACTACACCTACTTCCTTAGAACAATATTAAACAATCTTATTCAGTGGTAAATTCATGATAAGTCCATGAGTTCACCAAAATGTTGTTCAGCTATAATTATGATAAAACAGCTAACGCAGCCATGATGTCAGTAATATAACACGAGGATTACAAGTGTAAGTATATAGTCTTATGAAAGTAAATACGTAATGATAATTAACTGAAGCCACAGGATAAAAATTTAAAGCCTTTTCAATGGAATAAATTACGTTATAGCTCCTACCTAACTATTACTATAAAAGTAGTCATTGACCAAACCCATTATAGGAGAATACAATGTATGATTATATTGTATAGGATTCTGAACATGCATGCAGCATTCACAGAGTCTCATGGATATCTAGTATCTCATCCAGCTGCTTGTGCTACTCATTACTTAAGGTAATCCACTACCCTCTTTTTTCATTTATGATACTATTGCTTTTACTTTTTATAGGACAACATTTTGGATCGACTTTATTAGTTCTTTTCCATTGGACCTGTTCATTTTGTTGATTAAAGCACACCTTGGTGCACGTTTTGGTCAGTGACCAGAAAACATGTAACTACTGTTATTTAAACATACTTTTGCTTAAATTTATTCAGGTGAACTGGCTCGTATTCTTTCTCTATCCAGAATCAACCGGCTGCTAAAGTTATATAAACTGGTATAAACTGGTATTGTGTCATGAGCTAAACCTATATTATTTGCAATTAATGTGTACTAGCCAATAACATTTAATTGTTTAGAAGAACATTATCGTCAACATCAAGAATTTGTAAAGTAAGTATATATGTACAAGAGCAATTTAAAATATCTATTGTGCTACTATTGTCCAGAACCATCAAGTATGTGATATATCTTTTTATTGGGACCCATTTGGCTGCCTGCGGCTGGTTCTTGTTGGCCTGTTCTTCTTTAGAGATTGGTCCGTATGACCCTAATGCTTGCGATGTTAGTTCATGGGCCATACAATCTGTATCTAAAATATGTAAGTACAGTAGTTGTATGCATAGCTTAAATAGTAAGTACAATGTCTGCCTTTAGTATTTTATTTAAATCCACTCTGTTACCCAGCAGAAATGCAAATCATCTTGATCTAGTATGCCCTACTTAAGTGATTCAAGCATATTACGTAAGATACATTCATTCGTAAATGGACTACTAGTGGGAGTGCTTGTAATATGTTTTATACATACTCCCAAAACCTGGGAGCAGAATAAGTTATGTTCAGTTTAAGTGCCTATTTATTTGGAGTAATTAGCAGGGTAATTAACCACTGATGTCTACGATATTCTATTAGCCAAGTGTGAGTGAAATACAGCCAACCGGGGCTTCACAATTTACACTAAATTATTGAACATTGGATATTTTCCTTGAGTATTTCTACAGCACACAAGCATTCAGTATTTTCTCATATTGAACGTTGCGTATTAACCATTTATTACACTCACCATACACTATGGGAGGGTGACATTTACTCTCTCACATTTGTATTTCATCACCTTCAGCATGTGAAAATTCTGACACACCCTCTTGAAATATCTCCCCATACTTATGCTGACTCATTCAATGAGTATTGTTTACTACTGGTGGAATATGAATTTTAGATGGTGCTTCATTTTTTGACCGATATTTGGTGTCACTCTATTGGGCTGTGTCTACCACTACTACAGTGGGCTATGGTGATATTCGTGCCCATGCTGACTTAGAGAAGATTTATGCTTGCATTGTTATGATTGTTGGAGTAGTATCATATGCTTATGTAATTACCAGTGCTGCCTCTAGTTGGGTGGATGGAGGATATCCAAGGAGTAAGTATAGACAGAGAATGGTAGCAGTTCTCTATTTTCTCAAGGTAATACTGTCAAGAATTAGTGAGCACACCTTATTCTGTAAAAATTTAAATTTAGAAATACCAAGTAAAGAAGGAGCTTCAAAAGAGAGTTATGAGGTAATAATTAAGAGTTATTGATTACATTTGATTAGCTTTTTTGTTTTTGTTTTTGTTTGTTTGTTTGTTTATAAAGGCACTTTGAAAGTATCTGGAAAATAAGTAGAGGGGTTAAGCTAGATGAATTGTTTAGCACCATGCCCCCAGCATTACGAGCTGATCTTTCTCTCTCAATATACAAGTCTGCTATCGATCAGGTATTGCTGATTATTAGCCATAATGATTGATTTTTGCTTCTTCTTCATTTTGGCATCCAGATTCCTTTGTTCAAAAACACAGATTTGCATTTCTCTAGGAAGTTGGCAATGTATTTCAAGCCTCTGGTATTTAACAAAGGTGAAATTATTGTAAGAAAAGGAGACCAAGGATCACAGGTAAAATGAATAGAAGATCAAAAATATTATTGTATTTAAAAATGTTAATAATTTTCAGTTATATTTCATTATCAATGGTTCAGCAGAGGCAATAAGTGAAGATGGGAAGACTACGTATGCAACTCTAAACGTTGGGCAGTTTTTTGGTGAGATTAGTCTCATGTATCATTGTCCGTGCACAACGACAGTGAGGGCTGCAACCAACTGTGAGCTTTTTGTACTCACTAAGCCTGATCTGGACTTGGTGATGGCTTCCTATCCAGATATTTTGAATAAAATTAGTCAGATGGCAATAGAAAGATTGGAAATAATAAATCAATTGAATTTAAGGCCAGTGAAACAAACTGAGAGTGAGTTGATGAATTTACCAGATATATTGACACTTGATTTATTTATTCTTTGGTTTAAACAAATTCCATATAAAACATAGTGTTCTCATAAATTGTGTATCTTTTTTTTTGTGCATGCTGTTGTTGCTTTATAGATGCAAACCAAGCAGTTTCTCACAGCCAATTCTCTTCTATTGTGTACTTAACTATTCCTCATGATGGACCTATTGGGATACTATTATACTGGTTAGGTTTTTTGTTCTCATATATCAGCTTTTTTACTATAAGCTATCAGGCAAGTTCAACTTTTGTATGAAAAACATATTGCTGTATATGTTTTAAATAAAGTATCTATTACTTGACATCAGTATTATGTGTGTGTATGTGTATGTGCGCACATGTGTGTGTGTGTGTGTGTGTGTGTGTGTGTGTGTGTGTGAAAATGAGGGGAGACGACTCATGAAAATTATCTTAGGATAATCTTTTGGGTTGAAACCCCCTTTTTATGGTAAAAAATGCAACAACATATGCCGGAACTTTCAATAAACAGATGTTATAAATATTTCAAAAATCTTATCATAAAAAAATTGCATTTTCCTTTTCTATTATATTTCCATAAACCAGGGGAGGATCCGGGGGGGGGAGGGGCAAGGGGGCCAGGCCCCCACCCCAACTATATTTGAAAAATTATGATATACAAGTATAATAATATAGGAAATTCAATTCACAGAACAACTGCATTCTAACTTATGCTCTTCATTCATAAATCAATCTCCAAATTATTTATAATCAATTCAATACATTTCGTAAGTTTTTACTTAAGCCCCTCCCTGTCGTTAACGCTGGATCCACCCCTGTAATCCATACTAGAAAAATTGGTAGCATGTACCGGGCTAAAAAAATGATAGCTAATTCTGTTTCATGCTATCCAAGAATAGTCTACAACTCTTGAACATTAACAACCTGTAACAATGCTTATCTATAGCTACTAAATCCCAGTGGATAAAAAATGTTCCATTTGATGTTCACAGGATTTTGCAAATAACAAAATTTGGACTTTTTGTTGGGGGCGGGCAGGGGGAGGATAGTTAAAAAAAAAATTTAGGATAGCTCAAAACATGATCATGAACCATCTCAATGATTTCATCGAAAGTTAAGAGTATAAAGGGGATAATGTTACCCAGAAAGCCCTTGCCTCTGCTTCTTTGATACCTTAGTTTAGCTAGTTCCCATATGCACATGCCCAATTGTCAATTGAAATCTCACTTTAATGCTACAGCTATTGTGGTCTTAAAAATATAAAGATTTTATAACACTTCATGAGTATATTTTTAGACATATTCTGAGTTACATCTGTAAGTATATACTCTATACTTTGTGTCATGTCAGATATGGTCAAAATCTTATTGTCTTCACAAATACTACCTTCATATTATTTAATCACATTCTCTTGTGGATGCAAATTGAGGCAATTATTTGTAACCTTTATATAAGATAAACAGTAGAACCTCCGAACTGAGAACAATTTGGGACCAGGCTTTCAGTTCACAAATCAGAAGTTGTTTGCTTTAAGAGGTGATACATTTTTATTAGGGGAAAATGGAATGTTTGCTAAATAGATTTAATTTTTTCGATTGAGAGTTCACTTTCAGAGGCTTCCACTGTATATCCCTTTCATACCTGATGTTATTAGTAATCTTCATGTAGGGAATTTTCCAAGAAAGAGAAAAGATTCTTCTAATTATCAACTACTTCTTTGAAATATTTTTTCTAATTGAGGTAACCATACCAAAATTAATAAGTACTAACTGGAGTAAAAAGTATTGATGTTATTTTTAGATTATTCTAAAATTTTGCTTAACATATGAAGACAACAATGGAAACATTGTAAGAAGACCAAAAGCAATTGTATGTCACTACTTGTCTACATGGTTTGCTTTGGATGCACTAGCCATAATTCCCTTTGAATTACTAGCCTTAACACTGAATGTGACAAACTCAATATCTCTATTCTACTACTTGAGGCTCTTTCATATTGTCCGCATTCTACGAATCTATGTTGTATTTAAAGATGAACAAAGGAACCTGAAACGAAGGTCAGTAGCTACGAAATGTTTTGCATGTAATATATAGTGTGTTGTATCAGGATTTTATTTAGAAGCAGGACGTTAGGATATGTAGCAGGAGGGGGTGATTAGCAGGTGTGGTGTGAGCAGGGAGATGTAGTGACTAGGTGAGTAGTGGATAAAGTTATTAGTAAAGTGAACAAAAGCATTCCACTCAGAAGTTGATTTCTCACTTTTCAACTTGGTTAATTAATCTCATGTAATTTGATTCATAACCACTTTCTTGTCAAGAGCTTGTTTTTATTTTCTTTTATTTTCAGCTTTGTTGTGGTACAGCTGCTAAAGTTCTTTGTATTGTTCTCCATTTTGAGCCAGTATGTGGCATGTGTGTGGTTCACGCTCGCCTGTAGAATGGACATCTGTTCTCCTCATTCATGGGCAGCCAAAATTGGCATAAATCCCCTTGATGGCACTCATCACATCCACTACTACATAAAATGTTTGTATTGGGCAGTGGTTACTCTGACTACAGTAGGCTATGGAGATTTGGTGCCTGTGAATGCCAACGAAACTGTTTTTACTATCTTCACCATGGTGGTGGGAAGGTTTACGCTGGCCCTAATATTAGGTTTATGTGCTTCTGCACTTGTTAACAGTAATATAGAGAAAAGAATATTCAAGGATAAATTTGGAGCATTTAAGGTGAGTTTAATTTTTTTTTTTAAAGATAAAAAGTGACTGAGCAGAGTAATTCTAAATTTTAGTATTACTCTGTTCAGCCACCTTATGTAGGCTATTAGAGGCATTCACGTTGATTATAAAATACCGCTTATCTTTTGACGCTTTGTTGTTTTTATCAACTTGCAAAAATAGTTAGGTGTTAATTAGATTTTCTAGGGCTTGGAGTGGTGCAGCTGCGTTGTACCAGCACTCAGACAAAACTTTGAGGTCTCAGAATTCTAAAAATGGCCAATTTATAGTGTTCTACTGCCTGTTTCTCATCAGCAATATACTTTGTATGCCTATACTAATTATGTTTATAAACACAATTCATTAGCAGCTATTTTATATTATATATACGGTAAGACTTTAGTTATCCAAACTTAGATGTGTTTGGATATGAAATCTTTTGAATACCATAGAAAATGTATTATAAGGCACTAATGAAGAGGTGTGGTGATGCAATTCATTGTGTCTGCACATACTTGGGTGTTCATTTAAATGAAGTGTTTGGATAATTCAAGTTCGGACAACTGAAATTCTACCAATTCTTATAATTATAGAAATATCTAGATAATCTCAGGATATCATCACATACACGGAAACGAGTGTTAAATATGTGCGAATACTTATGGCTCAGAGACAGGGGTCATCCTACCAATAACATCCTGGATGATCTTCCATACTGCTTAAAGGCTGAAATTACAATGGATATTGCAGGAGAACTACTGAGAAAGGTGAAATTAAAGATATGGTTTATATAGATAGATCAAATTGTTATTTACGCTCACTTATGTGGTATAGGAGCCTTTATTTAGTCCACTTAAAGAAGAATTTTTGCGGCAACTCTCTGTGACTCTACATTATAGAGTCTACTTGCCCGGAGAGATCATAATCTTTAGTGGCAACAAAACTAATGGAGTACTCTTTTTATATAAAGGAGAAGTTGAAATGGTGTATGATGAAGTTTCTATAAAGCTCTGGCGTGAAGGAGATCCTTTTGGAATATCGTCACTGTTGTATGACCTGCCGGCAGGCCTTACTTTGAGGGCTCGCTCTCATGCTGATATTATTGTTTTAACTAAAGACAACTTCTTGGATGTGTGCAGGAGTCACTGTGATGTTATTAATGATATAGAAACGGAAGCAAAGAAGTTGTTTGGCCTCCCAGTGGTGCTAAACATTGCACCTCAGACATGAATGCGAATGTCAATATACTCACTTTTCACAAACATTGGGATGCATTTATATATTTGACATTGTATTTAGCAATCTGCTACTATAATTGGCACTCTGTGATTATTTTTACCCCTCTCTGTGCATTGCAAATAGCCTAGCCACATATTTTCATGCCTATCAGTTTTGCCCTGCATGTTTCCTTCCTGGTACTGTGCACTTGTTGCTCAATTTTAGACTACAGGTCATATAATCAACAACCACTTAATTACACTTCTGATCATGCCAGTTGACCCTTTCTGTTTCTTGTCTCATCAGCCTCACTGGTTGACTAAACCAATACCAATACCATTGTTGGTGATGATCACCATTGATGTGTGCCCTGCAGTCAACACAACCATAGTTTGGCTTAATTCAACTTATTTAGCTAATTATACGCTTAATTTATGCTAAAAGTATATTTTTCGTCCCCCACTCCCCACTAATATTTCTGACACATGCTTTTGTGTGTCTGTGATTAGTTAATGCATTCCTTGACAATTAAGAAAGTATTCAAAGGTATTCTTATCACTGATAGGTACTTCTGATGTTGACAGAACTGCCCTTTTCTGGTTAAGTGTGAGACATATTACCTGTGATGAATAAAGTTTCATTTTGAAGATTGCACATGGCTCGTATATAGCTATCTAATTTTTCCATAGTGATTGTGTATAACTATATCTCATAATGTTCTTCTTTTTTTTTTGTAAAGAATTGTGTGATCGGTAAAGGGTATCAAATTCATCGACAATAATTAGTGAGTGTGCAGTACGGCGCTTTTTGTCGGTAAACAGGACGTCCTTTACCGATTTTGGCTAACTCGCCTTCAAGCCTTATAATACTGTTCGAACATTTTCTGACAGATTGTTTGGATTGATGAAACTGATGCAGTAAATTAGACACTGTACAACATTCTGGGAAAAAAACAAAAAAAAACAACAACTTACAAAAGTGACTTGCCATCTTGAACTGAATAGCGGTATTGCAACTATTCAAAGAGGGTACAATTATTGGTTTCAACTAAATGTCAAACCATCTAATGATATTGGTGTGAGGAATGTAAAGCTAGGATTATGCTTAGACTTAGACATGCATAAGTTGAATATTATTGCATCACTCCATCTTCAGTGAAACTCCTTCAAAATTTCATTGATCCATAGAGGACAGCAAACTTCAACCCTTTACTGCTAAAAAACAGATGTGAAACTTATTAACTCAGGCAAAAAACAATAACATTGACAATGCCCAGAACACCACACTGCCCAAAGCAACCATGCACAATACATAGTTGAATGTTGTACCAATAAAAGTGGTTCTATAGAAGTATATTTGATGTATCATCTCCTTCAGATGCTTTTTTTTTATTATTATTATTATTTTTTTTTTATAAAGACTGGTTGTAACTGGGAATGAGTAAAAGAAGGCTGAGAATAAAATTGAGAAGCATATTTTTTGTCAACATGTACATACCAATGATGACTAGTGGCATAGTTTGTGTGAATAACTAATTATGATATGTTTTTGTTGAAATGTCTTGCTATTTTCAACAATAACAAACTTATAGTGTACTTACAGAAGGTAAGAACAAGGACTCTGGACTACAATGGAACCGCTGTACAAAAAGGACAACTCCAAAAGCAACTCAATTCTCAACAACAGCCAACATAAAATGATCTAATAACATTAAATAACCTCGGAAAAACTCTCTTCAAACACCTGTCTCCAAACATAGCCTTGTATAGAGGTTTCACTATAATTATTTAGTCAGTGTTCCATACTGTGATGATTGACTGCCTTACTTCCCAAAATAATACATGTGGCAGATTATCCTCATGCTTTCTCTCCATCAAAATCTACAATTTCTTTTTCACATTAGGCACCTGGAGCAATTGCTATTTCATGTAGGTTTGAATTCAGCATGTAACTGCAAGTGTTCGGCAACAAATGACGTAAGTTTAAATAGAAAAGAGAAGCATTTTCTGCAGCATCAATTGGTCATACGCTCCACACGTCTGTTACCTAAAACCAAGTGTATCAGTCGCCATCTCTTCTAACCCAAAGACAAGTCAATCAATGGCTTGCAACAATCCTTGGTAGAATGCTAATAATCATAGTCATACAAGTCACACGTGCTATGAAACATACAATGATCATTATTGTGAATTTTATTTTTAAATAGTAAATGCAGTGCATCAAAACAGTACTGTGTTCTGTATAGACTAGTTAATGACGTGGGACATATTTGGCTAATTGATCCAGACCAATAATTTTGAGAGCTGCATCGGCGTCAAGTTTCACAATACCATCTCCCTCATCGATGTTGATAAGTGTACCAATCATACCACGGTTAGAGCCACTAATGCCTTTCACCTAAAACAAAACAAACATACATGAATAGAGCACACTACTTTAATAAATATACAATGTTCTAGCTTCCAGTCTATAAGGACGCAAAAAACAACAAAAACAAAACAACCAAACAAAGAAAAAAAAAAGAAAAAAAGAAAAAGAAAAAAAAAAAGATAAGAGAACAGCAAGCATAAATAGTACTGGCAAAAAACAACAACAAAACAACAACAACAACAACAACAACACTTCTTGAAATACTTCCCAGTTGTTACAGCTAGTATGTACAATACACATGCCGCCACCATACCTTGTCATTCTTCTTGGGTGGAGTAGGTTCAACATATCGACATGGAACATCTATTTCCTGACCATCTGGAAACAGAACACTTGCATTTCTGTTGAGTACTGCTCGCAAAACCCCAATTTTACCAGCCAGTTGATCATCCTACACCACCAACCAATAACAGGACTCATGTTTGACTATAATAACACTAGCATATTCATTGTATTCAAGAAACAGACACACCCACAAACAACAACATACCATCCCCGTACTTACATGATACGTAGACCTCACTTTGACTTCTATATCAGGAGGAAAATGTTCCTCACCACCTGCAAATATACACACATAATGAAATTATTGGAAGAATATATTTTTGTCTAGTTAAGTGTCAAAATAACAAACAACTACAACAACACCCGGTCTTCTATGACAGTGTCCTGCAGTACTAAAGGCACTCAAAAATGCAACCCACCTTCAAGTGTTCGCACACAAACTATAGAAACCAATCCATGCAATCAATTTATAAGTTTTCTTTGGAAACTGATTTTCAAAACTGGGACACACCAGGGTTTCATAGAGGTAGGGGGCACCCTGGGATCCCCCCCCCCTCCCACCCAGAATTTCATGAAATAAATTAACAATATTTACTACTTAATGGTATTCTGTGATTTTGTTGTTTGTATAAATCTAATATTTGGTGAAAGTTCACTTCAGTTAATTGAGGTCCTTCAATAGCAATACACATTAGTCCAGATTGATGTCATTAATTCTAGACCAGAGACCATTTTTTAATCAAATGTGTGGCCCCCCTCCTTCCTAAACTCAATTAATTTTTATTATTATTATTATTTTTTTTTTTATTCGCGTGTAATCGGTTAACAAATTCCTCCCTCACCCTGGTCCATAGGACTGCCTGGTGTTCTGGGGCTGTAGTCTGAGCCAGGTGTGAGAGGACTCAGGCCAGGCGAAGGAGTTGTGTAGTATGATGTCCCATACATGCCATAATGTGATCCCCCCGTGCTCTGGGGGGACTCGGGAACAACTGGACTGGGTGTGGCCGGGTTGTCGTAGGATGCACCACCTGGTGTGGCTGGATTCTGGTAGCTCTGAGAGAAGCAAGCAAGCAAAAACAAATTGAAAGGAAGACACTGAACATAGTTGCACAAAACTACAAAAACTACCATCACCACCACCACCACTACTACTACTACTACTACTACAGTCAGACTAGGCCAATTCTGATTTTCTGACCATAGAACAGGGCACAAAATAGTCCTAGTTGATTGTTGGACAGCTACAACTAACACAACTACTAATACAGTAAGACTAGGCTAAGTCGTAATATAAAACATATAACAGTGCACAAACTCACTGGGGCTGGGGAGGGGGTGAAATTCCAGTCCTGTACTCTACAAGAAAAGAGGGAGAAATGTCAACCAACATGAACAGAAACACCAATATACACCAGCACATACCTGGCAGGAGTGTTGGCCACACTAGGGTCCCATGCACTCCCTCCATGCTGAGGGGTTTGAGAAGGGTCATGAGAGGGCGTCATGTAGCCGTAACTTGGAGTACGCCCACCTACAACAATGAGATATCAGCTTTCACACATTGTCCAGATGTAGGATCACACTACTAAATCTGACTGTATGACTAAACGTTAGGATCAATTCATGGAGGTATAACTGATAAATCTATAGTGGTTGCTGATACCAATCACCAACAAGACCACTGTTCTGCAGTAAAAAAAAATAAATAAAAAAATTATGGATATCATTATGATCTGCAGTGACAAACATTTTTTTTGTATACTCATTTTGTTAACCCCAGTACATCAGCCATGTCTATAATTCACATACCATCGCCATGTATAGGTGTCTGAGAGCCATACATGGGTGTACGTCCCCCTGAGCCTGAACTGCCGTGCAGTGGAGTCATACTGCCATAGCTGGGGGTCATAGAGCCCACCATGGGAGTCTGAGAACCAAAAGGAGTACGTCCCCACGTGGATGTCATACCACCTCGTTCTTGACCACTAAGGAAATTAGCAAATAACAATAATACGAAATATTGTATAATTCATAATTGCCTAAATAGACACAAACTCTTGAGAAGAAAGTGTATGTTGCAAGACAGTTAGTGTTAGCACTTCACTGACCCACAACACTTACGCTTCTCCCCCTCCCACCCTCCCACAAATTAGCCTCACCTGATAGTGACCAGCCTCCTTCTGTCCACAGAGATGGTGTTGCAACTAGAGTGTAACTCCACTCTAGCAGTACTCTCGGTTGCATCCTTCACAATGCCCACGTAGCCCTTGTAGGGCCCTTGAGCTATTCTTACTGTCTTGCCAATAAGGGACATGTCACGACTGCTCCTGTTCCCCCGCCCCCTTCCTCCTCCTCCTCCTCCTCCACCACCACCACCTCCTCCTCCCCCTCCACCTAAACAATATAAACAATACCTATTGAAACATCTACTAGGCTAGATTTGCTATTATTGTTGCATTCAAAATTTCTGACTAGCTTTTAAACGAACTGAATGAATTATAATTTGCTATAGTCAGGTCCCTTAGCGACAAAATTACATCAAATGGGGACAGAGCGGACAAAAGTGCCAAACTTTTTATAGTGAGTCTTTAGGTCATATGAACTATTTCTAAGATAGGATCCGCCCTCCAACTGTTGTGGATCTCCTAATATAAGGCAAAAGTTTTCGAAGTGTGAAGTGGTGTTAAATCGCGCCATGCATGACACATGTCTTCTTTCCAATTGATGCCCTTTCTCCTGTTTCTTTTTTCAAGGTAAGTCAGTGAGTATTACTTGCTTAGGCCTTGATTTTAACTTGTCTTACAGGAACAGATCATGGATTGGCAACTATGCTTCATCTGTCAGAAGACTTCAAGTGAAGAATTGAAGTGTCCCTTGAAAACTAATGGCTCTGGAGATAAGTGTACCCCCTATAAATCCTTTCTTGATCGAGTTGAAGTATTTAGAGAGCTCAGTAGCCTCCCACATTCCTTAAGTCATTTGGAGGGAGTTGTTGCTCTAGACGATCTTGTCTCCAATAGAGCCACTTGGCATAAATCTTGTTACAACAAATTTAGCAATGACAAGATTAATAGGGCCAGAAAAAGGGCAGCAACAGGTACGGATATTGTTTGTGCTGAAGCTAAAAGGGTTTGTCCTACACGCAAATCACTCGATCGGAATGCTTGTCTTTTCTGTGAAGAAAGCACAGATATTCTTCATAAGTTTTTGACAATGGATGCAGATACCAATGTCAGAACCATGGCTACTGATCTTCAAGATACTGCTTTACTAGCTAAAATTGAAGGAGGAGACCTCCATGCATTGGAAGCCAAGTACCATGTGTCTTGCTTGACAAAGTTCAGAAATAGCTACCGTGCTTTGCAGAGAGGGAAGAAAGAGTCTTCTTTCAGTAACCTAGAAGAGAAAAAAATAGAAGCTAGAGTACTTACTGAGCTTCTTAACCATATGGAGACTTCTGTTGAAGATGGAGTGCTTTGTTTCAAAATATCAGAGCTCAGATCCCTTTATCACAATCGATTAACTGATTTTGGTATTTCAAAGGAACTTACTAAAATTAGATTCAAGGAGCTACTCTTGTCCCATTTTCCAGACGCTCAAGTACAAAATGATGGTAAAAATGTTTTGCTGATTTTCAAGCAAGAAATGCAAAATATTTTAAAGGAAGCCTTTCAGCAGAAAGTAGAGAGTGATGCCCTGATACTATCTAAAGCTGTCAAAATTATTCGTAATGATATATTCAACTACCAATGCGGCTTCAAATTCAGTGGTTCATTGCCATCTAGATGTCAGCAAGATTCTCTCCCAGCAAATCTCAAGTACCTGGTATCCATGCTTCTTAATGGGCCCAACATTACGGATCAAGATCCAGTAGAATGTCAGAGTGCACTCACTATTGCACAGATGATCCTTTTTAACTGTAAGAAGCGACCATCAGGTACAACTAATAATAGACACAATCTGAAGTTTGAGCCACCATTGCCTTTGTATTTGGGTATGAAAATACACACTCAAACAAGGTCGAAGAAGCTTGTCATGGAAATGAATGATTTGGGTCTTTGTGTTAGCTATGCCCGTATTTTGGAGATAGAAAACCAACTTACAAACTCAGTTTGTCAGCATGCAAAAGAGATTGGCCTTGTGTGTCCCTCCCAGCTGTGTCATGGACTCTTTACTGTTGGTGCCCTTGATAACCTGGATCACAATCCATCCAGCACAACAGCAAAAGATGCATTTCATGGCACCGCCATGAGTTTGTTTCAGTTTTGCACTGAATCTAATAGTGGGCAACTCCAGAAGATAGAATTGTTTTCACCAGTTGAAGTAGCAAAGTACAATCTCCCTGAGAGTTATACTGCTGTACCAACTGTTGTCCTCAACAAAGAGAGTGTAAGTGTTCCTCGAATTATTAATAATGTTAACCGATTACGCGCGAATAAAAATTTTAATTGCGCCTTACGTAATGCGGTCACGGGCGCACGCGAGACACAGAGGATTGATTGCTTGGTGGGAGGGTGACACTAAGCGAGAGAAAGAAGACGAACGTTTGAAGATTGCCTCGGGGACAGTATTATCGAACGATATAGTACGCTCTAGGCTATTGGGAAAGCATAAATTCGACGCTAAGGAGCTGTTCCCGACTTAAAAATAACAAAGTACTCGCACCGTTTGGCTAAAACTTTATGGCATCACACTGAGGCTCTTAGTAAGCACACTAGTAAGGTTGGAAGTATGGTTTCATGGCTGAAGCAGTTTGCTACTTGATCATAGAGGTAAGAGAAAGTGTTTTTGCACGCATCTGTCTTACATTCAGGAAGAATTTGTTGATATTTATTTAGGGTGTGTTTTATTTTGAACTGAGCAATCTGTTATAAATTTTGTGAACAGAGAAGCTTTTTATGGCTTTTGTGCATGAAAACAGGTACATCACAAATAAATGATAGAATATTTTAGTGTATTCAGTTTGGTACTCCAAGGTGTCTTTACTTTTGATGTGCTGGTAGGCTGCATTGTTGACAGAATAGTTAGTGATCTTACTATCAAGTGCAACTGGTCATAGCATACTAGAAGTATATGTCAGAGGGCTCCCTGCAGTCTCACCTGTTGTATAACAATATTTATTTTTACTTATTGTTATAAAGAATGTGGTTAAAATTCCTGTAGAAATCGCTACCTTTCAGAATCATCAATTCCGTTCTCTCGTCAGAGTCCTTGACCATCTAGTGACTGCTGCAGTCACTACACCCATCAGTACTGAAGTCATTCTTGCTGTCATCAAACTCCTCGTCACTACCATCAGAGTTACTGCCATTCTGGTCACTGCCATCCTTGTCACTGCCATGCTGTGCCAGGTCAAGAATAACGTCTTCATCACTAGGATGCTGAAGTGCCAGTGTTCCACTTGCCAAGATAGCTTTCTACTTGTTTTATCATGAGCAGTTATAGCTAAAGTAATATTGGGTTCTAAAAAATTATTCTGTTACCTTTATTATTTTTATGAAATATATTTTCAATTTATACTTTATCAGAAAGAAGTCTTATTGTTGTGACAAAATTTACTCAACATTTTCTTATGGCAGTCTATGTATTTTATAAGCCTAAAATATACTTACAACAATATAGAATCGTCTGCAATTGTGATCGGTGGCTTCCTTGACTCCACAAAGCTGTAGGGCGAAATGGACGCGAAGACACATTTTTGACGCATTTGTGCGTCCTCCGCGGTTATCGATTTTTCTTAATTGACGCATATTTGCGTCATTCGCGTGTAATCGGTTAACACAGGCAATGCATATTTGGATAATGCTAAATCAGATGAAGTCTGTTGGCTAAAGCATGCAGTTCACTTGCTTGATAAACCTCAGCTTGAATGTAGTGATGCTGTGACTTGGGCTGCTTACCATGCTTCCCTTGTGAGTGCAGACACAATTAAGGTTACGGTAAACAATTTGCTCATTAATTATTCATGAGTTACTGTTTTTGTTTGTATAATCCACTACACTTATTTTTATGAACTATGCTCCAAACATGAAATTATAATGTGTTCAAGTTTCTTTATTAGCTAGCTCTTGCTTTTCAATGAGCAGCCAGCAAGGCTTGACCGAGGACCCCCTGAGGCAAATTTTCGGCGTCAAATCTTGGCTTCATCATCACTCCTAGCTTTAGTGTGACAGCTCCCCTGGCTACTTTAGGACTTACTCGAGGGCCAGTCACAGCGATTTTGGCTCAATGGGCCATGGAGATCTCCAGATATTCACGATTTTGTGCCTTAGAGACGCCATTTTATCTTGATCTGGGAGACAAAACTGAGATTTTCTCGACAACCGTCAGCTTTCTTCACGAAAACTTTTTGACTGGCCCTGCAATGATGTTCCTACAATTAGATAGTGCAGCCTATACGGCAGAGTTGTTGACGATTAACAGCGAACTTTCATTGTTTTAAGTTTAGTTACATAAAAATAAGTGTAGTTGGTGATATAAACAAAAGTTGTAACTCATGAATAATTAATGAGCAAACTGTATACCGTAACCTTAAGGCAACTCTTTCACAGCTAATGCCTGTGTTTTATGAAAAGGCTGCAACAGCAGCCATGGTCAAACATGGGCTGTGTATGCAGCAGAAAGCTATTGAGTACTTGAATCCTGGTCAAATTCCTGTGACTGCATTTGATGCACCATTATTTGCTTTAGCAAAGTTAGTTCAATGGAAGTAGCCTGCTACACAGCAAAGACTGTGGGGCCAGGTGTGGCTGCAAGAAAGCCAACTGGACTTGTACTGAACTTTGTAAATGTAAATGTTTTTCATAATTATTGATTTATTGTGTCAAATCCAGTCATTTTACCCTTTTATGTAAGTATGATAAAGTCAGAATCAAACTTCAAACAAGTAAAACCATAAATTACAATACCAAGCTAGGAAAATAATGCGTTTTTTTATTTTCGCTATACAATTTCTATGGGGCGCAAAGATTAATATCTTCGCGCATGGCGCGAATTAACACCACTTCACACTTGGAACACTTTTGCCTAATTATTAGGAGATCCACAACAGTTGGAGGGTGGATCCTATCTTAGAAATAGTCCATATGACCTAAAGACTCACTATAAAAAGTTCACTTTTGTCCGCTCTGTCCCCATCTTTCAGCTAATTGACCTGACTACTAAGAGTTGTTACGCTATCATTGTTATGATTACAAATAAAACTGGAGAAAAAATATATACTACAATTTCATTGTCAATTTTTAATTTTTTTTTAAAGCTGACTCTGTCAGCGTTTCACACGATGGAATAGACAATGCATAAGCGGGAAAAAATAGAACAGAAAGATATTTTTTTGACATTAATTTCTAGCTATGGGAAACCAAGTGGCTAATTAGCCTTACAAACATACACCCCTATACTACCAACCTTGTCCTCTGTGAGGGGCAGGACTAGACAGTCTGGGTGACTGGGGTATAATGCCCGTGCCACCAATGATGGGTGTGGTATTGGAGGAGGTGCCAGCCTGTTCTAAATGCTTGGCCTTGCATACAATGACGCCAGCATTTTCCAGCAGGTCCCTGGCTTGGATGAACACATTGCCTCTATACACATGCTTCACAATACCTTGCTTCTCCTGTAACATGTCACAAAGAACTGTTATGAAAAGCCACCATCAAAGCAACAATGTCACACCAACCAAACAATCAACAACCACAAAAACAAGTAAGTCTTAAAGTAGCTATTTATGACTCGTTTCCATGGGTTCAGTTCCTTCAGCTTGAGTTTTAAAACAGTTTCACTAATAAAATAAAAACTTTACAACTTGTTTTTATGGCGTTTACTTCCTTTGGCTTAAGTTTCAGTAGAATTTCACCAATGAAATAATAACTGGGTGTAAACACTTCCACGTTTAGTTTTCGAAACGTTCCTGGATATAAAATAACGCAAGTAGCACAAAATAACTATTCTCAGTTGTATTCCAGCTCTGATCACACCGACCGTATTTTATCATGAATTAGCTGAACACCACGGAAATGAGTTCTGTATAAAAAACAAAACAACCCCCAAATTATCTTTAATTAATGCCCACCCTATGAATTGCATACCTTGTGTGGACCATGAACTACTTTGACAATATCTCTAGCCGTAACTGAGTTCCCCGAACTATCCAGGGCTACAGCACGTGTTTTGCGAGGTTGCACGGCATGCTGTGGAACGGTGACCTCCTTGCCATGCTGAGTCAGCACTTTGAAAGCTTCCTTTTCCAACCTCACTATTACACCAACAACCTGAGCTCTGAAACAACCACCATCACCACAGCAACAAATATGACACAACACGTAAAGAGCCAAGCTATAAATATTCCTGTCATAATTGCTTAGGAGCACATAGACTGTAAGTTGACTTGTAGGGTTCTCAGTAGATTGGGAGGGAAGAAGCCTTTTTTTTTTTTTTAACTTCTTATGGTCACATGCTGTATGCAGAATGCAATTAGGCTCAACCCAAAATTATAGCTTTTAGCTCACTACAATTTCATCTCAATATAATAATAATAATAATAATAAAATCCCTTGTAACTTAACCGATTACACGCGAATAAAAATTTTAATTGAGCCTTACGTAATGCGGTCGCGGGCGCACGCGAGACACAGAGGATTGATTGCCTGGTGGGAGGGTGACACTAAACGAGAGAAAGAAGATGAAAGGTTGAAGATTGCCTCGGGGACAGTATTATCGAACGATAGAGTACGCTCTAGGCTATTGGGAAAGCATAAATTCGACGCTAAGGAGCAGTTCCCGACTTAAAAATAACAAAGTACTCGCACCGTTTGGCAAAAACTTTTATGGCATCACACCGCGGCTCTTAGTAAGCACTCTAGTAAGGTTGGAAGTATGGTTTCATGGCTGAAGCAGTTTGCTACTGGATCATAGAGGTAAGAGAAAGTGTTTTTGTACACATTTGTCTTACAATCAGGAAGAATTTGTTGATATTTATTTAGGGTGTGTATTATTTTGAACTGAGCATCTGTTATAAATTTTGTGAACAGAGAAGCTTTTTTATTGGCTTTAGTGTATGAAAAAGAGTACATCACAAATGAATGATAGAATATTTGAGTGTATTTAGTTTGGTACTCCAAGGTATCTTTACTTTTGATGTGCTGGTAGGCTGCATTGTTGACAGAATAGCTTGTGATCTTACTATCAAGTGCAACTGGTCATAACATAATAGAAGTATATGTCAGAGGGCTCCCTGCAGTCTCACCTGTTATATAACAATATTTATTTTTACTTTTTGCTATAAAGAATGTGGTTGAAATTTCTGTAGAATCGCTACCTTTCAGAATCATCAATTCCGTTCTCTCGGCAGAGTCCTTGACCATCTAGTAACTACTACAGTCACTACATCCATCAGCACTGAAGTCATTCTTCCTGTCATCAAACTCCTCATCACTACCACCAGAGTTACTGCCATCCTGGTCACTGCCATCCTTGTCACTGCCATGCTGTGCCAGGTCAAGAATATTGTCTTCATCACTAGGATGCTGAAGTGCCAGTGTTCCACTTGCCAAGATAGCTTTCTACTTGTCATATAATGAGCAGTTATAGCTAAAGTAATATTGGTTTGTAAAAAATTATTCTGTGTACCTTTATTATTATTATGAAATATATTTTCAATTTATACTTTATAAGAAGGAAGTCTTATTGTTGTGACAAAATTTACTCAACATTTTCTTATGGAAGTCTATGTATTTTATAAGCCTAAAAGATACTTACAACAATATAGAATAGTCTGCAATTGTGATTGGTGGCTTCCTTGACTCCACAAAGCTCTAGGGCGAAGTGGACGCGGAGACGCATTTTTGACGCTTTGACGCGTCTTCCGCGGTTATCGATTTTTCCAATTTAGACGCGTGTACGCGTCAATCGGGGTTAATCGGTTAAAGGGCAGTGGACTTGTCCAGAGCTACCATCCACAACCAAACTTCCTAGACAGAACTCAGACTTGATATACACAATGAACAACAGGCAGGAGCCTCAGTATAATAAACTGGTCAGTATGTACGTTACTTCTCACAGTACACTGCTAGAAATTCCATTCTCACTTTGATCACAGAGAGGAAGATAAACTGGAGAGAGTATCTCACAATTGAAAGCAAAACACACTAACATAACTAAGACACAGTTTAATGTGTTTTGATTCACAACCAACCCTCTTGCCCAGGAGTTAGAACAGTCAAATTCCAATCCCTTTCAAACACTGGCCCACCAAGCTTAAAACCCAGACCCCAGATTTCCTTCACACTCCCCACTCACTCAAGCTGCACCAGATCCCCCAGCTGATAATGTCCTGTTGAGTCCACTCCACTGCTGGTCTCTTGGCACAGCTGCATGTCCCTAGGACGCACCTTCAACTACAATCCAAATAATGCACACCACAACATTGGTTCATGCCTAAAGTCAATATTTGGCAGTCAGACAGTAGAGATAAATTAGCATCACATAAATCGTTCGCTCATGTTGGATTCTCATTGGTTTGGGAGTTATCCCCCCAAACCAGCTTCAATTAACGCATGTAAGAAGAACACGTTAGACTATTGTCAGATTCATATACATGCTTTTACATTGCTGTTGTACACATTGGGAATTACTGCACTGTACACAACCCAATCAACAAACAAAACAAATGTAAACCATTAACTATTACTAATAAATATAACAATAATTATAAAACTGGCCAATTAAAGTTATAAACTTGTGAGGCTGCCCATGATCCAGCTTGTTGTTACTAAGAATCATTACCTCGTGCAAGGTGAGGTCAGAGAGGAGAACAGCAAGATTAGTCTCAATGCGTACGATAAGTCCAGTCTCTCCCTCGTGTCGACCTGCTACCACTCGAACATGATCACCCACAACAAAATACTTGCGCAATTCATGCTGCTGGAACTCCAAAGGATCCTGAAATGATGCAGAAAAAACAACAAAAAACAAAACAAAAACAAATAAGAGTATTACCTAAACCTGATGAATTCTAACCTACATTAGAACATAGCTACTGTAGTTTTTGTAGAGGGAATGTAAACTGCTTAGGTCCTTCAAAGAGGGACACTATTAACTTAGTGTCCCACCGATTGCACTTAGTGTCCTGTTGTTAGGAGCAGTCGCTACGTTCTAAATTAGTTAGGCGCTGCACAGGCATCGTGAACTACCATTTTTAGGGTCCTTCAGGCCCTATGTAGCGCCCTCGCTGTGCTTGGGGACGCTACAGCCTAGGACCTTCAAGACCCTAAAAACGGTAGTTCCCTCTGAGGCAGCGACTAACTATTATTAACCCTCAGCGCGCATGCGCCCAGAGGGTTACAGTAGTCCTAGTGTCATTCGTTCTGTCACTCTGTCTGTCAACAGGCACTTCTGGAAGGTAGGAACCAGCCAGGCTCTGAAAACGGCATCAAACAGCAGTATTTCACGAAGTAAGTCCCTTTAATATGCCAGAATTTTGATTTTGGACTTCATATTCCAGAAAAAAGCGAGACTTTCCAAAGCCGTGCGATCGTAGGCTTACAGCGGGAACCGCCCCTTAAAAACGTGCTTGTCACGTGAGCCAGCTTGCAAATCACTTTAAATAGCTAACAATTACATGCGTTCAGCGTGAGGTGTTGCGTTGCGTAGTCGTTGAGTGAGCAAGTACCTAACCAAATAGTTGCTGGTTCGAATCCGCGTCGAGGATATTTTTTTTTTTTCATCCTTTTTTTCTTTTTTTTTCTTTTGTCTTCTTGCCTTATTTTCCTCTTTCTTCCTACTGTTATTATTTCTTTCCTACCTTTTCCTTTCTTTTTTTCTAACTAGCGCTGAGGGTTTGCACTTCAGTGCTCTAGTTTGATTTGAAGTTCAAGCGTCACTACAACATGTGGACAGCCTGCATAGACATGTGCCTGCATTCTTAATGCATCTATAGCCTCCAGTGATACAATATCAACATCTGGTAAAGAAAGTGATTGGCAACTTGACATGAATGGCCTACTGAGCAACTCAGTGCATTGCATTTGCCACATCTGTGCATTTTATAGACTTCTAGCACCAGAAAATTGAAAAAGGCTCACAGGCCACGGAGGAGTACAGGCAGGCTTAATGGAGTAATTGGTGCTCACGTAGTGATTCTGTGGCCTGTATGTAATGCATAGGAATCCAGTCAAGAAAGGCAGATGAGAGGTTTCATATAAACCAGTCTAATATTTCAGCTCCAGTGCCCCTACTTAAAAAAAAATCAGCCCAAACTAATACAATTATATATATATTTTTTTGTTGGTATTACACTTTCAGCCAATGATGAACTTGCAAAGAGTGAACAAAAATTTGATTGAGATATAACTGCCTATGCCTACATAATGGCAGGATGCCCACAACTACCTCTTCACACACAGTCTGAGAATTCACAGCTAGCCTTCCTACGGCACAATTAACATCCTGGATACGAGTTCAAGATTCATCGAAGACTAAGAATTTCTCTCTCTAGCAAAAACCCAAAGTAAATTCTACACTCGACTTATCAGTGCCTATCCAATTGCAACTCCAATGGTGACAGTAGATATTAGCATAGAGCTGAAGGAACAGTACTATCAGGCTTTCTTATACAATTTTTCACTGAGGGTAGGAGACACTGTGTGTAATCAATTAGCCACACTTTTTTTTTTTTTAAACCCACACTACTTTAATGCACATGCCTATTAAGAGAGTGTATACTTCACATTGATCTATGTTTGGCCACATATATGATTACATAATCTTACAACTTGTAGAAGTTAACTGTAACTAATGTACGATGTACTATATTCACTCCCAAAATTCTAGGGGGAATGGGAGAAAGGGGAGGGGGGATCCTAGGGCCAGCTCCCCTCTGTATAAAACCAAGACTATGTTATTATACATCATAAACATCCAAGTTATTTCAATAGTTGACTCTGCAACTCCTCTCAACCCGTCTCTTACCTTCAGGTCTTCATGTCTTGGCATGATCGTGATAGTGTTTCCATCCACTGATTGAACTTTGCCCTGAAGGTTCATGAGGTCTCCTTCCATTACTTCTACAACATCACCAGGCACCAGCACACTAGCCGCACCTGAACTACTTCCACTGCCAGAACCAACTGATGCAAAGGAGGGAAAAAAAAAAAAAGAAGAGTATAATATAGTACTTATTACATATATATAGTACTTATTACACATATATAGTATAGTACTTATTACATATATATGTATAGTACTTATTTACAAGAGTCAGAGTGTGATAAGGCAAAATATTTCAAGAGCAGGGTAATTTATTTTCAAGAGCAATATGCTGAGTGATTTAAAGAGTGAAATATCATATCACTCTGACAAGTGTAATAAGTGGTTTATTCCATGCTTATAGATACCTTCACAGAAAAATAGTTTGTATTAGGGTTGGTAACTCTAGTGTGTAGTTGGCCTTAAAACTCTCTAGGGGTTCCTCACACCTCCCAGCTGATATTTTAGCAGCCACTCTAACCTGGTTGGATAGGTCACTAGAGGAAGGTAGCTGTAAAAACCCAGAAAACTGGCAAGCCAGGCCAGTTGCTATAACTACTAGGGTAATGAGCTAGGGCAATACAGCAGTGAGATAACAATATGTGATAACCTGAGTTATCTCACAGGCCACCTACCTAAAAATAACATAGTGAAGATATCTCATGCACCTAAAAATAACATAGTGAAGATATCTCACATGGAATAAATATATATTTTTATTCCACAGCTAGATATCTTCACAATGTTATTTTTAGGTACTAGTTTTCTGGATTTTTACAGCTACCTTCCTCCATCCAGTGAAGCCTACCCGCCAACCCACAGGTGTTAGAGCAGCTGCTAAACTATCAGCTGGGGTTATGGGGAGCCCCTAGAGAGTTTTACAGCCAACTTCACACAGAGGGTTACCAACCCCCAGTACAGACTACTTCTGTGAAGATATCTAGCGTGGAATAAACCACTTATTACACTTGTCAGAGTGATATAGCTAGATATTCCACTCTCAGGCTTTATTTTCACTCACTGTGAAAAACAAATTAGCCTGCTTGTGAAATATTTTGCAGTATCACACTCTGACTCATGTATGTACTACATATATGTGACAGTACTTGGGGAAAAAAGACCAATTGTGTTAAAAATTGAAAAAAAAAAGAAAAGAAAGAAAAGAAAGAGTTATTTATACCACCGTGTGTAGGTATAGAGCACTTTCTCTGGAGTATTTTAATATCAAGATTATAGGCAGGCTCTGCATGGTTCAATAAATATACGCTTGGCAATCTAACCCATTTTAGCACAGCTAATTCAAGAAAACTGCAATTAAAAAAAACTTCTTATTCAATTTTATTGCAAAGTAAACGGTGAATTCCTAATCTAACATGAAGTGCGTTCTAACATGAAGTACGTGTTACGGATTACGTAAGACGTTTACTTCCGTGAGGAAAAAGGCGGTGCTCTGCTGAACAGCAGTGAGTTATAGATGGAGCTGCTTACTTCGTTGATGGAGGATGCGCTTACTTCAAACGCTATGTTGCGTAAGGGTACTAAACAGGTATGGTTTTAAGTAGCATTAGATGCATTTAGACATAGTTCCGCAGGCCATCTTTGTGTTTCTCCCTCCCCCCCCCTTTTTTGTTTTCTCAACAGTTTGAAAGTTATTTTGTAAGTCATGGTAACAATACTATGGTCACTTTGGCATGATCGACTTTCAAAATGGGTTGCCTTCCCTTGTTGCAGTGTGACAGAAGTCCTAATCATCACTGATATCTGTGTCCAGTCAGAGACTTGCTGATTCTTCCCAGTCTTCATAATAATAGTCAAAAGAGAGCCACTTGGTCTGCAGATTCCAACCTCAAGACACTCATAAATAGCCACATCAACTTATTTAGCTTGATCATTCATGCAAATTATATTGCTGCACAGCTCTAACACAACTTGTAAGAACTTACCTGGGATCTTCCAATGTCCAAGGTAATTTGTTGCTAGGTAACAAATTGAACTTGCCCATGGTTTTCAATTACGCGTGGGATCGATTTCAGTGCACATACAAAAGGTCAAAAAAAGAAAAAAAAAAGTAGTTGTGTTTAAACGGGGTGTTTGGACCTTTAACAAAGGTTTTAGCCACTCAAATTTGGTATCAATGTAGCTAAAGGATAGTAGATACCAGCGGGCCAAAAAAAAAGAAAAACAAAAATTTTTTTTTTTTGTGTCAGTGTTCAGAATGTACTGTACATTATTGATTTTACGTAATTGGTCCCTTTTCTCAAGTACTGCCACATAATATATAATAGTTGTATCTAAAAATTATTAACTTGCTGCTTTCAAAATAAACTCTCAGTAAAATATATAATATTGGCAAAAATTAATGTACGGTGTTCATACATAGACAAAAGGCAGAGTATCTATACATAAAGGACTAGCTTTAATTTAAACTTTGAACTCAACACTAAGCAAATTAATACTAAGATGTTGACAACCACAACAATTAAACACCCATCTAATCACAAAGTAATTCATCCTCCTTGAAATCTACCTTCAATTTCAACTTCCTCTGGTGTGGCCTCAAATCTCTCTAGTTCTTGGAGAGTAGGTTTCACTCCGTCATGAATGATGGCAGACATAGTGAAACTCTTGTACATGAACCCATTGCGAAAGTGGTTACCCTCAAACACAAGAAAGTCTGCATCGTGCATAATGTCACCTCCCAGCTCCCTGCACATAACAAATGTACGTACTCTTAAAGCTTGAACTAGAGAAGCATTACGTAATGCAATAAACTAGCGATTACTTTGCCACACTGCGGCAATTGAGGTACTAACATTTGCAAACTAGGATGTAGTTACGATTATCAAGTTCTGACCTTCATAAAACTAGATTGAAACTTTCTCACTTAATTGTTGCCGGGGAATCAAACCCAGGACCACTGGCTTTAGCTACCAGTACTCTAACCACTGAGCTACGACAACCCACGACTTCCAAGGCCTTCACATTTTACCTTTATACTGTTGAGTAGTACCGCTTGATGCAGTCTCATACTCATTTTTCCCTTAGCTTTCCAGACCCCTTTAAGTGAGAAAGTTTCGACCTAGGATGTAGTTGCATAAGGCATTTAAAAAAAAAAATCCATTCATATATCTACATCATTAGCCCTCCTGCTCTTTTTGGTTCCTGAGCACTTTCTTCTCTTCAGTTCTTTCTTTTTGGATCATGGATTTCCACCTTTGTCTATCTCTTCCTGTTTCCACGTCTCTATCCATGATTGTGGACTTACGCTTTGTGAAACTGTTGCCTTCCCTTTTCAACGCTTTATCAACTTTTGCCATCCTCACCCACTCTCAGCTACAACAGTCCTCGTTACTTAATTGCTTCTACTGAATGCAATGATACTTTACCCGTTCAACTGGCGACAACACTTTACCAACCAGGTGCAGCTAATGAATCATCCACGAATACATGAACTGTCATTGTCGTCGTTACTAACACACAAGTGTATTATTATATAGATGAACAGGTTAATAAAAACACTTGGTTGTGACAGAATGTGGGTTTACCCAGCTTGTGTGGGACTCTTATGCGACTACTCTACAATGGACCAGGTCAGCTGCATCATGTGGACCCATAGCAAATGCTATACCCTTATCATATTGCCATACCAGTAACAGTGAAAATACCAGATGGCACAGTCATAAGGGAAACTTAGTACCAGCTATTAAAATCAATCATACATAATACCCTGCAAATTACATTAAAACTTCACTAAAATGTGACATTAAATTGCGTACCTAATCACATCAGGGTCAAACAGTTTGGCAGGAGGTCTTCTCTTTCTTTTCACACCTCTTTCCTCTTCATTACGGAAAACTCCCCTTTTTCGGGTGTAGTCTATACGTGGTATCATTTTGAGTACTACTTTATTACGAGATGTATCCACATAATCAACCTAATAATATACATTACCATTACATAAAAATAAATTTACCTACTTGAATAAACATAATGCCTCACAACCCAGTGCATGTGACAAAAACAAAACAAAACAACAACAACAAAAGAAACAATATAATTATAAATAAGTAAATTAAATATTTGTCTTCCTCACCACTCCAGTTAGTGATCATACTTGTTGAGTGCTGCATGAAGACCATTCTACGGTGATTTTTAGGCTACTACTTTATTATGATGCACTGTAATTGTCAGTTTGCTATCATTAACAAATATTCTTTTGTTCTCTTATCGTTTCATGCATTAACAATGGTAATAGCTACTGTATTTGTATTTACCCGATGCTATCCAACAGATGATACTATACAGCAGAAATCACTTAATAAAAAAAGGTAGGATAATGAAAACTTTCTGCAGAAAATGTTGAAAACAAGCCTATCACTGGCTTCAAACCAAACACTCTCAGATGCCAGCAAGAACAAAGGCCAGGTTACAATTCATTTCCCCTCACCGTATAGCCACTCCAAAGTAGCAGTGCTCATGGAATGGAAAGATATGAGGGTGGTAATGAAAAAGAAAAAAAAAAAAAAAAAAAAAAAAAAGAAAGGAAGAAGCTATAAACCCCCCACATTACATCATTAAACTAACTTGGGCAATGTCATCTTTGTACATAGATCTCTTGATGCGAACCCATGAGCCTCTCTTTAGAGCTGTGGAGTCCTTCACTACCCTCATGACGTCAGTCATCTCACGAATAGGCACCATTAACTGCTGCCATTTGCCAATGCGCAGGTTCCCAATATCTTCAATGGCCTGCTTCACATACTGCTGCTTATACGACTCAATGTAGATGTAGCCTTTCAGGCCTTCAACTGCAACCACACTCTTAATTTGAAGTGGCTAAAATAGAACCGTGCGTGTGCGTGTGTAAGTAAATGTGAAGATTTTCGTTCCCACATAATGCATCCACAGAGCACAAATCTTTAACACAGATGCAGATGCTTGACACCTGTAAACTATGACATTGATATTTAACCATCAGCGTACACGTGTACTTCGCATAGGTTGTGGGTAACACCCTATCATAACGTGATAATCACATGACGTGAGCAAATAACTGCTTGATGCCCATGGTACATAGTTTCGAGTTGAAAATATTCACCGGTAAGTGTATCTGGCCTGTTTAGCTTTCTCTCTTATGAAGATAGCGTTTAACCATTTTAATTGCTCAAGCTACATTGATACCTGATTAGAATAGCCAATACATTATTCCTTTGGTCTGAGATGACTTAGAACATAGCTATTGTAGTTTTTGTATTGTGACCAAAGAGGGACACTATTAACTTAAGTGTCCCCGCCTTGAGGGTAGGGACACTGTGTCCCTCTGATTACACTTAGTGTCCCATCATTAGGAGCATTCACTACGTTTTAAATTAGTTAGGCACTGTGCAGCCATCGTGAACTACTATTTTTAGGGTCCTTCAGGCCCTAAGTAGTGCCCTCGTTGTGCTCGGGGACGCTACAGCCTAGGGCCTTCATGACCCTAAAAATGGTAATTCGCTCTGAGGCAGTGCCCAACTATTATTTAGTAATACATAGCTAGCTAGTGTATAGTAGTGCTGAGGGTTCACACCTCTGGTGCTTCACACTGGTAATATTGCTACCACACTCACTGTATCGCTGTGCTGCAGAGCCAAGAACTTGCGCATCAAAATAATAGCAGTTTCTTTCTCAGTTCCAATATGACACTTGACAGTCCACAAGTTGGGATCCCTATGATTAAGCGGTGATCAGCAACAGGTTAACCACACTAATACAAGTGGCACATCAATCAATCTTACTTGACTCCAGGCAGCAACCTTTGCTGCTGCACTCGTATATCCTCAGACGCTTGTTCGTCATAGCTGAACAATACAAAAACCACATCATTGTGCACTTATGCTTGTAACCCTAAAAATACCTAGCCAGCAATAAATCTAGGTAATCACCTTGGATGGGACATCCCAGAATATTTTTCCACTAAATATTTTTCCAAATCTTTAGCATTTTTGTCTTCTTTTAAAAAGTCATTCAAGTTCACCTTTCGTCGATCCTATATAATTAAAGTATCATGTTTTCACTCATTTGTTTTTGTATAAACTGGCAGCCTTACATTAATATCTTCCTCATGCCGTTGATCATAGACTCCTGTATATAATGAAATGCTACTTAAAAAGTATAGCTAATATAAAATTCTTACCTTTGTCCAAACTATGTGGAATAAATCCTTCTTCTGCATCTCCTTCATCTTCTTCATCATCATCTTCCTCTGTGGAAAAGGAGAGAAAACAATAATAAAATAAAAATGAACAAGTTTCTAAATAGAGCACTCCTCCTAAACCTTACCTGCTTCGTCTAAAATAAATCCTCTACTTTTATGCTTTTTGCGAGCACGTTCCTCCTCCTCCTCATCACCTTCCTCATCCTCTTCTTCATCTTCGTCCTCCTCCTCGTCTTCCTCCTGGAATACAACGAGAATACATCACATCGGGATGTCCACAATCATTGTATACCACGAGCTTACTTCACTGTCTCCTTCACTTCCAGTTAAATCATCACTATCAACATCTGACATTATGAGTCGATTTTAATATCTGGTACCTAGGCTGAACTTAGGGCGAAAAAAAAAGAAAAGATAGAGAGCAGAACTATTATACAAAAATTGCAATACCAAGCAACGAGGTGACCGGTCACGTGATCAAATAGAATTGAATATACAATAGTGTAAGAAAGTACGCATTCCTGCCTCCTCTGACCAGTTTTATTAAATGAATCCATATCCCTTCGGCGTCGTAAGTACTTAAGAATACTGTTCTGTCGTTTTCATTTTGGACGTTTCTCTCCGTCCTTATAGTCCAACAATTCATTTCAGAGATATCCTTTCAGTAGGAGTCAATCTTCTCCAACACATACTACCACTGGCCAGCAGCACTTTGGAGGGGTCATAGACTTGGGATTAGGAGGGGGTGGAAATGTAAACATGGCACAGGAACAAGTGCTACCTTCCTCTTCTACACCTCCTCCATCCAATTCAGTGCCCAACTCTGTTGGTCTGCCTGGTCCAGGCTCTAATTTGGGCGTATCACATACAGCTGGAACTACCAATTCTCCTATGTCAACAACAAACAGTGCGGCACCAGTCAACCAAAATGTAGTTGCAACGGCCAACCCTAGCGGTACTAGTGCTGTGAATCGAGAGCAGGTATATGGATGGATACAGGAACTAAGTTCGCCAGACAGCCGGGAACATGCACTGATAGAACTGAGTAGGAAGAGGGAGGTGTTACCAGATCTAGCCCCTTTGCTATGGCATTCTTTTGGCACTATTGCTGCCCTCCTGCAGGAAATTGTCATGATTTATCCTGTTATTAATCCGCCGACACTCAATGTAAGTACTGGTCGTTTTATCTAAATTATTGTACAGATCTTTTAAGAATCTGCTCTTAAAACTAGATTAAGTCTACAATATGTTAGTGGATTATTATTATTATTTTTTTTTTTTTTGCACTTATATTTACAACTTCTAGTAAGTGAATTGGCAAAACTCTCCCAAGTTTTCTTAAATTCTCGGTTGTAATGAAAAAAAGAAAGAAAAGTGGATAGGCTTTCATGACCATAATTAGCTAGCCTTGTTGTTGTGATTGAGCATGTATGTTGAGAATTTAAAGTAGTGTAACCTGAAATTATTGTGGTATTTAAAATGAGCTTTGTGTAATGTAAGTTTTGGATTTGATGTTTTCAGGCTCAACAATCAAATAGAGTTTGTAATGCACTTGCTCTTCTTCAGTGTGTGGCATCGCATCCAGAAACAAGATCAGCTTTTTTAAATGGTAAAAGTTGTATAGCAAGTAAATATTAGATCACATTATTGTCTAATAGCATTTCAGTTTTTATTTATTGTTACAACAACAGTATGTTTACTAAACTAGTTTATCTTGTCCTTATACCATTATCATATTGATTAGCTCAAGTTTTAACATTACATATATGTGACCGTTATGGAAAACCAGGCACAACGTGGGTGTGATAAAAAAAAATTTCCCTTGTGCTTTCATCGGCACAGGTGCTTTCCAAGTTTCATAGTGGTAGCTTCAACTGTTGGCAAAGGACGCAACCTAATCATTTCCTTTTATACATTATAATAAAGTAAATCAATCTTTACCCGCTAATTATGTGTGCCACATTGTGCCCGATTTTCCCGAGCACAGTCGCATATTGCAGTTACTAAATGTGTGGGATATATTTAGAACAGATGAGGATAAAGCACAATTAAATTTTTTTTTTAAATAATAAAACATCATTGTGGTAAATTGTTGTCAGAAGCCTCCAAGAACAGAGGTCACTGTGTTTAGAATCAAACCAGGACTGAAAGATGAAATCACCAAATTATTCTGTATTTTAACAATCATTTCTAAAGTTGTGGGGGAGGAGAGGAGAGATAAGGGGGAATTTCACTCCCCTCCCCCCACCTGTATGAAACTCTGTGAGCATTGTTGGTAGAGCATTTTGTATGTATTGGCTATGGTCTGCTTGTGAACACCAATGGTTTTTGACTTACCAAATAAACTAATCATTATTTAGAATTTCACATGCTTTGTATTTCATTGCAGCACATATTCCGCTGTTCCTCTACCCTTTTCTCCATACTGTTAGCAAGTCCAGACCTTTTGAATATTTGAGGTTGACAAGTCTTGGCGTGGTTGGGGCTCTTGTCAAAGTAAGACCCTTTGAATATGCTAGTTAGTGTTGTGTCTTTACCTAGCTATCCTTTTGCAGACAGATGAACAAGATGTCATCAACTTTTTATTGACCACTGAAATCATACCTTTATGTCTACGAATCATGGAAGCTGGTAGTGAACTGTCCAAAACAGTCGCTACTTTTATCTTGCAAAAAATTCTTTTGGATGAGACTGGATTGTCATACATTTGCCAGACTTTTGAACGTTTCCAGCATGTTTCAACAGTCTTGGTAAGCTTTGTACTTGTAATAATGTTGAAATTTTGTCATTGTATTTTTTTTTTAAGGCTAAAATGGTTCAGCAACTGGGAAAAGAACCTTCTACTAGGCTTTTGAAACATGTTGTTCGCTGTTACTTGCGACTGTCAGATAATTTGAGGTAATTTCCTTTTCTAGTAGGTCTCGTATCAATGGACTATGTTTTTATGTGTAGAGCTAGAGAGGCTCTGAGGGCGTGTCTTCCTGAGCAACTGAAGGACAGTACTTTTGCCGTAACTTTGAAAGATGACAGTACGACAAAGAAGTGGCTCTCTCAGTTGCTTCAAAATCTAGGCTTGGAATCTATGGTTATAGCAACCACTAGTGGAACAACTTCTACATCATAGTATCTGTTATTGCTGTGTAACTGTTGCATTCATTCCAGAATATTTTTGTGAATAATGTGCGCGCTCAATTTATGACGTCATGATTGAGTTTCCCGCCCGCGCCAAGACATGAAAGAAGGCTAAGGGGCGGATCGAGAGGCACTAGGGTCATTCTATTTATAGGTTGCTGCTATATTTATTGTTTCAAAGGTAATTTATTTCCCGAGTTGCGACGTCATATCTTCCAACGTCTCCATTTTCACCTGCTGTTTGGAAAGGGGATTATTATATGGAAGGGAGATAAGTCAGTATTACAGGCTGAAGTAAAGTTTATAGTGGTTCCCGAAGGTGTGCTAGTTTTGGTGTGCTGAAGAACTACTTTATAGGACTAATTCGTAACACAATATAGGTAAGCCATTAGCTTCGGAAGACCTCCAAGAATTAGACGGTATTGGTACGAGCGTTCTGTAGTGTATACTGAGCGACTGAATATAAGTGAGTATTGATGTATATCTCTTCGGTTTGAGAAGGTGCAGGGACACGAAGATGGTTAAATATGAGTGGGCCCTAGATTTCGGTTGGGTGTGGTGATTTTTTTTTTTTTTTTGAGTAGGTATGCATTATGGGTGTAGTAATTACAGAGGTAATAATGATATGGGCAAGAAGGACTTAATTAGCCAGAGTAGCTTTTCCCACACCTCTTGAAGGTTGATTGCACAACACATTAAGTTTTATCATCATCTGTGGGGCTTTACGTTCTTTTTTTATTTTTTATTTGGACACCCTGAGTCCTTTACTTTATTTTAGTTGAAACTACTGCCGCATTAGATTGAGTTCAACAATTCCATCCTCCCGCAAGTGTTAGAGTTTTTGTTAAGCCCGAGCTTGTTTGCATGTTCCTGGTACATGGGTGCTCTATGCTTTCCCGAAGTGGGCTCAATGCTTTCTAAGGTTACTGTACACTGGATCTCTTGCTGTCTTAGTCTGTGTTACCGTGCTATTCAGTAAGCTATGAGAAGTTTCTCTTTGTCCTTGTGTTATGTTTCTTATTCTTTTGATAGAGGGGAAAATAAAAGCAAAAAAAGAAGCTTTGTTTGAAGTGAAGTTACGTAGTGTTATACGGTTGTACATTATTGGCCATACTGTGTCAGATTGCTCTGTAGTTTACATTGACACTACTTATTCTAGAGATATGAGTGGTTATCATGTCCTACAGATTGTGCTGGTCTTAGGGCATCGTGTTTCACTGTCCTTTGTGACCAGTTTCTACTGGACTTTAGATTCAAAGTTGTGATTTATACAGCACTTTGATGTTGTGGTTGCCTGGGTGTGATGGGTGTGCTCCATTTGGAATGGGACCTCCATGGCAACAGATGTTATTGCAGCAGTTATTTTGTGTAATGTGTGCTGTTTATATGAGAGCAGGTGGTTTTTTATACCTGAGCCACTATCAAGGTCTTATTCCTTGCCAGGGCTTCCTGTGATGCCTTTTATCTGCTGTTTGCTTTGTAGAACTAATTGTCACTTCAAAATGTCGTTTTTGCTGTGAAATAATGTTGTGTGTACAATTACTATTATTCTTTTTATTATTGCAGTTATAGATCTGCTTCTTTCCATTGATTCTTGTTCGCTGCCTTCGAAGGTTTTGATCGGAAGCAATGGGGAAGGCTTTAGCAAAGCTGTTTGGGAAGAAGGACATGAGAATTCTGATGCTGGGACTTGATGCAGCTGGCAAGACTAGTATCCTTTGAGCTTTGTCTCTCTAATGTGTAGGAACTAGATTAATTTGTTTTGTGGTGGGTTGGTAAGCACACACACATACTACCCAAGTGACAATTGGTTACCACTGCGGCTGTTGATATAAGGTGAAGTAGTATTGTTGTTTCTGAGGAAGCAAAGTGTAGCATAATCAGGTTGCAAGAGTATGAAATTTGTGGATCATGAAGTGTTTGTCAGTTAAAAGGAGGTCATGTGAGCATATTGAAATTATTGTTGATTTGATGTACATTCTCTTGACCAGAAGTATCGAATAATTTTATTTTGTTTCAGTTAGATAAATTAATTTTAAGTTTCACTTTGCTCGCATACTTTTAAAATAGTATTCAATGGTCCTTGTTTCCTATTGAGTGATACTCATTATCTTCCTTAGTTCCCTCACATGGCATACTTTCACATATGTTGTATTAGCAGTCTGATGTACTGAAGGCATGCATGTTCTGACAGTATCACTTGCTCTCACTCACTATCATTTTAGTAATGATAATATTATTAGTAGTACTGCACATTAATTGCTGAAGCAATAGCAAGCATGTCTAGCTGTTGTGATCTGTAACTTCCACCTGTCACAATGGTGGCTTCTGTTTGACTAAAGCAGAAGGCTCTATAGCGAGTAGGGCATCAAAGCCACTTGTAATAAGTAGAACTTTTCTCCTCCTTGTTCTTCCCTCCCTCCCCCTTCCACTAATTTTCCTACCTCTGTTAAGATCCTATTGCTCTAGTTTGAAATTGCTACTTTTTTTTTTTTTTTTTTTTTTTGTTGTTGTTGTTGCCACACTTTGGGAAGGAGTTAAACATCAATATTGTTCTTTGCAATACAAAATACATTCTGTGAGTCACAATAAATGTGTATGTGACTTGTATCTGTATTCCCTGGAGTAAAAGGCTGGTTAAATAAGGTGAGTGCATGAATATTGTTTCTTGGAAGAGTCATGTATATGGTTCCTGCTGACTCAGTCGGTTATCACCCTTGACCTTTTCCTTCCTCTCTTCCTGCCAACTTCCTATCAGCTATCCTCTACAAACTGAAGTTAGGGCAGTCAGTGACAACCATCCCCACTGTAGGATTCAATGTAGAAACTGTGACTTATAAGAATGTCAAGTTCAATGTGTGGGTAAGTTTACTGTGTTGTGAAGTTGGGTGTGACTCAATTGTTTTTATTTAGTTAGAGCTTAGAAAGCCTAGTCTAACTCTTGAGTATACTTCATAGTAGTGGTTAAACAAAGGGGAGTGGTTAGATACAAGGGGGTGGAGAGGGAAAGGGCACATATGGTTCTATGAGAAGTGTGGTCTGTCGTCATGAACTTTTTGAACCATCATGTGTTCTAGTGGAAACTTTTAATCATTCACTCATTCTGGTACCAGTAGACCCCCTAGATATGAGAGTGGTTTCAAATTGGAAGCATTGGATAATGTGAAGTTCTGTAGCTATTCACATCGGTTGCCACTGTAATGAAGTGGTTGAAAATTCTGACTTGTAGTAAAGGTCTCTTTTACTAGAGTTTTAGTTAGTTGAAGAGAGAGTGCCCAATATGTGTATAGTTACATGTGTATGTAGGTAGGCTTTGCTCAGCATTCTTTCCCCCTCCCCCCAAGTGTAACCATTCCCTGAAATTCTTCACAATCAATTGAGCAAACCTTAATACTACAAGATTAATATTGGCTAAGTGAGGTGTTAGACTCTAATTGCAAACCATAAGGAGTTCTAGGACCATTTAATTACAGGTTCAGCTTCAATCCCCATATTTGCTATTACCCCTGATAATTAGAATCCTAGTGTTTCTATTTCTTAGCAAGTTCAGTCAGTTATTTGTGGTACGTGCTACTAATTAGGGTACAGACACCACTCCTATCCCAGGATCCTCATGTTCGAGGGTTGTCACACGCGTGTGGAAATAACATGGCTCTAAATTCCAGAGTTGTTGTTGGGAACAAGATTGTTTGTTATATCTATCTGCTTCCTACCAGTTGATGCCATTTATGGCAATCAAGCTCTGAAATAATGATCATTGAGTGGCATAGATTAGTGGGAGATTTAGTAGTAATTTAATAGATTGCTGCTAATTATTAAACTTTTTTTTTTTTTTTTTTTGCATCTGGCAGAATACTAACTTGAATTCTATTTGAATCTTTTGAAAATCAGCCAATGTCAGAACACAGACTTGCCTTGTCCAATATGCTTACTTTATGGATGTCTTTCCTGAAATATTGAATGAGTGTAGCATTTGTTGTTTCATTTGTTGTTTCATTTGTTTGTTTCTCTTGTTTGTTTCTCAAGGATGTTGGTGGCCAGGATAAGATCAGACCATTATGGCGGCATTACTACACTGGGACTCAGGGGCTCATCTTTGTGGTGGATTGTGCTGATAGAGATAGAATCGAGGAAGCCAAGCAGGAGCTGCATCGCATCATCAACGATAGGGAAATGAAAGACGCCATTATATTAATATTTGCTAACAAACAAGATTTGCCTGATGGTGAGTGGGAGTGTTTTAATGTGGGTGTGGTTTGGAGAGTCTATGAGGTAAGGTGTGCGTACTAGTGTTGGAGTGTTTAGTTTGAGTCGTAGTAGTGATACATATTCCTTTTCCATTGAGTTGTTAAGTGCTGGAGAGTAGGGAGTCTTGTTCAATAGGAGGAGAGAAAATATCTGTTTTCACCCCCTCTGCCCTCCTTTTCCTCTTCTTCACCTATCTTGCTTTAAGTGAGAAGGAGGTGTGTCTCAGAGGAGACGGATTTTATAGAATTTGCATTGACAGTGTACCACACTCTTAAATTGCCAACACCTTGAAGAGAAATTTTTATCAGTCCAAATTGTTCCAAGTACATGCAGTGTTTTGTTTTCTCAGAACTAGTCTGAGAGGGAATGAGTGAGAGTTCAGTCTGTGTTGGCATGTGCTTTACATTGCCGTCTGATCCATTAGCAATGCCATTCTCTTATCCAATATGAGGTATTTATACTACTGTGTGGCAGAGGAGTGCCTACAGTTTGCGATGTAACTTGGCAGTTTACTTACAGGATGGACATGTGAAAAACTGAGATCGTTATTGTACATGTTTATTGCAAAGTGAGAGCTTATTTGGCAGCTTTACCTGCTGGTTCTATGATTGTTAACTTCTTGTGCTCAATGACACGCCTCTCTCTGGTGATAGCCTCTGCATGTCTTTGTATATGGTATCACCTTTACCAATAAACTATTAAATTGTAGATTCAGGGATAATCAGATATTACTCTATTGGGTGCTAACTTACTACATCTACGTATATTAATGTGCCAAAAGTTCTTATATCACTGGCTGTATTGCATCTTGTAATGTGTACGCTCACGTCAATGCCATGTGATGAATATTGTCACGATTCTTCATAATAAGTAAGGCACATAAAAATCCTTTTATCCTCACCAGTGGTCAGCATACAGTGTGTGTGTGTGTGTGTGTGTGTGAGTGTGTGTGTGTGTGAGTGTGTGTGTGTGTGTTATATTCTTCAGGTGTGTGTGTGTGAGTGTGAGTGAGTGTGTGTGTGTGAGTGAGTGTGTGTGTGTGTTATATTCTTCAGGAAGTGAACAAAGCGAGGCAATATCAGTAGTACACACATACGTAGGAGCGTTTTTATATGGACGCATGTGTGACATTAGTTGAACATGTGATGGAGCAATGAAATTGACAACCACTGGGTAAAAACTTCAGGCTTTGCTGAACTGGATTTTTGTTTTCAAAATGCAAACACATTCTAGAAGCTTACAAGTATTCTAAAGCGTTTCAGAGTGCTGTTAAACATCGAGTACCAATGTGTCATTAAAAGCCTAATGCACTTATTTCAGTGTTCTGCTAAAGATTAAGCTCCAAGAAACTTGAGGTGAGAAACTATACAGCTCAAAAGAGTGCTTACTCAGTGTGAATTCTATGGTACGCTTCTTTTTTATTCATTTGTAGATGTTATTCATTTGTAGATTAAGCACCAAATTGATTAGTTCATTACATAAAAATAAGGATGGTAACTACACAAGTCTGAATTTCTTATCCCTCTCCCTAGATATTGGCTGAAAGCTTCTATAAGGAAACCACAAACACACGCACACATGTACACTGATAAAGCACTGGCTACATGTAGTTTCAGTTGCCAATGATCAAACGGTACTCAAAGTGGTAACATGCCAGCCAAGTCATCCACAACGTGAACCAATTACTGCCCTTTCTCAAGAAAACGAACTACTTATAAAAGAGAGTCTGAAGTGAAGTGAGTATTTGGGGAAAGGATTAAGTAATTGAGACTTGTGTATTATCATCTATATTTTTACGTAATACTAATCAATTCAGAGCTTTACCACTGGTAAATTAGGCTGTTTTGATTTGGCGGTAATATTAACTGAAAGAAAGTTTCCTCAAATAAGGCGGACCCATTTCAGGAAGTTGCATTCTTTGAAGGCAGTCAGAACATGAGACAGAACATGTGGCCTAATGAGCATGGGCATACCCATGGCATGTATGTGTATCTGGACTGTTGTGCAGTACATGTGTATGCTGGTGCTAAAACATGAGTCCATTTAAGGGTGCTGTGACACTGCCCACGCAAAATGTTCATAATATAAGACTTGTTAACTTTTTTCTTAACGTTTGTAGAGCCCCAAGTAGTGGTGCAACGTTAAGAGTACTAACTATATATAAAAAAAAAAAAAAAAAAACGGGCCTTGGGAACCTGTTTTGTTCAAGTTACAAGCACCTCTAGCCTCAAGTATACAATTCACAACTCCTCTGAGGTTGCAGTCACTGACGAGCTCATTCTTCGTCTACTGCTACATTTGTTGAGGGTCTTCAAAACCTTCATTGTAGTTTTTCTCAATTCTGCTTTGTTTTATCTAGTTGATTGTGCTCAATTAATCCTCGTAACTGCCGGCTTCTTATTTTTTGTAGCTGACCCCAGGCATTGCTATGTGCCAGCACCCTTAAAGGGTGCTGGCACATAGCAACACATGCGCACCACAAATACCCTGATGTGATCGCAATAGCAGGTATTCAAAAGCTTCCTGACCACATTGATAAAACTAACAAGCCCCCACCTCAGCTATAAGTTGTGCTTGATATGGTATTCCTTGGCTACTTTATCACTATTGTTTGTCCTTAGAACAAACGGTGGCTCCCAGATTGTTTCCAAGCTTTGACAGGTAAATAATACTTCACTAATGACTCCATCATTTTATTTTTTTAATTCTTGTGCAAAACCTATCCCTCATGATTTCATGTTACTTCCCAGAAAACTAAGAATAGAAATCACTCCAAACTTCATACACAGGTAGACTGTGACCCGCATCTACCACAAAGTCACGGCCCCACTCTGTAACAAATTAGTGCCCGTGAAATGCAGCTGTGCCTCACTCACCAACTGTGCGCTTACTGATAGGGAGGGGTGGAGTCAACTTATAATAAAAATTCTCGGCTCTAATGTAATGGATCCAGAATCTTCTCTTGTGTACTGCTCAGGAATGGACGAACGGCTATGGTTTAAATTTAGCCAGGGTTTAGGGCCACAGTGGGTCGACCCTATAACATTGAGATATTTTTAATATACGGAATTTTATAGAAATAATCAACACTAGTTCACGTGGTAAGGTGAGTAAATAGAAAAGTAAAATAGAATTCAACAAAAACTCAATGTTATGGCATACACGCAAGTGTAAGAAAATAATATATACAAAATATCGGCTCCTAAACTACAGTGGTAGCCGTGCATGCCGTAAAGTCCAAAATGGTGACGGGGATATTTCTTGAGATGCAATCGGCTTCCAGCTTCATTCCTGGTAGGTGCTTTCTCCTAGTAGTACTAGCTGGCCTGCATAAATATAATAATTCGGGGAACAGCAGAAGTAAGTTTAACACGCCCTAGCAACCGTGGCCTGTTTGGCGGGTTTTTCATGCTCAAAGAGTGTGCCAGCACCCTTAAAGAACAGTGTGGTTGAAAGTCAAGTAAAATTGTTAAGTTGGTTGAGGCCTGAGAGGGGAATAATAACTAGGGTTTCGTGATGAAGACCAAACACTGTGGGTTTGAATGCTGTGCTAATCCCTTGGATTATTGTCCAATAATCTTTCTTCGCACTTTGAAGTAGGGATGGTGGCGTGTATTGCACTTAATGCCTGTTTATTATTCGATTGGTACAAAGTATGTTTCTAAGCTTTTTAGTAGACACTGTAGAATAGATAGTTTTTTTTGTGTGTGTGTGTATGTCTGTTTCCTCTGCGAAGTCATCAAGCACACACACACACACACACACACTTGTATTCTGAATGACTTGTTCAATAGTATTCATTAAACCCTGCGTTTCTTCTCATTGAGCTGGTTATCTATTGCCATTGGTTGGGTGATTGCCTTGGAATGCTCTCGTACTTACTAAATGTAATGACCCGTTTATTTAAAAAAAAAAAAAAAAAAGTATGAAGGTTGGTAATGCAAGTTCCCAAGAAATATTTTTCTATTTTTTTAGCCAGGAGCTCAAGTTAACTTTGCAATAATTATTATCGTCATTGTGTGTGTGTGTAGCAATGAAACCAGTTGAAGTACAAGAAAAGCTTGCGTTGACAAGGTTGAGGGACCGCCAGTGGTACGTTCAGCCGTCATGTGCTACAACAGGGGATGGACTTTATGAGGGCCTCACTTGGCTCACCTCAAATCACAAAAGCAAATAGATAGCAAGAAAAAAGGTCTCGTCCTTTTCCTGTGAAAGGTTGTAGCATGTATTTAATATTTTGTATTATGCATCTTATGACAGTGTTCTGTATTCGTTCTTTTTGTGATTTTTTTCCAAATTGAAACTTGAAGTTACACATGCACTTTATTGCGTTCTTTTCGTTTTGATTTTCTTCTGTTTTTCCCCTTTGGCTCATTCTCTCAGAGTGTTTGTCTGATATAATGCACACCACTGATGATCTGTTTTATTGCTGTATTCTTTGACTAACATCATTTTATTTATGAATGCATCCTCTACCTGTATTTGATGATAGTGTTTGTCAGATTAAATTTTATCCATTTTTTTTATATAAATGCAAAAGAAAATTCTCAGGGGATAGTGCGATAGGCAGGGAGAGAGCTGGTCAGAGAGAGGTCATGGGAAGTGGGTAACCAGTGACACATATTATGGTGCAGTTTGGTCTTAGAGAAGCCATTGTGACTACAGTGTGGTTGTATCAATACTACACCACCTGAATAGTGTATGTAGTATTTATATGTACCAAATAATGTTTTAAACATGATCTTTCTGTGTGTACTATTAATAAAAATAAATAAAGTTAAAGAATTTTGTTGTATTACACAGATAACAAAATCGGTATGCTAAGTCACACGAAGCATGTAACAAATTAACTATTTTAGTAATCACTTCCAGCAAAATTAGAATTTTCGCCTAACCCTTCAGGGCCAATGGTGCAGTATCCTCCATCTGCTTGCAAGTCGGTGCCAGTCACAAAAGATGCATCCTCAGATAATAAGAAACATATTGCACTTGCCACTTCTGACGTTTCGCACAACCTCCGAGGCAGGTGGTACGGACCCCAAATGGGTTCCCATTTTTCTCGGCCTCCCACGGCAGCTTTGGCCACTTCAGGGGACCATACCCATGCAGGGCTAATAGAATTCACCCGGATGCCATCCTTTGAAAGGTCCAGGGCCATGCACTTAGTCATCATCAGTACTGCCCCTTTCGTTGCAGAGTACGTCCAACGGTGAACTTGAGCGCGATGTCCAGAGATGCTGGCCACATTCACCACTGCCTTATCCACTGAGCGTGATTTGTTCATGTGGTTATAACATGCTTGCACCATGTTAGCATAGCCCACGACATTTACAGAAAAACTCTTATCCCAGTCTTCTTTTTCGGCATCAAGCGCTTTAGAACCAAAGTAGACAGCAGAGTTGACTAAGTAGTGAATTTCCCCTCCATTAGCTTCTGCAACTTTCTTTACCGTCTCCACACAAAGCTGCTTGTTGGAAACATCAACTTTGTGATAGCTGACAGAACAGTTGTTTTCTTGAGCTTCTTTTACAAATCTCTCTCCAGCTTCTTCATTGATATCAAAGACTGCCACTGAAGAACCCTCTCTAGCAAGCCTTTCTGCAGTAGCCTTACCTATACCTAGAATAGATACACTAAAATTAGAGCTACGGGTTTCACTTCGTATTATAATTACAGCTCAAGCTATATTTGATGAACTCACCCGAAGCTCCCCCTGTAATAATTGCTACTTTGCCACTAAATCGACCTCTGGCAGCAGTAGCAGGAAGTTCTGAAGCTATTCCACTTGGGAAATTTGCCATGCCTGAACAGATCACAGATTTAGAGACTAGGACTTTGAGGAGATGATGCCCGCGGTGCGCACTAGTTAGTAGCCGCCGCAACATCACTGCGCTGTGTCAATATTATTGTGGGTGGAGCTCGATCCTTAGGTAAAAGATCGCTAATATATACGTAGGGAGTGCTAGGGCTCATCTTATCAGTGAGCTATGTACGTGTGCCATAGCAACTTTATGTCAGCCTTGCACATTCTATGTTACAAGTTCTGAAGAACGTCATTCCCAGCAGCTTCACTAAGCTATTAGTTCAGGCTACAAAACAATCAAATTGCATAATTAATCTGTGACATTTCTTTAGTACCTATATAAGCATTGCAAAACAGCTTGCTGGACAAAGCAAATTGTATTGGAATGTCACAGTGAGTTAGAGGAAGATTAAAAATGAATATTAGATGTGACACGTCCTGCCAGCATAATCTTTAACATAACACTGAACAACTTAAAAAGCCTAGCCTCTTCATTGTTCTCTTTCTCAGACAGGTAATCAATTGCAGCATGAAAACTTTTTCAATAACAGTTCAGATAGAGCAGGACATGTGTGTCCATTGGTGAGTGTGTGTTGTTGCTATTGTGTGAACTCTATGATGTTTTTATTGCTTTGGTAAAATCATGGTGGATTTTAGTCACTGGGCCATGATGATTAGTCTCTTACAGTATCGTTCCCTTTAGTAATCAGTTCCTGCAAAATTGGAGTGCTCTCCCAGACCCTCTGGGCCAATGGCACAATACCCGCCATCCGTAGTCAAATCACTTCCTGTCACATAGGAAGCATCCTCCGATAAAAGGAAGCATACAGCACTGGCAACTTCAGAAGTTTCGCAAAGCCTTCTTGGAAGGTGATAAGGACCCCAAATAGGCTCCCACTTCTCACGTCCACCCACTGCTACTTTTGCTACTTCAGGTGACCAAACCCATGCAGGACTGACTGAGTTTACCCGTATGCCATGGCTGGACAGATCAAGAGCCATATTTTTTGTCATCATTACCACAGCTCCCTTTGTTGCAGAGTAGGTCCATCGATTAATCTGTGCACGGTGTGCGGCAGTACTGGCGATGTTCACGATTGACTTGTCCACAGAGCGAGAATCATTCATAAAGTCATAGCATACTTGCACCATGTTGGCGTAGCCCACCACGTTTACAGAAAAGCTTTTATCCCAATCTTCTTTTTCAGCATTCAACCCTTTGGAGCCAAAGTAGACAGCACAGTTGACCAGGTAATGAATTTCTCCTCCATTTGCTTCTGCTACATTTTTTACAGCTTCAATACATTGTTGCTTATCAGAGACGTCTACCTTGCAAAATGTTAGTGTGAAATTGTGTTCATTGGCTTCCTCAGTAAAAATGCGCCCAGCTTCCTCATTGATATCAAAAACAGCAACCGTAGCCCCTTCTCTTAAAAGGCGTTCAGCCGTAGCTTTTCCTATGCCTAAGAATTTGATGAAGAGCTTACTAAGATTAAATGAAATACATTTGCGACTTACCGGAAGCGCCACCAGTTACGATTGCAACTTTTTTGGCAAATCTACTTCGAGCTGCTGTTCTGGGAAGGTCTGCGGCAAAGCCGCTTGGAAATCCACTGTTGGAAGCCATTTTGTTCGCCTAAGTACTTGCAAGTAATGGGGCGGGGCTGATTAAGACAGTTTTCGCGGGAGATTTACAGTAGCGGGCGGCCGGCGGGCGGAGGGCGGGCGGAGATAGCTGGGTAAAGGTCGGTTGTGTGAAGAAATTTTTTTTTTTTTTACTTTGCTCTGGTGAAAGTACTGTAGAGATCTGTTGTGAATCCTCATGCCAGAAATTCCGGTGAAAGTATATGTCAGGGTAAGATAGCTTAAACCATTAGTTTCTCCTTGGACTGTGGGCACTTTAGGTTCGTCCCTTGCTGGCTAAGGAGTTGTTGGAGTCTAACGAGAGTTGTCTGCATATTGTGGACTCACAGCAGCTGGTGGTGGGAGAAAACAGACCGTTCAGATTCGACAGAATTTTCCCACAGGACTCCACCCAAGTAAATATGTCTTTCCATCTGCAATTTGTTGAGTTTGTAGTAGCCAGTTTCACACCATTCAGAGTCATGCCCAATGCAGTGTTCACATCATACATGTAAGTCAACTTCTTCCAGATGTTATGTTCACACTTTTACTAAACTATGGAGCTATAGCTAAGGTTGTTCCAGCATCTTGTATCATTCCCTTGGCAGTTTACATTTCTGGAAGACCAAAGATAGCTAGCTAAACACTTATGATATTTCGAAACACTTTCATTAATTGAATCCAATGTCTTGAAATGTTTCTTATTGTGTAGAACAGATAATTGCTATGACCCTTTAATTCATTTTTGCAATAATTGGAACATTTTTTAGGATCAAGTTTATAATGAGAGTGTCTGTCCATTGGTGGGATGCTGCTTGGATGGTTACAACGTAACCGTATTAGCATACGGCCAAACTGGTTCTGGCAAATCTTATACGATGGGCAGTGAGAATTCTGTGCATGCCTTCTCCTTGGAAAGTCGGGGCATAATTCCGAGGTAAGTGTTTATTTAAACTGAGATATTTACATATGTTTAATTTTCTTTATTCATGTCAAGGTTACATGTGGCAAAAAAAAAAAACATTGATAGTGAAGCCTGGTCATACTGATATTTATTCTCTCTCTTCTATTTCATGTTGATAGAAACTGAACTAGAAAGAAAAAAAATCTGTATTGTTAAAAAAACGAGTACATCTAATGAGTAAAAGATAGTTTTTTTCTGGAATAATAAGTCAAAATTATAAAATTTCTAGCACATTTTGCAATATTTTGATGATTGTTTCAATCTTCAGAAGGTTGCCATCTTCGAGATCCACATTTTGTTGTGTGACAGAATGACTGACTGATAAACTGAGTACTGTAACCCTCTCATGCATGCGTGCTGAGGGTTTGATAAAAATAGACACCAATGAAGATTGATCAATAAGCACTGAATATTTCTAGTATTTTTGAGCAAGTGAAGTGATATGAGACATAATCAGGTATTACCATTGTGCACAAGTACAACAAGGTAAGCACTTTAAATTTTAAACCACAAATCTGATGACAGTTATTTTTGCCATTACAAATCTGTATCTACATTTATTTAGTATTAGGGAAGGAATTTTAGCTGAGAAATTACTTTCTTACTTCAATTTTTACCAAGTAGTGGTAGCTAGTTTCTATAGCATTCTGGCTTTCTAATGAGTAATAGCTCCTGACAAAACACGCACAGCTGTATAAATCATGGCAAATTGTGTATGGTAAAGGGTTTTCAATGTCATAACCACTCGTTGCAATTTTTTTTGTGACTTGACAAAACAAGCATTTCTAAGGAATAATCTCACAATCTGAGTCCAATACTGAGGAAACTGGAAACTGGAAGGGCTTTTTTACTGCTAGATACACATATACTTGTCACTGGACATACCAACACAAGACTTACATTGTGTTTTTCTGCATGACTTGACTTTACATGTAAGAACAATACAATTGCATAGGGTGTACATAGCTATGACAAACTGTGCAACATACCACCACCACAACTTTTCATAGAAAATAGACTCGAGTACATTTATATATCTTACAGCTTCCGGCAACATTCAGATCAGATCATGTCATGAACCCTAATTTAAAGGAGTAACCAATTAATTCTTTGGTGATATGGGTTAGGATTGCACAAAAAAGACTGTTTAGTTAAAAAAAAAAAAGTCAAAGTACAAGAATGACATTCGTAAATCCAAACATACATTTAAACTAGTGGTGTGCTTGAGCACAAATATCAAACGAGCTAGCTTAGTAAGTTACATAACTGCAATTATTGTTATATGAAGTATTTTTCCTGAAAGAATCTTCTTTCATGATGACAAAAGTGGATTCTATTATAGCAAGTTGACCATTAATTTCAGTGAATAAATACAGAATATATTACTTTCTTACCTCAGTTTCCAGAGTAGTGATAACTCTGTAGTATCAAAATTAAGTGATTCTGACTACCTCAATTACCAGTAACTCTTGAACAAGCTCTCAGCTACAAAGTTATTTTTGTAATTATAGCTAACAATGTGGTATTACGTACTTACCTCAGCATCCCGCAAGTAGTGGTAGCTTCCTTAGTGCTAATATTAAGCCATTCTGACTACCAGTGGCTCTTGAAAACCAACAAGTGGTCCTTAGCAGCCCCCAGAATGGTGAAGTTTTGAAATTATGTCTGGTAAAGGGTTTTCAATTCCATAGTAACCAGTTGCAGCAACTTTTCGTAGGAATTATCTCACAATTAGGCGCCTAAGTTTAAATTAAGACTTTATTAATGTTATAATAAGGGTCAATCCTTAGAAGCCATGTGTTTAGGAGAAAAAAGGAACCCGCGCATGTTTGTGGGGCATATGTACCATCCATACACGTATATAACATTACCCGATCTTCCATTGTCCACCCCTAACAGTATCTTGCTCACTTTGCTCGTTACTTTTTGTTTTTGTTTTATATATTTATACATCTAACCTGACACTCTGTTATAGTGAAGCAATTCATTACAGTAATGGATTTATTTGCTTTTAGGTTTTTCTAAAATTGATTGAGTAGATCAACAGCATAGCAGTAAATGTGTCTTACTTCATTATTGCTTGAACAACAATCTTGTAATCAAAACAGTTTGGAGTACTAGACATGTAAAGCTATTATGCTGGTAAATTTACTCATTTTCTGTATTTGTCATGTATAACTGAATGCTTTATTTTGGTGTACTGTTTTAATTTAGAGCTCTTGCAGAACTATTTGAGGTGGTTCAAATGAGGAAAGCAGACTTTCAGTACCAGGTGGCTGTGTCATACATAGAGATCTACAAGGAAGAGCTTCGAGACCTGCTGTGTGTGGAGATGAGAGAAGGGCCACGTGAGATGCACATTAGAGAAGATGAGCAAGGAAACACAGGTTGGTGTAATACTCAAAATATTCGCGGAAGAGATGTGTAAATTAAGTTTGACTTATTTTACTTTAGACCTTTTGTTGTTGTGTAATGTCCATTAGAAACTTTCACTAACTAGAAAAATGACATAGCTTATTAAACCCTTTCGATGCCGTAACCGCATATATGTGGGCGAAAACAGGTCCGCATTCTCCGAATTTGAAAAAAAAATCTATTTTAGATTAAACTGTCATTTCTTTTTTATACATAAAGTAGGCATTCTACTTCCTTTAAAAAAAAAATGAACCCGCAAGTAACATATTTTTTAATTGTCTGAAAACAGAGATCAAGAAAAATTTTGGACTGAATTTCCAGGGCGCTGAGCGCTCTAATTTTTTTTGCCTACGGGCTTCAAACACTCAGAATAGAAAGTATGAATTATATAGCGAGTCCCTCAGCATTTTGGAAGAATATGGATTAAGTTTTTACTACCGGACATCGAGAGCAATCGATTGGTCTAGTTCGTCGGAGTCTCCTTCTGCTGTAAGATAGACTGGTCCGGTTCATTTTCAAGCTTTTAGAAGCTTATTTGCTTGTTATAAGGCTATAGCTACCTACTTTATATGCCTGGCTGTTTGTTTGTGGATTTTTATGGTTGCATTGTGGTAGAAATTCAAAAATCAAATTTGAATTCTAAAAGACCCCCAAAGTGTTGAAGAGAGTTGGCGTCGAAAAGGTTAACCCTCAGAAAGAATGTGCATGAGAGTTATAGTAGTCTTGACTGTCTGTCTGATCTCAAATTCTGCAGTAGCCTAGGCATTAAAGATAGCATTACTTGCAGTGTTATACCATTTAAGTATTAATATAGTGCCAGGATTTTTTTTTTTACTTTATTTCCCACAAAAAAGGTTCTTGGTGGATACATAAGGACTTGTGTTTCTGTGTTGCAGTGTTAGTGGGGTGCTCAGAGCAGGTAGTTGAGAACAGTGATGAAGCTCTAAGCTGGTTGGGATTAGGCAACTCTGCCAGGATCACCGGAGCCACTCAGATGAATGAGAAATCAAGTCGCTCTCATGCAATCTTCACTGTCCATATTCGTGAGTGTGGTGAGGATGGAGTAAGTGGGTTGTTTTCTCATTTGTTTTCTCATTTGCTTTTATTCATGATGCTGAAGTGAATTAATTGTTCCTTATTATTTTGAAACACATCCTATCCACAATAAGTTGACCTATAATTTGTAATAACCATCTTTTTCCGTGTGTTTTGTATTCCTTTATATTAAGACATTTAGATATAAACTGATGTAGTCTGAAGAATTGATAATATGTATAATTTTTTAAAATAATATGTAATGTCTCTATTTCCAGGTGCCTGGAAGAGGGATAACTTAGGATCGGAAATGGGTGATTGGATAAAGAGTGAAGAAAACAGTGTTACATCGGCCATTTTTAGCCACTTTCACTTTGTAGACCTGGCAGGGTCTGAACGTGCTAGTAAAACAGGCAACAAGGGAGAACGTTTCAAAGGTCAGTTAAAGGAAATACATGTAGTATGACCTAATTTGCAATAGTGCAGAAATCTCGCGATTGTCCTATGTTGGATTAAACTTGTAACAAATTGTTAATAGAAAACTTTGTACAAATGGACTGTGAACTCTTGGAGTAAAGAGGTAGTTATAACATGACTCAAACTGTTATTTTCAAACTTTAGAGTTAAATGTAGCTATTATGGACTCTGCGGGGATAGCTAAATGAAAAAGTCTGCTTTTGGATATTCCAGGGTAATAAAATTTTTGAAAAAGATGAGTGTAATTAGGCAAAATACCTAAATAATTTTATTGCCATAAAAGAAGTGCAATTTGTTTTTATCATATAGACATGAAAGCATACTAACTATTTATTTCAATGTCACCTTGTGAAGTTAGGATTATTACAATTTTACAGAGTCGATACACATTAACACTGGTCTTCTAGCCCTGGGCAATGTGATAAGTGCCCTCGGAGATGGTAAGAAGAAGCCTCAGCATGTTCCATATAGAGATTCCAAGATCACTCGTCTACTGAAGGACTCTCTGGGGGGAAATTCGGAGACAGTGCTGATAACGTGTCTTAGCCCTTCGGTGTACAACTTTGCAGAGAATCTGAATTCCCTGAAGTATGCCAAACGGGTGAGGACATTTATCTTGTGTTGACTTTGTGGTACTCAGAATGTGATATCTGTACACATGACATGCAGTGGAAATTTTTAGTATTTTTTATAGTGCAGCTATACAGCACAGTAACAGCCAAGAAAATAAAGCTCCGAAAGTGTGAACACTCAGCACTACTATGCAAGCTATTACAAAATCATCTCAGACCAAAAATAATAATTTATTGGCTATTTTAGGTATCAATATAGCTCCAGCAATTAAAACGAAGAAGCTGAACAGGCTAGAGACACCCACAGGTATATATTTTCAGCACCAAACTCTACTTCCAGCACTCAGTTACTTCCTAACCTCGGGCAGCAAGAAATTATTTGCTCATGTAATTACAGTGCGATGATAGGGACGTTACCCACAAAAGCTACTACCTATGCGGAGCTGACAGCTTTTTTTTTTCTTAAAATCAACCCGAAATTCCGAAAGGTTGCACAATAAAAGGTCATAAATCGTCATTCTGAGTAAGTTCATGCCTACATCAATGGTTAATTGTCAGTAATCTCAAAAATCAGAGCGTGACAAACAGGACGACTTCTATAACCTTCTTGCATATGCGCGCTGAGGGTCAATAATACTATTGTAAGAAGTTAGTTATTATATACCAATTTGTTATTTGGTTAAATTTAAATCGAGCACAGAAACCATTAAGTCTTTCATTTGTTGTTTTTCATGTGTTGCAAGATTGTATTAAGAATGTATATATCTACACTCAATCCCCTCTTATTTTGGACGCCTCAATTATGCGCACAACTCTATACTGGGCGCAAGTTAGCAACTCAATTTATCAATTCTTACAATGGGATTTTGCTAATTTGATGACCATTACCAATTGTGGAAGTGCAAGCAAGAATTGCAAGTTCCAGAGAACTGTGGTGAAGCCTATAGCCAGATAGGTGCAAGCGACAGAAGACTGTGCTTAAGCCTGAAGAAAGACCTGAAACTTGCTTGAAAAGAATGTTTCATTTTGTAGTTGAAGAAACTATTTCTTTTACCTTAGTAACGGGTTCTGAGATGATTCGAGCACCTTCAGGTCTAAAGGTGCTCAGATAAGAGGGGATTGAGAGTATGGGGATTTTGTGGCATTTTGTTAGTCCAAACTGTCTCCAGTCCTTTTATACTGCTGGTGTGTGTAGGCACGGAATATTCACAACAGACCTATAGTAAATTGTAAACCGGAAAGAAGCAAGTTGCAGCAAATGACGAAAGAAATTAGTTTATTGAAAGAGGAGCTAGCAATGACCAAGTTGGAAGCAGGAAAAATGGCAATTGAGAAAGGCGATGAAGGCATCGTGGCTCAGTCAGAATTTAGGGGAGAGATAACAGATGAAAGAACCGGTAGGCTGATGATGGAGATTTGATAACATAGTTTAACTAGTATCTGCATATATTACAATATTCCTGTATTCTTCTAACTTAGTCTCTTATAGAAACCTTAGAAGCTGGTAAAAAGGGATTTTTTTTTAAATAAACACAGTTTACAACTACACTGTAGTTATAGAGTATTGCATTATTGGATATTGTTAGTTTACTAACAGTAACGTATTTTCTTCCTAGGCAAGAGTGGCTCAGATCTCCAGTATCAGTTTAGTCATGCCTCAGAAACTATTGATGTGTATTCTAAATGCTTCAAGACCGTCAAAGACATACTAGTAGACTTGGTTCACTACCAGTGTGGCAGTAGTCAGGAATCAGAGAGAGAGAAAAGTGGCGGACTTTCTGGGCACGATATTAGAAACATGAAGAGGCTAGCAAGCTGCTTGAAAATTTTAGAAGCATGCGAGTCTCTGGATAGTAGTGGCAAAGCAGAACTAGACCAGCTTCTGTGTGAAGCTAGCAGTTCTGTATCACACAAGGCAGTTACAATGTCTCACTTGGAGCTCGAGGAATGCCAGAAGAAATTTAATAGAGACAAATTGGCTTTAGTGGAGGAAGTAGCTGAGTTGAAATCTACTTGTCAGACTCTGTTGGAGGAGAAAGAGAGAGTGGAAAGATTGTGGAAGGCCTCACAAAGCAGTGAGGCGAAAATGGCTGAGGAGTTGTTCCAGATGGATAGAAAAGTGGCTTTATTAGCGGACCAGAGGATAAATAATGAGAAAGAACATATGCCTGCCAGCATGGAAAACATCACTTGTACTGATAGTGGAGAAGATTTGAAAGTAAGTGGGAGAGGTAGGTTGGCAAATGATGTGCATTTGAAAGGGAAAAAAAATGGAATGGATGAGGATCTTGATGCAGACAGGACTAGTGTGTTGATGGAGGACAGTTTAGAGGAGGAAGATGAAGTTGAAGGAACCATGCTCTCGTCTCTTGATTTTAGAAAAATGCAGCTGCAAAATTTTGAGGCAACCCGATCACTTTTTTCAGGGAAAATACAAGCAAGTAAACTGTCGGTGAGTGACCAGTGTGCACACACACACACACACACACACACTCGCACACACATGCACACACACATCCACCACACATGCACACACATGCACACTCGCATCTATACACACATGTACATGTGCACAAACATGCACACACTAGCATGCTCATGCACACTATTAGGTAGTGTTATGCACAACATTTGATAATTTCGAGCCTCTGTAGACTATGCCCTAATATTACACAGTATATAGACAAAATACTTGCTCTCGCTGATGACACCTTATCAGAGAATATATTTGAGCAATATATATATATATATCATATATATATAATTATATATATATATAATACTTATTACATGAGTCAGAGTGTGATATGGCAAAATATTTCACGAGCAGGCTAATTTATTTTCACTAGCCAGAGGAAAGTGAAAATAAAGCCTGAGAGTGAATTATCTTGCCTTTACACTCTGACAAGTGTAATAAGTGGTTTATTCCACACTAGATATCTTTACTACTGTAATTAGTACTAGAGGAAGGGTAACGAAAAGTTGGTTGTAGGGGCTACCCACACCCCCAGCTGATATTTTAGCAGCTGCTCTAACCCAGTTGAGCAGGGTAAAGAGCCAGTACACCAGAGGAAGGTAGCTGTAGGAGAAAATTGAAAAGTTTGGCTGGTTGCCATAACTACAGGGGTAATGAGCAGTATACTGTGAAATAACAGCGTGAAATATCATGAGTTATTTCACCGGTCATGTACCTAAAAATATCATTGTGAAGATATCTAGGGTGGAATAAATAAATATATATATATAAATATATATCATATATTATTCTTTTAATTAGAGAGTGACCTTAGGCAGAATACTGAACTAAATTTTAAAGATTTCAGCTTTCAGGGAACAGCATACATGCAAGGATAGATAAGTGAAGTACTAATACTCGGGTTTTAACTTTTGCAGTTGCCTCGTCGTGCTGAGGTGAAGTTCAAAATTGTGGTGGGAGCTATTTCTTGGGATGCAATGGACCCTAAGTATTTATTTTGATAGGTGCTTTCTTTAGTAGTACTTGCTAGCCTGCAGAAATAAAACAGGTACAGCAAAAACAGATGCAAATTTACCACCCTAGCAACTGCATGTTTTGGGATGTTTTGTGCCCAAATAATGAGTTAAAATTGTCAAAATTTACGAAATTTAGAGTTTCCCACAAGAGTGTGAGAACTAGGAAAGTCACATTTTAATAATTATTTTAAAAGTATGCAAACAAGAAAGGCCACTTAGATTGCTATGCAAGCAACAGAACATGCTCCCATTTATTTAGCTATAACCCCCGAATAGTATGCGTGTATTTGGATAAACTGTATTGATGAAGTATTCTTAAAACCAGTTCTATCTTTAATTACACATTATTAATTTTTATATATGTAGGACTTCAGTAAAGAGTCTGTTTTGAGGTCACTTCACCTACTTACCCACTGCGTCACAGTCCATAGAACACAACATTTTCCTCCTTTCTCTGTGCTGAATCAGCAGAAAGACTCCTTCAGTTTTTTACATGAGGACGAGGACTTGGACACAGCACTGGTTGCAAGCCAAGTTGAGCCATCTTTGTCTAGCAGACATGACAGGAACAATCTAAGCTTTCGTGGAAATGAATCTTTGCTGGCTGGTGGCAAGTCTGAGATGGAATTGCTCAACCAGAGCACTGTAGATTTCCGACATCGGCTAGTAGACGCTGAGGACGAGTAAATTTGTATTAAATTGCGTTTTAACATTGTGCAATCATCCTTTTCTTTTTTTTTGTATAGGTTGTGTCATGCACATGAGGAGTTGAGGTGCCTGACTATGAAGATAAGGTAATCTGAAGAGGGTTGTTGAGTAGTGCTAACTTAGATAAGCAATTAGCTAGGTAAATGAAGCTAAAGCCCCTGTTATTATTGATAGCTGTATCTCAGTTTTAACAGCCAACTATTGAGATGATATTTTACTTAAATCTGTTTTATTGCTTCTGTATCATTACATCTGTATTATTATTATTATTTTGGGGTTTTACGGTTGATTAGGCTGAAAGAGCAACTGATCAGAGAGTTAGGAAAGAACAGCCGGCATGTTCAGAATCAGAATGACGTGTATGCAAAGAGAATCCAAGATTTGGAGCAGGTGAAGTTAAAGTAATTATATTTAGCTAGTGGCACTTACTCTGGATTAGCTATTTGAATTCTGGGACTACTGCAATGAAATTTAAGCTAGGAACTAGTTCACAATAGCATAATATAAGAGTGTATAGCACAGTGAAGAGTATGTTTAATTATCTCATAAATGTGCATGTGATGATTAGCAATTAATTTGTAATCTTGAGCTATTGTTGAAAAAACATTTTGATATTCTGATGTCTAGGAAGCTGCTGAAGTGCAAGACGATATGGGAAGAATTCAAAGTGCACTACAATCTCGAGGAAGTGACCTAAGTACCACTAGTAACAGGGAGAAAGAAGAGAAGATTGCAAGAAAACAGTTTAAGGAGTAAGATATAGAAGTGTTAAGTGTGCTATTATGTTTATGCCATAGTAATTTCCTTCTTTTTATGTTTATTCTTTTTTATTTAGCCCACAGTAATGCACGCTTTTTCATATTGATATTTTTTTTACTGTAACTCGGACACTTCCTTGTTTCGTTTTCCAGAGAGCAGAAAAAGAAATTGGCACAGACTCAAAGAAGATTGTTGGCTCTCCAAAAGAGACAAAAAGTATGTAAGCAACTGCCTAGCAAGGTAGCGGTGTATGTTCAACTTGTTTTTCTGGCTGAAGTACTTTTAACTTTATTTTTAGAGCACAGGTTGTCGGAATTTTTCTTTTAATTAGGAAACTCAGCATCTGGCTTCCTATGCCATGCGCAGTGAGAAGAGAATTGAAGAACTGGAGTCTGGTGTAGAGAGACTTCGCAATCATCAAGAGTTGCTGCGGAGAAAACTCAAAAAAGAGGCTGAGAAAAAACTGAAATTAGAGGTATATCATGATGAATACTAGTGATGTGCTTGAGCACAAATGGCGGGTGAGCCTAAAACTACACTGTTGTTGTCTGATTGGTTTTAACTTCTAACACTCAAGCTACTAAAAACAAGGTCAAGTTTTTAAACTACATATATGCGGTAAAGGGATTTCAATGTCATTGTAACCACTCGCCACAACTGTTTGAATAAAACAACAACAAAAAACAAAACAAGTCACTTTATTCAAATGTTTTCTTTGTTATATTCTTTAGTCAAGTAAAGCATAATACTTTCACACAATTGGACATACCTACAAAACTTGCCTTCTGGTTAGTCAGTGGACACAAATTTTCAAGTAATTACTGTTGTGTACGGCTTATAACCATGACAAAGAGCGCATTGACTTACCACCGCCACTAACTCGAATAGAAATGAAACTCCGGTAAGTTTTCAAGTTTTAACTGCACTCTCAAAAGAATTCAATATGGTAAACAATTCAATTTCTAGAGTGATACTGGTAATGATCGATAAACCAGAGGATTCTGTTTAGTGAAGTTTGGGATGGGGTCGACCACCTGAACTAATACAAAAAAAATGGCATAGGGACTTCTATAGTGTCTCGCTCGCTCGCTCGCTCACCAACAAATATCCCTGATTTTCAATTGTGCTACCCCTGATGGTGCTTCGCTCGCTCGCCAATTAAATATAAGACTACATTAATAATGACAAGTAAGCTTTTGGTGAGAAATAAGTGAGAAGCTAGATTTAATCATGCCGCTGGGATGAATATGGAAAGAGATTGGATTGTGATTGGTATGGCTGTAGGTGGATCTCCAGAAGTACCAGCATAGAATCAAAACTCTGCAGACTAGAAGTGAACAGCAGTCTAAGGTTCTGCGTGTTAAGACAGAAGAGGTAATAGAAGTGAATATTATGTGTTAAACATTTTTATTGAGAGTCTTGGGAAACTTAAATAACCATTTTTCTTATTGTAGGCTGCTGTCGCTCAAAGAAAGCTTAGGTCACTAGGAAAGAAGCAATTACAGCCAGTGAAAGACTCTTATAATCTGAGGTTAGTTTAATCACATGAGAACTCAAAAGAACAATCATTTTGTCAGTGAAAGTATATAATAGATATCTGGTTACATTGCATTTATTATTTCCTACCTTACTCTTGCCGTATTTCTTGAGCAGGGAGTCACAGCTGATGAAGAAGACAGCCTGGTTAGAAGATGAAATTAACAAAATTTTAAGGGAGAAAGAAGCTATTACAGTTCTAGAGAAGGTCAGACAAATTACTATTTGTGACAGTCTATGGGAAAAGGGGGCACTTCATTCAAACCAAAAAAATTGAGTTTTTTATGCTAATAAAAAGCTACAATTTATCTCAACTTAGTGCTAAAATACTGGAGGGTAAAACCTTCGACGCGCAGAGAAACTGGCAGTTGAACTGGGCTGTATTCAGCAAAGCAATTGAACTAGAAATCGAGAAAACATAAATTGAATTTCCACTTCCGGTATAATTAATGTTTCCGTATACTTAACGGCGTACTCCGCATACGCAATTAAATCGTACAGCCGCTTTTTAACGGCGACTAACCAAGTTTGCGTACAGTTCTTTTTAGCTTTCAGAGCGTCTCACAGCCTGTCTTGTCGGAATCCTTGGCTACTCTACTCCATGTAGTGGTAAACTTTCAACCAGAGGTAAGCTGTAGATTGCATGCACTATTCTCAAAGCTATGCCGGTTTTTTTTTAGCTGCTTGTTTGAAACTCCGCCCATTCCCCGTTTATTGTACTTCAAGAACGAGAGAGAATAAAAAGTAGCTTGTCTTTTCACGGCACGCTTGGGGTCTTTTAAGTTGTTTCGGCATTTGAAATTTGGCGTAGACTTAGAGTAAGGGTCACTAAGACTAATTCTGCAAAAAACAAAAATAGGAGAAAGAAAGAATTTTTCCTATGACTTACTTCTGGAGCCTATATCTCAATTTCAATTTTTGCGTGAAGTGCCCCCTTTTCCCATAGACTGTCACATTTTGTAATGATACCATGTGTGTCCACATTTCATTTTATTGCAACTTTGTACACATAAATTTGAATAGCAGTATTAAAAAATAATGTCATATTTGGCTGAAGTATTTTATACCACCTTCGTTGCCTCTAATGATGTTTCCAGGATTGGCAAAACACTGATTAGGAGTACTCATTTATTGTGCCTATTGTAGGAGCTGGAAGAGAGAGAGAAAGTTCTAGAAGAGAGAGAGAGGGTGATTGCCGAGAGAGATGAGCTGGAGTCTAAGAGGGTAAAGTCATCAATTGCAATTTCTAGTCAGTTGGAGAGTGTTTCCAGAAATCTGCGTAAGGTGGATAGTTCGTTAAAGCAGAGTCGCCAGTTCCTTAAAAATAGAGACGGACCTGGGGATCCCCGTGGTAAGGAGGCATGGAAGTATGGCAAAGAGGGGATGGAGCATTTAATTAGAGAAAGGTAAAAAAAATAGATTGTACGTTATAGCTTATACAATAATTCTCCTATTACTCTACAGGGAAAAGTTGGTAAAGGATCAGCAGGAGCTATGTGCAAAGTTGGATGATAATATTAGTCTTCTTTGTCAAGAGGAACAGAACTTGTGAGTGTATTCAATAGTTATTGTATCAGTCCAGTACATATTTTTTTGCAGAGCATTTACCTATGCAACCTAAAGTTGGTCAAATTGTAGTTACAGGAATAATTGTACTCTCATTTATTACCAGAAGTTTGAAAATTTGGTGTTATATTAATGTTTTGTTTTGACATAAATGCTCATAGGCTGGTCACATTAAATGAGCAGATTGAAGTATTGGATGCAGCCATAGAGTTCAGAAACCATTCCATAGCACTGAGAAAAGAAGTGATGAAGAAGGACAGTGAACTTTCTGGTTTCATTAATTCCTCAGATAACTCTTTTATAAAGGATAGACTATCATTATTATCTCAAGAAGATTTGTGCCTGATGTTTGAACAGTGGTTTCAGAAAGTGCTGCAGCTTAGGCTGCAGGAGGAATCTGGCAAGCATAATATGAGAGTGCTAGAGGTGGAGTTAGAGATGGAGCGTGAAGGCAGGAGGAAGGCAGAACTTGCCCTACACCAGGCCAAATTGGATGCAGAGAGACTTACCACTTCACAGCAGTTGGTAGGGATATTATTGTGGGTCCTGTATAAAGTACAGTATAACACTTTTTGTACTGTGTAAACAAGAGATGTTTAATTATGGTAGCTACACATAACTCTCCACAACAGTTTATTATTACAATAGTACCCCTGCCCATATTGTACCATACAGAGTATTTGTTCAATTTTTCATTTAATCATTACATTTTTTTTGTGCATCACCATATTTCTGGGATGCGGAATATGCCATTTAACCCACAACATTGATTCCAGATCACTTTATAAAAGCATAACAAATATTATATTTGTCCATTCAATAGGAGTAGCTTATTCTATGTTTTGAGCATTAATATACATAGCATAAATTAGAAAGTTGTGGGACGTATTGACTTGAGTCTTCTTCAACTATACAAATACAACATTATAGCATATTCAAGTTATTTATTTTTGCTTTCAGGATCATCATAGGGAAATGGAAACTTTATTAAAGCACACCTCTTCTGATAAACAAGATGATTATGTGATGGCTCTTGAGAAATCCACAACTACACTTGAGAAAGGTCTCCACTACTACAAGACTACTTGTCGGAGTCTATGGATGAAATTGCAGCAAATGTCGTCAAGCATAGACAAAACAAATGTGCTTCATCGTGGTATGGTTGGGTCTAAAGAGTTCTCTGGCAGCATGCCAGAGTTGACCTTGGCAAATCATGAGGTGAACGAATGTTCAGGGTCAATAGAAGAAAACGTCACAAAAGAAATGCTATTGAATCAACAATCTTTAGAAGGAGAAACCGAGAAGAGAACTATTGTAATCGGAGAGACTAAAAGTGAAAGAACTACTGCCCCTCACTTAACAGGGAAAGATGTGATAGGCAGGTTTGCAGACAGTAAAAGACATCACACAAAAAAGGGCTTTGTAAAGAAGAAGAAAGGTTCTGCTGCAGAGGGATGTTGTACAAATGCAGTAGTTGAAGGTGGGCAAAAAGTCAGGGCGAATGATTCTGAAGCAAAACAAAGTCCACTACTAATGGCCGTTGACCAAGAAACATTCAGGCAGCATCCCAAGGTGATAAAAAAATCTCTCAGTGAACTCAGACTCTTGAGGTAAGTTATTCCCAAACTAGCTACTTAATAAATATAATAGTAAATAGATACCAAAGTTTGAACGCGATGAGCTGCTAATTTTTTTTATAGATATAACGACTTTTGATATGCAACCTATCATTTTTTAAAAGTTGGCATTAGAGATTGGGATTATCAAGGTGCATGATCTCATTGAAATATATTTTAACATCAATCACTGGTAATTGCACTTCATGCTTGCCATTACTTCCCGAGTCATGTTTTCATATTTGCTTTGTATTTTTTTTTTTACTTGCTAGTGCTGAAGACTTGGCCAAGCGTTCTTAAGATGGTTGATCCATAATAATGACATGATAAACTATTTCATACAGCAGAAACCACCAACAAACTCATTATGTACACAATTTTCTTTTTATCATTTTGAGACTGTATGATTTTATATTCAATGATGCTATTTGTTTGTGAAGTTGATTCTCTAGGTGAGTGGGTACACCAGAGTTGGGGTCAAATATTTTGATAAGTAGCTACTTAAATACAAAGTACAAATACTTTCTAGATATAGTATTTCACAAATACTTTTGAATTGCATCACCATTCCAACATGCTATGTGGATTAGCTATAATTATATTTATTGATTTTTGTTTTATATGAAAATTAGAAGCTTATTGAAAACAAGGATTTGTAGCTATTAAAAAGCATTAAGTCACAAAATTGATCGTAGCTGATAAACATTGTCAAAAATGACATCAGTTGAGTCAAAACAAGTAATGCATAAATATACTAAGGCAATGTTTTGTTCCTTTTCCATTGACTTTCCAAAAAAAAAAAAAAAATACACACACAAGGATTTTTTTCTTGTGATAGCAATAGCTAGAGGTCGAAATTGTTCATCAATTTGCATCAATAATAAAGCACCAGAAGGTGTGAACTCTTAACAGAATTTTACACTTAACTAGCTATAAAATAATTTCTTAAACCTAAAGAATAGCTCATTTATTTGGCTTATACCTAATCAGCTAGCTTATGTAGTGAAAAATGCTAAATGTAGCTAAATGCATGCTGTCACCATAAGAGAAGCTAAACATGCAAGGACACTGGTAGTTTCAATGCATCACTCCAATTCTCTCACTCAGTAAACAGCTCAGTTGACTGAAAACTCGGACAACATTGTAAATTGGTGAACTTACCAATCACATTTTGGACAACAGCTAGCGAACGTTTCCAGGTGCATGAAATGAAGTCCCCAGTGCATATATTTTCAACTTTGAGTGCATAAAAGGAAATAAAAGAAGCAGCACATGCAAGTTACTGAACCTGCAGTGACTTTATCTGCTATTGAAAAGAACAAAATTAATCTAAAACACTTCCAATAATCTGCAATAGCTAAGTTCCACCTTGTCTGTGATAAATGATGCTTTATTTCAGTTCTTAATGAACAGTCTGGCCATGTTTCCTGTGACTAGTTGTGAGACTGAAAGAAGAATTTCAGCTTTATGCAGGCTGAAGACACCAATGCAATCTACAGTGAGCCGAGAGTGATTGTGTGGACTTCCATGCATGTATAGCTATTTATAATGAAATTTCTGTTAGTGTTGCCCGCATAGGTTACCATAAATTTGCTACAAGTAGCTAATCCGAGAAGAATCAAACTCCATTATGTTTGCTGTAATTTATTGTTGTTGCTTTTGTTTGTTTTTTAGAATTTTCATCTATGATTTTTTTTATCAGAAACTTAGTCACTCATATTCCTGTATCCGACCAGATCAAGCGACATTTACATTTCTTGATATTTCATACTGCTTGAAGTCAAAACTTCCTATACACTTCTTTCACATGTCTTTTCCTTTAGTAACAATATGGAGGAAAGGTGTACGGATAGCTGCCATGTGCTAAAAGTACAGGAAATTCACAGCTCCAGTTTATTTAATTCCATTCTCTCATGCGTTCTTGGAAATCTGTGGAGTGATCAGTCTGATCTGGAGCATGATTCATAATATAATTATTGAGCATTTTTAATATTTAGAATAATAATACTGAAAGCAATCTTTTCACACCTCATCAATACAATTAGTTGGGTTGTACATGTATGGTTGAATATCCTCAAAATCCTCTGGTGGGGCCATTTTCACCTCAGAGGGCACCATTGCAGGAATGTGTTATGATTAAGTTCAGATTAAGTTCCTGTGGTGGCTCATTTGCTGGTTTCCAGATGGCTATCTGGATATGTGCCCTTAACAGAGCCTTTGTTTAACCACTTTAAGTGACCATAAGTACTTTAATTCATGCCTGGGACATTATCGTTTTCTTGTATCCAGGTATACAATTCTTTATACAGTATTAAACAAATAACAATTTAAACAGACAATTTTTCATATTTAGAGTGCAAAACAGTGTCACCATGAGCAGGTGAGGTGTCATACCTATGGCATTGACAATTATGAATATCATTATGAGATCTATGGTAAGGTAAGTATCGCCATTCTGCTGATTGTTCTGGTCTGATGAAAGCCTTAAGAGTTGTATAAAAATTGCCTTTTTGCAAAGGTCAATCAATGTATATATCTCATAACAAATATCTTTAGTTTTCTAGCAAAAATTTCTCAAGATGCCAAAGTGGCATCATTCAGTTTATTTGATCTGAGAAGTCTATAGCTGCAAAAATGCAAAAATACATTGTGTGGATTTCACTTCGAATTAACCTCCCAAATCCAAGTGACCGCCTGACTTATAAGGGGAGCACAATGGATCATGCATTACTGTATTGGTATTAAGTGAGAGTTATGCTATCAAATGGTACCAAATTATATAGTTAACAAACCTATTGACAAATTAAGTATATAGCTAAATGTTACTAATTCACTGATAGATACATCTGGTGTAGTAAACTGTCCACTTTTTTTCCGGGTAATTGCTGTAAAAGCACAACATGAATACATTATTGTTGATAAAATAGATCATGAATATCTGTATGTTAATAAATTTGTGTTAACAAATTGAGAATGCTTTAGCTACTAGTACATTTCTCAAGTGCTCAACTTGACTGTGAGAGGTTTTGAATTAAGTCATGCAAGTCTGCAGTTCTCATCAACTCCACTTCACTTTAAAAAGTATGAGATACAAATAAAATTCTCTGCTATTTTGGGTGGTACAAACTAGACATCTGATTGTTATGTTAGCTGTAGTGACTTGTCAATTAACTATTAATTTCTCAAACATACTTTCACTCTATATTAATTCCAAGATAAAGTAGTGACTACAAATAACTTGCTCAACTGACCGAGGATCCTGCTAATGGGATCCAGATAACCTCAATACTTGGAGAGAAAGTCTCACTGACACCTAAGCGAAAATTGTCCAACACACTATTTATAGCAGCAATATCCAGTAGTCACATTGAAGTATTGGTTAAAAAAATTCGGGCAGTAAAGAACCATACTCAATCCAAGCAACTAACGTAAATTAGCTAATTCTACTCTTCTGGATATATTTCAAAGAAAGACTACATAACTAGCAGCAATAGTATGCACAGTTTAGAAGTCATAGGCAAAAAAAATAGTGAAAACTTACCTAGTACGCAATGCAATATAGCAACCTCTCAGGATATTTACAGCTACTTTTCTCTGCATAAACTATCCAATTTGGTCAAGGCTCCAAGTTGTAGCCTTCAATATGCAGATTCAATACAGGAAAAATATATTGAATGCTTAGTATGATGATACAAATTACTCAAGGAAAATATCCACAATGTATAAAAACATATAACATAGGCCTAGCACATGGTGAAGCAGATACAAGCGATTGCCTCACTCAGGTTTCATAAAGCCATACCTGTGGTGCCTGAGCCTAAGTCTGCTACTATTGCAGCTGGTGCAACTTCAGTTAGAATAATCCAAACTAATTTTATTAAAAAATTATTATATTAAGAGTTAAACAAGTCAGAGCTGTAAGCTAAAGCTATATTTCACAAGGGAAAAAAAAGAAGAAGAAAAAAATAGCTACACAACATTGACTTAAATAAATACAAGAATGGAAAGGAACAGGATAGCTATTACACAAGGGGAAAAACAATATGACAACCAAACATGAAAAAATGCACAGATATAAATAAAATTACACTATATTATTTCACTACACTAACATCTTAACTACTCTACTCAAATTACAGGTTAATGAGAAAATCAGTTAAACCAGGATAAATCATTGTCAACTTGCTATAATCACTACAATTAAATCCATTACAATATTGTTTACTCCCACATCTACATTTATATGTATTCTATACAAGTCTTTAAATGGAATATATCCTGCAGTAATAAATTTAAAATTTACTGCTAGCTAGACCCCCATATATATATGCTTATTACATGAGTCAGACTGTGATACTGCGAAATATTTCACAAGCAGGATGATTTATTTTTATGAGCCAGAGGAGAGAGTGAAAATAAAGCTTGAGAGTAAAATATCTCTGACTGAGCGTAATAAGTGGTTTATTCTACCCTAAATATTTTTACTACTATAGTACTAGTACCTTAACTCACATGATATAAAGCTAGCTGTAGGGCTTCCCCAAACCCCCAGCTGATTTTTTAGTAGCTGCTCTAACCTGGTTGGGTAGGCTACACCAGAGGAAGGTAGCTCTAATAACCTGGAAAAGCAGTGAACTTGGCAGGTTGCTATAACTACAAGTGTCTGGGTCTGACCAGACAATCACAGTGGATTCTAGTGGCGACCGGATACCTGTGGAAATCAAAAGGTCGATCAGCCACCAGTAGAACTTTTGTTTATGACTCCACCTTACCATACTAAACATTTCCATACACACTCCATGCTCACGTCATCCAAAACCATCACAATGTTTCAGTTATTCTTTCTTATTTATATAACCACCACTTTACCAACTTTGATGTACAAGCGTATATTTTTCTCTGGTGCCCGGCAAAGCCCTGCCCAATTTCACTTGTATGCATGGCATCCAATTACTGCTCAGGCCGTAGCTGTCAGAGCTGGTCCTTCCTATTCATGTGGTCGGCTTACAACCCACACATGGTCGTTTGAGCCGGATACTAACTCCGAGCATGAAGTCTTACCAGCACCCTCGCCCTACCCTCTACAATCACTGAACTCACTTCATGTAATCTTCTTCGCAATCTATGCCATCATTTCCCGCGGAATTTCAGACTCAACCTCTACACATTTTCACACTGAATTCTAAGTACTGACCACTCCGCAGTTTTAGTCCCTTGGTTGTCATGTTGCTCTCAATTGCTGAGGAAGTCACCCAGGTTACTCGGCTAGAAAGCCTATATCATTAAGGGTAAGCATGCCCAGCATCGTGGTCAGATAACCCGAATCAAGAAAAAAGGGCTAGAGGAATTAGAACCCAAACTTCTTAGACAGGTGCTCTTAATGGAGCTTCAACGGCTTCTAGATGAATTTATTCATGCCTATCAAATACACGTTGTTCTTCAAGAGAGGTATGAAGATATTCTTTGTGCTTCTCCTGGCTCACGGAGTCAGATCTTCTGTCTGAGTCGATCACAGTCGCACTCATCTCAATGTTGAAGAGTGCCTCAAGGACATGGTAGCCAAGACTCAACGTTATCATAGTGGACTTATTATCAAGGAGTCCCTGTCTTCGCTTCAAGTACACTCGTCTCTGATGACCTCCTCAGTAGCCACTAACATAGCCAAACTGAAGGATCAGATTCATGCCTTCCAGATAGAAACAATAGACTATTCCGATGATAGTAGCCTGTCTGCATTATGTAAGGAACTTCGTGATGACCTACTTGAGGTATCCCAGCAACTTGCCATGGAAGAGAAAGATTCCCTTTTACATTATACCTCATTCGCTCAAAACAGACTAGACAAAAGTGTTCCTATTTCTAATGCATCAAAGCTCATTCTGGAACTGCCTCTGGCAGTCCAATTGACTGGGCAGATTTTCAGACACTCTTCACTACCTCAATTGCAAAATATGGCTCTGGACTCATAGATGCAGAGCGCAATTGTCACTTACTGAGATCAATAACCACTGAAGAAACGTGCAAGATGTTCCAATACCACTCCTCCGGCAAGAATGGATATCAAGAAGCACTATGCTCATTGACAGCCACATACATGTATGGTATATCCGCATCATGTATGAGGTATCCTAGCTCTAAATCGGTACACATATAATCGAGTGGGACTTGGCCATGAGAGAAGTTCTTGGACTTTACTTCCTAGGATTGGAAAGATCCAAAGGCAACAGCTTAGGACAATTCATTGCTGCCATTATCATGGAAAGGTTTGATGACCGGATGAGTCATGAGTGGGCTACTCATGTCACTGACTCCACTGACCCTCCAGACATTGATGAAATGCTCGATTTCTTAGCGAGAATTTGGCCTGCCTCTCATTACTCCTCCAGATCGATTAAACTGTTTTCACTCTACAAAAAAGATGTCATATCTAGCCAAACCTAATCCATTGCTAAAGGTTAACAGCTCTTCACCTATTACTTGTCCTGTGTGTTCGTCTACAGGTCACTCCCTGGCGAAATACCCTTCCTTACTGTCCTTTCATCAGCAGAAGAGATATACTATTGTTCAAGATTATAAACATTGTCACAATAATCTCAGTTGTGGTCATTTCACTCGAGAATGTCCATCCAGCTACAATTGCAAGAAGTGTGGTAACAGGCATCACACCCTCCTTCACCGGGAATCTGGTGGAACCAAGTCTTCTACAGCAGAGACTCAGATGTCAGGTACAGTGCCTGTAGCCATGGACACATTTGAATTAGAGTCAGAAACCCCAATCAAGTTGCCGGCATCCTTGGCATTATCTCAAGATACTCTCACAAACTCTTTGTAGAAGATGCTGAATATGGAACTCCAGTTCTTCTTGCAGGTCCCCCTAGAGCATGACTCTTGAATACTACAGTCGTGGAAGTTGCTCATGGAACTAGGAGACAGCGAGCCAGAATAGCCATGGATCAAGGTGCCTCCATCTCACTTATTAGTGATCGACTGGCTTCAGTACTCCAACTTAAACGCCACCCTCACAGCCTTATCATTGATGGCATATTGGGAGATGGTGTAAGTAAAAAGGCTGATCTTTTTTCTATTTACACAGAACCCAGAGAACATATCACTCTCCAGTTTTACATGGTCCCCAAAATCCCAGCTGTCACTCGTCCCAAATATGCTGAGGCCATACTAAGTGATCCCTATATCTGTGATAAGACCCCCTTGGCAGATCTTGCACCTGGTGGGAGTGTTGATCTCTTACTGGGCAGCCTGGATTTTAACCAGTGCCTTCGTGGACCTACTTCATTCTCACATGATCGAAGCATATCAGCTACTCCTACCATTTTTGGCTGGACCATCGGACCCCTCAAGCTCTCTAAGCCCAAGTCAGTTTTGAAAGTGCAAGCCAAAGTTAATCAGGAAGACTCCGTACAGTTGTCCCTTCAACTGCTCTGGGAATTGGATCAGGTAACGGAATCATCTACACACACTGCTGAAGAAGAGTCAGCCCTGACTTAGTTTTGAGATACTGTTAAAGTCTTGCCCAATGGATTAACATGCCTCCAGTGTTAGGTCACTCCCGTGTGTCAGCCCTCAGATAATTTCATCAGAATGAGCTGTCTCTACAGAACAAAGATTGACTCTCTGAATTCAACAAGGTTATGGAATAGTACCTTGATCTAGATCATGCAGAGTTTGTCCCAATTCAGGACATCAGCATTCTCCTTCGAACACCTATTACCTTCCAATTCATGGTGTTTCCAAGGACTCATCTACAATCACTCAGTTGAGGGCAGTCTTTGATGTCTCAACCAAGATTTATGGACTGCCTGGAAAGGAAGATACCTTCAATCCCTCTCAGCGCGCTCCAAATGCACATATAACTAAAGGTGGGAGATGTGGTTCTTCTGAAGGATGGGTTTCTTAAGCAGAGAGACTGGCCACTAGCTAAGGTCATCAGGATCCATCCGGGTTATGATGGACTCATAAGGACAGCAGACCTCCTATGCCAGAACCATGAATATCGTCGAGCAACTAACAGACTGATCCTCATAACAGAGGACCAGCCCCTCCCCCAGTATATCTGTGTCTGACCAGACAATCACAGTGGATTCTAGTGGGGACAGGACACCTGTCGAAGTCAAAAGGTCAATCAGCCACCAGTATAACTTTTGTTTATGACTCCACCTTACCATTAATCAAACATTTCCATATTTGGACATACACACTCCATGCTCACGTCATCCTAAACCATCGCAAAGTTTCACTTGTTCTTTCTTATTTATGTAGCCACCACTTTACCAAGTATGATGTATGAACGTATATTTTCTCTGGTGCCCAGCGAAGCCCTGCCCAATTTCACTTGTACGTGTGGCATCCAATTACTGTTCAGACCAGCTGTCAGAGCTGGTCCTTCCTATTCATGTGGTCGGCTTACAACCAACCCGCACAACAAGGGTAATGAGCTTGTGCAATACAGCATGAATTACAACTTTGAAATAGCATGAGTTATTTTATTGTGAAGATTCTAGGTTGGAATAAATGTATTTATTCCACCCTAGATATCTTCACAATGATATCTTTAGGTACATGACCTGTGAAATTGATATTTGTTATTTCAGGTGTAAGCTCATTACCCTTATAGTTATAGCAACCGGCCAAACTTTCCATTTTTCAAGGTTTTTACAGCTACCTTCCTTCAAACTTGAAGCTACTCAACTGGGTTAAAGCAGCTGCTAAAATGTCAGCTAGGGTGTGGGAAGCCCCTACAACCAACTTTAAGCTATGAGTTACCTGTCCTAGTAGTATCTACAGCAGTGAAGATAGCTAGTGTGGAATAAACCACTTATTATACTCATCAGAGTGATATGGCTAGATATTTCATTCTCAGGCTTTATTTTCACTCACCTCTGGCTCTTGAAAATAAAGAAATCTGCTCGTGAAATATTTCACCATATCACGCTCTGATTCATGTAATAAGTATTATAATATAATATAATATAATATTATTATAATGTATGGTATATACCTATCACTTACCAGCAACTTCAATTGTGGTTAAAGCTATAGTTAAAACAAAAAACAAAAAAAAAAAGATTTTTTAACTTCAAAAGGCACATTCAGAGTGTATATAATTGAAAATTATAAAATTCAGTCATTTCTTGGCTGAAATAATTATAATAATAGGAATTTTTTCTCTTTTTAACAGCCAATATTTTAATTATAACTGATGAGAAGGTTTAAGCCATTGCTGAACATGGCTTGGCAGCAGCGTCGCCCCATTAAATGGGAAGAGGTAAGAGTTGTAGACAGAGCTAGTAAGAATCGTGAGTTGAAGATCAAGGAAGCTCTACACATACAGATGATACTTGACAACAAGTTTAATAGAGACATAGGTTTAGAGCTTCCAGGATGCTGGCTGTCCATGCTGCGTGCAAATTACCCTCCAGGATATAATAAACAGTAAGCGTGCCCTCCAGAAATCTTGCTGTTTACTTTGTGTTATTATATCACCACGGAGAGTTCAGCTTCAGTTGACTCCTGAAGAGGACTTCGGCAAGAAGTCGAAACGTCGGGTTAAGTTATAATTAAAAATATTGGCTGTTAAAAAGAGAAAAATTTCCAATTATAAAATTGTAGCGAGACAGATATTCAGAATCAATGATCTATACCACCTATTGGTTGAATAAAAACATTCAATTGTTTATTTTAAGGTATTGTAACTATTATACCCTATTTCAGTGAAATCTGAAGCCTGTTATTAGCTATACCAGAACATTATTAAAGTTCTGATTTAACTCTGATTCATATCCATGTTACAAGAAAAGATGACATGAAAGGAACAGCAGATCATTCATGTATGATAAAGCAAGTCTTGTACTGCGAGTAGCCTTCAGTTATGTAGCTTATAAAATTAAATTTTAGTGTATTATTTGAGTATCAAATATGTTGGAGTCACAGACAGCCACTAACCCAAGTAGGTTTGAACCCTATTCACACTTCATTCACTCATAGACTTTGTGTACACTATCTTCCTCGACAATTATCACTCTATTCACAAGATATGTTTTTCTCTATTAAAACATGAAATTTTAATAGTCACTCTGTCTTCCTTGCCAGCCTTCCACTGCTTAGTGTTTTATAGCAAATTAACAGGCAAATAAAGTGGAATGGAGTGCTCTATATGCAGCACTATTCAATACAGGTAAAAATATAGCTACTGAATGCTGATGTGATATGAAATACTCAAGAAAAATATCCAATGTTATAAGAAATATCTAAATGTTACTATAATAGCTAGCTATGTGTCTATATAATAATTCACAAATAAATAAATAAATAGATAAATACTTTTTTCTTTCAGAATGTACTGCTTCCATACCGATATTAGCTATATCTAGCTACAAACACTTTGGCAACTACTCACCAACTCTAATTGAAAAAGTTTGAATTGCACTTCTTGTTGTCCCAAAAAGGTTAGTGGCCTCAACTAAGAATAAATACACAGTATTAGGTTGCAGGCCGGACAGTTCCACCTGAAAGTTGGTCACAGTACGACTAACTAAATTGAGAGTATTCTGATTGGTTCCATAGCGTACTACATAAGTCTCAGGACCTAATGCCAATGATGAGATACTCCACTGTACTAGCACTGTGTCATGTCTCATTACAACAGAGCTGAGACGGATTGGCCGATTTGGTGGAGATGGGCCTACAAATATAATAAAACTTCAATTCAAAATCTTGATGCAGTTAGCTGTGTCATACCATTTGAAGATGGAAAATAGCTATAATAATCAATGTAGATATGGTAATCTCTAATACAATAATTTTATATAACGGCCTACATTGTTGAGTGTCTTATGCAGTAATCTTTTAGGTGAAAAAAGCCAATATTTCAATAATTTTTTAATCATTCTTCCCCTCCCCCCCCATTTTCTCTTCTTTTCCCTTTTATGTTTTCCCTTTCTTCCAGAATAACTTCAAATAGACTATCACAATTGTAACCAAAAAACAAAAAAAGTTCAGTATCTGCAGCAGGGCTACATCAAGCATGACTTTGCAAGTGTTCTTACGAATCCATGTATCTTGGACTATAATAAATAATAAATATATATATCTTTATTGATTTATAGGCAATAGATCCAACAGTAATAATTTGCCTCATTATCCCTTTGCAGTTACATGTTGAAACCATGTAAATAGCTATTATAGAGTTTTTTCTGACCTAATGTTATCAGTTGAGTGAAGCATTATCATATGGGTCAATGTCAGATTGGTTTGCCCTCAAGGGATTGGCTATAGTCTAATTTTGTGCCCACTGAAGATGCAAGTATTGACCTCTGATAGCTAACCCTGCTTTTTATATATAAACTAGAAATGTTGCTATCTCACTTGCTATGAGTTATAATATCACTGTAAAGTTTTTTAAATAGTATCTTGAAAGAACAGATTATTGAAAAATAGTCAAACATAGAACATTGAACAGATTGAATCTCGTATTGATTAATACATTAATTGAAAATATACTGAAATGTTAATTGCATATGATTCATATACGGCCTTGATTTAAATCTACAATATTCAAACTTACTCGTATCAATGTGGAATGTAATACTTCCAGTAATATTGGTAATGTAAGTGTTAAATTTTGCTGGTGCAAGTGTTCCTGTACAAGTATAAACACCTGCATCTGATATTCTGAAAGGACTAATAACTAATGTACTCTCATAGCCTGAACTTATCATGTGCTGATAAAGCCTTACTCTGTCTCCTTCCATGCCTGTAGGAATAATATTTCCTTGAGGATCTATGATATAGACACTTGCCATTAGATTTCTTATGTTGCCCCAAGACATTATACATGATATATTTCCTGGATAGATGTCTCTAATCTGCCTTCTAATTCCCCAAGAAAAATCTAAAACTGCACACCCAAAATAATCCTAATGTGTAATTCGATAACGATGTATACCAAGAATAGTATACTATTTTAATAATTACTTACGGGTGACGAAAAGTTCGAATGTTGTTCTTCCCATTTCCGTGCCATTATAGTTGACTATACAATCATACAAATTGCCAGCATCACTTGTGCCAACATTAGTGAATCGATATTGTTTAGAGGGCCCTATTTTAATTGTATTTCCTTTTTTTTTCCACTCATAGGTCAAGGATGATGAGGCGTTGTCAGGGAAATTTATCACGGAGCATATTGCCGTTGTAGATTGAAGTAACTTCACAGGGGGAACACTTACTATCACTCTTGCTGCAAGATAAAAAAAGAGGACTCTAGCTAGTACACAACGAAAGTACTGAGACTTTCATGAAACATCAAGGTTTTGGTGCTGCAGTAATAGTTTTGGCACTTCAATCAAATATGTTTAAAGTGAATAGGGAATCCTAAGCATATGTTATTTATGTGAAGTAAGAATTGAATGCTCTTGACATTATTCTGAAATAGTTTGATGCACACACCTATAAATCAACTGATGCCTCAATTTTAGACTGATCCACAAAATAGTTTTAATGGAATCATAACTACCATCGCAGATCAAATGAAATGAATGCAATCACTATAATAAATATCACAAGCTAGCTAGTTTTGTCATGACTGTACACTTTCATTTAAGGCATTCACTCATGTCTATATTTCAACACTGGATGCTCTCTTACTGGAAGTAATGGAGAAGGAAGTTATTAATATTGTGACAAAGTGGACCATATTTTTTTAGGGTGTACTAAATGAACCAAGAATGGATTCCCCAAAAAATCACGCCTCTGCTTTAAAATATTGCATTTTTTTTCAAATACAAATGAAAATGAATGCTTGAGAAATGATGTCGTTATAAAGCTGGAAATTTACACACGTTATTAGAATTAAAAATGATGTCAATGAAATGTTACATTTTTTTACTAAATTTTTTGAAACTATACAGTAGACATAGTAAAAACAAGATTTACTTTATAATGATACAAGAACAATACTTTGGTGTAGGGTGTATAGGTCACTGTGACAAACAGCGCATTATCCAAAATATATATCTTTCCACAGCTACTAATTTGAATAGAAAAAAGTTTATAAGACCCAACTGCATCTGCAAAAAAAATTCAGATATGTCAAAGGTCTTGATTTCGATTACATTACCTGATAGTGTCTCGCTTGCTTCACTCACTTGTCAATGATAATAATAATAATAATAATAATAATAATAGTAGTAATAATAATAATAGATATAAACTCTCTCGGAAAAAAGCAAAGGAAAAAAAAAAAGAATAATCTTGGTTGTCCCCGGGAATCGAACCCAGGGCTACTGGCTTCAGCCACCAGTGCTCTAACCACTGAGCTACGACAACCCTCGACTTCCAAGACCCTCACATTTTTCCTTTATACTGTTGAGTAGTACCGCTTGCTGCAGTCTCACACTCAACAGACCACCAATTATGTGCCGTCAGAACACCTTTTTGGTGTCGACCGAAACACCTCTCCCTCCCCAGAGAGGAGCCATAATTTGTGGATTGAAAAGGCTTCATCATCTAGTTTGTATGAAGGGTCAGAACTTGATAATTGTAATAATAATAATAATAATAATAGTAGTCATTACTTTTATTATTACTGTTATTATTATTATTTATTATTCCTATTATTATTATTTAATTATTATTATTATTTATTTTATAGATAGCTGTGTATACATATTTATCTTATATGTATACTAATAAAATCTTTCATATAGTTTTAATGAGTAGATGCTGGAATGAAGAAATCCCTAGACATAGTGATTATATTACAGATTAAGCAAACAATGCTTACAGTTAATTTGAACAGTTCTGCTTGCCCTTCTTCCATTTCCATCAGTCACTGAACATTGTAATGATCCCAAATAATTTGAGGGATTCTCAGTGGATATAATAAATGTTGTTGTAGCTGATACCTTGCTGATTTGAGGAAGAGCTTGCATGAATGATTGATCTAATGCATTTAAGCCATTTTTTGTCCAAGTTATAGATTTTATTATTCCCCCTGTCACCGTACATATTATTTCAGTGTAGTCTATGTATACCAAGTTGGCCATGAGTTCTACACAATCACAAATTTTATATCATCATTAAATATAAAATATTATCCTAGCATGTGAGGCTACTGAGCCATCAGTTCAGTTACATAATTATTATTACTGTCTGTCAGGGACAGCTCCCTAGAAGGACAAGGGACCAGCCCAGACAAGCTGGACCATAACCAAGGGAGCAGACTGACAAATCATTCATACTTAATGGACCCACCTTAATCACCTGTTAGGTGTTAATGATGTTGTGACTCATTATTTCATGTTTGTGCATATATTCTTGTGATGTTTGTAGAGTAGCTCAGTCTGACGAAAGTTAGAACAGCTGCATTTTGATTGTTACTGAACATTTTAATTAACTTTATATTATCTAATGACTGTTCAACTGGTCAGATTCACTGTGTGGCGGAAACTCTAGCTATCAACAGACTAGAGCGCCGTTACACTGTCTAATAATAATAATAGCAGAAATGTTAAGCAAACATATGTATGTTCATAAGGACTTTTACACAAGCCTCCTTACATACAATACTAAACAACTAAATGGGGTATATATAAATAAAAACATGTTTTAATATAATAAGTCAACAAGTATTATGGATAAATTACAATGATGCGTTAAAATTAATTATTAGGCTACTTTTGGCTAGTAAACATTTTCCAACAACAATCATACCATATAATAATCTCATCACTTTATTTGTGTCAATGCTCACTATTCAGTTAATAAAAGCTGCGCATTACTGTGAACTAGATAGAGTGGTGGCCACTTAGGCTGTACATCCCAAGCTATTAGAAACTATTATTAAAAGATAACACCTACCCTAATGGCTAGCTAAAGCTACTCTAGATTATATTAAATAGAAAGCTGCACTGTCTAGCTGTATGTTGCCCCAACCAGATCAGAGTTGACTGAGTGAATAGATTGATAATTGTTGTGAAAGAAAGAGTTAATTGTAGTGTACACAAAGTTTATGAGTAAATGAAGTGTGAATAGGGTTCAAGCCTAATTGAGTTGGGCTGTCTGTGGCTCCAACATATTTGATACTCAGATATTGTAATACACTAAAATACAATTAATATAGCTTACCAGGAAATTGTCTGTCATATAAATGGACATCAAGTGACTTGTGTGTTCCATTGATACCAGGTATTTCACAAGTATAGATACCAGTAGGTGTCATAGAACTGTGCAAGTTATGAAGATTTACTGAACTAGGTCCTCTGCTACTGTATATGCTGTTACTACTTGTATTGGGAACGATAGTTTCATTTGGAAATCTCCAATTTCCCTGATCCATTTCTCCATTATTATCAATGCTTCTACAGCATGTGAGTAAAGGAGTTAGACATTTCAGAACATTATTGCTTGTCAATCCTGCTATTCCGACTGATGACTGGTTGGAGTATAATACTCCATTTAAAAGAAAACCATGACCTACAATAACAGGAGATATATATTATAAATGTCACTAAACAATATGAAGCCAACTGACTTTCAGGTGCTCTAGTTTGTGCAAATAGAACTGCTGATGGTGGACCATGTAGATCGACAGAATTGGAGCGGGTATATGCATTTACAAATATAGAGTAAGTAGTTCTTGGGACGAGATTGGTAATTTCCCTGGTGTTTGCAAAAACCTTATTACTGATGCAATTAGTACCATTACTATCACATGAACTCAATCTAAATCCAACAATTCTGCCATTTCTATCACGACATTCAATGCCACCCCATCTCACTCTGATAGAAGTGGATGTGGTAGAAAGTAGTTCTAATGAAGGAGCCACAGATGGAGCTATTGCAATAAACATAAATATAATAATATGAATAAAAACATAAACAACAACAGCAAAAATAATAATACATAAATAAAGAAAATAAATGAAGTAAAAAATGAATACAGTAGACCCTCAATTATCCGAACACCTCAGGACCGAGGGTTGTTCGGATATTTGAAATGTTCGTATATTCGAAATAAGTCATTTTGAATGGGGTCTTAATTTCTTTTCTATTTAATGCACAGCAAAATTCCAATGAATATCATTATAATCCCCAAATAATGGTGTTCGGATTAGCGAGAGTTCGGATAAACGGGGTTCGGATAACTGAGGTGCTACTGTATAAATAAATAACTATAAGTAATAAGTAATAAATAAATAAAAATTAATTAATAAACAAACAAATCAATAAGTACAGGTGAATGAATGAAGGAGTGAATGAGTGAGTGAATGATTAAATGAATGAATGATTGAATGAATACATACAAATTTGTACAGTATTTTAGATGCACATGTAAAAGTGTGAATTTTAGTGTTAATGAACTTAAGTGAAATTGATGGATTAGCTACTATGCCATTATAGACTACTATCACTAGCTGTTGCTTACAAGTTGAATATTTGATTAATATATACATATGATTATATGAGAGTGTGAGGCCACACCTCACATCAATATGATCATGTAACTGTTTCTCTGTATGTGTGTGCTTATAGGTAGCTAGATTATTGTGCACAAGTATGAGTTTATCATTATTATTCTGTATCACGTCAGGTTACGCATTCGTTTTGTTAAATTAAATGTTGCGTGGCCCAGTTTACTATATATGGCTGTGCCACGTGGGTGTGCGTCACTTGGAATCTGTGCATTGTAAATCTAACGTCTATTTTTCTGATCCTTCGGGCTAAGGATAGACTTTGCAGTGCCTCTCTGGGTCTGGTGGCAGCAACGAACTTTGCTGTCACCAATTTAAGTGTTCGCATCATACCTAGGCCGGCGTGGACGCACAAAATTGGTGGCAGCGGTGGGATCCCGAGTGACGTTTCGACATAGCCCGCCCCGAACAACTTGAACCAGTGATTAGAGCACAGTGTTACGACCGGCGGCTCGATCAAGACGCGAGAAGGACGCGACGGAGAGGTGCCCCCACGCAGCAACAGCTAGAGGAGCATCATAAGGAAAACACGGCGACGAAGCGCTGAGAAGGGAAAAAAAAAAAAAACGATAACGGAAGCGGCAGCAACAGTGGCTTCCACGCGCAAAAGGACCATAGAACTGTCTCCTTGTGTTGTGTACCAGTGTCCCATTTCATTTTTCCTTGTGTTTATTATTATTTTCTTGTGTTTGTGTTTGCAGCTCTTCTGTGGCCAAGTTCCACCCACCCCATGCAGGATCAGGCCGAGGAGGTGGCTGAGCTGAGCAAGCAGAACAAAAAGCAGTGCATTCGGAGACTCCCTAATTTGTCTAGGCAAAGAGACCATATTTACCACCCTTCAAGACCAGCCAAAACGGGCCCTAAGAAGTCTCCTTACAGAACCCGGCATCGCCTTGCAAAGGTGGACACCCAGGGAGAAGAAGGAAAAGAAACACCTCGAGGTGAGGAGGGAGAGAGAGAAGTTTGGGTTGCCACTGGAAGTGAGAGTGAGGAAGAGGAGTTTGAGGAGGCAGGGAAAGTGCTAACTGAGGAAGTAATTAACACTCTGGATTTGGGAGGAAGTGCGGAGAACAGGGAAATGGATAGTACAACTGAGGAAAGTACGCAGGGAATGTCTATGGAGAGAATGTTAATGACCATAATTCAGCAGAATCAACAGCAAATGAGGGACCTGGTCGGTGCTATAACAACCCAACACACTAAGGAGACTGAAATTAGAGTTGAGGCAGAAAGAGCCCGAGAGGAGAGAGCTAGGCTAGCAGAGGAAGAGAGGATGAGGAAAGTGCAGGAGGAAGAAAGGCAGAGGGTTAGAGAGATGAAGGAGTTAGAAGAGGCTAGGATGAAAGCAGAAGAAAGGAGAGCGAAGGAACTGTTGGATTTTGAGAAGGAAAAACTCGAGCATGAAAGAGTTAGAAGAGAAGAGGAGAAAATTAGGAAAGAGGAAGAAAAGGAATATAGGCGCAAGGCCGACACAATAAGAGAAAGATTGAGTGGATTTGGATCCTTCAAAGTGGGAGGAGACTTGCGTGCTTATTTGGACCAGTTTGAATATTTGGTGAAGGGATGTAATTTGGAGGAAAAAGAATGGTGCTCTAAACTGTATGCCAGATTGCCAGAGAAGTTAGCTGAATACATCAAATCTAGAGTGGAGGAAGGTGCAGGCTATGGTGAGATCAAATTGCTGTTATTAGATTCAGTGGGAGAGATTGAGGCGGTGTATGGACACAAATTGTTTGCTTTCTCTACTGAAGGGTTGAAGAAGTATGATGCAATTCAGCTGTATGATCACATAGGTAAAGTTTGTAAGGGAATCATGAGAGGAGTCAAAACTGAGGAAGAGGCATCATTCAGGCTTATTAGGGCTGTGCTAAGGGAGCACTTGCCACAGAATGGGAAGGTATTCCTCGAAGGGTCTAGCATTGCTAACCCAACAGAGCTCAAGACCACACTAGGGGCTTGGATGTCTACCAGAGCTGTGGGAGACTTCACAAAGCTCCCAGGCTCCACAGTTAGTAGTAGCAGAAGTGAGAGAGGTAGCAAAGACGGAGGGCACACCCCCAAGTCTGGAAGCAAGTTGGCATGTGAGGTATGTGGGAAAATGGGACACAAGGCGGATGTTTGTTGGTTTAGATCAGGGGCAGGCAGCAGCTCAGGCAGCAGCAGCTCAGCGTCCAGGACCTTGACCTGTTTTCTTTGTCACAAGGAGGGTCATAAGAGTTTTGAATGCCCGGAGAAAGGCAAGCCAAGCACCAGCAGCAATGCTGGCAGCAGAACGGTTAAGAAAGAAGGCCATTTTAGGCAAATTAATGTAAGCATGCCCTCAAGAAGAAAGAGAGGTATAGTAAGAGGTACAGTTAATGGCGTAGAGGCTGAAATTTTGATTGACAGTGGTGCAGATTTAGGTGTGGTGCCAGAATCTATGGTCCCCAAGGATGCTTACACAGGTGAGAAGTGCATGGCAGAGGGTGCTTTAAGAGGGGTCCATGATGTGGCGAAGGTCTCCTTTGGGATAGCAGATAAGGTGTTGGAGAGAATGGCGGTTGTGGACCGAACTGGGAAATGCCCACCTAACTGTTTATTTCCCTTGGATGTTGAGGATAAGGAGGAGTACGAGTGGATTGGTAAAGTCTTGCATGGTCCCAAGCCAGTTGAAATCAGTCAGTCGACGAAGATTCTGGCGGTGACAACCAGAGCCCAAGCAAGAGTTGAGGCCGGTGAAAGGAGTGACCCCCTAGCCAAGGTGTCGTCAACCAAGACTTCAGTTGCTCAGCAAGGAGCAGTAGAAGAAGCTACACATGTGGAAGCTGAGGGGGCAGCATCTGCAGCAAGACCCGAGACGGAAGTGGTGGTAGAAGCAGGGGAAGGACAATCTCCAGCAGAGGAGAGTGACAGCACTATGTCCAGTGGGGAGATACAGCCCAACCAAACTGTAGCAGCATCAGAAGCAACCCTGACAGTGTCGGAGGAAGAGGAGGAGTCAGTAGCCACTACCAATAAACCAGGTTTGAATGAGGGTGGGGGTGTAGATAAGGAAGAAGAGTGGGAGAAGTTCATGAGGAATTGGACACCCATAGATGAAGGGGATGAAAGAAGTAGTTATATGTCTGAGGTAAAGGAGGATGAGAGTTTGAAGGTTTGGAGAGAGTTGGCTGACCGAAAGGAGAAAGGATACAGATGGAGAAACGGGATCTTAGTTCAACACAGAATGGTAGATTGGGAAGAGTTTGGGGATGTTTTGGTAGTGCCAGAATCATACAGGGAGAGAGTAATGACCATTGCTCACGAGAAGTCTGGGCATTTGGGTACAAAGAAGGTGTTAGGGATGATTAGGAAGAGGTTTATGTGGCCAGGGATGACCAAACAAATCAGTGATCATTGTCATAGTTGTAGGGCGTGCCAGTTACACAATAAATACCCCCCCAAGAAGGCTCCTATGGTGGAGAGACCGGTCCTCACTGAGCCATTTCAGTCCATGGCTTTTGATATAGTGGGTCCCATGAAGAAGGGTAAGGGAGGATGCCAATACTTGCTCACCTCCATTTGCTTGGCCAGCAAGTGGCCTGATGCAGTTCCCCTCAGAAGGATAACAGCCAAATCGGTAGCTGAAGGAATGTGGGAAGTGTTTTCCAGAACGGGTATACCTGATCAAATCTTGACTGATCAGGGCTCGCAGTTCATGTCGAAGCTGTTGAAAGAGTTATGCGAGATAGTACAGGTACAACAGATAAGAACCTCTCCTTACCATCCCCAATGCAATGGGACAGTGGAAAGGATGCATAGGACGCTGAAAGGTGCCATTAGCAAGTGCATAGAGAAAGAGAGAGATTGGGTTCCACAAGTGCCGTATGCACTGTTCGCTTTAAGGCACATGCCCCTCAGTGATCATGGTTATACACCTTTTGATCTAGTTCATGGGTTCAGGGCAAGAACACCACTTGACGCTCTTTACCATAGCATAGTTGAGGTCACTAGAGGAAAGTTAAAGGTGTGTGCTTGGGTGGAGCAAGTGGCGGAAAGGGTTGAACTGCTCAGGGAGGCAGCTGCCCTGGGTACAGCAAAGGCTAAGGAAGACAGAGCCAGGAGGTACAACAAATACAGCAAACTCAGAAGCTTTGCAGTAGGAGATAAAGTGCTATACAGAGTGCCAGGACTCTGTGACAAGTTGGCCAAAAGTTGGGAAGGGCCATTTGAGGTAGTGGGGAAGAAAGGTGATGTTAATTATAAGATTAGGAGAGAGGGTTCAAGAAGAGGTGAAAAGGTCATTCACATAAACAACTTGATTCGATATCTGGAGAGGGTGAAGGTGAGTAGGTTAGATGTGGTGTTGGAAGAGGAAGGAGGTGAGGATGTAAAGCGGAAACTGAGTGGTGCGTGTGGGAATTTTGATGAGGAGCAACTGAAGAAGGTGTTGGAGGAATTTGGTGAAGTTTTCAGTGGTGGCACTGGTTCAACCAGTGTTGTGGAACTTAAGATTGATACTCAACAAGAAATTCCCATTGCACAACCCCCTTATTCTGTACCCCTCAGTATGAGAGACAAGGTCAGGGACGAGTTGATCAGTCTGGAAGAAGCTGGGATCATAGAACGGTCAGATAGTCCCTGGGCCTCACCACTGGTTCCAGTAAAGAAGGCAAACAACCAGGTTAGGCTCTGTGTTGACTTCAGGAAACTGAACAGTGTAACAGTGATAGAACCCTATTATATTCCTGGAATGGAAGAACTGATCTGTAAGGTGGGGGAAGCGGGTGTGCTATCAAAGCTTGACCTCACCAAGGGCTTCCATCAGGTGGAAGTTCTAGAGGAGGATAGACCCAAGACTGCCTTTATTTGCCCCTGGGGCAAATGGCAATACCGGAAGATGCCGTTTGGGCTGTGTAACGCCCCGGCAGTTTTTCAAAAGCTGATGGATATTGTGTTGAAGGACTGTACGTCTTTCTCATGCGTCTACATTGACGATATACTGATCTGGTCACCCACTTGGCAGCAGCACTTAGAGGACTTGAGGCATGTCTTTGGCAGCTTACGCAAGGCGGGTTTGACTTGTAGAACTGAGAAATGCGAATTTGGCAAAACAAAGCTTCAATTCTTAGGCCATTACATTGGTAACGGAACACTTAGTGTCCCTGAGGACAGGGTCACTGCCATGGCAGAATACCAAAGACCGAGGACCAGGAAACAGCTCAGGTCTTTCTTGGGTACCATCAACTACTATAGAAAGTTTATTCCATGATTTCATCAACAATCTATAATGCTCACTCCAGCCATCTCTAAAGCAGCTCCGGCTACGGTGGTGTGGGACGAGGCCATGGAAAGAGCCTTTTGTGAGTTAAAAACATCATTGTGCAAACGTGTATGTCTGTATATCCCTGTGTGTAGTGATGTGTATGTGTTGGAGACTGATGCCTGTAGGACTGGCGTGGGTAGCGTGCTATCAGTGAAACGAGATGGGCAGCTACTACCTGTAGCTTTCTATTCGTGTCAATTACATGGAGCGGAAAAGCACTACTCTGCTCAGGAGCTGGAGGGATTGGCCCTGATGAAGTCCATCCATTTCTTTTCCTTCTACCTCTATGGAAGGAAGTTCCACGTCATCACCGACCACAAGCCACTCCTATCTATTGTGACCAAACCCCAGGAGAACAGAAGACTCTTGAGGTGGGCACTTAAGTTGATGGAATACAAGTTCGAAATCAGATACAGACCTGGAGACGAAAATTGGGTAGCAGATTGCCTCAGCAGGACATATGAAGAGCCTGAAGACGACCAAAGACATGTCTCAGAGGAAGGAGGGGGAGATGTGAGGCCACACCTCACATCAATATGATCATGTAACTGTTTCTCTGTATGTGTGTGCTTATAGGTAGCTAGATTATTGTGCACAAGTATTTATTATTCTGTATCACGTCAGGTTACGCATTCGTTTTGTTAAATTAAATGTTGCGTGGCCCAGTTTACTATATATGGCTGTGCCACGTGGGTGTGCGTCACTTGGAATCTGTGCATTGTAAATCTAACGTCTATTTTTCTGATCCTTCGGGCTAAGGATAGACTTTGCAGTGCCTCTCTGGGTCTGGTGGCAGCAACGAACTTTGCTGTCACCAATTTAAGTGTTCGCATCATACCTAGGCCGGCGTGGACGCACAGAGAGTAATTGTCAGATTGAAGTGATTGTATTTTGTATGCACATATATTTTCTATTTCATGGATTTTTACGAAAAAACTAACCACAAAGCCATAATTTAATTCTTGAAACATAATAAATATCAAGCTGCGATTTACTAAAAATAGCAATCAACTAAACATAAAATAGAAATATATACTTTATCAAATTTATGTATTTCAAAGTTTATGCTCTGTTTGATAAAGTTTCATGAATACAATTTAGCTATATCAAAGATGTTGAGATAGCTGAATGAACTCAGTGTGGCACAATATAAATTACTGAATAATATTCTATACATAATGTTCTACTGCTTTTTTAATAGTCTTATAAGGATAAACAAAATGATGAAATTAGGTAGTTGCAAGACCTATAATATATTTGTAGCTAGCTATAGCTGACAAACATTTAAACTATATGAAAAGTAGTGTCTATATAGCGGTGGAGCATAAATCCACCACACATTGAGGTAGTGTGTAAATGTCGAAGGACCAGCTCTCGGGTTTGCTCCTGTGAGTAATAATCGGTTGATGTATAGGTTGGGTCTAAGTGCACTATCAGTTTGGTAATAGACTTTATTTAATTCAATAGGTATGACAATGTGGAGCGGCAACTTAAGGGGTAAGGTGAACCATAGTGGTGAGTAATTGTCAATAGCAATGGGTTTAGAAGGGGAGATTAACATAACAAGGTAAATGATAGGGATGAATAGTACACTGTTCCATTGATGGGTAATCCAAGCTTGCTGAAGGCACTTGCTCCTTCTTAGTGGAGGAGGGACTGGAGTGGGGGCTGCAGGCTGGCTTGAAGGGTTGGAGTCTACACTTGAGTTGGATGGCCCAGACGTATAGCACAAACCCATAATAGTATAAAAAAACCCAGTGTATGCATAAGTAAATTGTAACAAATGACTTTCTATGAAGGGTTTTTGGATTGTTTTTGTAGAATAAATATAAAAAGATGCAAGAACGTGATGGAATAATTTTCAAATATAAAACCTCAAAGCTTATGTTGAATTAATAGTAATTTTTCTGGATGGAGATTATAGCATTACATTTTTCTATCAGTTACAATAATTATTATACCTGATGTATTTGTTGTCACCTGTTGTGCATTAGAAAATCCATGGCCGTCACTATTAGAGCCCACTACCTCCAAGTAAACTTTAGAATTTTCTTGCAAATCTGTGACCGTAAATCTGCGAGTGGAGCTAGGTAAATTATCTGCAGCACCATTCAACAGTTGTGGACCACCACACTCAATTATACTATAAATGTAGTTTACTAGGTAAGTAGAAACTACGTCCGTTGGATTTTGAGTCCACCTTAGACTTACTGATGTAGGAGTTACAGAGTCAATGAATAATATTGGATTGCTAGGTTTAACTGCAGTAAATAAATAAAATTAATTGGTTATGGAAGCCATTGTAAGTGTATAATTAATTTATATAATAGCTAGTAAATTATTAAGTCATTGTGATGTACATATGTACACGGTTTTATAATGGCATTTTATGTAAATGTAAATGGGCTTACAATTTGCTTAATAGTCTATATTGATCATGTTTTTTGCATTTTGAGATCACCTTAAAATGACTTGAGAAGTTAAGAGTCAATGAATAATGTATACATGTACTATAAAATTTATATTTACAAACTGAGTAAAATATTATTATTGTTATTGTATTATTATAAACTGAAAATATAAGAACCTTTTAATAAAAGCAGTGACTTTTTTTAGCAAACTAACTTGTGCAGAAAGTTTGCACTCTCAGTGCTCTAGTGTTCTTGTTTTTTTTTTGTTTTTTTTTAATATTTGCCAGATAATACTAAGACATCATTGATTGACTACAATCATCACATGGGGCAAGTTATTTTTTAAAGTATTATGCCTTTTCCCATTCTTTTTAGGGCAACCCCGAAAGTTTTAATGTTTTTATCTAGTTTGGTTGAAGCCAAGTCTTTTTCAACTTTTTTAGTACAGTGGTGTCACAGTACCACATTTTTATTTAATGCACATCTAATTTTCCTGGTACTTGATATAATAGTGATTAAATTAAAAAAATTTAGTCCACACAAACAAATTTTATGATTTTAAATAGCTATGTATCAAAATTAGTTCAACAAATCACATTCATAACACTATTACAGACTTAGAGGATAGCTTTATTTTTTTTGCCACATTTTTTAACCATAAAATGACTGGACAAAGTAAGAAAATCTTAGTTTATTGAAAGCAATGCTTTTTTTTTGGCAAATAATTGCGGAGAGTGGTTACTATGGATTTGATAACATTTTATCGTCTATTTAAACTTTGCTGTTGTTTTTTTGTTTTTGTTTTTTAATATGAGGAGTGTTTATGTTTGAAAGTACTTGTCATTTAGACAATCAGAATGGCTTATTTTAAGAATAGATACAGCAGAAGCAGAATCTTTTATTACTCTACAAAATTGAGGTAAGAAAGCAATTCCATAATTGTTTACTGGGTAATGGCTACACACTCTTAGCCAGATCGATATCCTCCTAACTAAGTGAATATAGGGACTAGAACATTAACTTCAATCAAACTATATAAATTATGATAGTTTTTTGTTATTTTGAGTAAAAATTTGTAATGACAAAAAATTTCAGATTTAAGGTTTGTTTGAATTACTTATGCACAATGGCTCACTCGCCATTTGTGCTAATGCACATCACTAATTAAATATTTGTAGGGGTTGCCAAGGCGCAAACTGTTTAAGACATCTGTGACTTACCAGCTATTGCTTTAGTCCATAGAATACACATCACTATAGATGTCAGCATACTAAAATAAATAATAAAGTATTATTAAAACTCTAAATGTATTTACTTTATATGAATAGTTTATAATTAGTCCAAACACTTTAAATATACAATAATGCTAGGCGAGGTGGAGCGAGTCAGACCTTCCCTATTGTTTTCTCCACTGAAAAACAAAAAAACGCTGAAACCGCTTTAATGGTAACGAGCCTGTTGGACTTCTGAAGTTATTCTCAGGTCTCTCCATTGTAGTCTCCCGTAGCCATACCCTTTATCATTCTTTACCCGCTACAGTACTGACAGAATGGTGGTACAGACAGAAGAATGGTGTACCCGACAGAAGTATGGTGTACCAACAGAATGGTGTACCAACAGAATGGTGTACCGACGGAATGGAAGGAGGTAATTAAACTTATGCACTATGAGTAACATTAGTGGTACATCAACTGCAACCACTCTGCGGGCTGCAATTTCGTGCGTGGACAGTGACGAGTATGTCCCACCAAACCGTGTGTTACATGCCTTGCACAAATCTTAGTCTGGCGTCACCGAAAAGGGTCGGCGACGCCGGACAACACAAATCTGTGGCCGATGTGGGTTACTTATGTCTAAGGGAAGAGCGAATACACTTTGACTTCAAAGACAGCATTGATCCATTTAACTGAAAAAGTTGTCGCTAGCAAGCTTTCGCTAGCAAGTTCTCCTTTACCGCACGCAGTCACTTAACGCTATTCATAGTGCTAAAGCATAAATTACTTCCACCAACTCTTGGTGGAACTAGAACTCTGAGTCGGTGGCATTGTCCCAGAACCTTTCGTCCTGAGTCGGTGGCATTGTCCCAGAACCTTTCGTCCCTCCGTGTAGCGGGGAAAGGGTGATAAAGGATCTGGCTTATGCGAGACTATCTCCGCGGTAGTCTCGTCTAGCTAGACCCTTTACCACAATGACCCCTGTTACTAACTGCAACTACAACTTGCACTATGTTAGTTGACCAGACCCTTTCCCCACGTAGCGATTGGTAAAGTTGGTATACTTGGCCCCACATAATAATGAAAAGAAAAAAAAGTTGCTGTCAAGCAATCTGAAAATTCACCTATTGAACATGAAGCAGCCGAAATCGCGTTTGTATAAAATGCGTCATGCTGCGTGTAGTACCTAAAGTATTTTCTGACCAGCTACAGCACTAGAATTTCACTCACTTTTTACTCCATTTTGATAATGTTTGTATATTTATGTCCTAATAAATTGTTAGCACAAGCTAATGGAGCAAGGCGCCCTGGATTTAGTCCAAGATAATAACTATCTGTGGTGGGACCTAGAACAGGTAGGCTGCCACCAGAATTCTGATCAGCATCATGTAGACAAACCGTTTGGTTCATCACATAGTTTCAAAGAGCTTCCCAGGTCCACTCAAGATTCTCAGGCCTATCTAGGAGCACCCCAATAGTTACGCTATAATATGGGTAACGGTCTTGACAAAACTATGCACGAGGTCAGAACTGAGAGGTACTAGAGAATATGAATAAGTTTGACGCATGCGTGGTGGGTAGCGATGCTACGTAGCAAGTTAGAGAGTATATTCTAGATAATGCACGGGTATATGCGCACGCATAAAAATTAATGAAATGGCAATAAAATGAACAGCATATGAAATATGTGGAAGCAGTTCCTCCCACATAAACTCGGGAACCTTGTAGAACAGTGTGTGTGCGTGTGCAGTCAATTAGGTGTGTTTTTTGTAAGGCACGCCCAGGAACACAGATGTTCAGATAGTCGAAGTAACTTAATTTTGATACTACAGAAGTTATCAATCAATACTCAGGAAATTGAGGTAAGTAGTAATTCCATATTTGTTGGCTAAAATTACAAATAATAACATTGGTTTATTTTTTTATCATAGCTGAGAGCTTGTTCAAGAGTTACTGGTAATTGAGATTATCAGAATGGCAGATGTTTGATATTACAAAAGTTAACAAATCAGGTAGGAGAGTGATTTTATATTTGCTGAAATAAAAGGTCATAACTGCTATTATAATGTTTGCATGAACAGTATTTACTTGAAAATACATTGTCCACTAGACTACCGTGAAGGTAAGTCTGTGTAGGTGCATGTCCAGTTGTGTCAAAGCATTGTGTGTTACAACCACTACTTAGCTAAAGAATATCACAAAGAAAACTTTTAAATAACGTGTATTGTTTTGTTGTTGTTTTTTTCCTTCAATTCAAGCAGTTGCAGAGAGTTGTTACTATGGCACTGAAATTCCTTTACCGTGTATGCGAAATTTAAAAACTGGACCTAATTTTCAGTAGCTTCAATGTTAGAAGTCAAAATCATTCATATAAAAATAGTACTGTATAGTCTTTAAGCTCGCTCGCCATTTGTGCTCAAGCACATCACTAGTTAAATAGTAAATAAATAAAATGAATGAATGAGTGAATAAATAAATGGAATATACAAAGGAACACATTAATAATAAATAAATGAATAACTAACCAATTAAATACAATTTAACAAATAAATAGCTAAATAAACATAAATTGGCCACTTTTCCAATTTCGAGCTAATTTACATGGAGAAACTTCAGCTCCAAACAAGTGTAAGCCAGATGCACGACCCTTACCTTTCGTGTACATTGTTATACGTCATACCGCAGTCACGTGATCACTTATAGAAGCACGTGTGTCCTCGGTAGTTGGAAGTTAAAGTATAATTGGCGAGGGAGCGAAGCGAGCGAGACACTTTCAGGGGTAACACAATTTGAAAATCAGGGATATTTGTTTGTTATCGAGCGAAGCGAGTGAGATCCTATTAGTGGTGGATAATGCAGATCGGGTATATGTTATATGTATGTATGGATGATACTTGCCCCTTAAACTCCCTAGGGGGACTTTTTTTCTCCTAAAAACTTTTTAGGCTTGACCCCAGTTTTTTTCTGATACTACAGCATAAAGCAAGTCTTACATTAAACTTGGGCTCAAAATTGTGAGAGAATTCTGAAAAAAAACTTGTTTTTCAAGCCACAAAAAGTTAATGCGACCGGTTACTATGGCATTAAAGACCCTTTACCAGATGTAATTTCAAACTTCGCCGTTTTCGGGGCTTCGAAGTACTGATTGTTGGTTGTCAAGAGCCACTAGTGGTCAGAATGACTACTTAGAAGAAGTGATATAAATACGTAATTCCATTTTTGTTAACTAAAGTTACAAAAATAACTGGCATTTTTTTTTGTAGCTGAGAGCTTCTGCAAGAGTTACAGATAATAGAAGTAGTCAGAATGGCTTAACTTGATACTACAGTGCTATCACTACCAGGAAATTAAGGTAAGAGAGTAGTTCTGCTTTTATTTGCTATAATTAATGGTCAACTTCTAACTTAATTGTTTATCTCATTGTAATAAGTTGTCTCTGAATACTATAAGACGCACTTGGGTCTTAAAAACTTACTCTTAACTCGACACTGTGCAGTAATTCTTTAGAACTTCTTGTGTTTTTCAAGTCCAAAATGTTATTGCAAAAGGTTACCATGGTATTGTGACTCTTAACTGGATGTAATTTAAAAAACTCGGCTGTTTGTATAGTAGCTGTTAGTGCTTGTTGTCCAAAGCCACTGGTAATTAGATAGTCAGAATGCAATATTAGAGACTACAGAAATACCAGTACTCCTGAAGTTGAGGTAATTAAATAGTTCTGTATTTGTTAGCTAAAGTAGTCACAACGGCTACCTACTTATACTTATGGAAATGGACTGATAAATTCTTCTGAAGTTTTCGGTTGTGTAACAGGCTCGCTTGCCATGTATGCTTAAGCACATAACTAGTTTGTGGACATACGTATGTCATTTTGTACTTTCGCCCTCGCGTTTTTGTGATTGCTTCGTGGTCTACCCCTTCCCATACCTCCACAAAACAAGATTTTTTTAGTGATCATATTATTCAAGGAAATTAATTATTTACCCCTTTGTATTAGGTTGTTTCTGAATGCCATAAGATGGTCTTAGGTCTTAAAAACTTACTATTATACTTAGAACTTCTTGTTTTTTCAAGTCGCAAAATGTTATGGCGAATAGTTACTATGGTCGGTATTGAATCCTTTTACCAGACGTAATAAAAAAACGGCCTTTTTATTAGCTGTGAGTGTTTGTTGTCAAAAATACTGGCAATTCAGATAGTTAGAATGAAATACATTAGAGACTACAGAAAATACCAGTACTTGGAAATTGAGGTAAGAAAGTGGTTCTGTATTTGTTTGCTAGAGTGTCACAATGACTAGCTACATACTTAGCTATACTTTTAGAAATGGACTGATAAATTATTTTGGTGTTTCGTTTATGCACTGGCTCGCTCGCCCTTTTTGTGCTCAAGCACATCACTAGTCCCACGGATATCTTAGTTGTGTAGTAATGCCTGAGCGTTCGCACCCTTGGTGCTCTAGTTAACCTCAGCGCGCATGTGCGATATGGCTATAGTAGTCTGTCATTCATTCATTCACTCTGTCAACTGCGATCTCATGAAGATGGTGGACTTTTAGGCCTTGAGAGAAGAGGAACTCGGACTACATGACTATTTAAGTCCCTTCCACTTTTTTTTTTTAATTTTGGCTTAGTTTTTGAGTAAACAAGAGGAAAGGCAGACTACTGTGAGTCCTTGTATACAGCCATGCCCATTCATAAGTCTAAATGTTCTTATCAGACTTCTGGATAGGGAGGTTCTACTGTATATCAAAGTCACAGCTATAACATTTTACTAAAATGATATAGTTAGCTATTGACTAGTTACTGACTTAAGTACTCTATATCAAAACAAGATAGCTACTAATGTGTTATACAAGTCTTTTTTTTTTTTTACTCTAAGTGTTAGCCAAGCTATTGCAGTTCATGATACACTGCGTCTGTCAAAGTAATGTTAGTAATATGATAAAAAATGTGGTATGACACAGTCCAATCGCCAGCGTTACCGGAAGTCATAGACTTTCATACTAAGCCTTATTAAATATGCATTAATGATTACGTCATTCTGTTTGGTCCCTGGTAAATATGGCAATTCAGAACAATGCTCATAAAGACAGTACAGAAATTGAGTAGGTCAGCTTTACTTAATGTCATTGTTGTTTTATGAGTTGAATTACTTAACTGTTGAATGACAATCACACATTCACAACGATGTTGGAGAATATATAATATTATGTTTAAATTTACACTTATCATTAGCCAACAGGTTCAATCATATTGGTCACCTACCCTCAGCAGATTGTTGGGTTGTAGTTGGAATTTCTGCAACATTAAACCAAACGTAGAAATATTACAGATTACATTATAAAAAACAGCCTATTTAAACAGTACAGTTGGTAATGCATAGTTAAAATTATTGAGTAAAAATATTCATAATAATAAATTACTCTCTGCAGTAACTTCAGCATTCACATCTGCTTTGTGTTTGTCAATGCATTCATTAACCCTCGGAGTGCATGAGCGTGAGAGTTGCCAGTAGTCGCTTTGTCATTCATTCATTCTGTCACTCTGTCAACAGTGGATAAGATGATGGACTTTTAAGCCTTGAGAGAAGAGGAACTCCAACTAGATTTAAATCCCTTTAATTTGACACTTTAATTTCGACTTAGTTTTTGAGAAAATGAGAGAAAAAGGAAAATGCAGACATTACGGTGAATACTGCTATACGGCTCACTCCGTTCATTCATTCACCTGCCATAGAATCAATTCCACTCACGTGAGCATACAAATTTTCAGATTAGTTACATGTGTTTTGTATTTATACGCTAGTGCTAATTTTTTTTTGTCTGGTGCTGGGAGTCTTTGCTGGAAGAGTGTGCATTCTTAATCAACTATAAGTATGTCTGCTCTCCAAAAATTGTGCCCTATGTGTTCATTTAACGCACATGTCAGAAAGTCCAAATTTTCAGTCTGATGTAGCCAGACCCTTTACCTAACTGCTACGCAGAGAATGGGTCTAGGGGGACAATCATTCACCTTGGTTTATAGCTAGGCCCCACAATATATTATAACATTATATATAGTACTTATTACATGAGTCAGAGTGTGATATGGTGAAATATCTAGCCATATCACTCTGATGAGTGTAATAAGTGGTTTATTCCACACTAGATATCTTCAAGAAGTAGTTTGTTGGTAACTCATGGTGTAAAGTTGGCTGCAAAACTCACTAGAGAGTCCCCACACCACTAGCTAATATTTTAGCAGCTGTTCTAACCTGGTTGGGTAGGCTCCACTAGAGTAAGGTAACCGTAATAACCCTGAAAACTGGTAAGCCAGACACAGGTTGCAATAACTACTAGGGTAATGAGCCTGCACAACACAGCCATGAGATAACACTATGTGATAACCGGAGTTATCTCACGGTCACGTATAACCTAAAGATAACATTGTGTAGATATCTAGCATGGAATAAATAAATTAGCCTGCTCATGAAATATTTTGCCATATCACACTCTGACTCATGTAATGTAATAATATTTATCAGCACCTCCAATAGTGGTTGAAGCTATAGTTAATAATGAAACAAAATGACTTTTTAACTTCAAAAGGCACATTAACAGTGTAATTGAAATCTTTAATATAGTATATAGACAGATATTCATAATCAATGATCTATAACATCTATACCTATGGTTAACTATTTTTAAGGTATTGTAACTACGTATTATAAACCCTTATTTCAGCTAAATCTGAAGCCTGCTTGTTAGCTATACCAGAACATAATTAAAGTTTGATTAAACTCTGATTCCTATCCACATTACAAGAAAAGATGACATGAAAGGAACAGCAGATCGTCCATGTATGATAACATAAATCTTGTGTTATACTGCTGCGAGTACCTTCAGTTGATAAAGTGTATAGCTAATAAATATATATTATTGTACCATGGTTCGTTCAAACCGTCCAATCAGATTTCTCAATTCGGGGTGAATAAATCACTTATACACCGCCTAGGAGGTGAATATTTTTTGCCCGTGGCCTAGAATTACGATCTGTAGCTAAGCGAAGCGGCGACCAACGAGGCTACAGAAAAAATGGTTGTTATGCGTTTCTTATAGCCTAGAGCCATGGTACAAGTCGGTTGCACCGCTCGGTGCGCGGTCGGTACGGGATTTACACTATCCTCGGGCCTTCGGCCCTCGGTTGTGTAAATCCCATACCGACCTCCACCTCGTGATGTAACCTATACATATTATTCATTTGATACAGGAGAATATCATGAGTTTGTTGGCTTAGTATTTACGCGAGTGCCGCAGGCACGAGCGTAAATACCGCCAATCAGACGAGTGATATTCTCGGGTATCCAATGGATAATAAATTTATTAGGTACTGCTCATGTGCGAATACCTTGGTAACAAGAAATTTACCTAGGGGGACGTAATAACCCAACGTAATAACTATGAACACAGGTGATATGGAAAAATATTGCCCTAAGCCACATCCTGTTTACTTTAATGCATTTTCTATGTGGCAACAGTTATCAGGCTCTGTTCAGTACCTAATAAAACTAAATAATAATTGCTAAAGATTATAATAATTACAAGTTGTGTTTCTAAAACTACTCAAAGATAATTTTAACTAACTAGCTAACTCTTGACACCAATTACCTCGTCGAATGTTAAAACATGAAATTTTAATACTCTCTCTGTTTTCCCTGCCAGCCTTTCATTGCTTAGTGTTATTATAGCTAATTAACAAGTAAATTAATAGAGTGGATCAAAATGAGTGTTCAATTTAGGAAAATTATAGCTACTGAAAGCTGATGTGATGTGAAATACTCAAGAAAATTATTCAAAGTTATAAGAAATATATATATGTTAATAAAATATATGTATATACATAAATAAATAAATGAATAGATAAATACATGTTTCTTCCTGAATGTACTCCATCCATACTGATATTAACTAAAATATCTATCTACAAACACTTTGGCAACTACTCACCAACTCTGATTGAAAAAGTTTGAATTGCACTTCTTGTTGTCCCCAAAAAATTAGTAGCCTCAACTAAGAAGAAATACATAGTATTAGGTTGCAGGCCGGACAGTTCCACCTGAAAGTTGGTCACAGTATCACTAACTAAATTGAGAGTACTCTGATTGGTTCCATAGCGTACTACATAAGTCTCAGGACCTAATGCCAATGATGAAATATTCCACTGTACTAGCACTGTGTCATGTCTCATTACAACAGAGCTGAGACGGATTGGCCGATTTGGTGGAGATGGGTCTACAAATATTATAAAACTTCAATTCAAATCTTGATGCAGTTTGCTTGTCTTACAGTTTGAAAATGGAAAATACAGTAGACCCTCAATTATCCGAACACCTCTGGACCGAGGGTTGTTCGGATATTTGAAATGTTCGGATATTCGAAATAAGTCATTTTGAATGGGGTCTTAATCTTTTATCTATTTAATGCACAGCAAAATTCCAATGAATATCATTATAATTCCCAAATAACGGTGTTCGGATTAGCGAGAGTTCGGATAAACGGGGTTCGGATAACTGAGGGTCAACTGTAGCTACAATACTTAATATAAATAAATGGTAATCTTTAATAAAATATTTTTATATAGCAGCCTACATTGTTGAGTGTTTTTTACACAGTAATGATTTAGGTGAAAAAAAAGCCAATATTTCAATAAATTTTTTTGTTTTTTAATCAATCATTCACCCCCAATTATTCTCCTTTTCTCTTTCATGTTTTTCTTTTCTTCCAAAATATGTTCAAATAGATTATCACAATAGTAATTAAAAAACACAGTTCAGTATCTGCAGCAGTGCTACATCAAGCATGACTTTGCAAGTATTCTTATGAATCCATGTCTCTTGGAGCTATAATAAATAATAAATATATCTTTATTGATTTATAATCAATAGATCCAATAGTAAAAATTGGCCTAATTATCCCCTTGCATTAACATGTTGAAACTATATAAATTGCTAATGTCATCAGTTGAGTGAAGCATTATTATATGGGTCAAGGTTGGATACGTTTGCCCTCAAGGGATTGGCTATAGACTATTTTAGTGGCCACTGAAAATGCAAGTATTGACCTCTGATAGCCCTGCTTTTCTTATGATCTAGAAATGTTGTTGTCTCACTTGTTATGAGTCATAATATCACTGTAAAGTTTTTTAAATGGTATCTTAAAAGAACAGATTATTGAAAAATAGGCCGACATAGAACGTCAGACAGACTGAATCTCATATTGACATAATTAATTGAAAATATACTGAAATGTTAATTGTACATGATTAATTTACAGCCTTGATTAAAATGTACAATATTCACACTTACTCGTATCAATTTGGAATGTAGTACTTCCAATAGTATTTGTAATGTAAGTGTTAAATTTTGCTGGTGCAAGTGTTCCTACACAAGTATAAACACCTGCATCTGATATTCTGAAAGGACTAATAACTAATGTACTCTCATAGCCTGAACTTATAGTGTGCTGATAAAGTCTTACTCTGTCTCCTTCTATGCCTGGAGGAATAATATTTCCTTGAGGATCTATGATATTGACACTTGCCATTAGATTTCTTATGTTGCCCCAAGACATTATACATGATATGTTTCCTGGATAGATGTCTCTAATCTGCCTTCTAATTTCCCAAGAAAAATCTAAAACTGTATACCCAAAATAATCCTAATGTGTAATTCGATATCGATGTATACCAAGAGTAACATACTATTTTAATAATTACTTACGGGTGACGAAAAGTTCGAATGTTGTTCTTCCCAATTCCATGCCATTATAGTTGACTACACAGTCATATAAATTGCCAGCATCACTTGTGCCAACATTAGTGAATCGATATTGATTAGAGGGTCCCATTTGAAGTGTACTTCCATTTTTTAGCCACTTATAGGTCAAGAACGATAAGGCATTGTTGGGGAAATTGATGACAGAGCATGTTGCCGTTGTAGATTGAAGTAGCTTCACAGGGGGAACACTTACTATCACATTTGCTGTAAGATAAAAAAAAAGAGGACTCTGGCTAGTACACAACAAAAGTACTGAGACTTTATGAAACATCAAGGTTTTGGTGCTGAAGTTATTGTTTTGGCACTTCAATCAAATATGTTTAAAGTGAATAGGGAATCCTAAGCATATGTTATTTATGTGAAGTAAGAATTGAATGCTCATGACATTATTCTGAAATAGTTTGATGCACACACCTATAAATCAACTGATGCCCCAATTTTAGACTGATCTACAAAATAGTCCTAATGGAATCAAAACTACCATCGCAGATCAAATGAAATGAATGCAATCACTATAACAAATATTACAAGCTAGATAGTTTTGTCATGACTGTACACTTGTATTTAATGTGTTCACTCTCATGTTATATTTCAACACTGGATGCTCTCTTACTGGAAGTAATGGAAAAGAATGTAAATTACTTCCTTCTCCATTACTTCCAGTAAGTAATGAGTACTGTGCAAAGTGGACCATATATTTTTTAGGGTGTACTAAATAAACCAAGAATTGGTTCCCCCAAAAATCACGCCTCTGCTTTAAATATTGCATTGTTTTCAAATAGAAATGAAAATTTTTAATAGAAAAGTTTATAAGACCCAACTGCATCTGAAAAAAATCAGATATGTCAGAGACCCCTAATCTATATAACTAGTGATGTGCTTGAGCACAAATGGCGAGCGAGCCTAAAAACTACACTATTTTTACATGATTGATTTTAACAACACTGAAGCTACTAAAAATAAGGTCGAGTTTTTAAATTACTTATACACAGTAAAAGGATTTCAGTGTCATAGTAACTGTGGGTGGGATGTGGGTGAAGGTTGAATGACGTCCCAGGGAGAGCGCAGCTAGTAGATTTTCCCGTCGGTAACTACCACAAAATGATGACCATAGAGGTAGTGTAGGAAATGCTGGATACTTGCCAGAATAGCGAGATTCTCCAACTCAGTTATTGAGTATCTAGACTCTGCGCCTTTGAGTTGGCGAGAGTAAAAAGCAACTGGAAACTCCTTGCCTTCCTGGTGCACGTTCAACACAGTGCCCAGACCTGTGCCTGAGGCATCCGTGTGTAGTGAGAATTCATCATCAACCAGTGGGACTGTGAGAATAACAAAGTTACACAAACACTGTTTTAACTTACAAAAAGCATCATCTCTCTCCAGGGTCCACTCCACCCAGTTTGGAGCCTTACCACTGGTTGCAGGAGTTAAAACCGAGGACCAACTGGTGAAGTTAGGCACAAACTTCCTGTAATACCATTCCAAGGAACGCTCGCAGATGTGCTACATCACCTTGAGTGACCACAACAACACGATTAACAACCCTGTCCCTATTCATGTACCTCTTTGTATTATTAATGTGGACAGTTTTTACTCGCTTCTTGTTTCTGGTGTCAGTAACTTTGTAGTTTACACTATTGAGACGTTCCTCCACTTTATACGGATCTTCACAAGAGTCATCTAGACATGCGGTGAGACCAGGAATCCTGAGCATGATCAGATCTCGTACAGTTAATTCTCTGTTTGATCGGCCTTTGTCAAACCACAATTTCCTAGCTGTGCTACTATCCTTGGCATTCTTGTAAGCAAGATCATGAAGTACAGCTAACCTATCTTTGAGCACTGCCACCCATGAGCAAACATCTACATGTTCATACTCCTCATTACTCCAGCCTTCATAAATAATGTCCAGAGGTCCTCACAAATTACCCCCATAAACAAGCTCATGAGGAGAGAATCCCAAGTCTCTGTTGACTGCTTGCCGAATAGCAAACAATGCCATTGGCAAGAAAATGACCCAGTCAACGCCATCTTTCGTGCCTTTGCTAGCATTGATTTTATAGTGCCATGATTCCATTGCCCTGTGGTCGATATGGAGTAGTGGTGACAGTCTTTTTGCCAAAGAGCTCTGACATTTGCTTGAGAAGCTTGCTGACGAATTGGGCTCCCTGACCTGTCAGTATCCTCAATGGCAGACCAGTCCATGAAAATATGGTCATACAATCTTCTGCCACTGCTGTAGCTGTTGCATTCTTAAGCGGCACAGCATCTGGCCACTGAGTAGCCATGCAACATCCTGTGAGCAGGTATCTCATCCCTCCTTTTCCTTTTGGGAGGGGTTCGACAATGTCAAGTGCTATCGACTCAAAAGGGACTGAGATGATTGGCCTCTCAATCATCTTTGCTCTGATTCAACCTCCTATGTTGATAGTCGCACAGTGCTTGCAAGATTTACAATAGTTGAGGACATCTTTAGCAATATGAGGCCAATAAACCTTCTTCCCAACTTCTCAGTTAGATGACCACTCATGTTGTGTGCCAATTCTATTACTTTCATCCGTCGGCTTTTCGGTAAGACCAGGCGTTCTAATGCACCAAAGACAGAATCTATTGTTCGGTGATATAGCATTCCACTTTTTCAGAAGTAGCCTCTGTCTCCCTTGTCAGCTAGCTCTCTGCAGGTTTTCAATGATTCATCCATCTGAATCTCAAAGATTAATGCCTCTCTTCAGCTTCATCTGTAAATATTGGTGCTCCTAAGTCAACAATCTCCTCTACTCCTTTTTCCACCTCTGTGTTGCTGTAGAACAAAGGCTCTGCTTCCATCAACACTTGACCACCAGAATCATCTTCACTATCCAACAACGCCAGTACCTCCCACATACAATATATATTCATCCACCTCTTCACTTTGATTGTACTCAACTAAATCAGCTCCTGCTTTCAACTTTACTACCAGGACAACTTCTTCTGAATTGACTGATCACTCTTAGATTCCACTACCTGAAGTATCGGATCATTCCCTGCCAACGTCTCGACCTCATTCTTCCATGAATCTTAAACCACAACTTCTGTATCGGGTCATTCCCTGCCAACGTCTCGACCTCATCCTTCCCTGAATCCTAAACCACAACTTCTGACCCACTCTTGACTTCTACATCATTATTTTCACCTATTTCCACTTCAAATTCCACAATTTCCTCCAACTCTCCTTCTTCTGCCACAGCTTTAGACATACTTCTGGTTTGTACTGCCATCACTTCCTTTGTTCTCTCCTGCATCCCTGATGTAAACAGCAGTCGTTTTGGGGTGGTCTCTTTCACCGCCTGTAGCCCTGGAACTTTGGTCATGTCAATACTAACTGCTACAATAATGTAGTTATCCATCATGTTTCTAGGTACTACAGCAATTTCCTCCTTGAACTCATTGTTGCCGCAGCTTCTGCTGTTGGGACACAAACCTTGTCCCCTGTAAAAACATTCAGGTAGACATCTTCACGGGTAAGTTGTTCAGTGTAGATCAGGCTATCTGGGACGACAGAAATATCAGCTCCCGTATCAAGGAAAATCTCCGTGTCTAGGTAATTCACTTCACCTTTGATGAAATTCCTTGTTTCATCTTTCTTGGCTATGAGATTACTCTTCTTCTCTGGGATACCTTTCTTGTATTGACCTTGCTGTCCGATTCCTTCTGCTTGTTTGAGAAGTCTGCTGCCTTGTGGTTAGCCAAACCACAATTATAACACTTGAATGATTTGTTCAATTGATGGTCCGGCTTATCTTAGCTGGATTGATGACTTGACTGTCCAGATTGGCACTCAAAGAATCGGTGACCTGGCTTTCCACATTTGTAACAAGTACACCCATTGTTGCTTGACCTATAGTTTGGTCTCTGTGACTTATTTGGTCTCTCAAGCTTGGCTGCTGCATCAGATGCATCAAGGCCATCGGCAAACGTCATTAGATCCTGTTTTGATGTTGCTTGTTGTGCACCAAATATTGCCTGTTGTTTAGAGTCTAATAATGCTCTAAGTAACAGGCTAAAAAGCGGGATCGATGAGTAAAGACGGGGGTCAGTTCCCAAAAGGATGGCGAAAGGACGTAATAGAAGACAAAAGTTTCTCAAAGTAGGACAGAAATTCAGAAGCAGGAGAGATAGACAAAGGAAGGGGACTTCATGACTCAAGAAGAAGAGCCAAAGAAAACTGAGGTGGGGTATAAGAAAAGCTGAGATAGCATAAAAAAAAAGAGCAGGGGAGATAAGCTTATGTAACCTTAACCAATGGTAGAGAATGATAACTGAGCAAGATAACTTGTGTGCTACTGCATTCTTACTTTGCAATGCATCAAGCACCACTATGTGGCGGGGTACTTGCTAGTAATAATAATAATAATAATAATAATAATAATAATAATAATAATAATAATAATAATAATAATAATAATGCCATTACCATTATTATTATTATTAGTGCTTTTAATTATTTTATAGATAACTGTGGAGGCCCCTCGGCTGCAGGACAGCTTATTAATGCATTCTTTTGTGAATTAGCTGTAATGATATTCATAATGTATACACTTCAACCTCAGCATTGTTAGCTTTCTAGCCCCAGGAAGTGACATCATGTTAACGCTGGGCATGCTCAGACACGCTATGAATACCTCACCCATGCCTCATGCACCTCAGTCACCTTAGTTTTCAGTCACACCTCTGTGCTGTACCTTTTGTGTCTCAATTAATATTAAGCTTTCAACTTCAGTATAAGCCGTAGACACCTAGACCAGCGCTTCGCAAGCATAGCCAGATTAAGAACCTGGTTGGAGGAAGGAAGCAATACCCTCAACACTCCCTCTAACTCAGACCCATGTTGAGAGGGGTGGTGGCAGCTCTCATAGCCCAACAACCACAATAGCTGTTATATATATATTATTCATTTGATACAGGAGAATATCACGAGTCTGTTGGCTTAGTATTTATGTGAGTGCCGCAGGCACGAGCGTAAATACCACCAATCAGACGAGTGATATTCTCAGGTATCCAATGGATAATAAATTTATTAGGTACTGCTCATGCGCAAATACCTTGGTAACAAGAAATTTACCTAGGGGGACGTAATAACCCAACGTAATCACTATGAACACAGGTGATATGGAAAAATATTGCCCTAAGCCACATCCTGTTTACTTTAATGCATTTTCTATGTGGCAACAGTTATCGGCTCTGTTCAGTACCTAATAAATATTTTTTATCGTATTATATATACGAATATAACCTTTCATATAGTTTTCAATGCCTTAAATCAATAGCTACTGGAATGAAGAAATCCCTAGCCGTAGTGATTATATAATACACAGATTAAACTAAGTAAACACAACAATTCTTACAGTTAATTTGAACAGTTCTGCTTGCCCTTCTTCCATTTCCGTCAGTCATTGAACATTGAAATGATCCCAAATAATTTGAGGGATTGTCACTGGATATCACAAATGTTGTTGTTGCTGATGCCCTGTTGATTCGAGGAACAGTTTGCATGAATGATTGATTCAATGCATTTAAGCCATTTTTTGTCCAAGTTATAGAATCTACTATTCCTCCAGTTGTCGTACATATTATTACATTATAGTCAACATATACCAAGTTAACTGTGAGTTCTACACAATCACAAATTTTATATCATCATTAGATATATAAAAATAAAAATGCTATCCACGCATTTGACGCTACCGAGCTATTAGTTCAGTTACATAATTTTTATTCTATCTGTCAGGGACAGCCTTCTAGAAGGACAATTGGGACCAGCCCAGATGGACCATAACCAAGGGACCTTATTTATACGTCATTCATACTTAATGGACCCTCCTTAATCACCCGTTAAGTGTTAACAAAGTTGTGACCTATTGTTTCATATTTGTGCATATATTCTTGTAATTTTTGTAGAGTAGCTCAGTCTGACGAAAGTTAGAATAGCTGCATTTTGATTGTTACTGAACATTTCAATTAAAGTATTACCTAAGGACTGTTCGACAGTTCAGATTCACTGTGTGTTGGAAGCTCTATTGACAGAGTAGAGCACCGTTACACTGTCTAATAATAATAATAGCAGAAATGTTAAATAAAGCTAAATAACTAAACTGGGTATATGATCAATAAAGACATGTATAAAGTTATTCCACAAAAAAAAAAAAGAAAGAGGAGAATTAATATAATAAGTCAACAAGTATTATGGCTAAGTTACAATGATGTGTTAATTTAATTATTCAGCTAGTTTTGACTAGTACACACTTTCTAACAACAATCACATGACAAAGCGCATCACTATATTTGTGTCAATGCTCACTACTCAGCTAATAAAAGCTGCGCATTGCTGTGAACTAGATAGAGTGGTGGCCACTTACGCTGTAAGTCCAAATCTAGCCGCTATTATTAGATAACACCTAACATAACGGCTAGTTAAAGCCACTATAAATTATAGCAAAGAGAAAGCTACACTGTCTAACTGTATGTTGCCCCAAGTTAAAACAACCAAAATCAAACTAACTAATAATCAAGTAGCGATGAGTATAACAGTAAACAAAGTTGGAGTTGCAAGTTCAAAATCTGAGAAAAGTGAATGATCTGAGAGTGTGAGAGAGAGTTCCAGACTATATGCCAGATAAGAGCTGACTGAGTGAGTAGTTATAATTGTTGTGAAAGAAAGAGTTAATTGTAGTGTACACAAAGTTTATGAGTAAATGAAGTGTGAATAGGGTTCAAGCCTAATTGAGTTGGGCTGTCTGTGGCTCCAACATATTTGATACTCAAATATTGTAATACAGCTAAAATACGATTAATATAGCTTACCAGGAAATTGTCTGTCATACAAATGGACATCAAGTGACTTATGTGTTCCATTGATACCAGGTATTTCACAAGTATAGATACCAGTAGGTGTCATAGAACTGTGCAAGTTATGAAGATTTACTGAACTAGGTCCTCTGCTACTGTATATGCTGTTACTACTTGTATTGGGAACGATAGTTTCATTTGGAAATCTCCAATTTCCCTGAGCCATTTCTCCATTATTATCAATGCTTCTACAGCATGTGAGTAAAGGAGTGAGACATTTCAGAACATTATTGCTTGTCAATCCTGCTATTCCAACTGATGACTGGTTGGAGTATAATACTCCATTTAAAAGAAAACCATGACCTACAATAACAGGAGATATATATTATAAATGTCGCTAAACAATACGAAGCCAACTGACTTTCAGGTGCTCTAGTTTGTGCAAATAGAACTGCTGATGGTGGACCATGTAGATCGACAGAATTGGAGCGGGTATATGCATTTACAAATATAGAGTAAGTAGTTCTAGGAACGAGATTGGTAATTTCCCTGGTGTTTGCAAAAACCTTATTACTGATGCAATTAGTACCATCACTATCACATGAACTCAATCTAAATCCAACAATTCTGCCATTTCTATCACGACATTCAATGCCACCCCATCTCACTCTGATAGAAGTGGATGTAGTAGAAAGTAGTTCTAATGAAGGAGCCACAGATGGAGCTATTGCAATAAACATAAATATAATATGAATAAAAACATAAACAACAACAGCAAATATAATAATAAATAAATAAAGAAAATAAATAAACTAAAAGTAGTATATAAATAAATAAATAAATAAAAATAAGCAAACAAATAAATAAGTACAAGTGAATAAATGAATGAATCAGTACATGAACAATTTTATAAAATAATATACATAAAAGTGTGAATTTTAGTGTTAACAAACTTAAGCGAAATTGATGGATTACAATGCCATTATAGATAATTATCACTAGCTGTTGCTTACAAGTTGAGTATTTGATTAGTACTTATGATTATATTTGAGTAATTGTCAGATTGAAGTGATTGTATTTTGTATGCACATATATTTTCTATTTTATGGAATTTTACGAAAAAAACTAGCTACAATGCCATAATTTAATACTTGAAACAACATATTTAATATCAAGCTGTTATTTATTTTAAAAATAGCAAGCAACTAAATATAAAATAACTTTATCAGATTTATGTATTTCAAAGTTTATGCTCTGATTAAGTTTCATAAATACAATTTAGTTAAATCAAAGATGTTGAGATAGCTGAATGAACTCAGTGTGGCACAATAGAAATTACTGAATAATATTCTATACATAATGTTCTACTGCTTTTTTTAATAGTCTTAGGATAAACAAAATGATGAAATTAGGTAGTTGCAAGACCTATAATATATTTGTAGCTAGCTATAGCTGACAAACATTTAAACTATAGCTATATGAAAAGTAGTGTCTATACAGCGGTGGGGCATAAATCCACCACACGTTGTAGGTAGTGTGTAAATGTCAAAGGACCAGCTCTTGGGTTTACTCCTGTGAGTAATAATTGGTAGATGTACAGGTTGGACACTATGATGGTAATAGATGTTCGGGTTCTAGCCCTCCACAAGACATATCTTCATAACTTATTAGCTAGCTTCACTCTGTTACATACTCACTCATAAGCGCATACTCACTCATACGCGCATACTCAGTTTTAACCTCGTCGATGTCCTCGGCGTTAGTAGTCGATGTCATTCCTCTTTTGTTTATAACAGTAAACACAGCATCATTTTTGTTAGTTACCAATATTTTAATATTAATGTCAGTTACTCTGTACACTGCCACCTGTTGGTATTAATCTTTACTCGCTAGTGAGTCTATATTTCAAGGAATCTGACATTAGCTACTTGCTAACTGGTATACTCAACTTCATCGGGACAAGATTCCTAAACTTGTTGGACGGTCCCGCACAATAGACTTTATTCAATTCAATAGTTGTGATAATATGAAGCAACAACTTAAGGGGTGAGGTGAATTATAGTGGTGTATAAAAGTCTGTATAGCAATGGGTTTAAAAGGGGACCTTAACATAGCAAGGTAAAGGGTTAGTCTCGCGTAGCCAGACCCTTTACCAACCGTAACCGCTACGCGGGGAAGGAAAGGGTACAATACAACGACTTGTTCAGCAGCACCCCAAAAAGGGTGATCCAATTATCACAATGCAATGCTTGCGGTAGCCAATGACGTCACGGCCGGCCGGGTAGCAGCTCTCCTATTCATGCTGGTACGTTTATTGCTTGCCAGGAGTGCTTATAAATAGTCTACGAAAACAACTTCACCAGTTTGACGAAGTCACGCAACGTTCTCACCCTCCTAGATGCGATGTTGACGTCACACAGTATACCGCAAGCTTGCTGGAATGTGATAATTAAGCACCCTTTTTGGGGTGCTGCTGAACAAGTCGTTGTATTGTATGTTCCCAGACCCTTTCCTTCCCCGCGTGGCGGTTACGGTTGGTAAAGGGTCTGGCTACGCGAGACTAGTAAAGGGTAGGGATGATGAATAGTACACTGTTCCATTGATGGGCAATCCACGCTTGCTCCTTCTTAGTGGTGGAGGGGCTGGAGGAGAAGCTGCAGGCTGGCTTGGTTTGGAGTCCACACTTGTGTGGGATGGCCCAGACATATAGCACTTTTGCAAGTATAAAAAACCCAGTGTAGGCACAAGTAAATTTTATATAAACAGGTGCCAAATGACTTACTATGAATGGTTGTTTGGATTGTGTTTGTAGATAAATATAAAAGATGTAAGAACGTGATGTAATAATCTTCAAATATATATCAAACCTCAAAACTTATGTTGAATTAATAGTAATTTTGCTGGATGGAGATTATACCATTACATTTTTCTATATTATACCTGATGTATTTGTTGTCACCACTTGTGCATTAGAAAATCCATGGCCATCACTATTAGATCCCACTACCTCTAAGAAAACTTCAGAATTTTCTTGCAAATCTGTGACCGTAAATCTGCGAGTGGAGCTAGGTAAATTATCTCCAGCACCATTTATCAGTTGTGTACCACACTCAATTATACGATAAACATAGTTAACTCCGTAACTAGAAACTACATCCGTTGGATTTTGAGTCCATCTTAAATTTACTGATGTAGGAGTTACAGAGTCAATGAATAATATTGGATTGCTAGGTTTAACTGCAGTAAATAATTGGTTATGGAAGACATTGTAAGTGTATATTTAATTTATATAATAGCTAGTAAATTATTTAGCCATTGTGATGTATGCACATGGTTTCATAATGGCATTTTATGTAAATGGCAATGAACTTATAATTTGCTTAAGTCTAGATAACTACACAATCAGGTTAGTATAAAAAACTATACCAAATAATTGGTATTGATCACGTTTATTGCATTTTAAGATCACCTTAAAATTACTTGAGAAGTTAAAAGTCAATGAATAATGTATACTATAAAATCCATATTTATAAACTGAGCAAAACAATTATTATTATAAGCTGAAAATAAAAGAACATTTTTTTCAAAAGTAGTGACATTTTTTAGCAAACTAACTTGAGCAGAAGGTTTGCACTCTCAGTGCTCTAGTGTTTTAATTAATCGCTTGCTTTTTGCCTTCTCTTCTCTTCAATCCTAAAGCTACACTGCCTACACTGCCTTACCTCGCCAATTCCATCCGCTTTTCAGGTACGATTAATCGCCTTCTTCTCTATCATTCTGGCTACCTGTGGCATTTGACAACCAACAAACGGCATTTTTAGCAGCCCCCAAAAAACGACGAAGTGTTGAAATTAAGTCTGGTAAAGGGTTTTCAATGTCATAGTAACCAGTCGCAGTAACTTTTGGGACTTGAAAACAAGCATTTTGCATGAACTATCTCACAATTTGGAGCCCGAGTTTCAAGTAAGATTTTCTTAATGCTGTAGTACCAGAAGAAAGTGGGGTCAAGCCTAAAAGGCTGTGTTTTTAGGAGAAAAACGGTACCCACACGCGCGTTTAAGGGGCATACGTACAATTTACACATATTATTGGCGAGCGAGCGGAGCGAGCGACACAGTACTAGTGGTGCGCTCGAATAGCGCAAATGCATGGCGAGCGAGTAAATATATGAGTATAGGTAAAGATGATTTGTGAAGGAAATCGCTAAATAATAGCAATGATTAGGCATGAAGAGAGTTAACAATAACAAAATTACCTGAATAAACTTCGAAAGCAGTGGCAAAGAAGCGCAGCTTGACAAAAACTTCACAATTGTTTCACAAGAGAGTAGCTATAAACTTTTTGGTTGAAACAAAGTTGCGTAAGGCAGTGCAGCAGAATTCTCCGTGCTCGTTAATTGAAAAATACTGGAAGTGTGAACGCTTTACCTAACTTACGTAATTAGAAGCGCGGGCTAAAATTTTTGACGTACGCATACATACCTAATTGGCGAGCGAGCGTAGCGAGCGAGACACTTACAGGGGTAAAAATGAAAAATCGGGGATGTTTATTGGCGAGCGAGCGTAGCGAGCGAGACACTTACAGGGGTAACACAATCGAAAATCGGGGATGTTTATTTATATATATGGACGTACGTATGTCATTTTGTACTTTGACCCTCCGTATTTTTGTGTTTGCTCGGCGTTCGACCCCGTCCCAAATTGCACTAAACAGAATCCTCTGGTTTAGCGATCAGTACCCGTATCACCCTAGAAATTGAATTGTTTACCGTTGCTTCTTGTTTTGCGGGTGCAGTTTTTCTATTCGAGTTAGTGGCGGTGATAAGTCAATGCGCTCTTTGTTATGGTTATAAGCCGTGCACAACAGTATTTACTTGAAAATACATTGTTCACTAGATTACTGCGAAGGTAAGTCTGTGTAGGTGCATGTCCAGTTGTGTCAAAGCATTGTGTGTTACAACCACTACTTAGCTAAAGAATATCACAAAAAAAACTTTTAAATAACGTGTATTGTTTTGTTGTTGTTTTCCTTCCAAGCAGTTGCAGAGAGTTGTTACTATGGCACTGAAATCCCTTTACCCTGTATGGTAAATTAAAAAACTGGACCTTATATTCAGTAGCTTCAGTGTTAGAAGTCAAAATCATTCATATAAAAATAGTACAGTCTTTAGGCTCGCTCGCCATTTGTGCTCAAGCACACCACTAGTTTGTATATATGTTTGGACGTACGTATGTCATTTTGTACTTTGACCCTCCGTATTTTTGTGTTCACTCCGCGTTCGACCCCGTACCAAACTTCACTAAACAGAATCCTCCGGTTTAGCGACCATTACCCGTATCACCTTAGAAAATGAATTGTTTACCGCTTTTAATTGTTTTGCGGGTGCAGTTAAAACTAAAAAACTTATGGGAGCTCCATTTCTATCCGAGTTAGTGGCGGTGGTAAGTTAATATACTATTTGTCACAGTTATAAGCCCTATTCAACAGCATTTACTTGACAATTCTTTGTCCACTAGACGAACCACGAAGGTAAGTCTTGCGTAGGTATGTTAAGTTGTGTGAAAGTATTGTGCGTTACAACTACTATTAAGAATATCACAAAGAAAAATTTAAATAACGTGACTTGATTTTGTTGCTTCTTTTTCAATTCAAACAGTTGAGGGGAGTGGTTACTATGGCATTGAAACCCCTTTACCGTATATTCGTAATTTAACAACTCGACTTTATTTTAGTGAATAACAACAGTGTAGTTTAAGGCTCGCTCGCCATTTGTGCTCAAGCACACCACTAGTTATATATATATCTGAAATCTCAATTGAACACGACTGAGAGTCAGCTTCGCTGGCTTCGCTCACTCGCTGAATTAGAGGTGGACAATGCAATCGGGTAATGTTCGATATATAATTTGGCGAGCGAGCGTAGCGAGTGAGACACTTACAGGGGTAACACAATCGAAAATCGGGGATGTTTGTTTATTGGCGAGCGAGCGAAGCGAGCGAGACAGTATTAGGGGTGGATAATGCAAAATCGGGTATATGTTATATATATATGTATGTATGTATGGATGGTACGTATGCTCTTTAAACGCACGCGCGGGGAACTTTTTTATTCTAAAAACACGGCTATTTAGGCTTGACTCCAGTTTATTCTGAAACTACAGCATTAAGCAAACCTTACTTTATACTTAAGCTCCAAAGTATGAGAAAATTCCTGCTAAAACGCTTGTTTTCAAGACACAAACAGTTGATTCGACAGGTTACTATGGCATTGAAGACCCTTTTCCAGACTTAATTTCAAAACTTCGCCGTTTTATGGGGGGATACGGAGTGCCGGTTTTTGGTTGTCAAGAGCCGTTGGTAGTCAGAATGCCGTAGTATTAATGCTATGGAAGCTACTACTTCTCGAGGGAAGCTGAGATAAGTACGCAATTCCATATTTGTTAGCTAAATATGCAAAATTAACTTTGGCCTTTCTTTTTTGTAGCTAAGAGCTAGTCAGTGACTGGTATATTCAAATAGTCAGATTGGCTCAAATTTGGTACTACAAAAGTTACCACTGCTCAAGAAAATGAGGTAAGAAAGTAATTTTGTATTTGTGTGCTAAAATTGATTGTCTTTTGTTTTTGTAGGTGAGAGCTTGTCAAGAATTCAAGGTAATTCAGATGGTCAAAACAGAAGTTATCAATACTCAAGAATGATGTAAGTAGTAATTCCATATTTGTTGGCTAAAATTACAAATAATAACACTGGTTTATTTTTTATCGTAGCTGAGAGCTTGTTCAAGAGTTACTGGTGATTGAGATTATCAGAATGGTTGATGTTTGATACCACAACAGTTACCATTAATCAGGTAAGAGAGTGATTTTGTATTTGTTTGCTGCAATCGAATGTCATAACTGCTATTATAGTGTTTGCATGAAGTACGCTTAAAATAGTAACATTTTATGTTACCTAACTATCAGGCTCGCTCGCCATTTGTGCTCAAGCACACCACTAGTTTATATATATGTTTGGACGTATGTATGTCATTTTGTACTTTGACCCTCCGTATTTTTGTGTTCGCTCGGCGTTCGACCCCGTCCCAAACTACACTAAACAGAATCCTCTGGTTTAGCGACCATTACCCGTATCACCTTAGAAATTGAATCCATTTCTATTCGAGTTAGTGGCGGTGGTAAGTTAATACGCTATTTGTCATAGTTATAAGCCCTACTCAACAGCATTTACTTGAAAATTCATTGTCCACTAGACGAACCACGAAGGTAAGTCTTGCGTAGGTATGTTCAGTTGTGTGAAAGTATTGTGCGTTACAACTACTATTAGGAATATAACAAAGAAAAAATTTAAATAACCTGGCTTGATTTTGTTGCTTCTTTTTCAATTCAAACAGTTGCGGGGAGCTCATACTATGGCATTGAAACCCCTTTACCGCATATGCGTAATTGGCGAGCAAGCGTAGCGAGCCAGACACTTACAGGGGTAACACAATCGAAAATCGGGGATGTTTGTTAATTTGCGAGCGAGTGAAGCCAGTGAGACACTCTCAGGGTTAACGCAATCGAGATTTCGCTATATTTATTTATTTATTCAGCGAAGCGAGCGAAGCGAGCCAAGCTGACTCTCTAATGAGTTCGCGATATATATATTCAGGTCTAGAAATTGTTTTTGTTCTCGCGTGGGCGTACGTGTGAACCCTTTCTCCTACGCGCTTGCGCGGGCCGGGTAACCTTCTTAGCAACATTTTGTTTTGTTTACCCGCCGTGTACGAAGTAGCGATGCCCAGTAGACAAAACGTTAGAAACGCTCGGTCAAGAGCTTTGAGGGCGTTAGAAACTCCTGAAGAAAAATTAGTAAGGAGAACAATAAGAAATGAAAAAGACAGTGCAAGGAGGAGGACAGCTAAAACTAAACAGAAACAGGTAGCAAAGTAAAGAATCTTTCTTTTTGAAAAGCCATTAAATGTTCCTAATTTATTTATTAGACTATTCCTGATATTCATCTTCATCATGATGTGATGTTGTAGATTACAAACGTTTCAGCTACACGGAGCCTTCATCGTAGAAAAAAGCTACCACTATTGTTTTCTCACTTTGACAGTATTTTGTAGCCACACCAAGCATGCATGGAATAGCTGCAATTACAGGGAACATGCATCGCTCGCTTCGCTATTTGGTGCTATTAGAGCGCATCACTAGTTTATTTATCGGTTTATGGGGTACGTGAGACTTCTGTTTTCGCCAGCGCTTCTAATTACGTAAGTTAGGTAAAGCGTTCACAGTTTCAGTATTTTTCAATTAACCAGCGCGGAGAATCCTGCTGCACTGCCTTAGCAACTTTGTTTCAACCAAAAAGTTTCAGCTACTCTCTTCTTGAAACAATTGTGAAGTCTTTGTCAAGCTGCGCTTCTTTGCCACTCGAAGTTTATTCAGGTAATTATGTTAGTTTAGTCTGGGATCAGAGACTTTAGATTCTCTGATGCGAACTGAGAATGGAAAGGGTTACACTGTGCACTACAGTTAGATGTAATTTCTGTCCTAATTTTCTGTAAAAAGAGTCTGCTCGCTTGCCATGCATTTGCGCTATTCAAGCGCACCACTAGTTGGCTAGCGAGCGAAGCGAGCGAGACAGTAATAGGGGTGGATAATGCAAAATCGGGTATATGTTATATGTATATATGTATAATATGTATTTATTAGGTACTGAACAGAGCCTGATAACTGTTGTCACATAGAAAATGCATTAAAGTAAACAGGATGTGGCTTAGGGCAATATTTTTCCATATCACCTGTGTTCATAGTTATTACGTTGGGTTATTACGTCCCCCTAGGTAAATTTCTTGTTACCAAGGTATTCGTGCATGAGCAGTACCTAATAAATTTATTATCCATTGGATACCCGAGAATATCACTCGTCTGATTGGCAGTATTTACGCTCGTGCCTGTGGCACTCGCGTAAATACTAAGCCAACAGACTCGTGATATTCTCCTGTATCAAATGAATAATATATATGTATGTATGGATTGTACGTATGCCCTTTAAACGCGCGCGGGGAAGTTTTTTCTTCAAAAAAAACACGGCTTTTTAGGCTTGACCCCAGTTTATTCTGAAACACTACAACATTAAGCAAGCCATACTTTATACTTAAGCTCCAAAGTGTGAGAAAATTCCTGCGAAAACGCTTGCTTTTCAAGAAACAAAAAGTTGATTCGACCGGTTACTATGGCATTGAAGACCCTTTACCAGATTTA